>Ga0308156_1000060_pt1 | contig 374775 bp, 329 predicted proteins | sample PhyAR2_FD_201041 | JGI IMG/M metagenome (GOLD analysis project Ga0308156, IMG submission 201041) | Phyllosphere microbial communities from UC Gill Tract Community Farm, Albany, California, United States - DLSL A.R2 | ecosystem: Host-associated > Plants > Phyllosphere > Unclassified | place...
CGGGGGGGGGCGGGGGGGGCCGGCCCCGCGCCTCCAGTCCGTCTCAACCCGTGTTCTGCAGGCCGGCGGCGATCCCGTTGACGGTGAGGAGGAGGAGACGGTGGTCGCCGTCCTCCGGGTCGGTGCTGCCGGTGGAGCGGATCGCGCGCAGCGCGCGCAGCTGCAGGTGCGACAGAGCGTCGACGTACGGGCTGCGGAGGCGGACGGCGCGCGCGAGGACCGGGCGGTCCTCGAGCACGTCGCTGCCGCCGGAGACCCGGAGCACCCAGTCCCGGGTGCGCAGCATCTCGTCGAGGACCTTGGCGGCGAGGTCGTCGCGGTCGGCGAGCTCGAGGTAGCGACGGGCGATGTGCTCGTCGGTCTTCGCGAGCGACATCTCGACGTTCTTGATCATCGCGCCGAACAGCGGCCACCCGGCGTACGCGGTGCGGAGGAGTTCGACGTCCCCGACGGCCTCGAGCGCGGAGCCGAGACCGTACCACCCGGCGAGGTTGATGCGGGCCTGGGTCCACGAGAACACCCACGGGATCGCCCGGAGGTCCTCGAGGGACTCGACACTCAGCCCGCGGCGGGCCGGGCGGGACCCGAGCGGCAGGAGACCGATCTCCTCCATCGGGGTCACGCGTGCGAACCAGGGTGCGAACCCGTCCGCCTTCACCAGGTCGTAGAAGGCCTGGCGCGACACGTCGTCGAGCTGCTGTGCGAGCTCGGCGAAGCGAGTGGCCGCGACGGCGGTGCGGTCCTCGTTCGACGGCGACGAGGCGAACAGGGTGGCCGAGGCCATCTGCTCGAGGTGCCGCGCGGCGATGTCCTTGTCGCCGTACTGGGCGAAGATGACCTCGCCCTGCTCGGTGAGCTTGAGCCGGCCGTCGATCGAGCCACGGGGCTGCGCGAGCACCGCTTCGTTCGCGGGTCCGCCGCCGCGGCCGAGCGAACCGCCCCGGCCGTGGAACAGCGTCAGCTCGACGTCGTTGGCCTTCGCCCAGTCGGCGATGCGGGCCTGGGCGTCGTAGAGCGCGAGGTTCGCCGACACCGGGCCGACGTCCTTCGACGAGTCCGAGTAGCCGAGCATGACCTCGAGCGTGCGGCCCGTGGCGGCGAGGCGGCGCTGGAACGCCTCGGTGCGGACGGCCTCGTCGAGGATGTCGACGCTCGCGTGCAGGTCGGCGAAGGTCTCGAACAGCGGGATGACGTCGAGGACCGGCGCTGCCTCGGGCGAACCGAGCGCCGCGACGGCGAGCTCGTGCACGTTCGCCAGGTCCGCTGCGGACTGGGTGAACGAGACGATGTACCGGCTGGCGGCGCGCACCCCGTAGCGGGACTGCAGCGACGCGATGGTGCGGAAGACCTCGAGGACCTCCTGCGTCATCTCGCTCAGCTCGCCGCCGGCACGGATCTCCGCGAGGGCGGTGCGGTGCACCTGCGAGTGCTGCCGGACCTCGAGCTCGGCGAGGTGGAACCCGAAGGTCTCGACCTGCCAGATCAGGTTCTGCAGCTCGCCGTTCGCGGGACGGGTCGCGCCGGCCGCGACGAGCGAGGCCTGGATCGTGCGGAGGTCCGCCAACAGGGCCTCGGGCCCGGGGTAGGCCAGGTCCGGCTGACCGGTCCGGGTGGCGTCGATCCGGGCGGCGACGAACAGCAGCGCGCGGCGGTGCGTCTCGTTCGGCGCACGGACGCCGATGCGCTCCGCGATGCCGGCGTCGAGGGACTCCTGCGCGGCCACGAGCGCCGTCAGTCCGGCGTCGGCAGGGGTCTCGCTGGCGTCGAGCGTCAGCGTGCTGCCGATGCGGGTCGCGGCGCGGGACAGTCCGAGCAGGATGTGCTCCGCCGCGATCTCGGCCGCCTGGCGGGTCACGTCGGCGGTCACGTGCGGGTTGCCGTCGCGGTCGCCGCCGATCCAGGTGCCGAAGCGCACGAAGGCCGGCGCGGTCACCGGGGCACGGCCGGCGTCGTCGCCGAGCAGCCGGTCGTCGAGCAGGCGGTACACCTGCGGTACGATCTCGAACAGCGTCTGGTCGAACACGCTCATCGCGGTGCGGACCTCGTCGAGCGGGGTCGGCCGGGTGGTGCGGAGCGGCGACGTGCGGAGGAGCGTCGTGATCTCCTCGAGCAGCCGGCGCTCGTTCTCGGCCAGCGCGGTGGCGTTCGTCGTCCGGTCGCGCTCGTCGATGAGGTCGGTGATCCGGCGCACCGCCGTGGTCACCGCGCGGCGGCGTGCCTCGGTCGGGTGCGCGGTCAGCACGGGGTGGAAGCGGAGGTCACGGAGGCGTGCCGCGGCTTCGTCCGCCCCGACCTGCTCCACGAGCGAGGCGTAGGTGGCGGGGAACGAGTCCCCCGCGAGCCCACCGTCGTCGCCGCGGTGCCGCAGCACGCGGACGCGGTGGTGCTCCTCCGCCAGGTTCGTCAGGTGGAAGTACGTCGTGAACGCCTGCGCGACGGCCTCGGCCCGCTCGGCCGACATGCCCGCGACGATCGCCTCGGCGCGTGCTGCGCCCTCGGCCTCGCCGCCCTCGAACGCGTCGATGACCGCGGCACGCAGGCTCTCGACGTCGTGCAGGAGGTCCTCGCCGCCGGTCTCCCGCAGCACCCGTCCGAGCAGGTTGCCGAGGTACCGCACGTCCGAGCGCAGGTCGCTGTCGACCGCTCCGCTGACGTCGTCCCGAGCGCGCCCGTGGCGCGTCGATCCATCGATCGCCGTCATGTGGTCCTTTCCGGGTCTGCCGGGAACGCCCTCCCGGTATCCCAGCAGCGTATCGGCCCGTCGCGACGGCTGACGACAACCGTCCGGACGGACCGCGGCGCGTCCGCGGACCGGACCCGACCCGTTCTGCTCACGACGTGCCGTGGCGTCGCCACCTGCGGGCCTGGAGGCGCGTGGCGGCGCCGCCACGCGCCTCCAGTCGGTTCCCATCGCACCCGGACGGACCACGGCCGGCGTTCGTAGAATCCGGCCAGGGATGCTCCGCATCCGTGGGTGGAGGGACGCCATGGACGAGACGGCCGAGCCGGCAGACCGCGAACCCGCCACCGGGCGGGAGCAGGACGACGTCGGGACGCGCCCCGTCCGGGTGCAGCCACCAGTGGAGCGCTGGGTGTTCTGGCCGGCGGCCGGGATCGTCCTGGCGTTCGTCGCCGTCGCGCTCATCGCACCACGCGCCACCGAGGACGCCTTCACCGCCGTGCAGGGCTGGATCGTGCGGGACTTCGGCTGGTACTACGTGATCGCGGCCGCGGCGTTCGTCGTCTTCGCGATCTGGATCGGCTTCAGCCGGTTCGGCGACATCGTGCTCGGGCGGGACGACGAGCAGCCCGAGTTCTCCACCCTGTCGTGGTTGTCGCTGCTCTTCGCCGCGGGCATGGGCATCGGGCTCGTGTTCTACGGCGTCGCCGAGCCGCTCAGCCACTTCGCCTCGCCGCGGCCCGGGGTCACCGGTGACGACGACGCCCTGGCGCAGCAGGCGCTCACGCAGACCTTCCTGCACTGGGGGCTGCACGCGTGGGCGATCTACGTCGTCGTCGGCCTGGCCCTGGCGTACGCGATCCACCGACGGTCGCGCCCGGTGTCGATCCGCTGGGCACTCGAACCACTGCTCGGCAAGCGGGTCGTCGGCGGGTGGGGCAACCTCATCGACGTGCTCGCCCTGATCGGGACGCTGTTCGGCGTCGCGACGTCGCTCGGCCTCGGCGTGCTCCAGATCGGGTCCGGTCTCGAGTACCGCGGGATCGCGGAGAACACCCGCGGCCTGCAGATCGGGCTGATCGTCGTCGTCACGCTGATCGCCATCGGGTCGCTGCTCAGCGGTGTCGGCAAGGGCATGAAGATCCTGTCGAACATCAACCTCGGGCTCGCCGCCGTCCTGCTCGTCTTCGTCCTGTTCGTCGGGCCGACGCAGTTCCTGCTCGGCGAGTTCGTGCAGTCGATCGGGCAGTACGTGCAGGGGTTCGTCGGCCTGGCCTTCGACACCAGCGCCTTCGCGGGCAAGGCCGGGCAGGACTGGCAGGGCGCCTGGACCACGTTCTACTGGGGCTGGTGGATGTCGTGGGCGCCGTTCGTCGGCATCTTCATCGCGCGGATCTCCCGCGGCCGGACCGTTCGGCAGTTCGTCCTGGGCGTCCTGTTCGTCCCGACGCTCCTGACCTTCCTCTGGTTCGCGATCATGGGCGGCACGGCGCTCTACGACCAGCTGCACGGCACCGGGGACCTCGTCGGCGCCGACGGCAGCGTGTCCGTCGAGCAGGTCCTGTTCCAGCTGCTCGGCGCGATGCCGGCGGGTTCGGTGCTCGTCATCGGGGCGATCATCCTCATCGGGGTCTTCTTCGTCACCTCGGCCGACTCCGGCGCCCTCGTGATGGGCATGATCGCGACGGGCGGGCAGATCGAGCCGAAGAACTGGATCCGGGTGTTCTTCGCCGGGGTGACGGCCCTCGTCGCGGTGGCGCTCCTGCTCGCCGGAGGGCTGAACGCCCTGAAGACCGCGGCCATCACGACGGCGCTCCCGTTCAGCATCGTGATGGTCCTGATGTGCTGGTCCACGGTGGTCGCGTTCACCCGCGAGCGTCGGGCGTACGCCCGTGCCGAGCGTCGGGCGCTCATGACGGACCTGGCGGAGTTCTACCAGCAGGAGGTCGTCGAGCCAGCGGAGCGTGCGCCGAAGACCGGCCCGATCCAGAAGCTGACGCGCCGCATGCGGCACTGAGCGCGGCGTGCGCGACGCGCGGTGGGGTGGGGCGGGGCGGGGCAGTGTGCGAGGTTCCGCGCCTGGTGCGAGGTTCCTGCCGTGGCACGGTGCGCGAGACCTCGCACACTGCGGGCCGCGCAGCGGCTCGTGAGGCGTGTGACGGCGCCGACCCGTGCCTCCAGTCAGGTGGTGCCGAGCGGGTGCCGCACCGTGCGAGGTTCCGGGCGGTGTGCGAGGCGCGCGCGGTGTCACGGTGCGCGGGACCTCGCACACTGCGAAGCGCCGCACCGCCGCACCGCGCCGCGCCGCGGCACGCGGGAACGCCGGGATCGCGACGCGTGGCGGAAGCACCCCTGCTGTTGCGACGCGCTCCGCGATCCCGGCGGGTCTGGGAAGGTCAGCTCGGTTCGGTCAACCGGGCCTGGGCAGCGGCGTGCACCTCGACGATCTGCACGCGGGCCGAGCGCCGATCGGTGAGCGGGGTGCTCCACGGGACGATGACCTGCTCCTCGGCACCGTCGTCGAGCTGCGCGATCCACACCCCGGCGATCGCGTCGATCTCGGTCATCGTCGCCGCGACCGCCGTGGCCGCGCCGTTCGCCCGCACGATGACGAGGTTGTCCGTCCCGTGGTCACCGTTCATGTGCCGCAGGATCGCGCGGCGGGCATCGTCGTCGAGGGGGTCGGTCACGCGATCACCGTCACGTTCCCCGTGTCGGTGCCGCCCGGGCTCCGGGTCGCGTCGAGCCCCTCGAGCAGGCCGTTGTTGAGCGAGTACGCGAGTTCGACCTCGGCGATCACGCGCTCCTGCTCCTCGGGCGACCACGGCGCGGCGTCGAGCTGCGCACGGTAGGTGTCCTTGAAGGCGCTCGGGTCGGCGACCTGGTCGAAGATGTAGAACAGGATGCCGTTCGTCTCGAAGCCGAACTGCTCCGCGAGCATCCGACCGATCATCTGCCCACCGGACAGGTCGCCGAGGTACCGCGTGTAGTGGTGCGCGACGAAGCCGCCGGGCCACTCGGCCGCGACCTCGTTCAGGCGTCGGACGTACGCCGTCGTCGCCGGCAGCGGGCACACGAGCTCGGACCAGTCCGGTCCGACGAGGTACTCGAGGTCGGCGCGGATCGCCGGCATCCGGGTGAGCTGCGAGGTCACGAACGGAGCGGCGACGGGGTGGTCGGCCATCCGGTCGGCGGCGCGTTCCAGGGCGTCGTAGACGAACGAGTACTGTCCGAGCAGCGCGGCGTAGTCGGCCACGTCGCACCCACCGCCGAGCAGGTCGTGCATGAAGCCGTTCCCGGCCGAGGATCCGTGCGAGCGACGAGTGCGCTTGCGCAGCAGCTCGGAGAACGGGATGACGGTCGTGTCCATGAGGTAAGGCTAACCTTAGTTCCAGGAACGTCAAGCACCGCCGTCGAGCAAGAACCCAACGCCAAGCCGGAAAGAGGAACCTGGTCCCGTGAGTTCCAAGCCCAAGCGCCCCCAGCACGTCTTCGTCGTCGACCGGACCGAGCGGCTCTCACCGCACATGGTCCGGGTCCACCTCGGCGGCCCGGCCTTCGACGACTTCGTCGCCGCCGCCGACCCGGAGCGCCTCGACGCCACGGACAAGTACGTGAAGCTCCTGCTCGCCAAGCCGTCGCTCGGTCTGACGCCGCCGTACGACCTCGAGGAACTCCGCGAGACCCTGCCGAAGCAGGACCGTCCCGCCCGCCGGACGTACACGGTCCGCGCCGTCGACCACGCCGCCAAGACGATCGCCGTCGACTTCGTGGTGCACGGCGACGACGGACTCGCCGGTCCCTGGGCAGCCGCAGCGCAGCCCGGTGACCTGCTCGCCCTCTCCGGCCCCGGTGGCGGGTACGCACCGTCCACCGACCCGGCGGTCACCCACGTCCTGCTCGGCGACGACAGCGCGCTGCCCGCGATCTCCGCCGCCCTGGAGTCCATGCCCGAGTCCGCCACGGGCGTCGCCCTGGTCGAGGTGGCCGGTCCCGCCGACGAGCAGACCATCGCGCACCCGACCGGTGTCGACCTGCGGTGGCTGCACCGCGACGCCACCGGCGCCGAGCCGGGCACGCTCCTGCTGGACGCGGCCCGCTCGCTGGAGCGTGCCTCCCGACCGGTGCAGGTCTTCGCGCACGGCGAGCGGACCGCCATGAAGGCGATCCGTCGGCTGCTGCAGGACGACTGGGGGCTGGAGAAGTCCGAGATGTCGCTGTCCGCCTACTGGGCGCTCGGCCGCGCCGAGGACCGGTTCCAGGAGGAGAAGCGGGAACCGATCGGGGTCATCTTCACCGAGTAGGACAGCCTGGAGGCGCGGTGCGCGTCGGTGGGTCGGGCTAGCGTTCCCGGCATGGTCGCCCTCTCGTGCTGCGCGCCCGGTTGCGACGCCGGTGCGGTCCCCGGGTCCACCGTGCCCGCGGTGCCGCTGTGCGCGGGGCACGTCGCGCTCGTCGTCGACGCCGCCGCCGAGCACGTCGGCGTCGAGGACGCGCTGCCCGGCCCGTGCCCGGTGTGCGGCTCGCGGCTGGGCGTGCGCTTCCCGTTCGGCGCCGTGTGCGCGACGTGCGAGTGGCGCTGGGGCGACGTGCCCGACGGCGACCTCGCTCCCCTGCGGGTCGACGTCGTCTACTACCTCCGGATGCGCGACGACTTCGGCGACCGGATCAAGATCGGGACGACGACGAACCCGCGGCAGCGGCTCGCGGCGATCCCGCACCAGGACCTCCTCGGGTTCGAGCGAGGCGACCGGACCCTCGAGCGCCGGCGGCACGCGCAGTTCGCTGCGACGCGGTACCCGGGGACGGAGTGGTTCCGGGTGACGCCGGAGCTGCTCGAGCACGTCGCCACCGTGGCCGCGGGGGTCAGCGACCCGTGGGAGCTGCACGCCCGGTGGACGAGCGAGGCGCTCGCACTGCGCGGCTGACGGGAGCGTCGCCGCGCCGAGTCTCGCGCTGGGCGACAGTTCTCGTGCCCCGGTCCCCGAGGACTGTCGCTGGGCCCGAGACTCGCACCGGTCAGCGGGCGTACGCATCGACGAACAGCGCGCCCCGGATCTCCCGCAGCGTGTCCGCCAGCCGGGCGACGGTGCGGCCGGAGATACCCGAGACCTCGAGGTCGTACGGGCCGAGCGCCTGCAGCCGACCCGTCCGGATGCGGACGACCTCCCACCCGACGCCGCGAACCGCACGGTCCTTGCGGCGATCGGTCTCCTGCCGGGGTCCGACGTGCTCGAGCCCGTGCCGCCCGGTCGAGTCGTACTCGATCGCCACGCGGAGCTCCGGCAGGATGATGTCCGGCCAGACCTCGACGTGGTCGAAGAACGGCCGGTCGAGCCGGATCGCCGAGTGGTCGTACGTGAAGGCGAAGCGTTCGGCGAGGGCGGCCCGGAGCTCCGCCTCGACCGCGGAGGCCGTCGCCGGAGCGCACACGCTCGTGAACGACTCCCCCGATGGGAGCTGCGGGGTCTTCGGGCAGATCGACCGCGGAGCCGCCGCGGGTCGGGGCCGACGGGGCGCACCGGGCTCCGGACGCCGCGCACGGGACCGCGTCGAGGCGACCGCGCCGGCCGGGGTCCCCCGCGCCGGTGCAGCGGGCAGGGTCTGTCGACCGGTCACCCGCACGACCCGCTGCGGCACGGGCACCGCAGTCGGCCAGTCCGACGGCAGGACGGGCCACCGCTGGGGTTGCGCCTGGACCGCGCACTCGGGGCACCAGACGGACCGCCGCCGTTCACGACCAGGGCGGGAGCGCTGCTCGGCCGGGGTCGCGACGAACACGTGCCCGACGTCGCACTCCCACGTCAGCAGGACCTCGGCCGCCGGCGGTACCTGGCTCAGGACGAGACCGTGGTTCCAGTCCGGGTGGTACTGCCGGACGAGCACCGGGTACGAGGCCCACTCGGCGCGGAACTCCCCCACGGCGTACGGCACCGGGACGCCGCGCGACCACTGTCGGCGGCGCCACCACGCGTCGACGGGTTCGGCCACGCCGTCACGCTAGGCACGACCACCGACAAGCGCATCAGGACCCGGGCGGCTCGGCGAACGTGAACCGCTCGGGACCGGCGTCCGAGCCGTCGTCGAGCACCCTGATGCCCGATTCGCGGCAGGCGGTCACACCGTCGCGGTGCACACGCTCCGGGCGTGGTCGCTTCGGGATGCCGGCCGCGCCGAACACCGCCCACGCGTTCGCCGGGGCCGCGCTCGTGAACCGGGTGCTGTACCGGACCCCGGCGAACCCGGCCGCGTCGAACGCCCGCGCCCAGGCCTGTGGCACGCGGTAGTCGCCCATGGTCTGCAGTTCGGCCCCCACGCCGAACCGGACGGCACCGGGGTGCGTGACGTCGGCGAAGGCGCGGCCGCGCGAGGCTCGGGCCGCCACCACGACCATCTCCCGCGCCCGGGGTGCGAAGACGGTGTTCGTGTGCAGGACGTGGTGCGCAAGGCGTTCCCGCACGGCGACCTCGACGGAGTCCGCCCAGTAGCAGGTCCCCCGTGGCACGGCGAGGTCGAACCGGCCGCCGTCGACCCCGTCGGCGTCGGGCTCGGTGCTCGCGAACCACCAGGCGCCGCGGTCGTGTCGCTTCGCCCGGTAGAACGTCGTGCCCCGCGACTCCTCGGTCGGGAACGCGGTGAGGTCGAGGTCGTCGCGCGGCGGGCGCTGGGCGACCTCGTTCCGGCTCGGCGTCACGCGTCCGCTGCCCAGGCGTGCGCCGCCCGACGCGCCGCCGCGAGGACCTGCTCGTCACGGCCGTCGCGGAGCGCCTCGGCAGCGGTGGTGCCGCCGAACGCGTCCGACGGGGTGTTCAGCCAGAGCGCGCTGCCCCACGGGTCGATCCGGTCCGGGTCGATGAGTGCGAGCACCTGCCGCAGGTTCGGCAGGGGCGTCCCGGTCACGCCGAACTGGAACGAGGGGAACACCAGGCTGCCGTCGCCGATCTTCAGGCCGATGAGGTCGCGCTTCGCCGTCGCCTTGCTGAGCGCCTGCCGTGTCACCCCGCGCCAGGCAGCCAGGGTCGGGGTGTCGTAGAACGGCCCGAGGAGCGCGTCGGCCTCGTGCTTGCCGGACGGGAGCGCCGCCACCATCCGGTCGGCGAGCACATCGATGTCGGCACCGGAGTCGAGCGCCCCGTCGACCCGGTCGAGTGCGAGTCGGCTGCGGAGTGCCGTCAAGAGCGCTTCGACCCGGTCGGTCGGTCGCCCGGGACCAGCGTGTGCTCGTGCCGTCGTCGCCATCCTGGGCCTCCTGCTGATCGGGTGCACGGCGTCAACCGTGTCAACCAATTGTGCCGCACGGTCGACAACCACGTCAACCACTTCCGGCGCCTCGACCGCTGATCAGCCCGCGAGCGCGTCCCGAACGTAGGCGACCAGCGCGTTCGCGTGCCCGTGGCCCAGACCGTGCTCCTCCTTGAGCCATGCGACGACCTCCATGTGCCTGTGGTCGTCCAGGCGGTCCGCGACGAGGTCGAGCCACTCCTGCACAGGGCGGCCGTACGTCTTCTCGATGCTCGGGAAGTAGGACGCCGGCCCCTTGGGCTTGCTGCCGTCGGCCGGGGGCTCCGGTGCGGTCACTCGATGTGCGGTCATGCCGGTCACGATAGCCGCCGCATCGCGTCACAGAGCGTCATCCACACCCGGTGTGTGACGCCGCGTTCCGTCCCGTGCCGATGTGTTGCACCCCGCGTTGTCGCATCCCCGCGCACCTCCTACGGTCGCGACATGACCCAGACCACCGACACGGAGCGGGACGCCGTGACCCGCCCCGACGGCGCGAGGAGCGGGACGGACGCGCACCGCGCCTCCAGTCCGAACGGAAGTCCGGCCGACGCGACCATCGACGCCGCCGGACGCGCCGCGCTCGACCGGCCCGTCGTCCCGCTGCGCCACCCGCTGCGCTGGATCGCCGCCGCCGTCGTCATCGTCGTGCTCCTGAACTTCGTCGAGACGCTCTTCACGAACGAGCAGTGGGGCTGGCCGGCGGTCGGCAAGTGGCTGTTCAGCCCGGCGATCCTGACCGGCCTGCAGCTCACCCTCGTCGCGACGGCGCTGAGCGCCGTGATCAGCTTCGCCGGCGGCATCGTCGTGGCGATCGCCCGGCTGTCGCGCAACCCGGTGCTGTCCGGCCTCGCCTGGGGCTACGTGTGGCTGTTCCGGTCGGTGCCGCTCATCCTGGTGCTCGTCTTCCTGTACAACCTCGGGTCGCTGTACCCGACCATCGGCATCGGCGTCCCGTTCGGCCCCCAGCTCGAGGTCCCGACCGCGAACGTCCTGGGCGACCTGGCGATCGGCGTCATCGGCCTGAGCCTCAGCGAGATCGCCTACGCCTCCGAGATCGTCCGTGCCGGCGTGCTCGCCGTCGACCACGGGCAGCACGAGGCTGCACAGGCCCTGGGGCTCCCCCGTCGACGCCAGTTCGTGCGGGTCATCCTGCCGCAGGCGCTCCGCTCGATCGTGCCGGCGTTCGTGAACCAGATCGTCGGCCTGCTCAAGGCGTCGTCGCTGCTGTTCTACGTGTCGCTGCTCGACCTGTTCGGGGTCGTGCAGAACCTGTCGAGCACCTACCCGACGGACATCATCCCGCTGCTCGTCGTCGCGACGCTCTGGTACCTGGCGCTCACGAGCGCGGTGTCGGTCGTGCAGTACTACGTCGAGCGCTGGACGGCACGCGGCTCGGTCCGCGCCCTGCCGCCGACGCCGTTCCAGCGACTGCGGGCTGCGGTCCGGCCCGGCACGGGTCGCCGGCCTGCAGGCGCGGATCGCCGTGCCGAGGCCGCCGCCGCCGAGCGGGCGGTCACCGCCGGCACCTCCACCACGAACGACAGGGCCATCTGATGAGCGCGACCATCGGCATCCACGGCGCCGTGAAGGCCTTCGGTGAGAACGTCGTGATCGACGGCGTCGACCTGTCGCTGCCGTCCGGGAGCGTCACCGTCATCCTCGGCCCGTCCGGGTCTGGCAAGTCCACACTGCTGCGGGCCATCAACCACCTCGAACCGCTCGACCGCGGTGTCGTGACCGTCGGGGGCGAGACCATCGGCGTCCGGGTGCGGACCGGCCGCGACGGGGTCCCCCGCTACAAGGAGCTGCCCGAGCGGCTGATCCTGCGGCAGCGTTCCCGGATCGGCTTCGTGTTCCAGCACTTCAACCTGTTCCCGCACCTCACCGCGCTCGAGAACGTGGCCGAGGGACCGATCGCCTCCGGTGTCCCCGCCGCCACCGCGAAGGCGCGGGCGCAGGCGCTGCTCGAACGCGTCGGCCTCGGCGACCGCGGGGCCACCCGGCCCCGCCAGCTCTCCGGCGGGCAGCAACAGCGCGTGGCGATCGCCCGGGCCCTGGCGCTCGAGCCCTCGGTGGTGCTGCTGGACGAACCGACCTCGGCGCTCGACCCGGAGCTGGTGGGCGAGGTGCTCGGCGTGATCAAGGACCTCGCCGAGTCCGGCACGACGCTCGTCATCGTCACGCACGAGGTCGCGTTCGCCCGCGAGGTCGCCGACCACGTCGTGTTCCTCGACCACGGCCGCATCGTCGAGCAGGGGCCGCCCGCCCAGCTCATCGACGACCCGCAGCACCCCCGCACGCAGGACTTCCTGTCCCGCGTCCGCTGACTCCCCGGCACGACCCTCACCCGCCCCTCGCCCCCACAGGAGAACCATGTCCACCATCACCCCGTCCCGCTGGCGGAACCGCGCCGGCGTCCTCGTCCTCGCCGCCGGTGTCGTCGTCGCCCTCGCAGGGTGCTCCGCCAACGCGTCCGCCGACTCGTCCGGCGGGTCCGCAGACGGCACGGTCACGATCGGCGCCCACTCGAACGGCGCCGCGACCGAGACGAAGGTCACGGTCACGGAGGACTCGAAGCTCCACGACGCGCTGCCCGCCTCCGTCAAGGACTCGGGCAAGCTGACCATCGGCGTCGGTGCCCTGCCGTCGGGCTTCCCGCCGCTCGCCTTCACCGGCGACGACCAGAAGACCCTGACGGGCTCGGAGCCCGACCTGGGCCGCCTCGTCGCCGCGAAGCTCGGACTCGAGCCGGACGTCCAGAACGCCACGTGGGACAACCTCTTCGTCGGCATCGACAGCGGCAAGTACGACGCCGGCTTCTCGAACATCACCGTCACCGAGCAGCGCAAGGAGAAGTACGACTTCGCCTCGTACCGGCAGGACAACCTGGCCTTCCAGGTGCTGGCGGACGCGTCGTGGACCTTCGACGGCGACCCCGCCGTCCTCGCCGGCAAGACCCTCTCGGTGAGCTCCGGCACCAACCAGGAGAAGATCCTGCTCGAGTGGCAGAAGGAGCTGCAGGCGAAGGGGAAGGACTTCGCGATCAAGTACTACCCCGACGGCAACGCCATCAAGCTCGCGCTCGACTCCGGCAAGATCGACGGCTACTTCGGCCCGAACCCGACGATCGCCTACCAGAACGCGCAGAGCAAGGGCACCGCGAAGGAGACGAAGACCGCGGGCACCTACTCCGGCGCCGGCTCGTCGCTGCAGGGGCTGATCGCGGCGACGACCAAGAAGGGCAGCGGGATCGCGAAGCCCGTCGCGGCCGCGATCAACGAGCTCGTGGAGGACGGCACGTACGCGAAGTGGCTGCAGGCCTACAACCTGTCGAACGAGGCGGTGCAGACGTCCGAGGTGAACCCCGAGGGCCTGCCGCTCGACGCCAGCTGACGCTGCACGCGCATCCGACACCCCCGTGGCCGTCCTGGCCGCGGGGGTGTCGTTCGTCGAGCCGCCCCGTCGGATGCGCGGGCACGGTGCGACACCGCACGCGTCGATCGACTCGTGCGGTGTCAGAGCCCGCGCGTAGAGGCAGGCACGCCGGACTCGGTGCGACAACGCCGACGTCGTACGACAGCGGATCCGTCGCACCGAGTCGACAGCCCGGCAGGCACGCGCCGGACGCGCGCACACGACGAACGGGAGGCGCGGTGCCAGCCGACACCGTGCCTCCCGTCCGTCAGAGGGTCGCGTCTCAGGCCGCGACAGCCTCCGCGGGCACGGTCGAGCCGTGCGCGTCGACAGCCGTCCAGAGCGTCGTCGGGTACGCCGCGCGCACCACCGGCACCACCTCGGCGGCGAACCGCTCGAGCGTCGCGAACTGGTCCGCGAGCGGCAGCGTCGTCGGCAACGACACCGACTGCAGGTCCGTCCCGAGCCGCTCGTGGAAGCGCCCGATCTTATCGACGACCTGCTGCGGGCTGCCGACGAGCGCCGGGCCCTCGGCGACGGCGTGGTCGATGTCGCGGAACGGCGTGTTGTTCCCCGGCACGTTGCGGCGTGCCACGAGCCCCTCGTAGACGGGACCGTACTGCCGCTTGGCCTCCTGCGACGTCGACGCGACGAAGATCCCGCCGGCGCCCGCCCCGGCGCCGACGTACGGCGTCCGGTCGGTGTGCCCGGCCTCGGCGAACGCCTGCCGGTACCGGTCGACGAGCACGCCGTAGGCCTCGAGGGGTTGGATCGCGTTGGCGCTGAACAGCGGGTCGCCCCACCGGGCGGCGAGTTCGACCGACACCGTGGACGACGCCGAACCGTGCCAGACGCGGGGGCCTCCCGGGCGGAACGGGCGCGGCAGCGTGATGATGCCCTGCTGCGGATGGGTGGCGGGTCCGCCCGCCCAGTCAGCTGGTGCCGGTCCCCAGAACGCCCGGAGCGCCGCGTACTTCTCGGCGAGCAGGTCCCACTGGTCGGCGAGGTCGAGCCCGAAGATCGGGTACTGCAGCACCTCGTTGCCCTTGCCGACCGTCAGCTCCAGCCGGCCGCCGGAGAGCTGGTCGACGGTCGCGTAGTCCTCGGCCACCCGGACGGGGTCGAGGATCGACAGCACGGTGACGCCGGTCTGCAGGCGGATGCGTGAGGTCGAGGCCGCGATCGCCCCGAGCAGCACGGTCGGTGCGGCGGACAGGAACGGACCGGCGTGCCGCTCCCCCACGGCGAAGGAGTCGAACCCGAGCTCCTCGACGAACCGGGCGGTCTCGACGACCGACGCCAGGCGTTCCGAGGGCGGCACGATGTGCCCGGTGACCGGGTCCTCCTGGTACGGGACGATGTCGAGCAGCTGGAACCGCATCAGCGCACCGCCCCGACCGGCACGGACCGCTCGGCACGCCGCGCCCACTCGGCCGCGAGCAGCTCGTAGGAGCGCACCCGGGCGTCGTGGTCGTGCGTGATCGTGGTGACGAGGAGCTCGTCCGCCCCGGTCGCGCGCCGCAGCGTCTCGAGCTGGTCGGCGACCGTGCCGGCGTCGCCGACGAACCGCGTGGCGATCCGGTCCGCGACCGATGCCGCCGCGGCGTCGTCCAACGGGTGTTCCCGCGCCCAGTCTGGTGTCGGGTACTCGATCGCGCCGACACCGGAGCGGATCGAGTGCACCCACTGGCCGTAGCCGAGGGCGAGTTCCGAGGCCTCGTCGGTGTCCCGGCCGACGACGACGTCGGCCGACACGATGACGTGCGGAGCGTCGAGCACGCCGGGGCGGAACGCGTCGCGGTAGGCCTGCACCGACGCCAGGACCGTGCCCGGCGACGTGTGGTAGTTCGCACCGTAGGGCAGGCCGAGGGTGCCGGCGGCCCGTGCGCTCGCACCCCCGGTGGAGCCGTGGATCCAGAGTTCGACCGGGGTGCCGGCGGCGGGCGGCGCCTCGACGACCGCGCCGTCGTGGGACCACGTGCCGGCGAACAGCGCCCGGATCAGGTCGAGTTCGCCCTCGAACCGGTCGACGTCGCCCGGCACCCGGCCGAGCAGCTCGCCCTGCAGCGCGAACCGGCTGCGCGGGGCGATCCGGAAGTCGAACGGTGCCGGGATGAGCAGGCCGTCGACCACCTCGTCCTCGCGCGGCGCGAGCGACGGCGGCTTCGGGGCACCGGGCGCGGGGGCACCGGACCGGCCGAGACCGAGGTCGATCCGCGGCCCGTACAGCGCGGCGAGCGTGCCGAAGGTCTCGGCGATCTGCAGCCCGCGGACGTTGCCGACCAGGGTCGCCGCGCTGCCGACCCGGATCGTCGACGTCGCGGCGGCCACGGCGCCGATCACGATGTTCGGCGCGCTGCCCGCGACCCCGGGGTTGAGGTGGTGCTCGGCGAGCCAGTACCGGGCGTACCCGGCACGCTCGGCGTGCTGCGCGAGGTCGACCGTGCGGTGCAGCGCCTGCGCCGCGGTGGACCCGGCGCTGACCGGCACGAGGTCGAGGATCGACAGGGGGACGGCGGTCATGCTGCGTCCTTCCAGGCGCCGGTGAGCTGGTCGAGGCGGGTGTCCGCACCGAACGCGATGCCGTGCACGTCCTTCGCGGTGGCGATGATGCTGGTCAGCTCGTGCACGGGGACGAAGTCCACCTGCGCGGCGATGCGTTCCTGGATCGAGGCGAACGTGGCCGTGCGCTCGGTGGCGGACGACTGCGAGAGCTCCTTCGTGAACAGGGCGTCGAGCGTGCTGTCGCCGGCACCGATCGACTGTGCGCCGGCGCTCGAGAACTTCGACCGGAGGACGTCACCGTCGGCGCGGGAGTTGTTGTCCCACGCGAGGTCCCAGTCCCCGCTTGTCGTGTTGGCGAGGTACTGCGGGACGGTGCCGCTCTCGAGCGTCAGGCCGACCCCGACCTTCTTCAGCTCCTGCTGGATGAGTTCGAGCGAGGTCTGGTTCGGCCCGAAGTTCGTGATCCAGATGAGCTTGAGCTGCAGCTTCTCGCCGTCCTTCGCGCGGATGCCGTCCGAGCCCTTCTTCCACCCGGCGGCGTCCAGGGCGGACGCAGCAGCGGCAGGGTCGTACGAGATCGCCGACGAGGTGTCGGTGTACCCGGGGGTGGTCGAGCCGAGCACCGAGGTCGCGACCTTGAACAGGTCGTTCAGGGACGTGTCCCGCACGGTCTTCGGATCGACGGCCTGCGCGATCGCCTTGCGGACGACGAGGTCGGACACGAGCGGGCGCTTCTGGTTGAACGTGAGACCGAACACCTGCCCGGGGTTCGCGCGGGTGACGAGCTCGTACTGCGACTTCAGCGTGTCGACGTCGCTCGGCTGCACGCTGCTGATGGCGTCGAGCTGACCGGACTGCAGGCTACCGGTGCGGACGCTGGCTTCGGGGACGACCTGGAACGTCACCTTGGACAGGTGCGCCGCCCCGGGGTTCGACCGCGCGGCGGGGCCCCAGTCGTAGTCCTTGCGCTTCGTGAGGACGGTGGAGGTGTTCTTCGTGTAGGACGACAGCGTGAACGGCCCGGTCCCGATGACGGCCTTGCCGTCGGCCCGGTCGTCGAACGGCGTCTCGGTGGTCTTCGGCGCGACGATGCCGAGCGCGACCGACGCGGTGGCGTTCGGGAAGGCGGCGTTCGGCGTCGTGAAGTCGACCTCGACGGTGTCGTCGTCGATGACCTTCGTCTCCTTGTACCCGGAGAAGTACGCCGCTGCGGTGCTGGACGCCCCGGCCTTCGCGATGTCGTCGAAGGTGTCCTTCACGGCGGTGGCGTCGAACGTCGACCCGTCGGAGAACGTCACACCGGAACGCAGGTCGAACGTGAACGCGGTCGCGTCGCTGTTCGCCGAGTACTTCGTCGCCAGCCAGGGCTTGAGCGAGCCGTCCGACGGGTCCTGCCAGAGCAGCGAGTCGACGAGCTGCCGGGTGATGGCGAGCGTGTCGTTGCCGGCGCCGGTGCCCGTCGGGTTCAGCGTGATCGGGTCGTTGGCGATCGCGTAGGTCAGCGAACCGCCGTCGACGGGCTTCGACGACGAGGACGACGACGCGGTGCTGCCCGACGAGCAGCCGGCCATCACCAGGGCCGCCGCGGTGCCGGCCGCGATCGCGGCCACCAGACGGATCGGGGTGCGGTGGATGGTCATGAGGCTCCTTCGGAGGGGGTGAGGGGTGCGACGCGCCGGGATCGTCCGGGGATCGCGTCGAGCAGGGCACGGGTGTACTCGTGCTGCGGGTGGTGGAGGACGTCGGCGACACCGCCGTGCTCGACCACGCGCCCGCCCCGGAGGACGGAGACCTCGTGGGCGATGCGGCGGACGACGGCGAGGTCGTGCGAGATGAACAGGTACGAGACGCCGAGCGTCTCCTGCAGCGACGCGAGCAGGTCGAGTATCTGCGCCTGGACGGACACGTCGAGCGCCGACACCGGTTCGTCGAGGACGACGAACGACGGGTCGAGCGCGAGGGCCCTGGCGATGGCGACGCGCTGCCGTTGGCCGCCGGACAGTTCCGACGGTCGCCGACCGGCCGCCGAGGCTGGCAGGGCCACGAGGTCGAGCAGCTCCGCCGCACGGGCCGCACGCGACCGCCGGGTGCCGATCCCGAACGCCGCGAGCGGGTCGGCGATGACCGCCCCGACCGACAGCCGCGGGTGCAGGGCCGCGTACGGGTTCTGCTGCACGATCTGCGCCCGGCGCCGGTACGCCCGGAGCGTCGCACCGCGGGCCGCGGTCACGTCGTCGCCGTCGAACCGGACGGTGCCCGCGTCGGCGCGCTCGAGACCGAGCACGAGGCGTGCCGTGGTCGACTTCCCGGACCCGGACTCCCCCACCAGCGCGAGCGTGCGGCCGCGCGGGACGGTCACGTCGACGCCGTCGACGGCGGCCACGCGGGCGAAGGACTTCCGCAGGCCCGTCGCGACGACGAGCGGGTCGGCACGGTCGGCCTGGAGGCGCGGTGCGGCTCCCACGGACACGGTCACGTCGTCGAGACTGGGCGCCGCTGCGATGAGCGCGCGGGTGTAGGCCTCGCGGGGTGCTCCGAGCACCTCGGCGGGGGTGCCCTGCTCGACGATCCGCCCCTCGGACATCACGACGATCCGGTCGGCCCGGTCCGCGGCGACCCCGAGGTCGTGCGTGATGAAGAGGACGCTCGTCCCCCGTTCGGCGACGAGCCGGTCGAGGTGGTCGAGGATCGTCCGCTGCACGGTGACGTCGAGGGCGCTCGTGGGCTCGTCGGCGACGAGGAGTTCCGGGTCGCCGATCAGCGCGATGGCGATGAGCACGCGCTGCCGCATGCCGCCGGACAGCTCGTGCGGGTACTGCTTGGCGCGCAGTTCCGGGCGGTCGATCCCGGCCCGTCGGAGCTCCTCCACGGCACGCTCGTGTGCGTCGGCCCCCGTCGCGATGCCGTGGATCTCGAGCACCTCGGCGACCTGCCGGCCGATCCGCGTGACGGGGTTGAGGGAGACGGTGGGGTCCTGCGGGACGAAGCCGATCCGGACGCCGCGGACACGACGCACCTCGGCGTCGGAGGCGGTGACCAGGTCGAGGTCCGCGGAACCGGCGGCGGTCCCGGAGAGCCGCACCGTGCCTCCCGTCAGGTCGGCCGCTGCGGGCAGGAGCCGCAGGACCGCGTGCGCCGTCGTCGACTTGCCGGAACCGGACTCGCCGACGATCGCGACGCGTTCGCCGCGACCGACGGCGAGGGAGACGCCGTGCAGTGCGGTGCGCGCGTGCCGACCGCGGCCGTACGCGACCGTGAGGTCGCGGATGCTGAGGAGGCTCATCGGACGGCCCGCCGTTCGGTGTCGAGGGCCCGGGCGACACGGTTGCCGGCGAGGACCGTGACCGCGATGACGAGACCCGGGATGGTCGTCAGCCACCACGAGGTGGCGATGTAGTCGCGGCCGGTGGCGACGAGCGAGCCCCACTCCGGTGCCGGCGGCTGGGCGCCGTAGCCGAGGAAGCTCAGGCTCGAGACGGCGAGGATCGCGGTGCCGAACTCGAGCGCGGCGAGGACGAGCACGGGGCCGGCCGCGTTCGGCAGCACGTGCACGAGCAGCACCCGCCACCAGCGGTTCCCGTTCGCGGTGGCCGCCTCGACGTACTGGGCGGTGCGGACCCGGACGACCTCGGAGCGCATGATCCGGGCGATGGTGGCGATGCTCGCGACACCGACCGCCACCGCGACGTTCACGGTGCCGAAGCCCAGGACGGTGACGATCGTCAACGACAGCAGCAGGCTCGGGATGGCGAGCAGGACGTCCGCGACGCGCATGAGCACCGTGTCGACCACCCCGCCCACGAACCCGGCGAGGAGCCCGATCACGGAGCCGCCGACGAGCCCGATGAGGATCGCGAGGATCGCCGCCTGCAGGGTGAGCGCGGTGCCGTGCACGACCCGGGCGTACAGGTCGCGACCGAGCTGGTCGGTGCCGAACCAGTGCGCGGCGTCCGGCGCGGTGAGCTTCACGGCCGGGTCCGCGGCGAGCGGGTCGTGGTGGGTCAGAACGCCGGGGAGCAGCGCGGCGAGGACGACGATCGCGAGCCAGAGGACCGCGACGGTGAGCGTCGGCCGGGCGACGAGGCCCCGGAGTGCGCTCGCGCCTCCGGGGACGCGGTCGGTGACGAGCGACGCGGGACGGCCGATCGCGAGCTGCGTGGTCTCGGTCATGCGGTGGCTCCCTGGGGTGCGGTCGGGGCGGCGGGCGCGGTCGAGCCGGTGGCCGGGCCGCCCGGTGTCGCTCCGTCCTGTTCCCGCAGCTTCCGGCGGCTCCCCGCCAGGACGACCCGCGGGTCGAGGAGCGGGTACACGAGGTCGACGACGAGGTTCGCGACGACGAAGATCGCCGCGGCGACGAGCACGATGCCCTGCACGACGGGGATGTCCTGCCCCTGCACGGCGGTCGCGGTGACACGGCCGAGGCCCGGGCGGGAGAACACCGTCTCGGTGACGACGGTGCCGGAGAACAACTGTCCGACGATGAGGCCGGTCACGGTGAGGGCGGGCAGTGCGGCGTTCTGCAGCGCGTGCCGGAGCTGCACCCGCCACCGTCCGGCGCCCTTGGCGTACGCGGTGTCGACGTACGGCTCACGGAGCGTCGCGACCAGGGACTTCGACAGCAGCTGGGCGATCGTCGCGCCGGTCGGCAGCGCCAGGGTGATCGCGGGCAGGACGACCGACGACGGTCCCTCACCGCCGAACGCCGGGAAGACGTGCAGGCCGAACGAGAACCACTGCACGAGCAGCAGGGCGAACCAGAAGCCGGGGACGGCGACCCCGACCGGAGGGAGCTGGAGCAGGAACTGCCCGAGGGCACGGTTCCTGGTCCACGTCGCGACCACTGCGAGTCCGCCGCCGAACACGATCGCGAGCAGCAGGCCGACGACGGCGATCTGCGCGGTCGGGCCGACGGCCTCGCCGATGACCTCGGTGACGGGTCGGCCGACGCCGATCGAGCGGCCGAGGTCCCCGGTCAGCAGGGAGCCGAGGTGCTGGAAGTACTGCACGAGTACGGGCTGGTCGAGTCCGTACTGGTGGCGGAGCGCGTCGAGCTGCGCCTGCGTCACGTCGGTGGCGTCCGGACCGAGCATGATGCGGGCGGGGTCGCTCGGCAGCACGTACAGGACGAAGAACGAGATCGTCCACGCCGCCCAGAGCACGAGCACCGCCTGCCCGATGCGCGAGAGCACGTACCGGGTCACGCCGCGACCACCGCCGGCTGCCACCCGAGCTCCGGCGCGACCCTCGCCACGACGTCGGCGACGATCTGCTCGTACTCGTCACCGGCGAACTCGTAGGGCAGCTCGATGCGGAACTCGTCGACCTCGGCGAAGGTGGCGTCCTCGACGAGCTGCTCCACGATCTGCTCGGCGGGACCGACGAGGTCCGCCGAGAACAGGGTGCGCCGGGGGCCCTGCGGTGCGGTCTGCCGATCGAGGCGGGACTCGTACCAGGTCCGGTAGCGCTCGCGCGAGACCCGGTCGGCCGAGTCCGTCGGGACGACGCAGCGCCCCCAGGCGACGCGGGGTGCGCGGCCCGACGGCAGCGCGGCGCGGTACGCGGTGAGCTGGTTCCGCTGGGCGGTGCCGTAGTCGTCGGTGCCCTCGCCCGAGGTGAGGTTGCCGATGAGCAGGTTGAGCCCGGCGCTGCCCGCGAAGGCGGCCGACCGGAGCGATCCTCCGCCGTACCAGACCCGGTCGACGAGCCCCGGGGCGTACGGCTGCAACCGTGGACGCTGGACGTTCCCCGGGCTCTGGATGACGGTGTCCTCGCCACCGAGGAAGTCCCCGCGCAGGTTGTCGACGAACCGCGTGACCCGCCCGTAGCCGCGGTCGAAGGAGCGCCAGTCGCCGTCGAACACCAGGTCGCCGAGGATGTCCTCGTGCGGGGCACTGGTCGACAGCCCGACCTGGACCCGCCCGTGCGACAGGACGTCGGCGAGCGAGAAGTCCTCGGCGAGACGGAACGGGCTCTCCCAGCCGATCGGCACGACGGCGACCCCGAGTTCGATCGTGCTCGTGCGCTGCGAGGCCGCGGCGAGGAACACCGCCGCCGACCCGATGCCGTGCTCGAGGTGACGGTGTCGGACCCAGGCGCCGTCGACGCCGAGCCGCTCCGCCGTGGCGAACAGGTCGAGCGTCGCGTCCAGTCCCTCGACGGGTGCGTCGTCCTCGAAGTTCCCCGGCACGAGGATCGACAGGCTGCGCACCGTCACGCGAGCACCCCCCGGCGGTCCCGGATGTTCCCGGGCAGACCGAGCGTCTCGCGGAGCGTCGCACCCTCGGTGTAGGACTCCCGGTACACGCCGCGCTCCTGCAGCAGCGGGACGACCGTGTCGACGAACTCGTCGAGGCCGTACGGATTGGTGTGCGGAACGACGACGAACCCGTCGGTCGCACGTTCCTGGACGTACCGGTCGATCTCGGCGGCGATGTGCGACGGCGTCCCGACGAACCCGCCGCGGGCCGACACGCGAATGACCAGGTCGCGGATCGACAGCTTCTCCGCAGAAGCGAGATCGCGCCAGGACCTGACGAGCGCCGGCACGTCGCGGGTGTGCCGGGCGCGGCCGCGGGTGATCGCGGCGCCCTCGAGGTCCGGCTCGACGTCGGGCAGCGGGCCGTCGACGTCGTACCCGGACAGGTCGCGGTTCCACACCTGCTCGAGGAACGCGATCGCCGTGGCCGGGCTGACCTGGGCACGCTGGATCGCCCGGGCCTTCTCGGCGGCGTCAGCGGGCGTGTCACCGAGGACGAAGGTGGACGCCGGCAGGATGTGCAGCTCGTCCTTCGAGCGGCCGACGCGCTCGAGCCGCGCCGTGATGTCGTCGTAGTAGGACTTCGCGTCGTCGAACTCGGTGTGCAGCGAGAAGATCACCTCGGCGTGCGCCGCGGCGAGGTCGCGCCCCTCGTCGGAGTCGCCGGCCTGCACGACCACCGGGTGCCCCTGCGGGCTCCGCGGCACCGGGAACGTCCCGGTGACGTCGAACTGGGGACCGTGGTGGTCGACGTCGCGGATCCGGGAGCGGTCGGCGAAGACCCCGGCCGGAGCGTCGGCCACGACGGCGTCGGACTCCCACGAGTCCCAGAGCTCGCGGGACAGCTCGATGAACTCCGCCGCCCGCGTGTACCGGTCGGCGTGGTCCAGGAACCCGCCACGACGGAAGTTCGCGCCGTGGAACGCGTCCGAGCTGGTCACGACGTTCCACCCGGCACGTCCATCGGTGAGGTGGTCGAGCGTCGCCAGCTGCTTCGCGAGCTCGAGCGGCTCGTTGAACGTGGTCTGCAGGGTGCCGACGAGCCCGATGTGCTCGGTGACCCCGGCGAGGGCGGCGAGGATCGCGAGCGTGTTCGGGCGCCCGACGACGTCGAGGTCGTGGATGCGGCCCTTCTGCTCGCGCAGCCGCAGGCCCTCGGCGAGGAACAGGTAGTCGAAGAACCCGCGCTCGGCGTTCCGGGCGAAGTGCTCGAACGACGAGAACGCGATCTGGCTCTCGGCCCGGTCGTCGCTCCAGATCGTGGTGTTGTTGACGCCGGGGAAGTGGGCGGCGAGGTGGACCTGACGCTTGGCGCTCATGCTGAGACCTCCACGGGGGCGGAACCGGAGACGGACGCGTACCGGCTGACCGCCGGGGCGATGCCGAGCCGCGTGCGCAGGTCGGCGGTGGGACGCGAGGCCACGTCGGCGCGGAGACCGGCCGTGACGAGCGCGGGGACGAGCTGCCGCGCGATCGCGGTGCTGTCCACGGGGATGCGGAGGGGCCGGAGGCGGACGCCGTCGAAGCCGAGGCCTCGGAGGTCGCCGATCAGCGAGACGAGCTCCGGGACGGTGGTCGCGAGGACGGACGTGTCGGAGACGTCCGCGTACGGCGTGCCGGCGGCCTCGTCGAGCGCGGCGAGCTCGTCGGCCGCGGCAGCGGGCGACGACCCGATGAGCACCGCGAGGTCGGCGAGGACCGGGCGACGGACGTCCGAGCCGGCCGCCTGCTCGAGGGCACGGATCTCCGTCAACAGGTCCCGCGCCTCCCGTCCGTCGAAGCCGGGCGTGACCAGCACGACGTCGGCAGTGTCGACGGCGAACTCGGCGGCGTCCGACCGGTGCGCCAGCGAGAAGACCGGCGGACGCCCCTGCGGCGACCGCGGCACGATCGACGCGCCGTGCACCGAGACGTGCTCGCCGACGAACTCGGCGTTGTGGATCCGGTCCCGGTCGATGAAGCGGCCGGTCGTGACGTCGCGGATGATCGCGTCGTCGTCCCAGCTGTCCCAGAGCCGGGAGACGACCTCGGCGACTTCGCGCGCCTCCGCGAAGAGGGTCGACACGTCATCGCCGCCGGCGCGGCGGCCGAAGAGCGCGGCCTCGCGGGTCGACGGGCTCACCTGGATCCGCCAGCCGGCCCGGCCGAGCGAGACGTGGTCGAGGGTCTGGAGGCCCGTGGCGACGTGGAACGGTTCGGTGTGCGTCACCGAGACGGTCGGCACCAGACCGATCGCGCGGGTCGCGGGGGCGACCGCGTTGGCGACGAGGAGGGCGTCGAGGCGGCCGACCACGGTGGTCGTGTCGAGGTCGCCAGCCGCGTCGACCGGACCGGCGGTGAAGGAGTCCTCGATCGTGACGGCGTCGACGCCGAGGCGGTCCTGCTCCACGACGACGTCGCGCCAGTACCGGAGGCTGGTGAGGCGCTGCGCCGCGGGTCCGGCGGTGCGCCAGGCGGCGGGGTGCCAGCCGGCGCCCTGCAGGGCGGTGACGAGGGTGGTGCGGTCGGGCATGGGGTGCGCTTCCGTCGGGTGTGGGCGGTGGTCAGTGCTCGTGCGGGGCGGGTGCCGCGGCGTCGGCGCCGAACTTGAAGCCGAGGCGGCCGTGGGCGAACCCGCCGCCGGCTCGGATGGCCGTGGCGACCCAGGCGGCCTCGGCGAGCTCGGCCTCGTTCGCGCCGGCCTGCACCGCGCGCTGGCTGTGGCCGTCGATGCAGTAGACGCACTGCGTGGTGATGCCGACCGCCAGCGCGATGAGCTCCCGGTACTTCAGCGGGATCTCGCGACCCTCGGCCTGGAACACCGACTCGTCGAACTGCACGAAGGCCTTGAGGATGTCCGGGGTCTGCTGCTTGTAGACCTTCGTGAAGGTCTTGTCGTGCTCGCGGTCGAGGTAGTCGGTCATGGTGGCGACGCTATGACCGACCGGGCCCGGGGACGACGGGTGTTGCGGAGCGTGACCGGGCGTTGCGTCGTGTGACGCGGCGCCGGCGCCGCGGCGTCACACGGCGTCACGGGCCGGCGCCGCGCGGCGCCGCGCGCGCCCGCGGCGCGCGCTCGCGCCACCCTCGCACCGTGCGAGGCCGACGCACCGTGCGAGGTTCCGCCCAGTGTGCGGGCCCACGCGGCTCGCACCGTGCACGAGACCTCGCACACTGCGGCCTGGAGGCGCGTGGCGGCGCCGCCACGAGCCTCCAGGCGGCAGGTGGCTCGCACGGTGCGAGCGCGACGTACGGTGCGTGGTTCCGCGCAGTGTGCGAGGCCCAGACGATCCCACCGTGCGCGGAACCTCGCACACTGCAGCGCCGGCGCGGCCGCCGGCCCCGCCGCCCCGCCGCGCCGCCGCGCCGCCGCGCCCCGCGCTACACCCCGCGCGCCCGCGCGCCGAGCCGCCCGCGCAACGTGACGTCCTCGTACTCGCGGTGGAACACCCCGCGGCGCTGCAGGATCGGCACGACCTCGTCGACCACGGTCTCGAGGCCCCGCGGGAACTCGTCGATCATCAGGTTGAAACCGTCGGCGGCCCCGGTCCGGTACCACTCCTCGATGGTGTCGGCGGCCTGCTCGGGGGTGCCGACCACGATCCGGGCGCCGTACCCGCCGAAACCGCGCAGCACCTCCCGCAGGGACGTGTTGTGCGAGCGGACCCAGCGCACGACCGTCTCGTGGTAGCCGAGCGAGGGGCCGTACGTCACAGGGTCGACCTCGCGGTCGAGGATCGCCGCGGGGATCGGCGCATCCGGGTCGAGGTCGGTGAGGTCGGCGTCGAGGTGCGTCCCGAGCGCCCGGAGCGAGTAGCCGTCCGGGGCGAGGGCCTCGAGCTCGTCGAACCGCCGCTGTGCCTCGGCCTCGGTGCTGCCGAGCACGAGGGACAGCCCCGGGACGATCGCCACGTCCGCCGCACGCCGGCCGTAGGTCTCGGCGGCCTGCTTCACCGCCCGGTAGTGCTCCCGTGCCGGCTCGGGCGTCAGCTCGACGGCGAACACGCCCTCTGCGACCCGGGCGGCGAGGTCCCGGCCGTGCGGCGATCCCCCGGCCTGGAACACCACGGGGTGTCCCTGCGCCGACGGCGGGACGCTGATCGAGCCCGCGAACTCGGTGAACTCGCCGTGGTGGTCCACCGGGACCCCGGTGGCGGCGGACCGCCAGAGCGCCTGGACGAGGTCGACGACCTCCCCGGCACGGGCGTACCGCTCGGGTCGCTCCGGGTTCGTCGCGACGCCGAAGTTCGCCGAAACCGACCGGTCGTAGGTCGTCACGGCGTTCCACGCCACCCGGCCGCCGGAGACCGTGTCGAGCGACAGCAACCGCTCGGCGAGGTCCACCGGGTCGTTGTAGGTGGTCGAGGCCGTCCCGACGAGCCCGAGGTGGGTGGTCGCGTCGGCGATCGCCCCGAGCGCCACGAACGGTTCGAGCAGCCCGTACGCACGCACGTTCGGGTCGCCGAGCGCGGGGTGGTCGGCGAAGAACACCATGTCGAGCAGCCCGCGCTCCGCGATCCGGCCGAGGTCGCCCCAGAACTCGGCGGAGAGCAGGTCGGTCGCTTCGACGTCCTGGGTCCGCCAGGCCGCCGGCCGCTGACCGAAGCCCTGCAGGTTGACGCCGAGGACGAGCCCGGCGTCGGCCTCGGCGCTCATGCGCCGACCGTCGCGGGGACGGGCAGGCCGAGCAGGTCACGGAGCGTCCGCCGATGGGTCGAGGGCCGGGAGGCGCGGCTCGGCTCCGACGCGTCGGCCGCGGCCTGCAACGGGACGAGTGGGTGCGCGGCCCCGGCGTCGTCCCGGTTCGCACCGAGCACCAGGTCGGCACCCTCGTACGCGACGTCGTGCCAGACCGCGAGGACGGGTTCGCCCTGCCGGCTCGACGGCGTCGTCAGCGGCCCCCGGACCCGGTACCCGCCCGGTCCGCCGTCGTGGTCGAGCGGGTGGATCCGGGTCGTGTCGGCGAACCGTCCGGCCTCGCGGTCGCCGATGATGCTGTCGAGCGGCCACGTCCGCCAGAGGCCGCGCACGACCTCGGCGAACTCGGCCGGGTCGTGCTGCTCCCCCGTCGCCGGCAGCCCGTGGTCCCGCGCGCCGACGACGAGTCCGACCCGGGCGTCCAGGACGTGGTCGAGGGACAGCACCCGTCGGGCGACGTTGTACGGGTGCTCCCGGGTGGGGGCCGCGGCGACGAGCAGCCCGTGCGTGGGCAGTGCTCGGCCGAGGGCGAGCGCCGCGGTGGTCGGGTCGAGCCGGTGGCCACGACCGCGTTCGGCGTCGAAGCGGTCGGTGCCGACCGCGACGGCCACGGCGCCCGAGGCCCGGATGCGGTCGGCGAGCCGGGCGATCCCGCCGGGTCGGGCGACGGCCGCTGCGAGGTCGGCGTCCGGCACGGTGACGATCGTCGGTGCGGGTGTCTCGGTCACGGTGGTCCCTCCGTACGCGTGCAGAGCGGCCCGCCACCATCGCCTCCCCTGCGTCCGTGGCGGGCCGTTGCCGACGACCGTACGGGGCGGAGCGCGCCCGCCGGGTGCAGGTGTCGTCGGGTTGCGCCTCGTGACGGCGGGTTACGCGCGGTCGAGCGGGCTGGCGCCGTTCACGAGCAGGTCGCCGACGATGCGTCGCTTGTGCACGCGCGGGTTGTGCGACGCCAGGGTCCGCGCGTTCCGCCAGTGCCGGTCGAGACCCAGGGCGCGGAAGGTGCCGCTCGACCCGAGGGCGTCGAACACGAGCGTCGTCGCGTCGAGCACGGCGTCGGTGACGACCGTCTGTGCCTGGGCGACCGCGATCCAGCTCCGCTCGAGGGCTGCACGCAGGACCGGGTCCGTCGACGGGTCCGCACCGGTCGCCCGGAGTTCCGTGTGCCGGTCGACGGCGGCGTCCACCGGCCCGAGGCTCGCGGTGAACGCTGCGTCGGCGGCGTACACCCGGGCCGCCACGGTGCCGATCGTGGCGAGCAGCTCGGGGTCCTGCGTCGGGTCCTCGGCGGTGCCGTTGTGGTGCCCGCGGGACCGGGAGCGCAGCCCCGCGATCCCCTCGCGGAGGGCCGCCCGCCCGATGCCGACGAGGATCGCGTGCATCACCGTCTGGTAGTACTGCTCCTGGTACGGGTAGCGCGTCGCGTACGGCAGCACCCGCTCGTCGGGCACCCGCACGTCGGTGTACGTCACACTCCCGCTGCCCGTGATCCGCTGGCCGAAGCCGTCCCAGTCGTCGCCGATCTCCACGCCGGGATCCTGGGCGTCCACCAGGGCCACGAACCGCGCTCCGGTGTCGTCGAGCGCCAGCACCGTGATCCAGCGCGCGTAGACGCTGCCCGTCGAGTAGAACTTCCGCCCGGTCACGCGCCAGCCGCCGTCCGGGTCGCGGGTGATCCGGGTGGTGATGTCGACGCCGGCGGTGTTCGGGGTCTCGCTCCACCCGCCGCCGACGAACTCGCCGCCGCCGAGTCGCGCGACGATCTCCCGGTCGAACGGGGTGCCCTCGGCGTGCACTCGGTCCTCGACGAACGAGAAGTGGTTGCGCCACACGTGCGCGAGGTTCGGGTCGACCTCCGCGATCTCCGCGACGGCCCGGAACACGTCCGACAGCCGTGCGCCGACCCCGCCCCACTCGACGGGGGTCCGCCAACGGGCGAACCCGGCGTCGACGAGCCAGCCGAGCTGGTCGGTGGCGAGCCGCTCCTCGCGTTCCCGCTGCCGGGCGTCGACGGCGATCCGTTCGATCACCGGTCGCAACGGCGCGATCAGTTCCTGGTAGCGGGCGTCGGCCGGGATCTCACTCGGGCACATGGCGGCACGCTACCGACGGGCGGGCGTCCTGCTCGTGCTCAGCGCAACCCGGCGTCACACCCGCTCACGGACGCGCCGGGTCACCACGTGATGCGGGCGAACTCGTCGCGCAACCGCCGCGCGCGTCCGGGGTGGACCTGCTCGACCCACCCGATCCGTCCGAGCAGGTGCGCCCGGAAGTCGGGGTGTCCCGCGCGGTTCTGCGACGCCGGACCGTGCTCGGCGGCGTTGTGCAGGATCGCGTGCAGCCGGTCGACCTCGCGCCGACCCGGCGACGTCCGGTCGTTGACGACGACCCCGGTGACCGACTGCCGCGTTCCCCGTCGCCGCACCCGGGTCTTCGACGGGTTGAGCCGGAGCCCCTGCTCCGTGACGATCCGGTCGACCCCGCGGAGGAACGCGTCCGGTCGTGCCGCGAGCCGGTCGTCGCCGCTGAACGTCAGGTCGTCTGCGTACCGGGTGTAGACGGCGCCGACCGACGCCGCCCACCCCGCCAGCCGCGCGTCCAGGTGCCGGAGCGCGGTGTTCGCCAGCGCCGGCGAGGTCGGCGCACCCTGCGGCAGGTGCGCCGCTCGGAGCATCCCGCGCAGCGCCTGCCGTTCCTCGGGGCTGCCGCCGTCCGGCATCGCGCTGAGGACGTGCACCGGCGCCCGGTGCGTGCAGATGCCGGTGAGGACGTGTGCGAGCGGCTCCGCGAAGCCCGCCGAGCGGAAGACCCCGTACACGGTGGGCGCCGTGATGCTCGCGAAGAACGACGTCAGGTCGGCCGTGACGACGACCTGCTGCCCGGTGTGGACCGCGGCTCCGGACACGACACTCCGTCCGCCGACGAAGCCGTGCGCCGCGTCGTGCACCGGCAGCGCGGTGAGGAGTTCGTCGAGGATGGTCCGCTGTGTCCGGCGGAGCACGTCCATCGGCTTCTCGAGCAGGCGCGGTGTGCGTCCGGGGCGACGGACCCACTCGTGCCGGTGGTGGTGGAGCGGGCTCGACGGACCCGGTCGCCGGTTCCACGCACGGGTGTCCGCGAGCCAGAGCAGCCGCCCGACGGTCAGGTCGAGTTCGCGCGCGAGCTCCGGCAGCGTGTCGACGAGTAGTCGGGACGCGGTCTCCGGTCGCGCCCGGACCGCGGTCGCCCGGCGCGCGGTGATCCGGACCGGGCGGCGGGCCTCGCGGGCGCGGTGCAGTTCGGCCAGCCGCGGTGCTGCTGCGAGCACCGCCGCGAGCTGTCGCGGTGCGTCCACGGGTGGCCGCGGGTACGCCGCGAGGGCCGCCGCGACCGCCAGCCCGACGTAGGCGCGCTCGACGCCCACCACCGCCCAGCCGGCGGCGGTCAGGTCGTCCGGTCCCCAGTGCTCAGCGGTCAGGAACGCATCCGCGAGGGCGCCGGCGACGACGGACAGGGGCGTGGGGTTCCCGGGGGACCCGTCGGTGCCTCCGTGCGGGATCGCGCGCGGAGCGCGCCGGCCCGCTCGGGGCGTGTCGTCCTGCTGGTCCTGCGTGCCCCGGGGTGACCCCGGAGAGGTCGACGCGTCACGCGCGTCGGCCGCCTCCCCCGGGAACTCCACGCGCTCACCCTACGGTGACCCCCTGACGGACGGGAGGCGCGGTTCGGGCCCGCACCGTGCCTCCCGTCCGTGGGTCGGTCGCCGCGACGGCCGTCACCCCGCGTGGCGGTGGGAGTAGCGTCGGTGCGCGTGACGATCGAACACCTCACCGAACCGCTCGCCGGGCAGGGGTGGGTGCAGATCGGCGAGGTCCTGCTCGCGTTCGCCCTCGCCTCGCTCATCGGCCTCGAGCGCCAGCTCCGGTCGAAGAGCGCCGGCATCCGCACGCAGGCGATCGTCGGGACGGCTTCCGCCCTCATGCTGCTCGTGAGCAAGTACGGGTTCAGCGACGTCCTCGTGCCGGACCACGTCGTGCTCGACCCGTCCCGTGTCGCGGCGCAGATCGTCTCCGGCGTCGGCTTCCTCGGCGCCGGGCTCATCCTCACCCGACGCGGAGCGGTCCGCGGGCTGACCACGGCGGCCGCGGTGTGGGAGACGGCGGCGATCGGCATGGCGGCCGGTGCCGGGCTCTGGCTGCTCGCGCTCGTCGTCACCGCCCTGCACTTCGTCGTCGTGTTCGGCTACACCGCGATCGTCCGGGCGATGTCCCGATCCGCCGAGCAGTCGATGACGCTCGACGTGGTCTACGACGCCGGACGCGGCGTGCTGCCGGACGTGCTCGCCCTCGTGACCGCGGGCGGGTGGCGGGTCGCCCGGCTCGTGCGTCAGGACACCGACCGGGCCGACGCCACCGCGATCCGGATCGACGTCGCCGGCCGGTCCGAGGGGTCCCTGCTCGTCGCGCGGATCGGCGAGGTCGACGGCGTGCGGATCGTCGACCCGTCAGCGGCCGACGACCTGGAGTGACGCCGTGACATCCTTCTTCCTGACCCACGCCGAGGTCGTCGTGGACCCTGCACGACCGATCGAGTCGTGGGGGCTCTCCGCCGACGGTCGTGCCCGGGTCGCCGGGGCTGCTGCCGTCGCCTGGCACCCCGGGGTCCGGCGCATCGTGTCGAGCACCGAGCAGAAGGCGATCGACACCGCCGCCATCGTCGCGGAGGCGGTGGGGCTCGTCTACTCGACCGACGGCGCGCTGGGCGAGATCGACCGCAGTGCGACGGGCTACCTGCCGCTGGACGAGTTCGAGGGGGTCGTCGACGCGTTCTTCGCCACGCCGGACGACTCGGTGCGCGGGTGGGAGCTGGCCGTCGACGCCCAGGCGCGCATCGTCGGTGCGGTCCGGGCGCTGACCGCCGACGGCGACGTCACGATCGTCTCGCACGGTGCGGTCGGGGCACTGCTGCTCGCCGACCTGCGGGGCGTGCCGATCTCCCGCGCGCTCGACCAGCCGGGCATGGGCAGCGTGTTCACGTTCGACCCGCGGGCGTGGCGGGCGGCGAGCGGCTGGTCCCGCGTCCACGTGCCCTGACCGGTCGGGCGGGCGCCGCTGCCGAACGACGACTCCGACGTCGTACGACACCGGACTCGTCGCAACCGGGCGCGCGCGACATCCGGCGCACGCGAGCGACGACAACGTGGACGTCGTACGACATCGACCTTGTCGTTCGGAGTCCGCACCCGCGCACCCGCCGCCTCACACGGGCAGCCGCTCCCCCGCCTCCACCGCCACGTCGAGCCGGTTCTCCGCCGGCGGCAGCGGGCACGTCGCGTGCACGGTGTACGCGCACGGCAGGTTCGTCGCTCGGTTGAAGTCGATCGTCGTCGCACCCGAGGCGTCCGGCGCCGCGATGTCCAGGCTCCGGTTGGCGGCGTAGGTCGTCACCCCGCTCGTCCGGTCGGTGAACAGCACGTGCAACCCGTCGCCGTGCCCGTTGAACGCCAGGAGCGACCGCGGCCCGTCGAGGTCGAACGTCAGCACGCCCGGCGCCTCGTACACGTGCTGCAGCCCGTCGACGACCGAGCCCACCGTCACCGAGCGCGGCGTCTCGAACGGCTCGAAGTGCGCGTCGACGACGAAGGCCGGGTCCGGCTCGTACGACGGCGTCCCCGGGTACGACACCCGTGTCGCGTTCGAGGGGCGGCGCGGCCGGATGACGTCACTGCCGCCGCGGCGGGCGACCTCGACGACCACGGTCTCGTCCCCGTCCTGCCACACCACGGACGTGCTCGACCGTTCCGGCAGGGGGCCGAAGCGGTGCGTCCCGGTGACCCGGACGCCGTCGACCTCGATCGACTCTCCTTCGGCGAGCACCACCACGGGCCCGTCGTCCGAAGTGGACCACGTCCCGGGAGCGTCGTCGAACCGCTCGGGCGTGCCGGTCAGCCACCGGATGCTCGTGATCGCCAGGAACCCGTGCTCGCTCGCCCTGGCGCGCTCGTGGGCGTCGTGCCAGGCGCTCCACGCGGCCTGGAACTCGGGTGCGGTCGGCGTCGTCGTGGTCATGGGACGACGCTACGTCGTCCGCGGGCCGCGTGGCGACGGCCGCCGTCTCGGGACGTCACGCGGTCCGCTCACGACGGCGGGGCGGTGACGGCGACCAGGCCGGGAGGCACGGTGCGGGTCGGACGCGCACCGCGCCTCCCGGCCGGTGCCGGACCAGAGCAGCACGCACGCTGGCCGCGCCGTCTCACCAGGGGTGCGCGATGCTGCGCGCCCGCGGCCCGCGGGCCCGCGTGACCGGCGACACCGTCGCAGCGGGCGCCCGCGCGTCGAGCGCCGTCCCGAGGACCGCGCACGCCGCACCGCGGGCGACGGCCGCTTCGCCGTGCGTGGTCGGCTCGACGGCGATCCGCGGCGCGTCCGGCAGGCGTTCGGCGAGGCTCGCACGGACCGCGTCGAGGAACACCTCGCCGCCCGCGATCGCCGCGCTGCCGCCGATCACGACCTCGGTCACGTCGAGGAGCTCGACGACGTGGGCCAGCGCCGAGCCGAGCGCCGCTCCCCCGGCCGCGACCAGGGGTGCACCCTCGGGATCGGCGCAGAGGGACTCGTACGCGGCACGGACCGCGGCGGGGCAGTCGGTGGCGGTGTCGGCCGGCAGCAGTCCGGCGTCGATCGCGCGCCGGACCTGTTGGAGCGGCTGGCAGGCCTCCCAGACGGCGGTCCACCGACCGTGGGCGTGCACCGGCATCCCGCCGAACTCGCCGGCGTTGCCGGTGGCTCCGCGGACGACCTCGCCCCCGGCGACCACGGCCGCACTGATCCCGTGCCCGAGCGTGACCGTGACGAGGCCCGCGGTGCTCGTGGTCGTCCAGGCCTCGCCGATGCCGCCCGCGACGCCGTCCTTCTCGAGCAGGACGGGCAGCCCGGTGCGACGGCCGAGCTCCTCGGCCACGGGCACGCCCGCCCAGCCGGGCAGCTGGACGGGTGCGGCGAGCGCCGCCCGTGCCGGGTCGAGGGGTCCTGGAGCCGCGACGCCGATGCCGACGAGGCGTTCCCGGGTGGTGTGGTGCTGGCGGGTCCGTCCGGCGAGCAGGTGTCCGGTCATGGCGGCCATGGCGTCGAGGGTCGCGGTGGGGTCGTCGACGGGGCCGGTGTCGCGGTGTTCGGTGGCGAGGACGGTGCCGGCGAGGTCGACCAGGACCGCGGTGACGCGTGCGGGGTCGAGGTGGAGGCCGATGGCGTACCGGGCGTCGGGGGCGATGCCGAGCGCGCGGGGTCCCTCCGGTGCGGTGGGTGCTTCCTGGCGGAGGAGCCCTTCGCGGAGGAGCCGAGCGGCGATGTTCGACACGGTCTGTGCGGTGAGGCCGGTGGTCGCGGCGATCGCGGTCCGGGTGGCGGGTCCCTGTCGGCGGACGACGTCGAGGACGAGGGCGCGGTTGAGGGTGCCGACTCGTGCGCTGTTCGTTCCGCGGTGCAACACGGGGCGCGCGGGTGGTTGACGCGGATCGTCCATGGTCCCTAGCATCGCATCACCTCGGTTTCGTCAATCAATTTGATTGAATCGTACGGCCACACCGGTGTGGCCACGACGAAGGGACGCTCGTGACGACGACGACACGATCCGGTACCGCAGCTCCACCGTCCGTCCGGGACCGCGCTGCCGCGGTCCCGGGGCCTCGACGGCGACCTCGGGAGAGACACCCGTGGACGGTCGCCGAGAAGCGTCGGCTCCGGGTGGGCCTCGCCTTCATCTCGCCGTGGATCATCGGCGTCCTCGTGTTCATCGGCTACCCGCTGGTGTACTCGTTCGCGATCAGCCTGACGCGGTACTCGGGGATGAACGGTGCGACGTGGGTCGGGTTCGGCAACTACGTCGCCGCGTTCATCGATCCCCTGGTGCACACCGCGGTCGGCAACACGCTGTTCTACGCCGTGATCGCGGTGCCGGTCGGGATCGTCGTCGCCATCGTGATCGCGATGGCGATGAACCAGGACGTCCGCGAGATCAGCTGGTACCGCACGGCGCTGTACATCCCGTCGCTCATCCCGACGTTCGCGCTGGCGTTCATCTTCGTCGTGCTCGTCAACCCGCAGACCGGCATCGTGAACCAGGTCATGAAGCTCGTCGGCATCCCGGCGACGAACCTGCTCGGCGACCCGACGACCGCGAAGCTCGTCATCGTCGCCCTGGCGCAGATGGGCGCGGGCAACGCGGCGCTGATCTTCCTCGCCGGACTGCGTGGGATCCCGAAGACCCTGTACGAGGCGGCCCGTGTCGACGGTGCCGGACCGGTGCGGCAGTTCTTCGCCCTGACCCTGCCGCTGCTGTCCCCGGTCATCCTGTTCAACCTCATCACGGGCATCAGCAACGGCCTGCAGGTCTTCACCGAGGCGTACGTGATCTCGTCCGGCACGGGTGGCCTCGGCAGTCCGGACAACGGGACGTTGTTCTACATGCTCTACCTCTACAAGAACGCCTTCAGCTACGCGCAGCTCGGGTTCGCGAGCGCGATGGCCGTCCTGCTGTTCCTGGCCGGCATGCTCCTCTCGGGGCTCGTGTACTGGCTGTCGAAGCGGTTCGTGAACTACGACGTGACCGGAGAGTGACCCGATGAGCCTGCACACCAAGTCCTCGCCCACCGTCACCGCGAGCGTCGAGACCGTCAACCCGAAGGGCCGCTCTGGCGAGCGCTCCCGCAACGCCGACGGGTCGATCCGGTCGCCGTGGTCGTCCGTCCTCGCCCGCGTGGTCCTCATCGCGATGAGCCTGCTGTTCCTGGTGCCCATCTACTGGATGGTCATCTCGGCGCTGAAGGGCAACTCCGAGCTCGGCGCCTTCCCGCCCACGTGGTTCCCGCAGTGGCTGGACTGGTCGAACTTCGCCGACGCCGTGAACGCGATGCCGTTCTTCACGTTCTTCCGGAACACGTTGATCATCACCGTCTGCGTGACGCTGTTCTCGATGGTGTCGAACCTGGTCATCGCGTACGGGTTCGCGTGCCTGGAGTGGCGTGGACGGGACCGCCTGTTCTACGTCGTCCTGGCGACGCTGTTCATCCCGTTCCCGGTGACCCTGATCCCGATGTTCGACCTGTACGCGCGGCTCGGGTGGATCAACACGTTCCTGCCGCTGATCGTGCCGAGCCTGTTCGGGTCCGCGTTCTACGTGTTCCTGTTGCGGCAGTTCCTGCTGCAGATCCCGAAGGACCTGCTGAACGCGGCGCGGATGGACGGTGCGTCGGAGTGGGGCATCCTCTGGCGGATCGTGTTCCCGCAGGCCCGCGCGGCGCTCGTCACCGTGGGGATCTTCGCGGCGGTGGGGGCCTGGAACGACTTCCTCGGGCCGCTCATCTACCTGCAGGACGAGAACGTGCAGACCCTGTCGATCGGTCTGCAGATCTTCCGTCTCAACAACTCGCAGGACTTCCAGTTCAACCAGCTGATGGCGGCGTCGGTGCTCATCATCCTGCCGCTCGTGGTCCTGTTCTTCGTGTTCCAGCGGACCTTCATCAAGGGTGTCCAGATCGGGAGCTTCAAGTGAGCAGCGCATTCGACCGTCGCACGTTCCTCCGCGGTGCCGCGGCAGCAGGCGGTGCCGGGGCCCTCGCGCTCCTCGCCGCGTCCTGCGCCTCGGGGTCCGGCGCGCGCAGCAATCCGAACCAGGTCACGATCTGGGGCGTCACCGGCACGTTCGTGCCGTTCCAGACGAAGGTCATCAACCAGTTCACGGCGCTCCACCCGGACATCGACGTCAAGGTGAACGTCGTGCCGTCGCAGGGCACCGGTGACGCGACGAGCATCATCACGGCGGTCCGTGGCGGGACGGCCCCGGACCTGTGGCTGCTCGACCGGTTCAGTGCGGCGCAGTACGCGGCGATCGGGTTGATCGAGCCGATCGACGACCTCATCGAGGAGTTCGAGGACCAACCGAAGGACGAGTTCCTGGCGCAGTGGCTCGGGTTCACGATCGGCGAGGTGACGTACGAGGGCAAGACCTACGGTCTGCCGCACGACACCGACTGCCGCGGGATGTTCGTCAACCGGAAGATGCTCAAGGGTGCCGGGGTCGACCCGGACGAGTTCGACTGGGAGCACAACGGCCCGGCGACGCTCGACCGGGTGTGGGAGGTCAGCGAGCGCATCACGAAGAAGTCCGGCGGCAACTACACCCACATGGGGCTGCTCCCCTGGTACGGCGAGGGGTGGCCGTTCACCTGGGGTCTCGGACTCGGGGCGTCCTACTTCGACCAGCAGGACTCCCGGATGACGATGGACTCGACGAGCGTCCGCGGGATCTTCGACTTCTACGAGGACTGGGCGAAGCGGTACGGCTACAAGGACGCCGACACCTTCATCGCCACGTACGAGCCGACGGGCCACCCCCCGGGGCAGACCGCGTTCATGGCGGACCGGATGGCGTTCATGGTGAGCGTGCCGTCGACGATCCAGACGTTCGACAACTACGGCCCGAAGGACCTCGACTGGGGCACCGCGTACCTGCCGACGCAGCACGCCGGCGACGACAAGTACACGTGGTCCGGGGGCTTCGCGCTCTGCCTGCCGAAGGGCTCGAAGAAGAACAGGGCCGTGTGGGAGCTCATGAAGTACTTCACGAGCAAGCGCGGTCAGGAGACCTACGTCGTCCCGGCGACGAGCGTGCCCTCGAACATCGCCGCCCTCAAGGACCCGAAGGGCTCGGCGAAGTCGATCCGGTTCTTCGTCGAGTCGATGGGTGCGTCGAGCTGCCGTCCACCGCTGCCGGTCGGCGGTGCGTGGTGGGACTCCCTCGCGGACGCCCGGTCGAGCGTGCTGCTCGGCACGGCGAGCCCGCAGGAGGCCGTCGAGCGAGCCCAGGCCCGCGTCGACCCGATGATGCAGACCTACTCGCCCTTCGAGCTCCCGAAGGACTACGACAAGGTCCGGATCTGATCCGGGCCCGACGAAAGGACCACCACCGTGCCCACCACCGTGCCCACCACCCCCATCCGTGTCGCCGTCCTCGGCTTCTGGCACGTGCACGCCGGTGACTACGCCCGGCAGGCCGTCGAGCACCCCGGCACCGAGCTCGTCGCCGTCTGGGACGACGACGTCGAACGCGGCCGCGACGGCGCCGAGCGCTTCGGCGTCGAGTTCACCGACGACCTCGACGCGCTCCTCGCCCGCGACGACGTCGACGCCGTCACGATCACCACCTCCACCGACGTGCACCGCGACGTCATCACCCGTGCGGCCCGCGCCGGCAAGCACGTCTTCACCGAGAAGCTGCTCGCCCCGACCGTCGCGGAGTGCGAGGAGATCATCGCCACGTGCGACGCCGCCGGCGTCAGGCTCATCGTCTCGCTCCCCCGGCTGTACCACGGCTACACGGCCGCGATCCGCCGCGAGATCGACGAGGGCCGCCTCGGCGACGTCACCTTCGCCCGCGTTCGACTGTCCCACGACGGCGCGATCGCGCCGTGGCTGCCCGAGCGCTTCTTCGACCCGCAGACCGCGATCGGCGGGGCGCTCACCGACCTCGGCTGCCACCCCGTGTACCTGACGCAGCTGTTCCTCGGCGCCCGCCCGGACACCGTGCACGCCGTCTACCGCTCGGTCACCGGCCGCGCGGTCGAGGACCACGCCGTCGTCACGGTCGGCTACCCCTCGCAGGCCATCGGCGTCATCGAGGCGGGGTTCGTCGCCGGCACCCCGTTCACGATCGACGTCGCCGGGACCGGTGGCTGGCTCGCCTACTCCGACCAGCAAGGAGTCCTCACCGCCGGCGGATCGGCATACGGCGACCAGCCCGTCACCCTCCCGGTCCCGGAGGACACCACGGACGCGTTCGGCCAGTGGGTGGACCACATCACCGCCGGGACGCGCGCGGACGACAACCTCGCCCGCGCCGTCGAGCTCACCCGCCTCGTGGTGGCCGCCAACCAGGCCGCCCGGGTACCGGTCGCCGCCTGACCGGCGGGACCACGGAGACGCAGCACCAAGCACACCAGCACGACAGAGCCAGGAGTACCAACCATGCCCACTGCACCCATCCGCGTCGGCCTCATCGGGGGCGGCGGGATCGCCACCTTCCACATCAACGGCTACGCCCAGCACCCCGACCTCGTCCGCGTGACCGCCGTCGCCGATGCCGTCCCCGCCACGGCCGAGGCGCGCGGCACCGAGCTCGGCGTCCCGTCCTTCACGGACTACGTCGAGATGCTCGAACACGCCGACATCGACGCCGTCGACATCTGCCTGCCGCACCACCTGCACCGTGACGCGATCGTCGCCGCCGCCCGCGCCGGCAAGCACGTGCTCTGCGAGAAGCCGCTCTGCCTGAGCCCGGACGAGGCCCGCGACGTGCAGGCCGCCGTGTCCGAGGCGGGCGTCACCCTGATGTGCGCCCACAACCAGCTCTTCATGCCGGCCGTCGCGAAGGCCAAGCAGCTCCTCGACGACGGCGTGCTCGGCACCGTGTACGAGGTCCGCACCACCGACTCGTTCCGCAACGAGTTCGACCCGTCGAACATGGGCTGGCGCGCTCACGCCTCGCAGAGCGGCGGCGGCGAGCTCATCGACACCGGCTACCACCCGAGCTACCTGCTCATGCACCTGGCCGGCGGCGTGCCCACGCAGGCCACGGCGCTGCTCTCCACCCACCGGCTCACGTTCATGGAGGGCGAGGACTCCGCGCAGGCCCTCTTCCGCTTCGACAACGGCACCGTCGGACAGCTCGTCACCAGCTGGGCGTACCAGCCGGCCGCCGGCACGGAGCGCTTCAGCGCGGTCGGTGAGCTCGGTGCCCTCACGAGCGACGGCACGACCCTGCGGTGGGACCTGCTCGACGGCACGAGCGAGACCGTCACCTTCGACGAGGTCGACACGTTCGCCGCGGAGATCGAGGCGTTCGGCGTCTGCCTCCGGGACGGCACACGCCCGATCCACACCGAGCGCGAGGGCATCGCCGTGCTCGGCATGATCCTCGCGGCCTACGAGGGTGCGCGCACCGGCACGATCGCGCCGGTGCTGACGGCCGAGCAGGCCGTCTCGGCCTGACCACCGCGACCAGCGGACGGGAGGCACGGTGCGCGTCCGACGCGCACCGTGCCTCCCGTCCGTCGTCGCGTTCAGACCACCCGCGTCGCCCCCGTCACGGGGCCGGGCTCCGCGTCCTGGTCGTCGGCGGCCTGCAGGACGCCCTCCGCCTGCCGGAGCAGGTGGCGCGCCGCCAACCCGAGCGACCGTGCTCCGACCACGGCGACGAGCACGCACAGCAGCGCGAGCACCGCGACGACCGGGATCCACGCCCACGACGGGTCGAGCACCCGCAGCCACTCGATCGCGGCCGTCGCGACCGCCGCAGCCGGGAACACGAACGACCAGAACCCGAGCGAGAACGACAGCCGGACGTACCGGGGCACCAGCGCGAGCTGCACCAGGAACAGCAGGGCACCGAGCCCGGCGATCGCCTGCACCGGCAGCGTCACCACGTCGTCCGTCAGCGCGAACACCGACACCGTTGCGACGGCCGGCGGTGCGACGAGGATCGCCATCGTCGGCACGAGCGGGCCGGGCAGCTCCGGACGGAAGCACAGACGGAGCAGCAGCAAGCCGGTCATCACGCCCCAGAAGAACACGCCGACGCCGAAGCACGCCCAGGACAGCCAGGTCGCGCCCACCTCGTGCGTCGCGACCGAGCCGACCAGGGCAGCGGCCACCGTCGGCAGCAGGTAGCCGCCGTGCACCGACTCGAGCGCGAGCCGTCCCTCGAACCACGTGCTCAGCAGCCACGCGGCGAACCCGGCCGCCACCGCCACGGCGAGGAGCACGAGCACCTGCCCACCGAGAGGCCAGAAGTGCGCGAGGTCGACACCGAGGAGCATCGCCGTCGCCGGGACGAGCGCCGCGAGCGGGCCCTGTGCCGGGTGCCGGAGCTGGTCGACGAGCCGCTCGTGCGCGCGCACCCGGACGCCGCGGACGACGTGGGCCCCGAGCAGCCAGAGCCAGGCGACGGCGGCGATCGCCCAGAACACCTGCGGCAGGAACGCCGGCAGGTGCAGCACGGGGGCCGCGTACGACCAGGTCTCGGCGAACCCGGCGAGACCGAACGGCACGGCGAGGGTGTTGAGCGGGATGCGTGTGGTGGGTCGTGGCATGGCGGACCCATTCTCGCGGGTTGCGGACGCTGCCGGCCCAGTGTGCGAGGTCTCGCGCACGGTGCGCCCCGCAGCGCGTGTCACGGAGTGCGGAACCTCGCACACTGCGGACGGGAACGTCAGCGGCGTCGGCCCAGGGCGACGCCCGCGACCGCGGCGACCGCCCCGATGACGAGCAGCGGGCGCGTGACCCGCCGGCGCTTCGCGACCCAACCACCGTCGGTGGCGTTGCCGGCGTCGGCGGGGCTGTACAGGTTGCCGTCGGTCGGAGCACCGGACCCGCGGAGCGCGAACGTCTCCACCATCGGCTTCGTGAGCTTGTGGAACAGCCCGGGGAACACGTACTGCAGCGGCACGAGGGACGCCTGGATGCGCCCGACGTAGCGGTAGCGCTTCGGGTGCAGCGCCGCCCGCACCACGGCACGCCCGGCTCGTCCGACCGACACCGTCGGCGGCAGCGGGTGCGAGTTCTTCCCGGTGTAGTTGGCGCCGTTCTGGTAGATCGGGGTGTCGATCGTCGACGGCAACAGGGTCGTGAACCGGATCCCCGTGTGGGCGAACTCGTCGCCGAGGACGTCGACCAGGCCCAGTGCCGCGTGCTTGCTCGTCACGTACGCCGACTGGTACGGCGCCGACAGCAGCGACTGGATCGACCCGACGAGGACGTAGGTGCCCCGCCCGCGCTGCTTCCAGTGCGGGAGCAGGTGCGTGACGGCGTTGAGGTGCCCGTAGAGGTTCGTGTCGACGACACGCTTGAACGCCTCCGTGGGGGTCTGCTCGAACAGCCCGTAGACGAAGAGCGCTGCGTTGCCGACGAACACGTCGATGTGGCCGAAGCGGCTCGTCACCGTGGCGATCAGGTCCTCGACCTGGTGCTCGTCGGCGACGTCGGTGGGGATCGCGATCGCTTCGGCGCCGAGTTTCCGGCACTCGGCCGCGGCTGCCTCGAGACTGTCGTGACCGCGCGCGGCGAGCACCAGCGTCGCGCCCTGCCGGGCGAACTCGTGCGCGGCGGCCCTCCCGATGCCGCTCGATGCTCCGGTGACGACGACGATCTTCCCGCGGAACCGATGTGCCATGTCCTCGGTGGTACGCGGTCGGCGCTCGTGGCCGGCACAGGCGGGCGTACCCCGGGGGCCGGGTCCCGCGCGTGGGGTGCGCCGACGGGCGCCGGGTGTCACGATGGGGACATGCGCAAGGACGACCTCACCGTCGACGAAGCGACCGTGATCGCCCAGCACGCCCGCGACGGCGTGCTCGAACTCGAGGACCCCGAGGTCCGGAAGGTCGTCGAGCAGGCGAACCGGGTGCTCGTCCGGGCACAGATGTGGGGCGAGGAGCGGAGTCCGAAGCTCCGCCGACGTCGACGCTTCATCGCGGTCGGCGCGCTGCTCCTGGTGCTCGTCTGGGTGGCGGGGCTGCTCGTCCCGCTCGCCGTACGACTCGGCTGACGCGGTCCGTCAGGGGCGGCCGCGGTCGTTGCGGGCGACGAGCCACAGGTACGTGCTGTGCCCCACGAGCGCCAGCCCGAAGAACACCGCCGCGACGGCGTAGACCCGGTCGAGCTTGCCCTGGCCGATGACGAGCATCACGATGCAGAACACGACCGCCACGGCGAGCACCCCGACCTGCACCGTCGACCAGATCCGTCGGAAGCGCGGCATGCCCGTCTCGTTCACGGACACCATTCTGCCCGATGCGGCTAGTGGTCCCGGAGCGCCTCGATCAGCTCGGACTTGCGCTTCGACGAGTAGCCGGTCAGACCGAGGTCCTTCGCGCGCTTCCGGAGGTCCGCGACGGTCCAGTCGTCGTACGACCCCGACTCGCCACCCTTCCGGCCCACGGCCTCCTTGCCACGGGCCGCGGCGGCGTTGCTGATCCGGGCGGCCTTCTCCTTCGAGTTGCCCTCCTTGCGGAGTTCGTCGTACATGTCCGGCTTCTTGAGTTGGTTCGGCATGGCCCGCAGGGTACGCGCGGTGCCTCCGGACGGCGCCCAGCCCGACGGTGCGACCGACCGACCGATCAGCCCGCCGCAGCGAGTTCGCGGATCCGTTTCGCAGGCACGCCCGCGTACAGCCCGTGCGACGTCAGTCGGCCGCTCACGACGGCGCCCGCCGCCACGACCACGTCGTCCTCGATCACCGCCCCTGGAAGCACGACGGCTCGTGCGCCGATCCAGACCCGTTCGCCGATGTCCACCGGGCGCCCGGTGGCGTGCTCGTTCCAGATGCCGTCGTCGCCGAGCGCGTGGTGACTGGTCACGACGAGCACCTGGGGACCGAGCGCCGAGTGCGATCCGATCCGGACGGGCGCGACCGCCTCGATCGTGACGTTCCGGTTGCAGAACACCCCGACACCCATCGTCAGGTTCCGCGGCGACCCCGTCAGGGACATCGACATCCCCGGGCTCGACCGGACGTCCGCTCCTCCGGCGACCAGGACCAACCGACGCACGGCGCGCGGCAGGAACGGGGTCCCGAGCAGGAGCGTGCACAGGGCGTACTCCCCCGCTGACAGGACGTCCTCCCGCAGACGGGACAGGAACGTGGGCGACGGAACCTTGCGTGCGGCCATGGGCCCTCCGGACTTCACGACGGAACGTGCACGGCCTCGCGCACACCGGGACCGTAGGACGCGGTCCCGGTGCACGACAACGAGGTCGCGACGGCCTTGCGGGATCGTTGCGGTGTCCGACGCACCGCCGGTCCGACCGTGCTCCTCCTGCGCCGTGGCGGACGGGGGGGGTGCTGACCGACTTCCGCACTCCTGCAGGTGATCCCAGACCGCACCCTGTTCGGTGGAGGGACAACGCACGCACCACAGGAGCTCCCGATGAACGCACCCCGCGACCAGTACGAAGCAACGAACCCGCGCACCCGCTACCCCGACGTCCGTCCGGAACCGCAGACCCAGGCCGAGCCGGGCCTCCAGTCCGAGATGCGCCCGATCCCCGACCTCGGCGAGGAGACCTACCGCGGAACGGGCCGGCTCGACGGCCGGAAGGCCCTGATCACCGGAGCGGACTCCGGCATCGGCGCCGCCGTCGCGATCGCCTTCGCACGCGAGGGCGCGGACGTCGCGCTCGCCTACCTGCCCGAGGAGCAGTCCGACGCCGACCACGTCATCGAACAGATCCGGGCGGCCGGTCGGACCGCGGTGCCGATCCCGGGCGACCTCCGCGACCGTGGGTACGCGCAGGCCCTCGTCGACCAGGCCGTCGACGGGCTCGGCGGCCTGGACACGCTCGTCAGCGTCGCCGGCAAGCAGCGCTGGCAGCCGAACGTCGAGGACCTCACCGACGAGCAGTTCGAGGCGACCTTCGACGTCAACGTCTTCGGGCTCTTCCGGCTCGTCCGCGCCGCACTCCCCCACCTGCACCCCGGATCGACGATCACGACGACCGCGTCGATGGAGGCGTACCAGCCCGCACCCGACCGGCTCGACTACGCCGCGTCCAAGGGAGCGATCAACAACCTGTCGAAGGGGCTCTCGCAGGCCTTGGTCGAGCGCGGCATCCGGGTGAACGTCGTGGCACCGGGGCCGACCTGGACCGTCCTGCAGCCGAGCGGCGGCGTCGACCCCGAGTCCCTGCCGGACTTCGGGTCCAGCGAGTCGCCGATGGGACGCGCAGCGCAGCCGGCCGAACTCGCCCCCGCGTACGTGTTCCTCGCGTCGCAGGAGTCGAGCTACGTCGTCGGCGAGACCCTCAACGTCAACGGTGGCATGGTCACGCCCTGACCAGCGGGAATACCCGGCGGATCGCCGGTGTCGAACTCAGCACGAACGCGAAGGAGCACACCATGGCCCACGACCTCCACAAGAGCACCGGCCTCGACGACGAGCGCACCTGCCTGCCGACGAGCACCGTCTCGGTCCTGCACGACGAGCGCAAGCCGTCCTTCGGACGCTGGCTCGGCCAGATCAACCGTCAGGACTGAGCGCGCCGGCCCACGTGCTCGAGACGTGACGGCAGACGGACGGGAGGTGGGCCCCACCAGCCGGTACCGGCGCACCGCGCCAGCGGGGTGACGGCCGTGCCAGGAGGGACGGTGCCAGCTGGCACCGTCCCTCCAGTCCGTCTCGGGCTGCTACCGTGCTCCCATGTCCTGGGGCCGGTGGTACTTCGCGGCCCAGGCCGCGGGCGGGGCCGCGTGGTGGATCGCGGTGTTCACGCTGCCTGCCGTCCGGACCGCGACCCTCGGGTCCCTGCAACCGTTCCTGGTCGCACTCGCGGACGTCCCGCTGTTCGTCGTCGCGTCGGCGCTCGCCGCCGCAGGAGTCCGCGCGGCCGCGGTCGTCGCGACCCTCTGGACGGTCGCGGTGACGGCGGCGATCGTCGTCTGGGCGACCGTCACCACCGGGGCGGGACTCGGTGTCCTCATCATGATCGGTGCGACCGTCGGATCGGTCCTCGCGCTCTCGCTCGTCCTGCTCGGCCGGATCCCGACGGAACTCGTGACCTCCGGTCCGCTGCGGTTCCGGACCGCCGACCCCGACGGCGGACGGCGGCGGCACGTCCTCGGCACCGCCGCGCAGATCGTCGTCTTCTGGGGGCTGTTCCTCGGCGTGTTCCCCCTGGTCATCGCCGTCGCCGAGCACCGGTGGCGCCTGCACCCGCCGCTGCCGGGGCCACTCGTGACCACGTCCGTCGTCACCGGGGCAGTCGTCCTGGTGCTCGCCAGCGCGCTCGGCATCGCGTCAGCGGCGACCATGTCCACCCAGGGCGCCGGACCCCCTTGCCCTCCGCCATGCCGAACCGACTGGTCGTCGCCGGCCCGTACCGCGCGGTCCGGAACCCGATGGCCCTCGCCGGCATCACGCAGGGCGTCGCCGTCGGCCTGCTGCTGAGCTCGTGGATGGTCGTCGTGTACGCGCTCGCCGGGTCGATCGTGTGGAACTGCATCGTCCGCCCGCTCGAGGAAGCAGACCTCGAGCACCGCTTCGGCGACGACTTCCGCCGCTACGCCGCACGGGTCCGCTGCTGGGTGCCGCGGTGGCCGATCCCGGCGAGCGCCCCCGCGGACGCGATCAGCCCGCCGCGCCGCTGATGTTGACGAGCCACGTGACCCCGTAGCGGTCGGTGAGCATGCCGAACGTGTCGCCCCACGGTGCCTTCGTGAGCGGCTCGATGATCGTCGTCGCCCCCTCGGCCAGGCCGTTCCAGTAGCGGGTGAGCGCTTCCTCGTCGTCCCCGCTGAGGGACACCGAGATGTTGCTGACCTCGGGACCGGCCATGCCGGTGGGGGCGTCGGAGGCCATCAGCAGCAGCCCGTTCTCGCCCTCGAGCTGCCCGTGCATGACCTTGTCGGCGTCGGCGGGGTCCTGCGCCATGCCGGCCTCGCCGAACGTGCTCAGGGTGAGCTCGCCATGGAACACCGAGTGGTAGAACTCGAGGCCCTCCCTCGCCCGGTCGCGGAGGTTGATGTACGGGTTGAGGCGGACGGCCATGGTGGACTCCTCGGAATGTGCACGGGCGTCGTCACTCGTGTCCCACCCATCGTCCCATCGCTGCGAGCGGACCGGAAGACCGGGGTCCGGCGACGAGCGTCCCGGCCCGGCGGCGCAGCTGGCGCGTCTGCAGTCGGCCCGGTGCGGGTCGGTCACGTCTTCGCGACGTCCTCCCGAGCCTGCCGACCGGCGCTTCGCCGTGGAAGGAGCAAGCCGTCCCAGGCGGACCGCGGAAGCCGAGCCGCGAGGTCGGTCCGGTCGACGACGGTCAAGCCGGTCGCTGCCGCGCGGTGGAGCCATTGCTCGGCGACCGGTTCCCTCGCGATGACTGCGGCGGTCATCATGACCTCGACCATGCAGTCGTACGTGTCGGAGGTCCCGACCGTGTCGACCGCGAACACTGCGATCGATCGGGCAGGATCGAGGAGGTCGGCGCTGTACGCGGCTTGCGCGATGCGTGCGTTCGCGACCGCAAGCGTCGGAGCCTCGTCGGCGAGGCGCCGACACCACGCGACCATGTCGCCGACCGGTTCCGACGCGGAGTCCGACGGCCCCCTGCCGGAAGCGATGCGCTGCGCGACGAACTCCGCGACGTCCGGTTCCGGTCGTCGCGCCCGGCGTCGGTCCTTGCTTCGTCGCGTCGTGCCGAGGCGGTCGAGCAACGAGACGACACGGGGATCGTCACCGTGCCGTTCGAGGACCCGGAGCAGCCAGTGCGCCTCGAACTTCGTGCGCGCTCCGTCGAGCCGTCCGAGGGCCTGGTCGAGCCCCTCGGGATCACCTGTACGGTCCATCGCATCGACGAGTCGTGGATCGCGTCCCCGATCCCGTGCCGCACGGTCGTGACGCCGGAGGAAGGCGAGGGTCCGATCGGGGTCCATGCGCGTCCACGACAGGTACGGGACCATCGCGTTGACGACGAGCGGACTCCAGGCGAAGCGTCTGCTGAGGAGGTCGATCACCTCGTCCGCGGTGCGGCCCGGCTCGACTCCGGTCCGCCCGAGACGCCGGTCGAGCATCCGCTCGACCCAGTGCCGGCCGAACAACCGCCACACCGACCGTGGCACCGCCGGATCCGCCGCTGCTTCCCAGAGCAGGTGCTGCTCGACATCGGCGTGGACGAACTTGAAGTGGCGGCCGCTCTGGCTCAGCACCCCGCGTCGCACGAGGTGGACCGCCGTCGCCCGCCACCGCCACGGCGGCACCGACGACGCGATCCACGCGGCGATGAACGAGACGGCGATGGAAGCGCACGCCGCCCAGATGGCGACGAACGGCCCGAGCACGACCGCACCCAGGGCGGGTGCTGCCAGCACCGCGAGGGCACCCAGGAGTCCGCCCACCGCGAACTGAGGCCACGCCCGGGTCTCGAGGTACCGCGTGTACCCGACGTAGCTCCCGCCCGAGAAGGGCGACTCCTCGGAGATCAAGAAGCACCACAGCGCGGCCACAGCCCAGTACCAGCTGATGAGTTCGCCGGCATCTCCGGTCGCGAGCGCGCCGGCGTACAGGCTCGTCACGGTGATGCGGACGACGTGGACGAACACGAAGGCCAGCGCGGCTCGGACGATGAAGGCGACCCAGTCGGGCGCGTTGGGCATGACGGCGCGCACTGCACGGAACACCGGGTTCTGCCACTCGTACGTCGACGCGACCAACACGGAACATCCGAGCACGATCGACGTGGTGGGGAAACCGCTCACCGCGAGCCAGGCGAGGAATGCCAGGACGATCGCCCGCGAGATCCACATGGCAACCCCGGTGAAGGCGAAGGGCACGAGACGGAACGCCGTCCCCTGGTCCTTCCCGACGTCCGCACTCAACACCACCGCGAAGCGCAACGCCGGGTCTGCGGTGCCCGACCGGCCGTCCACACCACGGACGACACGGGCGAGCAACGCGTGCGAGTCCGTGACGATCGCCCGCACTTCCTCGTCCGCGAGTGCGCGAGCCCGAGCCGTGAACAGGAGGAGCTGGAGGCGGAGCGGGTTGGCGAACACGTGCGCAGCATCGATCAGCGCCTGGAGGTTCGTCGCTGGGGTGGCCCGGAGCGCCGTCACGATCTGCTGCGTGTCGAGTGCCTGCATGTATGCGGTCCGGACACGACGAGCGCGTCCGAGCTGAGCCTCGGACGGCGGGTCGTCAACGTTCGAGGATGCTGAGGCACGGCTCGTGACCACCGTGGGATGTGTGGCGGACCAAGCGACGAGTTGGGTCACGACCTCTGCGCGGACCGCCTCGGACGCTTCGTCCAGCGCGTCGAACGCGATGACGATCCGTGTTTCGTCCACCAGGCGTGACATCGCGGCAGGCGATCGCCGGTACCGTGACGCGACCTGCCGCACCGCCCACCGAACCACCCCGCGACGGCCGCGGACCCCTCCGGGGAACGCCGCGAGGCTCACGACCTCGACGAGTGGCGACGCAGGATCACTCGACCTGTACGACTCGAGGTGCACCTGGTGCAACAGTTCGCTCTTTCCCGCGCCGCCCTCGCCGAGAGCGAGGATCGACTCGCCGTCGGCGAGTGTCGACAGGATGCCGAGGACACCATCGGTCGGCTCCCCGTCGTCGACCCGGATCTGGATCGGCAGGACGTCGCGGAAACCGACGGCCTCGTTCTGGAGTCGGGGCCCGCTGACGCGCCCCCCGGTCGCCCGGAGGGTCGCCGTGAGTTCATCGGACGTGAGGTGACGGTCCCGCAACGCCCGGACCGACTGCACGGTCGCCGGGATGCCGAAGGCGAGCGCCGCGATACCGAGGACGACGGCGATCAAGCCTTGATGCGACTCCAACCATGCGTCGGTCGTCAGCCAGAGCGCCTCCATGAGATCCCCTCGGGTCGAGATGTGGGATCAGTATGCCGAACGGCGAACGCGGGCGCAGCCGCGAGGTGCCCGCGAACAGCCGTGGCCGGCTCTGCTCGACGACAACTCCGCGAACGTCATGCGCGGCGCCGACGGCCGGCTCGTCGTCGCCGACCTGTTCTACGCCGACGGGCCGGCGCGCTACGCCACCGTTCGGACCAATCCTGACCGCATCGTCCGCGACTACCCCGAGCACCTCCGCCGACACATGACCGAGTTGCCGCTCGCGAGTTCCGGCAGGTGGGCCGAGGGCGACGCTGAGCAGATGCGGGCGGCGCTCGCCGCAGCGGAAGACCGTCTCCGGCTCGCTCGCTGACGCGTACCACAATCATTCGCACTGGCGTATGGTTGTGGTACAGCAGGACGGAGCACCCATGGCGGAGATCACCACGGCCGAGTACGCAGCGAGACACGGTGTCTCCCGACGGCGAGTACAGGCCGCAGCGGCCGCCGGCACGCTGTCAGCGCGCCGCGTCGGTGCGCAGTGGCTGGTCGACGACGCCACACCGCATCGGGGACGCCCCGGCCGCCCCCTCTCCCGCAGGTCGGTGCGCGCCGTCGAGTGCCGGCTCTCCGGCAGTCCCGACTGGGCGAACGGGCTCTCCCGCAGTGAGCGCGGCCGGATCCAGGAACGCATCGCCGAGCTGCGCGCCGATCCGATGCCGTGGCAACGCATCGTGAACTGGACTCGCACCGAGTACCGGGAGCCGAGCGGGTACCAGCTCGCTGCGGCTGATCTCGAGGACCTCCGTGCCGACGGTCGACTCGTCCGCGCGGGCGTCAGCGACCCACGATCGGGTATCAGCGACGCCGGGTTCCTCGAAGCACACGTCGCCGAGGACGACCTCGCCGCCGTCCAGCGGGAGTACCTCCTCGTCGCCACGGACACTCGACCCAACGTCCTCCTCCACATCAGCGCCGAGCGACCCTCGGATCCGTTGCTGCTCGGCACGCTGATCATCGAGCTGGCCCACCACGACGGCGCCCGTGAACGCGCCGCTGCCCGATCACTGCTCGACAGCGCCCTCTGATGTTCGCGGCTCCTCCGCTGCGCCCTGCCCAGGCGGGCGCCTGGCATGCGCTCTTCGACCTCCACGAGCGACTGTCGGATGGCTGGGCACTGGTCGGCGGGCAGATGGTCCAGTCGCTCTGTTGGGAGCGCGGTGCCGCACCGAGCCGCCCGACGACGGACGCCGACACCGCACTCGACGTCCGCGCCAGACCCCGGATGCTCATGACCTTCACCGGGGCGCTCCGCGATCTCGGTTTCCGTCCCGACGGCACGAGTTTCGAGGGGCACCAGCACCGGTGGGTCCGGGGTGACGCGCAGATCGACGTCCTGATCCCGCGGTTCCTCGGGGAGCGCGCGGAACGGCGCCGAGGGGTCACGGGCGGCACGACGATCGCGGCGCCGGGCGCACAAGGTGCTCTGTGGCGTGCCACCCCGGTGACGCTGGAGGTCAACGGTCGGATCGGGACGGTGCTCCGGCCGACGTTGCAGGGCGCCCTCCTGTCCAAGGCGGCGGCGGTCGAGATCGTCGGTGACGATCCCGCGCGGCACCTCTCGGACATCGCGACGCTCGCAGCACTCATCACCCGACGCGACCGGGTCGCCGACGACATCACGCCGACGGAACGGCGGCGGATCTCGGCGGCTGCCGCGCTGATCGATCGGGATCCGACGATCATCCGTGCCGCCGGCGTCGACCGGACCGCTATCGATCGCCTCCGGATCGCGTTCGACGGGGGATGAAGCATCGTGACGGCCGGGCACCCAGCCGCCCGCGCCTAGCATCGTGAGGATGCCCGTTCCTCGTCACGACGACTTCATCCGTGTCCGCGGCGCCCGCGAGCACAACCTGCGCGACGTGGACGTCGACATCCCCCGCGACCGCATCGTCGCCTTCACCGGGGTCTCCGGCTCCGGGAAGTCATCGCTGGCGTTCGGCACCGTCTTCGCCGAGGCGCAGCGCCGCTTCCTGGAGTCCGTCGCCCCGTACGCCCGACGGCTGATCGCACAGGGGTCGACGCCGCACGTCGACTCCATCACGGGACTGCCGCCGGCCGTCGCACTGCAGCAGCGCCGCGGTGCACCGAGCGCCCGGTCGACCGTGGGCACGCTGACGACGTTGTCCAACTCGATGCGCATGCTGTTCTCCCGCGCGGGTACCTACCCGGCGGGAGCGAAGCGACTGGAGTCGGACTCCTTCTCGCCGAACACCGCGGCCGGTGCCTGCCCGCGCTGCCACGGGCTCGGCACGGCGCACGAGGTGACCGAGGCCTCGGCGGTGCACGACGACTCGCTGAGCATCCGGGACGGCGCGATCACCGCGTGGCCCGGGGCCTGGCAGGGCAAGAACCTGCGCGACGTCACCGCCGTCCTCGGCTACGACATCGAACGGCCGTGGCGGGAACTCCCCCGTGCCGATCGCGACTGGCTGCTGTTCACCGAGGAGCAGCCGGTCGTCGAGGTGCACCCGAAGCGCGACCGCGTGGCGAAGCCGTACCGCGGCCGGTTCTGGAGCGCTCGGCAGTTCGTCCTCCACACCCTCGCCGACTCGCAGAGCGAGACCCAGCGCAACCGCGCGCTGCAGTTCGTCGAGTCGGGCCCGTGCGGGCTCTGCGGCGGCACGGGCCTCACCCGTGCCGCGCTGGCGGTCACCGTGGGTGGCCGCAGCATCGCCGAGCTGAACGGCCTGCCGCTCACCGCGCTCGCCGACGTGCTCCGGCCGATCGCGTCGATCACGGACGCGGGGGCCGCGACCTCTCGGGCGTCGTCGGGCGAGCACACCGAGGTCGCCGTCGCGATCGCCGGTGACCTCGTCACGCGTGTGGAGGTGCTCGTCGGGCTCGGACTCGGCTACCTGGCGCTCGACCGTGCGACGCCGACGCTGTCGCCGGGCGAGACGCAGCGGCTCCGGATCGCGACGCAGCTCCGGTCCGGACTGTTCGGCGTGGTCTACGTCCTCGACGAGCCGAGCGCCGGGCTGCACCCCGCCGACGCCGAGTCGCTCGTGCAGGTCCTCGACGACCTCCGCGCGAGCGGCAACAGCGTGTTCGTGGTCGAGCACGACATGAGCATCGTCCGTCGTGCCGACTGGATCGTGGACGTCGGTCCCGGCGCGGGTTCCGGTGGCGGCACGGTGCTGTACAGCGGGCCGGTCGACGGGCTGGCGGACGTGGAGGCGAGCGTCACCCGGAGGTTCCTGTACCCGGGCGACCGCGCTCCGGACCGGTCCGAGCGCACGCCGGTCGGCACGCTCGAGCTCCGCGACGTGACGTTGCACAACCTCCGGCACCTCGACGTCGACGTCCCGCTCGGGGTGCTCACCGCGGTGACCGGGGTCAGCGGTTCCGGCAAGTCGTCCCTCGTCGGCGGTGTGCTCGCCGATGCCGCCGCCGCCCACCCGCTCGTCACCCGCACCGTCCAGGTCGACCAGAAGCCGATCGGACGGACGCCGCGGTCGAACCTGGCCACCTACACGGGCCTGTTCGACGCGGTCCGGACCGCCTTCGCCGCGACCGATGCCGCACGCGAGCGCGGCTGGACCGCCGGTAGGTTCTCGTTCAACGTCGCCGGCGGCCGGTGCGAGGTCTGCCAGGGCGAGGGCTCGGTGTCCGTCGAGCTCCTGTTCCTCCCCGGCAGCTGGGCGCCTTGCCCGGAGTGCCACGGCAGCCGTTACAACGACGAGACCCTGGAGGTGCGGTGGAACGGCGCCACGATCGCCGACGTCCTCGGCATGACCGTCGACGAGGCCGCTCCGTTCCTCGGCGACCTCCCGGTGGCGGGGCGAGGCCTCGAGACCCTCCGCCAGGTCGGTCTCGGGTACCTCCGACTCGGGCAGCCCGCACCGGAGCTGTCCGGCGGCGAGGCCCAGCGCATCAAGCTCGCCACCGAGCTCCAGCGCGCCCGGTCAGGCCACACGCTCTACCTGCTCGACGAACCGACGACGGGACTCCACCCGGCGGACGTCGAGCTGCTGTCCGACCAGCTCGCCCGCCTCACCGACGCCGGCAACACCGTCGTCGTCGTCGAGCACGCGATGGACGTCGTCGCCGTGGCCGACCACGTCATCGACATGGGTCCCTCCGGCGGCGCCGAGGGCGGCCGGGTGGTCGCCTCCGGCACCCCGCAGCAGGTGGCGGCGTCCGCCGCCAGCCGGACCGCACCCTACCTGCGGGCGCAACTCGGGCTCTGACGGTCCACACCCAGCGGACTGGAGGCACGTGGCGGGCCCGCCCCGCGCCTCCAGTCCGGACACCGGCAGCACCACCCCGCTAGCCTGCTGGCCATGGCCATCACGCTGGAGAACGTCGGCATCGCCGTCCGCGACCTCGACGAGACCGTCGCGTTCTTCACCGACCTGGGACTCACCGTCGTCGGACAGGACACCGTCAGCGGCGAGTGGGCGGACACGGCCGTCGGACTCGACGGCAACCACGCCCGGATCGCGATGCTGCAGACCCCCGACGGGCACGGGCGGCTCGAGCTGTTCGAGTACATCCACCCCGACGCGATCGAGACCGAGCCGACACTGCCGAACGAGATCGGCATGCACCGGGTGGCGTTCCAGGTCGACGACATCGACGCCGCGCTCGCGATCGCCGCACGGCACGGGTGCGTCCCGTTGCGCGGGGTGGCGGACTACCAGGACGTCTACCGGCTGAGCTACCTGCGCGGGCCGAGCGGGATCATCGTGATGCTGGCCCAGGACCTGCGACGAGGGCGGTGACCGCGTCCACGACGATCTGCCGACGGCGCGCGGGAGTGACCGCAGCGACGAGGGTGTCGAACTCGGGCGTCGTCGCGCTCCAGAACGCGGCGAGGTGCACGACCAGCCCGAGCAGGACCGCCGGGCGGTAGGAACGGGGCAGGACACCGGCGCGCTGGGCGTGCTCGACCGCGGCGACCGCCTCCGTGTCGGCACCGATCAGCGCTTCGAGCGGCGCGGCGTCACCGCGTTCGAGCCGGTGCCACGTGAGCAGCCGCTGCGCCCACGGACGCCGCACGTACGAGTCGTGCAGCCGTGCGGCGTACCCGGGCAGGTCGTCGGTGTCGATCGGGACCTCGTCCGAGGTCTCGGCGACCGTCTGGGCGATCAGCGCGTCGAACAGGCCCTCCTTGCTGCCGAAGTAGTGGAAGACCTGCGCCTTGTTGCTCTCCGCCGCTGCGGTGATGCGTTCCAGGCGGGTGCCGACGAGACCGGCGGCGGCGAACTCGTCGCGCGCGGCGAGCAGGAGACGCGCGCGCATCGCGTCGGCGGCAGGGGGCGTGAAGCGGGCCATGGGTCCACGGTATCGGCAGCCGGGCGGGACCGGGCCGTGGCTCAGCGGGCGAGCGCGGCGAGCTCCGCTCGCGACCGCGCGCCGTACTTCCGCAGCAGGTTCGCGACGTGGTACTTGGCGGTGTTCACCGTGATGCCGAGCTGGGCGGCGACGTCGGCGTTCGGTGCTCCGGCCACGACGAGCCGGAGCACGTCGCGCTCACGGGGCGTCAGTGCCTCGGCGTCCTCGATGCGGTCGCCGAGTGCCGGCGGGTCCAACGGCATCACGATCGAGATCGTGGAGCCCCACCCGTCCGTCGACTCCACCCGGAAGTCCCCGTCGAGGGCGGACACCCGCTCGGCGATCGGACGCACCGTGTCGTCGTGGACGTCGAGCGACCCGTCGCCGTCGTCGCGGATCTCGACGAGCAGGTTGCGTCCGTCGCAGTCCCACTGCACGCGGACCCGCTCGGCGGTCCCCCGGTCGACGTGTGCGAGCACCGCGGTGCGCACGATGGCACGGGCGGCGTGGGCGACCTCACCGGGCAGGGCACGCCCGGTCGCGGGTGGCTCGACGAACTGGATGTCGATCGATCCGAAGCGCACGAGTGGCCGCAGGTCGTTCCGCAGCCGGAGGAACGCCCGGGACACCGGTTCGACCAGGGCGTTCCGCTCCTCATCGTTGCTCGTCCGGAGGTCGACCAGTGCCGCCGACGCGATCTCGGCGGCCTCGACGCGTGCGGCACGGTCGTCGACGCGCGTCGACCGCAGGACCGCGAGCAGCGACTCCAGCGTCAAGGCGTGCTGATCGGCCCGTTCGGCGACCAGCCGCGCGTGCTGCACGACGAGCGCGCGGGTGGCGGGTTCGGCGAGCGGTGCGGGGTCGACCATGGCGCGATACTACCCTCGCCCCACTCCCCTACCCGGGCGGATGGGAACACCCGCTCACCGGGTAGCTGCGACGACGTCGGGGACCAGCCAGGCTCGAGGTCATGCAGCAGAACGCACTCCGCATGGTCGCCGACGAGGTCACCGGTCTCCTGGACCGACTCGTCGAGACCGCCGGCGGCCAGCTCGACGACCTCGCCGACCTCGTGACGACGGCCGACCGGGTCTTCGTGCACGGCGCCGGCCGGTCCGGCATCGCGCTCCGCATGACGGCGATGCGGCTCATGCACCTCGGGATCACGACCCACGTCGTGGGCGAGGTGACCACGCCCGCGATCGGCAGTGGTGACCTGCTCCTCACCGCGAGCGGGTCCGGCACGACGAGCGGCATCGTCCGCGCGGCCGAGACCGCGTCCGCAGCCGGAGCGACCGTGGCCGCGATCTCCACCACGGACGACGCGCCGCTCTCCCGCACCGCCCGGATGACGGTCCTGCTCCCAGCCGCGACGAAGACCGACCGGTCCGGCGTCGCCTCCGCGCAGTACGCCGGCTCCCTCTTCGAACAGGGTGTCGCGCTCCTCGGCGACGCGCTGTTCCACACGCTCTGGCAGCGCAGCGGTCAGAGCGCCGACGACCTGTGGCCCCGGCACGCGAACATCGAGTGACCGCCGCCACGACCCCCACCCGCACGACAGGAAAGAAGCACATCATGCAGTTGCAGTTCGCCATGGACACCCTGACCACCGAAGCCGCGTTGGAGCTCGCCGCAGCAGCAGCACCGCACGTCGACATCCTCGAGCTCGGCACCCCGCTCATCAAGAGCGAGGGCCTCTCCGCGATCACCGCGATCAAGGAGGCGCACCCGGACAAGATCGTCTTCGCCGACCTCAAGACGATGGACGCCGGCGAGCTCGAGGCCGACATCGCGTTCCAGGCGGGCGCCGACCTCGTGACCGTCCTCGGCACCGCCGGTGACAGCACCATCGTCGGCGCCGTGAAGGCCGCCGAGAAGCACGGCAAGGGCATCGTCGTCGACCTCATCGGCGTCGCCGACAAGCCGGCCCGCGCCAAGCAGGTCGTCGCCCTCGGTGCCACCTTCGTCGAGATGCACGCCGGTCTCGACGAGCAGGCCGAGCCGGGCTTCACCTTCGAGACCCTGCTGCGCGACGGTGAGTCCGCGGGCGTGCCGTTCTCGGTCGCCGGCGGCGTGAACGCCGGTTCTGTCGCGTCCGTCCAGGACGCCGGTGCACGGGTCGCCGTCGCCGGCAGCGCGATCTACAGTGCCGACGACGTCGCGTCAGCGGCCGCGGAGATCCGCGCCGCCATCAAGTGACGCTCTGAACGTGCGCAAGTGACGGACGGGAGGCACGGTGCCAGCTGGCACCGTGCCTCCCGTCCGTCGTCTGCGCACTCCGGTGGGCCCTGCCGGGATCGAACCGACGACATCCACGGTGTAAACGTGGCGCTCTACCAGCTGAGCTAAAGGCCCTTCCCCTCGATCCTAGACGAGACGCCGCAGCACCCCCGCGGTGAGCGCCGTGCGCTCGACCATGCGGTCCAGGTCGACCCACTCGTGTCGCGCGTGCGCCCCGTCCCCGACCGCGCCGAGACCATCGAGCACCGCCGCTCCGAGCGCGGCTGCGAAGTTGCCGTCGCTCGCGCCCCCGACGCTCGTCTCCGCGATGGTGAGGCCGAGTGCGGCAGCGGCCGTCTCGGCGACCCGGAAGAGCTCGACGTTGCGGTCGGTCCGCGCCATCACGGGTCGGTTCCAGTCGCCCGTCACCGAGATCGACGCCGCCGGGTTCGCCGGCTCGAGACCGGCGAGGACCTCGTCGATCCGTGTCGACTCGGCATCGGACGACACCCGGACGTCGAGTGCCGCCGTCGCCGCACCGGCCCGCACGTTCGGCCGGGTGCCGCCGGTGACGACCCCGACGTTCAGCGACGTGCCCGCGTCGAGGTCGGCCGCGCCGTGGAGCGCGAGGACCACGCGGGCGAGCTCGTCGATCGCGCTGGCACCCCCGGCCGGGTGCAGACCCGCGTGGACCTCGACCCCGCGGATGTGGACGTCGAACAGCCCGACGCCCTTCCGTGCGGTCTTGAGCGCGCCGTCCGGCCCGGCCGAGGCCTCGAAGACCAGGACGGGGCCGGGGGTCCGTCGGACGACGTCCTCGATGACCGGGCGGGAACCGATGCTGCCGACCTCTTCGTCCCCGTTCAGGACGAGGCGGATGTTCGGCCGTGGGACACCGAGACCGTCGAGGAGCGCGACCGCGTGGGCGAACTGCACGAGCCCGGCCTTCATGTCGTAGGCGCCGGGCCCGGTCAGTCGGCTGCCGTCGATCCGCACCGGCCAGTCGGCGAGCGTGCCGGCGGCCCACACGGTGTCGTAGTGGCAGAGCACGACGACCCAGGACTCCGTCGAGTCGGGTGCCACCAGGTCACCGACGACGACGGGGCCGTGCTGCCCGGGCTCGTGCAGCGTGCGCTCGGCGAAGGGGCCGACGGTGACGGCGAGGAACCGCTCGACGTGGTCGAGCCCGATGCGGAGCAGGGCGAGGTCGTCGGAGGGGGTCTCCGTCTCGACGTACGCGACGAGGTCGGCGACCATCTGCGCGCGCCGGGCGACCGCGGCCTCGAGGAGGTCGACGTCGACCACGGTGGCCGTCACCGCGCCACCCCGACCGCCGCGACGAGGCCACGGATCCGGTCCTCGTCCATCGCGGCGCCGTCCTCGACCGCGACGATCTCGTCGACGAGCGCACGGATGCCGGGCGTCGGGACGCCGAGTGACTCCCCGGCTTCGACGACGGGGCCGTAGTGCAGCGGCACCTCGGTCTTCCGGTGCCGGACGGCGATGTCGCGCCAGATCCCGGACCGGGTCTTCGACTGGGTGGCGAGCCAGGCGACGAGGCCGTCGAGCGCCGCGGTCGTCGTGGCCGGGTCGGCGCCGGGGGCGAACGCGCTCGGCTCGAACGCGTCGAACGGTTCCGCCGTGATGCCCTGGGCCTCGGTCACGGCGAGGACCTCGCGTGCGAGCGCGGCCATCACGTCGCGGTTGCGATCGATGAGGACGCTCATGTCCTCGTCCGCCAGGGCCGTCGCGGTGAGCATCGCGCCGAAGGCCAGCTTCGACCAGAGGAACCCGGCGACGTTGTCCGTGACGACCGGGGTCCCCCACCGGCGCAGGTCCTCCGCGAGCTGCCGGTTGCGGTCGCTCGTCCCGCCGGCGTACTCGCCGAGCGCCATCGCGCCGAGGCCACCGTCCTGGACCACACCGGGGGCGACGACGTCCGCGAACAGGTCGACGAACGCGATGACGGTGCGGTCGGCACCGACGTGGCGGGCGATCGTCGCTTCGTTGAGACCGTTCTGCAGCGACGCGACCCAGCCGTCGCCGGCGAGCCGGGGTGCGATCCAGGCCGACGCCGGGTCGGTGGCGAGCGCCTTGACGGCGAGCAGCACCGGTCCGAGCGTGGTCGGCGCGTCGGGGTCGTCGAGGTGCCAGATCGGGAGCCGGGCCACCCGCTCGCCCTCGGCGGTCCGGAGGCGCAGGCCGTCGGCGCGCACCGCGGCGACGTGGTCGGGGTCGGCGTCGACGAGCTGCACGGGGACACCGGCGGCGTCGAGGTGCACGGCGAGGGTGCCGCCGATCGCGCCGGCACCGACGATCGTGTACGGGGTGCGGTCGGTCATGCGGAGACTTCCTCTCGGGTGGTGCTGCTGCTCAGCGGCAGGTTGTGCGCGCCGGTGGACGATCCGCCGTCGACGCGCAGGATCGTCCCGGTGACCCACCCGGACTGCTCCGGGTCGGCCAGCCAGACGACGGCCTTCGCGATGTCGGACGGGTCGCCTGGTCGCCCGAGTGGGTTCGGCGACACGGCGGCGGCGTACTCTTCGCTGACGCGGTTCACCTCGCTGTCCACGACGACGAACCCCGGCGCGACGGCGTTCACCCGGATGCCGGCGGCCCCGAGCTCCAGGGCGCTCGCACGGGTCACCATCTCGAGCGCGGCCTTCGACGTGCTGTACGGAGCGGCGCCGGGGCGGGCACGGAGGGCGGCACCGGAGGTGATGTTCACGACGGTGGGGGTCCGACCCGCCGCGGTGGCGAGGCGGCCGAGTGCCACGGTGGCGAGCAGGGGCGCTCGGACGTTGACGTCCTGCACGGCGTCCCACGTCGCGGCGTCGAGCTCGAGGAAGGGTGTCGCCGGGTAGACACCGGCGGCGTTCACGAGGACGTCGACGGGTGCCTGCTCCCACGCGGCGGTCACGGCACGCGACGGGGCGTCCGGGTCGCGGAGGTCCGCCACGACCGTGCCGATGGTTTCCGTGGAACCGAACGACCCTGCGGCCGCGGCGAGTGCGTCGGCACGGTGGTCGACGAGCGTCAGCCGGTCGCCGAGGGCGGCGAACGACCGGGCAACAGCGAGCCCGATCCCGCTGGCCGCACCGGTGACGAGCACGTGCCGCGTCATCGGAGCACCTTCCCCTTCGTCTCCGGCATCGTCAGGTAGACGACGAGTCCGATCGCCGCGGCCACCGCGCAGTACACCCAGACGAGGTTCCCGTACCCGGCGCCGCTCATCCAGGTGGTGATGTACGGCGCGGTGCCGCCGAAGATCGCGACCGCGAGGGCGTAGGGCAGGCCGATCCCGGTCGCACGGACCTCCGGCGGGAACTGCTCGGCCATGATCACCGCGCAGTTCGCCGAGTAGCCGAGCAGGAACAGGATGCCGATGACCTGGATGATGAACAACGACCAGAACGTGCCGCTCAGGAACGTGAACGCCGGCCACGCGAACAGCAGGAAGCCGCCGGCGAAGATCGACATCGTGGGCTTGCGTCCGATCTTGTCCGACAGGATGCCGGCGAACGGCAGCAGCACGAGGAACACGACCATGGCGATCACGTTCGCGAGGAGCGCCTGGTTGAGCGGCAGCCCCGTCGTGACGTGGGCGTAGGTCGGCATGTACGAGACCCACATGTAGTAGAGCAGGGTGCCGGCGATGGTGATCCCGAACACCCGTGCGGTGGCACCCGGGTGGTCGCGGAACATCGCGACGACCGCGTTGCGCTTCGGGGCGGCCGCCTGTGCGTCGCGGTCCCGCTGCGCGGTGAAGGACTCGGTCTCCTCGACCGAGGTCCGCAGCCAGATGCCGACCAGGCCGATCAGGGCGCAGAAGACGAAGGCGGCGCGCCACCCCCAGGCGTCCAGGGCCTCGGGTGAGAGCACCGAGGTGATGATCGCGCCGATCCCGGAGGCGATCAGCACGCCCGCACCGACCGACACCTGTTGCCAGGAGCCGGCGAAGGCACGGCGCTTCGGAGCGGCCGACTCGACGAGGAACGCCGACGAGGAGCCGAACTCCCCGCCTGCCGAGAACCCCTGCACGAGTCGCGCGAGGAGCAGCACGATCGGGGCGGCGATCCCGATCGTCGCGTACCCGGGCGTGACGCCGATGACGAGCGAGGCGGCGGCCATCAGCCCGATCGTGAGCATCAGGCCCTTCTTGCGGCCGTGCCGGTCGGCGTACGCGCCGAGGACCGCTGCGCCGATCGGACGCATCACGAACCCGACCGCGAACACCGCGAGCGTCGCGAGGAGCGCCGCCGCGTCGTTGCCCGGCGGGAAGAAGTGGTGGCCGAACACCGACGAGAACGTCGTGTAGACGGCCCAGTCGATCCACTCGACCACGTTGCCGATGCCTCCGGCGATGATCGCCTTCCGGCCGCGGGCTGTGAGCCGGGTCTCGTGCACGGCGTCCGGCGCGGTGCCGGCGGCACCGAGCCTCGGGTTGGTTGCTTCTGCTGTCATCGTTGCGTCGACTTCCTGGGTGGGAGGAACGGGGGTGCGGAACGGGTGGAGCAGCGGACTGGAGGCGCGGGGCGGGATCGACCCGTGCCTCCAGTCCGTCAGACGGTCGCGTCCGTGGCGGACGCACCGACCGGGTCGAGACCGCTCGCGGTCGCGACGTGCTCGGCGAGGCCGGCGTGGGTGGTGAACCAGACGTCGTCGAACGAGCGGATGTGGGCGAGGAGCGCCTCGAGGACGACGAGGCGCGACCGGTGCCCGATGAAGTGCGGGTGCATGGTGAGCTGGAACACGCCGCCCTCGGCGCGCGCGACGTCGAACTCGTCGCGCCAGATGCGGCCCACCTCGTGCGGTGGCGTGTACGGCCGCAGCGACTGGAAGCGTTCCGTCATCAGGTACGGCGCGTCGTCGCGGATCCAGTCCACGGGGATCTCGACGATGCCCGTCGGCTCGCCGCGGTGCAGGATCTCGTACGGGTCGTCGTCGGCCATCAGCGAGGAGTCGTAGCGGAAGCCGAGTTCGCGAGCGACGTCGAGCGTGGAGTCGCTGAAGTCCCACGACGGCGTCCGGATGCCGGTCGGGCGCACACCGGTCTGCGACGTCAGCACGTCGATCGCCCGGCTCAGCAGGTCCAGCTCGTCGTCGTGACCGAGCAGGGTGTTCCGCTCGTGGATCCAGCCGTGCACCGCGACCTCGTGGCCGTGTGCGACGTACGTCGGAGCCTCGTCGGGGCGGAGCAGCGCGCACACCGCGGGCACGTAGAACGAGGACGGGGCCTCGTAGCGGTCGAGCAGCCGGAGGATGCGCGGGACCGCTGCGCGAGCGCCGTACTCCCCCATCGCCATCCGGCCGGGCGACGTCTCGCCGTCGCGCAGTGACGGGGTCTCGTGGTCCGAGTCGAACGAGATCGCGACCGCCACGCGGGCGCCGCCGGGCCAGCGGTCGGGTCCCTCCGGCGGCAGCAGGTTCCGTCCGGCGCGGACCTCCTCGACGTGGCCACGCCAGGTGGGCTCGTCCCACTGCCAGGGCTGCTGGGTGTCGGACTGGGGCATGGTGTCCTCCTGAGGTGGTGGGGTCACGGGATCGCGGGGGCCGAGGCGTCGCTGGCCGGGACGAACCGGCCGTCCTCGATCCGGCTCCACATCCGTTTGACGGTGCGGAGCTGCACCGTCACGTCGACCTCGCGCACGCCGGGCAGCGCGCCCAGGACGTCGGTCGTGAAGGTGTAGACGGACGCGAAGTCGGGCAGGAACGCCTGGCCGATGAGGTTGTACCGTCCGAGCGACGCGGCGGCGTAGTGCACGGAGGGGTGCCCGGCGAGCTGTGCGGCCGCGGCGGAGAGCCGGTCGGGTGCGACGGAGATCCACACCTCGAGCTCGGTCGTCCGGCCGAGCAGCGCCGGGGCCACGAGCGGGCCGATCCGGAGGCGACCGCTCTGCACCAGGTCCTCGAGCGTGCGGCGGGTGGCCGCCTCGGACCGACCGACCTCGCGTGCGAGATCGGTCAGGGGCTTGCGGCCGTCGCGCACGAGGGCCGCGAACACGGACCGCTCCTCAGCGGTGGCGTCGGCGTGCAGCGGTGCCACGCCTTCGCCCGTCGACGGATCGGGCGCGGGGGCGTTCGCGGTCGCCGATCGCGGGGCGGCCGCGAGTCCGTCGCCGGGGAACACCGTGAACGGGGCGGTGAAGGTCCGCACGATCGGCAGGGCCTCGGTCTCGACCGGACGCCCGTCGACCTCGATGGTGCTGAGGAACGCGGTCAGGTCACCGACCCGGGGCAGGACCACCTCGGCCGTGCAGTCCGCCGAGCCCGTGAGGGTCGCGGCGAACCGGACCTCGGGGCGTCGGGCGAGGGCATCCGCCAGGGCGTCGGCACGGTCGGCCCCGGACTTGATCCGGACCTTCGTGGAGACGCCGAAGCCGGCGGCGAGCACGTCCGACGCAGCGATGATCCGGACGGCTCCGTCCTCGACCAGACGTGTGACGCGGCGCTGTGCGGTCGAGGGCGAGCAGCCCGCCAGCTCACCGATCGCGGCCCAGGAGGCACGGCCGTCGTACGCGAGGGCACGCAGGACGGCACGGTCGACCTCGTCGGCGGCGGTGGGACGAGCATCCGTCAAGGTCATGCGGGTTAACGTATTCCGTCACACAGGGACCGTCAATGCGTGTTTTGCGTCACCTCCGCCTTGTAACACGATGTTTTCATTCACTCGGGCGATGCGAACGACGAGGGCCGCCCCGGTTCCCGGGACGGCCCTCGTCGCGCACACCTCTCAGGACTGCGGCGGGGAGTAGAACTGCAGGTCGTTGCCCTCGGAGTCCTTGAACGGGAAGATCCGGCCCCAGGGGTGCTCGCTGATCTCCCCCTCGACGTCCGCTCCGCGCTGCCGCAGCTCGGCGAGTTCGTCCTCGATGGTGCCGTCCGGCTGGAAGGTGATCACCGCGCCGCCGGCGGACGAGACGCTCGCGTCCTCGCGGGCGTTCAGGCCGATCATCAGTCCGCCGACCTCGAGTTCGCTCCAGTCGTCGCTCTCGTTGGTCACCGTCAGTCCGACGGTGTCGCGGTAGAACGCCACCGCACGCTGCATGTCGGTCACCGGGACCCACACGGTTGCCACTCCGGATGCCATTGCCGTCTCGTCTCCGGCCGCGGGGTGCGGCCTCTGACGCCGTTGTACGCGCGGGCGCCCGGCAGCCCTCACGGCGGAGCGGGCCGTCGGTCACCGGTCCCGCAGGACCCGCTCCACGATCGCGTCGAGGTCCTCGTCCGGCCGCAGGGGTCGCTCCGTGACGAAGGGCAGCGGATCCCAGCCGCGGTACCACTCCCGCATCTGCTCGGGGGTGAACTCCGCGGCCTGTGGACGGCCGCCGTGCCGGACCACGGTCTCGTCGAACGTCAGGTCGAAGGCGGAGAACCGAGCGTCGTCGGCAGCGCACGCGATCCGCTCGATCACCGCCGCGTACCGGTCCGCGCGGAGGATGCCCTCGAGCACGACGTGGTGCCCCGCGCCGAGACAGTGCAGCGCAGCCGCCTCGAGGAGGGCCGCGTGCGCCATCCCGTCCGCAACGCCGGCGTCCTGGCGTTCCTTGTAGACGATCCGCCGGAAGTGGTCCTGCCCGAGGACGGCCGTGGGCCAGCCCAGAGCACGCTGCAGCGCGGCCGCGACGGTCGACTTGCCGGAGCCCGAGTTCCCACGGATCACGATCAGCACGGGGTCAGACGTCCACCCGGTACCCGAGCGCGAGGTCCTCGGCGTTCACCCCGCGGATGCCCCAGTTCACCTTCGGGGTCTCGGTGATCGTGATCTCGACGCTGTGCGGCGCGATGCCCACCTCGGCCGCGATCCGGTCGAAGAGCTGTCGGATGAGTTCCCGCTTCGCCTCGGCGGACCGTCCCTCGAACACCGACACCTCGATGATCGTGTAGTCGTCGCCGCGGTCCTCGGGGTGCACGAAGTCGGCCGCGTCGAGCCCGACGAACCGGTGGAACCGCTTCTCCGCCGGGTAGTCGAGGGCTGCCACGACCGCGCCGTGGATCGCGTCGGACAGCTGCTGCCGCCGCGCATCGATGGAAGTCCGCCGCCCGTACACGATCACCTGCGCCATGCCGAGACCCTAGCGGGCAGGGCGCGGCGCGGTGTGGGCGCCCCGGCATGCAGGAGTACCAGCGGATCCGCGCCGTCACCGGGTACCGTCACCCTCGTGAACGGAGTCGGACCCCTCGACGAAGCCGGTCGGCTGCGGCTGCTCGGTGCCGGTGTCACGGGCGCCGCGTTCGCCGTCGTCCTCGCCACCCTCGTCATCTCGTCGTGGACCGGCTCGAGCACCGCCGTCGTGGTCTCGATCGCCGTCCCTGCAGCGCTCGCCGGCATCGCGATCGCCGTGGTCCTGCAGTTCCGCGAGTGGCGTGCCGAGGGCGGGTACGCCCGCTCGGTCGTCGTCCGGAACTGGATCGTGGACGGACAAGTGCCGGCCGGCGTCCCGGCGACCGAGTGGATCCCGCTCGTCCAGGCGCAGGCCGAACGCGAGGCCGCCGGCTGGGGGAAGATCGTCCTCAGCACACTGTGGATCGCGATGACGTGGTCGATGCGCGATCAGCACGGCCCCCTGATCACCACGATGCTCATCGCGCTGTGGGTCGGTCTCGGTCTCTGGAGCGCCGCCTGGGTCATCCCCCGCGCCCGCGCCGCGAAGGCCCTGCTCCGGAACGGCGTCGCCACGACGAACTGACCGTCGTCCGAGCGCCGGGTGACTACGCTCACCGTCATGCAGAGTCGCACCCTCGGCCGTACCGGCCGCCCCGTGTCCGTCGTCGGCCTCGGCACCTGGCAGTTCGGAGGAGACTGGGGTCCCGTCTCCGACGCCGACGCGAACGCCGTGATGGACGCGTCCGTCGGGTCCGGCGTGACCCTCTTCGACACGGCCGACGTGTACGGCGACGGCCGCAGCGAGCAACTGATCGGTGCCTGGCGGGCGGCGAACCCCGACGTCCCGCTGACGATCACGACGAAGATGGGTCGGCGAGCAGAGCAGGTCCCCGCGAGCTACGTGGCCGAGAACTTCCGCGAGTGGGTCGACCGCTCCCGCCGCAACCTCGGCCAGGACACCCTCGACCTCGTGCAGCTGCACTGCCCACCGACCGCGGTCGTCGAGGACGACGCGGTCTACGACGCGCTCGACGCACTGGTCGCCGACGGCTCGGTCGCCGCCTACGGCGTCAGCGTCGAGACCGCCGACCAGGCGCTCGCCGCGATCGCTCGCCCGGGCGTCGCGACGGTCCAGATCATCCTCAACGCGTTCCGTCTCAAGCCGCTGGACCGCGTGCTGCCGGCCGCCCTGGAGGCACGGGTCGGCATCCTCGCGCGCGTCCCGTTGGCCTCGGGGCTGCTCTCCGGCAAGTACACGGCGGAGACCTCGTTCGCCGAGGGTGACCACCGCAACTACAACCGGCACGGCGAGGCGTTCGACCAGGGCGAGACGTTCAGCGGCGTCGACTTCGAGGACGGCGTCCGCGCTGCCCAGGCCTTCGCGGCAGCCCTGCCCGAGGGTGTGTCGGTGCCGCAGGCCGCACTGGCGTGGATCATCGCCCAGGACGGCGTGACCGCAGCGATCCCCGGTGCCCGCAATCCCGACCAGGCTCGTTCGAACGCCGGAGCCGGTGACCTGCCCGAGGTCCCGGGCCTCGACGAGACCGTCCGCGAGCTCTACGACGAGTGGTTCCGCGCGAGCGTGCACGACAAGTGGTGAAGTCCACCGTCCTCGGGCTGGCGCTGACGGTGCTCACCGTCCTGGCGCTGGTCGTCGGCGGAACGAACCCGGCTGTCGGCACGACCAGCTCAGCTCCTCCTTGGCCGGCTCCGACCGACCTCTCCGAGCGTGCCGACGCAGCGGGGCTCCGGAACGTCTGGGGTGAGCGGCTCGCCGAGCACGTCCACACCCACCTGACGATCCTCGACGGCGACGAGCAGGTCACGGTGCCCGCGAACGTCGGGCACTCGGACCGGGAACGGTTCGCGGCACAGCTCCACACGCACGACACCTCGGGCATCGTGCACGTCGAGTCGCCGACCCGGCAGACGTTCACGCTCGGACAGTTCTTCGACGAGTGGGGCGTGCCGCTCACCGCGTGGAGGGTCGGTGGCCTCCGCGGTGAACTCACGGTGTGGGTCGACGGCCGCCGGTACATCGGCGACCCGCGGTCGATCGAACTCACCAACCGACGTGAGATCGTGCTCGACGTCACCACGATCGGTGCGGTCCCGCACCAGCCGCCGGCCTTCGACTGGCCGCCGCAGTACCGCTGAAGCCTGCGGCACCGTCGCGTAGCCTGCTGCCGTGACCACGATCCGGACCGGTACCGACCTCGCCGCCGTGGAGGACGTCATCGCCGGCATCACGGCGCACGGTGATCGCTACCTGTCCCGGGTGTTCACCGCCCGCGAGCGTGCCGACGCCGGAGACGACCCCGAGCGTCTCGCTGCCCGGTTCGCCGGGAAGGAGGCAGTGCTGAAGCTCCTCCGCCCCGCGACCACCGATGCCGTCCCACTGACCGACGTCGCGATCGTGCACGACGCCGCCGGAGCGCCCGTGGTCGAGCTGTCCGGAAGAGCCGCCGAGCTCGCCAGCCGGATCGGCTGCGACATCATCGCGATCTCGCTCTCCCACGAGCGCGGGCTCGCCCTCGCGACCGCGGTCGCCCTCACCGCGTCCTGACGCCGCGGCTTCGGCGACTGCGTCGGCGCGGCGTCTCGTCTCGACGAGACGAGACACCCGCGCGCCCACGAGACGTCGCTCGCACCGCGAGACACCGCTGGATCCGGCGGCGCTTCGCCGCTGCGGCGGTGTCTCGGTCGGAGCAGGCCGTCTCGTCTCGAGCTGCGCCGGGGCGGACTGGAGGCACGGTGCGGGGCCGCCCCGCGCCTCCAGACCGTCACCGGCGGCGTCTCGGGCACGTGACACGCCGCGCGGTCAGCCAGACACCGCGACAGTCGCGAGACACCGCCGGAACCGGCGGCGTCCCGCCGAGCGGGCGGCGTCTCGCCGGACCGGCGGCGTCCCGCCGAGCGGGCGGCGTCTCGCCGGACCGACGGCGTCTCGCCGAACGGGCGGCGTCTCGTCTCGACGAGACGAGACGCCTCGAGCTGCGCCGTGACGGACTGGAGGCACGGTGCGGGGCCGACCCGCGCCTCCAGTCCGTCACGAGCGGCGTCTCGGGCACGTGACGCGCCGCGTGGTCAGCCAGACACCGCGGCCGTCGCGAGACACCGCCGGAACCGGCGGCGTCTCGGCGCACCGGCGGCGTCTCGCCGAGCGGGCGGCGTCTCGCCTCACCGAGACGAGACGAGGCGCGACGAGACGAGACGCCGCCCCACCCCGCCTGTACGCCCGCACAGCCCCGCGGACGGCCGTGCGGTTTCGCGCACCCGCACAGCGGTTTTCCGGGCCGCCGCCCTCCCTATGGTTGCGGACATGGACCAGGACCCGACCACCTCCGCGACCCCCGTCGCACTCGCCGACCCGACGACCGAACAGGCCGTCCGGCGCGCACTCGCCGACCACGGGCGCCTCACCGTCGACGCCATGGACGTGGCGTCGATCGCCGACCTCTACGCGCTCGGGCTGACCTCGCACGCGACCGTGAACGTGATGCTCGCGGTGGAGAACGAACTCGACGTGGAGTTCCCCGACGCCGTGCTGAACCGCTCGACCTTCGCGACCGTGGAGTCGATCGCGGCCGCCGCGGAGCTGGCCTCGTGATCGTCCCGGTCCTCGAACGACCCACGGACGCACCACCGACACCGACGAGCGCGACCACGACCACGACCACGACCACGACGGTCCCGGACCGGTTCGCAGCCCGCACCGCGCTCGTGGCGGACATCGCCGCACGCTTCGCGGACGAGGTCGACCGCGACGCCCGACCCCCGCGCGAGGCGATCGCCGCCATGAAGGAGCACGGTCTCCTCGCCGCGGCGGTGCCGACGGAGCTCGGGGGTGAGGGCGCGACCCTCGCCGAGCTGTCCGTCATCGCGACCGAGCTCGGGCGGTCCTGCGCAGCCACGGCGATGGTCTTCGCGATGCACCAGGGTCAGGTGATGGCGCTCTGGCGGCACGGCGGTGTCTCGTGCGGTGTCACCGCGATGATCGAGGCGGTGCGGGCCGGAGCGCTCGTCGCCTCGTCCACCACCGAGCGCGGCATCGGCGGCGACGCCCGACGGAGCACCTGCGCGATCGAGCCCGACGCGGCGGGACGGATCCGGCTCCGCAAGGACGCGCCCGTGATCTCCTACGCGACCGAGGCCGACGCCGTGTTCGTCACCGCACGACGGAGCCTCGACGCCGCGGCCTCCGACCAGCGGCTGGCGATCTGCCTGCCGTCGGAGACCACGCTGACGCAGACCTCGACGTGGGACACCCTCGGGCTCCGCGGCACGTGCAGCAACGGCTGGACGCTCGACGCCGAGACCCACGAGGACCGCGTGCTCCGGGACGACTACGCCACGATCTCGGCACGCACGGTCCTGCCGGTCTCGCACGTGCTGTGGGCGTCGGTGTGGCTCGGCATCGCGGCCGACGCCGCCGACCGCGCGCGTCGGGCTGTCCGGAAGCAAGCCCGTGCCGCGGTCGGTCACACACCGCCCGGCGCACTCCGGCTCGCCGAGCTCCTCGTCGACCTGCAGGCGCTCGCGGACACCGTCCGTCACGCTGCGGCCCGGTTCGACGCCGTCGCCGACGACGGCGCGGTGCTCGAGTCGAGCAGCTACGCCCTCGCGGCCAACGCACTCAAGATCGGTGCCTCGGAACGGGTCACCGACCTCGTCAGCAAGGCGATGCGGATCGTCGGCATCGCCGGCTTCGCCGCCACCGGACCGCTCAGCGTGGCCCGGCACCTCCGAGACGCCCACGGGGCCGCCGTCATGGTGAGCAACGACCGTCTCCTCCAGAACGACGCCGGACTGGCACTCATGACCGGAGCAATCCTGTGACCATCACCGAACACCCCACGACCACCGTCGCCGACACCGCCGTCGCCGACTCCGCCGCCGCCCTCGACGCCGCACGGGCCGCCCTGCGCGCCCGGCTGCTCGCCGACGGCGTGCTCATCGACCTCGGCTCCCCCGGTCTGTACGGGCGGACCGGCGTCTTCGAGCGCGTGTACACGGCCGTCGACGCCGCCGCGGTGCGGAGCCAGGAGGACCTCGACGCCGAGGTCCTCCGCTTCCCGCCGGTCGAGCCCCTCGCCGCGTTCGAACGCACCGACTACATCGCGTCCTTCCCGGACCTCGCCGCGTCGATCTCCGGGTTCACCGGCGACGACCGCACCCACCGAGCCCTGCTGGCGGCCCGGGAGCGCGGCGAACGCTGGGAGTCGTTCCTCCAGCCGGCCGACCTGATGCTCACCCCGGCCGTGTGCCACCCCGTCTACGGCCTGGTCGGCGACACCGTCCCGCAGGCGGGCCGGTCCTTCGACATCGTCGGCGACTCCTTCCGCCGCGAGCCGTCGCTCGACCCGATGCGCCTGCAGGCCTTCCACATGCACGAGTTCGTGCACATCGGCACCCCGGCGTCCGCCAAGGAGCACCGCGACGGCCGGATCCCGGTCATGCGCGCGCTGCTCGAGTCGTTCGGGCTCGAGATCGACGTCGTCCCCGCGAACGACCCCTTCTTCGGTCGGGTCGGGCAGATGCTCGCGCGCAACCAGGTCGAGCAGTCCCTCAAGTTCGAGTTCGTGACCCCGGTGTACGGCCCCGACCACGAGCCCACGGCGATCAGCTCGGCGAACCTGCACGAGGACCACTTCGGCACGTCGTTCGGCATCCGGACGGCGGACGGCGAGGTCGCGCACAGCGCCTGCCTGGCCTTCGGTCTGGAGCGCATCACGATCGCCCTGTTCGCCGCCCACGGCACGGACCCCGACTCGTGGCCGACGGAGGTCCGCACGGCCCTCGCGCTGTGAGCACGCACCACGGCTGGTCGGGGTCGCCCGCGCTCCGCGTGGCGGTGCAGCTGCCGCCCGCGGCACGCGCGGGAGTCGTGATCTGCCCGCCGCTCGGGCAGGAGGGCATCATCGCGTACCGCACGCTGCGCCTGCTGGCGGACGGCCTGGAGGCGCGCGGCGTGGCCTCGGTGCGCTACGACCCGTCCGGACGTGGAGACGCCGCGCCCGACACGCGTCCGGACGCGCAGGTCAGGTCGGCTGAGCACGCCGCAGCGCTGCTGCGGTCGGCCGGCGTCGAGCACGTGACGTTCGTCGGGCTCGCGTCGGCAGCGCTCGTCGCCGCCGCCGCAGCCACGGACGGCGACGGCCTCGTGGTCTGGGACGCCCCGGCGTCCGGCCGTGCGTGGCTGCGCGGGCAGCGTGCCCTCGCGGCCATGACGATCGGCCCGGACCGGGTGGTCGACGGCGTCGAGAGCCTGATCGGCATCGACGTGGACCCCGCCGAGGCCGACGAACTCGCAGCCCTGACGTTCGCCCCGCGGCACGGTTCCACGGTGGCACTGGTGCGCCCCGGCAGTCGTGCGCCGCGCGGGCTCGGCGCTGTCGAGACCACCGAGGTGACCGGGAGCGCCGAGCTCCTCGACGGCTCGAGCCTCGTCGCGGTGATCCCCGGGTCCGCGGTCGACACGGTCATCGCGTGGGTCGACGCCTGGGCCCCGCCCGGTGCGCGGCCCGTCGCGCCGCCGCTCCTGCACGAGGTCCTCGACGTCGACGCGCGTGTGTCCGAGCGGATCGTGCGCTTCGGCCCGGACGACCTGTTCGCGATCGAGACGGTCGGCTCCGGCCAGTCCGAGCACGCGCCCGTGGTGGTGCTGCACAACGGCGGCGCCGAACACCGGGTCGGCGTCGCGGACTTCCAGGTCGCCCTCGCCCGGGGTCTCGCGCGCGACGGCGCCCGCGTCGTCCGGGTCGACCGGCGTGGCACCGGCGAGAGCTCCGCGGTGGCCGCGGACGAGCGCGCGTTGTTCTACACGCAGGAGTGGCTCGACGACCAGTCCGCCGTCCTCGACGCGCTGGCAGCGCCGGCCGAGCAGCTCGTGCTCGTCGGGATGTGCGCCGGCGCCTGGCTCGCCGGCCGGGACACGGAGGACCCGCCACGGCTCGTCGTGGAGATCAGCCCGAACGACTACCGCCGGAACACCGCACAGCCCGGCACGTACGCGGAGGCGCTCCGCGTGGTCGCCCGTCCCTCGCCGCTCCGCCTGCGGGTCCGCGGCTGGTGGAACGCGCTCGTCCCCGAACCGGTGCGCGAGCGCGTTGCCCGACGCGGGAGCCACGGCGGCGTGGTCGGGCACGTCCGGCCGCTCGTCGAGCACGGCACCGACGTCGTCGTCATCGCCGCGCCGGAGGACGCCGAGCTGTTCGACCGCCTCGGCGGCCGCCGCGCCGAGCGCCGCTGGTCCGGCGAGGGACGGTCCGGCCGCCTGCAGGTGGTCCGGGTCGCGGACGGTGACCACGCCATGTTCTCCCCCGTGATGCGCGAGGTGACCCTCGCCGAGGTGCGCTCCCGCGTGGCCGCGGCGTTCCCCGTGCACGCCTGACCGGGGTCAGGCGAGGCCGAGCACCCGGGCGACGGCGTCGGGGTGCTCGACGTGCGCGAAGTGTCCGCAGTCGTCGAGCAGGACGGTGCGCACCTGCGGCAGGAGTGCACCGAGGGCGTCGAGGTCCGACACCCGGGCGAACACGTCGTCCCGCCCGGCGACGGCCGTGACCGGGCAGGTGACTCCGCGCCAGCGGTCGAGGTCGTAGGTGGCCGCGGACCGTGCGGCACCGAGGAACGCGTCCGGGCGGAGCTCGTCGACGAAGGCGTCGAGGACACTCAGGTCGAGGCGCAGCACGTGGGTGAACACCGGCGCCGCGAGGAGCGGGAGCAGCCCCACCCGCGCGAGTCCGCGGAGCACCGGCCGCGCCGCCTCCCGCGTCACGGCGAGCCCGGCACGGAGCAGGGTGAACGCGGGCAGCCGCACGACACCGCGCCAGGGGTGCCGAGCCGCTGCGGCCGTGGCGACCGTCGTGCCGGAGACGAGCGCGACCGAGCGGACCCGTCCGGGGACGCGCACGGCGAGGTGCATCGCGACGAACGCCCCCATCGAGTGCCCGACGACGTCGACCGTGTCGACCCCGACCGTGTCGAGTACCGCGGTCAGCACGTCGACCGCGTCGTCGATGTCGAGCGGCGCAACGGGTGCCGGCGACGATCCCCATCCGGGCAGGTCCACGAGCACGAGCCCGCGCTCCCGTACGCCCCCGGCGGCCTGCAGCAACGGCGTCCACGTCGACCACGAGCCCGCGACGCCGTGCAGCATCAGCAGCGGATCGGGGCCCGCCCGGTGGTGGACGACGACCGGACCGACGGCGGTCGGCACGACCGTCCGGGTGAGGGACCACCCACCGGGGTCCGCGGACACCGGGAAGGGCGCGTAGGGGTCGACGGCGACCACGCGCTCGCGCGACCCCGTGTCGATGGCGTGCACCGTGCCTCCAGTCCGTCCGACGCGTCAGCGTCTGCCGGAGGGATTCGGAACGCTAGCCGACGGGGACTGGTGCCGCGCAGGCGGCGAGCCGGTCGAGGGCAGCCTTGTACTCCGTGACGTCCCGGGCGACGCCGGGCTCGGAGATGATCGAGGCCTTGATCCGGCCCTGCACGTCGATGACGAAGGTCGCGCGCGTGGCGAAGCCCTTCTTCTCGAGGAACACGCCGTACTCCTTGGAGACGGCGCCGTGCGGCCAGAAGTCCGCGAGCAGTTCGAAGTCGTAGCCGTTCGACTCGGCGAACGACCGCAGCGTCGCCTTCGAGTCGACCGAGATGCCGATCAGCTCGACGCGCTGGTCCTGGAACATCGCGATGTTGTCCTGCAGGGCGCAGAGCTCGTTCGTGCACGTGGACGAGAACGCGAGCGGGAAGAAGACGAGGGCGACCGGGCGGGAACCGCGGAAGTCGCTGAGGCGGACGTGCTCACCGAACTGGTTCGGGAGTTCGAAGTCCGGCGCGAGTGAGCCGATCTCCAGTGCCATCAGTGCGTTGCTTCTTCCTCGGGCGTGGGGTGTGCCCGGTGTCCTCGCGCACGCACGGGTCGCGTGTGCACGATCGGCAATCGTACGCCGACACGTCGTGAATGCAAGCACCGGTCACGTTGCGCTCCGTCAGGTGACTCGTCGGCGGTGGGGCCTAGAGTGGACTGCGGTTCCCACCGCCGGTCGCGACCCGATCGATCGGTGGACCACCTATGTCCACCACCACGAGAACGAACGAGGTCAAGGGTGACGGTGAACGACCAGGACCCGTACAGCCACGGCAGCAGCGACCAGGACCCGGAGGAGACCGCCGAGTGGCGTGAGTCCCTCGACGGCCTGGTGCAGACCCACGGCCACCAGCGTGGCCGCGAGATCATGCTGAGCCTGCTCAAGCGGTCCAAGGAACTGCACCTCGGTGTGCCGATGGTCCCGACCACGGACTACGTGAACACCATCGCGCCGGAGAACGAGCCCGAGTTCCCGGGCGACGAGGAGCTCGAGCGCCGCTACCGCCGGTGGATCCGGTGGAACGCCGCGATCACCGTGCACCGCGCGCAGCGTCCGGGCATCGCCGTGGGCGGCCACATCTCGACCTACGCGTCGAGCGCCGCCCTGTACGAGGTCGGCTACAACCACTTCTTCCGTGCGCAGGACCACGCGTCCGGTGGCGACCAGGTCTTCTTCCAGGGCCACGCCTCCCCCGGCATGTACGCCCGCGCCTACATGGAAGGGCGTCTCGGCGAGGACCAGCTCGACGGCTTCCGCCAGGAGAAGTCCCACGCCGGCGGCGGGCTGTCGTCGTACCCGCACCCGCGCCTCATGCCGCACTTCTGGCAGTTCCCGACCGTGTCGATGGGCATCGGTCCGATCAACGCGATCTACCAGGCGCAGCAGGCCAAGTACCTCTCCAACCGCGGCATCAAGGACGCCTCCGACCAGCAGGTCTGGGCGTTCCTCGGTGACGGCGAGATGGACGAGGTCGAGTCGCGCGGACAGCTCCAGGTCGCCGCGAACGACGGCCTCGACAACCTGAACTTCGTGATCAACTGCAACCTGCAGCGCCTCGACGGCCCGGTGCGCGGCAACGGCAAGATCATCCAGGAGCTCGAGGCGTTCTTCCGCGGCGCGGGCTGGAACGTCATCAAGGTCGTCTGGGGCCGCGAGTGGGACGACCTGCTCGCCCGCGACACCGAGGGCGCGCTCCTCAACCTGATGAACCAGACGCCGGACGGCGACTACCAGACGTACAAGGCCGAGAACGGCGCGTACGTCCGCGAGAACTTCTTCGGGCGCGACCCGAAGGCGCTCGAGCTGGTGTCGGAGTACACGGACGACCAGATCTGGAACCTCAAGCGCGGTGGCCACGACTACCGCAAGGTCTACGCCGCGTTCAAGGCCGCGACCGAGCACAAGGGCCAGCCGACCGTCATCCTCGCGAAGACGGTCAAGGGCTACGGCCTCGGTCCGAGCTTCGAGGGCCGCAACGCGACCCACCAGATGAAGAAGCTCACGCTCGACAACCTCAAGCAGTTCCGCGACGAGATGCGCATCCCGATCTCCGACGCGCAGCTCGAAGAGAACCCCTACACGCCGCCGTACTACCACCCGGGCAACGACGACGAGGCGATCCAGTACATGCACGAGCGTCGCCGTGAACTCGGTGGCTACGTGCCGGAGCGCCGGACCAAGTACACGTCGATCACCCTCCCCGAGGACTCGAAGTACCAGGTCGTGAAGAAGGGCTCCGGCAAGCAGGAGATCGCCACCACCATGGCGTTCGCCCGTCTGCTGAAGGACCTGCTGCGCTCCCCCGACTTCGGCGACCGCGTGGTGCCGATCATCCCGGACGAGGCCCGCACGTTCGGGATGGACGCGTACTTCCCGACGGCGAAGATCTACAACCCGAACGGCCAGCACTACACGTCGGTCGACCGTGAGCTCCTCCTCGCCTACAAGGAGAGCCCGCAGGGCCAGATCATCCACGTCGGCATCAACGAGGCCGGTGCCCTCGCGGCGTTCACCGCGGTCGGCACCTCGTACTCGACGCAGGGCGAGCCGCTCATCCCGGTCTACGTCTTCTACTCGATGTTCGGGTTCCAGCGCACCGGCGACGCCATCTGGGCCGCCGGTGACCAGATGACCCGTGGCTTCATGATCGGCGCCACCGCCGGTCGCACGACGCTCACGGGCGAGGGCCTGCAGCACGCCGACGGCCACTCGCTGCTCCTCGCGACGACGAACCCGGCCGTGGTGTCCTACGACCCCGCGTACGGCTACGAGATCGGCCACATCGTCCAGGCCGGCCTCGACCGGATGTACGGCACGAACGAGGACGGCTCGCCGAAGCACGCCGACCCGAACGTCATGTACTACCTGACGGTCTACAACGAGCCGATCGTCCAGCCGGCGGAGCCCGAGGGCGTCGACGTGGACGGCATCGTCAAGGGCATGTACCTGCTCAAGCCGAGCGAGCACGACGGCCCCAAGGCCCAGCTGCTCGCCTCGGGTGTCGCCGTGCCGTGGATCCTCGAGGCGCAGCAGCTCCTCGCCGAGGACTGGGGCGTGTCGGCCGACGTCTGGAGCGTCACGAGCTGGGGTGAGCTGTACCGCGACGGTCTCGACGCGGAGCAGCACGCGTTCCTCAACCCGAACGAGGCCCCGCGCACGCCGTACGTGACCGAGCGACTGCTCGCGACCGAGGGCCCGGTCGTCGCCGTGAGCGACTTCATGCACCAGGTCCAGGAGCAGATCCGCCCGTTCGTGCCGACCGACTACGCCACGCTCGGCGCCGACGGCTTCGGCTTCTCGGACACCCGTCCGGCCGCTCGCCGCTTCTTCCACATCGACGGCCCCTCGGTCGTCGTGCGGACGCTGCAGCAGCTCGCCCGCCAGGGCAAGGTCGACGGCGCGCTCGTCCAGCAGGCGATCGACAAGTACCGCCTGCACGACGTGACCGCCGGCACCACGGGCAGCGCCGGCGGCGAGAGCTGATCGCCCGGTGACGACACCCCGCACCGACCCTGCCGTGGGCCGGGAGAACGACCGTGAACGGGCGCTCTCCTGGCTCCGGCAAGTGTCGGGCGAACTCTCGACCGCCACCATCAAGCGGCTCGAGGACACCCTCCCCTGGTACAGCGAGATGCCCCCTGGCCGCCGCTCCGCCGTGGGCCTCGTGGCGCAGGCCGGCATCACGTCCTTCATCAGCTGGCTCGAAGGCACCGCGTCCACCCCGTGGATCGCGGCCGCCGACGTGTTCGGCTCCGCACCCCGTGAGCTCCTGCGATCGGTGAGCCTGCAGCAGACGCTCCAGCTCATCCGCGTGGTCGTCACGGTCGTCGAGGAGCGCGCCAAGGACGACGAGATGCTGCAGGAGGCGATCCTCAAGTACTCGCGGGACATCGCCTTCGCAGCAGCCGACGTCTACGCCCGCGCAGCCGAGGCCCGCGGTCTGTGGGACGCCCGGCTCGAAGCGCTCGTCGTCGACTCGATCCTCTCGGGCGAGTACGACGACGAACTGCCCTCCCGCATCGCCGCCCTCGGGTGGCACGGCCACGGCGAGGTCGCAGTGCTGGTCGGCAACGCCCCGAAGCAGCTCGAGGTCGACCAGATCCGCCGGACAGCGCGCCACATGGACGCCGACGTGCTCATCGGCGTGCAGGGGTCCAGGCTCGTCGTGGTGATCGGCCGGGCCACCCCGCGGGACGACGTACCAGAGGGCGAGGAGCCCGTCTCGTTCACCGCCATCGCGCAGGCCCTGGAGCCCTCGTTCGGCGAGGGCCACCTGGTGCTCGGCAACGAGGTCCCCGGCGTGGTCGACGCCTCGACCAGCGCGAAGGGCGCCCTCGCCGGGTTCGCGGTCGCACGCGCCTGGCGCGGTGCACCCCGTCCGGCCCTCGCCGACGATCTGCTCCCCGAGCGGGCCCTCGCCGGCGATCCCCTCGCCCGGTCCGCCCTGGTGCAACGGATCTACGTGCCGCTCAAGGACCAGTCGACCGAACTCCTGCAGACGCTCTGGTGCTACCTCGACACCGGGCGTTCGCTCGAGGCGACGGCCCGCGAGCTCTTCGTGCACCCGAACACGGTGCGCTACCGGCTGCGGCGCGTGGCGGACATCATCGGCTGGGACGCCACGCACGCGCGGGACGCCCTGATCGTGCAGTCGGCGCTCATCCTCGGCGCGATGTCCGAGTCGACCGCCGGGCGGCGTCGCATCCCGCACCGTCGGTGAGCGCCGCCGGCCCCCGCGCCGCCGGACCACGCACCGCCGCTAGGAAGTGCACAATGTCGGGCCGACATCGCTGTGGGAAGTCCACACGGGGACGGCACGGGTCGACAGGCAGGATTGTCCGGTGATCGTCGTCGTCGCGCCCGGACAGGGCTCCCAGACCCCCGGCTTCCTCGCCCCCTGGCTCGAGGACGCCACCGTTCGTGACCGTGTCGGGGCGTGGTCGGAGGCCATCGGCGTCGACCTCGCGAAGCACGGCACCGAGTCCGACGCGGAGACGATCAAGGACACCGCCCTCGCGCAGCCCCTCATCGTCGCCGCCGGCCTGGTGACCGCCGACGCCCTGCTCGCCGACGGCCGCCGCGCCCTCGTGGGCGGGGTCGCCGGTCACTCGGTCGGCGAGTTCACCGCTGCCGGCGTCGCCGGGATCCTCGAGCCGACCGACGCCGTCGCCCTGGTCGCCGAGCGGGGTCGTGCGATGGCGGACGCCGCCGCGCTCGAGCCGACCTCGATGGCCGCGGTCCTCGGCGGCGACCCGGACGAGGTCGCCGCGGCGCTGGAGCAGCACGGACTCGTCCCCGCGAACCACAACGGCGGCGGACAGACCGTCGTCGCCGGTGCCGCCGCTGCGATCCAGGAGCTCGCGGCGAACCCGCCGGCCAAGGCCCGCGTGATCCCCCTCGCCGTCGCCGGTGCGTTCCACACCCGGTACATGGCGTCCGCCGTCGAGCGCGTCGCCCCGGTCGCCGCCGCTGCGACCGTGCAGGACCCGACCCTCCCGATCTGGACGAACGCCGACGGCTCCCGTGTCGACGACGGCCGTCGCTTCGTCGACCTCATGGTCGACCAGATCGCGAACCCCGTGCACTGGGACGCCGTGATGGAGTCCTTCGCGGGCGCCGGTGTGACCGGCATCATCGAACTCGCACCGGCCGGTGCCCTCGTCGGTCTGGCGAAGCGCGGACTCCGCGGCACGCCGACCGTCGCCATCAAGACCCCCGACGACCTGCCCGCGGCCATCGAGCTCCTGGAGCGCGACGCCGACGCAGCGGGCCAGGAAGCAGACGCCACCGCATGACCGACCGTCCCACGCTCGCCCAGCGACGCGGCCACGAGTTCACCCGCATCCTCGCCTTCGGCGCTGCCCGCGGCGAGAACGAGGTGCCGAACGACGACCTCGTCGGCCCGATCGACTCGTCCGACGAGTGGATCCGTCAGCGCACCGGCATCATCACCCGGATGCGTGCCGGCAAGGACGTCGAGGCCGTCGACCTCGCCGAGGCCGCCGCGCGCGACGCGATCGCCAAGGCGGGCATCGAGCCGTCACAGATCGGCGTCGTCCTCGTCAGCACCGTGACCCACACGGTCGCGACGCCGTCCATGGCGTCGCTCCTCGCCGAGCGCATCGGTGCCGCCCCGGCCGCCGCGTACGACATCAGCGCGGCGTGCGCCGGGTACGCCTACGGCATCGCCCAGGCCGACTCGTTCGTGAAGTCCGGGATCGCCGACCACGTGCTGGTCGTCGGCGCCGAGAAGCTCAGCGACATCGTCGACCCCACCGACCGGTCGATCTCGTTCCTGCTCGGCGACGGTGCGGGCGCGGCGATCGTCGGCCCGAGCGACTTCCCCGGCATCGCCCCCACCATCTGGGGTTCCGACGGCTCGAAGTGGGACGCCATCGGCATGACCTCGACCTACAACGAGTGGGAAGCGGGGGCCGCGCGGCCGACGATACGGCAGGCCGGTCAGACCGTGTTCCGCTGGGCCGTCTGGGAGATGGTCAAGGTCGCCCGTGAAGCCCTCGAGACCGCCGGCGTCCGCCCGGAGGACCTCGCTGCCTTCGTCCCGCACCAGGCGAACATCCGCATCATCGACGAGTTCGCCAAGCAGCTCGGCCTGCCAGAGTCCGTCGTGATCGCACGCGACATCACCACCACCGGCAACACCTCCGCGGCGAGCATCCCGCTCGCCACGCACCGTCTGCTCGAGGAGAACCCCGAGCTGTCCGGCGGCCTCGCCCTGCAGATCGGCTTCGGCGCCGGTCTGGTCTTCGGCGCACAGGTCGTCGTCCTCCCCTAGTCCATCCCGACGAGCCTCCGGGCACGCGCGCCGCTCGTGCCCTAGGCTGGTCCACGGTCAAACGACACCCCCCTCAAGGAGAACCCCCATGGCCCTGTCCAACGAAGAAGTCCTCGCCGGCCTGGCCGAGCTGATCAACGACGAGACCGGCATCGCAACCGACACCGTCGCAGCCGACAAGTCGTTCACCGACGACCTCGACATCGACTCCATCTCGATGATGACCATCGTCGTCAACGCCGAAGAGAAGTTCGACGTGAAGATCCCCGACGAAGAGGTCAAGAACCTCAAGACCGTCGGCGACGCCGTCGACTTCATCGTCAAGGCGCAGGCCTGACGCGAACTTCCTGAGCGCCGCGGCCCCGGCGAACCGTCGGCCGCGGCGCTCATCTCGTTCCATCCACACGAAAGAACTCGTCGTTCCATGACCAACAAGACCGTCGTCGTCACCGGGATCGGTGCCATCACGCCCCTCGCCGCGACCGCCCCGGAAACGTGGGAGGCGCTGCTCGCCGGCAAGTCCGGCATCACCCGCATCGAGGACCCCCGCTACGCCGAGCTCGAACTCCCTGTCGAGTTCGCCGGCCAGGCGCGGCGGTTCCTCACCGACCAGCTCACCCGCCCGGAGACGAAGCGCCTCGACCCGTCGTCGCAGCTGTCGCTCGTCGCCGCGCGCGAGGCCTGGGCCGACGCCGGCATCGACGACGAGTCCGTCGTGCCCGAGCGCCTCATCGTGGACTGGGCGACCGGCATCGGCGGCGTGAACACGCTCCTCGACGCCTGGGACACCCTGCGCGAGAAGGGCCCGCGCCGCGTCATGCCGATGACGGTGCCGATGCTCATGGCGAACGGCCCCGCCGCCGCCATCGAGATGGAGTTCGGTGCCCGCGGTGGCGCCCGCACCTACCTGTCGGCGTGCGCGTCCTCGACCGAGTCCCTCGCCGAGGCGTACCGCCACGTGGCCTCCGGCGACGCGGACATCGTCATCACCGGTGGCGCCGAGGCCGCCCTGCACCCGCTGCCCCTCGCGGCCTTCGCGGCCATGCAGGCCCTCTCGCGTCGCAACGACTCCCCCGAGACCGCGTCGCGTCCGTACGACGTCACGCGCGACGGCTTCGTGCTCGGTGACGGCGCCGCGGCGCTCATCCTCGAGTCGAAGGAGCACGCCGAGGCCCGCGGCGCGAAGATCTACGCCGAGGTCGCCGGTGCCGGCATCACCTCCGACGCCTTCCACATCACCGCCCCGGACCCCGAGGGCAGCGCCGCCGCCCGCGCCGTCCTGCAGGCGCTCGAGCACGCCGGCGCCGCCCGCGAGGACGTCGTCCACGTCAACGCGCACGCCACCTCGACTCCGGTGGGCGACATCGCCGAGTACCACGCGATGCGCCGCGTGTTCGGCGACCACCTCGACCAGATCGTCGTGTCGGCCACCAAGGCGTCGACCGGTCACCTCCTCGGTGGTGCCGGCGCGATCGAGGCGGCCTTCACGGTGCTGGCGCTGCACAACCGCGTCGCGCCGCCGACGATCAACCTCACCGAGCAGGACCCGGAGATCGTGATGGACGTCGCCACGACGCCGCGCGAGCTGCCGCAGGGCGACCTGCTCGCGGTGAGCAACTCGTTCGGCTTCGGTGGGCACAACGCGGTGGTCGCGTTCCGCACCGCCTGATCCGGTCCACCCCGGCCTGGAGGCCCGTCCCGCGTCGCCGGGGCGGGCCTCCGTCGTTCCGGTGGCCGGCCCGGGCGCGGTGCGCTCCGCCGGGCCGTGCGAGGCTCGCGCGAGACTCGCGCTGAGCGACCGTTCTCGGGCCTGCGGTCGCGAGAACCGTCGCTGGGCTCGAGTCTCGCGCGGCCCGCGGCCCGCGGCACGCGGCACGCGGCCTGCGGTCTGACGCTCGCGCGGTCCGGACTGTGTCGCCGAAGCGACAGTCTGCCCGCACTCGCGGCGGCCCGTGCCGCCGAAACGACACTCTGCCGCCGAACTCTGGCGGCACGCTGTCGCTTTCGCGAACGTGGATGGGGAGCAACGCCCGCGGCGCCGATGGATTGGACGGCGTGCGCCGCGGACCGGACACCGTCGCCGAAGCGACAGTCTGCCGGTACTCGCGACGGCCCCTGCCGCCGAAACGACAGTCTGCCGCCGGAGTCTGGCGGCACGCTGTCGCTTTCGCGAGGGAGGACGGGTTCGGCCTGCGGCCTGCGGCACGCGGCCCGGACGCACGAACGCCGCCCCGAGGGGCGGCGTTCGTGGCGGAGGGATCGGTGCGGGATCAGCCGACGCGGTGCAGCCAGACGACGGGGTTGCCCTCGGCGGCGTGCCGGAAGGGCTCGAGTTCGTCGTCCCAGGCCTGCCCGAGTGCCAGGCGGAGCTCACGGTGGAGTTCGAGGGCGTTGCTGCCGGCGACCTCCATCGCGTAGCGGACCCGGTCCTCGGGGACGACCATGTTGCCCGTGACGTCCGTCTGGGCGTAGAAGACGCCGAGGTCCGGCGTGTGCATCCAGCGGCCGCCGTCCGACTGCGAGGTCGGTTCCTCGGTCACCTCGTAGCGGAGGTGCTCCCACCCGCGGAGGGCAGACGCGATCGCGGCACCGGTCCCGACCGCGCCGGTCCAGGTGAACTCGGTGCGACGGGCGCCGTCCTGCGCCGGCTGATCGAGCCACGAGAAGTTCACGGCACGGCTCATGGCGCGACCTGCCGCCCATTCGACGTGCGGGCAGAGCGCGCGTGGTGAGGAGTGCACGTAGAGCACCCCGGTGGTCGTTCCGTTCACGATTCCTCCGATTCGTCAGGTGCGACTTCCCCATCGACCTGGACTTCGGAGTGTTCGTTCGGAACCATCGATATGCGATTGTGATGTCCTTGCGGACACGCCCATTATGCAGCCTGGGCGCTGGGAACGCCAGACACCGCATCGGGAGTCAGTGGAAGACGTGTCCGGCGGTGTCGAGCGGGTGACGTTCCCCGGCGGTGATCGGCACCGGGATCCGGTTCTCGTCCGGTGGGATCGGGCACGCGAACTGGTACGAGAACGCGCACGGCGGCAGGACGAGCAGGTTCCAGTCGAGCTCGACGTCGACGGCGGCACCGGGGTCGTCGAGGTACAGGAAGCGCCCCATCGAGTAGGTGCTGCCCGGGTCGTCCTCCACGAGACCGCTCGTGGCGTCCTGCACGATGAGCTGCAGCCGCGCCGCCCCCTGGAACGGTGCCGACCGGACCGCGACGAGCCGGACGGTCGTGCTGCCGAAGGCCGTCTCGATGTGCCCGGCGACCTCGAGCGGATCGCCGGCAGCGTCGACGACGCTCCCACGCGCCTCCAGGCCGTCGAGGGGCGTGTACCTGCCGGACGTGACCCAGGCGTCCGACCGGTCGAAGCGGGCGATCTCCGCGAAGCGGGTGATCGCCTCGGATGCCGGGTCCCAGACGCGGAGGGTGTCGCCGGACACCGTTCCGGCGAAACCGTCGGGGAACGCGACCGTCGACGGGACGACTGCCCCGTCACCGGCGACCAGGACCTCGCCGTCGACCGCGACGCCGTCGACGACCACGCCGTCCTCGGCCGCTGCCGTGACCTTCAGGCCACCGGGTGCCGGCGCCCAGGTGCCGGGGACGGGCCACACCGGCTGGGCGTGGGCGACGTGCTGGGCGTTCACGAGCGCCAACGGGCCACGAGGACTCGTCGCCCAGCGGGCACGGCCGGCGACGTGGTCCTGGTACGCGGTCACGACTGCTCTTGCCGCGGGTAGATGACCTTCTGCACGATGATGATCACCGACGCGGCGACGGGCAGGGCGACGAGGGCGCCGAGCACACCGCCGATCGTGCCACCGGCCACGGCGGCGATGACGACGAGGGCGCCGGGGACCTGGACCGCGCGGGACATGATGCGCGGCGAGATCACGTACGCCTCGACCTGCATGTACACGAGGTAGTAGATGGCCGCGGCGAGGGCGGTCGCCGGCGAGGCGAACAGGCAGAGCAGCGAGATGACGATCGCCGCCGCCAGGGTGCCGACGAGCGGGATGAGCGAGCCGAGGAACGCGAACGACGCGAGCAGCACGGGCAGCGGTGCACCGATGATGAGCAGGAACACCAGGCTCAGGATGCCGTTGATGAGCGCCTGCGAGATCTGGCCCACCACGTAGCGACCGACGGCCTGGGTGATCTGCTCGCTGACGTCGATGAAGTTCTGCCGGCGCGAGGCCGGGACGAACCGGTAGGTCATCGACTTCATCCCGCGCATCGACGCGAGGAAGTAGAGCATCAGGATGATGACGATCACGGCACCCGTCAGCCCGGACAGGATGCCGCTGCCGACCGCCAGGATCCCGCCGCCCAGGCTCAGCAGGTTGCCCGGGTTCTCGACGAAGGACTGCACCGACTGCAGCGCGTGGTCGATGTCGAACGACCCGGAGAACTGGTCGGAGAGGTCCTGGACCCACTCCTGGTTCGAGATGTCCTTGACGATGTCCGGGAAGTTCTGGATGAGGTTCGTCGCCTGCTGCACCAGGATCGGGACCACCGCGAACACCACGCCCGCGAACGCCGCGAGGACCCCGACCACGACGACCGTGATGGCGACCCAGCGCGGGACGAAGCGCTCGAGGAACGAGACCAGCGGGTCGATGCCGAGCGCGAGGAACAGGGCGACGCCGATGTAGACGAGCACCGTGGACAGCTGGTGCACGATCGACCCGGCCACGAGGGCGACGAGCACCCCGATCGCGCCCATGAAGCCGATCCGGAAGGCGTTGACGCGCACGCCAGTACCGCCACGGGTCACCTCGAACGTCACGTTCGGCGTCGGGCTGTGGTCCTCTTGCTGCGGTGTGTCGCGCTTTCTCGGCAGGTGCACGTAGGGCGGGCGGGACTTGAACCCGCGAATCGTTCGGTTATGAGCCGACTGCCTTGACCAGCTTGGCTACCGCCCCTCGCCGGGGACCGTCAGGCCACCGGCTCCCCACGATACAGCGACTCGAACGTCGAGAGCGTGCGGTTGATGTCGTGTGCCTCGATCATCGCCAGACTGCGTTCCCGCATGGCCACGTAGTCCTCGTCGGAGGCGGTGAGCACAGCCGTGAGCTTGGCCGCGAGGTCGTGCTCGTCACCAGGCGTGAACAGGTACCCGTTGCCGTCGATCAGGTGCGGCAGGGCCATCGAGTCCGCCGCGACGACGGGGAGCCCGGAGGCCATGCCCTCGAGCGACGAGATGCTCTGCAGTTCGGCCGTCGAGGGCATCGCGAACACCGTGGCGTTCGTGAGCGCCTGCCGCTTCACCTCGTCGGAGACGAATCCGAGGAACCGGATGCGGTCCTCGAGCCCGAGCTCCTTCGCCTGGGCCTTGAGCTTCGGGATCATCTCGCCGTCGCCGACGATGGTGAGGGTTGCCTCCAGCTGGGCGGGCAGGACGGCGAGGGCACGGACGAGGACGTCGAGGTTCTTCTCCGGAGCGACCCGGCCGACGAACACGATGTCGTTCTGCGCGGGACGGCCCTCGCGTGCCACGTACCGGGTCGCGTCGATGCCGCACGAGATCGCGAGGACGCGCTGCCCGGCGATGGCGCGGCGGAGGTAGTCCGCGGCGAGGTTCGTCGGCGTCGTGATGGTGTCGGCCAGCCGGTAGGTCTTCGCGGCGTCGTTCCACGCGATCTTCAGCGCGATCGGCAGGGTGCGCTTGCCGAACGGCGTGTACTCGAGCAGGTTCTCCGGCATGAAGTGGTTCGTCGCGACGACCCGGATGCCGCGGTCGTGCGCCTCGTGCACGATGCCGCGCCCGATCACCACGTGCGACTGGATGTGCAGGACGTCGGGCTTCACGGCGTCCAGGATCGGCGCCGTCCACTTGCGGACGCTCCACGGCCAGACGAACCGCAGCCAGGCGTGCAGCGGCCACTTGTACGACTTCAGCCGGTGCACGACGAGGGTGACGCCGCGGTGCTCCTCGTCGAAGGTGCCGTAGTGGCGGCTCGACGCGGGGGCGACGACGTGGACCTCGTGCCCACGCTCGGCGAGGCCGACGGCGAGCTGCTCGGCGAAGGTGGCGGCACCGTTGACGTCCGGCGGGAAGGTGTCCGCAGCGATCAGGACACGCAGCGGTCGTCGACCCCCCGTCGCACCCGTCGGCTCGGCGGTGGCGGTGGTGGCGTCCTGTGACACGGCGGGCGTCGTCCTCTCGTGGGCGATTGCTGGTCGGTCTCCGACGGTACCGCAGGGGCCCGGCGGTGTGCGTCCGCCTCGCGGCGGACCCGGCCCTACCCAGGTGTGACGGGTGTGCCGGGGCCAGCGCCGGCCCGCCGGGCCGCCGGCCCGGCTGGTGCTTACGCCCGGGTCTGCGGGTGGTGCTTCGCGAGCAGGAACACACCCGTGATCGCGATGGCTGCGGCGACCACGAAGCCCGCGACCGCGATGAACGGCGCACCGGCGGCCTCGCCGAGGACGATCACGCCGATCCCGACGGCGACGATCGGGTCGATCACGGTCAGTCCCGCGATGACCAGGTCGGCCGAGCCGGCGGAGTACGCGTTCTGCACGAAGTACCCGCCGAGCGACGCCGCGACGATCACCCCGACGATCGCGAGGACCGTCAGCCAGTCGAACGTGTGGTTGACGAACCGGTTGAGCGTGACCTTCGCCAGCGTCGCCACGAAGCCGTAGAGGATGCCGGCGCCGACGATGTAGTAGAGCGCGCTCTTGTGCTTCGCCACGACCCGGAAGGACACCAGCACGAGGACGAGCACGACCGCCAGGATCACCAGCACCGTGACGAGCTGCTGCCGGGTGATGGCGCTCTCGTGGCCGACGAAGGCCGCGATGCCGACGAAGATCGCGACACCGATGATGCAGGTCCACACCGCCCGACGGGCACGCCGCCCGAGCGGGACGCCGGACGACCGCGAGGAGAACCACGTCGTGATGACCAGGGCGACCGCGCCGAGCGGCTGCACGACGATGAGCGGTGCGTAGGTGATGCTCACGAGCTGCAGGACGACGGCGATGCCGAGCATGAGCGTGCCGAGCACCCAGTAGCCGCTCGACACCAGCCCGACCACGTGCCGGACGCTGAGGCCCTTCGACTGCCGACCGAGACGTGCCTCGACCCGCTGCACACCGCGGCTCTGGAACTGCGCACCGAGGGACAGGAACACCGCGCCGATGAGCGCGACGGGGATCATGAGCGCCTGGAACGGCGTGAGGTTCACCGCGTCCGGCAGCTGGAGGTCCGTCGTCACGCGTCGAGGCTACCGTCCCCCGCCGGATAACCTGGGTGAATGGCCGTTCTCCCGATCCGCATCACCGGCGAACCCGTCCTGCACGAGCGTGCAGCCGAGGTCACCGAGTTCGATGACGACCTCCGTTCCCTCGTCGCCGACATGTTCGAGACCATGGACCTGGCGCCGGGCGTCGGGCTCGCCGGACCCCAGGTCGGTGTCGGCAAGCGGCTCTTCGTGTACTCGTGGACCGATGATGACGAGGTCCTGCACCGCGGTGTCGCCGTCAACCCCGTCCTGTGGACGACCCCCGCCGTCCCCGAGGCTGTGGAGGAGCTCGACGAGGACGAGGAGTCCGAGGGCTGCCTCTCCGTGCCGGGTGAGCGCTTCCCGCTCCGCCGGTCCGAGGCAGCCCTGCTCCGCGCCGTCGACGAGCACGGCGAACCGTTCGAGGTCGAGGCGCACGGCTGGCTCGCGCGCATCTTCCAGCACGAGTACGACCACCTCGACGGGTACCTCTACGCCGATCGACTCGTGCACCCCTACGGCAAGCAGGTCGCGAAGGCGATCCGCAAGAACAGCTGGGGCGGGCCGGGCAAGTCCTGGCTGCCGGGACGCGACCACCCCGAGGGCTGACGCCGCGGGAGGCTGGGGGCTGACGCCCCACCCCGGGCCTGGAGGCGCGGGTCAGCCCCGCCAGGCAGCGAGTGCGTCGCGCAGGTGGTCGGTCTCCGGATGACCGGGGCAGTACTCGAGCAGACCGGCCGCGACGTGCGCCTGGGCCGCCGAGGTGACTGCGTCCGCCCACGGCCCGCTCCCCCGGACGGCGCACCCGGAGGCGAGCTCCTCGAGGGTCGCGTCGCCATCGGTCACCTGCACCGCGGCACGCTGCTGCGAGGACATCTCCGTCCCGGTGATCCGCTCGGCCGTGCAGTCGGTGCGGTCGTCCTCCCACACCGCCGAGTAGGTCGTGTACGTCTCGGAGCGCTCGGACGACCCGTCCGCACAGACGAACGCGAACACGATCGGCGAGGTCCCGGAGGCCGAGACCCCGGAGGTCGCTCCGGTGTCGAGGGAGTCCTCGGGCTCGGACTCCGCCCCGGTCGTGCAGCCGACGAGGCCGATCGCCGCGGCGACGACGACGCCCACGGCGAGGGCTCGGCGAACGGTGATCACCTGTGAACGCTAACAGCTTCCGCCCAAGCGTCCGCTGCGAGTCCGGCACCCGGCCGACGCCGCCCGAGACTCGCCCCCAGCGACACTGCTCGCGCTCCGGACCCCGAGACGTGTCGCCCATCGCGAGACTCGCCCACCCGCGCGCCGCTCGCCGGGCACGCGAAAGGCCCCCACCGAAGGTGAGGGCCTGTCTGCTCCCCGAGTTGGACTCGAACCAACAACCTGCCGGTTAACAGCCGGCTGCTCTGCCAATTGAGCTATCGAGGATCACTGTCCGCTGGCGAATGTCGTGCGAACAACGGGTAACAGCATAGCAGCACCTCGGAGCCACCCCGCGCATCCGGCATGCATCCCGGGCGTGCCGCCCGCGAGACCGGGCACGCCGCCGGCGGGACCGGGCGTGGCGTCCGCGAGACCGGGCGTGCCGCGCCCGACCGTGCTCAGTACCCCGCCACCGGGTCGACGACCCCCACGAACCCCGAGCCGGAGCCACCGAGGAACGCCGCCGTGTTCAGCCGCACCCGCTCGGCGAGCAGCGGCGCCACCATCTCCGGCGTGTCGGCCTGGTGCGGCGTGATGATCGCACCCGGCTCGTCCCACAGCGGGTGGCCGTCGGGCAGTGGCTCGGGATCGGTCACGTCGAGACCAGCGGCCCCGATGGAGCCGTCGCGCAGCGCGTCCACCAGGGCGTCGGTGTCGACGAGTCCCCCGCGGGCGATGTTCACGAGTCGCGCGGACGGCTTCATCAGCGCGAACTGCGCACGCCCGAACAGCTTCGCCGTGCCGGACGTCATGGCGGCGGCGATCATCACGACGTCGGCGTCGGGCAGGACCGCGTCGAGCTGGTCCGTGGTGACGGTGCGGTCGGCACCGTCGACGGGTGACGACGAGCGCCGCACCACCGTCACCGACACCTCGAACGGCGCGAGCAGCCGGATGTACTCCTGCGCGATCCCGCCGGCGCCGATGACGACGACGTTCCGGCCGTACAGCGAGACGCCCTCGGGCTCCGTCGCCCAGGAGCGCGCACGAGCACGCTTCTGCAGCACCCGGAGCGTCCCGAGGGTCAGGGCGAGCGCGTGCTCGGCGACCGGTTCGGCGTACGCCCCCTTGGCCGAGGTGAAGAGCACCCGGTCACCGTGGGACTGGATGAGCGAGGCGAAGGCGTCGACGCCGGCGAACGGCAGCTGGACCCAGCCGACACCGGGAGCGGACTCCAGCGCGTCCGACAGGCCTGCGGGGTCACGGGGGTCGAGCCACACCAGTCCGCGGGCCTCGGCGTCCAACGGACCGACCGTTCCCCCGGCGGACGCGACCGCCGATTCGTGCAACGACGCCGACGACGTCGTGGGCGCGATCGCGACCGGCCCGGCGGTGGGCGGCGCGATCGGCAGTGCAGCGCCCGCGTCCGTCACGACGGCGCGGTGCCCGCGGGCACCGGACCCCGCGCTCACGCGTTCTCCTGCCGTTCCGCACGCGGTCCGGTACCGGCCGGGACGGGCCGGCGGGGTGCCGACGAGCGGCGCGCCGGGTTCACGGCCGCGGCAGCGGGGCGTCGCTTCACCGGGCGGGCCGCCGTGGCCGCGAGCGTCTTGACGTAGGGGTCGACGGGGTTGTCGAGGACCTCGTCGAAGGTGCCGAGGCCGACGAGCCGACTCTCCGCCATGATCGCCACCCGGTCGGCGAGGGCCCGGGCCTCGCGGAGGTCGCTCGACACGACGACCGCCGAGAACTGCCGGTTCCGCTGCAGGGTCGCGAGTGCCTCGAGCACCGACTGGCGCACGAGCACGTCCACCCCGCGGGCGGGTTCGTCGGCGACGAGCAGCTGCGGCTCGAGGACGAGCGCCCGCGCGAGGGCGACGCGCTGCCGCTGCCCGCTCGAGAGCTCCCAGGTGTTGAGCCGCATCACGCCGAGCGGCAGGTGCACGGCGTCGACCAGGCGCGCGACGATGAGGCCGGCTTCCTTCCGGTCGAAGCGACGGTCGCGCACGTAGATCGGTTCGGCGATGGCCTCGCCGACGGTCAGGTCCGGGCTGAGCCGGTCCGCGCCGTCCTGCGGCAGGTAGCCGATGCGTCCGCTGAGCCGTTCGGCCTTCCGCGAGGTCGTCCGCAGCCCGCGGGTCTTCTGCCCGAGCACGGTGAGTTCGCCCCCGACGATGTGCCGACGGTGAGCGCCCTCGCCCTCGCCGGTCGCGCCGAGCTGCCCCGCGATCGCCGCGGCGAACGTCGACTTGCCGGAACCCGACTCGCCGAGCACGGCGAGGATCTCCCCCTGGCGGACCGTCAGGCTGACGCCGTCGACGGCACGGATCGCGTCCGTCCCCCGTCCGCTCCGGTACTCGATCGACACGTCGTCTGCGACGACCGCCGGTCCGTTCACCGCGATCATGGGTCCCCTTCCACGCCGCCCCCTGGCGGCGGTTCGCGACGGGCCGGGTGCACCGGCCGTCGTGCGTGGTGCGGTGGAGGTGACCGCCTGGAGGCGCGGCGTGCGTCGTCGACGCACGCCGCGCCTCCAGGCTGGTCGCGTCGGGTCAGGACCCGGCGTTCTCCAGTGCCTCAAGCGTACGCCGTCGCTCGGCCTGTTCCGCTGGGTCCGGAACCGGGAGTGACGCCAGGAGTCGCTGCGTGTAGGGGTGCTGCGGTGCGCCGAGGACCTCGGCAGTCGTCCCGGTCTCGACCAGGTCGCCGCGGTAGAGCACCGCGATCCGGTCCGAGAGCGCGCCGACGACCGCGAGGTCGTGGCTGATGAACAGCGACGCGAACCCGAGGTCCTGCTGGAGCTCGAGGAACAACTCGAGCACGCGTGCCTGCACCGACACGTCGAGCGCACTCGTCGGCTCGTCGGCGATGAGCAGCTTCGGACGCAACGCGATCGACCGCGCGAGCGACGCCCGCTGTCGCTGACCACCGGACAGCTCGTGCGGGTACCGGTCGCCGTACGCCGCCGGCAGCTGCACCATCTCGAGGAGCTCGCCGACCCGCTTCCGGGCGGCTCGCGGGCTCGACACCTCACCGTGCACGACGAGGGGTTCTGCGACGCACTCCGAGATCGTGAGCAGCGGGTTGAACGAGGTCGCCGGGTCCTGGAAGACGAACCCGATGTCCTTGCGGTGCCGCTTGAAGTCCCGCTCGCGGTACCCGAGCATCTCGGTGCCGAGCACGCGGAGCGAACCGCCCGTGACCCGTGTCAGACCGGCCATCGCGCGGCCGATCGTGGTCTTGCCCGAGCCGGACTCGCCCACCAGGCCGAGCACCTCGCCGGGGCGGATGTCGAGGTCGACGCCCTTCACGGCCTTGAACGCGTGCGCACCGAGTCGGCCCGGGTACTCGATCTCGAGCCCCTTCGCCGACACCAGCGGTTCGACGTCCGACGTGATCGCGGCGCGACGGGCGACGCCGGTCGAGGCCTCGAGCCGGGGCACCGCGGCGAGGAGCCGCTTCGTGTAGTCGGCCTTCGGGTCCGCGAAGAGCTCGCGTACCGGGGCCTCCTCGACGACCTCGCCCTGGTACATCACGGCGACGCGGTCGGCCAGGTCGGCCACCACGCCCATGTTGTGCGTGATGACCACGATCGCGGCGCCGAACTCGTCACGGCAGCGGCGGAGCAGGTCGAGGATCTCGGCCTGCACCGTCACGTCGAGCGCCGTCGTCGGTTCGTCCGCGATGATCACCGACGGTTCGAGGGCCAGCGCGCTCGCGATCACGACGCGCTGCTTCTGCCCGCCGGAGAACTGGTGCGGGTAGTGGTCGACGCGCGTCTCCGGGTCGGGGATGCCGACGCGGCGGAGGTAGTCGATCGCCTTCGCGCGGGCCTCCTTCTTCGAGACGCCGCCGTGCGCCCGGAGCCCCTCGGCGATCTGCCACCCGACCGTGAAGACCGGGTTGAGCGCCGTCGACGGCTCCTGGAACACCATCGCGCCCGCGGTGCCGCGGAGGCTGCGCAGCTTCTGCGCGCCCACCGTGACGACGTCCGTGCCGTCGAGGTACACCGCGCCGCCGAGGGTGGCCGTCTCCGGCATCAGCCGGAGGATGCTGCGGGCCGTCACGGACTTGCCGGAGCCGGACTCGCCGACGAGGGCGAGGACCTCACCGGGGCGGACGTCGAGGCTGACGCCCTTGACCGCGTCGACGGCGCCACCGTCGGTCGCGAAGGTGACGGTGAGGTCGTCGACGACGACGACCGGTTCCGTGGTGGTGTCGGTCATGCTGCCGCCCCTTCCGTGCTGGCGGCCTGCTTGCGCGACACCAGCTGCTTCAGCCGTCGGCGCGCGCGCAGACGGGGGTCCGAGATGTCGTTGAGGCTCTCGCCGATGAACGTCACGCCGAGCACGAGCACCACGATCGCGACACCCGGGAAGACACCGGTCCACCAGACGCCGCTCGCGACGTCGGACAGCGCGCGACTGAGGTCGTAGCCCCACTCGGCGCCGCTGGTCGGGCCGATGCCGAAGCCCAGGAAGCCGAGGCCCGCGAGCGTCAGGATCGCGTCGCTCGCGTTCAGCGTGAGGATCAGCGGCAGGGAGCGCGTCGAGTTGCGGAGCACGTGCCGCGTCATGATGCGCCACGGGTTCGTGCCCATCACGCGCGCGGACTCGACGAACGCCTCGTTCTTCAGGCGGACGGCCTCGGCACGGACGACCCGGAAGTACTGCGGGACGTACACGACCGTGATCGAGATGGCCGCCGCGATGATGCCGCCGGAGTAGCTCGAGTTGCCGCCGGAGATGACGATCGAGACGACGATCGCGAGCAGCAGGGACGGGAACGCGTAGATGGCATCGGCCACCACCACGAGGATCCGGTCGAGCCAGCCGCCGATGTAGCCGGAGACCATGCCGAGGATGACGCCGATGATGATCGACACGACGACGGCCACGATCACCACGAGCACCGCGGTACGGGCGCCGTAGACCACGCGGCTGAACACGTCGAAGCCACCGACCGTGGTGCCCCAGATGTGCGCGGAGCTCGGCTCGCCGGTGCGCGGGAAGCTCTGGCCGTCGGCACCCTGCAGCTGGCCGAAGCCGTACGGGGCGATGAGCGGCGCGGCGATCGCGACGATCAGGTACAGGGCGCAGATGACCACGCCGGTGATGAGCATGGCGCGCTGCCAGCCCGTGCTCTTGCGGAGCTGGAGGACGACGGGCAGCCGCTTCCAGAGCGGCTCGTGGCGGTCGACGAGGGAGGTGTCAGCCATCTCTAGAACCTCACTCTCGGGTCGATCAGTGCCGCGACGACGTCGACGATGAAGTTCGTCACCGCGACGATCACGGCGAGCATCGCGACGATGCCCTGGACGGCGACGAAGTCGCGGGCCGACAGGTACTGGTTCAGCTCGAAGCCGAGCCCGCGCCAGCCGAAGGTGGTCTCGGTCAGGACGGACCCGCCCAGGAGCATCGCGATCTGCAGCCCCATCACGGTGATGATCGGCACCAGGGCCGGCCGGAACGCGTGCGTCCGGACGAGACGGGCCTCGCGGACGCCGCGGGAGCGGGCCGCGTCGACGTACTCGGACCCGAGCGACCCGATCATGTTCGCGCGCACCAGGCGCAGGAAGATGCCGGCGGTCAGCAGGCCGAGCGTCATCGCGGGCAGCACGGCGTGCGCCAGGACGTCGGTGATGATCTGGGCGTTGCCGGTGCGGAGCGCGTCGATGATGTAGATGCCGGTGGCGCCGGGGATGTTGTCCAGGACGAGTGACACCCGTGTCGACGCGCGGTCACCGAGCGGCAGCCAGCCCAGCCAGACCGAGAAGACGAGCTTCAGCAGCAGGCCACCGAAGAACACCGGCGTCGCGTAGGTCAGGATGGCGAGGGCGCGGAACAGCACGTCGGGCCACTTGTCGCGCATGTACGCGGCGAGCATGCCGAGCGGGATGCCGAGCACCAGCGCGACGATGAGCGCGTAGAACACGAGCTCCGCGGTCGCGCCGCCGTACGTGACGATGATCTCGGTGATCGGACGGTTGTCGGTCGCCGTCGTGCCGAAGTCACCGCGGACGATCTTGCCGAGGTACTCGAAGTACTGCACGAGCACGGGTCGGTCGTACCCGGCCGCGTGCAGGCGTTCCTGCAGCTGGCTCGGGGTGAGTCGACCGCCGACGGACGCGGTGATCGGGTTCCCGATGACGCGCATCAGGAAGAACACGAGCGTCACCAGGATGAAGACGGTCGGGAAGATGAGGAGGAACCGGACGAGGACGTACCGGCCGAGCCCGCCACCACTGCTCTTGGCACTGCGCTGTGCCTGTGGCTTGGTGGGGTCGGAACCGTTCACGTCCTGCGTCGCCTCTGGGGTGCTGAGGGTCACGGGGAGGGGTGCCTTTCGTGGACGTGACCAGGGGGCGTCCCTCGTGGGAACGCCCCCTGGTCGTCGTCGGTGTTACTTGGAGAGGGTCGCGTAGCGGAACTTGTACGAGGAGTCGAGGGTCAGGCCCTTGACGTCCTTGGCCGCGACGGCGACGGACTTGCCCTGGAGCAGCGGCAGCGTCGAGATCTGCGTCGCCTCACGCTCCTGCGCCTGCTCGATGAGGGTGGCGCGCTTGTCCTTGTCGGACTCCTGCTGCTCGTCGGAGATGAGCCCCTGGATCGTCGGGTCGTCGTAGTGGTTCTGGACGAAGTTGTCCTTCGTGAAGAACGGCGACAGGTAGTTGTCCGCGTCCGAGAAGTCCGGGAACCAACCGAGCTGGTACACCGGGTAGGCGTCCTTCGTGCGCTCCTGCGCGTACGTCGTGTAGACCGTCGACTGGATGTTCACGGTGAACAGGCCGGAGTTCTCGAGCTGCGTCTTGAGCTCCGCGTACTCGTCGTCCGACGTCGAACCGTAGTGGTCCGGCGCGTACTGGATGTCGAGCTGCACCTTGCCGGTGACGCCCGCCTTCGACAGGGTGTCCTTCGCCTTGTCGACGTCAGCACCGCCGTCGCCGTCGCCGTAGAGCTTCTCGAACGGCTTCGACGCACCCGTCAGGCCGTCCGGCACCATCGAGTAGAGCGGCGAGTAGGTGTCGTTGTAGACGTCCTTCGCGAGCTTCTCGCGGTCGACGACGTCGGCGACGGCCTGGCGCACGGCGAGGGCCTTCGTCTCGTCGGCGTCCGACTGCTTCGCGCCGTACGGCTGCGTGTTGAAGTTGAAGACCAGGTAGCGGATCTCGCCGCCGGGGCCGTCGGTGACCTTGACCTTGTCGTCCTTGCGGAGGTCGGCGATGTCGGTCGGCGTCAGCGAGCGGTACGCCACGTCGACGTCGCCCTTCTGCACGGCGAGCTTGAGGTCGGTCTCCTTGGTGTAGTAGCTGGCCGTGACCTCGTCGGTCTTCGGCTTGCCCAGGAGCCCGTCGTAGTTCTTGTTCGCCTTGTACTGGATCGTGTCGTTCTCCTTGTAGGAGCTGATCGAGTACTGGCCGGCGAAGGCCTTGCCCTTGACGATGTCGGCCGCCGGCGTGAGCTTGTCGGCGGAGAACACCTGCTCGTCGACGATCGGGCCGGCGGGGCTGGAGAGCACCTGCGGCCAGGTCTGGTCGGCGTGGTCGAGGTTGAACACGACCGTGGTGTCGTCCGGCGTGTCGATGCTCTTGAGGTTGGCGAGCAGGGACTGCGGACCGTTCTCGTTGTTGATCTTCAGCTCGCGGTCGAACGAGAACTTGACGTCACTCGACGTGAGGTCGTGTCCGTTGGCGAACTTCAGGCCCTTCTTGAGCGTCACCGTGTACGTGGTGTCGTTCGTGAACTCGGCCTTGGTCGCGATGTCCGGCTTGACGTCCGGGCTGCCGACGGGGGTGTTCATCAGGAACGGGAAGACCTGGTTCTGCACGGCGAACGAGCCGTTGTCGTACGAACCAGCCGGGTCGAGCGAGGTGATCTTGTCGGTCGTGCCGATGCTGATGCCGTCGAGGGCGGTGTCGCTGACACTGCCGCCCGCGCAGCCGGTCAGCACCAGCGCCGTCGCTGCTGCCCCGGCGCCGAGCGCGATGCCGCGCCTGCCCCACTTCGCTGTGTGCTTCTTGAACACGGATGCCATGTTCGATGCCTCTCTTGGTGGTGAATGCAAGGGTCCTGCGCCGGAGGTGGATCGTCTGTGTGCCCGGCCAGGAACGCTCATTGCTATCACCCTGTCACGGAACTGCACGAACCGAGGGAGATTTGTTTACACCGCTGTAATGCAAGAGTGCGTCGTGTGTTGCATCATCCGTGCGTGCGGATGCGGCGCGTCGCGCACGGAAGTTGCGCGTTGCAACGTGCGGCCGTGTCGCGCTCCACCCGCCCGGCGGCTCGGCTCGGGTCCGCCGCTCGGGTCCCCTGCTCGGTCCCCTGCTCGGGTCCCCGAGGTCGCACGAAAAGCCGCTCTCGCGGGCCGGACGCGGCACGTCGTGCGACCTCGGTGAGACGCACGCGGCGTGTCGTGCGACCTCGGAAGGCTGCCTGGAGGCGCGGCACCGGCCCGCAACGTCCGGCACCCCGGCGGATCGGTCGCGTTCTCCTGCCCGGGCGCCCCGGCAGGAGCGCGCGGCCCCCGCCGCCGGCGGCGACCCGCGGCCGCCCGCAGTCTCGTGTGTCGAGATCGCTCGAACGGCCGCTTCGACGCGCCCCGACCGACGGATCGTGCGACTTCGGTGCAGCGCACGCGGCATGTCGTGCGACTTCGGCCCGGCCGGCCGGCGGACTCGCTAGGACGCGGGCTCGGCGTCCGCGCGCAACCGCATCCGCTGGGCGTCGATGTCGACGAGCTGCCGCTGGATGTCCGCCCGACGATCGGCCTGCTCGTTCGGGTCCGCCCGCTGCAGCTGCCCGAGCAACGAGGCCTTCCGCGCGAGCAGGTCCCGCTCGACCAGGGCCACGACGATGCTCCGGGCGTAGATCGCCAGGTCCTCGTCGGTGCGGGCCGGGATCGGCGCGAGTGCGAGCTCCTGCACGAGGCCACGGAACGGCGCCGGCACGTCCTGCAGCAACCGCTCGAGCCAGTCCCCCGCGCCGACGGCGTCGACGTTCGCGACCACGGCGTCCCGCACGACCGAGAGCATCGGCGCCGAGAACGTCGCCGCAGCGGCCAGACCGAGCAGCGGTGCCCCGACGTGCCCGGGCTGCTGCACCATCGCCATCACGGCGTCGCGTTCCATGCGCGTGATCGGGTCGTTCGGGAGCAGCCGGAGTCCGGCGACCGGTTCCTCCGGCGGGGTGACCAGTTCGCCACCCGGACCGGCCTGGCCGACCGGCACCGTGCCTCCTGTCCGGTCGTCGTGCCGCCCACCGGAGCCGGACCCGGCTCGTTGACGGGCGTTCTCGACGGCTCGGCGGACGTCGGGGATGTCCATGCCGAGCCACTTCGCGGTCTCACGCGTGTACGCGTTCGCGAGCGTGCGGTCACGGATGCCGGCGACGACGGGCGCCGCGTCGCGGAGCCCGGCGACGCGACCCTCGGCGGTCTCGATGTCGTGCGTCGCGAGGCGACGCCGGATGATGAACTCGAACATCGGGCGCTTGGTCTCGATGAGGCGCGTGACGGCGGAGTCGCCGCGGGCGAGACGCAGGTCGCACGGGTCGAGCCCGCCTGGTGCCACGGCGACGTACGTCTGCGAGGCGAACCGGCTCTCCTCCGCGAACGCGCGGGAGGCAGCGCGCTGCCCGGCCTCGTCCGGGTCGAACGTGAAGACGATGTTGCCGAGCTGCGACAGGTCACGGCCGGCGGAGTCGCCGAGCATCGGGCGCAGCACCTTGATGTGCTCGACACCGAACGACGTCCCGCACGTGGCCACCGCGGTGGTGATGCCCGCCAGGTGGCACGCCATGACGTCGGTGTAGCCCTCGACGATCACGACCTGCTTCTGCTTCGAGATGTCACGCCGGGCGAGGTCGATCCCGTAGAGCACCTGGCTCTTGTGGTAGATCGGGGTCTCCGGCGTGTTGAGGTACTTCGGGCCCTTGTCGTCGTCGAGCAGCCGGCGCGCGCCGAACCCGATCGTCGCACCGGTCACGTCGCGGATCGGCCACATCAGGCGCCCGCGGAACCGGTCGTACTGGGAGCGGTCGCCCTGCCCGGCGAGCCCCGCGGCGAGGATCTCGTCCATCGAGAAACCGCGACTGCGCAGGTGCTCGCGCGTGGCGTCGTAGGACTGCGGTGCGAAGCCGACACCGAAGTGCTGCGCCGCCGCCGGGTCGAAGCCGCGCTCCCCCAGGAACTGCCGGGCGGGTTCGGCCGCCGCGGTGGTGAGCTGCGCGACGTAGAACTGCTGCGCGGCCTCGTTCGCGGCGATCAGCCGGGCGCGCTGGTTGTAGTCCGTGCGCGGACCGTCGCCCTCTTCGTAGTGGAGCGTGAAGCCGATCTTCGCAGCCATCCGCTCGACGGCTTCCTGGAAGGTGGTGTGGTCCTGCCTGATGATGAACTCGAAGACGTCACCATCCTCACCACAGCCGAAGCAATGGTACCGACCGACCTGCGGCCGGACGTGGAACGACGGCGAGCGTTCGTCGTGGAAGGGGCAGAGGCCCTTCAGCGAGCCGACACCGGCGGACTTCAGGGTCACGTAGTCGCCGACGACGTCCGCGATGTTGACACGCGAGCGGACCTCGTCGATGTCGTTACGCGCGATCCTGCCAGCCACCCCTCGATCCTAGTTCGTGGTGGTGACACCGCCCGACCGGACGGGCGTCCTGTGGACCGCCCACGGTGCGTCGCTCTGACACCGGCTCTCGCGCGAAACGCCGCCCCGCCGTCGAGACGCCGCCGGAACCGGCGGTGTCTCGCGGCCAGCCGGGTGTCTCGCTGCCGGCCCCGTGTCTCGACCGCCCGACACACCCCGGGATGCCCCGGACCCCGGCTCAGACCGGGATGTGGACGCTCTCGTGCTCGCCCACCACGAGCCGCCGGTGCCACGCCAACGCGCCCTGGTCGGTCAGACTCGCGACCTGGTCGACCACCGCACGCAGTCGCCCGGTGTCGTCGGACGCGGCACGCCAGTCGGCGGCGAACCCCGGTTCGAGGTCCGCGCTGCCGCTCGCCGCGAGGGCGTCCAGGAGTTCGGTGAGGATCCGGCGCTGTTCCTCGTACACCGGCTGGCGGTCGCCCTGCGTCATCACGAACGCCGCGACGATGCCCTTCAGCACCGCGATCTCGCCGATGATCTCCGGCGGGGTCACGACCGAGGCCGCGAACCGCACGAGGGACCCGGACGCGTAGGACTCCCGGGTCGCCGCGGTCGCGGTCCGCGCGAAGCGTCCGATCAGCTGCGAGGTGAGGTTCTTCAGCCGCGCCAGGTCCCGCCGCGACCCGTCGTACGACGTCATCCACAGCGGCAGCGAGCGGAGCCGGTCGAAGGCGTCGAGGAGTTCGTCGCGGCTGAGGTCCGAACCGACCCACGCGTGCATGGCCGACACGATGTCGTTCTCGCCGACGCGGTCCCCGAGGGCGGCGACGTCGATGAAGCCCGCGACGACGGCGTCCTCGAAGTCGTGCACCGAGTACGCGATGTCGTCCGACAGGTCCATGACCTGCGCCTCGATGCAGCGCTGCCGTCGGGGAGCACCGGCACGGAGCCACTCGAAGGCGTCGTGATCGTCGTCGTAGAAGCCGAACTTCGTGCGGCCCGACGAGGCCTCGGACACACCCTGCGCCGCCGGCCACGGGTACTTGCAGCTCGCGTCGAGCGACGCCCGGGTGAGGTTCAGGCCGTACGGGCGGTCGTCGCCGTCAGGAGCACCGGCCCGCGGCCCGTACACCTTCGGCTCGAGCCGGGTGAGGAGCCGCAGCGTCTGCGCGTTCCCCTCGAACCCGCCGATCCCGGCGGCCCAGGCGTTCACCGCGGTCTCGCCGTTGTGCCCGAAGGGCGGGTGCCCGATGTCGTGCGCGAGGCAGGCGGTGTCGACGACGTCGGGGTCGAGGCCGAGCGAGTCGGCGAGCTCCCGGCCGACCTGGGCGACCTCGAGCGAGTGCGTCAACCGGTTCCGGGCGAAGTCGAGGCCGGTCGTCGGACTGAGGACCTGGGTCTTCGCGGCGAGTCGTCGGAGCGCGCTCGAGTGCAGGAGACGCGCACGGTCACGGGCGAAGTCGGACCGACGGCTGCCGTGGGTCTCGGGCAGCCAGCGCTCGGCGTCGGCCGGCCCGTAGGAACTCGTGGCGCTCATCCGCCGCTGTGGTGCAGCTCGGCGGCGGCGAGGACCTTGCGGAACTCGCTGTCGACGTCGCGCGACTCGAGCCAGCGGTCGGGCAGGGCGGTGCGCTTCGGGTGACCCGCACGACCGCGGGGCCCCTCGGCGTCGGCACCGGGGTAGGGCGCGTCGTGGTCGAGCTGGCCGAGCAGGTGGTCGATCTCGTCCAGGCTGGACGCCATCGCGAGCCCGGACCGGACGTCACCGCCGATCGGGTACCCCTTGAAGTACCAGGCGACGTGCTTCCGGATGTCCCGGCAGCCGTGCTCTTCCGAGCCGAAGAACTCGACGAGCAGTTCGGCGTGCCGCTTGAACGCGACCGCGACCTCGCCGAGGGTCGGCATGTACCGCAGGCCCTCGCCGCGGAACGCCGCCGCGAGGTCGCCGAACAACCACGGCCGACCGAGGCACCCGCGCCCGACGACCACGCCGTCGGCCCCGGTCTCGTCCACCATGCGGAGTGCGTCGGCCGCGGACCAGATGTCGCCGTTGCCGAGCACCGGGATGTCGGTGATGGTCTCCTTCAGCGTGGCGATCGCCGACCAGTCCGCGTGCCCCGAGTAGTGCTCGTTGGCCGTGCGGGCGTGCAGGGAGACCGCCGCGACACCGGCGTCCCGCGCGATGCGGGCGGCGTCGAGGTACGTGAGGTGGTCGCTGTCGATGCCCTTGCGCATCTTCACGGTGACGGGGACGTCACCGGCGGCACGGACCGTCTTCGTGACGAGCTCCTTGAAGAGGTCGAGCTTCCACGGCAGCGCCGCTCCGCCGCCCTTCCGCGTGACCTTGGGCACCGGGCACCCGAAGTTGAGGTCGATGTGGTCGGCACGGTCCTCGCCCACCAGGATCGTCGCGGCCTCGGCCACCGTGTTCGGCTCGACGCCGTAGAGCTGGATCGACCGCGGCGTCTCCGATTCGTGGTGCTGGATGAGCTGCATCGACACGGGGGTCCGTTCGACGAGCGCGCGCGAGGTGATCATCTCGCAGACGTACAAGCCGGCGCCGTACTCGCGGCAGAGCCGCCGGTAGGCCATGTTCGTGATGCCCGCCATCGGTGCGAGCACGACCGGCACGTCGACCTCGATGGGGCCGATGCGCAGGGGCTTCGCCGGACGGGTCGCCGTCCCGGGTGCGTCAGTGATCGTCATACGGCTCCCATTCTCCCACGTCGGTGCCCGCCGGTAGCGTTCTCAACATGACGACCGACGCCACCACTCGATTCGATGCCGACGCCACCGCCCGCGGGCTCCGGGTCGACGTGGTCGAACGCCCGGCGGCGAACTCCCTGCACGAGGCCGCGGGGCTCCTCGGCATCGAACCGGGCGACATCGTGAAGACCCTCGTCGTCAAGCGGCACGACGGCGGGTTCCTGCTCGCACTGGTGCCCGGCGGCCGGAGCATCGCGTGGAAGAAGCTCCGGACGGTCGTCGGCGTCAACAAGCTCTCGATGCCCGACGCCGCCACCGCGCTCGAGGCCTCCGGCTACGAACGCGGCACCATCACCCCGATCGGCGCGACCGGCGACCTGCCGGTGTACGCCGACGAGCGGATCGTCGGACGCCGGGTGGCGCTGGGCGCTGGCCGCCACGGTGCGAGCGCCTTCGTCGATGCCGACGACCTCATCGCCGCCTACGACGCGACGGTCGCCGACATCACCGACGAGGAACCCGTCCGCTAGGACGCGTCGAGACGCACCGCACCGCCCGACCCCTCGATCGCGCGTCGTGGATCGACGCGCGGGTCGCGTCAGTCGGGGACCTCGGTCCAGTCGCCCTCCGCGCCGGGGACGAAGCACGAGTCGCCCTCGCAGACCGGCGCACCGCCGGACGTGACGAGCGTGAGCAGGGCGGGTCGCGCCTCCAGGCTGTCCGACTGGAGGCGCGGCTCGGCCGAGCCGTCGACGCGCACGTCCGTCATCGGGTCGCCTCCGCGTCGGCTGCCGCGTCCTCCGCGGCACGCTGCTGGGCGTCCGCGATGTCGGACGGCGTCGTCTCGCGGAGCGCGACGACCTGCGTGAGCACCTGTTCGAACGCGGCCGGGTCCTGTGCGCCGGAGACGCCGTACTTCCCGTCGATGACGAAGAAGGGGACACCGTTGATGCCGTAGGACTGCGCCTGCGCCTGGTCGGCGCGGACGGCTGCGAGCTGGGCGTCGTCGCGCAGGGTCGCGAGGACCTCGTCGCGGTCGAGGCCGATCTCCGCTCCCAGGTCGGCCAACGTCGCCTCGTCGCCGACGTGCTCGCCGCGCTCGAAGTAGGCGGTGAAGAGCCGCTCGACCATGTCGAGCTGCTTGCCCTGCTGCTTCGCGAGGTGGATGACCTGGTGCGCCTTCACCGTGTTGGTGTGGTGCATGGCCTCGAAGTCGTAGTCGAGACCCACGGAGGCGGCGATGCCGGTGACCTGGTCGAGCATCTGCTGGGCCTGCTCGACGGGCATGCCCTTGTGGTTCGAGAGGAACTCGGCTTCGGTGCCCTCGAAGTCGACGGGGGTGTCGGGGCTCAGCTCGAAGGAGTGGTACTCGACCTCGACGGACCGGCCGGAGTCCGTCGCGGTGAAGGCGGCGACGCCGGCCTCGAACTTCCGCTTGCCGATGTAGCACCAGGGGCAGGCGATGTCCGACCAGACATCCACCTTCACGGTGTCGTTGAGAGCACTGTCGTTCATGCTCAACGACAACGCGGAGTCGCGGTGCGCATTCCCTCCGCACAACCAAAGTCACCCCGCACCACGGATCTGCGCGGTTCGGGGTGACTTTGGTTGTGCGGAGCCGATGGGCGCCGGCCGGCCCGGCGCCGGCCGGGCGCCGGCCGGCCGGCGGGCGCCGGCCGGCGCCGACCGCGCCTACGCGCCGAGCAGCCGCTGCGCGAGGTACCCCTGCAGCTGGTCGAGCGCCACGCGCTCCTGCGACATGGTGTCGCGCTCGCGCACCGTGACGGCCTTGTCCTCGAGGGTGTCGAAGTCGACCGTGATGCAGAACGGCGTGCCGATCTCGTCGTGGCGACGGTACCGGCGACCGATCGCACCGGCATCGTCGAAGTCGACGTTCCAGTGCTTGCGCAGGTCGTCCGCGAGGCCGCGGGCCACCGGCGACAGCTGCTCGTTGCGGGACAGCGGGAGCACCGCGGCCTTCACGGGCGCCAGGCGCGGGTCGAGCCGCAGGACGGTGCGCTTGTCGACACCGCCCTTCGCGTTCGGGGCTTCGTCCTCGTGGTAGGAGTCGAGCAGGAACGCCATGAGCGCACGGGTCAGGCCGAAGGACGGCTCGATGACGTACGGCACGTACTTCTCGTTCGCGGCCTGGTCGAAGTAGCGGAGGTCCTGCCCCGACGACTCGATGTGGTTGTTGAGGTCGAAGTCCGTGCGGTTCGCGACGCCCATGAGCTCGCCCCACTCGGAGCCGGTGAAGCCGAAGCGGTACTCGATGTCGGCGGTGGCGTCGGAGTAGTGCGCCCGCTCGCCGTCCGGCACGTCGAAGCGGCGGAGGTTCTCCGGGTCGATGCCGAGGTCGGTGTAGAACGCGACCGAGTCGGCGATCCACTGCTCGTAGTGCTCCTGCGCCTCGGCCGGGGGCACGAAGTACTCGATCTCCATCTGCTCGAACTCACGGGTGCGGAAGATGAAGTTGCCGGGCGTGATCTCGTTGCGGAACGCCTTGCCGACCTGGCCGATGCCGAACGGGGGCTTCATGCGGCTGGTCGTGACGACCTGCGCGAAGTCGACGAAGATGCCCTGCGCGGTCTCGGGGCGGAGGAAGTTCAGGCCCTCTTCCGACTCGACCGGGCCGAGGTACGTCTTGAGCATGCCGGAGAACTCACGCGGCTCGGTCCACTCACCGCGGGTGCCGCAGTTCGGGCAGGCGATCTCGGCCATGCCGCCCTCGGGGTCGCGGCCCTTCTTCGCCACGAACGCCTCGGTCAGGTGGTCGGCGCGGAACCGGTGGTGGCAGTGCAGGCACTCGACGAGCGGGTCGGTGAAGGTCGCGACGTGGCCGGAGGCCTCCCACACCTTGCGGGGCAGGATGACGGCGGAGTCCAGGCCGACCATGTCGCCACGGCCGCGGACGAAGCGCTGCCACCACTGGCGCTTGATGTTCTCCTTGAGCTCGACACCGAGGGGCCCGTAGTCCCAGGCGGACCGGGATCCGCCGTAGATCTCCCCCGACTGGAAGACGAAGCCGCGGCGCTTGGCCAGGGCGATGACGCTGTCGAGACGGGAGGGCTGTGCCAAAGGGTGCTCCAGAGGTCGCCGAGCTGGGTGCTCGGTGCGGAAACGTACCGGGCAAGCGTACCGGCGTTCGCGGCGGTCTGGAGGCGCGGCTCGGCCCCGGTGGAGAACCGCCGGTCCGTCAGGCCGTCGGCGCGTCCACGGCACCGCCGTAGCGTCGGTCGCGGCGTGCGTACTCCTCGATCGCACCCCACAGGTCGGTGCGTCGGAAGTCCGGCCAGAGCCGGTCGAGGAACACCATCTCGGCGTACGCCGACTGCCAGAGCAGGAAGTTCGACGTGCGCTGCTCCCCGGAGCTGCGGAGGAACAGGTCGACGTCCGGCAGCTCCGGCACGTAGAGCCGCTTCGCCAGGGCCTTCTCGGTGACCTGGCTCGGCTTGAGGCGCCCGGCGGCGACGTCCTCCGCCATGCCCCGCACGGCGTCGACGATCTCGTTCCGACCGCCGTAGTTCACGCACATCGTCAGGGTGAGGACGTCGTTGCCCGCCGTCATCCGTTCGGCCTGCTCGAGCTCGTCGATGACGCTCCGCCAGAGCCGCGGTCGACGTCCGGCCCACCGCACCCGGACGCCCCACTCGTGGAGCTGGTCGCGTCGACGCCGGATGACGTCGCGGTTGAAGCCCATCAGGAACCGCACCTCCTCCGGGGAGCGCTTCCAGTTCTCCGTCGAGAACGCGTACGCCGAGATGTGCCGGACGCCGATCTGGATCCCGCCCGCGACGACGTCGAGCAACGATGCCTCGCCCGCCTTGTGCCCCTCGATGCGGGTGAGTCCGCGGCCGTTCGCCCACCGGCCGTTGCCGTCCATGACGATCGCCACGTGCTCCGGCACGAACCGGGCCGGGATCGCCGGGGGCGTCTCGCCGGTCCAGTCGATCGGGCGGAACGGCTCGGCGTCGTCGTGGCGGCGGGGGCTCATGCGGTGCGGGTTCCTTCGGCAGCGGGATCGGGGTCGGGCACGGTCGGTGCCGGGGTGGAGGCGACGGCGCGTGCCGTGGCCTCGGGTCCGTCGTGGGTCAGCGGCACCGGCAGCGGGTGCTCCGACCGGTCGACGTGCGGCAGGGACCGGAGTGATCGTTCCAGGTGCCACTGGGCGTACGCCGCGACCACGCCGGAGGCCCGGGAGCGGGTGCGTTCGTCGGCGGCGTCGACCACCAGCCAGTCCCCCGCCAGCAACGACCCGAGCAACTGCAGGGTGTCCGCGTCGAGTCGGGGCGTCCCCGGAGGCGCGGCGTGGTCGGCCACGACGCCGCCGAGCTGCACGACGAATGCCGAGTGCGGTCCGGGCTCCCCGGTCACGGCGCAGTCCGAGAAGGACGGCGCCCACCCCGCGATGCTCATCGCCCGGAGCAGGTAGGAGTCGAGGGTCGCACTCGACACGTGCTCGCCGCGGGACAGGGAGCGCAGTGCGCCGACGAGGAGCAGGTACTGCTGGAGTCCCGCGTCCGCCTCGCTCAGGCGGTCGGCGGTCTCGACCATGGCGCTGGCCGCGGTGTACGCCCCGTAGTCGGCGACGATCTGCGCACCGTACGACCCGAGGGACTCCGCCTGGGTGACGATGTCGAGCGAACGGCCCTCGTAGAACTGGGCGTCGACGACCATGAACGGCTCCAGCCGGGAACCGAACTTCGACGCGGTCCGCCGAACGCCCTTCGCCACCGCCCGGATCTTCCCGTGCTGCCGACTGAGCATCGTGACGATGCGGTCGGCTTCACCGAGCTTGTGGGTGCGCAACACGACGCACTCGTCCCGGTACAGCGGCATTGCTCCAGTATCCCCCTCCGCACCGACACGACGACGCAGCGCAGCGCGGGTGTACCGAGCGGAATCGGGCGTACCTGGTCGGAAGAAACGACCAGGTACGCCCGATCCGACCCGCCATCGCGCGTGACGGGGGAAACACCGACCACACGCGGGAGGCGCGGTGCGGGACGGAACCGCACCGCGCCTCCAGGAGGGGTCGCGTCTCAGGCGGAGACCAGCTCCGACGCGCCGGACGCGGCGCCCGCGCGCACCGCGCGGTTCACCGCCGACACGATCGCCTTGAGCGACGCCGTCGAGATGTCGGCGTCGATCCCGACGCCCCACAGCCGCACGCCGTCGACGTCGAGCTCGACGTACGAGGCGGCCTTGGCGTCACCGGAGGCGCTCATCGTGTGCTCCGAGTAGTCGTACAGCGTGACGTCCACGTCCTGCTCCCGCATCACGGACAGGAAGGCGTCGATCGGACCGGTACCGACGGCGTCGGCCTCGACCGTGCCCTCGTCGACGCGCATCGCGACCGAGAGCTTCGTCGTGCCGTCGAAGTCGCTCGACGTCGCGGTCTTCGTGATCTCGTACCGCCCCCACTTGTCCGACTCGTCGGCCGCGGGCAGGTACTCGTCGCGGAAGAGGTCCCAGATGCGCTCGGAGGAGAACTCGCCACCCTCGGCGTCGGTGCGCTGCTGCACGACGCCGGAGAACTCGATCTGCAGCTTGCGGGGCAGGTCGATCGCGTGGTCGGTCTTGAGCAGGTAGGCGACGCCGCCCTTGCCGGACTGCGAGTTCACGCGGATGACGGCCTCGTACGAGCGGCCGATGTCCTTCGGGTCGACGGGCAGGTACGGCACGGCCCACTCGATCTCGTCGATCGACCTGCCCGCGGCGGTGGCCTTCGCCTGCATCGCGTCGAAGCCCTTGTTGATGGCGTCCTGGTGCGACCCGCTGAACGCCGTGTACACGAGGTCACCCGCCCACGGCTGACGCTCCGGCACCGGCAGCTGGTTGCAGTACTCGACCGTGCGCTTGATCTGGTCGATGTCCGAGAAGTCGATCTCCGGGTCGATCCCCTGCGTGAACAGGTTCATGCCGAGTGCGACGAGGTCGACGTTGCCGGTGCGCTCACCGTTGCCGAACAGGCATCCTTCGATGCGGTCGGCACCCGCCATGTACCCGAGCTCGGCCGCAGCGACGGCGGTGCCGCGGTCGTTGTGCGGGTGCAGCGACAGGATGACGTCGTCGCGGTGGGCGAGGTTGCGCGACATCCACTCGATCGAGTCGGCGTAGACGTTCGGCGTCGCCATCTCGACCGTCGCCGGCAGGTTGATGATGACCTTGCGGTCGGGGGTGGGCTCGAATACCTCGAGCACGGCGTTGCAGATCTGCACCGCGACCTCGAGCTCGGTGCCCGTGTAGGACTCCGGCGAGTACTCGTAGAAGACCTTCGTGTCGTGCTGCAGGTTCGCCTCGGCCGCCCGGCACAGCTTCGCGCCGGACACCGCGATGTCGACGACGCCCTGCACGTCGGTACGGAACACGACCTCGCGCTGGACGATCGACGTCGAGTTGTACAGGTGCACGATGGCCTGCTTCGCACCGTCGATCGCCTCGTACGTGCGGTTGATCAGGTGCTCGCGCGCCTGGGTCAGCACCTGGATCGTGACGTCGTCGGGGATCGCCCCCTCGTCGATCAGCGAGCGGACGAAGTCGAAGTCGGTCTGCGAGGCGCTCGGGAACCCGACCTCGATCTCCTTGTAGCCCATGCGGACGAGGAGGTCGAACATGGCGCGCTTGCGCTCGGAGTCCATCGGGTCGATGAGGGCCTGGTTGCCGTCACGCAGGTCGACCGCGCACCAGCGGGGTGCCTTGTCGATGCGCTTCGTCGGCCAGGTGCGGTCGGGCAGCTCGACGCGGATCTGCTCGTGGAAGGGAACGTACTTGTGGATCGGCATCCCCGAGGGGCGCTGCGTGTTCTGCATCGTTTCGTCGCTTTCGTCGCTGTTCGTGTGCTCTGCGTGGGTGCGGCCACGACGGACTCCGCGACGAGGTGGGCCGTTGTGTCAGGCCTCGTCGCGGCAGCGAAGGAGGAGGAGCGCCGAGTACATGTCCCGACCACCGTAGCACTGGTGTACCAGCACGGCGCAACCGTCCAGGACGACGGTCCGTGCCCGTCCGGCGCCCTGCGGCCGCTCCCGCGCGGCGACAGGACGGAGGGGAGGCGCGGTGCCAGGTGGCACCGCGCCTCCCCTCCGTCATCAGTCGCGACCAGAGCCGGGCGTCAGTCGACCGCGAGCGCCTCGGTCGGCGGGACGCGCATCGCGCGCCGCACCGGCGCGATCGTCGCCGCGACCGCGAGGACGAGCGCCCCGAGCACGACGATCCCGATCGTGAGCGGCGGCAGCACCGGAGTCACCGGGGTGCCGAGCGAGCCGAGGAGCGTCTGTCCGCCGACCCACCCGTAGAAGGTGCCGAGCACGAGCCCGGTGAGGACCGCGGCGACGACCATCTGCACGGCCTCGGTCACGATCATCCGACGGACCTGCGCCCCGGTCAGCCCGAGCACGCGGAGCAGCCCGAGCTCACGCCGACGCTGCAGGACACCGAGGGCGAGCGCGTTCACGACCCCGACGGCGGCGATCACGGCGGAGAACCCGACGATCACGCTGATCACGGCGTTGAGCTGCACGAAGAAGTCCCGCATGCCCTGGACCTGCTCGGGGCTGCCACCCTCGAGCTGGCCGCGGAGCTGGGCCTCGAGCACGTGCTGCATGATGCCGAGCGCCACCGCGAACGTGACGAGCAGCGTGACCCCGATGACGAGCCCGATGCTCGCGCGGGAGGACCGCCCCGGCGCCCGCATGGCGTTCCGGCCGGCGAGGAGGACGACCGGGTCGCGGGAGCCGATGCGCCCGATGAGCTGCAGGACCGGCGGCATCACGATCGTGGCGCCGACGGCGACGCCCGCGAAGGACACGAAGCCACCGAGGGCCGCCGGCAGGACCGCCATGGGCGACGCCGCGCTGCCGACCAGCCCGACGAGCATGAGCAGCCCACCACCGGCCATCAGCAGGATCGACCAGACCTTCCGGGCGGTGCCGGAACGGACGTCCTCGTGGCTGGGCTCGACGCTCGACGACAGCGCCTGGAGCGGGGTCACGGTGAGCACCCGACGCGACCCCACCGCGAAGGCGCCCCACGTGGCGAGCACGACGGCGACGACCGGGAGCACGAGCTCCCACGGCAGCAGGGTGTACGTCGTGTCGGGCAGGAAGCCGTTGCCGCGCAGGACCACGACGAACAGTGCGGTCAGGCCGGTGCCGACGACTGCGCCGATCAGCCCGCCGAGCACCCCGACCAGGAGACCCGTGCGGGTGATCCGGGCACGCAGGGTGGCACCGGTCGCGCCGACGAGCCGCTGCAGGGCGATGATCCGCGTCTGCCCGGCGATGAGCGTCGCACAGGTGTTGGCGGTGACGATCGCACCGACGTAGAGGGCGATGCCGAGGAACAGCCATCCGACGACGGAGAGGATCGCCTTGACCGGGCCGAGCTCGGAGAGACCGGCGGCGGCGAGGGCCTCGGTCACGATGCCCGGCGCGATGACGAGCGCCGACCCGAAGGTGGTCCCGAGTGCGGCGACGAGGACGGTGGGGGCGAAGGAGCGGATGCCGTTCACGCTGCGGCCTCCATCCCGAGCATCGTGGTGGAGATCTCGGCCGCGTCCATCGCCGGGCGGTCGCCGACGACCCGGCCGTCGGCGAGGAAGAGGATGCGGTCCGCGTTGGCGGCGGCCACCGGGTCGTGCGTCACCATGACGACGCTCTGGCCCCACTCGGTCACGGCCCCGCGGAGGATCTGCAGGACGTCGCGCCCCGTCCGCGAATCCAGTGCGCCCGTCGGCTCGTCGGCCACGACCACCGCGGGACGCGACGCCAGCGCCCGGGCGATCGCGACACGCTGCTGCTGCCCGCCGGACAGCTGGTGCGGCCGGTGGGTCAGACGGTTCCCGAGCCCGAGCATCTCGACGAGCCGGTCGATCCACGCGGATTCTTCGCGGCTCGGCTTGTGCCCGCCGAGCAGGAACGGCAGCCGGATGTTCTCGCTGACGTCGAGCGTCGGCACGAGGTTGAAGGACTGGAACACGAACCCGAGCCGACGGCGGCGGAGCTCGGTGAGCTCCTTGTCGGCCAGGCCGGTGATGTCGACGCCGTCGATCTGGATCCGGCCCGACGACACGGCGTCGAGCCCAGCAGCGACGTGCATCAGCGTGGACTTGCCCGAACCCGACGGCCCCATCACCGCGGTGAACTCCCCCGAGCCGATGTCGACGCTGACGTCGTCGAGCGCCGTCACCCGTCGGGCGGCGTCGCCGTAGTGCTTGGACACGTGGTCGAGACGGATGATCGGTGCGTGGCTGGTGGTCATGCATCCACCATGACGGGCGGAAGGCACGCCCCGCGTCGGTCCGACGGCGCCTGTGGATCGTTCGCTCGGCTCGACTCCCTGTGCAGGAGTCATCCGAGCGGATGACGGTCACTCGGCCTTGGTCACCAGGCCGTGCTCGTGCGCGAAGACGACGAGGCGCACACGGTCGCGGAGCTCGAGCTTCGTCAGGACCCGCGAGATGTGGGTCTTCACGGTCGCCTCACTGACGTACTCGTGCTGGGCGATCTCACTGTTGCTGAACCCCCGCGCCGCCAGGTCGAAGATCTCCCGCTCCCGCGGCGTCAGGTCGGCGAAGGCCGCCGGGACCGATGCCGCCTGTTCGCTCGAGTCCTCGTAGCGGCGGAGCAGTTCCCGCGTGGCGGACGCCGCGAAGACGGCGGTGCCGGCGTGCACGGTGCGGATGGCGGCCAGCAGGAACTCCGGGTCGGCGTCCTTCAGCACGAACCCGCTCGCGCCGGCGCGGATCGCCTTCGCCGCGGCCTCGTCGAAGTCGAAGGTCGTGAGGACGAGCACCTTCGCACCGTCCGCGCCGCTGTCCTCGACGATGCGGGAGGTGGCGGTGATGCCGTCCATCACCGGCATGCGGACGTCCATGAGCACGACGTCGGGACGCCCACGGCGCACGAGTTCGACGCCCTCGGCACCGTCACCGGCCTCACCGACGAACTGCAGGTCTGCCTGCGAGTCGATGAGCATCCGGATGCCGGTGCGGAAGAGTGCCTGGTCGTCGACGAGGGCGACGCGGATCGGGGTGTCGTTCATCGGCGGGTGTGCTCCTGGCTGGTCGGGGTGGTGCGGGGTGCGGGGATGCCGGTCGTCGGCACCAGGCCCCTGGGCATCTGCCCGCTGGCGGGGACGGTCGGCATCCGGACCGCGACCGCGAAGTCGTCGCCGCGGGGCCCAGCCGTCATCGTGCCCCCGGTCATCGTGGCACGCTCGCGCATGCCGACCAGGCCGTGTCCGGTCCCGGGGCCGCGGGTGCCGTCGTCCGCCCGACGGTTGACCACGCTGATCTCGACGGTGTCCGGTCGGTACGTCAGGGCGGCGTGCACGGGGGTCCCCGGCTCGCCGTGCTTCCACGCGTTCGTCAGGCTCTCCTGCACGATCCGGTAGACCGCGAGCTGGGTGGTGGTGGGCAGGTCGGACGGGTCGCCTTCGCGCTCGACCCGGACGTCGAGCCCGACGCCGCGCATCTCCCCCACGAGTCGTTCGATGTCGTCGATCTCGGGCGTCGGTGCGGAGCCCTGCTCGTGACGGAGGGCCCCGAGGAGCTCCCGGACGTCGCCGAGGGCACGGCGGGCCGTCGTCGAGATCGTGCCGAGGGCCTCGTCGGCGATCGCGGGGTCGGCCTTGAGGGCGTACCGGGCGCCGTCGGCCTGGGCGATGACGACCGCGAGCGAGTGCGCCACGATGTCGTGCATGTCCCGCGCGATCCGCACGCGCTCCTGCTCCACGGCGACGGCGCGGTCGGCCCGGGCGGCGTCGCGTTCGGCGACGAGCTGGGCCTCCCTGCTCATGCTCGCCGACCGGCGCACCCGGCGGACGAGCCCGGCGAGCCACGGCAGGAGCAGGAGGAGCAGGACGACGGCGAAGTACGAGAACGCGACCTTGAGCGACTCCTGCGCCGGCGTCGTCGCCGTGTCGATCCCCAGCCGGGACTCGTAGTCGTCGACCCCGAGGTACACGGCGGCGATCACCGGACCGGCGATGGCCGAGACGAGGCCGGCGAACCGCACGCGGCGGCTGCCGTACGCGCTCGTCGTGTACATGACGGCCGCGATGAAGACGTTCGACAGGTCGGGTTGCTGGCCGGTGACCATCTCGAAGACGGCGAACACCCACGCGACGCCGAGCGCGAGGCCCGGCGACAACCGACGGAGCGCGAGCGCTCCGGTCATGCCGACGACGGTGATCAGCGCGAGCGGCGAGTCCATCCCCCGCGCCGTCGCGACCAGGACGAGCGCGCCGAGGACGATCGCCACGACCACGTCGGTGACGATCTGCGCGCGCAGCATGGGACGGAACACCACACCACGGTACGGCCTGGAGGCACGGCGCGCGTCCGCCTGTGGAGTGACGTCCGCAGGCGGTCGGCTCAGAAGCCGAGGCGGCCGAGCTGCTTCGGGTCGCGCTGCCACTCCTTGGCGACCTTGACCCGGATGTTCAGGTACACGTGGCGGCCACCGAGCAGCGACTCGATCTCGACGCGGGCGCGTGACCCGACGTCCTTCAGCCGCTCACCCTTGTGGCCGATCACGATCGCCTTCTGGCTGTCGCGCTCGACGAACAGGTTGGCGAAGATGCGCAGCGGGCCGTCCGGGTCGTCGTCCTCGTCCGGCTCGACCACGTCCTCGATGACGACGGCGAGGGAGTGCGGGAGTTCGTCGCGGACGCCCTCGAGCGCGGCTTCGCGGATGAGCTCCCCGATGCGCTCCTCGTCGGTCTCCTCGGTGACGGTCGTGGCGTCGTAGAGCTGCGGCGACTCGGGCAGGAGCTTCGTGATCTCCTCGAGCAGGACCTCGAGCTGGATGCCCTTCGTGCCGGACGTCGGGATGATCGAGTCCCACTCGCGGAGCTTCGACACCGCGAGCAACTGGGCGCCGACGGCGTCCTTCGCGGTGCGGTCGATCTTGGTCACGATCGCGACCTTCTTGGCGCGGGGGTACTGGTCGAGCGTGTCGTTGATGAACTTGTCGCCGGGCCCGATCGGCTCGTTCGCCGGCACGCAGAAGCCGATCACGTCGACGTCGCCGAGGGTCGACTGCACGAGGTCGTTGAGCCGCTCACCGAGCAGCGTGCGCGGACGGTGCACGCCCGGCGTGTCCACGATGATGACCTGCCCGTTCGGCCGGTGCACGACGCCGCGGATGGCGCGGCGGGTGGTCTGCGGCTTCGACGACGTGATCGCGACCTTCTCGCCGACCAGGGCGTTCGTCAGCGTCGACTTGCCGACGTTCGGACGGCCGACGAACGAGACGAACCCGGCGCGGTAGGGCTGGGCGGCGTCGCCGGTGGCGGGGGTGGTGGGGTCGGTCATGCGTGCGGGTGTCCCGTCGTGGTGGGTGCGGCGTCCTCGAAGGCGTCCTCGACGCCGGCGAGTTCGGGTGTGCGCTCGGCGAGCACGGAGATGAGGTGGCGACGCTTGCCCTCGACCCGGTCGGCCGTCAGCACGACGCCGGACACGGTGACGGTCTCGCCGCGGACCGCCAGGTGGCCCAGCTCCTTCGTGAGGAGGCCGCCGGCGGTGTCGACGTCGTCGTCCTCGAGCTCGATGCCGAACAGGTCGCCGAGCTCGTCGACGGGGAGTCGGGCCGAGATACGCCAGAGCCCCGGTTCGACCTCGACACGGTCGACGACGGCGCGGTCGTACTCGTCGGAGATGTCCCCGACGAGCTCCTCGATGAGGTCCTCCATCGTGACGAGCCCGGCGACGCCGCCGTACTCGTCGACGACGAGCACGAGGTGGTTCTTGGCGGCCTGCATGTGCCGCAGGGTGTCGTCAGCGGCCTTCGACTCCGGCACGAACTGGGCCGGTCGCAGCAGCGTCGTGACGCGTTCCGCACCGGAACCCGGCCGTTCGTAGAGGGCGCGGGCGACGTCGCGGAGGTACAGCACCCCGAGCACGTCGTCGCTGTCCTTGCCGGTGACGGGCATGCGGGACACCCCGGCGGCCAGGAACTGCTCCATGCCGGCGGCCAGCGTGTCCGCACCGTCGACGGTGAGCATGTCGGTGCGCGGCACCATGACCTCGCGCACGAGGGTGTCGCTGAACTCGAACACCGAGTGGATGAGCTCACGGTCGTCCTGCTCGAGGACGTTGCTCTCGGTGGCCTCGTCGACGAGGGACAGCAGCTGCTCCTCGCTCGACACGGTCGAGGCGCTCCGGCCACGACCCGGCGTGACCTTGTCGCCGATCACGACGAGCAGGCCGGCGAGCGGGCCGAGGACGATCCGGACACCACGGACGAGCCCGCCCGTCGCGGCGATGAGCCCCTCGGCGTGCGCCCGGCCGACGCTCCGCGGGCTCGACCCGACGAGCACGAAGGACACCGCCGTCATGATCGCCGCCGCCACGATGAGCGCCACCCACCACGTGTCGAAGACCATCACGAGGCCGATCGCGACGAGCACGGCCGCTGCCGTCTCGGCGAGGACCCGGAAGAAGTTCAGCGCGTTGACGTGCGCGCCGACGTCGTCACCGATCGCCTCGATCGCCCGCCGGTGCTTGCTCCCCCGCGCGATCTCGTCGAGGTCGGCGCGCGACAGCACGGACAGCGCGGCGTCGGACGCGGCGAGCAGACCGCCGAGGACGACCAGCACGAACGCCACCGCGAGCAGGCCGGCGACGAGCAGCATCAGCTCACCGTCCTCGGCGCTGGGCGGCGAACGCCGTGAGGATCTCGCCCTGCAGGCCGAACATCTCGGCCTTCTCGTCGGGTTCGGCGTGGTCGAACCCGAGCAGGTGCAGGATGCCGTGGCAGGTCAGCAGGAGCATCTCGTCGGTGCTCGAGTGCCCGGCGGTCTTCGCCTGCTCCTCGGCGACCTGCGGGCACAGCACGATGTCGCCCAGCAGGCCGGCGGGCGTCGGCTCGTCCTCGGTGCCAGGACGGAGCTCGTCCATCGGGAAGCTCAGGACGTCGGTCGGGCCGGGTTCGTCCATCCACCGGACGTGGAGCTGCTCCATCGCGCCCTCGTCGACGAGCACGATCGCGAGCTCCGCGTCGGCGTGGACGTGCAGCGCGTCGAGCGCGAAGGCGGCGAGGCGCTGGATGGCTGCCTCGTCGACCTCGACACCGGACTCGTTGTTGAGCTCGATGCTCACCGGTTGCCTCCTCGGGCGTCGTTCTGGGGGTACGGGGAGCGTTGGCGGTCCTGTGGCGGACGCCCCCGTCGCTCGGCACGGTTCGTGCCGGCGGGGTTCGGCGTGGCAGCGCTGCCGCGGCCGCCCGGGCGGTACCCGGACTGCTCGGCGAGGCGCTCCTCGTCGTAGACGGTGTAGGCGTCGACGATGCGGCCGACGAGGGTGTGCCGGACGACGTCGTCGCTCGTGAGTCGGGAGAAGTGGATGTCCTCGACGCGGTCGAGGATCCGTGTGACGAGCCGCAGCCCGGACAGGTTGCCGGGCAGGTCGACCTGGGTGATGTCACCGGTGACGACCATCTTCGACCCGAAGCCGAGTCGCGTCAGGAACATCTTCATCTGCTCGGGCGTGGTGTTCTGCGCCTCGTCCAGGACCACGAACGAGTCGTTCAGCGTCCGGCCGCGCATGTACGCGAGCGGCGCCACCTCGACCGTGCCTGCCGCCAGGAGCTTCGGGACCAGCTCGGGGTCCATCATCTCGTTCAGGGCGTCGTACAGCGGGCGCAGGTACGGGTCGATCTTGTCGGTGAGCGTGCCCGGCAGGAACCCGAGCCGTTCGCCGGCCTCGACCGCGGGGCGGGTGAGGATGATCCGGGTCACCTCGCGCCGCTGCAGTGCCTGCACGGCCTTCGCCATCGCCAGGTAGGTCTTGCCGGTGCCGGCCGGGCCGATGCCGAACGTGATGGTGTGCTCGTCGATGGCGTCGACGTAGGCGCGCTGGCCGTCGGTCTTCGGGCGCACGGACTTGCCGCGGCTCGACACGATCGGCGTGCCGAAGGTGTCCGAGGGCTTGCGGTCCTCGTCGAGGAGCTTCGCCGACACGGGGATGTCCGACGGGCCGATGTCCTGTCCGCGCCGGACCATGCCGACGAGTTCGTCGACCAGGGCGTTCGCACGCGCGACGTCCCGTTCGGGTCCGGTCAGCGAGACCTCGTTGCCGCGCACGAGCACGCGGACGCCGGGGTACTGCCGTTCCACGGTCTTGAGCAGTCGGTCCTGGGGGCCGAGCAGCTGCACCATGGCGATGCCGTCGACCTGGATCGAGACGGTCGACTCCGACTCGGCGGGGTCGATCGGGGAGGGTGCTGGTTCGTTAGCCGGCAAGGGTGCCTTCCTGCAGTTCACCTGCGAGTACGTGCGCGTGCACGTGGAACACGGTCTGACCGGCTGCTTCGCCGGTGTTGAAGACGAGTCGGAACTGGCCGTCGGCGCGCTCGTCGGCGATGCGCTGCGCGGTGGCGACCACGTGGGAGAGGAGGTCCGGGTCGCCGGCGGCGAGTTCGGACACGTTGGCGTACTCCTCGGTCTTGGGGATGACGAGCACGTGGACGGGGGCCTTCGGTGCGATGTCCTCGATCGCGATGACGCGGTCGTCCTCGGCGACGACGGTCGCCGGGATCTCGCGCGCGATGATCTTGGAGAAGACGCTGGGCGTGCTGGTGCTCATGGACCCATCGTAGAACGCGGGACCGACGCCGGGCCTTCCCGATCCGGGACGAACGCGCCGACTACCAGCGCCCGAGCCGCGTCTGCAGCACTGCCAGCGCCGCGGGCCCGGCGGTCGAGGTCCGGAGCACGGTGTCGCCGAGCCGCACCCGCACGGCGCCCGCCGCCACCAGACGGTCGAACTCCGAGCCGTCGATCCCGCCCTCCGGTCCGACGACCAGGACGATCTCGGCGACGTCGGCCGGAGCTTCCCACGAGGACAGTCGGACGTCCCCGGCGGGGTCGAGCACGAGCACCGCGCGCGACGGGTCCGCTCCCGCACCGCCGGCGAGCTGCGCCGTCGTCACCGGGGCGTCCACCGCCGGCACGCGCGAGCGGATCGCCTGCTTCGAGGCCTCCTGCGCGATCGCCGCCCAGCGGGTCCGCCCCTTCTCGACCTTCGCGCCGTCCCACCGGGAGACACTGCGCGCGGCCGACCACGGCACGATCCGGTCGACGCCGATCTCGGTCGCCGCCTGCACCGCCATCTCGTCACGCCCGCCCTTCGCGAGCGCCTGCACGAGCGTCAGCGTCGGCGAGGGTGCCTCGTCGACGGCGACCTCGGACACCGCCAACGACAGCGAGTCCCGCCCGAGCTCGGTCACGGCCCCGGTCACGACGGTGCCGCGACCGTCCGACAACCGCAGGGTCTCCCCCGCCCGGACCCGCGCGACCGCGACCGCGTGGCGTCCCTCTGCCCCGTCGAGGGGGACGGTGTCGCCGACCGTGACGCCGTCGAGCGAGTCGACGAGGTAGAGCGACGCCATCAGAAGTTGAAGAACCGGTCGCGGAGCTTGCCGAACATGCCCTGCTGGAACCGCGACAACTGCGGTGCCGCGGCCTTGTGCGACTTCGCGAGCTGCTCGACGAGCTGCCGTTCCTTGTGCGAGAGCTTCGTCGGCGTCACGACCTGGACGCCGATGCGCAGGTCGCCGCGCCCGTTGCCGCGCAGCTTCGTGACCCCGCGGTCCTTGAGCACGAGGACGTCGGCGCTCTGCACGCCAGGGCGGATCTCGAGCTCGACCGGACCGTCGAGCCCGTCGATCGTCGCCGTGGTGCCGAGCACGGCGTCCGTCATCGCGACCTCGAGCGTGGCGAGGAGGTCGTCGCCGTCGCGGCTGAAGACGTCGTGGTGCCGCACCCGGATCTCGAGGTACAGGTCGCCGGAGGGACCACCGGCCGGGCCGACCTCACCCTGGCCGGGCATCTGCAGTCGGAGACCGGAGTCGACCCCGGCGGGGACGTCGACCGGGACGGTGCGGCGGGCGCGGACCCGGCCCTGGCCCTGGCACGTCGGGCACGGGTTCGGGATGACGGTGCCGTAGCCGCGGCAGGTGCCGCACGGCGCGCTCGTCACGACGTTGCCGAGGAGCGAGCGGACCTGGCGCTGGATGTGACCGGAACCGCCGCAGATGTCACAGGTCTGGGGGCTCGTGCCGGGCGCGCAGCAGGAGCCGTTGCACGTCTCGCACAGCACGGCGGTGTCGACCTCGACGTCCTTGTGGGTGCCGAAGACGACCTCGTCGAGGTCGACGTCGATGCGGAGCAGGGCGTCCTGCCCGCGCTCGGCACGACTGCGCGGGCCGCTCCCGCGTCCGCCACCACCGCCGCCGCCGAAGAAGGCGTCGAAGATGTCGCTGAAGCCACCGGCCCCGCCGCCGAACGGGCTGTCGGCCTGCGGTCCGGCGTCGTACCGGCGGCGCTGCTCGGGGTCGCTCAGCACGTCGTACGCGTGCGTCACGTCCTTGAAGCGCTCGGCGGCGTCCGGGCTCGGGTTCACGTCCGGGTGCAGCTCGCGCGCCAGCCGGCGGTACGCCTTCTTGATGTCGGCATCGGAGGCGTCCTGCTGGACGCCGAGGACGTCGTAGTGGTCTGCCACGTATCCCTCAGTCGGTTTCGGTTCGGAAGCGGCGGGTGCCGCAGGGTCAATGTTCGCCCAGGAGCTTGGACAGGTACCGTGCGACGGCGCGCACCGCGGCCATGTTCGTGCCGTAGTCCATCCGGGTCGGCCCGAGCACGCCGAGGCGGGCGACCTCGCCGCGGGCCAGGTAGCCACCGGCGACGATGCTCGTGGCGTCGAGCCCGTACTCGGCGTTCTCGACGCCGATCCGGGCCGCCACGGCGACGTCGTCGATCTGCATCTCGCCGAACAACCGGAGCAGCGTGACCTGTTCCTCGATCGCCTCGAGCACGGGGAAGAGGCCGCCGGAGAAGTCCTGTTCGCTCTTGGCGAGGTTCGCCGCGCCGGCCATCACGAGGCGGTCCTGCCGGTTGGCGGCGACCTGCTCGATCAGCGTGGCGACGACGACACCGGCGAGCGGTTGGGCGTCTGGTCGGATCTGCTGCGGGACGGCCCGGAGCGCGGTCGAGACGTCCTGCAGCAGGAGTCCGACGGTGGCGCCGTTCACGACCGCGCGGAGTTCGGTGAGCGCGCCCTCGTCGAGCGTCACGTCGGTCTCGACCACGCGCTGCTCGACCCGGGCGGTGTCGGTGATCAGCACGACCATCAGGCGGTTGTCGCCGAGGCGCACGAGCTCGATGTGCTGCACGCGTGCACGGACCATCGAGGGGTACTGCACGAGGGCGACCTGGTTGGTGAGCTGGCTGAGCAGCCGGACCGTGCGGCCGAGGACCTCGTCGAGGTCGTTCGGCGCCCCGAGGAACGTCTCGATCGCGTGCCGCTGGGCGCTGGAGAGCGGCCGGGCAGCGGCGAGGTGGTCGACGAACACCCGGTAGCCCTTGTCGGTCGGCACGCGGCCGGACGAGGTGTGCGGGGCGGCGATGAGCTGTTCGTCCTCGAGCTGGGCCATGTCGTTGCGGATCGTGGCGGCACTCACCCCGAAGGCGTGCCGCTCGACGATCGTCTTCGAGCCGACCGGTTCGCGCGACGCGACGTAGTCCCGCACGATGGCCTTGAGGACCTCGAGGCTGCGTTCGCTGACCACCCGGACCCCTTCCACTCGTTCTGGCACTCGGACGTGTCGACTGCTGATCCTACGCCCGACCGCCGACGGACCGGGACTTCTGCACACCCGGTCGGTACGCTTCCCGCATGACCTACGGACAGCAGCCCGGTGGCCCGCAGCACCCCGGTGGACCGCAGTACCCCGCTGGGTACCAGCCGCCCCAGCCGATGTCGCCGGAGGACCAGCGACTCTGGGCCACGTTGACGCACGTCGGCGGGATCTTCTTCACCTTCATCGCACCGCTCGTGGCGTACCTCGTCCTGCGTGACCGCGGCGGGTTCATCCGCGAGCACACCCGCGTCGCGCTGAACTTCCACATCACGATGGCGATCGCGTACGTCGTCGGGACGATCCTGACGATCATCGTCATCGGCGGGCTCGTCGTGCTCGCCGCAGGGGTCCTGTCGGTCGTCTTCGGCATCATGGCCGCCGTCGCCGCGAACCGGGGCGAGTTCTACCGTTACCCGCTCTCCATCGAGTTCATCAAGCCCTAGGAGATCAGTCGAGCAGCTCGCGGACCACCGCGTCCGCGAGCAGGCGACCCTGCAGGGTCAACTCGATCCGTCCCCGCACCGCGGCCGAGCCGTCCACGAGTCCACGCGCGATGAGCCCCGCGACCCGGCCACGGGCCTCCTGGCGGAGTTCCGCGGTGGCGAGCTCGCCACGGACGCGTGCCGCGAGCAGGACGCGCTCGACGTACCGGGTCTCGTCGTCCAGGGTCTCGCGACCGGCGGCCGGCGACTCCCCCGACAGCACCCGGTTCGCGTACGCGGCCGGGTGCTTCACGTTCCACCACCGCGTGCCGGCGACCGCCGAGTGCGCGCCAGGGCCGACGCCCCACCAGTCGTGGCCCTTCCAGTAGGACAGGTTGTGCCGGCTGGCGTGCTGGGCGCCACGCGACCAGTTCGAGACCTCGTACCAGGAGTAGCCGGCGTCGCCGAGGACCTGGTCGGCCAGCTCGTACATGTCCGCCGCGAGGTCGTCGTCGGGCGCGGGCAGCTCGCCCCGCGCGACCATCCGCCCCATCGCCGTGCCGTCCTCGACGATGAGCGAGTAGGCGCTCACGTGGTCCGGCTCGCACGCCAGGGCGGCGTCGAGCGAGGTGCGCCAGTCGTCGAGGGACTCCCCCGGCGTCGAGTAGATGAGGTCGAGCGACACGTCGAGGCCCTGCTGCTTCGCGAGGTCGACGACGCCGGGCACACGCAGGGGATCGTGGGTGCGGTCGAGCGTCGCGAGGACGTGCGGCACCGCCGACTGCATGCCGTAGCTGATCCGGTTGAACCCGCCGGCCCGCAGGGTCTCCAGCGACACGGCGTCCACGGAGTCCGGGTTCGCCTCCGTCGTGACCTCGGCCCCGGGGACGATCCCCCAGGTGTCGTCGATCGCGCGCAGGATCATGGCGAGGTCGGACGCCGGCAGCATCGTCGGGGTCCCGCCGCCGAAGAACACCGTCGACACGGGGCGACGGGGCACTGCCGACGCGTCGAGGACGGAAGCCGCCCACTCGATCTCGCGCACGGCGTGCCCGGCGTAGTCGTCACGTCGCACCCCACGGAGCTCGGACGCCGTGTAGGTGTTGAAGTCGCAGTAGCCGCAGCGCACCCGACAGAACGGCACGTGCACGTACACGCCGAACGGGACGTCGCCCGCGTCGGAGGCCGGGGAGATCAGGCCGTCCACGGGCGCTGGATCGGCGATCGGGAGAGCACTCGGCATGGACTCCATTGTCCGTCATGATGGAGGCATGGAGCACCACACCGTCCCCACCACAGTGCTGTGGGACATCGACGGCACCCTCGTGATGAACGCCTCGTCGCCGGGCAACCTCTACCACCTCGCGCTTGAGCGGGCGGTGGGCCGCGACCTCGTGCTGCGGGTCGGCCACCAGCACGGCCGCACCGACGCCGGGCTGATCGCGGAGCACGTCCGCGCCCACGAACTCGACACCGACCTCATCCCCGTCGTCAGCGGTCACCTCCGCGACCTCACCGAGGAGCGGCACCGCTCCGGCGACCACCGCAGCCCTGCCCCCGGCGCGATCGCGCTGGTGGCGCGCTTCGCCGAGCTCGGGTGGCGGAACGGCCTGCTCACCGGCAACTCCGCGTACCGCGCCCGCGTGAAGCTGCAGGGGGCCGGGTTCGACGTCGACGCCTTCGACTGGGAGCACTCGTACTTCGGTGACACCGAGGTGGAGCGGACCGGCGTCACCGCCCGCGCCGCCGCGGCCCTGGCTGGCACCCGCGCCGTCATCGTCGGGGACACCCCGCGCGACGGTGAGGCCGCCGACGCCGTCGGGATCCCGTTCCTCGCCGTGGCCACCGGGGTCTACGACGTCGAGTCGCTGCGGGCCACCGGCGCCGTGACGATCGCCCGGAACTGCGTCGACGACGCCGCACTCATCGAGGACGCCATCGCGGCGCTCCCCCCGCTGCGTCCGGTCGACGAACGGTCCTAGTCGCCGCGGAGGGCCCCGAGGTACTTCTCCGCCATCACCTTCTGCTGGCGACGCAGCAGCGGCGCGACGAACTGCCACTTGCGGCTCGACGGCTGCGAGAACTGCCGGATCTGCAGCCAGACCGAACCGTCCGGCGTGCGCTCGACGACGAACGACTCCTCGCCGGAGAGCGGGTGCCCCTCGAGCGTGCCGTACGCGAAGCCCTTGCGGTCGTTCTCGTCGATGATCGACACGACCCGGACCGGCGCGTGCACCGTCTGCCCGAACGCGTGCATCGTCAGCGTCGCACTCGTGCCCGCCGTCAGCAGCGGGGTGCCGTCCGGCGCGAACTTCTCCACCCGAGGCGTCCCGATCGAGGCGGGCGCGATGGGCACCCCTGCCTCGTCGAAGGTCACCGGGTTGTAGCGGACCTCGTCGTCGTCCGGCTGGTCCTCGACCTGCACGCGGATGCCGCTGCGCTCCTGGATCTGCCAGGTCAGGGCCTGCGTGACCGCGGTCTCGAAGCGCTGGTCGCCGTGCCCGATCCGGGCGCGGGACTCGGTCGGGGTGAACCCCTCCGGCGGGTACGTCATGAGGTCGGACGCCTGGGTCGCACCCACGGCTCCGTACGTCAGGGCGGTCCGGTAGCTGCCGCGGGAACTCATGCCGTCAGCCTACTTGCCGGCGGTGCTGACGATCGAACCGAGGTCGACGCAGCGGCGCGCGCCGCGATCCGCTTTCCGCGCACCCCGAACTGGAGGCCCGACACGCGTCCGCCACGCCCCTACTCTTGGTCCGTGCCCCGCTCCACCCCCGCCCGTACGCGGTCCGTCGACCGCACGACGGTCGCGTTCGCCGTCCTGACGCTCGCGGCGTTCGGGCTCGCCGCCACCGCCCGCGCCGCGGTCGAGTGGGCCACCGCCGGCCTCGGCTCCCCCGCCCGGTACGTGTCCGCGCCGCCGAGCGACTGGGACGTGTTCGACACCGCCAACGCGATCGCCGCGTTCGGGGCGTGCAGTGCGGGAGCCGGGGTCCTGCTGTTCGGCGCGACACTCGTGCTCGCGGTGCGCCGGCACCGGGCGCGCGGGCTGTCCGTGGTGCTCGGGTTCACGACGCTCGCGATGGTGATCGGTGCCGTGGTGGCGGGGTTCGCCGCTGCCGGGCAGGCGGACTACGACGCGGCCGCCGGACTCGTCATCCTGCGGACCGCACTGACCGGGCTGGCTGCCGCGAGCCTCCCGGCCCTCGCCCTCTCCGCCCTGCGGACCCGCGCCCGCCGCGTGTAGCGGGCGGGATCCTACCCGGCGCGGGGGTCGTGCTCGCATGTCCGCGAAAGCGACAGGCCGCCACCAGAATCCCGCGGCATCCTGTCGCTTCGGCGGAACTCCCGAAACCGCCAGCCCGGAGATTGTCGCTCTCGCGGACCAGTCCCGAGCTACTTCTTCTTCTCCTCGACGTCGCCGGAGAGCGCCGCGATGAAGGCTTCCTGCGGGACCTCGACGCGACCCACCATCTTCATGCGCTTCTTGCCCTCCTTCTGCTTCTCGAGGAGCTTGCGCTTGCGGGTGATGTCACCGCCGTAGCACTTCGCGAGGACGTCCTTGCGCATCGCCCGGATGCTCTCGCGGGCGATGATGCGTGCGCCGATGGCGGCCTGGATCGGGACCTCGAACTGCTGCCGCGGGATGAGCTTGCGCAGGCGCTCGGTCATGAGGGTGCCGTACGCGTAGGCCTTGTCGCGGTGCACGATCGCGCTGAACGCGTCCACCTGCTCGCCCTGGAGCAGGATGTCCACCTTCACGAGGTCCGCCGCCTGGTCACCGGTGGGCTCGTAGTCGAGGGACGCGTAGCCCTGCGTCTTGCTCTTCAGCTGGTCGAAGAAGTCGAACACGATCTCGCCGAGGGGCATCTCGTAGCGGATCTCGACGCGGTCCTCGCCGAGGTACTCCATGCCGAGCAGGGACCCTCGACGTGACTGGCAGAGCTCCATGATCGCGCCGACGTAGTCCTTCGGCGCGAGGATGGCCGCGCGGACCATCGGCTCACGGACCTCGACGATCCGACCGCCGGGGAACTCGGACGGGTTCGTGACCTCGGTCACGGTGTTGTCCTCGTTCGTGACCTCGTAGATCACGCTCGGCGCCGTCGTGATGAGGTCGAGCCCGAACTCACGGCTCAGGCGCTCGGTGATGATCTCGAGGTGCAGCAGGCCGAGGAACCCGCAGCGGAAGCCGAACCCGAGCGCGACGGAGGTCTCGGGCTCGTACACCAGAGCGGCGTCCGAGAGCTTGAGCTTGTCGAGTGCCTCGCGCAGGTCGGGGTAGTTCGAACCGTCGATCGGGTAGAGGCCCGAGAACACCATCGGCTTCGGGTCCGTGTAGCCGGGCAGCGCCTCGGTCGCGGGCTTCTGCGCCGTCGTGACCGTGTCGCCGACCTTCGACTGGCGGACGTCCTTCACGCCGGTGATGAGGTAGCCGACCTCGCCGACCGAGAGCCCCTTCGTGGGCTTCGGCTCGGGCGACGACACACCGATCTCGAGGATCTCGTGCGTCGACTTGGTCGACATCATCTGGACCTTCTCGCGCGGGTGGATCGTGCCGTCGATCATCCGGACGTAGGTCACGACACCGCGGTAGCTGTCGTAGACGGAGTCGAAGATCATCGCGCGGGGCGAGGCGTCGACGTCGCCGACGGGGCCGGGCACCGTGCGGACCACGCGGTCGAGGAGCTCGGGGACGCCAACACCGGTCTTGCCGGAGACGCGGAGGACGTCCTCGGGCTTGCCGCCGATCAGCTGCGCGAGCTCGGCGGCGTACTTGTCCGGCTCTGCCGCTGGAAGGTCGATCTTGTTGAGCACCGGGATGATCTCGAGGTCGTTCTCGAGCGCCAGGTAGAGGTTCGCGAGCGTCTGGGCCTCGATGCCCTGCGCGGCGTCGACGAGCAGGATCGCCCCTTCGCACGCGGCCAGGGACCGGGACACCTCGTACGAGAAGTCGACGTGTCCGGGCGTGTCGATCATGTTCAGCGCGAAGGTCTGCCCGTCGAGCTCCCACGGCATGCGCACCGCCTGGGACTTGATCGTGATGCCGCGCTCGCGCTCGATGTCCATGCGGTCGAGGTACTGGGCGCGCATCGCGCGGTCCTCGACGATGCCGGTGATCTGCAGCATGCGGTCGGCCAACGTCGACTTGCCGTGGTCGATGTGCGCGATGATGCAGAAGTTGCGGATCGACTCGGCCGGAGTCGCGGCGGGCTCGAGCGGCGCGGATGCTTGTGGGCTCACGGTTCCTCAGGTGGGTCGGACGGTCGAACGATTGTCCCACGTCCGCGCGCCGGCGGCGCGCACCGCGGGCCGCCCGTCCGCAGCGTGCGAGGTTCCACGCACCGTGGCAGCAACGCGACCTCGCACACTGATCGGAACCGCGCACGATGCCTGGCCGACCTCGCACGGTGCGAGGCGTGGCGGACGCGCGCCGTGCCTCCAGGCCGGTGTCTACACGCGCTCGCGTGCCGGCGTCGGCAGCGCGCCGAGGCCGCGCCGCAGGTCCGCCGGCGTCGCCGCGAGGCAGACGCGGATCCAGCCCTCCCCGGTGCGGCCGAACGCGCTGCCCGGTGCGACCGCGACCCGCTCGCGGTGCAGGAAACCGAGCGCCCACTCGGCGACGTCGCCCTGCGAGACGTGCGAGACGTCGACCCAGAGGTAGAAGGCACCACGCGGGTCGAGGTAGCGGATGCCGGCGGCGTCGAGGACGTCCTTCGCGACGCCGAGGTTGGCGCGGTAGTGCTCGCGGGCGTCCTGCACGGCGGAGTGGTCCCCCACGATCGCCGCGAGTGCCGCCCACTGGTCGGGTTCGGCGACGCAGCTGATCATCGCCTCCTGCGTGGTGCGCATCACCGGGCCGAGCCCCTTCGGCGTGACGAGGTACCCGACGCGCACCCCCGTCATCGCGTACGTCTTGCTCAAGGAGAACGCCGTGAACACCCGGTCGTCCTCGTCGAGGCTCGCCAGGCTGACGTGCCGGGTGCCGTAGGTGAAGTACTCGTAGACCTCGTCGCTGATCACCCAGAGGTCGTGCCGCTTCGCGAGGGCGAGGAGGTCACGCAGGGTCTGCTCGCCGAACACCGAGCCGAGCGGGTTCGACGGCGAGTTCACGACGATCGCCCGCGTGCGTTCGGTGATGCTCGCCTCGAGCGCCTGCAGGTCGGGCTCGAAGCCGTGGGCCGGCGACAGCTGGTACGGCACGGGCGTCGCCCCGATGATGTGGGCGTTCATCGTGAAGGTCGTGTAGCCCGGGTCCGGCACGAGGACCTCGTCGCCCGGGGAGAGCACGAGCGTCATCGCCTGGAAGAGCGCCTGGGTCGCGCCGATGGTCATCCAGATCTGCTCGACGTCGACCTCGATGCGGTTCTCGCGGCGCAGCTTCTCGCGGATGGCCTCGCGGAGGGGTGCGATGCCGCCGTTCGGCGTGTAGTCCGTGCGGTCCTCCGACCAGGCGCGGCGGGCGGCCTCGCCGATGTGCGGGGCGACCGGGACGTCGGGTTCACCGATGACGAGCATCGCGACGTCGATCCCGTCCTGCTGCAGGACCGCGGCCTGCTCGAACACCCGGCGGATTCCGGAGGCGGGCACGGTATCGATCCGGGGCGCGAGGGATGGCATGCTCGTCACGGTAGCGAATCCGTGTTGCGGCGCGGTTTCCCGGCGTTTCGGTGCTTTGGTCCAGCCCGGTCGGCCTGGTAATGTAGCTGGCTGGACTTCCGCGTTCCGTCGCCCACGGGTGGAACGCGATGCGACCAAGGGCCCCTCTACCCAGCGGTCGCGGCCACCCGTCAGAGACAACAGGAGCAACACATGGCGAACATCAAGTCGCAGATCAAGCGCATCAAGACCAACCTCAAGGCCCAGGAGCGCAACAAGGCCTACCGTTCGGAGCTCAAGACGGTCATCCGTCACACGAACGAGGCCGTCGTCGCCGGCGACAAGGAGAAGGCCGTCGCGGCCCTGACCCTCGCCTCGAAGAAGCTCGACAAGGCCGTGAGCAAGGGCGTCATCCACAAGAACCAGGCCGCGAACCGCAAGTCGGCCATCGCGAAGAAGGTCGCGTCGCTCTGACGCACTGACCTGCTGACGAAGGCCCCGCACCGATCGGTGCGGGGCCTTCGTCGTGTGTGGGGCGGCGGGCGCGGGCGGCGGGCGTGGGCGAGTCTCGCTGTGAGCGACGGTTCTCGGCCGGGGAAGCGCGAGAGTCGTCGCCCAGCCCGAGTCTCGGGCCAGGTCCGGCGAGTCTCGGGCCAGCGCCGGCGAGTCTCGGGCCAGCGCCGGCGAGTCTCGGGCCAGGTCCGGCGAGTCTCGGGCCAGCGCCGACGAGTCTCGGACGGGTCAGCGGGCCTCGCCGCGCCGGGCGATCGTGCGGACCATGACCTCGAGCGCGTAGTGGGCGTCCCGCGAACCACCCTTCACCGCGGCGTCCGCCTCGGCGATGCTGATGATGGCGTTCGCCAACCCGGCCTCGCTCCACCCGGCGACGTCCCGCTGTGCCCGCTGCACCTGCCACGGCGCCATCCCGAGCGCCGACGCAGCCTGCCCGCTCGGCCCCCGGAACGCGCTGACCTTCGCCATCGTGCGGATCTTGCTCGCGAAGGCGGCGACGATCGGGACCGGCGCCTCGCCCGTCGACAGGGCGTGCCGCAGCTCGACGATCGCCGGCGCCGATCGGCCCGCGAGTGCGATGTCCGCCACCTTGAAGGCGTTCGTCTCGACGCGTCCGCCGTAGTACTTGTCGACGACCTTGTCCGTGATCTCCTCGGCCTCGTCCGCGAGGAGCTGCCGGCACGCCGCCGCGAGTTCGGCCAGGTCGTCGGCGAACGCCGCGACGAGGGTGCGGACCGCCGAGGGCGCGATCTTCCGCCGGGCTGCCCGGAACTCGGCCTGGACGAAGTCGATGCGGTCGGTCTCGCGCTTCAACTCGTCGCACAGCACCTCGATCCCGCCGCCGACCCCGCTGCGGATCGTGTCGAGGAGCTTCTTGCCCCGGACACCCCCGCCGTGGCGGAGCACGAGCGTGACGTCGTCCGCCGGGGCACCGAGGTAGGAGATCGTCTCGGTGATGAACGCGTCGGTGCACTTCTCGACGTTGGTCACCCGGACGAGCCGGGGCTCCCCGAACAACGAGGGGCTCGCGAGCGTCGCCAGCAGGCCGGGGGCGTACTGGTCGGCTTCGAGGTCGTGCACCTCGAGCGCAGGGTCTTCCCCGACGAGGAGGTCACGGAGCACGCTGCTCGCACGCTCGGCCAGGAACGTCTCGGGGCCGGTGACGAGCACCACGGGCGCCGGACGGATCCCCGACCACGGCACCTGGTCGATCTTCGCGGCGGCGCGAGCGGGTTTCTTGGCGGCCATGCCTCGATCCTACGGGCGACCGCCGACCCCGACCGCTCCGTCCACACCCACAGGGCACCGTCGTCGCCGCGCCCCACGACCACCGTGCCGTGCAGGTCCGTTCGGTACACGGTGGTGCCGGCGTCGTCGAGCATGTCGAGCGCCGAACGGGTCGGGTGCCCGTAGGTGTTGCCGGCACCGACGCCGATCAGGCCGACTGCTGCGGCGACCTGGCGGGAGAGCAACGGGTCCTGGTCCGCGGATCCGTGGTGCGCGACCTTGACGAGGTCGACCGGGACGAAGCCGGGGCCCGCCCCGACGGCGGCAACTGCTGCACGGAGGCGTCGCTGGGCGGTCTCCCCCAGGTCGCCGAGGAGCAGGCTCGACACGCACGACGGACACCCGGCTCCCGGGGTCGTCCGGAGGACGAGGCTCGCGTCGTTGCCGGCCTCCCTGGTAGCCGCGCGCGGCCAGAGCACCCGCCAGCGCAGGCCGTCCAACGCACCCGACGTCGAGTCGTCGGCCTGGCGGGTGTCGACGCCAGCGCGTTGCAGTGTCCGGACGACCCGTTCGTCCTCCGATCGCCCGACCGGCCCGACGAGCGCCGTCGTCACCCGGTCTGCCACGGCGTCGACCGCACCGACGTGGTCACGGTCGAAGTGGGTCAGGACGAGCAGGTCGATCCGGCCGATGCCGAGCAGGTCGAGACAGGCCTCGAGGCGTTCCGGGTCGTCCCCGGTGTCCACGAGCGCGACGCCCGGGCCGTCCCCGCGGAGGAGGACGGCATCGCCCTGACCGACGTCGCACCCCGCGACCGACCAGTCGTCCGGCAGCCCCGCGCGGACGACGAGCCGCGGCACGGCGACGACCACGATCCCGATCAGCACGACGACCCCGGCGAGCAGCAGCAGACGGAACCCGGCGGGTCTCGGGACGAGCACCGCCACCGCGAGGCTCGCACTCACCAGGCTCGCCGCGACCACACCGCCCACGCCACCCGGCCACGGCGCCGAGGCGTACGGGAGCGCGGCCGCACCGTGCGCCACCCCGCCGATCGCCGCCGCCGGTACCCAGGCCACACCGGCCAGCACGGACCCGCCCCACGGCCAGACCGGCGCCGTCACGCACGCCGCGAGTCCCACCACCGTCACGATCGGCGCGAGTGGCTCGGTGAGCAGGTTCGCCGGCACCGCGTACGTCGGCAGGGCGGCGGACAAGGGGATCGTCACCGGCCAGCAGGCGAACTGCGCGGCGACCGGGACCGCGAGCACCGCGGCCAACGGCGTCCACAGGCGCCTGGCGAACAGCGTCGTGAGCGGCGGACCGAGGACCACGATCCCGCTCGTGGCGAGCACGGACAGGGCGAACGCGAACGACCTCGAGTACCAGGGGTCGACGACGAGCATCCCGATCGCGGCGAGGGCGACCAGGGGGACGCCCCGGACCGGTCGACCGGCCAGGTGCACGACGAGCACCACGACGGCCATCACCGTGGCCCGGACGATCGAGGGGTCGGGCCGGACGAGCACCACGAACGCGAGCAGCAGCACGACGGCCACGCCGGCACGGACACCCCGTGGCAGCCCCAGCACCCGGCCGCCGACGACCACCAGCCCGACGATCACCGCGCAGTTGGCGCCGGACACCGCCGTGAGGTGCGTCAGCGCCGAGGTCTCCATCGCCGCCTCGGTCGCCGCGTCCACCCCGCTCCGGTCGCCGATCGCCAGGCCACGCAGCAGCGATCCGCCGGGTTCCGGCAGCGCCCGGGTCGCGGCGACGAACGCCTGGCGCGCCCGGTCCGTCGACGCGAGCAGTCCGGTCGGCGGGACGTCGACGGTCGGTCCGCGGAGGAACGCCACGAAGGCCGTCGTGCTCCCCGGTTCGTCGCGCTCCAGCGTCGCCGAGCCCCGCACCGTCGTCCCCGCCGGCACCGTCCCACCGCCAGCACCACCGGCAGCGGGGACCAGGCGGACGGGCACCCGCAACCCGTCGGCCTCGCCGGCACGCTGGAGGGTGCCGAGCACGGACCGGTCCCCCTCGACGAGGTCCCTGCTCAGGACGATCGACACCGGCACCGTGCGCGGAACGAGATCGTCCAGCGCTGACGGGTTCCGCCGACCGTCCCCGACCAGCACGGCGAGGGCGAGCAGGCCACAGAGCGCCGACGCCGTCAGGACCAGGCCGAGCACGACGCGGACCCCGCCGCAGCGCACGAGCAGCCCGATGCTCGTCCCGGTCGCGACCGTCGCGCACACCAGCACCCACCCGGCGATGCCGGGGACGCCGACGAGCAGCGCCGCACACACCCACGCGGCCGCGACCGGCACGGCGACACGCAGGTCGGCGGGGCCCGGTGCGAGGTCCACGGCTCACACCCGCACGCGGTCGCGCAGGTCGGCGAACCGCCCGTCCCCGATGCCACTCACGTCGAGCAGGTCCTCCACGGAACCGAAGCGACCGTGCTCCTCCCGCCAGGCGAGGATCCGTCCGGCCAGCGACGGCCCTATCCCGGGCAGCGTCTCGAGCGCGGCCTGGTCGGCGGAGTTGAGGTCCACGACCGCGTCGCCACCGTCCGACCCGCCGGCCGATCCACCTGCGCCGGGGGCGGGGACGGCACCAGCGTCGTCGAGCGCCGCCGGGACCTCCGTCTCCCCCACCTCCGGCACGTACAGCCGCTCCCCGTCGACCACCACACGGGCGAGGTTCAGCCGGGCCAGATCGGCGTCCGGCGTCGCTCCGCCCGCCCGGTCGATCGCGACCGACACCCGGCTGCCGGCACCGAGCGAGACGACCCCCGCCCGCTGCACCGCCCCGACCACGTGCACGACGACCACCCCTGCGGGCGGCGACGACGACCCGGACGGTGTCGCCACGACCGCCGACGGACCACCCGTGACGCTGACGGTCGCCGAGTCCACCCCTCCACCGGACCGCGACCCGAGCAGCACGACCACGAGCGCCGCCACGACCACCACCGCAGCCAGCACCACCGCCGCCCGGGGCGACATCGCCAACGCAGCGAACCGGGAACCGGACCCAGACGGAGAAGCCATGCCGGAACGCTACGGAGCCCGGCCGACCGGCCGGGATCCGCGACGAACACTGGTGGATGACCGCCCCTGCGGCCCCACTGTGGAGGGATGAAGGAGGAGGAACCTACCCCTTGATCGCGATGTTCACGAGCTTCGGCGCCCGGACGATGACCTTCACGATCTCCCGGTCACCGATGTACCGCTGCACGTTCGCGGAGCCCCGGGCCAGCGACTCGAGCTCGGCCGGGTCGATGGACTTCGACACCTCGAACGAGTCCCGCACCTTGCCGTTGACCTGCACCACTGCGGTGAGGGTCTCCTGCACGAGCAGCGTCGGGTCGGCCTTCCGCCAGCCGTACGTGGCGACGGTGGCCTCGTAGCCCAGCTTCTCCCACATCTCCTCGCCGGTGTACGGCGCGAAGACGCTGAGGCCGAGGGCGATGGTCTCGACGGCCTCGCGGACGGCGGGGTCTGCGGCGCCGGGGCCGTTGTCGATCGCCTTGCGGGTGACGTTCACCAGGTCCATGAGCCGCGCGATCACGACGTTGAACTTGAACGACTCCATCATCCCCGGCGCATCGGCGAGGAACCGGTGGGTGACCTGGCGGAGCGCCCGGTCGCCCTCGGCCCACACCACGTCCGGAGCAGAGGTGACGTCGAGCGCCAGGCGGTACGCCCGGGCGAGGAACCGCGCGGAGGCGGACGGCGAGACGTCCTCCCAGTTGATGTCGTCCTCCGGCGGGCCGGCGAAGCCCATCACCAGGCGGATCGCGTCGACACCGTTGGCGTCGAGTTCGTCGCCGAGCGAGACGCCGCCCTTCGACTTCGACATCTTCGAGCCGCCGGACAGCACCATGCCCTGGTTGAGCAGCGCCGAGAACGGTTCGGTGAAGTCGAGGTAGCCGAGGTCGAACAGGACCTTCGTGACGAAGCGGGCGTAAAGGAGGTGCAGGATGGCGTGCTCGATGCCACCGATGTACTGGTCGACCGGTGCCCACTTGCGCGCGACGGCGGGGTCGAAGGCCTGCGTGTCGTCGTTGGCGGCCAGGAAGCGCAGGAAGTACCAGGACGAGTCGACGAAGGTGTCCATCGTGTCGGTGTCCCGGAGCGCCGGGGTGCCGTCGACGGGGTTCGGGACGTTGACCCAGTCGGTCGCGCCGCCGAGGGGCGAGGTGCCCTTCGGCTTGAGGTCGAGTCCCTCGGTGGACGGCAGCCGCACGGGCAGCTGGTCCATGGGCACCGGGTGCTCGGTGCCGTCGGCGCCGTGGATGATCGGGATCGGGGTGCCCCAGAAGCGCTGGCGGGAGATGAGCCAGTCGCGCAGGCGGTAGGTCTTCGCGGCGCGACCGGTACCGCGTTCCTCGAGCAACGTGATGGCGGCCGAGATCGCGTGCTGCTTCGACATGCCGTCGAGTGGCCCGGAGTTGATCATCCGCCCCTGACCGGTGAGCGCTTCCCCGGTGGACACCGGATCGACGTCCGGCAGCTCCGTCTCGGAGGAGATCACCGGGATCGCCCCGGTCACCGCCGCCTTCGTGTCCACCACGACCCGGACGGGCAGGTCGAACGCCCGCGCGAAGTCGAGGTCGCGCTGGTCGTGCGCGGGCACGGCCATGACCGCGCCGTGGCCGTAGTCGGCGAGCACGTAGTCGGCGGCCCAGATCGGCAGGCGCTCCCCCGTCAGCGGGTGGATCGCGAAGCGCCCGAGCGGCACGCCCGTCTTCGGACGGTCGGCGTTCTGGCGGTCGATCTCCGAGGTCTTCTGCGTCGCCGTCAGGTACGCGTCGAAATCAGCACGCACGTCATCAGGGGCAGTGGAGACGAGCGAGGCAGCCAGGTCCGAGTCCGGCGCCACCACGAGGAACGTCACACCGTGGATCGTGTCCGGTCGGGTGGTGAACACCGTGACGGGCTCGTCGCGGCCCTCGATCACGAAGTCGACGTCGGCCCCGACCGAGCGACCGATCCAGTTCCGCTGCTGCGCGATGACCTTCGCGGGCCACCGCCCCTCGAGCTGGTTGAGGTCGTCGAGCAGGCGGTCGGCGTACTCGGTGATCTTGAAGTACCACTGCGTGAGCTTCTTCTTCACGACGACGGCACCGGAGCGGTCCGAGGTGCCGTCGGGCAGCACCTGCTCGTTGGCGAGCACGGTCTGGTCCACCGGGTCCCAGTTGACCCAGCTGTCCTTCCGGTACGCCAGCCCCTTCTCGTACATCTTCAGGAAGAGCCACTGGTTCCACTTGTAGTACTCGGGGTCCGAGGTGTGGATCTCGGTGGTCCAGTCGAACGACGGCGCGTAGCGCTTGAAGGAGGCCTTCTGCTGCTCGATGTTCGCGTAGGTCCACTCCCTCGGGTCGACCCCGCGCTTGATCGCCGCGTTCTCGGCGGGCAGACCGAACGAGTCCCAGCCGATCGGGTGCAGCACGTTGAAGCCCTGCTGCCGCCAGTAGCGCGCCACGAAGTCACCGAGCGCCCAGTTCTCGGCGTGCCCCATGTGCAGGTCGCCGGACGGGTACGGGAACATCTCGAGGATGTACTTCCGCGGACGCGTGTCGTCGAGGTCCGTGGTGAAGAGGCCGAGCTCCTCCCAGCGGGGCTGCCACTTCTCCTGGAGACGACGGAAGTCGTAGGCGTTCGGGTCGTCGACGGTCTGCTCGGTGGTCACGGAACTCTCAATCGGTCTGGGAGGCACGGCTCACGCCCGTCGGGCGCGTTCCGGTGTCCAAGATTACCGGGCCTGGAGGCACGTCCAGCGCCGTCCGCGCGCCGTGCGTCGCGCGGGTGGCCGGGTCACCCTCACGCGCTCGACGAGACTCGCCCTGCGCGACACGTCTCGCGTCCCGCAACGCACGATGTGTCGCGCGCACCGAGACTCGGCCGGCGCGCGCCTCCCACGCGCACGCGTCGGGCCGCCTGGTCAGGCGGGCACGAGCCGTCCGTCGCGCATCCGCACCGTCCGGTCGACGAGGTCGGCCGCGACCGGCACGTGGGACACGATGACGACCGTGCGTCCGTCCTGCCGCGCCGCCCCGACGAGGTCGCGGAGCACGGCGCCGCCGAGGTCCGGGTCGATGTCGGCGGTCGGTTCGTCGAGCACGAGCACCGGGAACGCGTGCAGCAGCGCCCGCGCGAGTGCGAGCCGGTGCGCCTGCCCGCCGGACACCAGGACGCCGCGCTCCCCCACGCCGGCATCGAGTCCGCCGCGGCGCTCGACCCACGCACCGAGACCGACCCGGTCGAGCACGGCGAGCAGGTCGTCGTCGGTCGCGGTCTCACGGGCGAAGAGCAGGTTCTGCCGCACGGACTGGTCGAAGACGAACGGGTCCTGCTCGATGAGGCCGATGCGGGCGCGGACCGCGTCGGGGTGCATGTCCCTCGCCTCGACGCCGTCGAGCGTGTACGAGCCGCGGTGGTCGACGAACCGGACCAGGGCGTCCACGAGGGTCGACTTGCCGGCGCCGCTGGGCCCCTGCAGCACGACGATCTCGCCGGGACGGAGGTCGAGCGAGACTCCGTCGACCGCGTCCGTCGGGGCCCCCGGCCACCGCACCGAGACGTCCCGCAGGGACACCGCCACGGGCCCGTCGACCACGAGCGAGTCCGCGTCGGCCGGCTCGTCCGGCTCCGGCACGATCCCGACAGGGACCGACGCCGGGACGACCCGCTCGACCCGGTCCGCCGCCGCGCGCACCCGCCGGAGCGTCAGCACCGCGAGCGGGACCCCGCCGACGACCTCGAACAGCGCGAGCGGCACGAACACCGCGAGTGCCCAGAGCGGTCCGTCGAGCGCCCCCGACACGACCGCGGGTGCGCCGACGGCGAGGATCCCGATGACGGCCCCGCCGCCGACGAGCCCGACGAGCGCCCCGACGAGCGACTCGACCGTGCCGCGACGACGGACCGCGGCGGTCACGCGGGCGTCGAGTCCGGCGATGTGGGCGAGCCGTTCGTCGAGCGTGCCGTAGGCGGCGAACACGTCGAGCGTCCGCACGGTGTCGAGCACGAGGTCCGCCACGCGTCCGCGTTCGGCGGCGGTCTGGTCGTCGGAGCGCTTCGCGATCGACAGCGTGACGACCGACCCGAGCAGCGCCGCCACGGCGAGGGCGAGGAGCAGCACGAGCGCCGCGGGCACCGACACGAACGCGACCGCCACCACGGAGAGCACCGCGACGACACCGGCGGACACGAGCGGGCCGACCACCCGGATCGGCAGGTCCTGCAACCGGTCGGTGTCGGTGACGAGCCTGGTCAGCAGGTCGCCGCGCCCGGTGGACCCGAGCCCGGCCGGAGCGACCGACGACAGCCGCCGGTACATCTCCGTCCGCACGACCGCGAGCTGCCGGAACGAGGCGTCGTGCCCGGCGAGCCGGTCGACGTAGCGCAGGGCCGCACGCCCGAGTGCGAACGCCCGCACACCGACCATCACGAGCGTCAGGTACAGGATCGGCGGGTGCTCCGCCGCACGCGTGATGAGGTAGCCGCTCGCGGCGAGCAGCGCGACCGCGCACACCGCACTGAGCGCGCCGGCTGCCACGGCCCTGCCCCAACCGGCCCCGTGCGGCATGGCGAGCCGCAGGACCGAGTCGTGTCGTGCCTCCCGGCTCATGCCCGCGCTCCGCTCGTCTGGGTGACCGTCACCGATCCGCCGGACCGCACGTCGACCCGGACGTCGCCGGCGGCGACGACGGCGGGGCGGTGGCTCGCGACCACGACGACCGCGCCGTCCGCGGCGAGCCGGCGGAGCGTGTCGACGACGTGCGACTCGGCGTCGGCGTCGAGTGCCGACGTCGGTTCGTCGAGCAGGACCAGCGGGGTCCCCTCCCGCTGGACGCGGTAGAGGGCGCGGGCGACCGCGACCCGCTGCGCCTGGCCGCCGGACAGGCCGCTGCCGCCGGATCCGACCGGGAGGCACGGGTCGAGTCCCAGCCCCGCCGCACCGAGCGCGGTCCGCACGTCGCGGTCGTCCGGGGTCGCGCTGAGCGCGACGTTCTCGGCGATCGTGCCGCGCACGAGACGGGGGCGCTGGTCGGCCCAGGTGGTCCGCTCGGTCGGCGTGGTGCCGTCGCGACCGGGCACCGTGACGGTGCCGTCGTGGGCCAGGACCCCACGGATCGCGGCGATCAGGCTGGACTTGCCGGAGCCGCTCGGGCCGGCGAGGACGACGATCGTCCCCGGCCCGGCGCGGAGGTCGAGCGGGCCGATCACGACGTCCGGCCGACGCACGGTCAGCCCGTCGAGCACCAGGTCCGTCGAGGCGGGTGCCGCGACCGGGCCCGCCGGGGCCGGCGTCGTGTCGTCGAGGACGTCGAGCACGGCGGTCGAGGCCTCGACGCCGTCCTGCGCGGCGTGGAAGTCGGCGCCGACCTGCCGGATCGGGGCGAAGGCCTCCGGTGCGAGGACGAGCACGAACATCGCGGCGCCGAGGCCGAGTGAGCCGTCGACCAGGCGGATGCCGATCGACACCGCGACCAGGGCCACCGACAGGCTCGCGGCGAGTTCGAGGGCGAAGCCGCTCACGAACGACAGCCGGAGCACCCCGAGCGTGCCCTTCCGGTACTCGTCGGTGACCGCGCCGATCCGGCCGACCTGGCGCCGCGCACGGCCGAAGACCTTGAGCGTCGCGAGCCCCTCGACGGCCTCGGTGAAGGCGCCCCCGAGCTTCGCGAGCGCGTCGGACTGCTTCCGTTGGAGTGCCTGCGTCGCCAGGCCGATCAGGATCATGAAGACCGGGATGACCGGCAGCGCGCACAGGATGACGATGCCACTCGTCAAGTCGCCGAGGCCGATCGCCACGAGGAGCATCGGCGTCGCGATGGCGGTGAGGGCGAGCTGCGGCAGGTACCGCCCGAAGTAGGCGTCGAGCGCGTCGAGCCCGGGGCCCAGCGTCGTGGCGAAGCCCGCGCTCGACCGTTCCGCGAGCCACGACGGCCCACGCTCGGCGGCCCGTGCGAGCACGGTCGCCCGCAGCTCGCTCTTGACCGTGGCAGCGGCTCGCGCGGCGAGGTCGTCCGTCGCCCACGCGGCGGCGGCACGCACGACGAACGCGCCGGCGAGCAGGGCGAGCGCGGGGGTGAACGCGGCAGGGACGCTCCCGTCCTGGACGGCGTCCACCCCGAGGGTCACGGCGGCGGCGATCCCCCACGCGATCGCGATGGTCGCGAGCGTGCGGAGGACGCCGGTGCCGGCGGCCGCGACGATGAAGCCGCGTGCCGTCCGCGACAGCCGCAGGAGACGCGGATCGAGCGGCTTCACCGTCGCCGCCTAGTGCGCGGCCTGGGTGACCTGGGCCCGCGAGACGCGCTTGCGGAAGATCCAGTAGGTCCAGGCCTGGTAGGCGAACACGAGCGGCACGAAGATCAACGCCACCCAGCTCATCACCCCGAGCGTGTACGAACCGCTCGACGCGTTGTAGACGTTCAGGCTGTTCGCCGGGTCGTTCGTCGCGGGCATGACGTCCGGGAAGATCGCCGTGAACATCGCCAGGACGATCGCGGCGATCGTGACGGCCATGAGCGTGAAGGCCCGGCCCTCCTTGCCCCAGGCGTTGCAGAGCACCGCGAGGACGAGTGCGAGCGCGGCGACCACGGACAGGACCAGCGACGTCGGGGTGGCCCGGACGAACGCCATCCACACCAGGAACGCGGCACCGACGACGATCGTCACGATGCCCGCCCGGGTCGCGAGGCGCTTGGCGCGGACGCGGATGTCGCCCTCGGTCTTCAGCGCGACGAACACCACGCCGTGGGTGAAGAACACGAGCAGCGTCGCCAGGCCGGCGAGCAGTGCGAACGGGTTGAGCAGGTCGAACAGCGTGCCGGTGTAGTTGTGCCCGGAGTCCATCGGGATGCCCCGCACGACGTTGCCGAACGCGACGCCCCAGAGGAACGACGGCACGGCGCTGCCGACGATGATCATCAGGTCGAAGCGGCGCTTCCACTCGAGGTGCTTGTTCTGGTGCCGGTACTCGAACGAGACACCGCGGGCGATGAGCGCCGCGAGGATGAGCAGCAGCGCGAGGTAGAACCCGGAGAACATCGTGGCGTACCACTCCGGGAAGGCCGCGAACAGGCAGGCGCCCGCGACGATGACCCAGGTCTCGTTGAGGTCCCACACGGGGCCGATCGTGTTGATGAGCACGCGGCGGTCGGTGTCGTCCCTGCCGAGGAAGGGCAGCGACATGCCGACACCGAAGTCGAAGCCGTCGAGGACGAAGTAGCCGACGAAGAACAGGCCGACGATCGCGAACCACAGAACGGGCAGGTCCATCTCAGTACACCGTCACTTCGTGCTTGACCTCGCCGGTCTCCTCGTCGACCTCCGCCGGGGCGGCGGGGCCCTCCTGCGCCACCTTCTTGATCAGCCGGAACTCGACGACCGCCAGGCTGCCGTAGATGAGCGTGAACACGACGAGCGAGATGAGGACCTCGATCCCGGTCACGTTCGGCGAGACGCCGTCGCTCGTCTTGAGCAACCCGAACACGAGCCACGGTTGGCGACCCATCTCGGTGAAGATCCAGCCGACGATCATCGCGGCCATCGGCAGCGGGACCGTCCACGTGGCGACGCGCCAGATCCATCGCTTGGTCGGGAACCGGCCCTTGCGGGTCAGCCAGAGCCCGACGAGGGACACCAGCACCGCGCCGACGCCGAGGGCGATCATCCACCGGAACGACCAGTAGGTCACCCAGATGATCGGCTTGTAGTCGCCGGGGCCGTAGACCTGCGAGTACTGCGCCTGCAGGTCGTTGATGCCCTCGACCGTGCCGTTGAAGGTGTGCGTCGACAGGAACGACAGCAGGTACGGCACGCGGATCGAGAACAGCTCGTGGACGCCGTCCGGGGTGCCGAGGGTGAGGATCGAGAACGAGGCGTCCTTGCCGGTGGCGGTGTTGTACAGCGCCTCGGCCGCGGCCATCTTCATCGGCTGCGTGTCGACCATGGTGAGGCCGAGCTGGTCGCCGGTGAGCACCGTGAGCGCGCCCGCCGCGAGCATCGTCCACATGCCGAACTTCAGCGCCGGCATCATCGTCTCGAGGTTCTGGTTCCGCGCCAGGTGGTAGGCGGCGACCGAGATGATGACGGCGGCCGCGACCATGAAGCAGGCGAACAGCGTGTGCGGGAACGCCGCGAGCGCGACCTTGTTGCCGAGCACGGCCCAGATGTCCGTGAGCTCGGCACGCCCCTTGGCCTCGTTCATGGCGAAGCCCACCGGGTGCTGCATGAACGCGTTCGCGGCGATGATGAAGTACGCCGACATGATCGTCCCGGCGCTGACGCACCAGATGCTCGCGAGGTGCAGTCCCTTCGGCAGGCGGTCCCACCCGAAGATCCAGATCCCGATGAACGCCGCTTCGAAGAAGAACGCGAGGATGCCCTCGAGCGCGAGCGGGGCGCCGAACACGTCCCCGACGAAGCGGGAGTAGTTCGACCAGTTCATGCCGAACTGGAACTCCTGCACGATCCCGGTGACGACACCCATCGCGAAGTTGATGAGGAAGATGCGTCCGAAGAAGCGGGTCAGCTGGAGGTAGTGCGCGCGCCCCGTCCGGTACCAGGCCGTCTGGAACACGGCCACGACGACGGCCATGCCGATCGTCAGCGGGACGAAGAGGAAGTGGTAGATCGTCGTCAGACCGAACTGCCACCGCGACAGGATGAGCGGGTCGAGGATGTCGTTCATGCGGCGTGTCCGAGCCGGGTCGCCGCGCGCTGTTCGTGCACGTCAGTTGCTTCCTGTGGAAGGTGGAACTTCTGCTGTCACAACCATTGGGACACGAACACGTTACCGCGCGGACACCCGATTCGACAATTTGTAGAACAGGCGCCTGCACGAACGTGCAGACCGACTGCACGGCACAACCGTGCGGCACGATCGTGCCGTCTGTCCACTCCACGAACGACGACAGGTGCCGGGCGATTGCCCGACACCTGTCGTTTTACTGCGACTGGTCGCTACAGCAGGTCGTTGTCCTGCAGGAACGACTTGGCGACCGAGGCCGCCGACTTCTGGTCGACCGAGTTCTGACGGTTCAGCTCGATGAGCGCGTCGGTCGTCAGGAGCTTGTTGACCTTCTCGATGGCGTCGGCGGCCTTCGAGTCGAGGTCCTTCGAGACGATCGGCGTGACGTTGTTCGCCGGCACGAGGTGCTTCGGGTCCTCGAGCGTGACGAGCTTCTCGGTCTTGATCGAGGCGCTGGCGGAGTAGATGTCCGCGACCTGCGAGTCGCCGTCCTGGATCGCCTTGATCGTCAGCGGGCCACCGGAGTCGTTCTGCTGGTTGACCTCACCGGTGATGCCGTACTTCGCCTTGAGACCGGTCGGGCCGTACGCGGCCGTCGCGAACTCGGGGTTGGCGGCGATCGAGATGGTGCCACCGATCTTCGACAGGTCGGCGATCGACTTCAGGTCGTACTTGTCCGCCGTGGCCTGCGTCACCGTGTAGGTGTCCGCGTCCGAGGCGTCGGCCGAGGGCAGCGCCTTGACGTCCGACGGCAGCGCCGACTTGAGCGCCGAGTTGATGCCGTCCGTCGTGGTCTCGGTCGTGGTGTCCTTGCCGTCCTCCTGCAGGAGGTAGTTCAGCAGGTTGCCGTTGTACTCCGGGAAGACGTTGATGCTCCCCTTCGCGACCTCGGGCCAGTACGCCTTGCGCTGACCGATGTTGAGCTTCTTCGTGACGGTGAAGCCCTCGTGCTCGAGCTCCTGCGCGTAGAGCTCGGCGATGATCTCGTTCGACGGGTACGCCTGCGAACCCACGACGATGGTCTTGGAGTCCCCGCCGGAGCCGGAGGAGAGCGGGTCGCTCGAGGAGCAGCCCGCGAGGGCGATGGCGGCCGCTGACGCGACGGCGATCGTCGCGGCGAGGCGCCGGGTCGTAGCTGTGATCACGGGTGGGTTCCTTCCACAGGGGTTGATGCTCGTGGTGCTGAGCTGCGGGTGCTCCGACGCGACTGACGCGCCGACCCGAGGGATACCCCCGCTGGGACGGCGAGCCGCTGCAGTGCGGCGAAGACGATCTCGAACGCGATGGCGAGGGCGATCACCAGGATGGAACCGCCCAGGACCTCTGCGTAGTCCGAATTGGCGATGCCGGAGAAGGCGTAGCCGCCGAGCCCTCCGGCGTTGATGTAGCCGACGAGGGTCGCGGTGGCCACGACCTGGAGCACGGCGGCCCGGATGCCCCCGACGATGAGCGGGAGCGCCAGGGGGATCTCGACCTTGCCGAGGATCTGCCACCCGGTCATGCCCTGCGCCTTGGCGGCGTCGACGACGACGCGGTCGATCGCCTCCACTCCGGAGTACGAGCCCGCCAGGACAGACGGGATCGCGAGGACGACGAGCGAGATGAGCGGCGCGCCGAGCCCGAGACCGATCGCCAGCGCGAGCAGGGTCAGCAGGCCGAGGGTGGGCAGCGCGCGGATGCCACCGGAGACACCGACCGCGATCGAGCGCCCCTTGCCGGTGTGCCCGATGAGCAACCCGATCGGGACCGCGATCACGACGGCGATGGCCACGGCCAGCAGCGTGATCCAGACGTGCTCCCAGACGCGGATGCCGATGGCGTTGCTGCCGACGTTGTTGGCCGGGTCGAAGATCCAGGCGAAGCCCTGTGCGAAGAGGTTCATGCGGACACCTCGTTCGCGCGGACGTCGTCGGCGGCGCGGCGGCGGACGGCCCGGGCGGAGCGACCGCTCCCCCGCGTCCACGGCATCACGAGCCGACCGAGGGCGACGAGCAGCAGGTCGATGACGAGCGCGAGCACGATGGTCAGGACGATGCCGGTGAGGATCTCCGCGCTGATGCCACGCTTCAGGCCGTCGGTGAGCAGGAACCCGAGGTTCGGGACACCGATGAGCGCGCCGACCGTCACCAGACTGATCGTCGACACCGACACCACGCGGATGCCGGCCAGCAGGACGGGACCGGCGAGCGGCAGCTCGACCTTGAAGAACCGCTGCGCGGGCGAGTAGCCGAGCGCCTCGGACGCGCCGACGACGTCCTGGTCGACCGCGTCGATGGCATCGGCCGCGGACCGGGCCATGAGCGCGACGCCGAAGATGGTCATCGCGATGACGACGTTCACCGGGTCGAGGGTGCTCGTGCCGATGATGGCGGGCAGCACGAGGAACAGCGGCAGCGCCGGGATCGTGTACAGCAGGCTCGCGACGACGACGATCGTCGAGGCCGTGCCCCGTGCGACGCCGCTGCGCTTCCGCAGACGCGACACGAGCAGCCCGATCGGCACCGACAGCAGGAAGCTGATGACGATCGGTGGGATCGACAGCCAGACGTGCGCGATCAGGTTGTCGCTGATCGTGTCCGTGTTGCCGAGGACCCAGTTCACGCGTCGCCCCGCTGCTCCTGCGGCACGGCCTGTGCGGCGTCGACCACCTGGACCGGCCCGGTGAGCACACCGGCCGCGCGACCCTCGCCGTCGACGACGATCGGCCCGGTCGGGGTCTGCTCGACGCGGAGCGCACGACGACCGCGGCCAGCACCGATGAAGTTCGCGACGAAGTCGTCGGCCGGCTCGGCGAGGATCTCCGCCGGGGTGCCCAGCTGCGCGATCTCGCCGCCCTTCTTGAGGATGACGACCTGGTCGCCGAGCTTGAAGGCCTCGTCGATGTCGTGCGTCACGAAGACGACGGTCTTGCCGAGCTCGCGCTGCAGACGGATGAGCTCGTCCTGCAGGTCGTTGCGCACGAGCGGGTCGACGGCGCCGAAGGGCTCGTCCATCAGCAGGATGTTCGGGTCGACGGCCAGGCCGCGGGCGACGCCGACGCGCTGCTGCTGGCCGCCGGAGAGCTGGGAGGGGTACCGGTTCGCGAAGGCGCGGTCGAGCCCGACGGTGTCCATCAGCTCGAGGGCACGCTCGCGGGCCTCGGCCTTGGACACGCCGGTCAGCAGCGGCACCGTGGCGATGTTGTCGACCACCTTGCGGTGCGGCAGCAGCCCGGCGTTCTGCATGACGTAGCCGATGCGGCGACGGAGCTGCACGGGGTCGACTCCGGCGACGTCCTCGCCGTCGATCTGGACGGCGCCCGCACTGGGGTCCACCATCCGGTTGATCATCCGGAGGAGCGTGGTCTTGCCGCAGCCGCTCGAACCGACGAAGACCGTGGTGGTCCGCGAAGGGATGACGAGGCTGAAGTCGTCGACCGCGTTGGTGCCGTCCGGGTAGGTCTTGCGCACCGAGCGGAACTCGATCATGGGTGCCCTTCTGTTCGGAGGTAGCCCGACTCCGAGTGAGAGTACCCGTCGGGTCCGACACCGGTTCGGCCGTGACGATCCGTGACGTGTCCCGGACAGCCGGACGACGCGGTGGGACGGCCGTCTGCGCGACCGCAGGCCGCACGCACGACGACGCCCGCGCCTCCTGTTCGGAGTGCGGGCGTCGTGGGATTGGTGACCGGTGTGGCGTGTCGCGCCGCGCCGTGGCTCGGGCCTCAGTTCGCGGCGAGGACCGCCTCGAGGTGGATCCGGCTCATCGCGCGGTACTCCTCGACCAGGGCCGTGTCGGGGTGCGCGGGGTCACGGTGGGCCCGAGCGAGCACGGCGTGCGCGGACTCGGCGAGGACCACCCACGTCCGCTCCATGCGCTCGCCGGTCGGCAGGTCGAAGCGCTCGTGCATGATCTGTGCGACCGCGTTCCCCAGCGCGGCCATGCGGTCCTCGCCGTCGCCCGTCCCGGCACCGACGTCGGCCGCGTCACCGAACCGGATCGCGCGGAAGCCCGGCTCCGTCCGGTACATCTCGGCGGTGACGTCGATGAGCGCGTCGCAGGCGTCCTGCCAGGTCGTGCCGTCGCTCGCGTCGAGGGCGACGATGAACTTCTCGGCGAGCCGCTGGGTGCTGCGGATCGCGAGGGCCTCGACCACGGCGATGCGGTCGGGGAAGTAGCGGTAGACGGTGCCGATGGACGCCCCGGCCCGCTCGGCGACCATCGCGGTCGTCAGGCGCTCGAAACCGATCTCGTCGATGACCGCGGCAGCGGCGTCGAGGAGGCCGGCGAGGCGCGCCGAACTGCGGGCTTGGACCGGCTCGTTCCTGAGCAGTGATGATCCCCCCGGCAGTGCGTTCGATACCTCGGTGACGAGCACGTGTTCTCCTCTTGCGCCGACGGCGCGGTCATGTGGGATGTGACTGACCAACTGTCGCAGAGACCGGCTGGAATATCGCTGCGACTCTCCCAAAGCACCTGCGAGGTCGTAGGTGCGCAGGGTCCGACGTGGGATGATGGGGCGATGCCCGACCCGACGCACCACGAGCCGTCGCTGGCCGAGCCGATCCTCCACCGGGCCGCTCGCATCGAGGACGCCGTCCAGGAGTTCCGCGAGCAGCGTGCACGGCGCCGCGGGCTCGTGCCGACCGTGATCCCGTACAACGGCTACGGCGCCCCCGGATGGGTCCGCGTCCTCTGCAGGGTCCTGCTCACCCGTCGTGGGCTGGCATCCGACGCGTCCTTCTACGGCGTCCGCGGGTGGAAGAGCTTCACGAGCGTCGCGGTCGACGACGCCGAGGTCACGATCACCGCCGGTGGCACCACGCACGTCGTGCAGTCCGACCGCGGTGGCGTCGTCGACACCATCGTCCCGATCGACCTCGAACCGGGGTGGCGGACGATCAAGCTGTCCGCGGGCGGCATGCGCGACGTCGAGGCCGACGTCTTCATCGTCCACCCGGACACCCGGTTCGGGCTTCTCTCCGACATCGACGACACCGTGATGGTGACCTCCCTCCCCCGCCCGATGCTGGCGGCGTGGAACTCGTTCGTGCTCACGGAGCACGCCCGCAGGCCGGTCCCGGGCATGTCGGTCCTCTACGAACGCGTGCTGGCCCAGCACCCGGGTGCGCCCACCGTGTACCTGTCCACGGGCGCGTGGAACGTCGCGCCGACGCTGCAGCGCTTCCTGAGCCGGAACCTCTACCCGTCGGGCACGCTCCTGCTCACCGACTGGGGCCCGACGCACGACCGCTTCTTCCGGAGCGGGCAGCTCCACAAGCAGCAGAACCTCGAGCGCCTGGCGAAGGACTTCCCCGACGTGCAGTGGCTGCTGGTCGGCGACGACGGGCAGCACGACGAGTCGCTGTACGGCGAGTTCGCCCGTGCCCACCCCGAGAACGTCGCCGGCGTCGCGATCCGCCAGCTGTCCACGAGCGAGGCCGTCCTCGCCGGTGGACGCTCCCGCGCGCAGGAGCGGTCCCGCGACTCGTCGGCGCCCTGGGTGTACGCCCCGGACGGCGCCGGCATGTGGTCGGAGCTCGCCCGGGTCGGCATCACCGAAGCCGACCCGACCGACCCCGCCTGAAGCATCCCTCAGCGACCGCGCCCGTTCCCTGATCGGGCGGTGGTTGGATCGGCCCATGAGCGCGGCGAGCACGACCACCCCACCGACCAACCGCATCGAGGACCACGCGCTGATCGGTGACACGTACACCGCCGCGCTCGTCGGACGGGACGGCACGATCGACTGGGCCTGTCTGCCGCGGTTCGACAGCCCGTCGACCTTCGCGTCGATCCTCGGCACCGAGGACCACGGACACTGGACCCTCCGACCGACCGACCCCGACGCGACCGCCACCCGCCGGTACGACCACGACACGCTCGTCCTCGCCACGGTGTGGACGACGAGCACCGGCGTCGTCGAGGTGACCGAGTTCATGCCGATCGGTGCGCACCGGGCCACGATCATCCGGCGCGTCCGGGGCCTGCGCGGGTCGGTGGAGCTCCGGCAGACCCTGCGCATCCGCTTCGACTACGCGCGGGCGCTCCCCTGGGTCCGGCAGATCGGCGGCGACGAGGACCCGGCGCTCCTCGCCACCGCGGGGCCCGGCTCGGTCATCGTCCGCGGGGTCCGGTTCCACGCCGACGACCACCGGCACACCGCGACACGCACCGTGCACGACGGCGACGTCCTCGACACCGTGCTCACCTGGTACCCGTCCCACCGCGAACCGCCGGAGCCGCTCGACGTCGACGCGGCGCTCCGTCGCACGGTGCAGTGGTGGCGGGACTGGATGGCGACCGCGCGGACCGACGGCCGGTACGCCGAGCCGGCCCGACGCTCCCTGCTGCTCCTCCGTGCGATGACCCACGCCGAGACCGGTGGCGTCGTGGCGGCGGCGACCACCAGCCTGCCGGAGGACCCCGGCGGCGAACGGAACTGGGACTACCGCTACGTGTGGCTGCGGGATGCCTCGCTCGCGCTGGCGTCGCTCATCGCGCACGGCTACCGCGACGAGGCGACGCACTGGCGTGGCTGGCTGCTCCGTGCCATCGCCGGCGATCCCGCCGACGTGCAGATCATGTACGGCATCGCCGGCGAGCGGGAGCTCCCGGAGCGCGAGCTCGAGAACCTGCCCGGGTACGACGGGTCCACGCCGGTGCGCGTCGGCAACGGCGCGTACACGCAGTACCAGGGCGACGTGTTCGGCGAGGTCCTCGCCGCACTGCACGACGCCCGCGAGCTCGGGGTCGAGGAGAACGCGGACTCCTGGGCCCTGCAACGAGCCCTGCTCGGGTACGTCGAGGAGCACTGGCAGGAGCCCGACAACGGGATCTGGGAGATGCGCGGACCCCGACGGCACTTCACGCACTCGCGGGCGATGATCTGGGCGGCCTTCGACCGCGGCGTCGCCGCCGTCGAGGAGTTCGGGCTCGAGGGTCCCGTCGAGCGCTGGCGGACCCTGCGCGCCGCGGTCCGGGCCGAGATCGAGGAGCACGGCTGGAACGCCGAGCGCGGGAGCTACCGGCAGCACTACGACACCGACGAGGTCGACGCCAGCCTGCTCGTCCTGCCGCAGATCGGCTACGTCAAGGCCGACGACACGAGGATGACCGGGACCGTCCGGGCGATCGAGGAGGACCTGCGCACCGGCGACGACGGACTCGTGCTCCGGTACCGCACGTCCTCCGGCTTCGACGGACTCTCCGGCAGCGAGCACCCGTTCCTGGCGTGCTCGTTCTGGCTCGTCGAGCAGTACGCCGCGTCCGGCCGCATCGAGGACGCCGAACGGCTCATGGACGTGCTCGTCGGGTACGCGAACGACGTCGGCATGCTCTCCGAGGAGATCGACGTCGCCACCGGGCACCACGTCGGCAACACGCCGCAGGCACTCTCGCACCTCACGCTCGTGTCGGCCGCGGACGCGATCGCCCGCGCGCGCGGAGCAGCCGCCGGGCACCGCACCCGCCTGCCCGTGCACGACGGTGGCACGCGCTCCTGGACCGGCGAGGGCGAGCGGGCGGGCACGCCCGCCTGACCGGCGCTGACTGCCCGGCGGTCTCGGGCGTACCTGGTCGAATCGGGCGTACCTGGTCGGAAGTTCCGACCAGGTACGCCCGAAGTCACCTACCAACGCGCGCGTCATGGGAAAGAACGTCCCCACAAACGGACTGGAGGCGCGGTGCCAGCTGGCACCGCGCCTCCCGTCCGTCAGACCCGCCCGTCCAGGGCGCGGCCGTCACGTCCGTCAGGAACTCAGGACGAGGACTCCCAGTCCGCCGGGCCGCGCGAACCCGCGCGGTACTCCTCGAGCGGGACCTCGTCGGCCTTCCAGGCCTTGACGACCGGCTCGACGATCTCCCAGCAGCGCTCGGCCACGTCACCGCGGATGGAGAGCAGCGGGTCGTCGTGGAAGATCCCGTTGAGGACCTCACCGTAGGGGGTGAGCTCGCCGTCCGCGAAGGACGAGGACAGCGTGACCTGGCCCATCTCGAACGGGTTGCCGCCACCGTTCGCCGACACCGTCAGCTCGATCTCGTCGGGGTTCAGCACGATGCGGAGGGTGTCCGCCTTCGGCCGACCGGAGAGGCCGGAGGGCAGGCGCGTGACCGGCTTGAAGGTGATGAGCACCTCTTTCCGGCTGGCGCCGAGCGCCTTGCCGGAACGCAGGGTGAAGGGAACGCCCTTCCAGCGAGCGGTGTCGACCTCGACCGAGATCTCGGCGAGCGTCTCGGTGCCCCGCGACTTGTCGACGCCGTCCTCGTCCTGGTACGACGGCAGTTCCTTGCCGTCGATCGTGCCGGCCGTGTAGACGGCGCGACGCGATGCGATCTTCGGGTCGCCGCCCTTGAGCTCGGTCGAGCGGAGCACGCGGGCCAGGGACGAGCGGAACTCGACGGAGTCGATGTCCGCCGGGGCGTCCATCGTCACGATGCCGAGGATCTGGAGCAGGTGCGACTGGATCATGTCGACCATCGCGCCGGCCTCGTCGTAGTACTGGGCGCGGTTCTCGAGACCGAGGGTCTCGTCGTAGAAGACGTCGACCTTCTCGATGTTCTCGGCGTTCCAGATCGGCTCGAACAGGCGGTTCGCGAAGCGCAGGCCGATGATGTTCAGGACCGTGGTGCGGCCGAGGAAGTGGTCGGTGCGGTGCACGCGCTCTTCGGGAACGAGCTTCAGGACCGTCTCGTTGAGGGCGCGGGCGCTCTCGACGTCGGTGCCGAAGGGCTTCTCGAACGCGAGCGTGGTGCCCTCGGGGAGCTCGACCTGCTGCAGGGCCTCGCAGATGTCCGAGGCGATCTGCGGCGGCAGCGCGAAGTAGAGGATCGGTTCGGCGTCGGCGTCCGCAGCGGCGAACAGCGCCTTGAGGTGCTCGGGGTCGGTCGGGTCACCCTGGATGAACTGCGTCGAGGCGAGCGTTGCGTCCACCTCGGGGCCCTTCACGTCCTGCGACGCGAAGGACTTCGTGACGATGTCCTTCCACTGCTCCTCGCTGCGGGCGCTGCGGCCCGTGCCGATGAGCTGGACGGGAACCGCTCGACCGCTCTGCAGGAACGTGCCGAGGCCCGGCAGCAGCAGGCGGGAGGCGAGGTCGCCCGTCGCGCCGAAGATGATGAGAGTGCGCTTGTCGGTCACCGGAGGTGACTCCTTTCGCTGTGGTGGGGGTGGTCCGCTTGAAGCCAAGCCGTGGGCGGACTGGTTGATTCCCGGGCGAGGCCGGTTCGTTCCGGTTCCTGCTGCGCTCCCGGCGGCGCTCCCGGCCGCGGGGGCGGACGCACTTCGGGCGGCACCGGTGTGGTGCCGCCCGAAGTCAGGTGCGCTGCAGGTCCAGGTCAGTGACCGAAGTTGCCGCGGTAGTACTCGTAGACCCAGCCGACGAGGGTGACCGCCACGAGGGCGAGACCGATCGGCACGATCCAGAGGCCGGCCGCGACGCCGAGGAAGACGACCGCCGTCGAGGCCGCCAGGAGGATCGGCCACCACGACCACGGGCTGAAGTGCCCGAGCTCGGCGTCGCCGTCCTCGATGTTGGCGTCCGGACGGTCCTCGGGCAGCTCGCCGCCCTGGGAGGACATGACCTTGCCGAGGTAGAACGCGATGAACGCGGACATGATCCCGGTGAGGCCGATGGCCACGGTGCCGACCCACTCCGGCTCGCCGTAGTAGATCAGCGACCAGATGGTGTACGCGGCGTCCGCGAGGATGAAGAACCCGAAGAGGATCCAGAACAGGTTGGTGTTGGCGCGCATCGCCTTACTTCACCTCGCCCTTCGCGGCGTCGTAGGTCGGGGCATCGGGCGCGTCCTTCGCGGGACCCACACCGATCGGCACACCCGCTTCGGGGTGGTTGAGGTCGAACGCCGGGGACTCCGAACGGATGCGCGGGATCGACGTGAAGTTGTGGCGCGGCGGCGGGCAGCTGGTGGCCCACTCGAGCGAGCGGCCGTAGCCCCACGGGTCGTTCACGGCGACCTTCGGCGCGTTCCGGGCGGTGACGTAGACGTTGAAGATGAACGGCAGGAACGAGATCGCGAGGATCATCGAGCCGATCGTCGACAGCTGGTTCATCCAGGTGAAGCCGTCGTTCGGCAGGTACGTCGCGTACCGACGCGGCATGCCGATGACGCCCAGCCAGTGCTGGATGAGGAACGTCGTGTGGAACCCGATGAACAGGAGCCAGAAGTGGATCTTGCCGAGGCGCTCGTTGAGCATCTTGCCGGTCCACTTCGGCCACCAGAAGTAGAAGCCGGAGAACATCGCGAAGACGACGGTTCCGAAGACCACGTAGTGGAAGTGGGCGACGACGAAGTACGAGTCGGACACGTGGAAGTCGAGCGGCGGCGACGCCAGGATCACACCGGTGAGACCACCGAACGTGAAGGTGATGAGGAAGCCGACGGCCCAGAGCAGCGGGGTCTCGAACGTGACCGAACCGCGCCACATCGTGCCGACCCAGTTGAAGATCTTCACGCCCGTCGGGACCGCGATGAGCATCGTCATGAGCGAGAACCACGGGAGCAGGACGCCACCGGTGACGTACATGTGGTGTGCCCACACCGTGACCGAGAGGGCCGCGATCGCGATGGTCGCGTAGACGAGGGTCTTGTACCCGAAGATCGGCTTGCGGCTGAAGACCGGGAAGACCTCCGACACGATGCCGAAGAACGGCAGCGCGATGATGTACACCTCGGGGTGTCCGAAGAACCAGAACAGGTGCTGCCAGAGCAGGGCACCGCCGTTTGCCGGGTTGAAGATCTGCGCGTCGAACACGCGGTCGAGCCCGAGGCCGAAGAGCGCTGCGGCGAGGACCGGGAAGGCCATCAGCACGAGGAGCGCCGTCACGAGGGTGTTCCAGGTGAAGATCGACATGCGGAACATGGTCAGACCCGGGGCACGCATCGTGATGATCGTGGTGATGAAGTTCACCGCACCGAGGATCGTCGAGAAGCCCGTCATGCCGAGTCCGAAGACCCACAACGTACCGCCGAGCCCTGGTGTGAACGTCGTGTCACTCAGTGGCGCGTAGGCGAACCAGCCGAAGGACGCGGCACCCTGCGGGGTGAGGAAGCCACCGACCGCGATGAGCGAGCCGAACAGGTAGAGCCAGAAGGCGAAGCCGTTCAGACGCGGGAACGCGACGTCCGGCGCGCCGATCTGCAGCGGCATGATCGCGTTCGCGAAGCCCGAGAACAGCGGCGTCGCGAACATCAGCAGCATGATCGTGCCGTGCATCGTGAACAGCTGGTTGTACTGCTCCTTCGTCGCGACCACGTGCAGGCCGGGCTCGAAGAGCTGGGCGCGGATCACGAGCGCCATCACACCCGCGAGCAGGAAGAAGATGAACGAGGCGATCAGGTACATGTACCCGATGGTCTTGTGGTCCGTGGAGGTGATCCACCGGACGATGATGTTGCCCTTCCGACCGACCTTCGACGCCTGGAAGTCCGGCGTCGTGGTCTGTGCAGTCGGCTGGCCGACAAATGACGTTGTCATCTTTCGGAGCCCCTACTCGTTCTCGCTCGACGCCACCGGCGCCTTGTTGTCCGGTTCGTTCGTGTTGGTGTTGTACTCGTTGCCGAGCAGACCCACCTTGCCCTGGTCCTTCAGGGTGTCGAGGTAGTCCTGGTACTGCGCCGGCGTCACGACCTTCACCTGGAAGAGCATGAGCGAGTGGTACTCACCGCAGAGCTCGGCGCACTTGCCCTGGTACGTGCCGAGCTTCTCCGGGATGAAGTACTCGTAGTTCGTCTTGCCCGGGAGCATGTCCTTCTTGTACAGGAAGTCGATGATCCAGAAGGAGTGGTCGACGTCGCGCGAGGACAGCTCGATCTTGACCTTCTTGCCCTGGGGCAGGTACAGGGTCGGGAGCTGCGACTCGTCGATCGCACCCTTGGCGTTCTCTTCTTCCTGGGCCTGGATGCCCTGGTAGTAGACGCTCTCGTCGGGGTTCTTCTGGTCGATGTAGTTGAAGTCCCACGCCCAGCGCTTGCCGTACACGTGCACGGTGGCGTCCGGGTTGGTGAACGGCTTCTCGATCGCGGCCTGGTCCTTCGCGGTGAAGGCGAAGAAGCCGAGGACGAGGATCAGCGGCACGATCGTGTAGAAGATCTCGAGCGGCATGTTGTACCGCATCTGCACCGGCAGGCCGGTCTGGCCCTTGCGGCGGCGGTAGACGATGGCGGCCCAGATGATGAGGCCCCAGACGATCAGACCGACCGCGAGCAGGACGACCCAGCTGGTGGTCCACAGGCCGACGATGCGGCTCGTGTGGTTGGTGACGTCCTTCGTCTCCTCCGTGCCGGGGAGCCATCCGTTCAGCTGCTGCTGCGTGCAGCCAGCCAGTGCGATGACCAGACCGACGGCCACCGGGACGGCCGCCCAACGTATACGGCGATTCGAACGCACTGTTACCTCTCGGAAGACGTGAAACCGGAGGAGCCTGCGACGCGAAGGTCGCTCATGGCCCGCTCCCAGCTTGGTTGGAACACTCCTAGCTTACTCGCAGCTGGAGACCGCTCGCGCACACGCGACACGCACTCGGCCGCGATCCGCACCCGTTCCGGACGCGTTTTCCCTGGTCGTGCGGGATGCCACGCCCGGAGAACGCACGAGCGGGGAGCGACCGTGTCGGTCACTCCCCGCTCGTGTCGGATCGACGGGCGATCAGTGGAAGCTGTCGCCGCACGCGCAGCTGCCCTGCGCGTTGGGGTTGTCGATCGTGAAGCCCTGCTTCTGGATGGTGTCCTCGAAGTCGATCGAGGCACCGTCGAGGTACGGGACGCTCATCTTGTCGACGACGACCTCGACACCCGGCTCGAACTCGGCCGTGGTGTCGCCGTCGAGCAGCCGCTCGTCGAAGTAGAGCTGGTAGATCAGCCCGGAGCAGCCGCCGGGCTGCACGGCGAGACGCAGGCGCAGGTCGTCGCGGCCCTCCTGTTCGAGGAGGCTCGCCACCTTCGCCGCGGCCGCGTCGCTGAGCAGGACGCCGTGCGAGGGCGTCTCGGTCGCCGGTGCGTTCTCGGTGATGGTGTCGCTCATCCGCGCGTCTCCCTCCGGGCGGTGTGGTTCACCGCTCCTGGTCCGATTGTAAGCACCGTCAGCCGCGAGTCGCGAGACGCGCCAGCAGGATCGTCTCCGAAGCGATCGCGCGGTGCAGTACGCCGAGGTGCTGCGACTCGTTCGGGCTGTGCGCGCGGGTGTCCGGGTCCTCGACGCCGGTCACGAGGATCTGCGCCTCCGGGAACTCCGCCGCGAGGTCGGACACGAACGGGATCGACCCGCCGATGCCCTGCTCGACGGCGTCGTTGCCCCAGCCCTCGCGCATCGCGGTCCGCGCCTCCTGGACGGCCCAGCCGGCGGTGTCCACCAGGAACCCGTCGCCGGCGTCCGGCTCGGTGAGCTCGATCCGCGCGCCGAACGGCACGTGCTCGCGCAGGTGACGCTCCACCGCCGCGGCGGCCTCGGACGCGTCCTGCCCCGGGGCAACCCGGACCGAGACCCGGGCGGAGACGGTCGGCAGCAGCGTGTTCGACGCGTTCGCGACGCTCGGCACGTCCATGCCGGTGACGGTGATCGACGGCTGGAACCACATGCGGGACAGGACGTCACCGCGTCCCACCGGTCGGACGCCGGGCAGGAGCGCTGCGTCCGACGCGAGCTCGTCCTCGGAGCGGGCCGGCACGGGCGCGTCGTACGACGTCAGCCCCTCGACCGCGACCGAGCCGTCGTCGTCGTGCAGGGACGCGAGCAGCCGGACCATCGGGATCATGGCGTCTGGCGCCGCTCCCCCGAACATGCCGCTGTGGCTGGCGTGCTCGAGCGTCGTCAGGGTGAGCTTGAACGTGACGTTGCCGCGGAGGGACACCGTGATCGACGGCACCTCGGTCGACCAGTTGTCGCTGTCCGCCACCACGATGACGTCCGCCGCCAGGTGCTCCTTCTGCTCGCGGAGGAAGGTGCGGAACGACCGGGAGCCGAACTCCTCCTCACCCTCGACGAACAGCACGACGCCGAGGTCGAGGTCGTCGCCGAACTGCGCGTGCACCGCCCGGAGCGAGGCGATGTGGGTCATGACGCCGGCCTTGTCGTCCGAGGCGCCGCGGCCGTACAGGCGGTCACCGCGGAGCGTCGGCTCGAACGGCGGGGTCTCCCAGAGCGCGTCGTCGCCCTGCGGCTGCACGTCGTGGTGGGCGTAGAGCATGACCGTCGGCTTGCCGTTGCGGGCCGGGCGGACCGCGAGCACCGCGGGCTGTCCGAGCTCACCGCCGGTGGACTCGGCGTCGGCGGTGTCCCCGGAGACCGCCGACCGCACGATCCGCACGGCGTCGTCCGCGAACACGCCCGTCGACCGCGCGAGGTCCGCGACGGCCTCGGCGCTGGCCCGCACGTTCGCCGGGTCGAAGGCCGACCAGGACACCGAGGGCAGCCGCACGAGCGCGGAGAGGTCGGCGATCGTCGTGGGCAGCGCGCCCTGCACGTGTTCGCGGAGGGCGTCGAGGAGTGCGGGGTCGGTCGCGGGGCTGTGCTGTGCGGTGTCGGTCATGCCCGGTAATCTAGAGGACGATCCAGCACGCACACCGCCGTTAGGAACGCACCGTGGCGAAGGCAGCCCCCAAGACCAACACGACCGTGAACCCGACCGAGGCCGAGCTCCTCGAGCAGGGGAAGGGTCGCCCGACCCCGAGCCGTCGCGAGCGTGAGGCCGCCAACCGCCGCCCCCTCGTCGGCAACAGCCCGGTGGACAAGAAGGCCGCTCGCGCACGCCTCACGAACGAGCGCGAGAAGGCCCGCGTCGGCATGGCCAACGGCGAGGAGCGCTACCTCCCCGCGAAGGACAAGGGCGAGCAGCGCAGGTTCGTGCGCGACTGGATCGACGCCCGCTGGAACGTCGGCGAGATCATGATGCCGGTGCTCGTGCTGTTCCTGATCGTCGGGTTCGCGGCCTCGCAGACCGCCATCGCGTCGTACGCGCTCCTGCTCGTCTGGGCGTTCGTGGCGCTCTTCGTGCTCGACTGCGTCATCCTCTGGCTGTCGTTCCGCAAGAAGCTGACGAACAAGTTCGGCTCGATGCAGCGCGGCACGTTCCTCTACATCCTCACGCGTGCGTGGCAGCTGCGCTTCCTGCGCCTGCCGAAGCCGCAGGTCAAGCGCGGCGAGTACCCCGCCGTCTGACCCACCACGAAGCGCCGTCCGGTTCGCCGGGCGGCGCTTCGTCGCGTCCGGCCCGCGACCCTCTCGCGCGGTCTGCTCAGCAGTTGTCCGCTTGCCCGTCGGCCGCACGCATCGTCGGGGTTCCACAACACGCCGCACTCGGATCGCCGAGGTTCCGCGGCAAGGCGGCCTCCGCGGCCAGATTCCGAGATTCCGGAACCTCGAGGGACGCGACCGGACGTGGCTTGGGACCAGCCGCATGGAGGCGCGGTGCGGGCCCGTTGCTCGCCTCCAGGCCGCTGGTGGGCAGGTCCCGAGTGCGTGACGCGCGGTGCGCGGAACGCCGTGGTTCCGCGAACGACGGCGCTGGGAGACGAGATGCCGTTGTTTCGGAACCTCGGTGCGTCGCGCTGCGCCGCGGCCTGTCCGCGTCAGCGCGCAGCGCGCCGCAGGCGCCGCCGCCGCAGCCGGTTGATGCGCGTCGCCCAGGTCGGCCCCTCGTAGAGGAACGCCGTGTAGCCCTGCACGAGCGTGGCCCCGGCGTCGATGCGGTCCTGCACGTCCTGCTCGCTCGTCACGCCCCCGACCGCGATGACGCAGAAGTCCGCCGGCACCGCAGCACGCACGCGCCGCAAGACCTCGAGGGATCGGGCGGCCACCGGAGCGCCGGACAGGCCGCCGGCACCCATCGCCGACACCTCAGCCTCCGGGGTCACGAGGCCCGCCCGCGAGATCGTGGTGTTGTTCGCGATGACGCCGGCCAACCCGAGGGACACCGCGAGCTCGGCGATCGCGTCGACCTGCTCGTCGGTGAGGTCCGGCGCGATCTTCACGAGCACCGGAACCTTGCCAGCGGCGTCCCGCACGGCGGTGAGCAGCGGGCGGAGCTGGTCGAGTTCCTGCAGGCCACGGAGCCCGGGCGTGTTCGGCGAGCTGACGTTGACGGCCAGGTAGTCCGCGAACGGCGCGAGGCGTCGGGTGGACTCGAGGTAGTCGTCGATCGCGTCGGCGACGTCCACGACCCGGCTCTTGCCGATGTTGACGCCGATGACCGGGCGACCGGGGTTCCGGCGGGCGCGTTCGAGCCTGCGGGCGGCCGCGGCGGCACCGTGGTTGTTGAAGCCCATCCGGTTGATGAGCGCGCGGTCCGCGATGAGCCGGAAGAGCCGCGGTCGTTCGTTGCCGGGCTGCGGCTTCGCGGTGATGGTGCCGACCTCGACGTGCCCGAACCCGAGGACCCCGAGTCCGGCGATGCCGCGGGCGTCCTTGTCGAACCCGGCGGCGAGGCCGAACCGCGACGGGAAGTGGATCCCCATCGTGGTGACGCCGTCCATCGCCGACGGACGCGAGTACCGCTCGACCAGTCCGCGCACGATCGGCACGTGCGGCAGGGTCTTGATCACCGCGAAGGCGATGTGGTGCGCGCGCTCCGGGTCCATGTTCGCGAACACGGATCGGAACACGACGGCGTACCCGCCACGGACGATGCGTTCCGCGATGCCGCTCACGCGTCGGCCCCGGCCGGTGAGGCAGCCCCTGCCCCGCCGTGGTGGTCGATGCGGAGCTGCCCGATGGCGTCCTCGAAGTCCTCGAGCGAGTCGAAGGCCTGGTAGACGCTCGCGAAGCGCAGGAACGCCACCTCGTCGAGTTCGCGCAGCGGGTCGAGGATCGCCAGGCCGATGTCGTTCGCGTCGATCTGGCTCGAGCCGGACGAGCGGACGGTCTCCTCGACGCGCTGCGCGAGCACCGCCAGGTCGCCGTCCGTCACGGGGCGGCCCTGGCACGCCTTGCGCACGCCGGAGACGATCTTGTCGCGACTGAACGCCTCGGTGACCCCGTTGCGCTTCACCACGTTGAGCGAGGCGGTCTCGGTGGTCGAGAAGCGGCGCCCGCAGTTGGGGCACTGACGACGGCGACGGATGGAGGTTCCGTCGTCGCTCGTCCGGGAATCGACGACGCGGGAGTCCGGGTGGCGGCAGAAGGGGCAGAACATGGCGTCCCCCAGGCTATCGGTTCGAGCGCTCCGTCACGGCGGCGCCGTGCGCGGGGAGCTGTTCCTCGGTGGAGAGAGCGACGATGTGGCCGGCGACCTCGGACAACGCCGAGGGCGTGTACCGGATGACCTGCTGCGGCCGGAGGAACGTCGACGCGGACAGCCCGGAGCCGAACCGTGCCTGACCGCCGGTCGGGAGCACGTGGTTCGACCCGGCGAGGTAGTCCCCCAGGCTGACCGGCGTGCTCGGCCCGACGAACACCGCACCGGCGGCGTCGATCTGCGCGAGCACGGCGTCGTCGTCGGCCGTCTGGATCTCGAGGTGCTCCGGCCCGTACGCGTTGCTCACGGTCGCGGCGTCGGCGAGCGAGTCCACCAGCACGATGGCGGACTGCGGTCCGTCCAGGGCGGTCTGGAGGCGCGCTGCGGTCCCCAGCGCAGCCACCCGTGACGGGATGGCCGCCTCCACCGCATCGGCGAACGTCGCCGACGTCGTCACCAGCACGCTGCCGGCCTGCTCGTCGTGCTCGGCCTGGCTGATGAGGTCGGCGGCCACGAACCCGGCGTCGGCGGTGTCGTCGGCGATCACGAGGATCTCGGTGGCGCCGGCCTCGGCGTCGATGCCGACGACCCCGCGCACCAGGCGCTTCGCCGCGGCGACGTAGTTGTTGCCGGGACCCGTGACGAGGTCGACCGGCTCGAGCCCGATCGACGGCACGCCGTACGCCAGCGCGCCGATCGCCCCGGCACCGCCCATCGCGTAGACCTCGTCGACGCCGAGGAGCCCGGCGGCCGCGAGGATCGTCGGGTGCACCGCTCCGCCGTGGTCCCGCTGGGGTGGGGACACGAGGGCGATCGACCCGACGCCGGCGACCTGCGCGGGCACCACGTTCATGACCACGCTCGACGGGTACACCGCCTTGCCACCGGGGACGTAGAGCCCCACGCGGCGCATCGGCTGCCAGCGCTGGTGCACCTCGGCGCCGTCGGCCAGCGTGGTGACGGACGCCGCGGGCACCTGTGCGGCACTCGCGGCGCGGACGCGGCGGATCGCCTCGTCGAGGGACTCGCGCAGCGCCGGGGTGAGCCCGGCGACGGCGGCGGCGATCTCGGCGGCCGGCACGCGCACGTGCTCCGGCGCTCCCCCGTCGAACCGCTCGGCCTGCTCGCGCAGCGCCGACTCGCCGTGCTCGCGGACCGCGTCCACGAGCTGCCGTGCGGCGTCGACGGCGTGCGAGACGTCACCGGCGGCGCGGGGCATGAGTCGGAGGAGGTCGGCACGGGCGGGGAGGCCGCCGCGGAGGTCGATTCGCTGCATCATCAGGGGGCCAAGCCTACCGAGGGGGTCGGACGGAACGTGCCCCGCGCCCAGTAACGTGAGGGTCGATGAACTTCGAGAAGGCACGGCGCCTCGTCAGCGACCTCGTCCGCGTCAACGAGCGGTACGCACGCGACGGCCACTACCGGAACGACGTCCGCGAGCGACTCGGGCGCACGGTGTCCCGGGTGGACGTCGGCGTGGCCCGGCGCGAGCGCGACCGGGCACCGCTCACCGCCCGCCCGTTCGAGGGCCTGGTCGAGACCAGCCTGGCGCTCGCCGGCATCCGCACCGTTGACCGCGCGCCCGAGGTCGTCCTCGTGGTCGACGAGCTCCGCGAGGGTGCCGCGTTCGCCGGCGTGCAGACCGCCCTCGCCGTGGCCCTCGCGCTCGGCGAGCGGCTCGGCCGCCCGGTCCGCGTCGTCATGGTGCGCTGGACGACCCCGGGCAACAGCGCGGCCGCCGCCGAGGCCCTGGTCGCCGACCGGTTCCCGGAGTCCCGCGTCGACGGCCGCCCCGGTGTCCGCGTCGTCCGTCGCGAGGACGTCCTCGACACCGCGTTCGGCCGCGACGACGTGTGGATCGCCACGCACTGGAAGACCGCGCATCCCATCGACGTCGCCGTCACCGCCGGAGTGGTCCCCCGCGACCGCGTCGTGTACCTCGTGCAGGACTACGAACCCGGCTTCAGCCCCTGGTCGACCGAGTACGCCGTCGCCGCGTCGACCTACCGCGCCGGCTTCCGGATGCTCGTGAACTCGGAACCGCTCCGGAAGTACCTCGCCGAGGTCGAGGGCCTGGACGTCCCGACGGAGCGGACGTTCGCGCCGCACCTCGACCTCGAGCTGCTCGAACGTGTCGCCGGGGCCCGCACACACGAGTCGACCGTCCGCGTCCTCTTCTACGGACGCCCGAGCAAGCACCGCAACCTGTTCCGGCTCGGCGTCGCGGCGCTGCGGGTCGCCGTCCAGGAGCTCGCCGACGACGGCATCCGGGTGGAGTTCCACTCCGCCGGCGAGCAGCACGGCGACGTGGAGCTCGACGGGGGCCGGGGCGACGTCAAGCTCGTGAGCCACGGGACGATGCCGTGGGACGACTACTTCCGCTTCATCGCCTCGACCAACGTCGTCCTGTCGCTGCAGCACAGCCCGCATCCGAGCCACCCGCCGTTCGACGGTGCGATCTCCGGCGCGCGGGTCGTCACGAACGAGTTCCGCGACACCCGGGGCCACCTGCACCCGAACCTCGCAGCGGTCCCCGCCGACGCCCGGTCCCTCGGGCTCGCGGTCGCCGACGCCGTCCGAGCCGCCGCGGCCGACGGCCCGACGGGGTTCGTGCCGCTCGACGACGACGCGCTCGGCGGCCCGCTCGACAGCGCCGTCGACACCCTCGCCGCCCAGCTCGAACACGACCACCAGCACGAGCACGAGCACGAGCAGCCGGCGTCCGAACCGAACCAGGAGTCCACCCGATGACCCGCTCCACCCTCGTCGTCGTGCCCGTGTACGGCGACCTCGAGTCCCTGCTGCGCTGCGTCGACGGGTTGATCGAGCACCTCGACACCGACCGCCACCGTGTGCTGCTCGTCAACGACTGCGGCCCCGACGTCGACACGATCGAACGGGCCCTGCTCGACCGCATCGCCGACCGGCCCGGCTTCCGGTACGAGCGCAACGACCACAACCTCGGCTTCGTCGGCACCTGCAACCGCGCCGTGCTCGAGCTCGACACCGGGGCCGAGGCCGTCCTCCTGCTCAACAGCGACGCCGTGCCGACCGCGGGCTTCCTCGACGCGATGCTCGCCGTGCTCGACGAGGAACGCACGGGTGTCGTCACCGCCCGCAGCGACAACGCGACGATCGCGAGCATCCCGTACCGGCTGACGAACCGCGGCGCCGCCCGGACCGAGGCGCGTACCCGTGCGGTCTGGTCCGAGATCGCCCCGCTCCTGCCCGAGTCCCAGGTCCTCCCCGTGGCGATGGGGTTCTGCTTCCTGACACGTCGCGAGCTGATCACGGAGCACGGCCTCTTCGACGAGGCGTTCGCCCCCGGGTACGGCGAGGAGAACGACTACTGCCTCCGCATCGCCGCACACGGCTGGCTGGCGAAGATCGCCAACCGTGCGCTCGTCCTGCACGCCGGCGGCAAGAGCTTCGCGGGCAACCGGTCCGCGCTCCGCGCCGCCCACCAGCGGGAGCTCGAACGCCGGTACCCGTTCCTGCCCGACGCGGTCGCCGCCTACCAGCGGCACGGCATGACCGCGACCGAGCGCTTCGCCGACGTGCTCGTCCCCGCCGGGCCCGCCGCCCGGCTGGCGGTCGACCTGCGGCACGTCGAGGACGCCGCGGGGCTGGCCCGGCAGATCGACGCGGCCTTCGGGGACGGCTTCAGCCTGGAGGCACGGCTCCCGGCCGGCACGTCGGCCCCCGCCGGGTGGGCGGTCACCTCGGACGACCCGAACCCCGACGACCTCGTGACGGCGCAGATCCTGGTCGACCCGACGCCGGGCGACCTCGTGACCGCGAACCGTCGCGCCGCGGTCTGGGTGGTGGTGCGCACCGACTCGACCACGCCGCCCTGGTCATCGGCGCGGTACCGCGCCGGCGCCGACCGGGTGGCCGACCTGGCACGCCCGTTCGCCGACGTGGTCACGCCCGACGAACTCGAGAGCGCTCGCGAGGGCGTCGAGAACAGCATGCTCGCGCCGCTCGACGGCACGTCCGCACACCTGGAGCGGCGGTGGGCGGCGTTCCTGCCCCTCGAGCTCGCCGCCGTCGAGGTCGGCGCGGACGACGCCTCCGACGAGGTCGCGCGCCTGCGCCGGGAGCTCGACGACCTGCGCACGAGCCGCTCCTTCCGCACCGGCCAGGCGATCGCCAAGGTCGCCTCGCGACTGCCGGGGCGCCGCTGATGGCGGACCGCTCCGGGCTCGGGCGGGTCGCACGGCGGCTCGCACGCGGGTTGCGCGGACCCGAGAAGCCGCTGACCGTCACCGACCGGCTCGACCGGTGGGCCCGTCGGATCGGCGAGTTCGGCGTGCTCGACCGCGGGTACCTCGAGGCGCAGACCGGTCGGACGTTCGCCACCGACGACGAGGCGATCGCGTTCTACGTGCACAACGACGGCCAGCGGGGGCTCTCGCTCAGCCCGCTCGTCGAGCACGAGTGGATGCGCGAGCACCAGCCCGTGCCCGCGATGTCCTGGTACGACGCACTGCACCAGGAGGGACCAGAGCTCTTCCAGACCGGGCCGCTCTTCGACGCCGGCGTGTACGTGGCGTCGCTCCCGGCGGCCGACCGACCGACGTCCACCCTGGATGCACTCCGCCACTTCCTGCGGAACGCGACGGACACGACCGCGCTCCCCGTGCCTCCAGGCCGTCGCGGACCCGCACCCACGTGGGGCGCCGTCCGGGAGTCGGCCGTGCTGGCGGCCCGCGAGTTCGCTGCCGCGCAGCACCGGACCCGGCGTCGCTACCGGTCGACCTGGGACGGTCCGGAGACCGCCGACGTCCTCGCGCGGTACCCGCGCGGGGCGGCCCGACGCGAGGCCGAGCAGCCGCTCGTCTCGATCGTGATGCCGGTGCACCGCCGTGCCGACGTCGTCGGCGCGGCCATCGCGTCCGTCCGGGCGCAGCTGCACCCCGCGTGGGAGCTCGTCGTCGTCGACGACGGCTCGGGCGACGACACCGTCGACGTCGTCCGCCGGGCCGCCTCGGACGACGCCCGGGTCCGCCTGATCGAGCGGGAGAACGGCGGGGCCGGCGCCGCACGGAACACCGGGCTCGCGGCGGTCCGCGGCGACTTCGTGGCGTTCCTCGACGCGGACAACACGTGGCGACCGGAGCACCTCGCCGCGGCCCTCGCCGCGCTGCTCGAGACCGACGGCCCCGGCGTCCACACCGGTGTCCGGATGCTCGGCGCCAACAACGCCGACGACTCCACCGCGCCCGTCGAGACGTACCGCGGCGAGGACGGCACCCTCGAGGACCTGCTCGCCGGGAACTTCATCGACCTCAACGCCCTCGTCGTGCGGCGCGACGTCGCGGCGGCCGTGGGTCCCTTCGACGAGACCCTGCGCCGCTGGATCGACTGGGAGTGGCTGCTCCGGATCGGCAAGCGCTTCGGCGTCCCCGCGTACGTGCCGGTGATCGGTGTCGACTACGACAACGTCCGCGACCCGCGCCGGGTGTCGTCCGCGCAGCCGGCGTCCTGGCAGGAGGTCGCACTCGCGCGGCACCGCATCGACTGGGACGCCCTCGCCGCCGCCGCTCCGACGCGCGACGCGGCACTGGTGTCCGTCGTCGTCCCGGTCTTCCGCGACTGGACCATGACCCGTCGAGCCGTCGACGCTGTCCTCGGTGCCGCGGACCACGACGGCGACAGGGTCGAGGTCGTGCTCGTCGACAACGGCTCACCCCGATCCGTGTCCGCGATCCTCGGCGCGTGGTTCCGCGACGAGCCGCGGGTGGTCCTGCAGCGCGAGGACCGCAACCGGAACTTCGGCCTCGGCAGCGACCTGGGCCTCGCGCGGTCCTCGGGCGGGATCGTCGTCATGCTGAACAACGACACCGAGGTCACCACCGGGTGGCTCCGGCCGCTCGTCGCAGCGCTGGACGACCGCGCCGTCCTCGGGGCGCAGCCGCTCCTCGTCTACCCGGACGGCGTCGTCCAGACCGCCGGCACCGTGTTCGGCGGCGACAAGGTGCTGCCGTGGCACTTCCTCGGCGACCACCCCCGGCACGATGCGGACCGGTACTTCGGTGCTCCGGACGGAGCGTCGTCGTCGGTTCTGCGGTTCTCGGCCATCACGGCTGCTGCTGCCGCGTTCCGGGCCGCCGACCTCATCCGGTGGCATGGGTTCGACCCCGTGTACGCGAACGGCCTGGAGGACGTCGACCTGTGCCTTCGCGCACTGGCGTCGTCCCCGGCCGGCTCGACCTTCGTCGTCGTGCCGTCCTCCGTCGTGGTCCACCACGAGAGCCGCTCCCCCGGCCGCGACGACGCCCGGGTCGACAACCGCCGGATCTTCGACGAGCGCTGGCGCGGCCGGTACCCGGCTGCCGACGCCGTCGACCGGTACGACGCAGCCGGCCTGCGCTGGCTCGGGGTCGAACCGGGACTGCCGAAGGGGCACGCCGTGATGGTGCGGTCCTCGCGTCCGGTCGTCGTCCGCGAGGAAGGCGCCGTGGGCCTCCGCGTCGCGGTCAAGCACGACGGCACCCGGGTGGCCGACGTGACGGCGCTGGTGGCTGCGCTGGAGGGTGCAGGGCACACCGTGCAGGTCGACGTGCCGACGTCCTGGTACCGAGGGTCGAGCGGGATCGACGAGGTGACCGTGCTGGTCTCCGGGGCGCCGTCAGTGTCCGGGGGTCCTTCGTTCGTGCCGCAGCCCGGCGCGCACAACGTCGTGTGGCTCGCGCCGGGGCAGGTCGTGTCCGACGGGGACTTCGCCGCGGTCGTGGACGCCGAGGACGGGGCGGAGCAGGTGGTCCGGGCGCTCGCGTGACGTGAGCACCCGTCGTCTCTGTGGCCCTTTCTGGGGGTACGTTCACCCCCCTCCAAGCCCAACGCAGCCCGTTGTTCATCTTCGGGGGCGAACATATCTGTATGTCGCTCCTCTCCGATGCCATGCGGTCGACCTTCACGACCAAGTGCTCCGTGTGCGGTGCCGTCATCCGGAAGCGCGATGCGCTCGGCCACGAAGGACTGGCGTTCTGCTCGGTCCTCCACGAAGCCGAGTACATCGTCGCCACAGCCGACTGACGACTCCCCGTAGGATCGGGCAGTGCCCGATCGCTCCCTCGTGGTCTTCCCGGCCTACCGGGACAACCCGTACCTCAACCTGATGCTGCTGGCCCCCCGGGCCCGCGGCTGGAACGTCCTCGAGAGCCTCCGCCTCGAGCAGCTCGAACAGCACCTCGGACGTCTCGGCACCGGCGACGTGTTCCACATGCACTGGACCGCCCCGATCGTGCAGCGCACCGACGACGACCTCGCTTCGGCCGGCGCGCGTCTCGACCGCTTCCGCAGCGCCGTCGACGCGGCACGCTCGCGCGGCGCACGCCTCGTGTGGACGATCCACAACGTCCTGCCCCACGACGCCCGGCACCTCGAGCTCGAACTCGAACTGAACCGGTACCTCGCCGCGACCGCCGACGCCGTGCACGTGATGAACCGCGACACATCCGCAGCCGTCGCGCCGCACTACACGCTCGACACCGACCGCGTGGTGCACATCCCGCACCCCAGCTACCAGGGCGTGTACCCGTCGTCGGTGTCGCGGTCCGAGGCCCGGGCACGCTTCGGCCTCGGCGACGACGACCGGGCCGTCCTGGCGTTCGGCCAGATGCGTCCGTACAAGGGCCTCGACGTGCTCGTCGACGCCGTGCGCCGGATCCCGGCAGCGGACCGCCCGGTGCTGCTGCTGGCGGGTCGGACGTCGGACGAGGACCGCGCTTCGATCGACGTGCTGCTCGGCGACGACGTCCGGGCCGTCCGCAAGCACGACCACGTCGAGGACATCGACGTCCAGTGGTGGTTCCGGGCTGCCGACGTCGCGGTGTTCCCCTACCGGCGGGTGCTCAACTCGGGCAGCCTGCACCTGGCGGCGTCGTTCGGGGTTCCCTCGGTGCTGCCCGACGAAGCGCACCTGCGCGCGGAGTTCGGGGGCGAAGAGTGGATCCGGTGGTTCCACACCGGTGACGCTGCGGGGTCGCTCGCGGCGGTGCTCGCTGGACCTGCGGGCAGTGCGGAGGGGGCCGAGGCGTTCAGCCGGCGGCTGGCGCCCTTTGCGCGGTCGAGGGAGTACGCGGGAGTGTTGGACGGGCTCGTCGTGTCGTGAAGGGACAACGCCTTTTCATCGCTGACGGCTCAGCGGCTCCGGCGTGTGACCTTGGTCAGCAGACCACCGAGGCCCCGGCGGCGCGGGACGAGACGATCGATCAGGAAACGCCAGCCATCCTTACGGTCCGCGAGGGGCTGAATCCGGAAACCCTCACCGACCGGCGGCAGCTGCATGCGCGCGGTGATGACCGGGAACCGTTCTGCCACGCCAGCAAAGAGGACCGTCGCGGTGTACCTCCCCGGCGCGAGCGACTCCGCGGCAATATCCGCACGCCAGCGGCCGCCAGAATCGCCGGGCTCAATCTCCACCCGCTGCACACGCGGACCAATGAGTTCCATCGCGGCGATGAAACCGTGGGAACGAAGGTCGGCCGGGCCTTCGATGACCAATCCCCCCGCCGTGACCGCGGCCCGGTCCACCACGAACGGGACGATCCGCCGGAGCGACGAGACCGTCACGACCGCCTCCGCGTCCCCGGACTGGATCGCCGCGATCATCGCGTCCGGGAGTGCAGCGCCCTCGCCCGTGAGCTCGACGCCACTGAGCAGCGGGAGCCATTGGGCGATCCGTTCGGGTGCAACCTCTTCCGCGTCGTTCACGAACGCCGGGACCAGCCCCTCGAGCATCAGCGCTCGTGCGGCAGTTGGACGGGTCTTCGTCAGGCTGTCCACAGCAGCGACCCAGGCCCCCAGACGGTCCGCTGCAGACGCACTCGATGTCCCTTCGACAAACGCGCGCGCGGCCTGCCATCGTCCGTCGACCACGAGAGACCAGAGAACTCTTCGAATCGGTGCGACGTCGGCGAGCCCGTCGAGCGGAATCTGCTCGAGCAGTGCAGCGGTCGCCGCCGCCACTTCCGCCACAGCATGGTCGTCAGCTCCGGTCAACAGGAAGCGGTGCAGGTGCGCCCACCCGTCGGCGTCGAGGACGATCTCTGCGTGCTGCGATCGCAGCACCGGATCACTCCCGACCAAGGCCGCGCAAGCCGACTCCTGCTCGAGGTATCGGACCGTGACAGTGGCGTCCGCCTGCACGGAAAGCGACGACACGTCGCCGCGATCCCGATAGAGGTAGACGTACACCGGCACGACGTCCACAGACTGCGCACTGACGAACGCGCGCGTCATCGGTTCGATGTCTTCGACGCTCGCGACGTCAGGGAAACGCAGTCCGGCGCGATCCCAGAAGGTGCGGCGGAACATCCGGTTCCAACAGGCTCGCCCGGACAGGAGTTCGGGAACCTCGACGGGCGCCACCGCGCGCAAACCGTTGTCGAATGAGTACCAACGGCGCGTCGGGTTCCACGTGCGGCTCGCGGAGAACTTCAGGTGATCGCCTATCGCCATGTCCGAGCCGCTGGCTTCGAGCGTGTCGAGCATCGCGCGGTACGCACCGTCCGGGACGATGTCGTCCGAGTCAGCGAACACGATGTACTCGCCCCGGGCAATCGCGATGCCTTCCTCTCGAGCGGCGCCAGCACTTCCGGCGGCCGACCGCACGAGCTGAACCGCAGGGTCGACGGTCCCCACGACGGAGACGACATCGGCCGTCCCATCGCTCGAACCATTCTCCACAACGATGACCTCGGTCTGCGGGACGTTCTGAGCGCGGACGCTCTCGAGCAGCTCGGCGATCCAGGGCTCGGCATTGTGGGCCGCGACAATGACAGAAAGCACCGGTCCAGCGGGGTCGTGCCGATCGATCACAACGCCCCGTCAGCGGGCGGCGACGACTTGAGCACTGCAGTGCCGTCGCCGGATCCAGCGACTGCGACGCGCAGGGCGGGCTCCTTCCGCGGTTCTTCGATGTGCAACCCACGCATTGCGTCGAAGACACGTTCCGACGAACGGCCATCCCGGGTGTGGAAGGTGGCCGCCGTACGCGCGCGATACTGGTCAGGAGATTCCCAACCGTTCGCCGCGATCCGCTCAATGGAACCGATCACCCCTGCGACGTTCGAGACGACCGGGCCGAAACCGTCGCGCTCGTAGTCGAAGTAACCGCGCCGGCCGACGTGCGTTCCGTCGAAGAAGCGTTCGCTGTCGAAGTGGAAGTACGTCAGCGGTGCATCCACGAACGCAGCCTCGAAACCGAGCGAGGAGTAGTCGGTTACAAACGCCGCCGCACGGGCGATGACCTGCTGCACGTCCTCGTCGGCGAAGCTGAACAACCGGACGTGCGCCGGCAGATCGAAGTCCGACAGGTACGGCCTGATGTTGGGATGGGGCATGAATGCGATCTGCTTGCCGGCACCGCGCGCCAGTTCCGCCAGTTCCGGCGAGGAGAGGAGCTCGCTGTACTTGCGGGCGTACTCCGTTGATCCGAAGTCCGCGATCTTCTCACGGGCGTTCGACGTCCCAACGCGATCACCGAGTAGCCACTGACGCCAAGTAGGCATCACGACGATGAGGTCGCGTTCCAGGGTCGACTCCCGCTTGCGCTGCAGGGCGTCGTGCCTCGGAAGGCCAGTGAGGACGACTTCGTGCGATGAGAACGAGTACGGCCCGTGACCGGCGATTGCGTCGAACTCAGGCTTGGTCGTGGTCACGAAGCGGTCGAATGCCTTCCAGCTCAGCCATCGAGACATGTCGTAGTTGATCACGCCATGCTGGAGGAAGGTGAACTTGAACGAGTGGCGACCATACCGACGTCGCTCGAGGGGATCGGTCACGTAGTGGTCAGCATGTGACGATGCGAAGTGGTCGGCGTGGAGCAGGAGCATCTTCCACCGCATCGTCCCGGGCTCGACGAGACGGAAGCCTTCCCGATCCAAGCGGGACCAGTCCGGAGAGTCCTTCCTGAGGACGAACCATGCGTTCACCTCAGGTCGGTTCGCTCTGACCCAACGGTAGAGGTGCTCGGCGTTGTCGTTCGCGTCCGTGTCCCGATCCATGAATACCCAGGCGTTCGCGAACTCCCGTCGAGTCTTCGGGCTCCGGAGGAGCCACTCGAGAGCCTCGTCTTCGATGCTCCTTCGCTTCCACTTCGAGCGCACGTTCCGGATCGCCTTGCCGGCCCGAGCCCGCAGGTGCTGCACGAGTTCATCAGACGGGTTGAACCGGCCGTTGACGCGGCGACGGATGCTCACAATCGTGGGATCCAGCAGCGCCGGGGTCAAAGCGTCGGCGTGACCGTTCTGGTTCCAGCGCGTGAACACCTTCTTGTCATCGTCCAGCCACGCTTCGGTCCGGCGACCGCGAGGTAGCCAGACATGCCGTTCACGCATGAGCAATCGATCGAAGAACGTGTAGTCCCGAACGGTCTCGTGAAGCGGTTCACTGACCACGCCGTCCACGGCGAACCGCTCGTCGGGAAGTCCGCCGGTGAACCAGTAGGAGAGCTTCACCTGCTGACGAGCCTCGTCGACGTCGCTCAGTTTGATCCACTCGTGGCGCAGGGGCTGCTTTTCGTAGCCGTGGAGGAGTGCGTGACGAACGGCAAATTCCATGCCGGTGAGATCGAAGCTCCGAATCGCGTCCTTGCTGAGGTAACCGAGGATCTGCTCGACCAGTTCATGGAACCGTCCGAGGACTTCTCGAGGAGCACCCGCTGTCGTCGAGTGGACAGACTGCTCGCCCTTGAAGTACCAGTGCAGATCGTAGAGCACGGTGTTCTCAAGCCACCGCGGAGGCGTGCCGTGCTGCTCTGCGCCACGCCGGAGGAGATCGAGATACCCGAACTCGACCTGATCCGTGTACTTCTCACGTTTGAGGAAGCCTCCCTCCACGAGGGAGCTACCGTCGCCCCGGAGCCGATAGCGGTACTTGGCCGACGCCATCAGACCGATGTGGTGGCTGTCGGTCTGCAGCAGGTAGCGAGCGGTGAGGTGGCCGTCTTCGAAGGTCGGCCGGACGCGCTTGTCAAAGACGATCCCCGTCTCACGAAGCAGATCAACACGGATGAACGAAGAGTTGACCGAGAGCTGGATGATCGGTTCCACGAGCATGTCGACGATGCGGGACCCGAGCTTGAACCGCGTGCGCTGGGGATGATTGTCAACTACTTCACCCGAGGGCATGAGCCGCAACTGGTGCGCTGCCGCGAGGTTGATCGGTGAGGGGGCATCCGCGGCTCCGTGGAGTCGGAGGAACTTCTCGACCTCCTCGAAGTACGTCGGGTCCAGCTCGTCGTCCGGATCGGGGAAGGTGATCCACTCGCCGGTCGCGGCCTCGAGGCCGGTGTTGCGCGCTCCTGACAGACCCTGGTTTGCCTGTTCGATCACTCGGACGTTGTGGCGGTTGGACGCCGCCCAGTCGCTGAAGAGCTCGAGACTGTTGTCGGGCGAGCCATCGATCACGACGATGAACTCGACCGCCGTGAGATCAGACGTCTGAGCATCGACTGATTGCAGGAAGGCCGGGACGTACTCGGCGACGTTGTACGTGGGAACGACCGCGGTGATGAGCGGGCGACGGTTTGCGGGCACGGGATCGGTCCTCTATCAGGGTCTGCTGTCGGGCGACCAAACTCTACCCAACGACGGGGTGCCGTTCTGAGCCACACTCAGTGTGCCGTACGATTCATGGGTTCCGTGCTGCGACAGGGCACATCGGGCGTCCAGGTCGTCTCCGCTTTGACGCGCATCTCGGTCGAGCACACCTCCGAGCGAAAGCGACGCAGCATGGTCGAGACCTCCCCGCCGCCGGTCCTGTCTCGACGGGACTCGCGCGTACCCAGGTCGGCGGGCGTGCCTCGTGAACGATTCGCGCTCCTCGACGGACTACGGCTGGCCGCAGCACTGTCCGTGGTGGCGTTCCACTTCACGGCCCGTGAGACCGACGCATGGGCGACCCCGATCTCGGAACAAGCCCCGGGCGTCTTCGACCTGACCAAGTACGGCGTCTTCGGCGTCGACCTCTTCTTCGTCATCAGTGGCTTTGTCATCCTGATGACCGCATGGCAGCGGCCGATCCAGGACTTCGTGGCATCCCGCATCTCACGCCTGTACCCGGCGTACTGGACGTGCGTGCTGCTCACGGCGCTCATCCTCCTGGTAGATGGCGCTCACTGGTTCCGAGGCAGCGACGTGCTCATCAACCTCACGATGCTGCAGGAAGCGTTCGGTGTGCAGCACATCGACGGCGTCTACTGGACGCTCTGGGTGGAGATGCGCTTCTACGCCCTGATGGCGGTGTTCATCCTCATCGGGATCAGCGAGCGTAGGCTTCTCGCCTTCGCAGTCTGTTGGCCGATCGTCGCGGCGATCGCTGAAAAGACTCACCTGGACTTCCTGGCGTACGTCCTCGTCTGGCAGCACGCTGCGCTCTTCGCCGGCGGCATGATCATCTACCTCATCGGACGGAACGGTCATTCGCCCCTGCGGTGGCTGGCGCTAGGCTTCGTCACGTTGATGGCATTCGCGACCTCCACCCCGGAAGCCGCGGAGCGGATCCTCGGCACCACCGGGGCAGGCGTGCCCTCGCTCGCCGCAGTCGCTGCTGTATTCCTGTGCTTCGCAGCCGTCGCCGCCGTCACCCTCACTCCACTCCGCAGGATCCGGTGGAGATGGCTCACGCTTGCAGGAGCGCTGACATACCCCCTCTACCTGGTGCACGAGCAGATCGGATGGGTGGTGATCCGCCATACGCAGCAACTCGGATGGATTCCCGCGGTTCTCCTCGCCGCGCTCACTGCACTGGTTCTTGCAGCCGCCGTGCACTTCCTCGTCGAGCGCAGGGGAGGAAGAGCGCTCCGCCGTACCTTGAGTCAGGATCTCCTTCGCGTTCAGCAGGACCCCTCAAACCGCGCTGGAGCGGTCTCCGCCGGAACGGAGGCGTCTTGATGCTGCACGCCGTCGTGATGGGAGACATCGGGTGGCCACACCTCTACCATGTCGGTGACGAGGCGATGACCGAAGCCGCAGTGCACCAGCTCCGGGCGCGCGGCGTCGAGAAGATCACGCTGGTCGCGGCGGACCCGGACACCGCGACGACGTTGTACTCGGTTCCGGCAGTTCCCCGGTTCCACTTCAAGCTCCGGTGGCCGAGGGAATGGCACGACAGCCACCTCAAGAAGGTCCTGGCGCCACTCGACGGCTACGAGCGTGGCAATTCAGCGGCGACAACGGTTTTCGACGCCGTGCACGACGCGGACTTCGTCGTCATCGCCGGGGGCGGCAACCTCACGAGTGCCTACGTCCACCAAATGTTCGAACGACTGGCGTTGATCCGCGTTGCACGGCACTTTGGTCGGCCGGTCTTCGTGTCCAGTCAGACGCTCGACTCCGCATACCAAGAGCGCGACCTCCCGATCATCTCGGAGATCCTCGACGGCTCCGAACTCTTCGGTCTTCGGGAGGGCACTTCGCTTGCGGTGGCTCGAGCGCTCGCTGTCGGAGAAGGCGCGATCCGCGCAGTCGGGGATGACGGCTTGCTCACCCCGAGGTCTGATCCGCCGGTGACGATCTCCGACCGCCTGCCCGAGCGGTACATGGTCGCGAGCTTCGAGCGTCCGACATGGCTCGCAGACGACGCCGTCGACGGCTATTACGAATCCGTGGCGAAGACGCTCCAGTCCGCGGCTGAACGACTCGACTGTGACGTCCTGCTGATCCCACATGCAGGTTCGTTCGACGCAGAGCACCCAAAGGACGACATCGAGTCACACCGTGCAATCGCTTCCCACTCCGCACGGATCCGCGACCTCCCGTTGATGCGGGCGGCCGAGGTCCTCGGAGTCATGGCTCTTGCCCTCTGCACTGTCTCGACTCGGTACCACCCCCTTGTCTTCGGCGCGCAACTCGAGCTCCCGATGATAGGGCTCGCGCGTACGGCCTACACCTGGCACAGGATGCGTGGGGCTGCGCGCCAGTACGGCGCCGAGCACCACATCATGCCGATCGCCGTGCTCGAGGATCCCGTCGCCTTCGCCGACGTGCTCGAAGCAACCGTGGCGAGCGGCGACCTGGCACGCGGAGTAGCTCCAGCGAGCCGTCGCCGCCGCGCCCACCAGCAGTCGTGGTGGGATGAGATCGTCGCACGCGCTCGGATGCACGGCGACGGCATGACCATCTCGAGTGCACCATCGCCGCTCACTGCGCTTGAGGACCCCGCCTCTGTCCCGCTTCCCTCTGCGATCCAACACTTCGAATCACTCATCGGTGACGAGTCCACCGCGCGGGCCGAAGCAGAGGCACGAGCCGATCGGCTCCTCATCGAGTTCCGCCGCGTGAACGACCTCCAAGAGGACTCGGAGCGGAGAATCCGTGAGGCAACCGACCGAGCATCGAGGACGGCTGACCTGCTCGCTCGCGAGCGTCGGGAGGCGGAACGTGAAGCCGAATCTGCCAAGACCGAACTCTTCGCTGCACGGGAGCAACTTCGTGGGCTCGAGGAGAGCCTCCAGCTGACTGTCGCCGAGCGCGACGAGTGGCGACGCGCGGCACGGTCATTCCGTTCTGAGGTGCAGCGGTACAGAGACAGGAAGACGACGCGCATCGTCGATGGAGCCCGTCGCCTGTTCCGGTCACGGTGACGGCGCGCTGAGCGCGTGTGTTCGAGAGCGTTCAGGGTCGGATAGCCTCGAGGGATGGTTGCAATCGGCGCACGCGGGACCCGAGAAGAGCGTCGGAGGAAGTCTGCAGCGGACCAACTCCTGAGCGCTCACGTTGAATCACTCCGGTCGCTCCAGCGGCCGGTCGTCCTCATCGCGGGTCCGGACACGAGCACCACGTTGCCCGAATGGCGGACCGCCTTCCAGTACCGTCTGCACGTACTCACGACGGCCGACGAGGCGGTGAATCTTGAAGGCATCAACACTGCCGTCGCCTCCACAAATGACGAGATGACGGACTACATCCTCTCGATCGGACCAGTCGCCGCGGTGATCGACGAGGAGGCGACAACACTCGTCGACCGTCTCCAACGATGGCAGCGCTTCTTCTTCCACATAACGGCAGGAGGCTCGTTCATGACGCCGATCGTGCCCGTGTCGAGCACATGGGACGCTGCGACTCAGGCACTGACCTCACGGCGCATCGGCGCGTCTGAAATCGTCGAGCTCCGCGACAGCGTCCGATCAACGTACGAATCGGCCGGCTACCTGATCACGGTGAAGGACCGCGACCACCTCCTGAAGGTCAAGGACGAGGACGCGTTGCGCGTTCTGCCGACACGCCTCGGTGCGAACAACGTGCGGGTGCTCGGTTCGAGGGATGCGGGCAGCACCGTGAACAAATTGAGCGCGCATTCTCACGGCACCGCGTCCAACCAGAAGCTTCCCGCGGACCGGATGCTCTACCCAGCCCTGACGCTCCGCGAGTTCCGCGGCGAAACCACGATCAAAAGCGCCATGCTCGCAGTGAACGGTGCGACCGTCCTCCCGAGTTCGTTCAAGCACCCGTGGCGCGCGTGGAACGACGGACTCCGCAACATCAACGATCACGTCGCGCTCCTCCGCGAGGACGACACCGACTGCCAGCCGCTTCCCGGCACCTTCTACGACCTGTCCGGGTCAATCGACGGAGACGTCGGTCACTTCCTCACCGAATCCGTGCCGAAGCTCTGGGGTTGGGCCGACGCAAAGAAACGGGACAGTGAACTCCGTGCGCTGTACCGGACGAACACGGTCGACACCGAGCCTGCATTCCAACGTGCCGTCCTCGAGGCATTCGGCATCGCTCCTGAGGACATTCACTTCGAACCCCGAAATGTGACGGTGCAACGGTTCGTGAGTGGGTCGCAGGCCTGGCAGAACGGAGGGCGCCACTACGCACATCCCGTGAACCGTCAGGTCTGGTCGAAGATCCGCGCCGGACTCGTCACCGCAAGCGACACCAGCCCGCGGAAAGTCTTCGTGACACGCGGCGCAGAGTCCGAGACCCCCGGGCCACGAAACCGGACAAGCGTCGAGGAGCTGTTCCGCAACAACGGCTTCGAGATCGTCGACGTCGATGAGATGGACGTCGCCGCGCAGGCGAGGATTTTTGGTAACGCGACGACGATCGCCGGCTTTGCAGGCAGCGGTATGTACAGGATGTTCCTCGCCGAACACCTCGAGAAGGTGCTGGTCCTGACACACGAAGCGAACACGGGGCGGAACGAGCATCTCTTCGCATCACTACTTGCCGACGAGATCCATTACTTCTGGTCCAAGCCCGACGTGGAGCACCCTTCCGGAAAGTTCTCCTCAGAAGCGTTCAATTCGGCATGGGACTTCGACCTCGACGCAAACCGTGAGGCGCTCTCACGAGTGCTCTGATGCCGCTGTGATGGACCTCAGAGCGGTGGGCGTCCTCAGACTGTCGCGTTGTAAGACTTCACGACCTCGTCCGTCTTACCGATCATCTTCAGCTCACCCTGGTTCAGCCACGCGACTTCGTCGCACATGTCCTTCACCGTGCTCATGGAGTGCGACACGAGGATCACGGTGCGCCCCTCGGCTTTCATTTCCTTGAACTTCTCCCGGCACCGCTTCTGGAACGTGGCGTCACCGACGGCGAGGACCTCGTCGACGACCAGGATGTCCGGCGTCACCGCGACCGCGACGGAGAACCCGAGTCGGACGTACATGCCCGACGAGTAGTTCTTCACCGGCTGGTCGATGAAGTGGCCGACACCGGAGAACGACACGATCTCGTCGAACTTCCGGGTGACCTCCTTGCGGCTCATCCCGAGGATCGAGCCGTTCAGGAAGACGTTCTCGCGTCCGGAGAGCTCGGGGTGGAACCCGGAGCCGACCTCGAGCAGGGATGCCTGCTTGCCACGCGCGGTGATCGAGCCCTCTTCGGGCCACAGGATCTTCGCCAGGCACTTGAGGAGCGTGGACTTGCCCGACCCGTTCTTGCCGATCAGGCCGAAGGTCTTGCCCTGTGGGACTTCGAACGAGACGTCCTTGAGCGCCCAGAAGTCCTCGTGCACGGACTTCTTCCCGCGCATGACCATGCTCTTCAGCGAGTCGTTGCGCTCCTTGTACATGCGGAAACGCTTCGACACGTGTTCGACGGTGACGGCAGCTTCGGTCACAGGAGTTCAGCCAGCTTCTTCTCGTTGCGGGAGAACACGAAGTAGCCGAGTGCGAGCGAAGCGCATCCGGCGATGGCGCACGCGACCAGGTCGGTCCAGTTCGGGAGTCGGTTGTCGTACATGAGGTTCCGGAAGACCTCGGAGAACCGCTCGATCGGGTTGAGCTTGTAGACGTGGATGATCCACGGGTGCCCGGCCTTGTTCGCGGCGTCCTCGACGAGCGACAGCGGGTAGATGATCGGCGACAGGTACATCCACATCTGCAGCGCGATGCCGACGAGGTGCTGCATGTCGCGGAAGTGCACGTTGACGATCGACAGGATCAGCCCGAGGCCCGCGGCGAACATGGCGAGGAACACCATGGTCAGGGCGATGACCGGCAGGTAGATCCAGAAGTTCGAGCCGGCGATCGCGAGGGCGATGAGCAGCACGCCCATCTCGACCAGCCAGGTGAACCCGAACGACCCGACCGCGGCCAGGGGCAGCGTCATGCGCGGGAAGTAGACCTTCTTGATCAGCGACCCGTTGGACACGATCGAGGTCATGCCGGAGTTGATGACGTTCCGGGCGAAGATCCACGGCAGCAGGCCGCACATGAGCCAGAGCGGGTAGATGTTCAGCCCGCTGGGGTCACCCACCTCGAGCCGCGCCCGGAAGATGAACGAGTACACGATCGTGTAGATCAGCATCGTCGCGAGTGGGTTGATCAGCGACCACAGCTGCCCGAAGACCGTGCGGCGGTACTTGCCCTTGACCTCTCGCGCTGTGAGGTTCGCCAGCAGCTCGCGCGAGGACATGAGCTCGTTCAGGTACGTCATGCTTCGGGTGCTGGCTCCTCCGGGGCGCAACTCGGCGCTCCTCACAGGGTTTCGGGGACGAGACATTCTCGCACACAGGTTGCAGGACGCACGTTCGACTCGGTGACAGTTGTCCACAGCGGGTGTCGATATGACGAACCCTCGCCGAAACCTTTGTAGAGTGACACGGTGATCGTCAGCTTCGCCAACCACTCCACGGCGCCGGTGAACCTCGGCGGCGCGGAGCGGTCCCTCCTCCGGTTCGTGGAGGACTGGCTGGCGATCGACCCGACGATGACCCCGTCGTTCGTGACGAAGGCCCCGCGCGGCAAGTTCATCGAGGCACTCGACGAGCGCGGCTGGTCGTACGACGCCCTGCGCTTCCGCGGTTGGGCCCTGCCGAGCCCGCAGCCAGCACCCGCTGCCGAGCGCGCGGCCTTCGCCACCGTCGACTACGCCGCCGTGAACGCGATCATCCGGCTGTACGAACGCCAGCGCCCCGACCTCGTGGTGACGAACACCCTGGTCGCGCCGTGGGCGTCCTTCGCCGCCGCCGTCCTCGGCATCCCACAGGCCTGGTTCGTCCGGGAGTACGGCGACCTCGACCACGGCCTGCAGTTCCAGACCGGCCGCGCCGGCGTCCTGGGCGACATCGGCTTGCTGTCCGGTGCGGTCGTCACCAACTCCGAGGCGATGCGCGCCCACCTGGAGCAGTACATCCCCGCCGAGAAGCTCTCCGTCTCCTACCCGACGGTGGACACCGAACGACTGCTGGCGACGAAGGACGAGACCCCGGCCGTCGAGCCCTTCCCGCAGGCCGATCCGGGTCTCCGCATCACGGTCCTCGGTCGGGTCGAGGAGTCCAAGGGCCAGCACCGTGTCGTCGACGCCCTCGGCGAGCTCCGCGCCCGTGGCGTCACCGCGAGCGTCTGCTTCGTCGGCAGCTGGAAGCACCCGGGCGAGGACCAGCGCCTCACGGACCGCGCGCGTGCGCTCGGCGTCGCCGACCACGTCGTCTTCGCGGGCGAGCAGCACACGCCGGCTCCCTTCATCGCGGCAGCCGACGTCTGCGTCACACCGTCCACGATCGAGGCGTTCGGCCGCACCACCGCCGAGTACATGACCCTCGGCAAGCCGGTCGTCGCCACCCGCCAGGGCGGCAGCGCCGAACTCATCGAGCCCGGCGTCACCGGTGCGCTCGTCGACGCCGACGACACCGCGGCACTCGCGGACGCCCTGGCCGCCTACGCGGCGGACCCGGATTCGGCCAGGAGGCACGGCGCGGCTGCTCCGGGTCGCCTCACCGCCGTCACGGGGACGGGCCACGACAACGCGGCTGCGATCGCACGGCTGGTCGCCTTGGTCGGCACGGAGGGCTACCGGCTCCCCCAGGCCGCCCGCTACTGGTTCGAGCTGCCCGGCGCGTACGCCTCGCTCGGAGCGACGAGCGCCCGTGCCGCCGTGGGACTGCTGGCGAACCGCGTGCGTTCACGCTCCGGCGCCGTCGGCCGGCTCCTCGCCCGCCCCGGCGTCGTCGTGCGGAAGTTGGCGCGCCGGTGAGCCGCGACCGCCGTCCGGTCACGATCGTCGTCCCGATCTACGACGACCTGCCCGGCCTCGAACGCTGCATCGAAGCGCTCCTCGAGACCGTCGACTTCTCGGTCGACCGGGTCCTGCTCGCGAACGACGTCGGACCCCGTGTCGATGCGATCGAGCAGCGGGTCCTCGAGCTGATCGGCGACCACGAGGGCTTCGAGTACACCCGGAACCCGAAGAACCTGGGCTTCGTGGGCAACTGCAACCGTGCCGTCCTCGAGCTCGACCAGACCGGCAACGACGTCCTGCTCCTGAACAGCGACACGGTCCCGATGCCCGGCTTCCTCGACGAGATGACCGCCGTCCTCGGTTCCGACGACACGATCGGCGTCGTCTGCGCCCGGAGCGACAACGCCACGATCGCGTCCTTCCCCTACGCCCGCCGCAACCCGCGGGCGAACCTCGCACCGCGTCGCACGCGTGAGCTGCACGGCCGCACGAAGTACCTGCTGCCGCGCTACACGGTGTCGCCGGTCGCGATGGGCTTCTGCTTCCTCATCCGCCGCGAGATGGTCGACCGCTTCGGCCTGTTCGACGAGGCCTTCTCCCCCGGCTACGGCGAGGAGAACGACTTCTGCCTCCGGATCAACGAGCAGGGTTACACGTCGGTGCTCGCCAACCGCGCTCTCGTGCTCCACACCGGCTCGACGAGCTTCAGCGGTGACCGCGGGCCGTCCCTCCGGCTGGAGCACGAGCGCATCCTGCTCGAGCGCTACCCCTTCTACGGCGGCGCCATCGCCCTGTTCCTCGCCCGGTACCGCGATGCCGTCGACGTCTTCGCCGACGCGTTCCTGCCCGACGACGACGTCGTCCGGGTCGCGCTGCACGTCCCGTCGGAGCTCACGAACGAGGTCGTCGCCCGGGTCCGGTCCACGCTCGAGGCGGCGCCGGACGACGTGGTCGTGACGATCATCGTCCCCAAGGCGCAGGTACGCGCGGCACGCCAGGCCTTCCCCGGGTCCGCGATCGCGGTCGGCGGTCGGCCGCGGCAGATCTTCGACGTTGCGGTCGCGCTCGGCGCGCTCACGACCTTCGCGCAGCTCTCGGCCCTCAACGCCAACGCGCCGCGGTGGATCCTCGTCGATCCGGTGTCGCAAGACCTCCGCTGGTCGCACGCCGTCGCGAACCACCGTGCCTCCGCCATCGACCGCATCCTCCGCCGCTTCGAGAACCAGAGCACGAGCTGGCACGACGGTGCCGAGCTCGTCCGCCTCATCCGGACGGCCGTCGCGACCGACATCGACCCGGCGGCGCTCCGGGCCCGCTGGCACGCGGTGTCGGACATCGCCGAGGCCACCGGGCTCCTCGTGCACCGGGCCACCGTCTCCATCCGGCGGCTCACCGCCCTCACCTTCGGAGCACGCAACCCGCGGCTCGTCGCACGCATCCGCTCCATCACCGGCCGCGGTGCCTGACACCCGTCCCCGCCGCTGGCCGACCGGAGTCACGGCCACGCGGCCGTTCCGGCTGGCCGTGGTGTCGTTGCTCGGCGTCTGGGCGCTGTACCAGTGCTTCTGGAACCTCTTCGGACAGAACGTCCACGGCGACGAGTCGATCTACGTCCGCGCGGGCTGGTCCTCCCTGCACGGGGACTTCTCGGCGAACCGCGAGCACCCGCCGACGGCGAAGTACCTGTTCGGCGCTGCGCAGGTCCTGTTCGGTCAGGGCGTCCTCGGGCCACGCATCGTCGTCGGGGTCCTCGTCGTGCTGGTCGGCGTGACCCTGTTCTGGTGGTTCCGCAAGGAGATCGGCTTCTGGACGGCCGTGCTCGTCGCCGCGGTCTGGCTGCTCACGCCGCGCGACTTCCTCGGCACCCGGGTCGACCGGTACGCGCTGCTCGACCCGGTGATGATCGCGTTCGCCGTCCTCGCCCTCGCGACGGCCTGGGCCTGGATCCGCAGCGGTCGACCGTGGCTCGCCCCGGTCTCCGGCGTGTTGTTCGCGTTCTCGGTGACGTCGAAGGCCTCGACCATCGTGCTGTTGCCGGCGTTCGTCCTCCTGCCACTGCTCTTCCGGCAGCCGCGGCGGCTCCTCACCGGCGGGGCGGCGTGGCTGATCGCCTTCGTGCTGGCCGTGGTCGCCCTCTACGCGCCGATGGGCATGCGGTCCGCGATCGTGTACATGATCCGGTTCCAGAACGGCCAGAACGAGAACGGGCACCCACTCAGCATCGCGGGAGAGGTCCACACGTTCGCACCGTGGTGGGCGAACGCGTACTTCCTGTGGCACGGCGTCGGCACGGTCACGGCCGTCGTGCTCGTCCTGGGACTCCTGGCGGCCCTGCTCCTGCGCCCCGGGCGGCTCGTCGCCTTCCTCGCGACCGCCCTCGGCCTGCTCGTGGTCTTCTACACGTTCGTCGCCCACATCGCCCTCGCGAACTACTACGCCGCCTGGATGCCACTGCTCATCGCACTCGCGGCGCTGGGGATCAGTCGCGTGGCCACGGCCGTCCGGGCTCCGATCGGAGCGGTCGCGGTTGCCGTCCTCGTCGTGGCGCTGGCCGTCCCGGCAGCCGCGGACAGCGTCACGATCGCCCGGACGCACCCGACGGGCATCGCCCTCGTCGCCCGGTGGCTCGACGACCACGATCGGTCCGCGGGCGGTGTCCTGTTCGCCGCGGCGACCCCGACGCTCACGGACCCGTACTTCGCCGGTCGCGGCTCGATGGAGACCGACGACGGTCCGTTCGTCGCCCTCGTGGTCGGGGACGACCGGCGCTTCCCGCCCTCCGACGAGGTGACGACGTTCCTGCGCGACCACCGCGAGGACCTCCGCCGCACCAGCGTCGACGGCTTCGCCGTCTGGACACCTCGTTCCGGATCCATCGTGGAGCAGCACCGCCGGCTGACCGTGACCGGCTGACGCACGACCGCGAACGCGACCACCCACCGGGCCTGGAGGCACGTGGCGGCCCCGACCCGTGCCTCCAGGCCGTCAGACGAGTGCGTCGATGACGGACCGGTGCCGGTCCGCCCCGGCCGTGTCCCAGCCACCGAGCACGTGCAGCGTCGCGATGCGGAACGCGAGCGCGCGGACCAGCAGCTGCGACCACTCGGCGATCCCGTCGCCGAGCGCGCCGAGGCGACCGAGTGGGAACCCGTGCCAGCAGACGGCGTCGACCGCGGCGACGGCGGAGCCGAGCCCGGCCGGCCGCCAGTACGGCGGCCAGTCGATGACGGTCGGCGGGTGCCCGTCGGCGAACAGGACGTTGCCGAGCAGGTCGCCGTGCACGAGCTGGGACGGCGCCCGGACCGGCCGGAACGCGGCGGCGAGGCGGTCGAGCGACGGGTCACGGGGCAGCGGTTCCTCCTCCCACGCCATGCGGTCGGCTCGGCTCCAGGCGTCGTCGGGCCGGACCGGACCCGCCCCGGTGACGAGGAAGGCCGGACGGTCCAGGTGTGCGAGCGCGCGGTGGAAGGCCTGCCCGGCACGGAGGACGTCCTCGACGCGGCGCTCGTCGGCGCGGCCGGGTACGAACTCCCAGGCCTCCCAGTCGCCCGCCCGCCAGGAGCCGTCCGCCGTGGCGATCGGCCGCGGGGTCCGGAACGCCGAGGTGTGCGGCAGCTCGGCCAGGACGGTCGCGCGCCAGTCCGTCACGGCCGCGCCGTCGTGCGGGCGCAGCACCACGTCACCGGCGCGCCACGTCAGCCCCCGACCGCCGGCGAGCTGCTCGAGGGATGCTCCGTCCGCACCGAAGGCGCGCAGCACGCCGGCGTCGGGCTGACTCACGCGGTCCGCAGCACCTTCGCCATCGGCCGGCCCTTCGCGATCTCGTCGACGAGCTTGTCGAGGTACCGGATCTGCCGCATCAGCGGGTCCTCGAGCTCCTCGATCCGCACGCCGCAGATCACCCCGGTGATGAGCGGGGCGTTCGGGTTGAGGTGTGCGGCGGCGAAGAAGTCCTCGAACGTGGTCTCGTCGGCGAGGTGCCGGGCGAGCGCCGCGTCGTCGAACCCGGTGAGCCACTCGATGACCGTGTCGAGTTCCGCCTTGGTGTGCCCCTTGCGCTCCACCTTCGCCAGGTAGTGCGGGTACACGGCGGCGAACGGCGTGCCGAAGATGCGGTGCCCGGCCATCGTCACACCAGGCAGCGCGGGCCGAGCAGGCTCTTCAGCTCGCCGAACAGGTCGGGCGTGAGGTTCACCGGGAACGGCAACTCGAAGGTCCGCGCGACGTCGTCCTTGAGGAGCTTGAGGCGGACCTCGGTCTCCCCCTGGTGTCGCCCGAGGACCGCGGCGAGCTCGGTCACCGTCGAGGTCGTCGCCTGGCGCTCCGGCAGGCTCAGGGTGAGCGGGCCGGACCCCATCGCGTCGCCGACGTTCGGCTGGAACATGCTCACGGCGTGCAGGGCCTTGCCGTCGTCGCGGACGTTGACCCGACCGCGCAGGACCACGATCGAGTCGGCCACGAGCGACGGCCCGAACTCCTGGTACGTCTTGCCGAGGAACATCACGCCGATCTCGCCGCCGAAGTCCTCGATCTGGACGATGCCGTACGGGTTGCCGCTCGTCTTAGCGACCCGGTGCTGCACGCTCGTCAGCAGGCCGGCGACCGTGACGGTCTCGCCCTCCACCGAGTCGTCCGCGCCGATGAGGTCGGCGATGGTGATCGACTGGTGCTTCGCGAGCTCGATCTCGAGCCCGGCCAACGGGTGGTCGGACACGTACAGGCCGAGCATGTCGCGCTCGAACGCGAGCTTGTCCCGCTTCGACCACTCCGGGCGGTCCGGCACCTGCGAGACGGTGGCCGTCTCGGGCTGCTCCTCGGCGACCTCGGCGAACAGCGAGTCGAAGTCGAACCCGACGTTGCCGTGGGCTTCGTCGCGCTTGACCTTCACCGCACCCTCGACCGCGGCCTCGTGGATCTCCACGAGCGCCCGCCGGCTGTCGCCGAACTCGTCGAACGCACCGGCCTTGATCAGCGACTCGACCGTTCGCTTGTTCGCGGACGAGATCGGGATCTTGCGGAGGAAGTCGTGGAAGGACTCGAACGCGCCCTTCTCGGTGCGGGCCTTCACGATGTCGTCGACCACGTTGAAGCCGACGTTGCGGATCGCGCCCATGCCGAAGCGGATGTCGTCACCGACGGCCGCGAAGAAGCCGATCGACTCGTTGACGTCCGGCGGCATGACCTTGATGCCCATGCGGCGGCACTCGTTGAGGTACAGGGCGAGCTTGTCACGGGCGTCACCGACGGAGGTCAGCAGCGCCGCCATGTACTCGGCCGGGTAGTGCGCCTTGAGGTACGCGGTCCAGAACGACACCACGCCGTAGGCAGCGGAGTGCGCCTTGTTGAACGCGTAGTCGGAGAACGGCAGCAGGATGTCCCACAGCGTCTTGATGGCAGCGGCCGAGTAGCCGTTGTCCTGCATGCCCTTCTCGAAGCCGGCGTACTGCTTGTCCAGTTCCGACTTCTTCTTCTTGCCCATCGCGCGGCGGAGGATGTCCGCTTGGCCGAGGGAGAACCCCGCGACCTTCTGCGCGATGGCCATGACCTGCTCCTGGTAGATGATCAGGCCGTAGGTCGTGCCGATGATGTCCTGCAGCGGTTCTTCGAGCTCCGGGTGGATCGGCGTGATCGCCTGCTCGCCGTTCTTGCGGAGCGCGTAGTTCGTGTGCGAGTTCGCACCCATCGGCCCCGGACGGTACAGGGCGATGAGCGCGGAGATGTCCTCGAAGTTGTCGGGCTTCATCAGGCGGAGGAGCCCACGCATGGGCCCGCCGTCGAGCTGGAACACACCGAGGGTGTCGCCGCGCTGCAGGAGCGCGTAGGCCTCGGGGTCCTCGAGCCCCATGGTCTCGAGGTCGAGCTCGATCCCACGGTTCGTCTTGATGTTGTCGAGGGCGTCACTGATGATCGTGAGGTTGCGGAGCCCCAGGAAGTCCATCTTGATCAGGCCGAGCGACTCCGCGGCCGGGTAGTCGAACTGCGTGACGATCTGGCCGTCCTGCTCGCGCTTCATCACGGGGATGATGTCGATCAGCGGGTCGCTCGACATGATCACGCCGGCCGCGTGCACGCCCCACTGGCGCTTCAGGCCCTCGAGCCCGAGCGCGGTGTCGAACACCGTCTTCGCCTCGGGGTCGGTCTCGACGACCGTCCGGACGTCGACGGCCTCCTTGTAGCGGGGGTGGTCCTTGTCGAAGATCCCGGTGAGCGGGATGTCCTTGCCCATCACGGGCGGCGGCATCGCCTTCGTGAGCTTCTCGCCCATGCCGAACGGGAAGCCGAGGACGCGCGAGGAGTCCTTCAACGCCTGCTTCGCCTTGATCGTGCCGTACGTGACGATCTGCGCGACGCGCTCCGACCCGTACTTCTCGGTGACGTACTTGATCGCCTCACCGCGGCGCCGGTCGTCGAAGTCGACGTCGAAGTCGGGCATCGAGACGCGGTCCGGGTTGAGGAACCGCTCGAAGATCAGACCGTGCCGGATGGGGTCGAGGTCGGTGATGCGCATCGCGTACGCCACCATCGAGCCGGCACCGGAACCACGACCAGGACCGACGCGGATGCCGTTGTTCTTCGACCAGTTGATGAAGTCGGCGACCACGAGGAAGTACCCCGGGAAGCCCATCTGGTTGATGATCCCGACCTCGTAGTCGGCGCGCTCCTGGACTTCCTTCGTGATGCCGCCCGGGTAGCGGTACTGCAGCCCCGCCGCGACCTCCTTCTCGAACCAGGAGTGCTCGGTCTCGCCCTCGGGCACCGGGAACTTCGGCATGTAGTTCGCCGTGGTGTCGAACTCGACGTTGCAGCGCTCGGCGATGAGCAGCGTGTTGTCGCAGGCCTCGGGGTTGTCGCGGAAGACGTGGCGCATCTGCTGCGGGGTCTTCAGGTAGAACTCGTCGGCGTCGAACTTGAAGCGGTTCGGGTCGTTCAGGGTCGAGCCGGACTGCACGCAGAGCAGCGCCGCGTGCGACTTGGCGTCGTGGGAGTGCGTGTAGTGCAGGTCGTTCGTGCCGACCAGCGGGATGTCGAGGTCCTTCGCCAGGCGGATCAGGTCGCTCATGATCCGTCGCTCGATCTCGAGCCCGTGGTCCATGACCTCGGCGAAGTAGTTCTCCTTGCCGAAGATGTCGCGGTAGTCCGCCGCGGCCTGGCGGGCTTCGTCGTACTGCCCGAGCCGCAGGCGCGTCTGGATCTCCCCCGAGGGGCAGCCCGTCGTCGCGATGATGCCCTCGTGGTACTCCTGCAGCAGCTCGATGTCCATGCGCGGCTTGAAGTAGTACCCCTCGAGCGACGCCTTCGACGACAGCCGGAACAGGTTGTGCATGCCCGTGGTGTTCTCGGCGAACATCGTCATGTGCGTGTACGAACCGGAACCCGACACGTCGTCGCCGCCACCGTCTCCCCAGCGCACACGGGTCTTGTCCGACCGGTGCGTGCGGGGCGTGATGTACGCCTCGGTCCCGATGATCGGCTTGACGCCCCCGGCCTTCGCGGCCTTCCAGAACTCGAACGCGCCGAACATGTTGCCGTGGTCGGTCACCGCCACGGCGGGCATGCCCTGGGCGGCGGTCTCCGCCACGAGGTCGGAGAGCCTGGCGGCACCGTCGAGCATCGAGTACTCGCTGTGCACGTGCAGGTGGACGAAGGAGTCGGAATCCGACACGGAACCTCCGGTTCGTACGGTCTGCTGCGGGGTGGGAACAGCCTAACCTCGCCCACCCACATTCCCGGGCGCGTCGAGCGCGTCGCCCCGGTCAGCGCACGAGGGGCAGCCAGATGTCGTCGACGATCTCGACGATCCGACGGTCCGGCAGGGGCTTGAGCGACATCACGAGGTCGTGGCGCACCAGGTCGGACGGCAGCGAGGCGATCCCGTCGGGCCAGTCCCGCGCCGGGATCTCGCCACGGGCGGCCGCGCGTTCGAGCATCACACGGCCGATGGTCTCCCGTCCGCCGAGCAGGCGGTCGCGGAGGTCGGCGGGCGACAGCCCGGTCTCGACGTTGATGCTCGCCATGTAGACGCTGATCGCCGCCATGAACCCAGAGCGGTACGCGTTGAAGTCCCGGAGCGCCCGCAGCACGTCGCCGCGGAGCGAGCCGGTGTCGACCAGCTCCCGCCGCGAGAACAGTCCGCCGTGCTGCAGCGCCGCGAGCACGAGGTCGACCTTGCCCGGCCAGCGCCGGTAGAGGACGGGCTTCGAGGTCCCCGCCCGGGCAGCCACCCCGTCGTAGGTCAGCGCGGCGTACCCCACCTCTTGCAGCTCGGTCCACGCGGCGTCGAGCAGCGCCTCCTCGAGTTCGGCACCGCGCCGTCGCGTCTTCACAAGATCCACTTGCGTATCTTAACCCCGAGGGCTACCGTCGTGCTCGTTAAGAAACGATCACGTATCCAAGGAGCACCGTGGACCGGAACCTCACCAGACTCGCCATCGCCCTGATCGTCGGCGCGATGGCCCCGCTGTTCGACTCGACGATCGTCAGCGTCGCCCTGCACACCCTGAGCCACGACCTGCACACCAGCGTCGACACGATCCAGTGGGTGAGCACCGGCTACCTCCTCGCGATGGGCGTGACCGTGCCGATCGTCGGCTGGCTGCAGAACCGCCTCGGCGGCCGACGGCTCTGGATGGCGTCGCTCGTCGTCTTCCTGGTCGGGAGCGTGCTCTGCTCCCTCGCCTGGGACGTCTCCAGCCTCATCGTCTTCCGGGTCGTCCAGGGCATCGGTGCCGGCGCGATGATGCCGCTGCTGACGACCCTGCTCATGCAGGCGGCCGGCGGGCGGAACGTCGGCAAGCTGATGTCCGTCGCCTCGCTGCCCACCGCACTCGGTCCGATCCTCGGCCCGGTCATCGGCGGCCTGATCCTCGGAGCCGGCAGCTGGCCGTGGCTGTTCTGGGTGAACGTCCCGTTCGCGGTCGTCGGGTTGGTCCTGGCGTGGCGGTTCATCCCCGCGGACGGTCCGGTCGGCACGGCCCGGCTCGACGCCGTCGGCCTGGCGCTCCTCTCCCCCGCCGTCGTCGGGGTCCTCTACGGCCTGAGCAACGCCAGCCGGAGCGACGGCTTCGCCCGGCCCGACGTCTGGGCCCCGCTCGCCGCCGGGCTGGTGCTGCTCGTCGCGTTCGTGTCGTGGGCGACCCGGCGGCGGGACCGTGCCCTGGTCGACCTGGCACTCCTGCGGCACCGCCCCCTCGCCGCGGCCTCGACCCTGATGTTCCTGATGGGCGCGGCGCTCTACGGCGGCATGCTCCTCCTCCCGCTGTCCTTCCAGGAGCTGCGCGGCGCCGATGCCCTCGGCGCCGGTCTCCTCCTCATCCCGCAGGGCGTGGGGTCGCTGCTCAGCCGGTCCCTGGCGGGACGCCTGACCGACCGCATCGGCGCGAGGACCGTGGCGGTCGTCGGCTTCGCGGTCGTCCTCCTGGCGACGGTCCCCTTCGCGTTCGCCGACGGCTCGACGAGCCCGTGGTGGATCGGCCTGGTGCTCGTGGTCCGTGGCAGCGGCCTGGGCGCGGTGATGATCCCGATCATGGCGGTCGGGTTCGTCGGGCTCGCACGACCGGAGATGCCGCACGCCAGCACGATCACGCGCCTCGCGCAGCAGCTCGGCGGCGCGTTCGGCACCGCCGTGCTCGCGGTCGTCCTCGCCGGGGCGGCCGCCGGAGGTGACCCGGCCGCGGCGTTCCAGCAGGCGTTCTGGTGGGCGATCGGTGTGACGGCGTTCGCCACCGCGATGGCGTTCCTGCTGCCGGGCCGGCAGCCTGCCGCTGCCACGCCGGCTCCCCCCGTCGCGCAGTCCGTCACCGCGACCGCCGAGTGACCCGGGTCGCGCGCGGTGACCCGACCGTTCCTGCGCACCGTGCGGGGTGAGCGCGGCCCACGACGGCCTGGAGGCGCGGGACGGCCCCGCCACGCGCCTCCAGGCCCGCAGGCGGCCGCGCCACGCGCGGGGCGCGACCCCGTGGGCGCACGACACGCCGCACGCGCGCCGTCGAGGTTCCACGCGACGAGCGCCAGCGCCACGAGATGCCGAGATTTCGGAACCTCGGCACAGCCGAGCCCGCGCCCGCGCGCCGCCGCTACGCGGCGCGGATGCGGTCCAGCGCCAGCTGCAGGTCGTCCGGGTACTCCGCGGAGTACGACACCCACTGCCCGGTCCGCGGGTGCTCGAACCCGAGCCGCACCGCGTCGAGCCACTGCCGGGTCAGCCCGAGCTCGTTCGCGAGCACCGGGTCGGCCCCGTACATCGTGTCGCCGACGAGCGGGTGCCGGGTCGCCGCCATGTGCACCCGGATCTGGTGGGTGCGCCCGGTCTCCAGGTGGACCTCGAGGAGGGTCGCGGACCGGAAGGCCTCGAGCGTCGCGTAGTGCGTCACGCTCGGCTTGCCGTCGGCCGTGACCGCGAACTTCCAGTCGCTCGAGGGGTGCCGGCCGATGGGCGCGTCGACGGTGCCGGAGGTCGGGTCGGGGTGCCCCTGCGCGAGCGCGTGGTAGACCTTCTCGACCGTGCGCTCCTTGAACGCCCGCTTGAGGTGCGTGTAGGCCAGCTCGGTCTTCGCGACGACCATGAGACCGGAGGTGCCGACGTCGAGCCGGTGCACGATGCCCGCACGCTCGGCGGCGCCGGAGGTCGCGATCGTGAACCCGGCCGCTGCGAGTCCACCGGGGACCGTCGGGCCGTCCCAGCCGGGCGACGGGTGCGCCGCGACGCCGACGGGCTTGTCGACCACGACGATGTCGTCGTCGTCGTGGACGACCGTCATGCCGGGGACCTCGACCGGGATGATCCGGGGCGCTTCCTTCGGGGTCCACTCGACCTGGAGCCACGAGTCGGCGTGCAGCCGGTCGGACTTGTCCACGGTGACCCCGTCGACGGTCACGCCACCGGCCGCGACGACGTCGGCCGCGAACGATCGGCTGAACCCGAGGAGCTTGGCGATGGCGGCGTCGACACGCTCACCGGCGAGCCCGTCCGGGACCGGCAGGGAACGCGACTCGGTCACGTGGCGTCGTGCCCGAGGGTGTCCCGCCCGTCACGCGGCGCGCGCGGGTCGTCGGTCACCGTTGCCGCCGTGGCGTCGCGGGGTGCGCCCGGCGTGACGCCCTCGGGTGCCGACGTGGTCGCCGCCGCGTCCGCCGCGCGCTGCTGCTTCGCGGTGAGGGCGCGGGAGCCGTCGAGGTTCACGCCGAAGATCACGAGCAGGACGAAGATCACCATGCTGACGCAGATGAACGAGTCGGCGATGTTGTAGATCGCGGGCATCATCCACGGCGTCGAGATGAAGTCCACCACGTGGCCACGACCGAAGCCGGGCTCACGGAAGAGCCGGTCGAGCAGGTTCCCGAGGGCACCGCCGAGCAGCATGCCGAGCACGAGCGCCCACCACATCGAGCGGATGCGCCGGGCGAAGACGATGATCGCGACCACGACGGCGGTCGACACGATCGAGAACACCCACGTCATGTTCACCGCGAACGAGAACGCGGCGCCGGGGTTCCGCACGTACAGGAGCTGCAGCGCGTTGCCCAGCACGGGGACGACGGTGCCGTACGGCAGGTTGGCGACGACGAGCGCCTTCACGCCCTGGTCGAGTGCCACCACCACGACAGCGGCGAAGGCCAGTGCCGCGATTGCGCGGACACTGACCTTCGCTCGTGGAGCTGGTCGCGACAACGTCAGTTGCCGACGCCCTGCGCCGATGCCGGCGCGGGGGTGAGACCGGACTGCTCGGGGGCCGAGCCGTCCAGCTCGTTGAGCTGCCCCTGGATGTAGCTCTTGAGCTGCGCACGGTAGTCGCGCTCGAAGGTGCGGAGTTCGTCGATCTTGCCCTCGAGCTGGCGCTGCTCCTGCTCGAGCACCGCGACACGCTGACGGTTCGTGTTCTCGGTGTCGGCGATGATCTGGCGCTGCTTGGCCTCGGCCTCGGAGACGAGGCGGGCGGCCTGGGCGGTGCCCTCGGCGATGAGCGCGTCGCGCTTCTCGATGCCCTCGCGCACGTGCTCCTCGTGGAGACGGCGGGCCAGGGTCAGGAGGTTGGTGGTGCCCTCGGTGTCCTCGTCCGCGGAGACCGTGGTGGCCGGAGCGGCGGCGGCGACCGGAGCGGGCTCCGGCGCAGCGGCCACGGGGGCGGGCTCCGGCTCGGGCTCGGGGGTCGCGACCGGAGCGGGCTGCTCGGCCTGGGCCGGCTTCGGCGCCGACTCGGCGGCCTGCAGGCGCTGACGGAGCTCGTCGTTCTCGGCCGTCAGGCGGCGCAGCTCGACCACGACCTCGTCGAGGAAGTCGTCGACCTCGTCCTGGTCGTAGCCCTCGCGGAACTTCGTCGGCTGGAACCGCTTGTTGACTACGTCTTCCGGCGTCAAAGCCATTGCCGTCACCTCAATAGAACTGCTGAACGTGTGGAACCGTCTCGGTCCGACCGAATCTACCAGTCGTACCGGGCGGTGCGGATGCCACGCCGGGGCGAGCATCGATCCCGACCACCGTACACCGACGGCGACCGTGAACCGTGAACCGTGCCCTGGCGTGGCGCGTGTCGCGGCTGAACCGCGGCTAGATCAAGTAGCGGACGACCGTCATCGCGATGATGACGACGAGCATCACGATCGTCCACCCGAAGTCGAGGGCCACCGGCCCCATCCGCAGCGGCGGGAGCGCCTTGCGGACGGTGCGGATCGGCGGATCTGTGACGGTGTAGACGAACTCGGAGACCACGAGGAGTCCCCCGCGGGGCCGCCAGGAGCGGTTGTACGCCTGCACGATGTCGAGCGCGAACCGCCCCCACATCGTGAAGAAGTAGAGCAGGAGGAGGAAGTACAGGATCGTGAAGATCGCGGACACGATGGGGCTCGCTCGGCTCGGGTGGGCGTCGTCACGTGACGACGCTCACGGGGCGGGTGGGCCTGAGGGACTCAGGACTGGGCGAAGAAGGACGCCTCGATGTCGGACTCTACCTCAGGCGCCTCACCGCTCACCGCGACGTGCGCCGGGGAGAGGAGGAACACCTTGTTGGTGACCCGCTCGATCTTGCCGTAGAGACCGAGCGACAGGCCGGAGGCGAAGTCGATCATGCGACGGGCGTCCGCCTCGGTCATCTGCGAGAGGTTGATGATGACGGGGATGCCGTCGCGGAAGCTCTCGGCGATGGACTGGGCGTCCTTGTACTCGCGCGGGTGGACGGTGAGGATCTCGTTCATTTCCTGGACCGGTGCTGCCTTCTGTGCGGTCGTGTGCGAGCGGCGGAGCGGGGTGACCTGGGCGCCGCGCTGATGGGTGTGCGTCTTGGTCTCGACGGGAGCGGGGGCCACGGGTGCCGCGGCGGGCGCGGGGGCCTCCTGCGCGACCGGAGCCGGCGTCGGGGCCGGGGCCGGAGCGGACTGCTGCCGCGCGGGCTGCTGCTGCGGCTGCTCGTCCTCGTACTCGAGTTCCTCGTCGGCGAGGCCGAGGTAGACCATCGTCTTCTTCAGCGGGTTGGCCATGGTTCCTCCGGAGTTCGTGCTCGTGGATGCCCTTGGGACGAGGCTAGGGCGTGACCGGCCGTTCTCCCGTGATTGCGGTGCCGATCCTGAGGTGTGTCGCGCCCTCCGCGATCGCCTCGGCGTAGTCGCCGCTCATCCCCGCGGAGATGTCCGTGGCGTCCGGCGCGAGCGACACCACCCGCTCGGAGATCGACCGGAGCCGGGCGAAGGCCGCGCGGGGTTCCTCGTCGAGCGGCGCCACGGCCATGACGCCGCGCAACCGGATCGTGCCCGTCGCGAGCACCCGGGCCACCATGGCCTCGACGTCGTCGGGCTGCACACCTCCGCGACCCGGGTCGTCGGTCAGGTTGACCTGCACGAACCCGTCGACCACGGGTGGCTCGGGCTCGGCCTCGTTCGGGGCGAAGGCGTCCACGACCGACGACCGGTCGAGCGACTGCACGACGTGCGCGTAGCGCCGGACCTGTCGTGCCTTCTTCGACTGCAGCTGCCCGACGAAGTGCCACGTCAGCGGCAGGTCGGCGAGTTCCGCGGCCTTCGCCTGCGCCTCCTGGTGGCGGTTCTCCCCCACGTCGGTGACGCCGAGCGCGGAGAGTGCACGGACGAGCGACGCCGGGTGGTACTTCGTGACGACGACGAGCGTCAGCTCGTCCGCCGACCGCCCTGCGGCTCGCGCCGCGTCGGAGATGCCCTGCCTGACGGACGCGAGACGCGCCTCCAGTCCGCCGTCTGGTGACGGGTCGGTCTGGAGGCGCGGGTCGTCTGACAACGCTGCTTACTTCAGGAAGTCGGGGACGTCGAGTTCGTCGTCATCGTCGTCGAACGCCGGGTCGGCGGCGCGCTGCGCTGGCGCCTCGTGCTCCTGCGACGCCCAGGAGGGCGACGAGTCCTCGATCGAGCCGGTGCCGACGGCGGACGCCACGGGCAGGGTCGCGCCGGCCTCGGGGTCGACGTAGCTCGAGCGACGTTCCTTCTGCTGCTGCTGCGGCTCGCCACCGTCGAAGCCCGCGGCGATGACGGTCACGCGGACCTCGTCGCCGAGGGTGTCGTCGATGACCGCACCGAAGATGATGTTCGCCTCGGGGTGGACGGCTTCCTGCACCAGGCGAGCCGCGTCGTTGATCTCGAAGATGCCGAGGTTCGATCCACCCTGGATCGAGAGCAGCACGCCGTGCGCACCGTCGATCGAGGCCTCGAGCAGCGGGGACGCGACGGCGAGCTCGGCCGCCTTGATGGCACGGTCGGCGCCCCGCGAGGAGCCGATGCCCATGAGCGCGGAACCCGCGCCCTGCATGACCGACTTGACGTCGGCGAAGTCGAGGTTGATGAGACCAGGGGTCGTGATGAGGTCGGTGATGCCCTGCACGCCGGCGAGGAGCACCTGGTCGGCGGTCGCGAAGGCCTCGACCATGGAGATGCCGCGGTCGCTGATCTCGAGCAGGCGGTCGTTCGGCACGACGATGAGCGTGTCGACCTCGTCCTTGAGCCCGGCGACGCCGTTCTCGGCCTGGGACTGACGACGCTTGCCCTCGAAGCTGAACGGCTTGGTGACGACACCGATGGTCAGCGCACCGATCGACTTCGCGATGCGGGCGACCACGGGCGCACCACCCGTGCCGGTCCCGCCACCCTCGCCGGCGGTGACGAAGACCATGTCGGCGCCCGCCAGGGCCTCCTCGATCTCCTCGGCGTGGTCCTCGGCGGCGCGACGGCCGACCTCGGGGTCCGCGCCGGCGCCGAGGCCGCGGGTGATCTCGCGACCCACGTCGAGCTTGACGTCGGCGTCGCTGAGGAGCAGTGCCTGTGCGTCGGTGTTGATCGCGATGAACTCGACCCCACGGAGGCCGAGCTCGATCATGCGGTTGACGGCGTTCACGCCGCCGCCGCCGACACCGACGACCTTGATGACGGCGAGGTAGTTGTGGTTCGTGGTCACGTCAGTCAGGCCTCCGGTCGAACCCTCAACCTCTACTTGAAGTTCAGGGGCAATGCTGGTAGATGTGGTGCTGGCATCGACGCTACGGGTGCGCTCCGGGCACTGTCGCCCCGCCACGCCGCGTGTCGCGCGATTCCGCGACTTCTTCCGCTACTTCTTCGCGCGGATGATGCCGTTGTCCGGAGCACTGACGTCGTACTCGACGACGACGCCGGGGTTCCGCGCCGCGTGGTCCTTCACGAGGGCCGCGAGCAGGGCCGCCTTCGCGTCCGACTGCTCCGGGTTGCCCCAGACCACGCTCGAGCCGTCCTGCAGGGTGAGCGTCACGTCGTCGGCGGTCGACGCCTTCACGCTCGTCACCTGCTGCCGGACCGTCGACGGCAGCGACAGCACGACCTCGGTCATGGTGCGGAACACCGACGATCCGAGCTTCGCGTTCCCGATGTCGGCGACGGGCATGTTCGCGGGCTGCTTCGGCGAGGACTGCACGACGATCCCGGCCGGGTCCACCAGGTCGAAGGACTTCCCCGACCGCACCGCCACGACCGGGGTGCGCTCGGTCACGGTCACCACGAGGGTGTGCGGCGGCGCTTCCTCGGTCACGTAGCTCTCGATGAGGGGGAAGCCCGCGATGTCCTTCTTGATGGCGTCGAAGTCGAGCCGCGCGAGCGGGGTGCCGAGCTGGTCGGAGAGTGCCTGCCGGAGCTGGGTCTCGTCGACGCGGTTCGTGCCCTTGATCTCGATCGTCTGCAGGGCCATCAGCGGCGAGAACACCGCGACGAGGATCGAGACGCCGAACACCAGGACGATGCTCGCGGCGGTGATCCAGGCCGCGCGGCGGTGCCGGCTGCGACGGGTGAAACGGCGGACCTCTGCCCGTTCGAGCAGGCGACGGCGGCGCTTGGCGACCCGGGCCTCGCGCGCGGTCTCGGCAGCGCGGACGCCCGCGCCGATCGGGGCCTCGTGGTCGTCGTGCTGCCGGTCCGCGTCGGCGTGCAGGTCCTCGACGGTCGCGTCCGGTCCCTGGAGCGACTCAGGGTGGTCCTCGTCGGGGGTGTACTCGCGGAGGCGGTCCTTGACGGTCGAGAACCCCGCACCGAGACCGGCACCGAGCCGACGACCGGCAGCGCCGGCGAACGCGCCCGCCCGGTCGCGAGCCGACGTGCCGGGCTCCCCTGGAGCAGTGGAGGCGACCGGTTCGTCGACCGCGTCCTGCGGGGCGGGGTCGGGCTGCGCCTCCCGGACGTCCTGCCGGGGATCCCGCGACGGACGCCGCGGGATCAGCGGGGCACGGCGCTGCCGGGGCGCCTGGGCGTCACCGGCGGACGCGTCCGGCTGCGCCGGGCGCTCGTCGAACCCCTCCGGACGCTTCACCGGGTGAGCGCGCTCTCGTCGTTCTGCAGCGCGCCGATGACCTGCGGGATGATCCGGTACACGTCGCCGCAGCTCAGCGTCATGATGATGTCGCCCTCGCGCGCGACGGCGGCAGCGCGGGCGGCGGCCTCGTCCCAGTCGGGCAGGAACTCGACGCGGGACTGGTCCGCGAACCGCTCCTGTACGAGGGCACCGGTCACGCCGGGCTCCGGGTCCTCGCGGGCGCCGTACACGTCGAGCACGACGGTGTGGTCGGCGAGCTCCTCGTAGACCTTCGCGAAGTCCCCGGCCATCAGGCGCGTGCGGGAGTACAGGTGCGGCTGGTGGATCGCGATGATCCGACCGTCGCCGACGACGTTGCGGGCGGCCCTGAGCGCCGCGGCGACCTCGGTCGGGTGGTGGGCGTAGTCGTCGTACACGGACACGCCGCGCTCGACGCCGTGCAGCTCGAAGCGGCGCTGGGTGCCGCCGAAGGACTCGATGCCGCGGATGGCGTCCGCCGGGGCGACGCCGAGCCCGGTCAGGACGGCGAACGCTCCGACGGCGTTGATCGCGTTGTGGCGGCCGGGCACGCGGAGGGTCAGGTGGTACGCCGCACCGTCCGCACGGAAGTCGACCTCGACCCCGGCGGACTCGGTGATGCCCTCGATGCGGACGTCGGCGTCGGCGGCCTCGCCGAAGGTGACGACCTCGGGGGCGTCCTCCCGCTGGCGGACACCGGCGGTGACGGCCTTCGCGCCAGCGTCGTCGCTCGAGATGACGACCCGCTCGGAGGCCTTCGCGGCGAACTCGACGAAGGCCTCGGTGAAGGCCTCCTCGCTGCCGTAGTGGTCGAGGTGGTCGGCGTCGACGTTCGTGATGAGCGCGACCGCGACGTCGTACAGCAGGAACGAGCCGTCGGACTCGTCGGCCTCGACGACGAACAGGTCGCTCGAACCCGGTGCCGAGCTGGTGCCGAGCGACTGGATGACCCCGCCGTTGACGAAGCTCGGGTCCAGGCCGAGCTCGACCAGGGCGGTGACGATCATGCCCGTCGAGGTGGTCTTGCCGTGCGCACCGGCGACCGCGACGAGGCGGTGCTCGGCGATCAGCGCGGCGAGGGCCTGCGAGCGGTGCAGGACCGGCAGGCCGCGGCGCTGGGCCTCGAGGAGTTCGGGGTTGTCCGGCCAGAGCGCGCTCGTGACGACGATGGTGTCCGCGTCGCCGACGTTCGCGGCGTCGTGGCCGATGTGCACCTCGGCGCCGAGGTCGCGCATCGTGGCGGTGGTGCCGGTCTCGCGGGAGTCGCTGCCCGTCACGCGGTGGCCGGCGGCGAGGAACAGCCGGGCGATGCCGCTCATGCCGGAGCCGCCGATGCCGACGAAGTGCACCGTGCCGAGGTCGTCCGGGATCGGCTGCGTCAGGTCCGGCTTGATGGTCATCGTTCCTCCGTGGTGCTGTCGTCCTGCGCGGCGGTCGTGTCCTCCGCGCCGTTCGCGCCTCGTGCGCGCTTCGCCGCGTCGAGGACGAGGTCGGTCATCCGGTCGGCGCCGTCGCGGTGCCCGACGCTGCCGGCGCGCACCGTCATGTCCGCGATCCGGGCCCGGTCCTGCAGGATGTTCAGGAGCTGGAACGTCACCCAGTCCTCGTCGAATTCCGCGTCGGCCACGAGGACCGCTCCCCCGGCGTCGACGACGTCCTTCGCGTTGTGGCGCTGCTCACCGTTGCCGACAGGGTACGGCACCAGGACGCTCGGCAGCCCGACGGCGGTGAGCTCGCAGACCATGCCGGCACCGGCACGCGAGACCACGAAGTCGCTCGCGGCGTACGCCAGGTCCATCCGGTCGCAGTACTGCAGCACGTGGTAGCCGTCGAGGTCGCTCGGGCCGAGGTCCGAGTTGCCGCCGACGACGTGCAGGACCTGCCAGCCGGCACCGACGATCGTCGCAGCGGCCTTGTTCACCGTGCGGTTGATGCTGCGCGCGCCGGACGACCCGCCGGTGACGAGCAGGACGGGGCGGTCGGCGTCCAGCCCGAACTCGGCGAGGCCCTCGGCGCGGCTGGCGCGACGGTCGAGCGACTCGATCTCGCGGCGCAGGGGCATGCCGACGAGCCGGCCGTGCCGGAGCCGCGTGTTCGAGAAGGTCAGGCCGACGTGCTCGGTGAGGAAGGCCGCCAGGCGGTTCGCCAGGCCGGGCTTCGCGTTCTGCTCGTGCACGACGATCGGGGTGCCGGTGCGCTTCGCCGCGATGTACGCCGGGGCGGCCGCGTAGCCACCGACGCCGAGGACGACCTCGACGTCGTGCTCGCGGATGATCTGCTCGGTGCGCTTGACGGCGCCCCAGAAGCGCTGGGGGAAGCGGAGCGCGGCCGCGTTCGGCTTGCGCGGGAACGGCAGGCGCGGGATGGTCAACAGCTCGTAGCCGCGCATGGGGACGAGCCGGGACTCGAGCCCCTCGGCGGTGCCGAGGACGATGACCTCGGCGTCCGCGTCGCGCTCGGTCAGCCGGTCGGCGACCGCGAGCAGCGGGTTGACGTGACCGGCGGTGCCGCCGCCGGCGAAGAGGTACGTGCTCACCGGAGTGTTCCGTTCAGGGTGCTGCGGCCGGTCGGGCCGTCGAGGGGGTCACGGCCGGACGGGCCGTTCTTGCCGGGGAGGTCGCGCGCGAACGACAGCACGACGCCGATGGCGACGAGCGTCATGATCAGCGCGGACCCACCGGCCGAGATGAGTGGGAGGGGGACGCCGAGGACCGGCAGCAGGCCGAGGACCACGGCGATGTTCACGAGGGCCTGGCCGATGATCCAGGCGAGGATGCCGCCCGTGACGGTCTTCACGAACGGGTCCTTCGACTGCCGGATGACCTTGACCATGCTGACGGCGAGCACCACGAAGAGCGCCAGGACGACGACGGCACCGATCAGCCCGAGCTCCTCGCCGATGATCGCGAAGATGTAGTCGTTGTCCGCCTCGGGCAGCCAGGACCACTTCGCCTTCGAGTTGCCGAGCCCGACGCCGAACACGCCGCCCGACGCCAGTGCCCACATGCCGTGCACGGGCTGCCAGCACAGGTCGGCGTACTGGTTCGAGTCCGTGCAGCCGGACAACCAGGCGCTGATGCGGACCTGACGGGACGACGACGCCATCGTGACGAACGGCAGCAGCACGGCCATCGCGACCACGCCGGTGAGCAGGTGCTTCGCCCGGGCCCCACCGACGTAGAGCGCACCGAGCACCAGGATGAGCATGATCATCGCGGTGCCCTGGTCGCCACCGAGGATCACCAGCCCGAGGGACAGGAGCGAGGCGATCCCGACCGGGATGAAGACCTCTTTCCAGTCGTCGAGCTTGTCCCGCTTGACGTACATGATCGCGCCGATGCCGAGCACCAGCCCGAGCTTGACGACCTCGGACGGCTGCGCGGTGAACGAGCCGATGCCGATCCAGTTCCGGTTGCCCTGCACGTCGATGCCGAGGGGCGTGTACACGAGCAACTGCAACGCCAGGGCGAGCCCGAGCAGCCGCATGGCCCACTTCCGCCAGAGCCTCGCCGGCACACGACTGACGATGAGCATGAGCGGCACGCCGAGCACGGCGTACAGGCCCTGACGGGACGCCGCGCCGAAGAAGTCGTGCGTCGCGGCGTACTGCTCGACGCTCGACGACGACAGCACCATGACGACGCCGAAGACGACGAGGAAGAGCGTGACGCCGAGGATCGTGTAGAACGTGCTGGACTCGGCGACGAAGACGTTCTTGACGGCGACGACGGCGCGGTTCGTGGTGCGCGTGGTCGCGGCACCCGCGCTCGTGCTCGTGCTCGACGTCGTCCGAGCGCCCCGGTCGCGGCCGTTACGCCCCTGCGGAAGATCCGTCGTCGCCATCGGCGTTGCCTCCCAGGTGCTCGTGGACCGCGGCCGCGAAGCGCTCGCCCCGGTCCGCGTAGGAGCCGAACTGGTCGAACGACGCCGCGGCGGGGGCGAGGAGGACCGTGTCGCCCGGCCTCGCGACCGATGCGGCATGCCGGACCGCCTCGGGCATGACCTGATCAGTGTCCGCTGCTTCGACCTGCAGGACGGGCACCCCGGGCGCGTGTCGCGCGAATGCCTCGAGGACGGGCCCGCGGTCGGTGCCGATCACCACGACGGCCCGGACGTCCGGCCCGAAGCGCTCGACGAGTCCGTCGACGTCGACGCCCTTGAACAGGCCCCCGACGATCCACACGACCGTGTCGAACGACGCGAGCGACGCGGTGGCCGCGTGCGGGTTCGTCGCCTTCGAGTCGTCGACCCAGGTGATCCCGTCGGCGGTGGCGACGAGCTCGGTGCGGTGGTGGTCCGCGTGGAAGCCCTGCACGGCCGACCGGATCGCGCTCGGCTGCACGGCCGCGGCACGGGCGAGCGCAGCGGCGGCGAGGACGTTCATCGTCATGTGCGGGCTCGCGAGGCCGGCCTGCTCGAGGTCGGCGACGGTCGCGAGTTCGAGCGCGCTGCTCTGCCGGTTCTCGGCGAAGGCGCGGTCGCACAGGACGTCCTCGACGACCCCGACGTCACCGGGCGCGGGGATGCCGGGGCTGAAGCCCACGGCACGGCAGCCCTCGACGACGTCGGCCTCCTCGACCATGTGCCGGGTGACCTCGTCGGTCGTGTTGTAGACGCACGCCATCACGGTGCGCTCGTAGACCTTGGCCTTGGCGGCGCGGTAGGCCTCGGCGGAGCCGTGCCACTCGAGGTGGTCGTCGGCGATGTTCAGGCAGGCGCTGGCGAGGGGCACCACGGCACCGTCGCCGGACGTCGGCATGTAGTGCAGCTGGTGGCTCGACAGTTCCACCACCAGGACGTCGAAGCCGTCCGGGTCGCGGACGACGTCGAGCACGGGCACGCCGATGTTGCCGCAGGACACGGCACGCAGTCCCCCGGCCTCGAACATCGCCGTGGTCAGCTGCGTCGTGGTGGTCTTGCCGTTCGTTCCGGTGATCGTCACCCAGGGGGCGGCGACCGGGCCGCGAACGACCTTGTCGCGCACGCGCCAGGCGAGCTCGATGTCGCCCCAGACGGTGCTGTTCGCGACGGACCACTGCACGGTGGCGTTGTGCGGCGGCAAGCCCGGCGACACGATGACGACGTCCGGCGCCTGCGTCTCGAGCGCCTCGGGCACCGAGTCCAGCGGCGTCTGCACGAACTGCGCGCCGATCACGTCGAGCAGCTCGACGCTGTCCGACGGCGCGTCGGTCGAGTAGACCGTCACCGCACTGCCGAGCTCGACGAGGGTGTCGGCGACCGAGAACCCGGTGGCGCCGAGGCCCAGGACGGCGACGTTCAGCCCCTTCCAGCCCTCGGCGTACCAGCTGTCGAGGCCGTCGAGGCGACCGGCGGGCGTCGGGGCGGCGTCAACCAACTCGTGCGATCCATTCCAGGTAGAAGAGTCCGACACCGGCCGCGACGCAGAGTCCCGCGATGATCCAGAACCGGACGACGACTGTCACCTCGGCCCACCCCTTCAGCTCGAAGTGGTGGTGCAGCGGACTCATCCGGAAGATGCGCTTGCCGTGGGTGATCTTGAAGTACGCCCGCTGCAGGATGACCGAGCCGGTGACGATGAAGAACAGGCCGCCGATGAGGACGAGCAGGAGCTCCGTCCGGCTGAGGATCGCGAGACCTGCGAGCGCACCGCCGAGGCCGAGCGAACCGGTGTCGCCGAGGAAGATCTGCGCCGGCGACGTGTTGTACCAGAGGAAGCCGATCAGACCGCCGCAGACGGCCGCCGCGACGACCGCGAGGTCGAGCGGGTTCGTCACCGTGTAGCAGGCGTGCTCGGTGCTGGCGTCGAGGCGAGCACCGCCGCACAGCTGGTTCGACTGCCAGAACCCGATGATCACGTACGAGCCGATCGCCAGGATGCTCGAGCCGGTCGCGAGGCCGTCGAGACCGTCCGCCACGTTGACGCCGTTCGACGTCGACACCGTCAGCAGGACGATCCACGCGAGGAACAGGATGGTGCCGATCACGGTGCCGAGCGCCATGAAGTCGAGCCACGGGATGTCCCGGATCGCCGACACCATGGTCGACGCCGGCGGCTTGCCGTTCGCGGTCGGGACCACGAGCGCCACGGTCGCGAAGATCACGCCGACGATCACCTGCCCGAGGACCTTCGCCCAGCCGCCGAGCCCGAGGCTCCGCTGACGCCGGACCTTGAGGAAGTCGTCGATGAACCCGACGAAGCCGAGGCCGACCATCAGGAACAGGACGAGCAGGCCGGACAGCGTGATCGAGTCACGGCCGACCAGGTGCCCGACGAAGTAGCCGAGCACCGCGCCGATGATGAGGACGATGCCACCCATCGTCGCCGTGCCGCGCTTCGTGTGGTGCGACTGCGGGCCGTCGTCGCGGATGAACTGTCCCCAGCCGAGGCGGTGGAACAGCTTGATGAACAGCGGCGTGAGCAGCAGTGTGAACACCAGCGACACGGCGCCGGCGATCAGGAGGGCGATCATTCGGTGACACCTCCGAGGCGGTCGCCGAGGAATCGCAGTTCGGCGGACTTCGAGGACTTGACGAGGACCACGTCGCCGGGGCGGAGCATGTCCTGCACGGAGTGGACGGCGTCGTCGACGTCCTCGATGAACACGGACTCGCCGTCCCACGATCCCTCGAGGGTGGCGGCCTGGTGGATCGGCAGGGCGGCGCGGCCGACGACCACGAGCTGCCCGATGCCGAGACGGACGACGAGCCGACCGATGCGGTCGTGCTCCTCCGTCGAGAACTCCCCGAGCTCGGCCATCTCGCCGAGCACGGCGACGGTCCGCTCCCCCGGGCGCACGATCTGCGCCAGGGTCCGCAGCGCCGCTGCGGTGGAGTCGGGGGACGCGTTGTACGCGTCGTTGATGATCGTGACGCCCTCCGGGCCGCCCTGGAGGAGCTCCATGCGCCAGCGCTCGGCGCGCGTCATCGACGCGAGCGCCGCGGCGCCGGAGGCGAGGGGCACGCCCCAGCGGTGGGCCACCGTGAGCGCGGCGGACGCGTTCATGGCGTGGTGCTCACCGAGGATCGCGAGGCGGACGTCGACGGTCTCGGGGAGGCTATCCGTGCCTCCAGGCTGGCTGTCGCCACCACGGACGGGAGGCGCGGTGAGGGTGAAGCGGGTGCCGCTGCGGTCCGTCTCGATGCCGGTGATGCGGTAGTCGGCATCCGCCGACGTGCCGAAGCCGACCACCTGGGCGGCCGTCAGGTCGCGCATGGACGCGACGCGGTCGTCGTCCACGTTCAGCAGTGCCGTCGCGGTCGCCGGCAGGTCGGTGACCATCTCCGACTTCGCGCGCTGCGTCGCCTCGATGCCGCCGAACTCGCCGGCGTGCGCGAGGCCCACCTTGAGGACGACGCCCGTGTCGGGTTCGGCGATCGAGACGAGCTTCGCGATGTGGCCGACGCCGCTCGCACCCATCTCCACGACCAGGTACCGGGTGTCGTGCGTGATCCGCAGCATCGAGATCGGGGCGCCGACGTGGTTGTTGAACGACCCCTGGGGCGCGACGGTCTCGCCGTGCTGCTCGAGGATCGTGCGGAGCATGTTCTTCGTGCTCGTCTTGCCGTTCGAGCCGGTGATGCCGACGACCCGGAGCGGCGCCGGGCGCCCCTGTTCGTCGACGCGGTCGGCGCTGGACATCCGGACACGCGTGACGACCTCGTGCGCGAGCGCGGCGAGGGCCTCGTAGCCGTCCTGCACGACGATCTGCGGGGCGGTGGTCTCCACGCGTTCGGGCGTGACGACGAGCGCGGCGCCGGCCTCGGTCGCGGCGGGCACGAACCGGCGACCGTCGGTGACCTCGCCCGGGAGCGCGAAGAACACGCTGCCGGGGCGGACCAGCCGCGAGTCGGTCTCGACGGACCCCTCGACGACCAGGTCGCCCTGGTCGGCGACGTCGGTCGCCTGGGCACCGGCCAGCAGCTCGCCGCCGACCGCGGTGGCGATCTCGGCGAGGGTCAGGGCGATCATCGGGTGCCTTCAGTCCGGGGGTGATCGGCCGGACCGGTGCTCGGCTCCCAGCCGGCCTCGCGCAGGGCCTGGCGGGCCTCGTCGCGTGCCGAGTAGGGCGTGCGGACGCCCTGGATGTCGCGGTAGTCCTGGTGTCCGGGGCCGGCCCAGAGGATCGAGTCGCCCTCGCCGAGCAGCCCGACGGCCAGGCGGATGGCTGCCTCCGGTGGGCTGACCTCGTGGAGCTCGTGCTCGGGGAAGGCCTCGCGCGCAGCGTCGACGAGGGTCTTCCGGATCGACGCGGCGTCCTCGAAGCGGGGGTGGTGGTCCGTGATCACGAGGATGTCCGACCCCGCTGCGGCGATGCGGGCCATGTCGGCGCGCTTCGTCTTGTCGCGGTCGCCGTCGGCGCCGAACAGCATGAGGACCTTGCCGGGCGTGAACTGCCGGACGGCCGCCAGCGTGTTCTCGAACGCGTCGGGGCTGTGCCCGAAGTCGACGTACACGCTCGGGCCGCGGTCGCCGGAGACCCGCTCGGTGCGGCCGGGCAGGTAGCACTCGATGGCGCTGACCCGGTGGTCCTCGGTCTGGTCCGCGTACTGGCGGTGGTTGCTCTCGAGCGCGTGCGCGATGGCGCCCAGCTCGAACCCGCCCTCGACGAGCATGACGATCGCCAGAGCGGCGTTCGCGGCCATGTGCCAGCCGATGAGGGGCACACGGGTGGTGAGCTCGCGCCCCTCGGGCCCGGTGAGCCGGAACTCGGTGTACGCGGCGTGCGCCTCGACGATGTCGACGTGCCACTCGGCCTCGACGTCGGGGTGCACCGTGATGGTCGTCACCGGGATGCGGGAGTCCTGCACCACGCGGTGGCCCCAGTCGGTGTCCAGCGAGACGACGCCGCGGCGGGCGTGCTCGGGCTGGAACAGCGGGAGCTTCGCCTGGTAGTACTCCTCCATGTCGGCGTAGTCGTCGAGGTGGTCGTGCGACAGGTTCGTGAACGCGGCGACGTCGAAGACGATGCCGTCGACCCGGTGGCGGCTGAGCGCCTGCGCGCTCACCTCCACCGCGACCGCGCGCACCTCGCTCTCGCGCATCCGGGCGAGGAGGGCGTGCATCTCGCTGGCCTCGGGCGTCGTCAGGCGGCTCGTGACGCTGAGCGTGCCGATGTGGCGCTCCGCCGTCGAGCTGAGGCCGGTGACGAGGCCGAGCTGCTTGAGGATCCCCTCGAGGATGTACGACGTGCTCGTCTTGCCGTTCGTGCCGGTGACGGCGAACAGCTGCGGCAGGTCGGTCGCTTCGTCGGGGTGGGTGCGGTAGACCCAGGCCGAGACGTCGCCGAGCGCCGCGCGGGGGTCGTCGACGACGAGCACCGGCAGCCCGGCGGCCTGGGCGTGCTCGACACCGGCGTCGTCGGTGAGGACGGCGACGGCGCCGCGCTCGGCGGCCTCGGTCGAGAACTCCGCGCCGTGCCGGTTCGCACCGTGCACGCCGACGAAGAGGTCACCCGGCTGCACCTCGGCGGCGCTCAGGGTGACACCGGTCGTCTCGACGGCGTCGACCGATCCGACGACACGCAGACCGAACGCGTTCGCGAGTTCGGCCACGGCCCTCGGGGTCGGGTGTTCGGGTCGGAGGACCGGGGGGATCCGTGCGGACAAGTGCTCCTTCTTCCTCACCACGTGGTCGGGTAGGTCTTCGCCGGCGTCGTGGAGGGGGCTACTCGGTACTTCTCGAGCACCTGGGACATGAGAGTTCGGAACGCCGGAGCCGCTCCGCTGGACCACTTGTTGGCCTGCGGCTTCGTGAACGTCACCGTGACAACATACTGGGGGTCCTCCGCGGGTGCCATTCCGGCCACCGAGGTGATGCGCTGCCCGCCGTAGCCCTTGGACCCCTCGGCGACCTCGGCGGTGCCCGTCTTCGCGGCGATGTTGTAGCCGGAGATCGGCTTCATCCCCACGAGCGTGCCGCCCGTGACCACGCTCTGCAGCATGTCGGTGACCTGGGTCGCGGCGTTCGCCGACACCACGCGCGTCGGCTGCACGTCGGGCGCGTCGATGGTCTTGCCGTCGGACGTCTCACAGCCCTTCACGAAGTGCAGCGGGATCCGGACACCGTCGTTCGCCAGGGTCTGGAAGATGCTCGCGACCTGGACGGCGGTCGTCGAGATGCCCTGCCCGAACATCGAGTTGATGTTGGTCTGCTGGTCCCAGTTCGGGCTCGTGCCGTAGTCCATCGCGGGCTGCCCCGGGTAGTCGATCGCCGACTCGGGCTGGAACAGGCCGAACTTCTTCATGTAGTCGTACCGCTGCTGCGCGGTCAGACGCTCGCCGAGCTCGGTGATGCCGACGTTCGAGGAGTTCTGCAGGATGCCCGTGAGCGTGAGGTTCTCGGTCGCGTGGAACTCGGAGTCGTGGATCGACCCGCCCCACGGGAACGACCGCGAGTACGGGACGACTGCCTGGTCGGTCGGACTCGACTTGCCCTGGTCGATGAGCGCCGCCGCGATCGCCGCCTTGATCGTCGATCCCGGCTCGTACGACGCGGTCAGCGCCCGCGAGCCGAACGCACCCTTGTCCGTGGTGGCGTCGACGTCGTTCGGGTCCACCGTCGGGTAGTCGGCGACCGCGAGGAGCTCGCCCGTCTTGACGCTCACGACCGTCGCCGTGGCCGACTCCGCCTGCAGTGACTTCGCGGCGGACGCGATCGTCTGCTGCGCCATGTACTGCAGGTCGCTGTCGATCGTGGTCTCGAGCGTGCCGCCGTCCTTGGCTTCCTTCGTCGTCACGGTGCTGCCGGGCAGCTGGACGCCGTCCTCACCGCGCTCGTACGTCTCGGAGCCGTTCGCGCCCGCCAGACACTGGTTGTACGCGTACTCCAGGCCGGCCTGGGCACCGTCCGTCCCCATGAACCCGGTGATGTTGCCCGTTGTGGCGCCCGTGGGGTAGGTCCGGGCCGACTGCTGCTCCGGGTAGAGCCACGGGATGCCCAGCGCGCGGACGGCCTCGTAGTGCTTCACGTCGAGGCCCTTGACCAGGTACGCGAAGTCGGACTTCGGGTTCGCCGCGATGTTCTTCTGCATCGTGGCGACGTCGCCGCCCGATGCCTTCGCCAGGGCCTTCAGGGCCGTGTCGACGCTGACGTCCTTGACGCGGGACCCACCGAGCTTGCCCTCGAACTTCTTCACCAGTCGTGGGGCGGTCGTGATGTTGTACCGCGTCACACTGTCGGCGAGCTCGGTGCCGTTGCGGTCGACGATCGATCCCCGTGTGCCGTAGATGGTCACCGGGATGCTGCGCTTCGCCTTCGACTGCTCGTTGAGCTCGGCCGCCTGGACCACCTGGATGTCCACCAGGCGGACCACGAACACCGCCACGAGGGCGATCACGGCGATCATCACGACGCTGTAGCGCAGTCGTCGGTTGCGGATCGTCTTCGTCACGCGGTGCGGTCCTTCCCAGGTGGTGCGTCAGGGTGTCCCGAGCCCGCAGGTCACCGGGTGGAGGGGGCCTGGAGCTGGTTCGGGTCGGACTCTACGTCGGTGGTCGAGGAAGCCCCGCCCGACGCGCTGGCGCCTGTGGTCTTCCCAGCGTCGGCGGTCGTACCGGTCGTGGCGTCGGTCTTCGTGTCGGTCTTGGCGTCGCCGCTCGTCGCGGCACTGCCGGTGGTCGACCCGCTCTCCTTGCTCGTCGACGTGTCGCCCTGGCTGGCCGCGAGGGGGACGTCGTCGAGGAGCGAGTTCGGCACCTGGTTCGAGGTCGCTGCGGTGGCCTGGTCGGCGACCGCCGGGGTCGGCGTGCCGTACACCCGGCCGGTCTTCGGGTCGAGGTACACCGGCGTCGAGTTCGCGATCATGCCGAGGGCCTGCGCGTTGCGCGCGAGGTTCTGCGGGGAGTCGAGCACACGGAGGTCCTCGGACAACGACTGCTGCGTGCGGGACAGGTTCGTCTGCTCGGCGCTCAGGGAGTTGAGCGTGTACGCGCCCTGGCTGAGCACCATGCTGATGCCGAGCTGTGCCAGGAGCAGGATGCCGAGCGCCGCCACCGCGACCACCGCGTAGGCGATCCGGGGACGTGCGCGGCGCTGGGCCTTCGACGGTGTGACCTCGACGAGCTCCGGCCGGTCACGGCGGGCCGGGCGCGGGGCACGGGACGGGACGACGGCGGGGTCGACGAGTGCGAGGTTCGTGCTCATGTCACTTCCGGATCCGCTCGGCCGCGCGCAGGCGCACGGGGGTTGCTCGTGGGTTGGCGGCGCGTTCGGCCTCGTCGGCCAGTTCCGCGCCCTTGACGACCAGGGAGAAGGTGGGGGCGTGCTCGGGGAGCTCGACCGGCAGTCCGGCGGGAGCGCTGGACTTCGTGCGCTCGACCAGGGCCCGCTTGACGATGCGGTCCTCGAGCGACTGGTAGGACTCGACGACGATCCGTCCGCCGACCGCGATCGAGTCGAGTGCGGCCGGGATCGCCCGCTCGAGGACGCTCAGTTCGGCGTTGACCTCGATGCGGAGCGCCTGGAAGACACGCTTGGCCGGGTGGCCCTGGCGCTGGATCGCCACGGGGGTCGCGTCGTGCAGGACCTGCACGAGGTCACCGGACATCTCGAACGGCGTCGTGGCCCGGCGCTCGACGATCGCCCGGGCGTACCGGCCGGCGAGCTTCTCCTCCCCGTAGCGCTGGAAGATGCGGCGCAGTTCGCCCTCGTCGTAGGTGGCGAGGACGTCGGCGGCGGTCTGCCCCTCGGTCCGGTCCATCCGCATGTCGAGCGGGGCGTCCTGGCTGTAGGCGAACCCGCGCTCTGCCCGGTCGAGCTGCAGCGAGCTGACGCCGAGGTCGAACAGCACGCCGTCGACGGTCGTGAAGCCCTCGCCCTCGATCGCCTCGACGATGCCGTCGTACACGGCGTGCACCAGGCGGACGCGGTCACCGAACCGGGCGAGGCGCTCCCCCGCGATGCCGAGCGCGTCGGTGTCGCGGTCGAGGCCGATGAGGGTCAGCTCCGGGAACCGCTCGAGCAGCCCCTCGGAGTGGCCGCCCATGCCGAGCGTCGCGTCGACCACGACCTTGCCGGGGCCCTCGAGGGTGGGCGTGAAGAGGTCGACGATGCGCTCGAGCATCACCGGGGTGTGCGGGAACTCCGGTGTCCCGGTTCCGTTGCTGTCGTTCTTGGCCATGTGCAGCCCCTCGGCTCCTGGGCCGCGGGTCCGGATCCCCATCCATGCGACCTGACACCGGGGAAGGGGTGTCAGGGCTCCACGGCTGGGAGTCCCGATCCACGGATCAGAAGATCCCCGGGATCACCTCCTCGTCGTTGTCGGCGAAGCCCTCTTCGACCTCGGCGTAGTAGGCCTCCCACGCGGGGGTCGACCAGATCTCGGCACGGTCACCGCTGCCGATGACCGTCAGGTCCCGCTCGAGCCCCGCGTACTCGCGGAGGTTCTGCGGGATCGTGACGCGGTTCTGCTTGTCGGGCTGCTCTGCGCTGGCTCCGGAGAGGAACAGACGCATGTAGTCCCGGGTGCGCTTCGACGTCATCGGTGCGGTGCGGATGCGCTCGTGCAGTTGCTCGAACGTGTCCGCGCTGAAGACGACGACGCAGCGCTCCTGCCCGCGGGTCATCACGAGACCCCCGGACAGTTCGTCCCGGAACTTGGCGGGGAGGATCACGCGACCCTTCTCGTCGAGCTTCGGGGCATGGGTACCGAGCAGCACGTCGGGCCTCCCCTCCGCTCCACCGGACCGTTGTGTGCACCACTTTACTCCACTGCCCTCCCCCTGCCCAGGAAATCACTCCCCGAATCGCCCCCGTGACCCGAATTGGGGTCGATTCGTACTCGACTCCGGTGCCGCAGTCCCCGGAATCTCGCGGAAACGCGGGCCCGTGGAGCGGAGTGGAGTGCGTGGAGGAAAGTGGAGGACTTTCGCAGCCTCGGACGCCACCCGGCGGCGCGGCGGCGGCGATGAGGTCGCACGACATGCAGTGCGCACGACGTCGACGTCGCACGACGTGCCGCCCCGCGGCCGCGGGGACGGCATGTTCCGCGACCTCACCGGGGGGCGGGGGCGGGGCGGGGCCGTCGGGACGGGAGGCGCGTGGCGACGCCGACCCGCGCCTCCAGTCCGATGGCGGGTCGCGTCTCACTGCGCCGGGACGCCGCCACGAGCGCGAGACGCCGCCGGAACCGGCGGTGTCTCGCGTCACCCCGGGCGTCTCGCCGCCGACGCGGCGTCTCGCGACCCGTCAGTCCGTCCGCCGGCGCGGCGTCTCGCCGCCGACGCGGCGCCCCGCCCCGGACACACGAAACGGGGCCGGTCCCGAAGGACCGACCCCGTGGAGGAGTGTGGAGAGCCCGCTAGCTCTGGTCGTTCCGCTTGTCCCAGCGGTCGTTCATCCGGTCCATGAAGGAACCGTTGCCGCCCTGGCTGGGACGGGGTGCGCCGCCCGTGGACGGCTTGCCCGCACGCGGCTTCTTCGCCGACGGGGCACGCATGCCGGGACGCAACGCGAACAGGACACCGGCGAGCATCACGACGAAGCCGATGATCCCGATGACCGGAGCCTTGAAGACGAGTCCGAGGATGACGACGGCGACTCCGACGAGCGCTCCGAGGACCCCGAGCGTGATCGACGTGTACGTCGGACGACCCTGGCGGCGCGTGACACGCGCCACGAAGTCGGAGTCGTTCTGGTAGAGACTCCGCTCCATCTCTTCGAGGAGTCGCTGCTCTTGCTCCGAGAGTGGCATCTGTGTTCCCTCTGTTCCTGGGATCGACGCGTGGTTGAGGTGGACCGAGTCTACGACTCGACCGCTCCACTAGGGTAGGGAGTGTGGCTGAGAGTACGCGATTAGTGGACCTCGTGTCGGCGCGGATCGATCGAGCGCTGGACGACCAACGTGAACGGCTCGCCGCGATCAGTCCGGACCTCGCTCCGTTCGACGCCTACGCCCGCGATCTGCTCTCCGGCGGCAAGCGGTTCCGTGCGCTGTTCTGCTACTGGGGATGGCAGTCGGTGGCCGGTCGGTCGGGTTCGTTCGACCCGCTCGCCGAGGGGTCCCGCCAGACCACGGCCGAGGCGATCGTCACGGTCGCCGCGGCCCTCGAGATCTTCCACGCCGCAGCACTCGTGCACGACGACATCATGGACCGCTCGGACACCCGTCGCGGGCGTCCGGCAGCGCACCGTCGGTTCGAGTCCCTGCACGAGGAGTCGGGCTGGGTCGGCGACCGCGGGCTGTACGGCACGAACTCGGCGCTGCTGCTCGGTGACCTCCTGCTCTCCCTGAGCGACGCGGTGTTCGACGAGGGCCTCGCCCTCCTCGACCCCGCGCGCGGGCGGATCGTCCGGCAGGAGTTCCACACCATGCGCCTCGACGTCACGGCTGGGCAGTACCTCGACGTGCACGAGGAGACCGCCTGGCCCACCATCGACGAGGCCGAGCACCTCGTCCGTGCCCAGCGCGTCATCGTCTTCAAGTCGGCGAAGTACTCGGTCGAGGCCCCGCTCCTCATCGGCGCCCTCGTGGCCGGCGCGACCGAGGCCCAGCTCGAGGGGCTCCGCGCGTTCGGCCTCCCCCTCGGCGTCGCCTACCAGCTGCGCGACGACATGCTCGGGGTCTTCGGCGATCCCGAGGTCACCGGCAAGCCCGCGGGCGACGACCTGCGCGAGGGCAAGCGCACCGTGCTCATCGCTTCCGCCCGCAAGACGCTCGCGAACGGCCCGCGGCAGCTCCTCGACGAGCTGCTGGGCGACCCGGACCTCGACGAGGGCCAGGTGCAGATGCTCCGCGCGACCCTGACCGAGTCCGGCGCGGTCGCCGCCGTCGAGCGGTCGATCGACCGGCACGTGCAGCGCGCGAAGGCCGCCATCGAGGCGGCTCCGCTGACGCCGTCGGCGCGCGAGCAGCTCGTGTCGCTGGCCGACACGGTCAGCCGTCGCGTCGCGTAGACGCAACCAGGAAACGGACTGGAGGTGGGCCCCACCAGCCGGTACCGGCGCACCGCGCCAGCGGGGTGACGGCCGTGTCTGGAGGGACGGTGCCAGCTGGCACCGCGCCTCCAATCCGTCCGATGGGGGCGTCTACAGCAGCGACTGCGCGATGCGGCGCACCTCGGCCTTGCGACCGGCGCGCAGCGCGGCGATCGGCGAGGTGCCGATGATGTCGTCGACGGTGAGCATCCAGCGCACGGCCTCGTCGTCGGTGAAGCCGTTGTCGCTGAGGACGGTGAGGGTGCCGCGCAGCTCGGGGAGCGGCTCGCCGTCCTCGATGAACTCGCTCGGCACGCGGAGGACGCCGCCGACACGGGCCGCCAGCAGGGTCTTCTCCTCGAACAGGCGGTGGATCCGCCCGGGGCTGGTGCTGAAGAGGTCCACCAGCTCGGGGACGGTCAGCCAGCGCTCGGAGAGGGTCAGGTCGTCGACGGGTGCAGCACTCACGTGCCCCATGTTGCCAGAGCAGCCGGAGGCCGGACACCGCCACGTTCGTCACATTCGTCACACGCGCAACATCCGACTCTCTGGTTGACTTGGGAATCACGCCATGCCAGCGTTGAGCCACCTGTGAGTGCGCACGCGCGCGCACGGCTCACCGCAAGGACAGGAGAAACCCGTGGACAACGCTGCAGACGAAGACGCCCGGCGCGCACGATCCGCCCGGTTCGCCACCATGCCCATCGTCCTCGCGGGGACGATCGCGGTCACCGCCGGCCTCACCGGGCCGGTCGCGCACGCCGAACCGCACCACGAGGACGACAGCGCCAACAAGCGGCACGTCGACCAGGATCGCAACGTCGGGGACCGCCCGGTGTTCGGCACCGCCGTCGCCCGTCCGTCGCAGACCACGGTCACCACCGTCGCCGCCGTGTCCGCGGCTCCGACGACGTACACCGTCCGGCAGGGCGACACCGTCTCGGGCATCGCCGCCCGGTACGGCCTGTCCGCGCAGGAGGTGCTCGTGCGCAACGGCCTCGGCTGGAACACGATCATCCACCCCGGGCAGACGCTGCACCTCGCCTCGACCCCCGCCGTGTCGACCGCGTCGGCCAGCACCGGGTCGTCGTCGGGCTCCGGCAGCTACCACGTCAAGCAGGGCGACACCGTGTCGGGCATCGCGTCCCGTGTGGGCGTGTCGACCACCGCACTCCTCAGCGCGAACAAGCTGTCCCAGCGCTCCGTGATCTACCCCGGGCAGACCCTGCGGGTGCCGTCGGCCGGGTCCGCCGTGGCCGCGCCGGTCGCCAGCACCTCGACCGCCGCATCGTCGTCCGGCACCTCGAGCTCGTCCACGCGCGCCGGCAGCGTGACGATCGGCACGGGCGACACCATCGCCTCGATCGCCTCGGCGCACGGGGTCACGGTGTCGGCGCTCCTCTCGGCGAACGGCCTCACCTACACGAGCACGATCTACGCCGGCAAGACCCTCGTCCTGCCGTCGTCCGGCCCGTCCCTCTCCGCCGAGCAGCGGGGCAACGCCGCGACGATCGTCGCCGTCGGCCGCTCGCTCGGGGTCTCCGACCACGGCATCGTCATCGCCCTTGCCGCGGCGCTGCAGGAGTCGAGCCTCCGCAACCTCCCGCACGGGGACCGCGACTCGGTCGGCCTGTTCCAGCAGCGGCCGAGCCAGGGCTGGGGTTCCGCCGCAGCGCTGCAGGACCCGGCGACGGCGGCGAAGCTGTTCTTCACCGGCAACCCCGGCCACACCCGCGGGCTGCTCGACATCGCCGGCTGGTCCTCCATGAACGTCACCACAGCGGCGCAGGCCGTGCAGGTGTCGGCGTACCCGAAGGCGTACGCACAGTGGGAGAAGACCGCGCAGAGCCTGCTGGCGTCGCTCTGAGCCTGGCCGACCGGCGAAGCCGAGTCATCCGCAAGATCGAGATTCGGTCACGACCGGTGCGTCAGTGCGGGTCCGTGCAGTCCCGATTCGTAGAATGCCGCCGATGACCACCAACGCCGCCACGGACCCGATGATCGGTCGCATGATCGATCACCGGTACCGCGTGCGCTCCCGCATCGCGCGCGGGGGCATGGCGACCGTGTACCTCGCGACCGACGTCCGCCTCGAGCGACGCGTCGCGATCAAGATCATGCACGGGCACCTGGCGGACGACCAGGCGTTCCGCGAGCGCTTCATCCAGGAGGCCCGTTCCGCCGCCCGCCTGTCCCACCCGAACCTCGTCGGCGTGTACGACCAGGGCGCCGAGGACGACACCGCGTACATCGTGATGGAGTACATCCCGGGCATCACGCTCCGGGACCTCCTGCAGGAGCACCACGCCCTCACGCCCGAGCAGGCGACCGACATCCTGCGCGCCGTCCTCGCCGGTCTCGCCTCGGCCCACCGCGCCGGCATCGTGCACCGCGACCTCAAGCCCGAGAACGTCCTGCTCGCCGACGACGGCCGCATCAAGCTCGGTGACTTCGGACTCGCCCGGGCCACCACCGCGAACACCGCCACCGGTGCCGCACTGCTCGGGACGATCGCGTACCTCTCCCCCGAGCTCGTCACGCGCGGCGCCGCCGACTCCCGCAGCGACATCTACGCGCTCGGCATCATGCTCTACGAGATGCTCACCGGCGAGCAGCCCTACAAGGGCGAGCAGCCGATGCAGATCGCGTACCAGCACGCGAACGACTCGGTGCCCGCGCCCAGCGCCGCGGTCGCCGGCGTCCCGCCGGAGCTCGACGACCTCGTCGCCTGGGCCACCGCCCGGAACCCCGACGACCGGCCGAGCGACGCCCGCGAGATGCTCGACCACATGTCGGGCAACCAGCAGCGCGCGACCGGGCAGTACCGCACCGCCGTGCTCCGCCCCGAGAACGCGACGGCGATCCTGCCCGCCGGCACCCGGACGCCCGCGTCAGCCGACTCCGGCGACGCCACGACGATCCTCGAGCCCGCCGGTGCCGCCGGCGGTGCTGCCGGCGGGCAACGACCCCCGGCACGCGGCGGCCGGAACACCCCCGGTCCGCGCCGGACGGGCTCCCAGCCCGGTGCGCTCTCCCCCGCCGGGCAGCGCCTCGCCGACAAGTCCGCCAAGCGCCGGAAGCGCGGCTGGATCATCCTGGTCGTCGTCCTCGTGCTGATGGCCATCGGCGGGACCATCGGCTGGGCGTTCGGCCCCGGACCCTGGGGCAACGTCCGCATCCCGGAGGTCGCCGGCAAGTCCGTGTCCCAGGCACGCCAGCTCCTCGAGGCCCAGGGCCTCCACACGGCGTCGACGACCACCACCCGGTTCGACGCCGTCGTCGCGAAGGGCCAGGTCTCCACGACGAAGCCCGCCGCGAAGCGCGAGGTCCGGAAGGGCACCGCGATCCAGATCGTCGTGTCGAACGGCCCGAAGATGATCGCCCTGCCGGCCATCGTCGGCCAGCCGATCTCCACCGTGACCGCCGCGCTCGACGACGACTTCCAGCTGCAGGACGACCAGTACCAGTTCTCCGCGGACGCCGCGAAGGACACCGTCATCGCCGCCACGGGCCTCGGCACCGACGGACAGAGCATCGACCTCTCGAAGACCAAGACCTACGGCGAACGCGGTCCCGTCACGCTGACGGTGTCGCTCGGCCCGGTCCCCGACGTCGTCGGCAAGACCGTGGACCAGGCGACCGCCGCGTTCGACGCCGTCGGCCTGACCATCGGTGCGCAGGACGGTCAGTTCAGCGACGACGTCCCCGAGGGACAGATCATCTCCGCCGAGGTCCAGGACGATCCCGCGGTCAAGGGCACGGCCGTCGACCTCGTCGTCTCGAAGGGTCCGGCGCCGATCTCGCTGCCGGACGTCCAGGGCAAGACGATCAACGACGCCACCTCGACCCTCGAGAACCTCGGGCTGAAGGTCTCGGTCCCCGACTGCACGAACATCCTGTGCGGCTTCTACGACTGGAAGGCCTCGCTGCCGGTCGCCTCCACGGACCCGGCGGCCGGCACCACCGTGCACCGCGGCGACACGATCACCCTCGCCTACAAGCAGTAGGCGCGCGGCGCGCGCTGTTGCGCGGCTGCGCTGGCGCGGCTCTGTGCCGCAAAAGCGACAGTCTGCCGCGCCGCGCGCGCCTCTGTGCCGCCAAAGCGACAGTCTGCGGCCGTCATCCGACGGCAGACTGTCGCTTTCGCGAACGGGGCCGCCGCGCCGGACCACGGCGACTGCCGGATTACGACCCGCAGGTGCGCACCCGTCGGCCTGGAGGCGCGTGACGGCGCCGCCACGCGCCTCCAGGCCGTCACGCATCGCGACCAGTGCGTGAAAGCGACAGATCCGGCGGTGGCCGCGCGATCCCCCACGCGAAAGCGACAGATCCCCGCCGTAGTCCCGCAGGAATCTGTCGCTTTGGCGGAACCAGCCGAACGGGCGCCGCGCGGCCGCGGCGCGCTACGCGCGCACGTGCGGGTGGGCGCTGAGCTCCTCGGCGACGAGGAACGCGAGCTCGAGCGACTGCATGTGGTTCAGCCGCGGGTCGCACAGGGACTCGTACCGGGTCGCGAGGGTGGCCTCGTCGATCTGCTCCGAGCCGCCGAGGCACTCCGTGACGTCGTCACCCGTGAGCTCGACGTGCATGCCGCCCGGGTACGTGCCGACCTCGCGGTGTGCCTCGAAGAAGCCGAGGACCTCGTCCACGACGTCGTCGAACCGGCGCGTCTTGTACCCGGTCGGGGTCGTGAGGCCGTTGCCGTGCATCGGGTCCGTCACCCACAGCGGGTTGGCGTCCATGCCCTTGATCGCCTCGAGCAGCTTGGGGAGCTCGTCGCGGATCTTGCCGGCACCCATGCGCGTGATGAAGGTCAGACGCCCGGGCTCGCGGTTCGGGTCGAGCTTGTCGACCAGGGCCTTCATGTCGTCGACGCTCGTGGTCGGGCCGAGCTTCACGCCGATCGGGTTGCGCACGCGGGACAGGAAGTCCACGTGGGCGCCGTCGAGGTCGCGGGTGCGCTCCCCGATCCAGATGAAGTGGCCGGAGGTGTCGTAGGCCAGGCCGGAGCGCGAGTCGATGCGGGTCATCGGGCGCTCGTAGTCCATGAGCAGCCCCTCGTGCGAGGCGTAGAACTCGACGTGCTTCAGCTCGTCGAAGTCCGCACCGCAGGCGTCCATGAACCGGATCGCGCGGTCGATCTCCTTCGCGAGGTGCTCGTACCGGGCGTTCGCCGGGTTCGACGCGAAGCCCTTGTTCCACGAGTGCACCTGGCGCAGGTCGGCGAAGCCCCCCTGCGTGAAGGCACGGACGAGGTTCAGGGTCGACGCGGCCGTGTGGTACCCCTGCACGAGGCGGCGGGGGTCGGCCTGACGGCTCTCGGGGGTGAAGTCGTAGCCGTTCACGATGTCGCCGCGGTAGGCGGGCAGCGTGACGTCGCCGCGGGTCTCGAAGTCGCTCGAGCGCGGCTTGGCGAACTGCCCGGCCATGCGGCCCATCTTGATGACGGGCATCGAGGCGCCGTACGTCAGCACGACGGCCATCTGCAGGATCGTCTTCACGCGGTCGCGGATCGAGTCCGCGGTGGCGCCGGCGAAGGTCTCGGCGCAGTCGCCGCCCTGCAGCAGGAACGCCTTGCCCTGGGCTGCGGAGGCGAGTCGCTCGCGGAGCTTGTCGACCTCGCCCGCGAAGACGAGCGGGGGCAGCGTGGCGATCTCCGCCGATGCCGCCTCGGCCGCTGCGGCGTCGGGCCACGTGGGCTGCTGCTTGATCGGGAGCGTCCGCCAGTAGTCGAGCCCCTCGATGACGTCCGGATCCTGCAGGGCGACGAAGTCGGTCGACTCGAACAAGGAGGTACCTCTCGAAGGGATGGGGTCCCGGCGGTTGCCGGGGCCTTCGAATCCTAACGTGCCGAGGCGTCCCGACCATTCCGCGTGACCTTGCCCCGGAGGACCTGCTCGCGCGCGGTGCTCGCCCGTTCCTTGACACTCGTCGCGTAGACGTCGACGTACTCCTGGCGGCTCAGTCCGGCGAGCTCGTGCATGACCTCGTCGGTGACGCTCCGGAGGATGAAGCGGTCGGTCTCGAAGCCCTCGAAGCGGGAGAAGTCGAGCGGCCGGCCGAACACCACGCCGACGCGCTTGAACTTCGGGATCCGCTGCCCGATCTGCTGCACCTCGCGCGTGCCGACCATGGCGACGGGGACGACGGTGACGCGCCCCTCGAGGATCATCCGGGCGATGCCGGTCCGGCCGCGGTAGAGCTTGCCGTCCGGGCTGCGGGTGCCCTCGGGGTAGATGCCGAGCTGTTCGCCACGGGCCAGGACCTGCAGGCCCGCACGGAGCGAGGCCTCTGATGCCTTGCCGCCGGAGCGGTCGATCGGGAGCTGGCCGATGGCGTTGAAGAACGTCTTGGTCAGCCAGCCCTTGAGGCCGCGCCCGGTGAAGTAGTCGCTCTTCGCGAGGAACGACACGCGACGGTCGAGCACCGCCGGCAGGATCACCGAGTCGATGAACGAGATGTGGTTGGAGGCGAAGATCACGGGGCCCTTGGCGGGCACGTGCTCACGCCCGACGACCCACGGCCGGAAGAGGGTGAGGATGAGCGGACCGAGCAGGAAGTTCTTCAGCAGCCAGTAGGTCATCGTCGACTCCGTCAGGCAGTGCGGGCGTGGATCCGGGCGAGGTCGGCTGCGCCCACGACACCTGCGTCGTTGACGAGCTCGGCGATCACGAAGTCCGGCTCCGGGTGGTACCCGCGGGCCGGGAGGTTGTTGAGGTACGCCTGCTTGATCGGGTCGAGCAACCGGTCCCCCGCGCTCGCGACCCCGCCGCCGAACACGAACAGCTGCGGGTCGAGCACGGCGGAGAGCGAGGCGCAGGCCTCGCCGAGGTGCCGACCGAGCCGCCGCAGGGCCGCGAGGGCACCCGGGTCGTCGGCCAGGATCAGGTCGCCGACGATGTGCCCGTCGAGCTCGCCGCCGTTCGCCTCGCGCGCCTCGGCCAGTGCCTGCCCGATGCCGCCGGCGTCCGCGACGTCGTTCGCCATGCGCTGGAGGGCACGACCGGAGCCGTACTGCTCGATGCAACCGCGCGCGCCGCAGCCGCAGGGCAGCCCGTTCGGGACGATGCGGAGGTGCCCGATCTCGCCGCCGGTGCCGAAGCCCCCGCGGAACAGCCGGTCCTCGGTCACGATCGCGCCACCGACACCGGTGCCGATCGTGAGCATGGTCATGTCGGAGACGAGCCGACCGGCACCGAAGCGGAACTCCGCCCAGCCCGCCGCGTTGGCGTCGTTGTCGACGGTGATGTGCAGGTCACCGATGCGCTGCTGCAGCTTCTGCCGCAGCGGCTCGTTGCGCCACCGGATGTTCGGCGTGTAGTAGACGATCGACTGCGAGGCGTCGATGAACCCGGGGGCGGCGACACCCACGGCGCTCACCTCGTTCGCGGCGCGCAGTCGCGAGACCATCGCAACCACGTCGTCGAGCATGGCGTCCGGGTCCGCAGCGTTGGTGGCCACCCGGTCCTCGGCGACGATCTCGCCCAGTTCCGTGACGACCGCACCCGCGATCTTGGTGCCCCCGATGTCGATTCCGATGGCGTGCACGAGGATCGAGCCTACCGGTTCCGTGCGTCCACATGGAACGCACGCCAGGTCGCCCTATGCTGGCTGTGTCGCCTCGACGATGAGGCACACTCGAATCGAACCGGCCGACAAGGGAGTCACCGTGAACGATCAGCGGCACCCAACCCCGATCACCGCACCCGACCACGGCTCAGCCGCGCGCCTGCTCTCCGAGCGGGCCAGGAAGACGCCGGACCGGCCGATCCTGGCCGAGCGCCACGGTGACACGTGGACCACGATCAGCGCGGCCGACGTCCACCGTCGGGTCCGCGGGATCGCGAAGGGCTTCGTCGCCGCCGGGCTCGAACCGGGTGCGCACGTCGCGATCCTGTCGCGCACGCGCCTCGAGTGGACGCTCGTCGACTTCGCCGTGTGGACCGCGGGCCTGGTGTCCGTGCCCGTGTACGAGACCAGCTCCCCCGACCAGGTGCGCTGGATCCTGTCCGACTCCGAGTCCGTCGCGATCGTCGTCGAGCAGGAGGAGCACGCTCGCCGCGTCGCCTCCATCGCGCCGGACCTGCCGCACCTCGGGCAGCACTGGACGATCGACGGCGGCGGCCTCGACGACCTGACCCGGCTCGGTGAGGACGTCACCGACGCCGAGCTCGACGCCCGCACCGCGGACGTGCACGGCCACGACGACGCCACCATCATCTACACCTCGGGCACCACCGGCCGGCCGAAGGGCTGCGTGCTCCGGCACGACAACTTCACCGCGACCGTCGAGGGCGCGTCCGAGGCGATGCCCGAGGTCGTCGCGGACGACGCCTCCACGCTGCTGTTCATCCCGATGGCCCACGTCTTCGCGCGGTTCATCGCCGCGATGAGCGTCGCCGAGGGCGTCCTGGTCGGCCACGAGCCCGACACGAAGGACCTCATGCAGGCGGTGTCGACGTTCAAGCCGACCTTCCTGCTCGCCGTCCCGCGCGTGTTCGAGAAGATCTACAACTCCGCCGAGCAGAAGGCCGACCTCGGCGGCAGGGGCAACGTCTTCCGCGCAGCCGCCCGGACCGCCGTCGCCCACTCCGAGGCACTCGCGAAGGGGAAGGTGCCGCTCGGGCTCGCCCTGCGCTTCAAGCTGTTCGACAAGCTCGTCTACGGCAAGCTCCGCGACGCGATCGGCGGACGGGTGCAGTACGCGATCAGTGGTTCGGCGCCGCTCTCCCCGCGGCTGTCGCACTTCTTCCGGTCGATCGGCGTGCTCATCCTCGAGGGCTACGGCCTCACCGAGACCACCGCCCCCGCGACCGTGAACCGCGCCGGCGAACTCCGGATCGGCAGCGTCGGCCGGGCACTCCCCGGCGTGGAGATCCGGATCGCGGACGACGACGAGATCCTCATCCGCGGCGTCGACGTCTTCGACCGCTACTGGCGGAACGACGAGGCGACCGCGAAGGCCAAGCCCGACGGCTGGTTCCACACCGGCGACCTCGGACGGCTCGACGCCGACGGCATCCTCACCGTCACCGGGCGCGCCAAGGAGCTCATCGTCACCGCGAGCGGCAAGAACGTCGCCCCGGCACCGCTCGAGGACGGCATCCGCGAGCACCCCATCGTGGGGCAGGTCGTCGTCGTCGGCGAGGGCAAGCCGTTCGTCGCGGCCCTCGTCACGCTCGACCGGGACATGCTCGCCGGCTGGTGCGAGACGCGCGGGATCACCCCGGCGCTCACCCCGCACGAGGCCGCCTACGACGAGCGGGTCCACCAGGCCGTGCAGGAGGCCATCGACGCGGCGAACCAGCGCGTCTCCCGTGCCGAGTCGGTGCGGTCGTTCACCATCCTCGACACCGACCTGACCGAGGCGTCCGGGCACCTCACGCCGAAGCTGACGATCAAGCGGGCGGTGGTGGTGAAGGACTTCGCTGCGGACATCGAGCACATCTACTCGGGCTCGAAGGTGCAGACCACGGCGACGCCCGTCGTCGAAGGTCGCCGCCGCCGCGGCTAGGGTCCGGCGCAACCGCCTTCCGGCGCAACCGCCTGGAGGCCCGGATCACGTCCCTGGGACGTGATCCGGGCCTCCAGGCGGTCACCGCTGCGCGCGGGGCGCGACCCGCTGTCGGGTCAGCGCGACGGCGTCTGTTGTGCGTCCGGTGCGTCGAGGACGGCCGTCGAGGAGGTCGTGACCGGAGCCTCGGCGGGGCGACGGTTGGTGCGGGTGCGGTGCGAGCTGAGCTCGTCGTTCTGAGCGGTCATGCTGGGTGTCCTGGGGGTGTGGGAAACGGTGTCGGTGGGAAGCCGACAGCAGCACGGTACCTCTTCGTCAGGACAAAGCAACAATCCCCCGTGGGGGTGTCACTTTCCTTCGACCGTCAGTGGAACCAGTCCTGCTCGCGGATGTCACGGAGCGCCTGCCGCCGGACCTCCGGGTCGAGCGTCATGACGTACACGGTGCCGCCGAGGTGGTCGACCTCGTGCTGCAGCGCCTCGGCCATGAGCCCGGTGCCCTCGAGCACGACCTCGGCCCCGTCGACGTCGACGCCGCGGACCTTCGCGTACGGGTACCGGCGCGTCGGGTACGACAGGCCGGGGACGGAGAGGCAGCCCTCGTCCATGAGCTCCGGCTCCCCCGAGACCTCGACGATCTCCGGGTTGAGGACGTAGCCGACCTCGCCGTCGACGTTGTACGAGAAGGCACGGAGGCCCACACCGATCTGCGGCGCGGCGACACCGGCGCGGCCGGGCTCCTTGACGGTGTCGACCAGGTCCTGCACGAGGTCGCGGATGCCGCTGCTCCCGAGTGCCTCGGGTCGGATCGGGTCGGACGGCGAACGGAGGACGGGGTCGCCGAACAGGCGGATGGGACGGACGGTCACGTTACTGCAGCACCACCAGGAGGTCGCCGGCGTCCACCTGCTGGGTCGCCGGGATCGCGAGACGGCCGACGGTGCCCGACACGGGCGCCGTGATGGCCGCTTCCATCTTCATCGCCTCGATGCTCGCCACGGCCTGACCGGCCTCGACGACGTCACCGACGGCGACCTTGAGCGTCACGACACCGGAGAACGGTGCCGCGACGTGCTTCGGGTCGGACTTGTCCGCCTTCTCGGCGGCCTTCGTCTCGACCTCGATCGAGCGGTCACGGACGTACACCGGGCGGAGCTGCCCGTTCATCGTCGCCATGACCGTGCGGACGCCGCGGTCGTCGGCCTCGCCGATCGCCTCGAGCCCGACGAACAGGTTCACGCCCTTGCCGAGCGGCACGGTGTGCTCCTGGCCGGGACGGAGCCCGTAGAGGTAGTCGACGGTCGGCACGACGGAGAGGTCGCCGTACTGCTCGCGGACGCGCTCGAACTGCTGTGTGGGCTGCGGGAAGAGCAGGCGGTTGAGCGCGCTCCGGCGTTCCGGACCGTCCTTGGTCAGGTTCGCCCGCTCGGCGTCAGGCACCGGCGTGATCGTCGGCGTGACGTCACGACCCTCGAGCACCTTCGACCGGAACGGCTCGGGCCAGCCACCCGGCAGGTCGCCGAGCTCGCCGGCCATGAAGCCGATCACGGAGTCCGGGATGTCGTACTTCTGCGGGTTCTGCTCGAAGTCCACCGGGTCGGCGTTGACGGCCGCCAGCTGCAGCGCGAGGTCACCGACGACCTTCGAGGACGGCGTGACCTTGGTCGGGCGCCCGAGGATCCGGTTCGCCTCGGCGTACCAGTCCTCGACCTGCTCGAAGCGGTCGCCGAGCCCGAGGGCGATGGCCTGCTGGCGGAGGTTCGACAGTTGGCCGCCCGGGATCTCGTGCTTGTAGACGCGACCCGTGGGCCCTGGGAGCCCCGACTCGAACGGGGCGTAGGCGCGGCGCACGGCCTCCCAGTACGGCTCGAGGTCGCCGACCGCGCTCAACGAGATGCCGGTGTCGCGGTCGGTGTGCGCCAGGGCCGCGACGAGGGCGGACATGCTCGGCTGGCTGGTGGTCCCGGCCATCGGCGCCGCGGCGACGTCCACCGCGTCGGCACCGGCCCTGGCGGCTGCCAGGAGCGTCGCGAGCTGCCCACCGGCGGTGTCGTGCGTGTGCACGTGCACGGGCTGGTCGAACCGCTCGCGCAGCGCGGTGACGAGCTTCTCGGCCGCACCGGCGCGGAGGAGTCCGGCCATGTCCTTGATGCCGATGACGTGCGCGCCGGCCTCGACCATCTGCTCCGCGAGGCGGAGGTAGTAGTCCAGCGTGTAGAGGTCCTCCGCCGGGTCGAGGAGGTCGGCGGTGTAGCAGAGCGCCGCCTCGGCGACGGCGGTGTCGGTCGCCAGGACGGCCTCCAGCGCCGGACGGAGCTGGCTGACGTCGTTCAGGGCGTCGAACACGCGGAAGACGTCGACGCCCGTCGCGGCGGCCTCGGCGACGAACGCGTCCGTCACCTCGGTCGGGTACGGCGTGTAGCCCACGGTGTTCCGGCCGCGGAGCAGCATCTGGATCGGGAGGTTCGGCATCGCCTCGCGCAGGGACGCCAGGCGCTCCCACGGGTCCTCGCCGAGGAAGCGCAGGGCGACGTCGTACGTCGCGCCGCCCCAGGCCTCGACGCTGAGCAGCTGCGGGGTGAGCCGGGCCACGTGCGGGGCGACGGCGACGAGGTCCTTCGTGCGCACGCGGGTGGCGAGCAGCGACTGGTGGGCGTCGCGCATCGTCGTCTCGGTGACGGCGAGGGCGGTCTGGTCGCGGAGGGCCTTCGCCCAGGCGCTCGGACCGACCTCGCGGAGCAGGTCGCGCTGGCCCGCGGGCACGGGCGCAGACAGGTCGAGGGCCGGGAGCTTCTCGCTCGGCTCGACGGTCTGCGGACGCCGCTCGCCGTTCGGCTTGTTGACGGTGACGTCGGCGAGCCAGTTCAGGACCTTCGTGCCGCGGTCCTTCGAGACGTGTCCGCTGAACAGCTGCGGACGCTCCTCGATGAACTTCGTCGAGACGTCACCGCGGGCGAAGTCCGGGTCCTCGAGCACGGCCTGCAGGAACGGGATGTTCGTGCTGACGCCGCGGATGCGGAACTCGGCGAGGGCGCGCTTCGCACGGGCGACCGCGGCCGGGAAGTCCCGCCCGCGGCAGGTCATCTTCGCGAGCATCGAGTCGAAGTGCGGGCTGATCTGCGCGCCGGTGGCGACCGTGCCGCCGTCGAGACGCACGCCAGCGCCACCCGGGCTGCGGTACGTCGTGATGCGGCCGGTGTCCGGGCGGAAGCCCTGTGTCGGGTCCTCCGTCGTGATGCGCGTCTGCAGTGCGGCGCCGTGCACGCTCACGGTGTCCTGCGACAGGCCGAGGTCGGCGAGGGTCTGTCCGGCGGCGATGCGCATCTGCGACTGCACGAGGTCGACGTCGGTGACCTCTTCGGTGACGGTGTGCTCGACCTGGATGCGCGGGTTCATCTCGATGAAGACGTGCTGGCCGGCCCGCTCACCCTCGGTGTCGAGGAGGAACTCCACCGTTCCGGCGTTCACGTACCCGATCGACCGGGCGAAGGCCACGGCGTCACGGTGCAGGGCCCGGGCGATCGACGGGTCGAGGTTCGGCGCCGGCGCGATCTCGACGACCTTCTGGTTGCGGCGCTGGACCGAGCAGTCGCGCTCGAACAGGTGGATCGTGCCGGCGTCGGTGCCCGTGGCGTCGGCGAGGATCTGCACCTCGATGTGCCGCGGCCGGATGACGGCCTGCTCGAGGAACATCGTCGGGTCACCGAAGGCGCTGTCGGCCTCGCGCATGGCCTCCTCGAGCGCCGCGCGCAGCTCGGGCTTCGTCTCGACCCGGCGCATGCCACGGCCGCCGCCACCGGCGACCGCCTTCGCGAACACCGGGAACCCGATGGCGTCCGCACCGGCGATGAGCTCGTCGATGTCGCGGCTCGCCGGCGTGCTCGCGAGGACCGGGACACCGGCCGCGATCGCGTGCTCCTTCGCGGTGACCTTGTTGCCCGCCATCTCGAGCACGTGTTCGCCCGGACCGATGAACGTGATGCCGTTCGCGGCAGCGGCGGCGGCGAGCTCCGGGTTCTCCGACAGGAAGCCGTACCCCGGGTAGATCGCGTCGGCGCCGGACTCGAGCGCCACGCGGACGATCTCCGACACGTCGAGGTACGCGCGCACGGGGTGCCCGCGCTCCCCGATCAGGTAGGCCTCGTCCGCCTTGAGGCGGTGCAGGGAGTTGCGGTCCTCGTACGGGTAGACGGCGACGGTCTGCGCCCCCAGCTCGTACGCGGCGCGGAAGGCACGGATGGCGATCTCGCCACGGTTGGCGACCAGGATCTTGCTGAACACGAGGTCCCTTTCAGCCCGGGTTGAGGTGAGACAACCCTACTGGCGGTAACGTTGCTCACCGTGCATGTACTCAGCGTGAGCTCCCTCAAGGGTGGTGTCGGCAAGACGACGGTGACGCTCGGCCTGACTTCGGCCGCGTTCGCCAAGGGACTGCGCACGCTGGTGGTGGATCTCGACCCGCAGTCGGACGTCTCGACCGGCCTCGACATCAACCTCTCCGGCCACCTCAACGTGGCCGACGTGCTCGAGAACCCGAAGGAGAAGATCGTCCGTCAGGCGATCGCCCCGTCCGGCTGGACGAAGGGCTCCCAGGGCAAGATCGACGTCATGGTCGGATCACCCTCGGCCATCAACTTCGACGGGCCGCACCCGTCCATCCGTGACATCTGGAAGCTCGAAGAGGCGCTCGCCAACGTCGAGCAGGACTACGACCTCGTCCTCATCGACTGCGCGCCGTCCCTCAACGCCCTCACCCGCACCGCCTGGGCCGCGTCCGACCGCGTGACGGTCGTCACTGAGCCTGGGCTGTTCTCGGTGGCCGCCGCCGACCGTGCCCTCCGCGCGATCGAGGAGATCCGCCGCGGCCTCTCCCCCCGCCTGCAGCCGCTCGGCATCATCGTGAACCGTGCCCGCGTGCAGTCGCTCGAGCACCAGTTCCGCATCAAGGAGCTCCGGGACATGTTCGGCCCGCTCGTGCTCTCGCCGCAGCTGCCCGAGCGCACCTCGCTGCAGCAGGCGCAGGGCGCCGCGAAGCCCCTGCACGTGTGGCCGGGCGAGTCGGCGCAGGAGATGGCGCGGAACTTCGACCAGCTGCTCGAGCGCATCATGCGCACGGGCAAGATCGGCCCCTACGTCGAGGGCGGCGCCGCGTAGCGTCTGCGCGGGCCCGAGGTTCCGAGATCTCGGCATCTCGGGGGCCATCCCAGCGGAACACGGAACCCCCGTGCATCGCGCACGGCGAGTCGTGGAACCTCATGCGGCCCGACTGAGCCTGCCCGTCACACGGGCATCTCGTTGTGCCTCGACCACTCCCGTCCGGATGACACGCCTGAGCGGCCCCGATGAGGTCGCACTACTCGCCGCTCAGGTTCGCCGGGGTTCCGTCGACACCGTCGTCCAGCGATGAGATGCGAAGATCTCGGCATCTCGGCATCTCGGGGCGCAGAGCGCCGGCACGCGCGGGCGCGGTCGACGCGCGGGCGCGTCTAGGAAGCGCGGGACGCCCGGCGGGCGGCGAGTTCATCGTCGGGGTCGGCCGCGGGCGTCGCGTCGAGCTCGACGAGGGAGCTCTCGACCTCGCGCAGGACCTTGCCCACCGCGATGCCGAACACGCCCTGCCCGCGGGAGACCAGGTCGATGACCTCGTCGTCGGAGGTGCACAGGTACACCGAGGCACCGTCGGACATCAGCGTCGTCTGGGCGAGGTCCGACACGCCCGACTCGCGCAGCTGGTTCACGGCGGTGCGGATCTGCTGGAGGGAGATGCCCGTGTCGAGCAGGCGCTTCACGAGCTTGAGCACGAGGATGTCGCGGAACCCGTAGAGACGCTGCGAACCGGAGCCGGCGGCCCCGCGGATCGTCGGCTCGACGAGCTCGGTGCGAGCCCAGTAGTCGAGCTGTCGGTACGAGATCCCGGCGGCTCGGGCGGCGACGGTGCCGCGGTACCCGTTCTGCTCGTCGTGCTCGGGCAGGCCGTCGGTGAAGAGGAGCCCGAGGTCGTACCGGGTCATCTCCGACTCGGTGCCGGGGGTGTCGTTCCCACTCATCAGGCTGCCTTCCACGACGATCGAGCTCTCATCCGAACGTTCAATGACGGGTTGAGAGTTGTTCCGAGGTCCACGGTAGCGACTCGAACCGCTCCGGCGCGGGACATCCGACTCGGCGCGTCCGGCGTGTCGAGGATACGCCTCACGAGGTCATGCGTCGAGACGCCCGATCGCCGTCCGGATGAGGTTCGACCGGATCACTTCGAGGTGCCCGGCGATCTCCCGCGCGAGCTCGGTGGCCTTCGCCCGCGAGGTCGCGTCGCCGCGGCGGGACACCGGCATGAGGGCCGACTCGATGAGTCCGACCTCTCGCTCGGCAACGCTGCGCATGGTGCGGAGGTGCCGCGGTTCGATGCCGGTGCGCTGCAGTTCGACGAGGGCCTTGAGCACGCCGACGGCATCCTCGCCGTAGGTGTCGGCGGCGGGCAGCAGCGACGCGGAGACGGCGTCGGCGAGGAGCATCGGCGACGCTCCGGCCGCACGGACGGTCTCGTCGCGGGTGTAGCGGCGCTCACGGCCGAGGATCGACGGCTTCGGCGCGTCACCGCCACCGGGCAGCACCGGGTCGCGTCCGGCGTCGAGGTCGGCCAGGTAGTCCTTGATGACCTTGAGCGGGAGGTAGTGGTCGCGCTGCAGCCCGAGGATGACCCGGAGCCGGTCGAGGTCCGCCGCCGAGAACTTCCGGTAGCCGCTGGCGGTCCGGATCGGTGTGACGAGCTCGCGTTCCTCGAGGAAGCGCAGCTTGGACCCCGACAGGTCCGGGAACTCCGGCTTGAGGCGTGCGAGGACCTGCCCGATCGTGAGCAGGTCCGGTACCGCGGACCCCGCCCGGGCCGCGGAGGACCGTGCGGCCACTACGCGTTCGCCAGGCGCGCCAGGTCGACCCGGGAGGCGTAGAAGGTCAGGCGGAACTTGCCGACCTGGACCTCGGACCCGTCGGTGAGCGGCGCTTCGTCGATGCGGTCACCGTCGAAGTACGTGCCGTTGAGCGACCCGTTGTCCTTCACGCTGAAGGCCGTGCCGTGCCGGAGGAACTGCGCGTGCTTGCGCGACACGGTGACGTCGTCGAGGAAGATGTCGGCGTCGGGGTGTCGCCCCGCCGTGGTGACGTCCGAGTCGAGCAGGAAACGCGCACCGACGTTCGGACCACGACGGACCACGAGCAGCGCCGACCCGGAGGGCAGGGCGTTGATCGCCTCACGCTCCTCGGCGGACACACCGGACTCGGCGGTCAACGCCGCGCCCATGTCCATGCTGAAGGTCAGTGTGGTGTCGACCAGCCGCTGCTCAGGGGTCTTCTGACCGTCCGGCTGCGGGACCACTGGATCTGGCATCGTGGACCTCCTCCTCTTGGCGCACCAGCGTATCGGAAACGAGCGACCGAACGGGAGCCCCGAACGGGGCTGGGGACAACTCGGCAGAACGCGTACAGCGAACGTACCGACGATGTTCGGATTCCGCACCATCGACGGACGGGAGGCGGGCCCCACCAGCCGGTACCGGCGCACCGCGCCAGCGGGGTGACGGCCGTGCCTGGAGGGACGGTGCCAGCCGGCACCGCGCCTCCCGTCCGGATGTGGTCGCGACCTAGGACGACGGAGTCGCGTCAGCCGTCGGTGCGGCCTTGCCGGACTCCACGTCCTCGAGGATCTGCTTGATCTCCGAGTCCTTGAGCTTCACCCAGGGCGAACCGTCCGGGTCGCTCGTGGAGGCTTCGGGGCTCTCCCCCGTGTTCCACCACTTCGACTGGTACGGGATCCCGTCGAAGAGCACGCGCGAACCCGTGTCGTACTGCTTCGTGCCGGACCAGGCGTCGTACGTGCCGCTCGGCAGGGTGACCTGCTTCACCGGCTTCTCGCCCTTGAGCACCGGGCCGACGAGCTGCCACGGCGTCTCGTAGGCGCTCAGCACCGGGTCGTCGGGCAGGTCGCCGGACGTCCACCACTTCGCCTCGTAGACGTTCTGGTGCCAGACGACCTTCGTGCCCTCGAGGTACGAGGCGTCCGAGCTCCACACCGGGTACGGACTGGTGGAGGGGTTGTCCGTCGGCTGCACGGTCGCGGAGGGCTCCGCCTTCGTGACGTCCGACGCGGCTGCGACGATCCCGCCGGTGAAGCCCTTGCCGAGGACGTCCGCGTAGAGCACGCCGTCCTGGTCCACGCCGGAGCAGGAGTTCGACACCGTCGACAGGTTGACGTAGTTCGAGCCGCACGTGGTGTCGCGGTTGAGCGACCACATCGACATCCGACCGAGCCCGCGGTCCCGCGCCCAGGCGTTGAGCTTCTTCGCGTCGGCGAGGGTGAAGACCTCGTCCTGGATGTCGTTCTGGCCGATCATCGGCGTCGCGCCGACCTTGTGCCACAGCGTCGCATCGGAGAGCGGGGTCCCGGCGCGCTTGTACAGGACGCCGAGCTGGCGCTGGGTCTCCTGCAGGGTCTGCACCGAGGCGGAGTACATGCTCTGGCTCGCACCCTTGCCCTGGCCGTAGTCCATCGTCATGGCGTTCACACCGGCGAGGTCGACCCCGGCCTTGAGGAACTGCGCGACCGCGGTCGTGCCGTCGCTCGTCAGCCCGGACGGCGCAGCCGGCAGCGTCAGCCACACCGCGAGCGGGTGACCCGCTGCGCGGCGCTGCTCCTGGAGCGCCGCCACCGCGGCTGCCCGGCGCTTCCCCGCGTCGTGGTTCGCGAGGTCGTCGCCCTCGACGTCGTAGTCCACCGTGCTGACGTCGTAGCGCTGCACGACGGACTCGTACGCGCTCACCAGATCCGAGCCGTTCGTGCACGTCGTGGCGAGCTCGTCGTTCGCCAGGCCGCCGAAGGAGACGCCGACCTCGCCCTTCTGCTGCTGCAGGCGAGCGATGCGGCGGTCGAGGTCGAGCGCGTCCGACGCGCCCTGCATCGAGTACGCCGAGCCCCAGGTCGGGGTGCAGGCGTCGTCGTGGTCGGCGACCACGAAGGACAGCATGACGTCGCGGCCCTTGGCGGACTTCACGTCCTCGAACGCGAAGGTCGGGGTAGCGGTGACGTCGGTGTAGGCGGCGAACCAGGACTTCTGGGTCTCGGCGGCCTGGGCGGACTGCCAGCGGTCGAAGCCGACGTAGCCGGCGGTGGCGAGGGCCGCGGTGAGCACGACGGCGATGCCGACGCGGACCGGGGACAGTCGTCTGGTGGCGGCCATCAGGCGGCGCTCCGTTCATCGGTGGTGGTCGTGGGGATCGACGTGGTCACGACGGCGGCCCCGACGACGTCCGCGTGGTGCCGGACCGGCATCGTCTTCCCGCGGTGCCCGAAGTACAGGACGGCGCGCCAGTCCTCGGTGACGGGCTCCGGCTCGGGCAGCAGGCCCTTGCGGGCGCGCTTGCGCTCGGTCCGCGCTGCGTTCTTCGCCGACCGTCGCGCCGCTCGTGCGGACGGGTCGTAGTACATCCACTTCGTGGCCCACAGCCACACGTCGACCACCGAGTTCCAGACGCCGATGTAGGCGACGATCGCGTACAGGGCGAGCACGGCGTTGAAGGCGGCGAACACCGCGTTGCCCCAGTTCTGCGCCCCGTAGTCACGCACGAACGTGAACACCGAGAAGACGACCATGGCGTACGGCGCGAGGACGTACAGCGCCGGCGACGCCGTGCGGTCCCGGACCTTCGGCGTGCGGGCGAACGGGATCTTCTTCGCCGTGAGCGCCTGCTGGATGCTCTTCAGGACACCGGCGACGTTCACCGGCATGAGGATCAGGTTGAAGCCGTAGATGCGGAACACGTCGGTGCGCTTGTACCCGCAGTACTTGAGGTCGCTCGACAGGAGCCAGAAGTACGGCAGGGCCGCGAGGAGCACCATCGGGCTGAGCAGCCGCGAGTCGTACGGGTAGGCCAGCAGGAAGATCAGGCCGAACGACGCCCAGGCGATGGACGCCATGTAGTTGACGCGGAGGGACATCTCGACGATGCCGACCCGCTCCCCGCGGGCACGACGCTCGCGGACCTGGCGGATGTACTTCGGCAGGATGAGCAGGCCGCCGTTGGCCCACCGACGACGCTGGACGATGAGCGAGCCGAAGTCCGGCGGGGTCGCGCTGTAGGACAGGCGCTCGGGGTAGTTCACGAGCGTCCAGCCGTGCATGCCGAGGTCGACGCTCGACTCGGTGTCCTCGATGACCGTGCGGTCCTGCACGTAGCGCTTCACCTCGAAGCCGCCGACGGTCTCGACCTCCTCGATGTCGCGGAGCGCCCGGGTACGGATGACCGCGTTCGCGCCGACCCAGAACGTCGCGTTGTGGCGGGACATGCCCTGGTGGAGGATGTGCTGGATGTCCGTGGTGGCACCGGCGAGCCGCTCGATGCGGGTGGCCGCGCCGCGGAACGACGAGTACGGCGTCTGCGTCACGGCGACACGGGCGTTCTCCGGCTGCTCGAGGAAGTACACCAGGCGCAGGCAGTAGTCGCGCAGCAGCACCGAGTCGGCGTCGAGCGTCAGGATGTAATCCGACGCAGGGACCACGAGGTCGGCGACGGCGGGGTCCGACACGGTGCGCAGGATGGTGCCGGACGCGGTCTCCTCGAACGCGTACGCACCACCGAGCAGCCCGATGTAGGCGTTGAGGTTCATCGCCTTGTTCGCCTCGTCGGAGAGGTTCGCGTAGCGCTTCCGCTCGAAGGTCGTGATCTCGGCGGTGAACGTCCACGCCAGGCGACGCTGCAGTTCGAGCGCGCGGGCGGAGGTGATCTCGCTGAAGGACTCCCCGGCGTCGACGGCGTCCACGATCGCGGCCTCGAGTGCCTCGGACGTCAGCCGGAACTCGTCGGCGAGCCCGATCAGGACCTGGTCGTGGAAGAAGTGGTCCACGTGGTCGAGGACGTCGTGCTCGCGGGCGTGGCGGCGCAGCCAGGCGTCGGCCCAGCGGTGGTGCTCGACGAGGTTGCGGAGGCCGTCGACGCTCGCGAACGGGGCAGCGGCCGCCTCGACCTCGGCGGAGAGCAGGGCCTCCTGGAACCGCTGCGACGGCGCCGCGAGCTGGTTCTGGATCGTCGTGGCGACCGCACGGGTCCGCTCGAGCTTGTCGAGGGTCTCCGGGTCGGTCGGGAACGGGGCGTCGTCGACGAGCAGCACGACGCGCAGCGAGGGGTACTCCTGCAGCGCGGCCGACCACAGCGTCGTGGCGACGACGTCGGGCTCCTCGGCGTAGCTCGGCACGAGGACCGTCATCGGCGACTCGTGGCCCTCGGCGAAGTGCCGGTCGAGCTCAGCGCGCGGGACCCGGACGTGGGTCGCGAACCGCTCCATCGCACCCTGGCGGGCGACCAGGTGCATGAGCGCGGAGAAGGTGAGGAAGGTGACGACCACCAGGTACGAGATCGCCTCGGTGGTGAAGCGGAAGCTCTCGGCGCCGTAGTCCAGGAACTGGCGGATCACGGTGTAGACGACGTAGGCGAGCCAGAACGCGATCGTCAGGATGATCGCGACGCGGCCGGAGACGAGCTTCCGGTCGGAGGGGCGTTCGTGCAGGGTGTCGAGCGGGCGGGTACGACGCTCGGAACCCCACTGGCGACGGCGCGCGGGAGCGCCGTCATGCAGTTCGGGCATGACAGTCCTTCGTTCCGCTGGACCAGCGCGCCATCGGGTCGGGCACTGTCGGGGAGTCCGTGCGGTCGACTCCGAACGTATGGGGACAGACCGAACGGTGCAGACACCCGGACGGGGGGTTTTGGGCGTGCCGTGCGGGAAACCGCACGATGTTGCGTTGCGCACGTTTCGCGCGTGTCGCTGCCGGCCGCGCGGGTGCTGTCGTGCGGGTGGTCCGGGCGTTCTGCCTGGAGGCGCGGCTCGGCTCCGCCCCGCCGGTCGCGGGACACGCCGCTCACGTCCGGCGAGGGCGCACGGACTGCCGCACGCCGACCGGCGTGCGGCAGAACGCGCGACCTCGGGCGGCCCGGATGTGCTCAGCGGCCGCGGGCGAGGAGCCAGAGCAGGTACGGCGCGCCGATGACCCCGGTCACGACGCCGACCGGCAGCGCGTTGCCCGGGATCGCGAACTGCGCGATGAGGTCGCTCGCCAGGGTGATCGCCGCTCCGACCGCGGCCGTCGGACCGAGCGCGACCCGGCCTCCCCCGACGAGCCGGCGGGCGATCGGTGCCGCCATCAGCGCGACGAACGACACCGGCCCGGCGGTCGCCACGGCCGCCGCGGTCAGGCACACCGCCGTGAGCAGCAGGAGCACCTTCGCCCGGTTCGGCCGGAGTCCGAGCCCGGACGCGACCTCGTCACCGAGGGTCAGGACGGTCAGTCGGGGGGACTGCAGGAGCGCAAGTGCCATGAGCACGACGAACGCGATCGCGAGCACGCCGACGAGGTTCCGGTCGACGGCGTTCAGGCTGCCGGAGAGCCAGAGGAGCGCGGTGCCGGCCTGGGTGACGGTGCCGCTCGTGAGCATCCACCCGGTGATGCTCAGGCAGATCGCGGCGACGCCGATGCCCACGAGGACGACCCGGTTGCCGGTGATCCCGCGCCGCCACGCGAGTCCGGCGATGACGAGCGACACCACGAGGGCGCCGACGAGCACCACCGAGAACAGGGTCCCGCCGCTCGCGCCGAACAGGACGATGGCGGTCAGACCAGAGGCGCTCGCACCCGACGTGATGCCGATGACGTCCGGGCTCGCGATCGGGTTCCGGACGACGCTCTGCACGATGCCACCGGCGACGGCGAGGGAGGCCCCGACGAGGATCGCCCCGAAGACCCGCGGCCCGCGCAGCTGCCCGATGACGAAGTCCGAGACCGTGTCGCCGTGCCCGACCAGCGCGCCGGCGACCTGCACGGGCGAGAGCGGGATCTCGCCGACCCCGAGGCCGACGAGCACGAGGGCGACGAGCAGGACGAGCACGACCCCGAGGACGACGAACTCCCGGCGCACGGCGGTCGGGCGCACGCCGCTCACAGACCCTTCACCGCCCGCGACCGCACGAGCCAGATGAACACCGGAGCGCCGATCAGGGCCGTCACGATGCCGACCTGCAGCTCCCCCGGGTACGCCACGACCCGCCCGATGACGTCGGCCACGAGCAGCAGCGCCGGCGACACGATGGCGGAGAGCAGGATCGTCCAGCGGTGGTCCGGCCCGCTCAGCCGCCGGACGGCGTGCGGGACCGCGAGTCCGATGAACGCGATCGGCCCGGCCGCGGCGACGGCCGACCCGGCGAGCAGCACCGTGACGAAGCCTCCGGTCACACGGACCAGGACGACCCGCTGCCCGAGCGAGGCGGCGAGCTCGTCGCCGAGCGCCAGCGTGTTGAGCGACCGCCCGAGGGCGAACGCGATCGCCAGGCCGACGAGGACCGGGACCGTGATGACGCCCGCCGTACCGAGGTCCTTCCCCGCGAGCGCCCCGACCTGCCAGAACCGCAGCTGGTCGAGCAGGCTCTGGCTCGTGACGAGCACGGCGGTGGTGACCGACGACAGCGCGGCGGCCACCACGGCACCGGCCAGGGCGAGACCGACCGGTGACAGCCCGCGACGGGCGACGGCGGCGATCCCGTAGACGAGGAGCGCCGCCAGGGCAGCCCCGACGAACGCGAACGGCAGGTACGCCGCGGTGCCGCTGACACCGAAGAGCGCGATCCCGGCGACGACCGCCAGGGTCGCTCCGGAGTTGATGCCGAGCACGCTGGGGTCGGCGAGGGGGTTCCGGGTGACGCCCTGCATGACCGCCCCTGCGACCCCGAGGGCCGATCCGGCGAGGAGCCCGACGACCGTGCGGGGTACCCGGTTCCCGAGGACGATGAGGCCGATCTCGTCGTTGCGCCCCGGGTGCAGGACGGTGTCGAGCACGGTGCCGAGCGGGATCGGGCGGGACCCGAACGCCACCGAGAGCGCCACCGCCACGGCGAGGACGACCACCGCCAGCACGGTCGCGCCGACGAGGCGGGACGCGGAGCTGGGCGCGGGAGGGGTGGGCGACGACGAACGCATGGGAAGTAAGGCAACCCTAACGGACGACCTCGTACGGCGACCCCCGAGCAAGCCGTGAGCAGTCGCAGGGTCCGTTCATAGGTTCGTCATGGGAACCGGGCTTGTACTCGTACCCATCGACACCCGACCGGGTCGTCGAGGGACGACCGGAGAGCACCGATGAACGAGACCCCGAACCCCGCTGCCGACGAGAACGGCACCGCCCGCACCGACGCTGCGCAGCCGCAGGCCGGGGCGACGTGGGAGGCACCGCACGCCGACCCGTCGACCCTCCGCTCGGCGTACGCGTTCGACGGCAGCGGCCCCTACCTCTACGGACCCGACGGCTCCGGCCCCTACGGGTACACACCGGACGGCCGTGGCCCGTTCCTGATCGGCAGCTCGGCGCTCCCCGGCTTCCAGCACGGCTGGGCGCACGGCGCCGCGACCGCGAACCACGCCGCGGCGGGCCACGGGACGAAGCGCCCCCGGCGACTCGGGCTGATGATCGGCTCCGGCATCGCCGCCCTCGCGATCGTCGGTGCCGCGGGCGGAACGGCGCTCGGGCTCTCCACGCAGAGCACGACCACCACCTCGAGCCAGTCGCAGGGCACCACGACCCTGCCGGACACCGGCTCGGGCACGGACAGCGGCAGCGGCACGAACGGCTTCACGGTCCCCGGTGACGGCAGCGGGACCGGCAGCAGCGACGGCAGCACCGGATCGAGCACCGAGTCGCCGGCGACCGCGGCGACGAGCGCCCAGAAGAAGGGCGTCGTGACGATCAACACCGTGCTGAACTACGACGAGTCCTCGCAGGCTGCCGGTACCGGCATGATCATCGACTCGAACGGCACCGTCCTCACGAACAACCACGTGATCCAGGGCGCGACGAGCATCACCGTCACCGACGAGACCACCGGCAAGGAGTACAAGGCGGACGTCGTCGGGACGGACGCCACGAACGACGTCGCCGTGCTGAAGCTCGAGGGCGCGTCGGGTCTGTCCACCGTGACGCTCGACGACGACGGCGAGCCGAGCACCGGCGACACCGTGACCGACGTCGGCAACGCGGAGGGCACGGGCAACCTGGTCGCCGCCGAGGGCTCCGTGACCGCGACCGACCAGGACATCCAGGTGCAGAGCGAGTCCGGCACCGGCACCGAGTCGCTGACCGGCCTCATCGAGATCGCCGCGAACATCGTCTCCGGCGACTCCGGCGGTCCGGTCCTCGACAGCGAGGGCGAGGTCGTCGGCATGGCGACCGCGGCGTCCTCCGGCTCGGCGGACGTCACCGGGTACGCGATCCCGATCACCACGGCGAAGTCGATCGCGGACAAGATCCTCGCGGGTGAGTCGTCGTCGACGATCACCATCGGCCTGCCGGCGTTCCTCGGGGTCGAGGTCAGCGGCACGGCCACCACCGGCGGCGTCGCGGTCGCCGGCACCGTCGAGGGTTCCGGTGCCGCGAGCGCCGGGCTCGCCGCGGGCGACACGATCACGAGCATCGACGGCACCGCCGTGACGAGCTCGGACGCCCTCACCTCGGCGATCCAGTCGCACTCCGTCGGCGACAAGGTGACGGTCGGGTACACCGACAGCACCGGCGCCGCGAAGACCGTGACGGTCACCCTGACCGCCGGACCGGCCGCCTAACCCAAGAGCGCCCGCACCACCGAGCGGTACACGTTGGCTGGGGAGTCCGTCGCGAAGGCGGTCTCCCCGGCTTCCGTGCGTCCGACGCGCGCGAAGCCCTGCCCCTCGGCGTGCACGACGACGATCGGGTTCGGCTTGCCCGGCCGTCGCAGCGACGACACCGTCCACGGCGCGGCCCAGAAGCGCGCGAGCCGCGGGTCCGCCTCGACGATCGCCGCCGGCAGGTCGGGTGCGTCCTCCGCTCCGCCGGTGCGTCGCCCGAGCAGGTCTGCCCGGAGCGACCCCGTGCGGAACGGGAAGGTCCATGCCGGACCGATGCCGAGCCTCCCGGCCATCACCGCGACCACGCGCTCGACCGGCAGCCCGGTGACCACCACGCCGTCCTCGTCGGTACCGTCGACGACGGTCTCCGACCAGGCCTGGAGGCGCGTGGTGCGCCCGTCGGGCAGCCGCTGTTCCAGCGTGACGGGCTGGGCATCGCCCTCCCAGGGCCCGAGGAGCGTCTGGGTGGACTCGGGCAGCGTGCCGAGGCGGCCGACGAGGCCGGACTCGATGAGCTCCCGGCCCGCGGGGCTGCGGAGGAGGGCGGGGTTCCAGCGGCGGCCGGCGAGGCTGCGGAGGGTCGTGAGCGCCTCCGGGCCGAGGTGGGGGCCGTCGATCGTGGGGGCCGGGGCGGCGATCGGCAGGTCCTCGAGCTCGCGCTGCACCCGCGACGGTGCGGGCTCGGTCGCCCGGACGGTGTCGAGGACGGCGAACACGAGGTCGTCGGAGGCGAGCATGCGCGCCAGCGGCCGCTCGATGGTGAGGTCCACGCGGTGCCGGCCGGTGACGAACAGCAGGTGCGCGCCCACGACGTCACCGCCCTCGTCGGGGCGGACGTACTCGACCAGGCGTGCCGGTGCTCCCGTGGCGGTCCAGGGGTCGGAGCCGATGAGGCGGAGTCCCTCGACCGAGCCGGGGAGCCGTTCGAGCAGGCTCGTGTGCTCCTCGGCGATGGTCCGGTCGCTCGGACGGGAGCGGACGGTGAGCACGACGTCGTCGCCGGTGACACGCAGGTCCGCCTGGGCCGAGTCCTCGCGGCGCCACGCGTCGGGGCGGCGGAGGGTCAGGCGGGCGGTGCGGTCCTCGGTGCCGAGCGGGACGGGGACTGCCATGGCACGAGGCTACGTCGGGGGTGGGCCGGGCGAGCATGCGGCTCGCCGAGCGCGGGCGGACGGGTGCGGCACGCGCGGCGGGCGGCGCGGCAGTGTGCGAGGTTCCGCGCACCGTGGGACCCGCGCGGCCTCGCACGGCGCGCGGGACCTCGCACGGTGTCGGCGCCGGGTCGCACGGTGCGAGGTCGCGGCGCGGTCTCGGTCAGGGGCGGCGCGGGCGTGGCGCGGGCGGCGGCGGGACCGGCTTCGCGGCGACGACGTCGGCGAGCGTCACCTCGACGGGGCCCCGGCGGGTGTCGATCGTCACGGACGTCGCGGTCCGGGCGACGAGGACCCCGAGGGCGTCCCGCGCTCCCCCGCCGTCGTGTGCTCGGACGACCAGGCGGTCACCGAGCCCGGCGTCCCGCAACACCCCGAGCGCCAGCGCCCGGGCGATCGCGTCCTGCCCGCTGCCCTCCACCTTCCCAGCGTAGGGCGCGCCTAGAGTGTGGGGATGGCCAAGGCACGCGTGGACAGCTGGATCTGGGCGGTGCGGATCACGAAGACCCGCTCCGCAGCGACCGCCGCGTGCAAGGCCGGGCACGTCCGGGTGAACGGGGAACGCGCGAAGCCCGCGCAGCCGATCGGCCCCGGGGACGAGGTCCGGGTCCGCCAGAACGGCTTCGACCGGATCGTCGTCGTGACCGGGATCATCCTGAAGCGGACGAGCGCGCCCGAGGCGGCGAAGCACTTCGAGGACAAGACCCCGCCGCGGCTCCCCAAGGAGGAGGCCGGTTTCGTCCCGATGCGCGAGCGCGGTGCCGGACGTCCGAGCAAGCGGGAGCGCCGCGACCTCGAGAAGCTCCGCGGCTACTGACGCCGCGGCTTGCCGTACGGGTCGACGACGACCTCGAACTCGGTCTCGCCGTCCCACTCGACCTCGACCGGTTGCCCCGTCCACCGCGCCTCGAGGTGCCCGTCGTCGTCCTCGTCGTTCCCGCACATCGCGGAGCCGCTGGGGACCCGCTCGATCGCGACCCGTCCTTCACGGCCGACGGCGAAGAGCTCGACGACGCGGCCCCGGATCCGCTGGTTCGGCACCGTGTCGTGCCGGACCTCCTCGAAGCGCCGCGCACCGTCCGCGGACACCACGCCGTACTCGACGACGTCGCCGATCTCGACGGCGGGCCCGCAGCACTCGTGCTCCCACCCGCCGATGACCACGACCACGGGCTCGGCCATCAGACGAACCGGACGGTCTGCTGCAGGCGGTCGCGGAGCTCGAACACGTCGATGCTGCCCTCCGGTGACCACACGCCGTTCAGCACCTGACCGAGTGCGCTGCGGCGGACGACGAGCGCCGTGGGCTTCCGGGGCGAGCCGACGACCTGGACGTCCTCGTCGACCGCGGAGTCCGGAACGACCAGCAGCCGGCCCGTGAACTTCACCCGGGTGGTCTTCTGCACCGCGCGGGCCGCGCGCACGAGTTCCTTCACCGGACGCTCCCCTGGCGCGAGGGTCTCCCCCGTGATCTCACCGTGCTCGACGCGCACCGGGGCTCCCCAGTCGATCGACTCGACCGCCCACAGCCCGCTCGGGGTGAGGACGGCGTGGTCGAGCTTGCCCTCGGCCCCGGCGTCGAGGTCGTGCCACACGGTCACACCGATGCCCATCTCGGAGACGATGGAGGCGGTGGCCTCCTCGGCGAGGGCCTCGGCCAGCAGTCGCCGGATGTGCCGCGGCGCGGAACGGATCAGCGTGGGGTCGTACGGGTCCTCGATCGGGTCGCCCAGTCCGACCCACTCGCGTTCGGCCTGCAGGAAGACCTCGCGCGACCGACCGCCGGGGTGTCCGTGGGACCGGGCCCGGGGCCGTGAATCGCGACGCGCTGCCGGAGGTGCGTAGGCGTCGCGACCGGTGTCGCTCCTCCAGGCCGACGAACCCGACGGGCCGGACGCGCCCTGCTGGCTGCCACGCTGGGATCCCGCGTCGTAGGCGCGACGTGCTGCGGGGGTGCCGACGCGTTCCCAGGCGATCTGGACCTGGCGGAAGCGGCGGGCGTCGCCGCCGAGGTCGGGGTGGGACTCGCGGGCGGCGCGGCGGTAGGCGCGGCGGAGTTCGTCGTCGTCGGCGGTCGCTCGGACGCCGAGGACCTCGTACGGGGTGGCGTCGGCCGGGCTGTCGGTCATGGCCCTGCGACATTACCCGAGGGAGCGTCGGAGTCCGCCGCGTGGCTGCTGGGTGCTGCCTGGGCCCACGCCGCCGGTTCCGGGGCGACGCGCCAGCGGCGGGCCGGCCGTGCCGGTGGCGAGACGCCTCGCGTGCGGCGAGACGCCTCGCGTGCGGCGAGACGCCTCGCGTGCGGCGAGACGCCGCCGGATCCGGCGGTGTCTCGCGCCGCGGGCGGCGTCTCGCGGGTGACGCGGCGTGCGCCGCCGGGCGACGTCGCCGGTCAGGCGACGGAGAACGACACCGGGACGGCGAGGAACCGGGCGTAGCGACGGGCGGCGGCCCCGAGTGCACGGACGGCTGCGGCGTCGAGCGGTTCGAACGGGGTCAGCGTGACCCGGACGTCCCGGGAGCGCTCGGTCCGGGTCCAGGCACCGACGACCCGCCCACGAACGACGGCCATCGGCAGGAAGATCCCGTTCCCGCCGGGGACCACGCGGTCGGCGTGCACGGGGTCGAGCTGGACGGAGCGGTCGGCGTACCCGAGCAGGTACTCGTCGAACCCCGGCAGGAGGTGCCCGGTCGGGATGCCTCCGGTTGCCGGGCGGTCGGCGAGCGCGAGGAGTCCGTCGCCGAGGTCCTCCACGGTGTCGCCTGCGGCCGCTCGGGCACGTCGGACGTCGCCGAGCGGCAGCTTCGTCCAGCTCGCGGCGTCGGCCTCGGTCGCGGGGCCCCGGCCACGGAGGTACCCGACGAGCACCCGGCGCAGCGCTTCGTCGCGGTCGGGCAGGTCGGTGGTCGCCGGTGCCCACTCGTCGAGGAGCACGAGCCCCTGGCCGACCCGGGCGGTCGGGCCCCAGGCGACGAGGCCCTCCTGCGCGAGGCGGAGCAGGACGTGGTAGCCGCGACCACCGGCGGGGTCGATCCCGGCCGCCCGGTACGCGGCGAACAGGTCGTCCCGCACGAGTGACCGCCCGCCGGACAGCGCGTCGACGGTGGCGTCACGGGCGGTGGCGAGGACGGCGTCGTCGATGCCGAGTTCGTTCGCGCGCCGGGCGATGGCGCGGATGGTGCGCTCGGCAGTCAGGGAGAGCAGCATCCGGAGGTCGTCGGGGCGCATCGCGTGCAGGGTGCCGCGCATCGGCCACGAACGGACGAGCTCCCCGCGGTCGAACGCCGCACGGACGTCGTCGCGCGTCGAACCGGGCGACCGGACGCCGATCGCCCACAGCACCTGGCCGAGGTCCTGCCCCTGCACGGCGGTCATCCGCTCGACCGCGGCGGCGGGGCCGAGCCCGGGCACGGCGACGCCCTGCGCGGCGAGGCGCAGCGCGCGCAGCTGGGTCGGCGTCGTCGTCACGGCACCAGCATGCCGGACACCACCGTCACGCTCGACACCCCCGTCAGGCGACGGCGGCGGCGATGTCCTCGGCGTGCTCCTCGATGTACGCGACGTCGGCCCGGTAGAGGTCGGCGTGCCCGTGGGCCAGGTCGCTGACGAACTTCGGGTTGCCGGCGGCGGCCTCGGTCTCGATCGTCGTGACGAGGGCGACCAGCGACCCGGTCATCGTCTCGGCGAGCAGTTCCCGTGATCGCGCGTCGAGCTCGTAGGCGCGGCAGAACTCCGCGGCACGGTCGAGGCGTTCGTCGAGCGAGGGTGCGGTCGAGCCCTCGACGATGCCGGTCGTGAACGGGGCGAACCGGTACACGGCACTGGCGACGTCCCACACCCGCGGCCCGGGGTGGGCGGTGTCGAAGTCGATGAGGCCCACGGCGGCGACGCCGTCGTAGACGCAGTTGTACGGCGCGAAGTCGCCGTGCACGATCGTCTCGGCGGGGAAGCGCTCCGCCTGGGACCACACGTCGCGGGACTCGTCTCGGGGGAAGGTCGCGGCGGCGTCGTGGTAGTGCCGCAGCAGGCGTGCGGTCGTGACGAGCGCTGCCTCGCTCGCGACGTCGGCGGTCCACGGGTACTCCCCCGCGGTGCCCGGTACGAACGACACCGTCTCGAGCGTGTCCCCGTGCTCGATCGGTTCCGGTGCCGCGACGAACCCCCGTTCGTGCAGGTGGGCGAGCAGCCGGTGCACGGTCGGTGTCCACGGCCCTGCGGGGCGGTGCACACGATCGTCGGCCCTGGTGATCCGCTCCATCGGAACCTCCTGTCGTACGTCTCCGTTGACGTGGTGGCCCAGCGTATCGGTGCGGGCAGCCCGATGTGCCGGGTTGTCCGGGTTGCACTCAGCAACAGAACGTCACGTCAGCGCATGCACCGTTGCATGCAAGGCGTAGGATCGACGACCGTGAGCACTCCGAGCACCCCCGTCACGAGCCAGGCGGCGTCCGATCGGGCGTACGACCACGTCAAGCGCGCCATCATCCGCGGCGACCTGCCCGGCGGCACCGCGATCAGCGAGAACGCCCTGTGCCACGAGATCGGCGTCTCGCGGACACCCGTGCACGAGGCGTTCCTGCGCCTCGCCGCAGAGGACCTGCTCACCCTCGAGGCCCGGAAGGGTGCCGTCGTCCGGCCGATGTCCCCGAACGAGGCCGCCGACGTGCTCGAGATGCGGGAGGCCATCGAGTCGACGGCCGCGACCCGCGTCGTGACCGACGGCCGCGCTGCGGACGTCACCCCGAGCCTCCAGGCCATGCTCGCGGAGCAGGCGCAGGCCGTCGCGAGCGGCGACGTCGACCGGTTCATCGAGGTCGACGCCGAGTTCCACGGAGCGGTCATCGGCGCGTCGCGGAACGCGATCGCCGTCATGTTCGCCCGGACGCTGCGGGACCGACAGCAGCGGCTGCGGCACCACCTGATGCGGCTGCAACCGTCGCAGCTGCAGGCGTCGCTCGAGGACCACCGGGCCCTCGCCGCCGCACTCGAGGCAGGCGACGCCGCCCGCTACGCCGAGGTCCTCAGCGCGCACGTCGCGTCGCACCGGGGCGCCCTGTGAGCGCCGGCACCGACTCGATCGCGGTCCCCGGCGTCCGCGTCCTGCCGTGGGTCGCCGTCTGGGGCGCGGTGTTCGTCTGCTCGTGGGGCGGCAACCAGTTCTCGCCACTGCTGCTCATGTACGAGGAGCGCGCGCACTACTCGTCGCTGCTCGTCAACGTCTTCCTCGGCGTCTACGTGCTCGGCCTCGCCCCCGCGCTGCTCGTGGCCGGGTCCCTGTCCGACCGGCACGGACGCCGACCGCTCATGCTCGCCGGGATCGTCTCCGCCGTGGTCGGGAGCGGTCTGCTGGCGTTCGGGCCGCTCGGTGCGGGCTTCCTGATGGCCGGCCGGCTGTTCTCCGGGATCACCGTGGGCATCGCGATGGCGGTCGGCAACAGCTGGGTGAAGGAGCTCTCGCAGGGCCGGTTCGACCCCGCCGCCGACGCCGGCTCCGGGGCGCGCCGGGCATCGCTGGCGTTCACCCTCGGTTCGGCGTCGGGCGCGCTCGTCGCCGGGCTCATCGCACAGTGGGGGCCGATCCCCGAGGTGCTGCCGTTCCTCGTGCACATCTGCGTCGCGCTCCCGTTCGCGGTCATCGTGTGGCGGACGCCGGAGACGAACCGGACCGGAGGCCTCCCCGGTCCGTGGTGGAAGCAGCTCGCCGTGCCGAGCGCCGGCCACCGCCGCTTCACCCGGGTCGTGCTCGTCGCGGCACCGTGGATCTTCGGCTCCGCGGCGATCGGGTACGGCTACCTGCCGACCAAGCTCGCCGGCGCGACCGGGATGTGGGGGCTCCTGTTCGCCACCGCCGCCACCGTCGTCGCCCTCGGGGTGTCGAGTGCCGTGCAACCCCTCGCGGCGCGGATCAACTCGCTCGTCTCGGCACGTGGACTGCTGACCGCCGTCGGCCTCATGACCGCGGGCATCGCCGTGGTCGTCGTCGCGATCCAGCTGCAGTCGGTGGCGATCGGCCTCGTCGCGAACGTGGTGATCGGCCTCGGCATCGGGCTCGCGCTCGTGTCGTCGTTGCTCGAGGTGCAGCGGATCGCCGGGTCCCGCGACCTGGCCGGGCTGACCGGGGTGTTCTACGCGGCGGCGTACGCCGGGTTCCTGGCGCCCGCGGTGATCGCCGCCGTGGGGAACGTGGTGGCGGTGCCGCTCGTCCTGTGGGTCGTCGTCGGGCTCGGGGTGCTGTCCTGGCTGGCGATCCTGGTGTCGTCGCGGAAGCACATCCCGGACCCCGCGGGCTAGACCGGACCCGGCGGGCTCGACCGGACCCCGCGGGTCAGACCGGATCCCGCGGGCTCGACCGGACCCCGCGGGTCAGACCGGACCCCGCGGGCTGGGCCGCCCGGCAGGTCAGAACTGCTCGCGCAGCCAGCTCGGTCCGCGCACCACGGCACCGATCGCCTCGACGCGGGCACGGAGCTCGCGGTCGGCCGTCACCACGACGACCGGAGCGTGGCCGGCGTCGATCGCAGCGCGTGCGGTCTCGACGATCGCGTCGTCGCCCGATCCCGGCGCCCGGACGACATCGAGTGAGCAGGAATGGTCGGGTCGGGCGTCCGCACCCGACGTCTTCTGCTCACTGGACGAAGCGCCCGCCGCGCCGCCGACGCCTGCGCCGGCCGCACCGCCGCCGACGCCCGCGCCGGCCGCGCCGGTCGCCGCAGCACCCCGCGCCTCCCCCTCGAGCACCACCGTCCACCGCGGCCACCACCGGTCGAACGGCAGGTCCAGGAGCCCTGCCGACACGCCCGCCGCGGCGAGCGCCTCGACCGACCCGAGCAACCGCGACGCAGCCCCCGCCCGGTCCTTCCACCACCCGTCCGGCACGCTGCCGACGACGTTCGCGGCGTCCACCACGACGTGCGGTGTCGTCGCGAGCCGTGCCCGCAGCGCTGGCCAGGACGCCCCGAACCCGGGGTGCAGCGGCAGGTCCTCGACGTCGTCGACGGGCACCCAGGCCAGTTCGAGGCTCTCGCGGTCCGCGATGACCGGTTCGAACGGCTCGGAGGCCCGCCCCACCACCGTCGTGTACGTCCAGAACCCGAGGTCCAGCACGGAGGTGTGCCGGAGATCCACGCCGTCCGAGGGCACGCCGGCTTCCTCGGCGGATTCGCGGAGGGCTCCGGTCACCGCGTCTTCGCCCAGGTGCCGGGCTCCGCCGGGGATGCCCCACGTGCCGCCGTGGTGGCTCCACTCGACGCGGTGCTGCAGGAGCACGCGTCCGGAGCCGTCGTCGACGAGGAGCCCTGCAGCGCCGAAGCGTCCCCACGCCTTGGTGCCGTCGGGGCCGATCGCCCAGGCGTCGCCGGGGTCACGGGGGCCGGGAGGAGGCCCGGGAGGCGTTGCGTCTGGCACCCACCAAGCCTGTCACACGGCACCCGTCGTGTGACCGCAGACGTCGGGAGGACGTCGTGTACGGTGTCGTCCGAGACACGGGGTGCCGCACCAGCGGCTGAGATCACACCCGTCGAACCTGCTCGAGCTCGTACTCGCGAAGGGATCGTCCATGGAAACCGCTGCGCCCGAACACGACTGGGCCCACCGAACCGCCGAACTGCTCGAGGCCGTGCGTGCCCGCGGTCCGCTGGTGCACTGCATCACGAACACGGTGGTGCAGAACGTCACCGCGAACGTGCTGCTCGCGCTCGGCGCCTCGGCCGCGATGGTCGACGTCGTCACCGAGGCCGGGCCCTTCGCCCGGGTCGCCGACGCCCTGCTGGTGAACACCGGCACCCCGCACGCCGAGCCCCGGGCCGCGTCGCTCGAGGCCGCCTCGGCAGCCGTCGACACCGGCACGCCGTGGGTGCTCGACCCGGTGGCGGTCGGCTCGCTCCCGGTGCGGACGGCGCTCGCCCGCGACCTGCTGGCGCTCCGTCCGACGGTGCTCCGAGGCAACGCCTCCGAGGTCCTCGCCGTCCTGGGCGCCTCCGCCGGTGGGCGCGGCGTCGACAGCACGGTGGGCACCGACGACGCGCGGGACGCTGCGGTCGCCGCCGTGGCCGGTCCCGACCCGGACGGGAGGCGCGTGGCCGCGGTCGCCGTGTCGGGTCCCGTCGACCTGCTGGTCGCGCCCGGCATCGGATCGGTGCGGGTCGCGAACGGCACCGAGCTGCTGACCCGGATCACGGGCGGCGGGTGCGCGCTCGGAGCGGTCGTCGCCGCGTTCACCGCGGTCTCCCCCGACGACGCCGGAGCGGCAGCGGTCGCCGCCACCGCGGTGCACACGATCGCGGCCGAGCTCGCGGCCCGTGACGCCGGTGGGCCGGGTACGTTCCAGTCGCTGTTCCTCGACCGGCTGGCGTCGCTCAGTCCGGACGACGTGGTCCGCGAAGCCCGGATCACGGTCGAGCAGGCACCGGAGTCCACCGGGGTCCCCGCGTGACCGGGACGGACGTCGGTGTCTACCTCGTCACCGACGGCGCGATGTCCGACCGGCACGGCATCGGGGTCCTCGGTGTGGTCCGGGCCGCGGTGCACGGCGGCGTGCGGATCGTGCAGGTCCGCGACAAGGATGCTTCCGCCCGTGACCTGCTCGCACTGACCTCCGCGGTGGCCGACGCCGTGGGCGACCGGGCGACCGTCGTGGTCGACGACCGGCTCGACGTCGCCCTCGCCGCGCGTCACGCCGGCCACCGGGTCGCCGGGGTGCACCTCGGGCAGTCGGACGTCCCGGTCGAGGTCGCCCGGGCCCTGCTCGGCGCGGACGCCCACGTCGGGCTGACCGCGAACACGCCGGAGCACCTCGCCGCCGTCGACCGGCTCCCCCGCGGCACCGTCGACCTGCTCGGGGTCGGGGTCGTGCACCCCACCACGACGAAGGCGGACCACCCGCCGGCGCTCGGCCACGACGGCTTCGCCCGGCTCGCGGCAGCGACCGACGTCCCGTGCGTCGCGATCGGCGGCGTCACACTCGACGACGTCGTGCCCCTGCGTGCCGCCGGGGCAGCCGGTGTCGCCGTGGTGTCCGGCATCTGCGCGGCCGCCGATCCCGGTTCGGCCGCCGCGGCGTACGTGTCCGCCTGGAGCGCCTCGTGACCGCCGCACGGCCGGCAGTCCCCCGCGTCCTGAGCATCGCGGGGACCGACCCCACCGGGGGCGCCGGACTGCAGGCCGACCTGAAGTCGATCGCGGCGCACGACGGCTACGGGATGGGCGTGGTGACGGCCCTCGTCGCGCAGAACACCCGCGGCGTGCGGTCGGTGCACGTGCCGGACGTCGGGTTCCTCCGCGAGCAGCTCGACGCGGTGTCCGACGACGTGACGATCGACGCTGTGAAGATCGGCATGCTCGGCACCGCCGAGGTCGTCCGCACCGTGACGGCATGGCTCCGCGAGCACCGACCGCCCGTGGTGGTGGTCGACCCCGTGATGGTGGCCACGAGCGGCGACCGACTGCTCGACGAGGACGCCACCCGCGCGGTGTCCGAGCTGTTCACGCTCGCCGACCTGGTGACGCCGAACCGTGCCGAGCTGGACGTCCTCGCCGCCCTGGCCGGTGCCGCACCCGCGACGCCACCGCCAGCAGCGGCCTCGATCGTCGCCCGGACCTGGGACGTCCTCGTGCTCGCGAAGGGCGGGCACGACGACGGCGAGACCTCCGACGACGTCCTCGTCTCGCCCGACGGCAGCGTCCGGACCTTCTCCGGCCCACGCGTCGCCACGACGAACACGCACGGCACCGGCTGCTCGCTGTCGAGTGCGATCGCGACGCTCGTCGCCCGCGACGGCGACTGGGAGCTCGCGATCGGCACCGCCAAGACCTGGCTGACCGCGGCGCTCCGCGGAGCCGACGCCCTGCACGTCGGGACCGGCACCGGCCCGATCGACCACGGCGCCGTCGTCCGTGACGCCCTGCCCATTCCCTCGTGGACGGACCGCTGGTGGACCGACGTCGCGGGCGTGCTGCAGGAGACGATCGCTTGCCCGTTCCTGGTCGGCCTGCGGGACGGCACCCTCGACACCGACGTCTTCGCGGGCTACCTCGCGCAGGACGTGCACTACCTCCGGGCGTACGAGCGGCACCTGTCACAGCTCGCGTCATCGTCGTCCGGCGACGCCGCGGCGTTCTGGGCGGCGTCCGCCGAGGGCTGCGCCGACGAGGCCCGCGACCTCCACCACCGACGCCTCGCCGGCACGCACGCCGACGACCCGCTCGACCCGACCTGTGCCGGGTACCTCGCGCACCTCCAGGCCGCCGCCGACTCCGGGTCGGTCGGGGTCCTGGCCGCCGCGGTGCTGCCGTGCTTCCGGGTCTACGCCTGGGTCGGCACGCAGCTCGGCGCGGTGCCGGCGGACCACCCGTTCGCGGACTGGGTCGGGGCGTACGGCGATCCGGGCTTCGCGGAGGCCTCGGCCGCCGCGACCGCCCGCGTCGAGGAGCTCGCAGCCGCCGCGACGCCCGCGGAGCGCGGCGCGATGACCCGTGCGTTTCGCCGCAGCACCGAGTGGGAGCTCGCGTTCTTCCGCATGCCCCTGCCCGCGGCGCCGCCGCGAGTCTCGGCCTGACGGACGGTTCTCGGCCGACGAGACCCGAGAACTGTCCGTGCGCGCGAGACTCGGCCCACGCCCGGAAGGTGGTGCGGGACGGACTGGAGGAGCGGGGCGCGGCCGCCACGCGCCTCCAGGCCGTCAGACCGTCACCACCCCGCCACAGCGACGCCGTCCCGCTGACGCACGCCGTCCATCCCGCCGAAGCGACACGATCCCGCCGCCGCCAGGCGGCAGGCTGTCGCTTTCGCGACCGACACCGGGCTGGAGGCACGGGGCGCGGCCGCCACGCGCCTCCAGGCCGGCAGACCGTCACCACCCCGCCACAGCGACACCGCCCCGCGGACGCACGCCGTCCACCCCGCCACAGCGACACGATCCCGCCGCCGTCCGGCGGCGGGCTGTCGCTCTCGCGACCCGCGACCCGCGGCGGCGACCGCGTCAGCGGGACGGCGGCAGCCGCACCAGCTCGACCGCGAGTGCGCGGCCGTCCACCGTGCCGCGCATCCAGGTGTGGTCCGGCTGGCGCCGGCGATCGGTCGGCGACCCGGGGTTCAGCAGCCGGAGCCCCGACGGTGCCACGGTGTCCCACGGGATGTGCGAGTGGCCGAACACGAGCACGTCGACGTCCGGGTACTCCGCGGTCATGCGCCGTTCCCGGCCGGTCGCCGCGCCGGTCTCGTGCACGAGTGCGAAGCGGAGGTCCTCGACGGCGAACCGGGCGACGAGCGGCACGCGGTCGTCGAACTCCGGGCCGTCGTTGTTCCCGCGGACCCCCTCGAACCGGCGCGACCGGCCCTGCACGGCATCGAGCGTCGCGAGGTCCACCCAGTCGCCGGCGTGCACGACCAGGTCGGCGGTGTCGATGTCCGCCCAGAGGGGCTCCGGAAGGTCCTTCGCCCGCTTCGGCAGGTGCGTGTCGGAGAGCAGGACGAACGAGGTCGTCACGGTGCGGTGCGTCCGGGGACGGGCAGGCCCGCCTCGTCGGCGGCGCCGAGGCGTTCGAGCAGTCCGGCGAGCAGCGCGATGTCGTCGTCCGACCAGCTCGCGAGCCGTTCGTCGAGTGCGTCGCGGTGCAGCTGGACGGACCGTTCGAGTGCGGCGCGGCCCTCGTCCGTCACACCGAGCGGCTTCGCGTTGCCCGTCCCGCCGTCCGTGGTGCGGATGAGCCCGGCGGCGAGGAGGCCGGAGAGCTGCCGCGAGATCGTCGACCGGTTGAGCCGCAGGTACCGGGCGATGTCGATGGCCATGCAGCCGGGGTGCTGCACGACGAAGTCCACGAGGGACTGGTCGACGACGCTGAGGATCGACTCCGACCCACGGGCCCGGATGCTCGCACGTCGGGTGATGCGGGCGAGTTCCGTGTAGGCACGCCCGATGTCGCTGTTGCGGACGTCGGGCTTCGGGCTGCTCATCGCCGGGCCTCCAGCCTGTCAGGGCCTGTTCGTTGCTGCGCCGGTGCCGACCGGCGGTGTTCGGTCCCGCCACCATACCGGCGGGTACGGTTCGCCAGGGGTCAGCGACCCGCCGCCGCGGCCTGCAGCGCCGGGATGTCGAGCTTCTGCATCTGCATCATCGCCTGGAAGACGCGGGCGTTCGCCTCGGGGTCGCCCGAACCGGTCATGAGGTCGCCCATCATCGACGGGGTGACCTGCCACGCGACACCCCAGCGGTCGAAGAGCCACCCGCACATCGACGGTCGTCCGCCGTCGGCGAGCAGGGCGTCCCAGATGCGGTCGAGCTCCGGCTGGTCGTCGACGTCGACCTGGAACGACACCGCATCGGTGTGCTCGTGTCCCGGTCCGCCGTTCATCGCCCGGTACGGCTGGCCGAGGAGCGTGAACTCCACGACGAGGGTCTGCCCGTCCGGCGTCTTGCTCACGCTGTCGATGCTGCTGTCCGGGAACAGCGCGACGTAGTACTCCGCCGCCTGCTCGGCCTGGTCGTCGTACCAGAGGAACGGGGTGATCGTCGGCATGGGCGGGGCCTTCCGGTTCGGCTCAGTCCGCAGCGCCGCGGCTGAGCAGGTCTGCCTTCTCGGGGTGTTCGTCGAACCACTTGCCGACGAACCAGCACATCGGCACGATGCGCTTCGTGGAGTTCGCCTCGACGTCGGCGACCGCGAAGTCGACGAGTTCGGCGGCGTACCCGTGCCCGCGGTGCTTGGGCACCGTGTAGGTGTGCGGGAAGGCGATCGCGTCGCCGTTCTCGCGGTGGTCGAGGACGCTCACGAGTTCGCCTCCGACGTACATCGCGTAGCGGTCCTGGTCTGCTTCGTGCCGGAACTCGTGGTCCATGCCGCCATCATGCACCCGTGTGACCTCACGTGACGGCAACCGGGGAATGCGTCGGACCGGACGGCGTTGCATGGATCCCATGACAACGATCGGCATCATCGGCGCAGGCAACATCGGATCCCAGCTGGCACGACTCGCGGTGCAGCACGGTCACCAGGTGGTGATCGCGAACTCACGCGGCCCGGAGACGCTGACGGGCCTCGTCGCGGAACTCGGCGACGACGCTCGCGCTGCCACCAGGGACGAGGCGGCCGCCGCCGGGGAGATCGTGGTCGTCACGACCCCGCTCGCGGCCATCGAGACGATCCCGGTCGAGCCGCTCGTGGGCAAGGTCGTGATCGACACGAACAACTACTACCCGCAGCGTGACGGACACATCCAGGCCCTCGACGACGAGACCACGACCACCGCCGAGCTGCTGCAGGACCACCTGCCGGGTGCCCGCGTCGTGAAGGCGTTCAACCACATCGGCGCCGCGGACCTCACCGGCCACGCGACCCCCGCGGGGACCCCGGACCGCCGTGCCCTGGTGGTGGCGGGTGACGACGACGCGGCGAAGGCCGTCGTGGCGGACCTCATCGACGAGTTCGGCTTCGACGTCGTGGACGCCGGACCGCTCGCCGAGGGCTGGCGCATCCAGCGGGACACCCCCGGCTACGTCGCCCGGTTCACCGCCGACGAGCTCCGGGGCAAGCTGGCCGAGGCGAAGCGCTACCGCGACCAGTAGCCGGTGCCGGCGGGCGCGCGCGCGGCCACGGCGGCGGGCGCGCGCGGCCACGGCGGCGGGGCGAGTCTCGGGCCACGCGACACCTCTCGCGTGTGAACGCACGAGAAGTGTCGCGCACACCGAGACTCGGCCCCACGGGCGCGCCCGCGGGCGCACCGCGGACGCGAGCGCGCTCAGGCGCCGTCGAAGATCACCGTCATCTCCGCGATGTCGTCCTCCGACGGCTCCCACGCCGTGCCCGCCTCGGCGTTCTGCACGATCTGCTCGGGCTTCGTCGCCCCCGCGATGACGCTCGACAGCCCGGGCTGCGCCAGCAACCACGCGAAGGTGGCCTGCAGCATCGTGACCTCGCGCTCGTCGCAGAAGCGCTGGAACTCCTCGACGATCCCCCACGGCGCGTCGGCGAGCAGCTGCGGCTTCGCCTTCGTCAAGCGGCCGTCCGCGGGACCGCCCGACTTCGTGTACTTGCCGGTGAGCAGACCGTTGTAGAGCGGGAAGTACGGCAGGAACCCGAGCGCGTAGGCACGGACGGCGGGCAGGACCTCGTCCTCCACCGAGCGGGCGAGCGGGCTGTACTCGTTCTGCGCGGACACGAATGCCGTGGTGCCGGCGATCGAGGCGGTGAGCTCGGCCTCGGCGATCTGCCACCCGGCGAAGTTCGAGTGTCCGATGTAGCGGATCTTGCCCTCGCGGACGAGGTCGTCGAGCACCGACAGGGTCTCCTCGATGGAGGTCACGTCGTCCGGGCGGTGCATCTGGTACAGGTCGATCCAGTCGGTCCCGAGGCGCTTGAGCGACGACTCGACGGCGAGCCGCACGTACCGCCGGGAGCCTCGGACGCCCCAGTCGGGCCCGTTCGCGCCCTGCATGTCCATGCCGAACTTCGTGGCGAGGACGACCTCGTCGCGACGCCCGGCGATCGACTTGCCGAGCATCTCCTCGGACAGACCGGGCCGGCCGCCGTAGACGTCCGCCGTGTCGAAGAGGGTGACACCGGCGTCGAGAGCGGCGTGGACGACGGCGTCCGTGCCCTCCTGCGACTCGCTGAACGTTCCGGGTCGGCCGAAGTTGTTGCAGCCGATGCCGACGGTGGAGACGACGAGCCCTGACGGCCCGAGCGGACGGTGTTCGATTCCGGTCATGAGTCGACCGTACCGGCGACCCCGGAACTGGGGCTGCGCCGGGCGCACGGGTTGCCGTTAGAACTGACGATGGATCAGCCTACGGAGGGAGCCGCAGTGGCATCGCATCGCATGCCGGACGACGAGCGGCCGCGTCGCGCGGTCCCGGCCTGGGTCACGGCACCGCCGGAGAGCGCCGGCCTGGAGGCGCGCCCCACCCCCGCCGCACCGGCCCCGACCCCCGAGACGGTCGGCCCCGGCAGCACGCTCCCCACCGTGGAGTCCGACCTCGCACCCGGCACGGACGACATCGTGGTGCCCGACTACCCGCCGCAGGAGGACCTGCTCCCGCCGGCCCCGACCTCGCCCGCGGTGCACACGGTCCCGTTCGAGGCCGCACTGCTCGCTCCGGCACCCGCGTCGCCCATCGACGCCGCTCCCCCGGCACCGGTCGTGCCCGCGGTGCCCGTCGTCGGCCAACCGCGGTTCTCGGTGCCCGGCCTGGAGCACGTCGTCGTCGAGGGCACCGAGCCCGCCCCCTCGGGACCGATCGGCTACCGGACCCCCGCACGCTTCGCCCGCCAGCAGGCCCCGCTCCGCGCCCCCGCGTCGGCTCCGACGCCCACCCGGTCGTTCGACGCCGTGATCGCACCGCCCGCGTCAGCACCGACCGCCGCCGCACCATCCGCCGCACCCGCACCCGCAGCCGCACCCGCCGCCGCTCCCGCAGCGGTACCGCCGGCAGGGTCCGCGACCAGCGCACCACCCGCGGAGGCGAGCGGGACCGACGGGGACGAGCCGCGCCTCCAGGCCGACCCGGAGCGCGTGCGCAAGCCGCTCGTCGGGGCCACGCCGGGTGCCGTCCTCGGCGCCGTCGCCGGGCTGGCGACGCTCGGACTCGCGGCATGGTGGTTCCTCGCTCCCGCGACCGTGCACGGTGTCGGGCTGCTGCTCGGCGCGATCGCGCTGGTGCTCTCGATCGTGACGCTGCGGAACCGCGCGGCCACGTGGCAGCGGCCGATCGCGCTGCTCGGGGCGGTGCTCAGCGGTGTCGGCACGCTCGCGCTGCTGTGGGCGGTCGCCTCGGCGGTGCTGTCGCTCGCCGGCGTGACGCTGCCCGACCTCACCGGCACGGGAACGTCCCCGACCCTGGCCCCGTAGCGGGCGGGCGTGGCCGCGCGCTGCGCGCCGCGCGCTGCTGCGCGCCAGACACCGGCGGCGACGCGAGACACCGGCAGCAGCACGAGACGCCGCCGGATCCGGCGACGTCTCGCGGGCGAGGCGACGTCTCGCGGGCGAGGCGGCGTCTCGTCTCAGCGAGACGAGACGCCGCCCTGCACGCCTCACACCGCGCGGACCACCCCGCGGGACAGGATCGCGTTCGTCAGGGCGTCGATCGGTTCCCGCTGCACGGTCGGGTTGGCGATGAGGACGTAGTCGACGGCGGGCAGGTCCGGCAGCCCGAGCCGCTGCGACACCTTCACGAGATCAGCGGGGATGAGCGAGTGCGGGAACACCGCGACCCCGATCCCCGCCCGCACCGCCGCGAGCACCCCGTTCACGTCACGGGTGTTGCAGGTGATCCGCCAGGTGCGTCCGGCGGCCTCGAGTGCGTCGATCGCCATCTGCCGGCTGATGCTCGGCGCCTGGTACGCGATGAGCGGCACGGGCTCCCCGGGTTCGAGTGCGATGCCGTCCTGCGCCATCCACACCATCTGGTCGGTGGCCACGCGGGTGCCCTCGGCGGACTCCCCCGCGGTCTGCTTGATGAACACGAGGTCGAGCTGCCCGGCGTGCACCCGACGCAGCAGCGGCGAGGACTGGTTCACCGTCAGCTCGAGGTTCACCTGCGGGTGCAGTCGCCGGAAGTCCCGCAGGATGCGCGGCAGCTGCGTGATCGCGAGGTCGTCCGCCGCCCCGAACCGGAGCCGCCCGCGGGTCGCCGCCCCGGAGAAGTACGCGTCGGCGGTGGCGTGCGCCGCGAGGATCGTCCGCGCGAACCCGGCCATCGCGTCCCCGTTGTCGGTGAGCGCCACGCCCCGGGTGTCCCGGGCGACGAGGGTCCGTGCCACCGCGGTCTCGAGCCGCCGCACGTGCTGGGACACCGTCGGTTGGCTGATCCCGAGCCGGGCCCCCGCCTGTGTGAAGCTGCCCGTCTCGGCGACGGCCAGGAAGGTCTGCAGCAGGACCGGATCGAGCACGGCGCACCCCGTTCATTCGACATCGCAATGGACTGATAGCCACCATAGGGGTATCGAATGACCCGCGAGCACGTAGTTTCGATGGGGTACCAGTTCCGCAGCCGACGTCCGGAGATCCCCCACCGTGAGCGCGTCACCGACGACCCTCCCCCCACCCACCGAACCGCTCCCGATCCAGGCCACCCGCCCGCCGTGGCGCCACACCCTCATCGCCCTGTCGGTGCCGAACTTCCGGCTCTTCACCGCCACGAACCTCGTCGCGATGACCGCCGGCTGGATGCAGCGGATCGCGCAGGACTGGCTCGTCCTCCAGCTCACCGGGTCGGTCGCGCAGGTCGGCATCACGGTCGCGTGCCAGTTCGCGCCGATGCTGCTGTTCGGGCTCCTCGGCGGCGTGCTCGTCGACCGGTTCTCGAAGCGCGCCCTCATGATGATCACGCAGGGCTCGTTCGCACTGCTGTCCGCGCTGCTCGCCGTGCTGACCCTGACCGGGGTCGTGCAGGCCTGGCACATCTGGGCGATCGCGTTCCTCGTCGGCATGGTGACCGTGATCGACAACCCGGCGCGGCAGGTGTTCGTCACCGAGATCGTCGGCCACGAGCACCTCCGGAACGCCATCAGCGTGAACTCCTCGGTGTTCCAGCTCGGCGGCATGATCGGGCCTGCACTCTCCGGCGCCCTGCTCGTCGCGGTCGGGGCCGGGTGGTCGTTCGGCGTGAACGCGATCGCCTGCGTGGCGGTCGTCGTGACGCTCGGGTTCCTGAAGGTCTCGGAGCTGCACCGCACACCCCCGGCGCCGCGCGGGAAGGGCCAGCTCGTGGAGGGCCTTCGCTACGCTGTCCGGAAGCCGACCATCATCGTGCCGGTGATCCTGGTGGCGTTCTTCTCGGTCTTCGCGTTGACGATGCCGGTGCTGCTCTCGGCCTTCGCGTCGAAGGTCTACGACGTCGGCGCCGGCGGCTACGGCGTGTTCAACTCCGCCGTCGCGATCGGTGCACTCGTCGGGGCGCTGCTCTCCACCCGGCGCGCGACCGTCCGGCTCCGCACCATCGTCGGCGGGGTGTTCTGGACGGGGATCCTGCTCGTCGTCTCCGGTTCGATCCCCGCGATCGCGCCGTTCACCGTCGCACTCGTCGCCGTCGGCATGTCCCAGCTGCTCTTCCAGACGGCGTCGAACTCACTCGTCCAGCTGTCGTCGAACGTCGCGATCCGCGGCCGCGTGATGTCGCTCTACGTCCTCGTGCTGCTCGGCGGCCAGGCCATCGGCGGCCCGCTCATGGGCCAGATCGTCGACCACTTCGGCGCCCACGTCGGCATGGTGGTCGCCGGAGGCGTGCCCGCCGCCGCGGCGGCCGTGGTCGGCCTCGTGCTCGCCCGCCGCGGCGGGCTCCACCTGGCGGTCCGCATGCGGCACCACATGCCGGTCCCGTCGATCGTCGGTCACCGCTGACGGCCTGGAGGCACGTGGCGGGCCCGCCCCGTGCCTCCAGTCCGCCCGTTGGGTGCGTCCGGCGCGCGCCGCACAACCAAAGTCACCCGGAACCACGCCCGTGCGTTGTTCCGGGTGACTTCGGTCGTGCGATCGCGAAGCGCGCTGCGTCAGTACGCGACGCCGAACCGCGCGCGGTGGTGTGCCGGCGACACGATCTCGTCGACGAAGGCCAGCGCGTAGTCCTCGCCGGAGATGTCCGAGTTGCCGTCGGCGTCGGTGAGCAGGACCTCGTCCGTCGTGCGGTAGGTGCCACGACGCTCGCCGGGGTTGTAGCCACCGAAGGCCGCCGCCGGGCTCACGTAGAACCAGTCGACCTCGGTGTCAGCAGCGCGGAGTGCGTCGAGGATCTGCGCGTGGCTCTTCGCCTCGCCCTTGAACGCGTCCGGGAACTCGGCCGAGTCGAACAGGCGCGGGCCACCCTCGGCGACGAGCAGAGAACCGGCACCGCCGACGATGCCGAGCCGGGCGCCAGCGGCGACCGCCGCGTCGACGAAGTGCTGGAACTTGTCCTTGAGCTCGCTGCCGTCCGCCTGCACCGCGTGGAGGGCGACGACGATGACGTCCGCGCCCTTCGTGACCTCGGCGACGAAGTCGGCGTCGAAGGCGTCGCCCTGCGCGAGGGTCAGCCCCTCGGCGGCCTCGAGCTTGGAGGTGTCGCGGGCGACGGCGGTGACGGCGATGCCGCGGGAGAGGGCCTCGCGGGTGATGGCGGAGCCGGCGTAGCCGGTGCCACCGAAGACGACGATGCTGGTCATGGAGCTTCCTTTCGTGGAACGTTGACACTCACCGTACAAGCGTTACTCTCTTTGAGTAAGTAGGCACCTCACGGTGCGTAAAGGAGGTCGTCGTGTCAGCACTCGAGTACAGCCCGTACGCCGCGGAGTGTCCCTCGCGGCAGCTGCTCGACCGCATCGGTGACCGGTGGAGCGTCCTGACGATCGGCACCCTCGCCGACGGTCCGGCACGTTACTCGGCGATCGCCACCCGGGTGCAGGGCGTGTCCCAGAAGATGCTCACCCAGACCCTCCGTGCCCTCGAGCGTGACGGACTCGTCACCCGCACGGTCTTCCCGGAGATCCCGCCGCACGTCGAGTACGAGCTGACCGACCGCGGCCGGTCCCTGCGCGAGGTGCTGAAGCCGCTCGAGGACTGGGCGACGTCCCACATGGACGACGTCGCGGTGTCGCGCGAGGCGTACGACGCCCGGAGCTGAGCGCGCCCGGAATCCCCGAGCCACCGCCGTGGTTGCCTGGGGACATGCGTTCAGTCGTCTACACGAAGTCCGGTGACTCGTCCGTCCTGACCCTCGCGGAGCGCCCGCTCCCCGAGCCCGGCCCCGGCGAGGTCCGGGTCCGCGTCGTCGTCTCGGGCGTCAACCCGACCGACTGGAAGGCCCGCGCCGGCGGCACCTACGGCGACGGTCTGCCCTTCCCCGAGATCACCCCGAACCAGGACGGTGCCGGGGTCGTCGACGCCCTCGGCGACGGGGTCGAGGAACTGTCCGTCGGCGACCACGTCTGGCTGTACATGGCGGCCGCGAGCCGTCCGACCGGCACGGCGCAGGAGTACACCGTCGTACCCGCCGCCCGGGCCGTGCGGTTGCCCGACGGCACGGGCTTCGACGTCGGCGCCTCGCTCGGCGTCCCCGCGATGACCGCGCACCGCGCCCTCACCACGCACGAGCACGGGCCGTCGCGCCTCGCACCGGGCGCCCTCACCGGCAGGACCGTCCTGGTCGCCGGTGGCGCCGGGGCGGTCGGTCACGCCGCGATCCAGCTCGCCCGGTGGGCCGGCGCGACGGTGATCACGACCATCAGCTCCGACGCGAAGGCCGCCCTCGCGACCGCGGCCGGCGCGCACCACACGGTGAACTACCGGTCGGAGGACGCCGCAGCCCGCATCCGCGACATCGCCCCCGACGGCGTCGACATCGTCGTCGAGGTGTCGATCCCGCAGAACGCCGGGCTGGTCGCGGACGTGCTGGCGAACCACGGCGTGGTGTCGATCTACGCGAACAACGGCGGTGACGAGGCCACGCTGCCGATCCGTCCGAACATGGGCATCAACGCCCGGTACCAGTTCCTGCTGCTCTACACGATCGGCGACGACGCCCTGCGCGCAGCCACCGAGGACGTCACCGCGGCGCTGCGCGACGGTGTCCTGCCGGTGGGCGAAGCTGCGGGACTGCCGCTCGTGCGGTTCGCGCTCGAGGAGACGGCGGCCGCGCACGACGCCGTCGAGTCCGACACGGTCGGGAAGGTGCTCATCGACGTGACCACCGAGTGACGCGGGCGGTACTGATCCCGCCCGGTCAGCGAGCGAGCCGGGCGGCGATCCGTGCCTCGACCCGGCGTCGTGCCGCGGCACGCTCACGTTCGATGTTCGCCGCGATGACCTCGAGGTCTTCGTAGTCGGCGTCGGTGGTGTCGTCGGTCCAGTTCGGGGTGTACACCCGTGAACGTCCGAAGGGCTTCGGTTCGGGGGTCACGATGGTCATGGGGGGATGGTACGTCGAGCGTCCGACAAATCGCGTGAGCATCACGGGCCTTTCCGGGAGTCGCGGTCCCGTTCCGGGGACGAGTAGGTGAGGGAGAACGCCACCGCCATGAACGCGGCGACCACGGCGACGGTCTTCGCGTCGAGATCGGTGAACGCGTCCGGAGCCGGCGAGTCGACGGTGAGCATGCCGAACGAGTACTCGTGCGACCGGATGACGACGGAGACGTACGACCGGTACCGCGGTTCGAAGCCCGGCAGGTCCTGGTCGACGTCGACGTCCGCCGCACGGTCCCCGACGATGCGGGGTGCGCCGCCGACGAGCACCCACTCGAGGTTGCGGTCCCCGTAGGGCGTACCCGCACGGAAGACCCCGGCGGTGTCGCCCGCTCCGCCGTGCCCGATCGGCTCGAGCGCGCCCAGGTCCGCCGAGAGCTGGTACACGTTGGCGCGGACGTCCGGGACCTTGGGGAGCAGGTAGAAGGCGAGGGCCACCGCGACCCGGTCCGCGAACGCCGGGAGTTCACTCCGCCGGTCGCGTCGCCGCAGCTCGGTGAACCGCACGAGCCGGGTGGCGAGCTGTCCGAACGCGTACCGGACCGCGGTCCCCTGCTCGAGCTCGACGGCCGCGGAGTCATCTGCCGCAGCGGTCCGTGACGCCTCGGCACGGCGGGCGCGCACCACCTGCACGAGCACCGCGGCCACGAGGACGACGAGCCCGAACCCGACGAACGACACCCGCACCGCCGACGTCTGGACGAGGTTCGGCAGCTGGAACGCCGCGGTGGGCGCAGCGGCCACCACGATCGGCCACACCACCGCACCGACCCGTCCGGCACGCGTCCGGCGTTGTTCCCGTTCCTGCCCCATGCCTCGACGGTAGGGCGTGCCACCGACGCCGAACGAGTTGTCCACAGGGTGACGTGTGTTGTCCTCCGCAACGCTGACTTGACCCCCGAACAGGGGGCGCGCACGATCTGTCCATGAAGCAGCGACAGAACCTCAGGGCCCTCGCACTGACCGCGACGGCCGCCCTCGCCCTCCTCGGTGGCTCCCTCGGCGCGACCGCCGCGAACGCCGCCACCGCCTCGCCCCAGGTCATCGGCGGCGAGCCGGCGCCGAGCACCCCGTGGGAGGTGCAGCTCGTCTTCCAGCAGGGCGGCACCGACACGTTCGGGTGCACCGGCGAACAGCTCAACGCCTCGTGGGTGCTCACCGCCGAGCACTGCGTCGACGGCACCACCGCGATGAACGTCTACCACTCGAACAGCACCACGAACCGCGGCACGGCGACCGCGGCGGACCGGCTCTACTCGGCACCGTCGGGCGACATCGCGCTCGTGCACCTCCGCACGCCGAAGACGCTGTCGTCGTACGCGCAGCTGGACCTCGGCTTCAGCCCGAAGTCCACCGGGACGGGCACGATCCTCGGGTACGGCAACCGCGCGAACAGCGTCCCGACCACCGGGCTCTACCAGGCGACCGTGAACCTCACGGGCAGCTCCACGGACGCCTACCGCGGGCTCGCCCAGCACGTCACCGGGGTGTCGGGAGCGTCGAACCACGGCGACTCCGGTGGCGCACTCGTCGTGAACGGCAAGGTCGTCGGCGTGTGCTCGACGGGTGACGTGGCCGACCCCGGTGCGAACACGCACGCCGGCTCGAACTACGCGGTGCTCGCCCAGTCCGCCAGCTGGATCCGTTCCACCGCGGGCGTCTGACCCAGCGCACCCACCAGACGGACTGGAGGGGCGTGGCGGCGCCGCCACGCCCCTCCAGTCCGTCGCCGGTCGCCACCACGGCGACACCGCAGCCTGGTATGCAGGACCCATGACCGACGTCTCGACGCCCGCACCCGGAACCAGAGCACTCGTCCTCGGGGGTGGCGGCATCGCCGGCATCGCCTGGGAACTCGGGGTGCTCACCGCGCTCCAGGACGCCGGGGTCGACCTCGACGCGGCCGACCTCGTGGTCGGGACGAGCGCCGGCAGCGTCGTCGGCACGTTCGTCCGGTACGGCGGGGTCCAGCAGGCGTACGACCAGCAGCACGCCCCCGTCCCGACCACGTACGAGGAACCCGTCGCCATCGACGGCGAGGACTTCCAGCAGCGCATCGGCGCCGTCCTGGAGGGCGCGACCTCCGACCAGGACGCCCGTGCACGCCTCGGCCTCCTCGCGCAGCAGACCACCACCGGGCAGACCGACGACGAGCGCGTCGCCACCTTCACCGAGACCCTGCCCGCGACGGAGTGGCCGGCGAAGCCGCTCGCCCTGACGACCATCGACGCGACGGACGGTACCTTCCGCGTGGTCACCGCCGCCGACGGGATTCCGCTCCCCCGGGCCGTCGCCGCGAGCTGCTCGGTGCCCCTCGTGTGGTCGCCGGTCGGGCTCGAGGGACGCCCCTACATCGACGGCGGTCTCCGCTCGGCGACGAACGCGGACGTCGCCGCCGGGTACGAGCGCGTCCTCGTCGTCGCGTGCGGCCCCGAGGGCCCGTCGCCGCTCGGGCCGTGGCTCGACGTCGCGGTCGAGGGACTCCGCGCCGCCGGCAGCTCGGTCGAGGTCATCGTGGCGGACAGCACCGCGCAGCAGGCGTTCGGCACGAACTCGCTGTCGCTCAGCACGCAGGCGCCGTCCGCCGACGCCGGGCGGACGCAGGGCAGCGCGGTCGCCGAGGGGATCGCCGCGTTCTGGGCGTGAGCCCGGCCGACACTTCTCCACAGGCCGGGTCGTGACGGCCCGGCTGTCGGGTCGCGCCGATAGCGTGGGGGCATGACGACGCCGTTCTCGGACCTCGACCAGTACACCGCTCTCCCCCGCGTGGACGGGATCGCGGTGAGCCCGGACGGCTCCCGCGTGGCCCTCACCGTCAGCGTCCTCGACGCCGACGGCACCGGGTACCGGCGGTCGATCTGGGCGGTGCCCGGCCCGTCGTCGGACGCCGACTCGGCACCGGTCCGGTTGACACGCTCGACGAAGGGCGAGGGCGGGGTCTCCTTCACCCGCTCCGGCGACCTGCTGTTCGTCTCGGGGCGTCCCGACGGCGAGGGCGACAAGGACAGCGACGCCCCGCAGCTCTGGGTCCTGCCCGCCGCCGGAGGCGAGGCACGACCGGTCACGAAGCTCGCGGGCGGCGTCGGCGGCGTCCTCGGCAGCGCGACGGCGGCCGACACCGTCGCGGTCACCGCCGGGCTGCTCCCCGGAGCCGGCACCGACCGCACGGGTGTGATCGCCGCCGACGCCGAGCTCCGCGGGCGCCGCACGGACCGGAAGGTGCAGGCGATCCTGCACGAGACCTACCCGGTGCGGTTCTGGGACCACGACCTCGGCCCCGACGAGACGCACGTGCTGACGCTCGACCTCGCGACCCTGCGGGAGGCGGCGCTGCAGGAGAGGTCTCTGCAGGAGACGCCGACCACACAGGGTGCGTCCGAAGCTCCGGCTTACCCGGCACACCTCCCCGCGCTCACCGACCTCACGCCGGCGCCGGCACGCTCCCTCGAACACGTCGACGGTGTGGTCACGCCCGACGGCTCGGTGGTCGTCGCAACGGTCGCCGTGCAGGAATCGCGCGGTTCACGATCGACGATCGTCGCCTTCGACGTCACGAGCGGCGAGAGCACGGTGCTGTTCAGCGACGACGCCGTCGACCACGAGACGCCCACCCTCAGCCACGACGGGCGGACCCTGGCGTGGGTGCGGACGCCCCGGTTCACGCCGCAGGGTGCGACGCAGCAGGAGATCTGGGTCGCCGAACTCGACGGCACCACGGTGTCCGGTGCACGGCGCATCGCCACCGACTGGGACCACTGGCCGAACGAGCTGGTCTTCGCGCACGGCGACGGTGCGCTCCTGGCGACGGCGGACCAGGACGGTCGCGCGCCGGTCTTCCGGCTGCCCCTGGACGGCGGCGCCGTCGAGCAGCTGACGCACGACGACTGGGCGTACTCGAGCCTGCGCGTTGCGGACGCGAGCGGCGAGGTGGTGGCGCTCCGTGCCTCCTGGGCGGCTCCGCTGCACCCCGTGCAGATCGCGACCGACGGGACGGTGAAGCCGCTCGCCACGCCCGCCGCGCTGCCCGACGTCCCCGGCCGCCTGGAGGAGGTCGAGACCACCGCTGCCGACGGCTCCCGGGTGCGTGGCTGGCTCATCCTGCCGTCGTCCGACGCCGGCGACGGGCCGCACCCGCTGCTGCTCTGGATCCACGGCGGTCCGCTGAACTCGTGGAACCAGTGGTCCTGGCGGTGGAACCCGCAACTCGCCGCAGCACGCGGGTACGCCGTGCTCCTGCCCGACCCCGCCCTGTCGACCGGCTACGGGCTCGACTTCATCAACCGGGGGTGGAACGCCTGGGGTCAGGCGCCCTACACGGACCTGATGGCGATCACCGACGCGGTGGTGGCGCGGGACGACATCGACGAGACCCGGACGGCGGCGCTCGGCGGGTCGTTCGGTGGCTTCATGGCGAACTGGGTCGCCGGCCACACCGACCGGTTCCGGGCGATCGTCACCCACGCCAGCCTGTGGGCGCTCGACCAGTTCAACGGCACCACGGACATGTCGCAGTACTGGCAGTCGATCTTCGACGCCGACGGGCTGCACGAGAACGACCCGCACCGCTTCGTGGCGGACATCACGTCTCCGATGCTCGTGATCCACGGCGACAAGGACTACCGCGTGCCGATCGGCGAGGGGCTGCGACTGTGGTCCGAGCTGGCCGAGCACCACGCGGCACCGGACGGTTCGATGCCGCACCGGTTCCTGTACTTCCCGGACGAGAACCACTGGGTGCTCAAGCCGCAGCACGCGGTGGTCTGGTACGAGACGGTGTTCGCGTTCCTCGAGCAGCACGTGCGCGGCGGCGAGTGGGAGCGGCCCGAGCTGCTCGGGTAGCGCGCCCCGACCCGGAACGACAGAGTCGACGTCGTACGACGTCGACGAAGTCGTTCTGGGTCTGGCCGCGCTGGGCCGACCTACACGAACGCGGCCTGGCCCGTGATCGCGCGACCGACGATGAGGGTGTTCACCTCGCGCGTGCCCTCGTAGGAGTAGATCGCCTCGGCGTCGGCGAAGAACCGGGCGACGCCCTTGTCGAGCACGATGCCGTTGCCGCCCTCGACCTCGCGGCACCACGCCACGGTCTCGCGCATCTTCGCGGTCGCGAACGCCTTCGCCATCGCCGAGTGCTCGTCGCCACCCGTCCCGGCGTCCTGCATCGCCGACGCCTGCGTGCACAGCGCGATCGACGCCGTGATGTTCGCGAGCGACTTCACGAGCAGGTCCTGCACCATCTGGTGCGCGGCGATCGGCTTGCCGAACTGGATCCGGGTGCGGGCGTAGTCGAGTGCGGCTTCGTACGCACCGACCGCGATGCCGATCGCCTGCCACGCCACCTCGGTCCGGGTCAGGCGGAGCACCTCGGCCGTCGCGCGGAAGGAGTCCGCCCGCTGGAGTCGCCGCGACTCGGGGACCTCGACCCCGGTCATCACGATGTCGGCGTTCTGCACGCCGCGCAGGGCGATCTTGTCCTCGATCTTGGTCGCGGTGAACCCGGGGGTGTCCGTCGTGACGAGGAAGCCCTTCACCTGGTCGTCGGCGACGTCCTTCGCCCAGATGACGACGACGTCCGCGAAGGTGGCGTTGCCGATCCAGCGCTTCTCGCCGTCGAGGACCCACGTGTCGCCGTCGCGCCGAGCGGTCGTCCGGAGTCCGCGCGCGGAGTCACTGCCGGAGAGCGGCTCGGTCAGGCCGAACGCCCCGACGAGCTCGCCGGAGGCCATGCGCGGCAGCCACTCCTGCTGCTGCTCGTCACTGCCCGCCACGGCGATCGAGTTCATGGCGAGGCCGGACTGCACGCCGATGAAGGTCGCGACGCTGGCGTCCACCCGCCCGAGCTCGAGCGCCGCCCACCCGCGGTACACGGCCGAGTTCTCGAAGTGCCGCACCAACGGGACGCCGGCGCCGTACATGCCGAGCTCCGACAGCGGCTTGATGACCTGCATCGGGAACTCGGCACGCGCCCAGTACTCGTCCGCGATCGGGCGCACCTCGGTCTCGAGGTACGTGCGCAGCCGTCCGAGGGACTCGCGCTCCTGGTCGGTCAGCCCCTCCTGGAACCGGTAGAAGTCGGACTCGAGGATCGCGGGGGTGGCCGTCGTCAGTGACATACACTGATCGTGCATCATTCTCGGAAACGTTGCAAGGGAGGATCGCGTGTACACATCGGATTCAGCGCTGCGCGCGTTCCGGGAGGCACGCCACACCTTCATCGCCGGGTCCCGGATCGACATGGGCGCCCTGGCCACCTCGCTCGGCGTGGACCGCACGTCGCTGTTCCGGTGGGTGGGCAACCGTGACCGGTTGCTGTCCGAGATCCTCTGGTCGCTCGCTGTCCCGACGTTGGACGCGGCTGCCGCCGCGGCCGCGCCGTCCGGTGCCGCGCGCATCGTCGACGTGCTCGACCGCTTCACGGCGGACCTGATCGAAGCGCCCTACTTCCGGGCGTTCCTCACCCGCGAACCAGCGCGGGCACTCCGCCTGCTGACCACCACCGAGAGCGACGTGCAGAGCCGCTTCGTCGGCCGCGTCACCGAACTCGTCGATCGTGAGCGCGTCGCCGGGGCGTTCGATCCGACACCGCTGTCCGCCGAGGAGCTCGCCCGGCTGCTCGTCCGGATCTCCGAGTCGTTCACGTACGCCGACCTCATCTCCGGGGAGACACCAGACCCCGCCCGCGCTCGGGCGACGTTCGAGTACGTCCTCCGTCCCGTCACCACCACATCAGGAGTCCGATGACCATCGCCGACTACCCCTTCGTCCGCGTCTACCCCACCAGGTGGAACGACAACGACATGTTCGGGCACGTGAACAACACGATCTACTACAGCGCGATGGACAACGCGGCCACCTACTGGTTCCGCCAGGAAGCCGGCCTCGACCCGTTCTCGTCCGAGTGGATCGCCGTCCTGGTGTCGTCGAGCTGCCGGTTCGTCGAGTCGGCGGTGTGGCCGGACGTCATCGAGGTCGGGATGCGTTCGAAGCACCTCGGGAACACGAGCCTGTCGTGGGAGTTCGGGCTGTTCCGACAGTCCGACGGTGCCCTGCTCGCAACGGGTGAGTTCGCGCACGTCATCATCGACCGCGAGGGTGCCCGCCGCCCGAGGCCGCTGCCGGAGTCCCTCCGCGAGCTCGTCACGGCGACGATGACCGTCCCCGCGTCGGTCTCGGCGGACTGACCGGCGCACAACCAAAGTGTGCTCGCACCACGGGAAACCGCGGTGCGAACGCACTTTGGTTATGCGGCACCGTTCGGCACCAGCGACAGCGCCAGCGAGCCGCGTCAGCGCTTCAGCGCCGCCAGCTCGAGGTTGATGTCGTCGGGGTCCTGCACCGACAGGATGACCATGCCCGCGTCGCCGAGGTCGGTGACCTCCCCGTGCTCGACCCCGGCCTCGTCGAGGCGTGCGGCAGCGGCGTGCAGCTCGTCGACCGACCCGACGACGAAGCTCACGTGGTCGAGCCCGACGGTGTCCGGGTTGAAGCGCTGCCCCGCGGGGGCGACCGGACGCAGCCCGAACACCTGGTCACCGAGCTGGAAGACGCTGCCGCCGTAGAAGCGCTCCCGGTCCTCCAGGACGCCGGGCTCGTCGACCTGGTCGCTGAAATCAATGGCCGGATCGGTCCCGAGCAGCTGCTGGTAGAAGGCCTTGCTGCGGTGGATGTCGGTCACGGTCACGCGGACGTGGGCCAGGGCGGTGGGGCGAGCGAAGGGTTCGGTCACGGGGAGGGCTCCTCAGGGAATCGGCCGGCAGGGTCCGGCACCCGCCCGACGCAACGCTCCGCACCTGACCGCCGCCCGAGGTGGTGCGGCGACCGGACAGCGACCCGCCCCAGCCGAGCGCCCGTCCGCCGCCGCGCCTAGATCAGCGCGTCCGTCAGGTGGTTCGGCGTCCCGAACCGGTGCGCCGTGATCGACACCGCCTGCTCGCGGACGAACGGCAGGATCTCGATCCGACCGGCCTCGGTGACGGGCTCGCCGTAGACCGCGACGTCCGGGCGCCCGCCGATCGCCGTGTACAGCGCCGAGACGTCGCCGCCGATCAGTCGGACCCGCGTCGACGGCCCGCTCGCGACCGCCGAGGCGAACGCGGCGTCGGAGTGCGACTGCGTCAGCGACCGGACGTTCGGCAGCGCCCGCACGGCCGACACGACCGCGGACGGCAACGTCGACCCGGTCGAGACGTCGATCGTGGTGCCGGCACGGACGGAGGCCGCGATGACCCGAACGAGATCAGCGACCGCGTCCTCAGCAGCCGAGGCCAGCCGAACGTGCACGGCCGGGAACGGCAGGTACCGCGCGATGTTCCGCTCGGCGGTCAGGGCCGACACGTCCGTGGCGGTGCCGAACAGGGATTCCCACGCGCGCTGGTCCGAGGCAACGGCCCGGTCGAGCGACGGAGACGTCACACCCGCGGCACGCACGAACGCGGCGACCGGAGCGGACGGAGACGAGTCAGACGCAGCCGGGGCGGGCGTCCACGACCCGAGCCCGAGCAGGTAGTTCAGCCCGCCGGCCTTCGTCCCGGCACCGACGGCCGACTTCTTCCAGCCGCCGAACGGCTGGCGTCGGACGATCGCGCCGGTGATGCCGCGGTTGACGTAGAGGTTGCCCGCCTCGATGCGCGACAGCCACGTGCCGATCTCAGCGGAGTCGAGGGAGTGCAGGCCCGAGGTCAGGCCGTAGTCGACCTCGTTGACGATGTCGATCGCCTCGTCGAGGGTCTTCGCCGTCATGACGCCGAGGATCGGACCGAAGTACTCCGTGCGGTGGAACGCCGAGCCCCGACGGACGCCCTGGCGTACACCCGGGCTCCAGAGCTTGCCGGAGTCGTCGAGCTTGGTCGGCCGGACCGCCCACGACTCCCCCGCACCGAGCTTCGTGAGGCCGTCGAGCAGCTTGCCGGCGGCGGGTTCGATGACCGGTCCCATCTGCGTGGTGGGGTCGGTCGGGTAGCCGACGGTGAGCGACGACACGGCGTCGACGAGCTGCGACCGGAAGCGACGCGACGTGGCGACGGAGCCGACGAGCACGACGAGCGACGCCGCGGAGCACTTCTGCCCGGCGTGTCCGAAGGCCGAGGCGACGACGTCCTTCACTGCGAGGTCGAGGTCAGCCGAGGGCGTCACGATGATGGCGTTCTTGCCGGAGGTCTCGGCGAGCAGGGGCAGATCGGGCCGGAACGAACGGAAGAGCTCGGCCGTCTCGTACGCCCCGGTGAGGATGACCCGGTCGACGAGCGGCGAGGAGACGAGCTGCTGCCCGAGGTCGCTCTCCGACACCTGCAGGAAGGCGAGCACGTCCGCCGGCGCACCCATGGCGTCGAACGCGGTCGACATGATCGACGCGAGGACGGCACCGCAGCGCTCGGCGGGCGGCGCGGGCTTGAGCACCACGGCGGACCCGGCGGCGAGCGCCGCGAGGGTCGACCCTGCGGGGATCGCGACCGGGAAGTTCCACGGCGGCGCGACGAGCGTCAGGGCGGCGGGCGTGAAGGTCGCACCGTCGACGTCGTCGAGCGACGCGGCGAGCGAGCCGTAGAAGTGCGCGAAGTCGATCGCCTCGGAGACCTCGGGGTCCGCCTGGTCGATGGTCTTGCCGGTCTCGGACGCCATCACCTCGACGAGGGCGGCGCGGTTCGCCTCGAGTGCGTCACCGACGGCGTGCAGGACAGCGCCACGCGCGGCACCGGACCATGTCCCCCAGACGGCACCGGCGTCCCGGACGCGACCGAGCGCAGAGTCGAGCGTCGTGGCGGAGTCGACCCGTGCCTCCTGGACGGCCGCGACGCCCAGCGTCGACGACGCGACGCGCGCGGTGATCGCCGCTCCCCACTCACGGAAGGCCGCCACCGACGGGTCGGTGTCGGGGGTGTTCTCGAAGTGTCCGACGCCGGGGCGGACGACGGCTGCGTAGCGGTCGGCGACACGGTGGGAGGCGGGTGCAGCCAGGCCCTCGGGTGTGGCGAGGGGCTCGAGGGAGGAACGGAAGCGCTCCTCTTCACGGGCGAAGAGCTCGGGCGAGGACACCAGCGAGAACACCGCGGACATGAAGTTCTCCTGCGACGCGCCTTCCTCGAGTCGGCGGATCAGGTACGCGATCGCGACGTCGAACTCCTGCGGGTGCACGACCGGCGTGTAGAGCAGGAGCGAGCCGACGGTGTTCTTCACCGCCGCGGCCTGTCCCTGCGCCATGCCGAGGAGCATCTCGAACTCGATGCCGTCCCGGACGCCGCGCTCCCCCGCGAGCAGCCAAGCGTGCGCGACGTCGAACAGGTTGTGGCCGGCGACGCCGATGCGGACGTTCTCGATGCGCGACGGCGTCAGCGCCCAGTCGAGCACGCGCTTGTAGTTGGTGTCGGAGTCCTGCTTGGTGTGCCAGGTGGCGAGCGGCCAACCGTGCACCGACGCCTCGACCTGCTCCATCGGCAGGTTCGCCCCCTTCACCAGACGGACCTTGATGCCGGCGCCACCGCGGGCACGGCGGGCGGCGGACCACTCCTGCAGGTGCTCCATCGCGGCGAGCGCGTCGGGCAGGTACGCCTGGAGCACGATGCCGGCTTCGAGGCCGAGGAACTCCGGCTCGTCGAGGAGCTTCGTGAAGACCGCGATGGTGAGGTCGAGGTCCTTGTACTCCTCCATGTCGAGGTTGATGAACTTGGCAGGGGAGGCCGACGCGGCACGGCGGAAGAGCGGCCGGAGCTTCTCGATGATGTCCTCGACCGCGTGGTCGAACGCCCACGGGGAGTGCGGGTGCACCGTCGAGGAGACCTTGATCGACACGTAGTCGACGTCGTCGCGGGCGAGGAGCTTGTGCGTGCCCTCGAGCCGGCGGGCTGCCTCGCCCTCGCCGAGCACGGCCTCACCGAGCAGGTTGACGTTGAGCCGCACGCCGTCGCGCTTGATCTTCGCGATGGCGGGGCCGAGCTTGGCGTCGGTCGCGTCGACGATGAGGTGGCCGACCATGTTCCGGAGCACGCGGCGCGCGATCGGCACGACGACGCCGGGCAGCGCCGGTGCCATCCCGCCGCCGAGTCGGACGAGCCCGCGGAGCGCTGCGGGCAGGAAGCCGGGTGCCCCGGGTGCGATCGCGCGGAGCTTGCGGGCGGCGACCCCGAGGTCCTCGGGCCGGACGACCCCGTCGACGAACCCGACGGCGAAGTCGAGACCGGCCGGGTCGGCGAGGACCCCCGCGAGCTGTTTCGCCGAGCCGTCGACGGGGTAGGTCTCGGCTTCGGCGAGCCACTGTCGCACGAGCGCGACGGACTGGTCCGCGAGGGCGTCGTGGTCGGTGGCGGGGTGCTCGTGCAGGGTCGTCATGGGATCAGTGTGGAGCGCCCGACCCATCAGCGGAAGCAACGGTTCGTGATGCATACCGTTCAGCGAGGCTAATGTGTCAGCATGCTCGACGTCCGCCGCCTCGTCCTGCTCCGGGAGCTCTCCATCCGGGGCACGATCGCCGCCGTCGCCGAGGCCGTGAACTTCACCCCGTCGGCCGTCTCGCAGCAGCTCAGCGCGCTGGAACGCGAGGCCGGCGTGCCGCTGCTCCGGAAGGCCGGACGGCGATTGCAGCTCACCCCGCAGGCGGAGGTCCTGGTACAGGCGGCCGGGCACGTGATGGACGTCCTCGAGCTGGCCCAGTCCCAGGTCGAGGAGACCATGCCGACCGTGCAGGGACGGATCCGCGTCGCGGTGTTCCAGTCGGCGGCCCTCGCCCTGATGCCGAACGCCCTGCACGCCATGGCGACCGAGCACCCGGACGTCCGCGTCGAGATGGTGCAGCGGGAACCGGAGACCGCCCTGCACGAGACCTGGGCCCGCGACTTCGACATGGTCATCGCCGAGCAGTACCCCGCGCACGCGGCGCCACACCTGCCCGGGCTCGACCGGTCGGACCTGACCACCGACGCGGTCCGGCTCGCACTGCCCCCGATCGACACAGCCCTCGCCCCGGTGTCGTCGATCGAGGACGCCGAGGCCCTGCCCTGGGTGATGGAGCCGCGCGGCACGGCATCGCGGCACTTCGCCGAGCAGGTCTGTCGGCGCTGGGGCTTCGAGCCCGACGTCCGGTACGAGACCGCCGACCTGCAGACGCAGATCCGCCTGGTGGAGTCCGGGAACGCCGTGAGCCTGATGCCCGACCTGATGTGGACCGGCCGCACGACGACCTGCCGGCTCGTCGAGCTGCCCGAGCACCCGCGACGGACCATCTTCACGGTGGTGCGCACCGCCGGTTCGTCGTCACCGGCCGTGCGCGCACTGCGCCACGCGCTCGAGCGCGCGGCCGCGACGGTCGGCGACTGAGGCGCACCAGTCGGGAGGCACGGTGCGGCCCCGCCACGGCCGTCGCCGACGCCGGTGCGGACGTCGTGACCGATCCGTGACCTGCGGCCCGTCAGGACTCGTCACGCCCGGACATTCCCTGGGTAGAGGACGCTCGTCGAGTGTCCCGTCCAGGCATCCGAGGGGGATCCCGTGAAGCAGTCCACACCGCCGGCACTCCGGCGTACCGCAGCGTTCGGCGCGACCGTCGCACTCGTCGCCGTTTCGTCCGTGATCGGCATCGGCACGACCGCCGCCGTCGCCGACACCGCCGAGACCAGCGCCACCAGTGCCAGCGGCGCGGCCACGACCGCGACCACCGGCGACGGCACGACGACCAACGGCACGGGCTCCGACGCAGCCGCGCCGACCACTGTCGTCGAACCGGCCGCACCGGCCACGGACCCGGCGACCGACGCCACCCCGACGCCCACGGCCGACCCGGCCGACACGGCGGACGGCACCGACGCCACACCGGCCGCAGGCGACACCGCCGACGGCACCGACTCGACCCCGGCCGCAGGTACGCCGGCGGAGAGCACGGACCCCACGTCCGACGCAGCCCCGGCCGCCGACGCCGCCGTGACCTGGGACCAGCCGTCGAGCCGGACGAACCGGATCGTCTACACCGTCACGGCCGGGAGCGACTTCTCCCACCAGTTCGTCGCGCACGGTGGGGACGGGCCGCTCGAGTACGGGTTCGCCCCCTCCATCGGCTTCGATGCGCTCAAGTGGTTCTCGTGGGGCGACGACGGACTCCTCAGCGGGAAGCCCACCGTCGTCGGCGCGTACGACTTCGACGTGCTCGCCACCGACACCCGCAACACCGCGACGCAGTACGTCCGCATCATCGTCGAGCCCGGAGCAGCCGAGACCATCGGCGCTCAGGTCTACTCACACGAGGACGGACACAACCCCTCCTGGTTCGTGAGCGCCGACGGCGACGTCGATCCGTCCGGTGGTGGCGGCCTCGTCACCGCGGTCCCGGTGGCCCCCGGCGGCTCCCTCTGGACGAGTGCCGCGGTGTTCGACCACTACAGCAACCCGCTCAACGGGACGGAGATGCCGTCGGAGTCCGTCCTGACCAGCAGCGACCCGGATGACGTGCTCGTCTGGAACGCGGACACGAACACGTGGAAGACGACGTTCACCGCAAGGGGCGACCGCACGCTGACCCTGACCTCCGAGGGCCTGACCATGACGATCCCCGTCTCGGTCGAGGACCCCACGCTCGCCTTCGTCGGCTCTCCCACCTCGAACGACGTGCGGACCACCGCGGGCAAGGCGTTCTCGGAGCAGTTCGGGACGACCGGGGGGATCGAACCGGTCCGGTACTCGCTCCAGTACTCCGACGGATCGGAAGCCGACCCCGCTCACGCTGACGCCCGCATCCCCGATCACCTCACCCTCGACCGCGAGACCGGCGTGCTCAGCGGCACCCCGACGATCGCCGGCGACTACCGCTTCGACGTCGTGGCGACATCCGGCACGCAGACGGTCCGGCGCGAGGTGCACGTGGTCGTCACCCCCGGCGTCACCACGCACCTGCAGACCTTCATCGGCCCGAACCCGCAGCTGCTCGGGAACACCACGTGGGGCTACGGGCCCGGCGACCAGCTGATCCGCATCGACGGCACCGGCGAATCGGCGACCCACGAGGACGTCGACTCGATCCCCGTGCGGCAGGGCGACTCGCTGTACGTCAAGACGACTCCCATGGACGCGTGGGGCAACGCGACCGCGCCCGTGGAGCCCGCCCCCGGTGACCCGGCGCCGAAGGTGACGAGCAGCATCGGGTCCGACCAGGTCACGTTCCTGCCCTCGGTGTGGAGCACCCAGATCCGCTTCCCGCACGCCTCGGTCCACACGATCACCGTGGCGCTCGACGGCGCCACGAGCACCTTCGACGTCTCGGTGACGCCCGTCTCCTCCGACGGTTCGCTGGCCTACACCGGGGCCGACGAGTCCGGCCCGCTCGCGTGGGCCCTCGGCCTGCTGGCCTCGGGCGCCGGCCTGCTCGTCTGGCGCCTGCGTCGCCGACACGGCTGAGGCACGTCACGGTGACCCACTGACGGACTGGAGGCGCGGGGCGGGCCCGCCCCGCGCCTCCAGTCCGTCTTCTGGTTGATTCTGTGAAAAACCCCAGGTCAGAGCGGATGGTTCCGTGATGGAACCGTGACGTGCGGACCGGTCCGGAACGGCCCGGCGGACCGTATCGTCAGCAAGGACGAGCGCACGACCACCGGGCGCTCGCGACCCGGACTCCCAGGGGGGAACCATGCACCAGTCCACCAGGCCACCCGTCCGCCGTGCGGCGACGATCGGCATCGTCGTGGCGGCGACCGCCATCGGCTCGGTCATCGGCGTCGGCGCGTCCGCGACGGCTGCGACGCCGACGCAACCGACGACACCGACGAGCACGACGGCCACCGCCACCGCCACCTCGACCCCGAGCGCCAGCCCGACGCCGGGCGCGAGTCCCGCCGCGAAGGCCACGGGCAGTGCGGCCCCGGCAGCAGCGCCGAGCGACGGCAGCGACCTCGCGTTCACCGAGCCGTCGACGCAGGCCGCACCGCTCGCCCTCACCGGGACGGTCGGCACGCCGTTCAGTCACACCTTCACCACCACGGGCGGCGACGGCACGGTCGCGTACGCCATCCAGGACGCCCCGTCGGCGGACTTCACCGTGAACGTCGAGACCGGCGTGCTGAGCGGTACGCCGACGACGGCCGGCACGTTCGACTTCGAGGTCGTCGCCCTCAGCGGCTCGACCCAGGTCACCGAGTACGTCCGCCTGACCGTGTCGCCGTCGCCGGTCGTCTTCACCGAGCCGGGGACCAAGGCGAAGCCGCTCGCACTCACGGCGACCGCCGGCACGCCGTTCACGCACACCTTCCGGACCACCGGCGGCACGGGGTCGCTGGCGTACGCGATCCAGGACTCCCCCTCGACCGACCTCAGCGTCAACGTCGAGACGGGTGTGCTCACCAGCACGGTCACGGTCGCCGGCACGTACGACTTCGAGGTCGTCGCCCTCCGCGGCACCGCGACCGCCACGGAGTACGTGCGCCTGACGGTCCGCCCGGCAGCTCCGGTGGGGGTCCTCGCGATCGTCGCCAGCGGCAAGCCCGGCACCACGGCGTGGTCGGTCGCGCCGGGTGGGGTCATCACGGCGTTCGACGGCGAGGGACACCCGCTCGGCAAGGTCGCGTCGATCCCCGTGCAGCAGGGCGGCTCGCTCGTGGTGTCCGGGCTCGCCGTCGACCGGTTCGGCAACCCGACCGCACCGGCCTCCGTGAGCACGGGCTTCGGCGCGACGGTGACGAGCTCGGTGGCGTCCGACCGGATCGTCGCCGATCCCCGGGGTGACACCTCGACGGTGACGTTCCCGCACGCCTCGGACCACCGCCTCACCATCACCCAGGGCGGCGTCTCGACGACGTTCGTCGTCGCCGTGCGACCGGTCGCCACGGCCGCGGTCGCGACCACGACGAGCGGCACCGGCAGCACGCTCGCGTACACCGGTGCTGACGAGACCACGCCGCTGGCGTGGGCGTTCGGACTGCTGGCCGCGGGCGGGGGCCTGCTGCTGCACCGGCTGCGTCGCCGTCGCGCCTGATCGCACACCACGATCGGACAGGAGGCACTGCGCCAGCTGGCACCTGGGCCCACGCCGGCCGGTACCCGGCAGACGCGCCAGCGGCTGCCGGGCCGTGCCCGGTAGGGAGCCTCCTGTCCGTCCACGGGTTCCCGCACAGACCCCCAAGCCGGGTCACATTTCGGTCGACACCACCGTGTCGTTCGTCCCGAGGACCTACGATCCGAGCGTGGCCGAGAACTCTCGGCAGATTCTTACGATCCGGCACCCGCCGGACCTGGACCACCTGGGGGAACCCGTGCGCCGTAGCACCTCCACCGTCCGACGCGCCTGCGCCGTCGGCACCACCATCGCACTCGTCGGTCTGACGACCGGCCTGGGCATCATGACGGCGTCCGCCGCGTCGGCCGCCACCGATCCCGACGCGTCGGTGTCCGCCCCGGCGACGACCGGGACGTCCGACACGACGTCGAACGACGCGGGTACGACGACGTCCGACGCCGGCACCGGCACCGGCACCGGCACGGACTCCTCCTCCGGCACGGACACCGGCTCGGGCACGGCCGACGGTTCGACCAGCACGGGCGGCACGACCGGCGGCACCGCCGGCGGCGAGGCCCCGGCAGGTGGGACCGACGGCTCGGCTGCGGACCCGACCGCTGGCACCCCCGCCACCGGCGCCCCCGCCACCGACCCGACCGGCACCGAGACGCGTGGTGACGCGACGACCGCTCCGGCCACGCCCGGCACGGCCGACGACCAGCCCACGAAGTCCGTCCAGGTCGCCGCTGCCCAGTCGGTGACCGTCACGGGCGACCTCACCGTCGGCTCGCAGCTCGTCGCCGAGCCCGAGGGCTTCACCTCCGGCAGCAAGAGCTCGTACCTCTGGACCGACGAGTCCGGCGCCACGCTCTCCGAGTCGGCTGCGTACACGATCAAGCCTGCGCTCGCCGGACAGCAGATCACCGTGACGGTCGAGGGGTCGGTCGCTGGCGAGTCCGCGACCACGACGACGGACGCCGTGGCGCCCGTCTTCCTCGACGAGGACGGCCAGCCGGACGTCGACGGCGAGGACGGGTACGTCGACGCGACCGCCGGCGAGGCCTTCTCGCACACCTTCCGCGCGCTGAGCACCCCCGCGCCGACCCTCTCGATCACCTGGTTCGACGAAGAGGACGACGAGCCGACCACCGCACCCGCCGGCGTCCGGTTCGACCCGGAGACGGGCGTCCTGTCGGGCACGCTGACCGACGCGGAGGAGTACTACTCCTTCGACATCACCGCGACGACGAAGGCCACCTCGGGCACGGTCACGAGCGACCTGTACGGCCAGATCAGCGTCGAGGCCGCGGCACCAGCCGGCATCGAGGTGGTCTCGATCGACAAGGACGGACTCGCCGCGGGGACCACGACGAGCGCGTGGGTCATCCACCCGAACGGCGACGTCTACACGGAGGACCTCCTCGGTGACGCCGACCCCGTCAAGGGCGGTCACGTGTCCGTGGCACAGGGCGGCACGCTGCTCGTCGGCGGGTCCAAGGTCGACCGCTTCGGCAACACGATCTACCCGGACTTCGACGACGAGACGGACGAGCCGCTCTTCTTCACGCCGACCGTCACCTCCGACGTCGCGTCCGACGTGATCACGCCCGACTCGGACCTCGGCGAGATCGGCTACGTCAGCGTCACGTTCCCGCACGCCTCGACGCACACCCTGACCGTGTCCGGAGCTGGCGTGCCGAGCACGAGCTTCGCGGTGGACGTCCGCCCGGCCGCCGTGCCGACCGTCGTCACGCCGGTCAAGCCCGCCGCCGTCGCCGTGCACCACACCGGCGCGGGCCGTCTCGCCTACACCGGTACCGACGCGACGGGTGCTCTCCCGTGGGCCCTCGGCCTCGTCCTCGCCGGCCTCGGCCTGATCGGTGCACGCACGCTGCGCCGCCGTCACGCCCAGCGCTGACCCCCGAACGCCTCCCGTCAGTCGCGTGCCCGCGCGGCTGACGGGAGGCCCGACTCGGCCCCGTCCCGCCCGTCACCGGCGCGGCGGGGCCGTTCCCGTCATCCGGCGACCGTCGATCGGTAGCGTGGACACATGCCCACGCTCCTGCACATCGACTCGTCCGCCGATCTCGCACACTCCCGCTCGCGAGCCCTCACCGCAGCCTTCGCCGACGCCTGGCGCGCCCGCGGCCCGGAGTACACCGTGGTGCGTCGGGACCTGCACGTCGACCCGCTCCCCCACCTGGAGTCGTCGGCACTGCACTGGGCGGCGGCGGACCGCACGGACGACGAGGTCGTGGCCCCCGAGGCCGACGCGCTCCGGCAGGAGGTCATCGACGAGCTCCTCGCTGCCGACGCCGTCGTGGTCGGGGCGCCGCTCTACAACTACACGGTGCCGTCGACCCTCAAGGCGTGGATCGACCGCATCCACGTCCCCGGTGTCCTCGCCGGCGACGTCCAGCCCCTCGCCGGCCGCCCGGTGGTGACCGTCGTCAGCCGCGGTGCGACGTACGACGCCGGCACCCCGACGGAGGGCTGGGACCACGGCTCGCCGGTGCTGCACCTCATCCTCGGCACCGCCCTCGGCATGAAGCTCTACCCGGTCACGGTCAGCGCGACCCTCGCCGACCGGCTGCCCGACCTGGCGCCGCTCGCCGACCACGCCGACGCCGAGGTCGCCGACGCGAAGACCACCCTCGAGCGCCTCGCCGCCACGATCGTCTGACCCCGCAGCGCCCGCGGTCCGCGCACAACCGAAGTCCGTTCGCGCCACGGCGTTCCGCGGTGCCGGCGCACTTTGGTTGTGCGCCGGCAGCCGGCACCGCCGGCCGGCGCCGCGGCGCCGTGGTCAGGCGGGCCGGATCTCGCCCGCGCGACCGAGCAGCGCCGCGTGGAACGCCGTCTGCGTCAGGGCGCTCGCGAGCAGGAACCCCGTCATCGACTCGATTCCACCGCTGAACGGCACCCGCGACGCGACCTCGTAGAGCGTCGGCGAGGCCAGCGTCGGCGAGGACAGCGCGTCCAGCGCCTCGGCGACGTGCCGGGACCGCTCCTCCCGGTGCCGCGCCAGGGTCCGCGCACGGGCGACGACGTTCCGGAACCGGTACTCGTGCCCGGGGCACACCTCGAGGTCCGCGTACCGGTCGAGCCGCCCGAGCGACGCCAGGTAGTCGCCGAGCGGGTTCGTCGTCGTCCGGCCACCGAGTCCGATCCCGGAGTTGATCCGGGGCAGCACGTGGTCGCCGGTGAACAGGAGCCCGTCGCCCTCGTCGACGAAGCAGCAGTGCCCGTCGGTGTGCCCGGGCGTCCAGAGCGTGCGGATCGTCCGGCCGGGGACGGGCAGCACGTCGCCGTCCTCGAGCAGCACGTCCGCGAAGGGCTCCGCGGTCCGCCCGAGTCCGATCCGGCGGCCGCTCCCCCATGCCTCGACCACCCCCGCCCGCAGATGCGAGGGCAGCCCCCACGTCGCGATGTCCACGTCGTTCGCCCTGGCGTCGTCCCGCTCACGGCGGAGCGCCTCGACCTCGAGCCGGTGCATCGCGACCCGTGCGCCGGTGGCCCGCCGGACCGCCGCAGCGGCACCGAGGTGGTCCGCGTGCAGGTGCGTCACGACGACCAGACCGACGTCGTCGAGCGACCGGCCGATCGCCGACAGCGCGTCGCGGAGCCCCTGGAGGTCGTCGTCGGACGCCCATCCCGGGTCGATCAGCGTGAGCGAGCGGTCGGCGCCCTCGACGACGTACACGAGCGTCGCGTCGGGCACACCGAACCGGAAGGGGACGGCGAGGGTCCAGATGCCCGGCCGGACCTCCTCGACGGGCGGCAGGACGCCGTCGCGGAGCGCGGCGGCCTGCACGGGGCTGATCGGTTCCGGTGCCGGCGCTGCCGGCGGTGGCACGGTCGTCACGCGTTCCACCCTACTGACGCGACGGGCGCGACCGAGGCGAGCCGCGCCTCCAGGCAGTCTGCCGCGGGCACGCGAGTAGACAGGCCGCATGGAGATCGCACCGATGCTCGCAAAGGCCGTCGCCACCGTCCCCGAACCCGACAGCGTGCGGGGCGGTCTGCGGTACGAGCCGAAGTGGGACGGCTTCCGCGGGATCGTGACGATCGACGGCGACGACGTCGAGATCGGGAGCCGCGGCGCCAAGCCGCTGACCCGGTACTTCCCCGAGCTGGTCGAGGCGTTCCGCGCGCAGTTCGGTGGCCGGGACCACCCGGTCGTGCTCGACGGCGAGGTGGTGCTGCGCTCCGGCGAGCCGGGTTCCGAGCGGCTCGACTGGGAGGCCCTGTCGCAGCGGATCCACCCGGCGGCCTCCAGGATCGCGAAGCTCAGCACCGAGACGCCCGCGCAGTTCGTCGCGTTCGACCTGCTCGCCGTCGACGGGTCCGAGTTGCTGGACCTGCCGTTCGACGAGCGGCGCGATCGGCTCGAACGCCTGGCCACGGGGATGTCCGACCCGCTGTTCGTCACGCGCACCACCCTCGACGTCGATCTCGCCCGCGAGTGGCTCACCACGTTCGAGGGGGCGGGCCTCGACGGCGTCGTGGCGAAGCCCCGAGCGAAGCCGTACGAACCGAACAAGCGCTCGATGCTCAAGGTGAAGCACCACCGCACGGCCGACGTCGTCGCGATCGGCTACCGCGTGCACAAGAGCGGCACCGGCGTCGGTTCCCTGCTCGTCGGCCTGTACGGCGAGGACGGCGAGGTCCGTCAGGTGGGCGGCGTGTCCGCCTTCTCCGACAAGCGACGGGTCGAGTTGGTCGACGAGCTCGACCCGGTGGTCCTCCGGGATGCGGACGGGAGGCCCGTCACCGGTGACGGGGAACGGTCGCGGTTCTCGTCGGGTCGCGACACGTCGTTCGTCCGGCTGGCGCCGGAACGCGTGCTCGAGGTCCGGTACGACCAGATGGAGGGCGACCGGTTCCGGCACACCGTGCAGTTCGAGCGCTGGCGTCCGGACCGCGAGGCCCGGTCCTGCGGGTTCGACCAGCTCGAGGTCCCGGCCGCGTACGACCTGCAGGACGTGCTGATGTCCGATTGACGCTCACGCCTGTGATTAGTTAGTCTGCCTAGTAACTTGGGGGTGCGGCACCGGCCGCAACGAGGGACGGGAGCGGGACATGATCATCGACGGCATCAGCGACGCGCACCGCGGCACCTGGTCACGACTGACGCGACTGCACACGGCGAGCGTCACGCTCCCGACGCAGACCACGCGGGTGATCGAGCCGAAGCTCCTCGGCGAAGAGACCAGCGCGGCGTAGTCCTCTAGTCCTTCGCGCTCGGCTTCTTCGCCCGCGACGGCTGCACACGGGGCGGCTCCCCCGGCATCTTCGGGAAGTCCGGCGGGAACGGCAGCTCACCCTCCCCGTTCTCCAGGTCGCGCTCCCACCACTCCAGCAGCGGCGCGATGCTGGCGTGGTTCGCGTGCATCCCCTCCCACGGATCGCCGGTGCTCCGCAGCCGGTCCGGGACCGTCCGAACGGTGAACGCCGTGGGATCGGCGTCGTCGAGCTCCTCCCAGGCGATCGGGGTCGACACCGCCGCGTGGGCCAGGGCGCGAGGGCTGTAGGCGCCCGCCATCGTGCGGTCCCGGTTCGCCTGGTTGAAGTCCACGAACACCCGCTGCCCGCGCTCCTCCTTCCACCACGCCGTCGTCACCCGGTCCGGCATCCGGCGCTCGAGCTCCCGGGCCGCCGCGATCACCGCGTGCCGCACGTCGAGGAACTCGTGCTCGGGGCGGATCGGCGCGAAGACGTGCAGGCCGCGGTTGCCGCTCGTCTTGATCCACGCCGTCAGCCCCACCTCGTCGAGGACCTTCCGGAGCTCGTGCGCGATCGGCACCGTGTCCCGGAAGTCCGTCCCCGGCTGCGGGTCGAGGTCGATGCGGAGCTGGTCCGGGTGGTCACTGTCCTCGGCGCGCGACGCCCACGGGTGGAACACGACCGTGTTCATCTGCGCCGCCCACACCGCGACCGCCGGCTCGTCCACCACGAGTTGCGGGTGCTCCCGACCGCTGGGGTACGTCACGGTGACCGAGCGGACGTAGTCGGGCGCACCCTTCGGCGGGTTCTTCGAGAAGAACTGCTCGCCGTCCACGCCGCCCGGGAACCGCTGCAGGGAGATCGGTCGGTCGCCGTTCGCGGCTCCGAAGGCGTCGCCGACGGCGACGAGGTACTCGGCGAGGTCGAGCTTGGTGATGCCGGGCTCCGGCCAGAGCACGCGCGAGGGGCTGCTGATCCGGACCTCACGGTCGCCGTCGGGCCCCGGGACCGTCAGCGTCGTCGCTTCGCTCGCCATGCTGCGGAAGCTACACGGTGCACGATGGACGGGTGACGGAGTACATCGGGGTCGACCTGGCGTGGGGGCTCGGGACCGACCGGAAGCCCGCGAACGAGACCGGACTCGTGGCGATGCGCGCCGACGGGACGATCACCGACGCGGGCTGGGCGCGGGGCGTCGACGCGGTGACCGCCTGGATCGCCGAGCACCTCGGGCCCCGCTCCCTCATCGCCGTCGACGCCTCGCTCGTCGTGACGAACCCGACCGGCATCCGCGAGGCCGAACGGCAGGTCGGGCAGCGCTACAGCCGCTGGAAGGTCGCGGCGAACCCGACGAACCTGGCCTCGGCGGCGAGCGCCGGCGCCCGGCTGCTCGAGCGGCTGACGGAACTCGGCGTCGGGTACGTGTCCTCAACGGCCGCGATGCGGGAGCGCACCGGGCCGGCGGCGTTCGAGTGCTACCCGTACACGACCCTCGTCGGCGTGGAGGAGCTCGGCTACGACGACGAACGCCCCCGCTACAAGCGGCTCGACCTCAAGGTCCCGGCCGCCTCGGCTCGAGCGCGTCGAGCCGAGGCGTTCGACGAGCTCGTCCGACGGCTCCGGTCGACGCCGCTGGACCCACCGCTGCAGCTCGACTCGCACCCGCTGACGGCCGAGCTGGCCGAACTCTCCGGCATCCACGGGCCGACGCACAAGCACCGGGAGGACCTGCTCGACGGCGCCCTCTGTGCCTGGACGGCCGCGTTCTGGGAGCGGCACGGCGACGGGCGCGTGCAGATCCTGGGAGGCGACGTGTGCCTCCCGGCAGACCCGCTGGACGAGGCGGGCCGGCAGCCCGTCGTGGTGGCGCCCGCGCGCCCGTCGCAGCGGCGACCCCGCGGATAGGCTTGATCGGTGAGCACGACGACGGAACCCCTGCGCATCGGGCTGGTGTCGCTGCACACCTCCCCCGGCGACGAACCCGGATCCGGCGAGGTCGGCGGCATGAACGTCGTCGTCCGGCACCAGGCCGAGGCCCTGGCCGACCGTGGCCACCACGTCGACATCATCACGCGCCGTTCCGCGCCGACGCAGCCCGACTCGGTGTCGCTCGTGCCGGGCGTGTGCCTGCGGTTCCTGTCCGCCGGCCCGGCCGAACCGGTCCCGAAGGGTGAGCACGACGCGTTCATCGAGCCGTTCCGGCACGGACTCGAACAGCTCGGCCCCTTCGACGTGCTGCACTCGCACCACTGGTTCTCCGGCGCGGCCGCCCTGCCCGTCGCCCGCGAGCGCGGCATCCCGCACGTGCAGTCCTTCCACTCGATCGCCGCCGGCAGCGACACCCCGCTGTCCGAGGGCGAGCGGCCGGAGTCCGGTGGTCGGATGGCCGGCGAACAGCTGCTCGCCCGGGAGTCCGACGCGGTCGTCGTCGTCTCCGAGGCCGAGGCCGAGACGGTCCGCACACGACTCGGCGGGGATTCCGGTCGGGTCTGGATCGTCCCGCCGGGCGTCGACGGTTCCGTCTTCCGCCCCGCCGCGGCCGGCGCCCGCCGCGCAGACGTCCCGTACGTGGTCGCCGCGGCACGCGTGCAGCCGTTGAAGGGGTTGGACCTGGCGATCGAGGCGATCGCGGGCATCAGCCTGGAGGCACGCCCCACCCTCGTCATCGCGGGAGACGCCTCGAGTGAGGCGGGCGACTACGTGGACGAACTGCGTCGGCTCGCGGCCGCGCACGGCATCGCCGACCGCGTCACGTTCGTCGGTCCGCAGTCGCGTGCCGACCTGGCGTTCCTGTTCCGCGGCGCGGCAGCCGTGCTCGTGCCGTCGCACTCGGAGACGTACGGTCTCGTCGCGCTCGAGGGCTCTGCTTCCGGGGTGCCCGTCGTGGCCGCGGCTGCCGGGGGGCTGCGCGAGGCCGTGGTCGATGGTGAGACCGGGGTCGTGCTGGAGTCCCGTGATCCCGCGGTGTGGGCTGCGGAGATCGAGCGGATCCTGACCGATGCGTCGTACGCCTCCGGGCTCGCGGCTGCCGGGCGCGAGCACGCCGAGCGCTTGAGCTGGGAGCGGTCGGCCGAGGGGCTCGAGGACGTGTACCGCCGCGTGCTCGGTCGCGCGTGAGCGTGGCGGGCGCCGCAGTGTGCGAGGTTCCGCGCACCGTGGGACGCCTCGCGCCTCGCACACTGCTCGGCACCTCGCACACTGGGCGCGCCAGGGGTGCGAGCTCGCACGGTGCGAGGGTGCGATGACCACGTTCGACGGGTTCTGGGCAGCGCTGGACGCCGTGCCGGTCGCGGACGACGCCGAGGCACTCTACGACGTGTCGACCGCCGAGGGCCGGCTCCGCCGGACGAACCTGGAGCGCTACCTCGACCGCGTCGGGACCGGCGCGGACACGGTGCTCGTCGCCGAGGCGCCGGGCTGGCGTGGCATGACGAACACCGGCGTGCCGTTCACGAGCATGCGCGAGCTCGGCCCGGAGTACCTCGTCCCGCCGGAGCCGACCGCCCCGTGGGAGGCGTCGTCCCGTGTGGTGCAGGCAGCGCTGGCCGAGTGGCACGGCGTACTCCCCCTGACGTGGGCGATCTTCCCGCACCACCCGTTCGTGGCCCCGGACCGACTGACGAACCGCACGCCGCGGCCGGCCGAGGTTCGGGACGGCGCTCCGGTCGCGCTCGCCCTGCTCGAGGCGCTGCGGGCGTCCGGGAGCACGCGCGAGGTCCGCGTCGTCGCCGTCGGGCGGAAGGCGCAGGGTGCACTGGCGCTCGCGGGGATCGACGCCGTCGCGGTCCGGCACCCGGCGCAGGGCGGGGCGAAGCAGTTCACCGAGCAGGTGCTGGCGCTGAACCGCCGCGGGAGCTGACCTCGCCAGGTCGCACGACATGCCGCCTGGCACCCACCGAGGTCGCACGAGGCGCCGCTTCGACGCACTCCGGGCGGCAGTTCTTGCGACCTCGCGCGACGTTGCGGTCGGGCGGAGCGGGCAGGTGGAGCCGTCAGGCCGAGCGGACCTCGACGCCCTTCGCGGTGAGCCGTTCGACGACGTGCGCCGGGAGCGGTGCCGCGGCGTACACGGTCGTGAGCGCCGGCAGGTCCAGCAGGTCGTCCCAGTTCTGCGGGTCGTAGCGGTCGTCGGAGCCGTCCCAGCCGGGGTGCACGTCCTGCAGGACCTCGAGGTCGGAGTCCACCGTCACCTCGGTCACGAGCGACAGGTGCGACGGCAGCAGGTCGAGGTCGTCGTAGTACTCGCGCGCCCGGTCGTCCTGCCCTTCGACGTCGAGGTCCTCGTCGGCCTCGTCCTGCTCCTCGGGGTCGTACGGCTCGAGGACGTCGAGGTCGTAGCAGAGCACGTCGAGCACGAGGAGCTTCGCGTTGAAGTCCGCGAACTCGATGGCTTCCTCGGTGGTGTTCGAGTCGTCGTACATGGCTCGGAGCGTAGCGGTCGACCCGTCGGACGTCCGGCCACCGCGTGTCACGCAGGACACGACCGTGTTGCGATCAGCGGGGAGCTTCCTGTGAAGGCGGACAGAATGGTGTCCCCCGGAAGAGGCTGACCCATGGCCACCACCAACACAGCGCGCCCGCAGACGGAGCAGCCAGAGCTCAAGCGGGTCATCGGTCCCAAACTCCTCCTCTTGTTCATCGTCGGGGACATCCTCGGCACGGGCGTGTACGCGCTCACGGGGCAGGTCGCGGCGGAGGTCGGCGGAGCAGCGTGGCTCCCCTTCCTCATCGCGTTCGCCGTGGCCCTGCTGACCGCGTTCTCGTACCTGGAACTCGTGACGAAGTACCCCCAGACGGCCGGTGCCGCGCTCTACGTGCACAAGGCGTTCGGCATCCACTTCGTCACCTTCATCGTCACGTTCATCGTGATGTGCTCGGGCATCACGTCGGCGTCGACGGCGTCCAGGGCCTTCGCCGCGAACCTCGGCGCCGGGTTCGGTCTCGAACTGCCGAACGGCGTCGTGATGCTCATCGCCATGGGCTTCATGCTCGCGGTGATGGCGATCAACTTCCGCGGTGTGAGCGAGAGCGTGAAGACGAACGTCGTGCTCACCCTCGTCGAGCTCAGTGGTCTCGTGATGGTGATCCTCATCGGCTTCTGGGCGATCGCCGGCGGCAACGCCGACTTCTCCCGGGTGGTCATGTTCGAGACCCCGGAGGACAAGACGCTCCTGCTGTCGGTGTCGACCGCCACGTCGTTGGCGTTCTTCGCGATGGTCGGCTTCGAGGACTCGGTGAACATGGCCGAGGAGACGAAGGACCCCTCGAGGATCTTCCCGAAGGTCATGCTGACCGGCCTCGGGATCACCGCGGTCATCTACGTCCTCGTGTCGATCTGCGCCGTGGCCGTCGTGCCGATCGGTGAACTCGCCGGCAACGAGACGCCGCTCGTCACCGTGGTGCAGACCGCGGCGCCGGACTTCCCGATCGCCGACCTGCTGCCGTTCATCTCGATGTTCGCCGTCGCCAACACCGCATTGATCAACATGATGATGGCGTCGCGCCTGCTGTACGGCATGAGCAAGCAGGGCGTCCTGCCCGGCTTCCTGGCGAAGGTCTCGCCGACCCGTCGCACGCCGTCCACCGCGATCGTCTTCACGACCCTCATCTCGCTCCTGCTGATCGGCTGGGTCTCGCTCGACCCGGACTCCCCGATCGTGGTCGTCCTCGGTGGCACCACCTCGCTCCTGCTGCTCTCGGTGTTCGCGGTGGTGAACCTCTCCGTGCTGGTCCTGCGGCGCGACAAGGTCGACCACAAGCACTTCCGGGCCGGTGTGATCATCCCGGTCATCGGCGTGATCACCTGCCTGTGGCTCGTGCTCCCGTTCTCCTCCGGTCGCGACCCGCAGCAGTACGAGATCGCCGGAGCCCTGCTCGCGCTCGGCATCCTGCTCTGGATCGTGACGTGGTTCACGCACGGCCGGAAGCAGGCCGAGAAGGCGCCGACCGGCCTGGTCACCGAACCCACGAAGGTGCAGCGCGAGCACGAGCACGACCACCGCGACGTCTGACGACACCCCCGATCGGGCGGGTGCGGTTCCCAGCCGGCGCACGTACCCTCGTCGTGCTCCGCCTGACCCGCCCCGCCCGAGAGGACCCGCCATGCGCCGCGTCGGCATCACGCTCGCATCGGTCTTCGGCGCGGGCGTCGTCGCGATCGGCATCGGCGTCGTCGTGGTGATCGTCATCGCGGTGAACTCCCTGGCCGGAGCGGCGAAGTCCGTCACGGCGGATGCCGCCCCGACCTGCCCGGACGTCGCTTCGAAGACCATCGGTGGGATCGTCGTCCCCGCGGGGCCGGTCGCCGGGTTCTGCCAGGACCGCCTGGTCAACGCCGCCTCCGTGATCGAGGCAGCGCAGGCGCTCGGCATCGGCCCGCACACCCAGGCCGTCGGCGTGATGACGGCGATCGGCGAGTCGAGCCTGGTGAACCTCGACCACGGGGACGCTGCCGGCCCGGACAGCCGCGGCCTGTTCCAGCAGCGGGACAACGGCGCGTGGGGCACCTACGAGCAGCGGATGGACCCGTACACGGCGGCGTCGATGTTCTACGCCAAGCTCGTCAAGGTCCCCGGCTGGAAGACCATGACGCCGACGCAGATGGCGCACGCCGTGCAGATCAACTCGGACCCGGACCACTACGCGAAGTTCTGGCCCGAGGCCAAGGCGGTCGTCGAGGGGCTGACGAGCCAGAAGGTCCCCGACACCGCGCCGCAGGCCTGATCACGCCACCTCGCCGAGATCGTCGAGGGCATCGACGTCGTCGAGCGACACGATCGCGACCCCGCCCGTGTGCACCGCGACCTGCGCCCGGAGCCGCACGCCGTGCTCGGCGAACGCGCACGCGCAGGCGTCCACCCACTCCCAGTCGATCGGGAACAGCCGGGACTCCCCTGGACGCTCCCACACGAGCACGACCTCGGTCGCGGCCATCTGCACGACGACGTCGGAGGTGAGCGCGGCGAAGTCCTCCACGTGCTCGTCCGGCTGCCACGGCAGGTCGGAGATCGGCATGACGAACGAGATCGGCACGGCCCGCTCATCGAGGAACAGGACCCAGCACTGCCGCGTGATCGGGCGTTCCACCAGGGCGGTGACGAGGTCGATGACGTCGTCGTCGGTGCGGACGGCGGTGTGGATGAGGCGGTCGAGCATGTCGGTTTCTGGCATGCCCCCAGCGTCCCGCCGACAGCCCCGCCGGCGGGCCCGCGACGAGCGATCTGTGGAGTGCCCCGCCCAGAAAGCGCCCTGTGGAGGACGACGCTCAGATGCCGTGCGTGATCGCGCTGTCCACCAACAGGATCGCCCCGAAGAACACCGCCACGACCGCGGCGATCCCGACCAGGGCGAACGGCCACGACAGCCGCCGACGCACGAGCCGCAGGACGCAGACGATCAGGGTGGCGACCAGCACGAGCGCGACGAGCACCGGGCCGACGTACACCACTGCCCCGCCGAGCGCCTCGTCACAGGTGTTGCCGGGAGCGCCGCACGAGGTGAACGCGAGCGACAGGAACACGATGCCGCCCCCGGCGACCACCGACTCGGCGGCCAGGAGGACGAGCAGCGCAGTGGTGGCGACCACGTCCGCGACGCGACGGCCGCCTGCCAAGGGGTGTCGTGCCTCCCGTCCGAACACCGCCGGACCGGACCCGAGCGGATCGGGACCCGCACCGTCGGACCCGACACCGGAACCGGAGCCGGGACCGGCACCGGGCGGTTCCGCCCTCGTCGGGGCGTCCATCACCCTCGCCGCCCGCGTGTGGACCAGAGCGACGCGGCGATCAGCAGGGGCTGGCCGAACAGCCGGCCGATGCGCTTGACGTCCGAGTCGAGGCCGAAGGCGTCGCGGCGGTTCAACCACTGCGAGATGTTGCCCGGGAACACCGCGACGAAGAACAGCGCCGCCACGGTGCCGACGAACCGGCGGGACCGGCGGGGTGCGAGGAGCAGTGCACTGCCGAGGCCGATCTCGGCGACGCCGGAGGCCAGGACGGTGGTGTCCTCGTCGAGCGGCACGAACTCCGGGACCTGCGCGCGGAAGTCCTGCCGCGCGAAGGTGAGGTGGCTCGTCCCCGCGAAGACGAGGGCCAGGCCGAGCAGGACACGGAGGAAGGAACGCATGCCACCATCGTGCCCGTCCGGCAGGTCCGCGGTCCGCCGCCGCTCCGAACGGACATGCGCGCCGCTGCGCCCCCGCGTCTTCGAGGTAGATTCACGTGCATGGGAGCAGCCTCGCGAGACCACGAGCCGCCCGCCGCTCCGGCGACGTTCGCGGTGCTGCTCGGCCCGGTCGCGTTCTACATGGGGATCATCGTCCCCGCGGCGTCGATGGGGCGCCACGTCCTGCTCGGTGCAGCGTTCGGCGTGGTGTGCGTGCTGAGCGGCTGGCGTGCGCTGTCGATCGCTGGACGCCGGCGAATCGCGGTCCGGGTGTGGTCGTGGATCGGGATCGTCATCGGGGCGCTCGGGCTCGTGATGCTCGTGTGGCAGCTGCTCGTGATCGCCACCGGGGGTGCGTTCCCGCCGCCGTTCTGGTCGCCGTACGCGCACCGCTGACCGCGGCGCGGGCGCGGCCGCGGGCGCGGACGCGGACGCGTTCGTGCGGCCGGGTTCGTGTGGCCGGGTTCGTGTGCCGAGTCTCGGTCTGAGCGACGTCTCTCGCGCCCGATGCCCCGAGAACGGTCGCCCAGCCCGAGACTCGCCGCCGCGCACTCACGCGCGCGCCCGCCCGCGCGCCCGTCCCTCACCACCCGAGCGTGCCCGCACCGCCCTTGAACGGCCCGACCACCCGCGAGGTGATCCACCCGCCGTAGAAGTCCCCCTCCTGCGCCTGCACCACCTCGCCGCCGACCTCGCACGAGTCCATCGCCGAGGGGTAGATCGCCACCCGGTCACGCAGCGACTCGTACCCGGGCATCGGCGTCGGGTAGTTCCAGGCAGCCCGCGGAGCCACCACTCCGTCCCCACCGACGACGTCGAAGTACCGCGCCCGCCCCTTGAACTCGCACATGCTCGAGCCCTGGGCGGGCCGGAGCTCCAGCTCGGCCATCGGCAGGTAGTACACCGGCGGGTGCGAGGTCTCGAGCACCCGCACCGCATCCGTTGTGTCGGCGATCACGACACCCCCGAGCCGCACCCGCACCCGCTCGTGGACGGGTTCGACGGCGGGAGGCCGCGGGTAGTCCCACACGGACTCCTGTCCGGGGCCTGGCTCGGTTCGGTTCGGTCGACGCATGCTCCCCGTCTACCCCACGCGCCTGTACCCACGACCCCGCCTGGAGGCCCGACACCCGTCCGCCCCGCCACCCCGGCCCGCCACCTGGTCGCGCCACGCGCGGGGCGCGCCCCGTGGTGCGGCCCGCCGCCACGCCCGCCCCCGCCACCGCGCGCCGAACGCCCGCAGGGTGCAGAGTGGGCGCGTGACGACGACGACACGCACCCTGTTCCGACGGAAGCCGATCGAGACCATCGACGACGAGACCGGTGGCGAGGGCGGCCTGAAACGCCACCTCGGCCTCTGGCAGCTCACCGCGATCGGCATCGGCGGCATCATCGGTGCGGGCATCTTCACGCTCGCCGGCACGGTCGCGCACGGCGTCGCCGGCCCCGCCGTCCTCATCAGCTTCCTCGTCGCCGGGGTCGCGAGCGCCGCCGCAGCCCTGTCGTACGCGGAGTTCGCCGGCCTCATCCCGAAGGCCGGCAGCGCGTACACGTACGGTTACGCGGTCCTCGGCGAGATCGTCGGCTGGTTCATCGGCTGGGACCTGCTGCTCGAGTACACCGCGATCGTGGCGGTGGTCGCGATCGGCATCTCCGGCTACGTCGGGTTCCTGGTCGGTCAGTTCGGCATCGACCTGCCCGCCTGGATGCTCGGCGCTCCCGGCACCGGCGACGGCCACGTGATCGACGTCTTCGCGATCATCCTCTGCCTGCTCACCGCGTTCGTCCTCACCCGCGGCATCCGCAGTGCCGCGCGGTTCGAGTTCGTCGCGGTCGGCATCAAGGTCGCCCTCGTGGTGCTCATCGTCGTGCTCGGCGTGTTCCACATCAACAGCGCGAACTACTCGCCCTACTTCCCGTTCGGCTTCGGCGGCGTGATGACCGGTGCCGCGACGGTGTTCTTCGCGGTGTTCGGCTACGACGCCATGTCGACCGCGGCCGAGGAGTCCACCGACGCCCGGAAGCACATGCCGAAGGCGATCCTGCTGTCCCTCGGCATCTCGATGATCCTGTACGTCCTGGCGACGCTCGTGCTGACGGGCATGCAGAAGTACACCGACATCGACCCGGCCTCCGGCTTCTCGTCGGCGTTCGCGTCGGTGGGCCTCGGGGGCGTGGCGAACGTCATCGCGATCGGCGCCATCGTCGGCATCGTCACCGTCCTCGTGACCTTCATGCTCGGTGCCTCCCGCGTCTGGTTCTCGATGAGCCGCGACGGCCTCATGCCGAAGTGGTTCGCGAAGACCGACCCCAAGCGCCACGTCCCCACCCGCGTCACGTGGATCCTGGGCATCGCCTCGGCGGTCCTGGCAGGCGTCCTGCCGATCGGCGTCGTCGCCGAGCTGACGAACATCGGGATCCTGCTCGCGTTCGTCGTCGTCTGCTCCGCGGTGATCGTGCTCCGCTACCGCCAGCCCGACCTCGACCGGCAGTTCAGGCTGCCGTTCATGCCGGTCATCCCGATCATCGGCGTCATCGCGTCGCTGTGGCTCGTCACGTTCCTGCAGTGGGAGACCTGGGTGCGGTTCGCGGTGTGGTTCGCGATCGGCCTCGGCGTGTACTTCGGCTACTCCCGCAAGCACAGCAAGCTCGCCGAGCACGCCGACCGCTGACCCGCTCCTGCCCCGCCCGCGGCCCCTTGCGCGAGACCGCACGGCCCCGCACCCGGACCGCAACCGGCGTGCGGGTGACCGCAGCGGCTCCGTGGCGGAACCGCACGCGTCCCGCACCGTCTGACCGCACTTCCCAGTCCTGACGCGTGCACCCCCCTTCCAGGGGACAGAACCGCGGCACCCGGCTGCCTAGCCTCGTGACACCCACTCACGAGAAGGACGGCCGGCGACCCGATGGTCAAACACTTGCTGATGATCGCGGCGATCGCGGTGCTCTCCGCCGGGCTGTCCCTGACCGTCGTGAGCACCGCCGAGTCCGGCGAACCCGACCCCACGGGGAGCGCCGTGCCGACACCGTCAGCAAGCCCTGTCCCGACACTCCCCGACCTCGGCGCCCCGACGTTCGAGGAGGACTTCGACACCCCGGCAGCAGCCGGCGGACCCTTCGCCGCGACGTACGCGCAGTCCTGGCAGCCGTACCCGGACGGCATGGGCGGGAAGTACTGGTCCGGCAAGATCATCAGCGCCCACGACGGCTCCATGGACGTCGCGATGGACGGCGAGCACGGTGCAGCCGGCACGTTCGGCACACCGACCGGCGCGTGGACGCACGTCGGGGGCACCTTCAGCATCCGGGCGCGAGCGACGGGCGGTGGCGACAACGGGCTCGCGGTGATGCTCTGGCCGACGTCGGACGACTGGTCGGAGGGCGAGCTCAACTACCCCGAGGGGAACTTCGACGGCGCGGTGCACGCGTTCCACCACCTGATGGTGCCCGGACACGAACAGGAGAAGGTGTCGTACACCGCGGACGTCTCCTGGCGCGACTGGCACACGTACACGACGCAGTGGGTCCCGGGGAAGTACGTCAAGTACTACCTCGACGGCAAGCTCGTGATGTCCGTGACGCACGACGTCCCGACCACCCCGCACCGGTACATGTTCCAGATCGGCAACTGGGGGTCGAGTGGGCACCTGATGATCGACTGGGTCCGGACCTGGGACCGGACCTGAACTTTCTCAATTCACCGCGCCCATCTTCGCGATCACGGTGCTCGTGCCCGGCCGTGAGTCGCTTTGATCGGAATTCGCACCTTCGCCCTGCGGTGTCCCCTGAACGAGGGGTGGTGCAATCGTTCTGCCCTCTGAAAAGGTTCAGGCAGCTGATCGATGCCGACAGCTCGTGATCAACGAACAGGGGGAATGTTGACGGAAAACAATGGGGCAAGAGCACAACCAAGTCGGCGACAGATACTGGGCTTCGCGGGAGCCGCGGTCGCTTCCGCCGCCCTCGGTTCGGAGCTGCTGCGTGGGACAGCCGCCGTCGCGTCATCTTCCACGGCCGCGTATCCCGAGGCGTCAGCAGCTGGGCAGATGTCCGTCCTGGCGACTGGCTGGGGTGGCTACTCCAACGGTGAGATCCCCCTCGAGGCGCTGACGATCGTCGACTACCCGGGGGTGGTCGCGAACAGCTTCCCGGGCTCGCTCGCGAAGGTCTACATGCGCCCCGACGCTGCCAGGGATCTGCTGTCCTGGCTCAAGGCGTTCCGGTCGCACTTCGGTGCCTACCTCCGCGTCAACGAGGGGTACCGCACCCTTGAGGGCCAGAACTACTGGTGGGAGTACTGGAACCACAACCCGGACTACGCTGCCGAACCGGGCACCTCGAACCACGGATGGGGAGCGGCGGTCGACTTCGTGCAGGCCGACATGACCTCGGCGAACCTCGCTTGGCTGCGGTCGACATGCGCGACGTACGGCTTCGCGGTCTACGGGAACGAGAACTGGCACTTCAACTACACGCGGGCCTACTCGCCGGTCGAACCGACCGCCCCGGAGGTCGAGGCCGACGACGACGGCATGGTCGTGATCGCAGCGCCGGACCGCACCACGGCGGTGATCGGTCCGGGTTACTACCGGACGCTCGGTACTGACGAGTTCGTGTCCGCGGCAACAGTGCTCCTCGGCCCCGCGCACAAGGGCACCACCCGACAGTACGACGTCTGGAAAGCCGTCGCTCTGCAGGGACAAAGTGTTCGGTTCTGACAGCATCACTTCGACGAAAGGCACATCATGAAGATCATCCAGGGTGAAACACGTGGCAGCGCCATCATCGGTCCGGGCTACTTCCGTTCGCTGAACAGCGAACAGTTCCAAGCCGCACTCGCGCTGTACGGGCCGGCGACGAAGGGCAACGACCGCACATTCGACGTGTGGAAGGCGATTGCTCTCCAGGGGCAGGTCACAGCCTCCTCCTGAGGAGGACCTCTGACGACGTGCACGACTGCCACGCGAACGTCAGCATGGAATCAGGACGGCGGGCCGCTCGATTGCGGCCCGCCGTTCTCGTGAGCGGCCGACAACAGCAATCGAGAACGCTCTTCGACGACTCCTGGCGGAAGCGCAGCAAGCTGGCGACCGGCGAACCCGTTGGCAGCTCATCGCCGCGGCGCCGACTACGCGTCGCGGCGATGCTTCCCCTTCGCCGCCGTCGGGTCGGCCATCGGGTGGTTCCGGAACCACCGGAGGAGTTCCCGCGACCGGCTCGAGTCCGCACTGCGGTCCCCGGTCTCGAGGAAGTCGCTGAACCCCTCGGGCACTGCGGCCCCGTCCGTGTCCCGGTCGTACGCCATCGACCACTCGGGGAAGCGCCGCGTGTGGATGCTCTCCTCGGCGAGCAGTCGGACGTCGTCGTGCCGGTCGTCCGCGAGGATGCGCTGGTACGTGGACAGCACCGCGTCGTAAGGACCCTCGAGCAGCTGCATGAACCGCCCGTTGCGGTGGACGAGGAGCCCGGTGAGCCCGTCGGCGGTGTTCCGCGAGCGGGCGTGTACGAGCACCCCTTCGAGGGCGTCGTCGTCGAACGGCTCGGCGGCCGAACTCATGTAGACGAGTGACTGCAGCATGCCCTCGATCCTGCACGGTCGGACGCGTCGCCGACGCCCCCAGAACGGGCTGCCCGCCAGAATGGTCGGATGGTCCTCCGCACGCTGATCGCGTACGCCGTCGTCACGGTCGTGGTGGCCGGTCTGGTGTCGACGCTGCTCGCGTGGTGCTCGGTCCGCCAGCCGGTCCTCGTGTTCGTGGTCGCCGGCGTCGTGGGCTTCGCCGTGGCCCACGCGTCGCTCCGGCACCGTTGGCACCGGCACCCGGCGCGTGAGCGCGACTGACGAGCACGCCGGCGCTACCCCTCACGCACCTCGCGCACGTTCTGCGCCTGCCACCCCTCGGGCACCGACTCGCGGAACGCCCGGAGTGCGTCCTCGTAGCTTCTGCCGGTCGCCTCGTGGGGCTTCGTGTCCCGCGCACGGGCAACGGCCCGCACGGTGGTCTCCCCCGTCGCCTTGCTCGTCACCGCATTGATCTGCTGCAGCTCGAACCCCTCAAGGTCGAGCGCAGCGATCGCGGCCTGTCGAGCCGCCTCGATGTTGTCCCCGCTGCCCTCGGACTCGCGGGTCTCGGTCGATCGCAGTTCGCCTCGCATGGTCGTCACCGAACCAGTATGGCTCGGTCGGCTTCAGTCGAGCGGCGTCCAGTCCAGGACCTGGCCGTCCTTCGTGCACCAGGTCGTCTCGGAGCTGTCCGTGGTCGTCTTCCCGTAGCTCGGCGCCCAGTACACGGCGTCGATGTCCTCCTGCTTCGGGAAGGTCCCGACGATGGTGCCGTTCGACGTGTCCGGCTCGCCCGGGACGGGATCGACGTCGTTCGTCTCCGTGTTGAAGAGTCCGTACGTCGTGCCCGTGATGCTGTCGAACTGGATGTACAGGCCGATGTGCTTCGTCTGGCCCTCGTTGCCGAGCTGGACCTGGTACGTGTTCCGCCGACCGCCGTCGTCGGTCGGGACGCCCTTCCACTCGACCCGGTACGCATCGGCGGTCTCCTCCAGGGAGACGCTGCCGCCGCCCGACGACAGGTGGCAGGACGCCTTGCCCGGCGTCGCCGCGGCCGTCCGGGTCGGTGTCGGTGCGGCGTCTCCGGAGCCGCCGGCCGCGCACCCTGCGAGCGCGGTGGTGAGCAGCAGCGCGCCCGCGACGAGCGCGCCGGATCGTCGATCCATCCCCATGGTGTTCCCCCTGTGTCCCTGCGCCGGTTCTGCGCGGATCCACCGTAGCAGCGGGCGTCGGTGGCACCTGGCAGAGTTGACCCGTGCCAGCCGCCCCGATGATCGACGCCGTCGACGTCATCCGTTTCGTCGGGCCGCAGACCTTCGGCCGCGCCCGCGACCTCGTCCGCGCGGGGCTCGTCGACGACGCCGTCTGGCACGACGACGACGGCACGGTCACCGCGACGGTCACGGGGTCCGCCGACGACCCCTACGAACTCCGCGTCGAGACCACCCCGGCGCGCGGCGAGTTCGTCCGCCCGGTCCGCAGCACCTGCAGCTGCCCCCTCGGCGGCGAGTGCAAGCACGTCGCCGCTGCCCTCCTCACGATCAACGCGCGCGCCCTGTCCGCGGCCGCCGGCCCACGCCCGGAAGCGCCGGCTCCGCCGCCTTCGGACTGGAGGCACGACCTCGCCCGCCTCGCCGGTGACGACGAGCAGGCGGTCACCCCGCAGGGCACCCCCATGGGCTTGCAGTTCGAGTTGCGTGACGCGGTCTCCGCCCGGCTCGCGTCGCGCGCGCGGGCGGCGGGTCGGGCGCTGCCCACGGCCTCGCGGTCGGTGCGGCTCGGGGTCCGCCCGGTGACCCGGAGCGACGCCGGCAACTGGGTGCGCGGGCAGTTGACGTGGGGCACGTTGCCGTACTCGATGAACCGGCTCGGGCTCTCCCCCGAGCAGCACGGCTGGTTCCTGCAGTTCGCGGCACTCCACCGTGCCGGGCAGCTCGCGGGGCTCCCGGGCGAGGCCGACTGGGTCCACCTCGACGACTTCGGCAGCCCGCTGCTCTGGCCGTTGCTCGCGCAGGCGCCGGGGCTCGGGATCGCGTTCGTCACGGGCAAGCGCGAGGGCGGTGCGGTGCTCGGGGCCGAGGCACGGGTCGTGCTCGACGCCGCTCGCCACGACGACGGCCTGGTGATCGGCGCGAGCGCGGTCGTCGACGGCAGGCCGATCGCCGAGGGCACCGCGCGGATGATCGGCGACCACGGCGTCTACGCCTTCCGCGAGAGCCCCGAGTTCCACGTCGTGTTCGCCCCGACACCCGGCCCGGTGCCCGAGGACCAGCGCCGCATGCTCGTCGACGGCAGCCGCATCACCGTGCCCCGGGACCAGGTCGACGAGTTCCTGGCCGACTGGTCCCCGAAGCTCCGCGGCGCGCTCGGCCTCGTCAGCTCCGACGGCTCGATCGAGCTCCCCGAGCGCACGCCGCCCGAGCTCGTGCTGACGGCCACGTTCGAGCCGGCCCGTGCCCCGCGGACGGACGACCGCGTGCACCTGGAGTGGCGCTGGCACGTCGACGGCCGTAAGGACCCGGTCGCGCTGCACGGCCCCCTGCCGGACCTGACCACCCTGCGGGCGGCGGACGACGACGCGAGCCGAGCCGCGCCTCCCGGCTCCGGCCCCGGGGGTGGACTGGACTGGTTCGCGGACGGCACCATCGACGGCGCCGACGTGGCGGTCTTCGCCAACGAACTCCTGCCGGAACTGCCGTCGCTCGGCGTCCGCACGGTCGTGCAGGGTGAGCGCGTCGACTACGAACGTCTGACCGGGCGCCCGCACATCCGCGTCACGACGATGCCGTCCGACAAGCACGACTGGTTCGACCTCGGGATCTTCGTGACGGTCAACGGCAAGCAGGTACCGTTCACGCCGCTGCTCCGGGCACTCGCCAAGCGCGACCGGCGGATGAAGCTGATCGACAACTCGTACCTGTCGCTCGCCGACCCCGCGTTCGACCGGCTGAAGGAGCTCATCGAGGAAGCGAGGGACCTCGACGAGTGGGAACCCGACCAGCCGATGACGGTCACGCCGCTGCAGGCCGGCATCTGGTCGGAGTTCGACCAGCTCGCCGACGAGACCTCGCACGACGAGCGGTGGCAGGCGATCGTGTCGGGGCTGCTCGGAGCGACTCCCCCGACGGACGTCCCGGTACCAGACACGGTGCACGCCGAGCTCCGGCCGTACCAGCACGCCGGGTACGCGTGGCTCTCGTTCCTGCTGGCGCACGGGATCGGCGGGGTGCTCGCCGACGACATGGGCCTCGGCAAGACCCTGCAGGTGCTCGCGACGATCGCCGCCGCGCGGCAGTCGTCCCCGGACGCACCGCCGTTCCTCGTCGTCGCACCGACCTCGGTCGTCGGCAACTGGGCGTCCGAGGCCGCGAAGTTCACCCCGGGCCTCCGCGTGACCACGGTGACCGCGACCTCGTTGAAGGACCCGGCCCGGGTGGCCCGTGCGGCTGCCGCGTCGGACGTCGTCGTGACCTCGTACGCGCTGCTGCGACTCGACGCCACGGCGTACACCGACCTGCCGTGGTCGGCCCTCGTGCTCGACGAGGCACAGTTCGTGAAGAACCCGCAGTCCCAGACGCACCGGGCCGCCGTGGAGCTCCGCGCGCCGGTGAAGTTCGCGATCACGGGGACACCGCTCGAGAACGGGCTCACCGACCTCTGGGCGCTGTTCCACGTCGTCGCGCCGGGGCTGCTGTCGTCGTGGTCGCGCTTCGGGGACGACTACGTGAAGCCCCTCGCCTCGCCCGACCTCCGCGGCACCGCCCGCCAGGAACTGACCGAACGACTCCGACGGCGCATCCGGCCGCTCATGCTGCGGCGGACGAAGGAGAGCGTCGCCGCTGATCTCCCGCCGAAGCAGGAGCAGGTCGTCCGGGTGACGCTCGACCCGGCGCACCGGGCCCTGTACGAGACGACGCTGAACCGGGAGCGCCTCAAGGTGCTCGACCTCATCGACGACCTCGCGCGGAACCGGATGATCGTCTTCCGCTCGCTCACCCTGCTGCGGATGCTCGCGCTGTCACCGGCCCTGGTCGACGGTTCGCGGGAGGACCTGTCGTCCGCCAAGCTCGACCTGCTGCTCGACGAACTCGAACAGCTCGCCGCCGAGGGCCGCCGTGCCCTGGTGTTCAGCCAGTTCACGTCGTTCCTCCGGATGGTGGCGACGGCCCTCGACGACCGGGGCGTCGGCTACGAGTACCTCGACGGCTCGACGCGACGTCGGCCCGAGGTCATCGACCGCTTCCGGAACGGCACCGCACCGGCGTTCCTCATCTCGCTGAAGGCCGGCGGGTTCGGACTCACCCTGACCGAGGCCGACACCGTCTTCGTGCTCGACCCGTGGTGGAACCCCGCGGCCGAGAACCAGGCGGTCGACCGGACCCACCGCATCGGGCAGACCCGGTCGGTGAACGTGCAGCGGTTCATCGCGGAGGACACCATCGAGGAGAAGGTCCTCGCCCTCGCGTCGAAGAAGGCCGAGCTGTTCGCCACGATGATCGATGACGACGCCCTGTTCGCCGACGACCTGACGGCCGACGACATCCGCTCCCTGCTGGAGTGACGCCGCCGGCCGACGACGCCGGCCGACGCCGCATGGTGCGAGGTTCCGTACGCCGTGGGACCCGATCGGCCTCGCACGGTGTACGGAACCTCGCACACTGAGGTCACCGACCTCGCACGGTGCGTGGTCAGTGCCCGAGGCCGTCGATCCGTGCGACCTCGTCCGGGCTCAGCTCGATGCGGGCCCCGGCGGCGTTCGACCGGATGCGCTCCGGGTTCGAGGACTTCGGGATCACGACGAACCCGTGCGCGACGTGCCACGCGACGATGACCTGCGCGCTGTCGGCGTCGTGGGCCCCGGCGATCTCGAGCAGCGTCGGGTCCTGCAGGTTGCTCGCCTTGAAGGGGCTGTAGCCCTCGAGGACGACACCGCGCTCGGCGAGCCCGTCGGCGATCGCGGCGTCGAACTCCACCGGGCTCCACTTGATCTGGTTCACGGCCGGGGTCGCACCGGTGGCCGACACGAGCTCGTCGATCTGCGCGAGGGAGTAGTTGCTCACGCCGACGGCCCGGGTGAGCCCGTCGGCCTGTGCCTGCACGACCTGTTCCCACACGTCGGGGCGGGCCTCGCCGTTCGGCGGCCAGTGCACGAGCCAGAGGTCGAGGTGGTCGAGGCCGAGCTGGTCGAGGCTCTCCTCGATCGTCTCGCGCACCCGGTCGGCGTTGTCCGGCGGCAGCTTCGTCGTGACGAAGACGTCGTCACGGGCCAGCCCGGAGTCGGCGATCGCCTTCCCGACCCCGCGCTGGTTGCGGTAGCCGGTGGCGGTGTCGATGTGCCGGTACCCGGCCTGGAGCGCCTCGCCCACGGCGGCGGGGGCGTCGGCCTCGGGGATCTGCCAGGTGCCGAAGCCCAGGAGCGGCATCGACCCACCGGTGACGGACACGGACGGATTCGCGTAATCGGTCATGCGTTCCTTCCTACGCCGCGCGGTTGCCCCGTGATGTCAGCGGGCTCGGGCATGATCGTCGAGGCCACCCCGGCTCGCACCACCCGCACCACGCGCACCACCAGGAGCACCACCGCAGCATGACGTCCCGCCGACGCCGCACCCGCACCAGTCTCACGTCCGTCCTCGTCGTCCTCGGGCTCGCCGTCGGGGCGTACGCGCTCCACACCGAGGGGTTCCTCGCCCCGGATGCCGAAGCCGCACCCGCTGCCACCAGCGCACCCGCGGGATCGGACGCCCCCGTCATCACGACGGAACCCGCCGCGCCGGAGACGACCCGCGCCTCCAGGCCAGGGTCGGAACCGACCGCCTCGGTGACCGGCACCGCGACCGACCAGCAGGACGCGGAGACCGCGCGGGCGCAGCTCGCCGACCTGCCCGTCAAGGGCAAGGCGCCGGCGACCGGCTACGACCGGGTCGGGGACTTCGGGACGGCGTGGCTCGACGTCGACCGGAACGGGTGCGACACCCGCAACGACGTGCTCGCCCGGGACCTGACCGGAATCGTCCGGCAAGGCCCCTGCACGGTGCTGACGGGCACGCTCGTCTCGCCGTACACCGGCACGACGATCGACTTCGTCCGCGGGAACACGACCTCCACGCTCGTGCAGATCGACCACGTCGTCGCGCTCGAGAACGCCTGGCGCACCGGCGCGCAGCAGCTCCCCCAGGCCCAGCGTGAGGCACTCGCGAACGACCCCGACAACCTGTTCGCCGTCGACGGGCACTCGAACGCCCAGAAGCGCTCCGGCGACGCCGCGACCTGGCTGCCCGCCTCCACGTCCTTCCGTTGCACGTACATCGAGCACCAGGTGGCGGTGAAGACGAAGTACCGGCTGTGGGTCGCGCCCGCGGAGCACGATGCGATGGCGAGGATCCTGCAGGCCTGCTGATCACCGCCGTCGGGCCGCGCGACCCTCCCGGGCGAACCACACCATCGACGCGACGACGAGCACCAGGGCGAGCCGCGCGATCCAGAGGAGCGCCGGGCTCGCCGGCTCGCGGAACGGCACGCCCAGCAGGACGCCGACGGCTTCGACCAGTCGACCTCCGCGACCGACGTACCCGTGGGACTCGCTCGGCACCGCGAACGTCACGGCGATCGCGAACCCCACGATCGCCAGGAGCATCGCCGCGAGCGACGCCGCGACACGGTTGCGCCCCGTGCGACCGATCAGCGTCGCGACCAGCGTGACGACGGGCAGCACGACGAGCATGTCGACCAGCCACGCGAGCAGCAGCCCGATCGCGGACAGGAACGCGAACATCAACGAGAGGAACCACCCGGTGGGGTCGTCGTCACGCACGACCACGACGACGCCGAGCGGGAACGCCAGCACGACCAGCACGAGGTCGAGCAGGAGCAGGTCGAGCGCGGTGCGGCGGCCCTCCCGCGAGGTCTGTTCGGCAGCCCGGACCCGGTTGCGGCTCTCGAGCGAGTCGAACGGGTTCCACCGCAGCCCGACGACGAGTCCGGCGATCGCCATCGCGCAGAGCACGCTCGTTATCCCGGTCCCCCAGTCCGGGTCGGGCGTCAGCACCAGGAGCGCGACCTCGCCCACCGCGGCGAGCGCGAAGGCCGCGCCGATCACGAGCAGCACCGCCTGCCGCCGCGTCCCGTCCCACACGATCCTGCTCAGCAGCGTCCTGTTCCTCACGGCACGGCAGCTTAGCGCGCACCCGAGCCGGTTTTAGGCGACAGGTGTAGCCTAGTTCGGGCCGATGCGGACGCACCGACCTTCACCGTCGAAGACCCCAGGAGGCCTCCCATGACCACTTCCCGTTTCACCGACCGCGTCGTCCTCATCACCGGCGGCGGTTCCGGCCTCGGCCGCGCCACCGCCGTGCGCCTGGCGACGGAGGGTGCCGCGCTCTCCCTCGTCGACGTGTCAGCCGAGGGCCTCGAGGCATCGAAGGCCGCCGTGCTCGACGCCGCCCCCGACGCCCAGGTGCTGACCACCGTCGCCGACGTCTCCGACGAGGACCAGGTCGACGCCTACGTCACGGCGACCACCGAGCGCTTCGGACGCATCGACGGTTTCTTCAACAACGCCGGCATCGAGGGCAAGCAGAACCCGACCGAGTCCTTCACGGCAGCGGAGTTCGACAAGGTGGTGTCGATCAACCTCCGCGGCGTGTTCCTCGGCCTCGAGAAGGTCCTCGCCGTGATGCACGCGCAGGGCAGCGGCATGGTCGTCAACACCGCCAGCGTCGGCGGCATCCGCGGCATCGGCAACCAGTCCGGGTACGCCGCCGCGAAGCACGGCGTCGTCGGGCTGACCCGCAACTCCGCCGTCGAGTACGGCCGGTACGGCATCCGCATCAACGCCATCGCCCCGGGAGCCATCTGGACGCCCATGGTCGAGAACTCGATGAAGCAGCTCGACCCGGAGAACCCGCGCAAGGCCGCCGAGGAGTTCATCCAGGTCAACCCCGCCAAGCGCTACGGCGAGGCTCCCGAGATCGCGGCCGTCGTCGCCTTCCTGCTCTCCGACGACGCGTCCTACGTCAACGCGACGGTCGTCCCGATCGACGGCGGGCAGTCCGCCGCGTACTGAGCCACGCAGCCCGGCGCGCGCCGACCTCGGTGTGCGCTGGGCATCGGCCTGGAGGCACGGCGCACCTCCGCCTCGAATGGCAGGCTGCGGACATGGCTGAGCAACTCACGGTCCCGCAGGCGTTCGCGCTGCTCCAGGTCGAGTCCGACGGGCGGAAGTCCACGGACGTCCAGACCCTCGACGCCGGGCTCGCCGGCGCCGTCCTCGCCGACCTCGCCCTCCGCGGGGTCGTCTCGCTGCAGGACGGGCTCGTCACCGTCGTGAACGGCGCCGCGACCGGCGACCCGGTGCTCGACGGTGTCGCCGGCACCATCGCGGCGGCCGACAAACCCCGCAAGGCGAAGTGGTGGATCACCCGCCTCGCCAAGCGGCCACTGCGCGACGACGTCTTCGCGGGGCTGATCGCACGCGGCGTGATCACGCTCGAACAGGGGACGGCGCTCGGCATCTTCCCCACCACGAAGTACCCGGAGCGCGACGGTGGGCCGGAGACCCTGCTCCGGTCCGCGATCGCCGACGTCCTCGCGCAGCGGTCGGCCCCGACGCCGTTCTCGGCAGCAGTGATCGGGCTGCTCGACGCGACGAGCACCCTGCGCAAGCAGTTCGGCAAGGTCGACCGTGGGCTCGTGAAGGAGATCACCTCGGGCAGCTGGGCGACACCTGCGGTGAAGGCCGTCCTCGAGGACATCCAGACGGCCGCGATCATGGCGAGCGTCGCGGCGACCACCGCGGCCACGACGGCGACGATCTCGTCGAGCTGACCCGCTGGGTCAGACGCCGAGCGCGGTGATCGCGGCTGCCCACCAGTAGCCGAGCAGGGCGCCCGCCGGGACGGCGAGCACCGCCACCGCCCGCGCCTTCCGGAGCAGGACCCGGCGCGCTTCGGCCTGCTGCCGGTCCCGCTCGAGCCGCTCGAACCGCTGGACGTGGCGGAGGGTGTCGTTGATGACGACAGCATCGACGTGCCAGGTACCGCGTTCCTCGGCGAGCATCGCGAGGAAGCGAACGGCCTCGTCGGAGTGCGCGCGCGGCAGCCTCGTGATCCACTGCCCGATCTCGTGGGGCCGCAGCGTGACGACCGCCGGCACCTTGTCACCGAACCGGAGCTTCGCCGCCGCCACGACGAGGATCGGCTGCACCAGGATCGGGCCGCCGGCCGCCGCCGAGAGCAGCCGGGTTGCTCGCTCGCCCTCCGTGAGGGCGCTGTGCATGTGCCGGGTCCGCTGCCCGCTCACCATGAGCGTCCGCCCGCCGACCCAGACGTCCTGCCCCGAGTGGTTCTTGGTGTTGATCGAGAACACCCCCGTGGGCCCGATGACCAGGTGGTCGATGTCGGTCTCGTGCTTGCCGACAGGGACGGCGTGGAGCACGGTGAAGTCCGGACCGAGCGACTCGAGGGCAGTCGCGACCTCCCGCTCGCCGATCGCGCCCTTGAACCACGACCGTGCGTCCGGGTGGAGCGGGTCGTGACCCCAGAACCGTTGCCACCTCGTTCGAGCCGGAGCGCCGGACTGGATGGACAGGCACTCCTGCATGACCGCGTAGCCGGGCTTCCGAGCGCGCAGCGTGAGCGGCGCGCTTCCTCGTGCTTCCCCCATGCGTCCACCGTCCCACGGCGACAGGTGTCGGACGAGCCCTCGTTCAGGCGTCACGGTCGGCACAGCGCGGCGGACGGGGCAGTTCTGTTCCGGGTTTGACCGCTCCGGTTCGCGATCGCCGGGGTTCGTGAACCAGGACGGTCAACCGCCGGAACGAGAACGGGCTCGCCCCGGGGACGACGGGCTCAGTGGCGCGGTTCGACGAGCTCGATGAAGCGGGAGAGCAGGGACAGCCCGGCGATCGACGGGGGCAGCCCCGTGGTGAGCGCGGGTGAGTAGACCAGGTACGCCGCCCACTTCGCCCGGGACAGCGCCACGTTCAGGCGGTTCGGCATGAGCAGGAAGTCGAGTCCGCGCGGGATGTCGGCCGCGCTCGACGCCGCCAGGGACACGATCGACACCACGGCCTCGCGCCCCTGGAACATGTCGACGGTGCCGACCTGGGTGCCCCGGAGCCCGGCACGGTCCAGGGCGTCACGGATCACGGCGCCCTGGGCGTTGTAGGGCGCGACGACGATGACGTCCTCGTCGGTCAGGGTCCGGGCGACGTCACCGTCCACCCATCGCCGTCCGACCACGTCCTGTGCGAGCGCCACGACCCGAGCGGCTTCCTCCACCGACGACGTCGTGTTCCCGGCGTGCACGACCGGCACGGGGTGCACGCCCGCGTCGATGTCGTCGAGGTGCCGGCCGGAGACCATCGAGGCGAGCTGCCCGTCGTAGGACAGGGCCGAGACGGAGGCCGTCAGTGCCGGCTCCATGCGCCGGGTGCGGGCGAGGAAGTAGCCGAACTCGGACGGCAACACGTGCGCCCCGTCGGTCAGCCAGCCGAGCGCCGACTGGTCGACGGGTTCGGGGTGCGACCCCTGCGACACCTGGGGCAGCTGCTGCGGATCGCCGAGCAGGAGCAGGCGGGTCGCGGCGACCGAGGAGGCGATCGTCGGCGCGAGCGAGAACTGACCGGCCTCGTCGACGACGAGCAGGTCGAGGGAACCACGGGCGATCGTGACCTCGTTCGCGAAGGTCCACGCGGTACCGCCCACGACGCCGCCGGTGCCCGAGCCCTCGCACGACGACAGGAACGCGGCGATCGCGGCGCCGTTCTTCACGGGCGTCCACGCCGCGGCTTCGACGTCCTCCGGATCGGCACCGGTGCGCGGCACCTTCACGACGCGGTCCTCCGGCACGCCCGCCCGCACCACCGAGGCGAGGAAGTTCTCGGAGGTGGCGTGCGACTGCCCGACGACGCCGACCCGCCAGCCGTACTCGCGGACGAGCCGCGCGACGACGTTCGACCCGACGTAGGTCTTGCCGGTGCCGGGAGGGCCCTGGATCGCCAGGTAGGAGTGGTCGAGGCCGAGCAGCGTCGCGACCACGGCCGACACGGTGTCGTCGCCCTGCACGGGGACGATCGGCCCGCGCGGCGGAACCCTGCGGAGCAGGTCGAAGGCCGGGTCCGGCAGCATCGACGGCAGCGCGTCGAGCACCGCCTGCCCCCACTCCGCGATCGCCTCGGGTTGGGGCTTCGCGCGGGGCGGCGCCGCCGGTGCGAGGGCGACCGGCAGGTCTCCGTGCGGCGATCCGCCGACCGGCAGGTTCTCCTTCACCAGGACTTCGACGGCATCGCCGTCGTCGCTGACGTCCACGATGACCGCGCGGGACGACGCGCCCTTCGACCCGGGGCCCGGAGAGACGACCGATGGCGGGAGCGGGTCGTCGTAGACGAGGTGGGGCGTGCCTCCAGGCCGGAGCCGCGAACCGGGCGCGAGCGTCCCCGACAACCGGATCTCACGCGACTGCGACCGGGCACGCGGCAGCGTGTCCCAGTCGCGCTCGACGGACGCGCGTTCGACGACGAGGACGTCGCGGGTGTCGGCCCACTCGTCCACGGGGTTCCGGAGGCGGTCGAAGTGGTCCTGCCAGAACGTCTTCGCCTCGCGACGGTGGTAGTCGATCGCGGCCGCGGCGAGCGCCAGGGCGGTCTGGTCGGGGGTACGGTCGAGGGCGTCGACGTCCTCGAGTTCGGCGGCGAGCGCGAGGTACACCGGGTTCGGCTCACGGTCGACCGGGATCGGCGGGAGGAGTTCGTCCTCCTCTCGAGGGGCGGCCGGCGAATCGGCGCGCAGGGACAGGAGCCAGTCTCGCAGCCGGAGCGTCGAGCGGCAGTCGTAGGCGTTGTAGTCGGCGACCTCGTCGAGCATGTGCTGCCCGCGGGTCGCGTCACCCGTGCGGATCTCGGTGATCGCGTCGACGTAGGCGGTGATGCTGTCCGCGGCGTTCGTGACGTCGCTGAGCCGGAGGTCCTCGCCCATGTACAGGGGCTCGAGCTTCTTGATCGAGTAGCTGCGGCTGCCGACCACGAGGGCCTTCCGAACCACCGGGTACAGGTCGACCAGGACGCCCGCGCGCAGGAGGTCGTCGACGGCATCTTCGCCCACCCCGTGCCGGGCCGCGAGGGACAGCAGGTGCGTCCGCTCGTACGCCGCGTAGTGGTAGATGTGCATGCCGGGGTACTGCTCGCGTCGCTGCTGCACCCAGGCGAGGAAGTCGACCAGCGCCTGCCGCTCGTCGCGCAGCGTGTGCGCCCAGAACGCCGTGAACTCGGCCTGGTCGTCCACCAGTCCGAACAGGTAGTCGATGCCCCAGTGCACGCCGTCCTCGGTGTACAGCGGGTCGCCCTCGAAGTCGAAGAAGACGTCGCCCGGGTCCGGCGCGGGGACCGCGTCGAGGGCCCGGGGGTCCAGCACCTCGAACAGCGGCTTGCGTCCGCCGGCGTGCTGGCCGTCGACCTGGAGGCGCGCCTGCCGGACCAGCCGCTCTCGCGTCGAGTTCGACATGCCCGGCACGGCCGTGGTCCGGTCCGCCAGGTCGTCGATGGTCCGCACTCCCTGCCGGATCAGCTTCGTCCGCTGGTCGAGGCGCATGCCCGCGACGAGGACCAGGTCGCGGTGCTGCTCGACCTGCGTGCTGCACACGTCGCACCGGCCACAGCTCGAGTACCGGGGATCGCCCCACTCGAGCGGTTCGTCCGCCGCGAGCCGCTCGGCGATCACGCGCTTGAGCTCCGCGCGCTGCGTCCGGTACACCGGGGCGATGTCGGCCAGCTCGTGCGTCGTGGTGGTCCGGTCGCCGAGCACGAGGTGGACCTGCTCGCCGGTGGGGATGCCGTGCGCCTGCATCTGCTCGGCGTAGGCGGCGAGCTGCAGGAGGGCGCTGATCTTGGCGTGCCGGGCGAGCTTGGTGTCGTAGACCTCGTACTCGCCGCGGTCGTTGCGGATGATGAAGTCGGCGAACCCGATGAAGCCCGCGTCGTCCGCGGTCGGAGGTGCGTGGAAGGTCGGCTGGTACAGGACGTCGGCGCCGTTGCGCATGGCGCTCAGCGCCTTCTTCGCTTCTGATCCGTAGTCAGATGGTTGGGGGCGCTCGAACTCGACCACGTCCCGCGTCTCCTTGAGGATCGCGAGGTAGTCGAGCTCGTGCTGGTCCCCCAGCCGGGCGGTGCGCTCGAGCATGTCGTCGTGCGTCTCGGGGAGGAGCTCGCCGCGGCCGAGCTTGGCGTCCATGCGCCGGAGGAACGCCCACTCGCACGAGGCCCACGTGGACAGGTCGCTCGGGCTGAGCAGGACGTGCCCGTCGGTGCCGATCTGCATGCGCTCCCCGTTTCGTCCGGTGCCCTGCGAGCCTAGGGGCGGCCGCCGACAGATCAGGCCGGACCTCGCCGATCGCTGGCGCGGGTTTGCATCGGTGTTGGTAGTACGCCATGCTGATTCTGCCGCTCAAATATCAGCGGCAGAACATCAATGAGAAAGGGACGAAGATGTCTCACCGCCCCCGTCGCGTCGCCGCAATGTCAGCCGCGGCGTTCACCGTCATCGCATCGAGCCTTGCCATCGCCGTGCCGGCCAGCGCGAGTACCAGCGCGGATGCAGCGTCCATGCGAGAGACATGGAACGCTTATGACGTGCCCGTTCAGACGCAGGACAGACTCCTGGCCGAACTGACCTCTGGCGGCACCTGGGACGCGCTCGACGGTTCGGCGCCGGTCTCGACGGAGACGATGGTCCGCGCAGGAACCGAGGAGACCGTGACCCGGTTCGCCGACGGGTCCATCAGTGTCACCGAGCTCGAGCTCCCCACCGCCACAGACGCGCGCGCGTCCCTCAGCGGCTGCAAGATCCTCTCGCAGACGCATTACGATTCGCGGCGCTTCTGCAACGTCTCGACCAACGTCGTCGTCGCCAGTGCCGCGTACACAGTGACCTACCGCGTCGTACAGGGCGGTCCGTCCTCGATCGTCAGCCGCTCGAGCGCCAGCGCCATGGTCACGCGGGGATACCTCGGGAACATCTCGAAGAAGCAGATGGTCACCGCGCGGACGGCTCAGAGCGGATCGAACCCGGCAGTCGTCATCGGACGATGGACCTGGACGTCCAACCACGGCGCTGGCTCGCGGGACTACTGGCTGCAGTTCAACGTTCGCGGAACGTCCACCTGGGCGCAGAACAATTGAGGATGCTCGTTCCGACGACCGCTGAGGTGCACAGCCCGCTGATCCCCGTGGGTTGGGACATCGCGGGTATCATCCTGAGCATCGCGGTGACGGCAGCCATCGTCGCGACGATCTGCTTGCTGATCTGCACGAGTCGACCGCGCAAGCGCAAGGATCGCACCCGTTCCGGCGATCGTCACTGATCCGAATGCCTCGAACCTTCAAGTCGCGGGGCCTCCGGACACGGCAGCGCGGGTCCGCGCGACGTCGGGGCTCAGGCAGTGCGGGGTGAACCGCGGCCCGTCGTAGCCATCGCGGGAGACGTGCGCCGTGAAGTCGGCGACCGTTCGGACCCAGTGCCCGCGTTCGCCGTACAGCGCCTGGTACACGACGACCGGCTCCTCGGTCTCGACGTCCCGCGCGACGAGGATCACCTCGTAGTCGTTCCCCTTGAAATGGCGGTACCGGCCGGGCGTCACGTCGTTCACGCTCCCGATGCTAGGGCCGCCGCTCAGGCCCTCAATACACTCGGCACCATGAGCGAGTAGACCGAGCAGGCACGAACCGAGCGTGGCCTCGACCGCCTCGTGAACTTCTCCGACGCGACCGTGGCGATCGCGATCACACTCCTCGTCCTCCCGCTGGTCGACATCGCCGGGGAGCTATCCGACGGTGAGAGCGCGGGCGAGCTGGTGAGCGACCACTGGCCCGCCATCCTGGAGTTCGTCATCACCTTCTGGGTGATCTCCCGCTTCTGGATGTTGCACCACCAGGTGTTCGAGCACGTCCGCTCCTACACCCAGCGGATCGTGCGTCTGAACTTCCTGTGGCTGCTCAGCATCGTGTTCCTGCCGTTCGCCGCGAAGCTGCTCAACACGAGCGCGAGCGGGGACCGGGTGTCGCACGGGCTGTACCTCGGGAGCATGGTCGTCACGAGCCTGACGCTGACCGCCATCGAGTGGGAACTCCGCCGCGCCCCGGAGCTGCTGTCCTCACCACTCGGCGACACCTGGAAGGGCCCGACCGCTGCCGGCCTGCTCGCCCTGGCCCTCGTGCTCGCGATGATCTTCCCGTCGATCGGGCTGTTCTGGGTGCTCCTTCTGCTCCTGCAGACCCCGATCGCGGCGATCGTCCGACGCCGGCGCTGAGCCGTCACAGTCGGTCATCTCGGTGACCCGGACGCCCGAACGACGTACCGTCACGGCATGACCGTCATCGCGGCCGTCGCCGTCCTCGTGGGAGTCCTCGCACTCGCCACGGTCCTCGGCGTGGTCCTCCGCGCGAGAACGGGACGCGCACGCCCGACGAGCGGACGCGCGGGCACCGCGCAGGCACACCCCACCGCGGACCTCGCCCCCGCCGACGCCTTCGGCACCGCTGCCACCCTCGTCCAGTTCTCCACGCCGACGTGCGCACGCTGCCCGGCCACCCGCCGTCAGCTCGACGCCGTCGCCGACACCACCCCCGGTGTCACGCGCATCGAGATCGACCTCGCCGAACGCCCCGAGCTCGCCCGACGCTTCGACGTCATGCAGACCCCCACGGTCCTGCTCCTCGACGGCGACCGCGCCATCCGCACCCGCTTCGGAGGACCTCCCCGTCCCGCCGAACTCTCCGCAGCCCTCGACACCGTCCTGACCCCAGGCACAGAGGAGTCCCGATGACCACGCCCACCACCCCGACGAACGGCATCGACCCGCGCTCACCACGCTTCGGCGCGGCCATCACGACCGTCCTGCTCGCCGCGACGATCGTCCTCACCCTGATCCCTGCAACCTGGGCGGCCGGCATCGTGCTGCTCGCCGTCATCGTGGTCCTCTTCGCCATCGGCGGCATCGCCGGCATCCGTCGCCACCCCTACGGCGCGCTCTTCCGCCGGTTCGTCCGCCCGCGGCTCGCCCCACCCGCCGAACTCGAGGCCCCCGAACCCCCGACCTTCGCCCAGCAGGTCGGCCTGGTGATCACGGCGCTGGCACTCGTCCTCGCCCTGGTCGGCGTCCCGTACGCCGCGCCCGTCGGCGCCGCGATCGCGCTGGTCGCCGCCTTCCTCAACGCCGTCTTCGACGTCTGCATCGGCTGCCTGCTCTACGTGTGGCTGGTCCGAGCGGGCGTCTTCCGGCAGCGCACCACGGCCTGACCCGGGCGGTCCCGCCCCGCGCACAACCAAAGTCGCCCCGAACCGCGGGATCGCGTGGTTCGAGGCGAGTTTGGTTGTGCTCCGTCAGGGCGGCGGGCCTGGAGGCGCGGCTCGCCTCCGCAACGCCGCTCACGTCGCCGACGGCGGAGGCTCCCCCCAGTGGCAGCCTCCGACGCCGACGTCGGGTCACGCGGTCAGCGCCTGCTCGCTCAGCGCGACGAGGTCGTCCGCGCGGAGGTTCGGCCAGCCGTGCAGCAGCTCGCGCCACTCGGCCGGCAGCGATGATGCCCCGTAGAGCGCCCCGGCCAGGCCTCCGGCGATCGCGGCGACCGTGTCGGTGTCGTTGCCGGTGCGAACGGCACGGACGAGCGCGTCCTCGAGCGAGGTGCTGTGCTTGACCGCGGCATACGCGGCCTGCATTGCGGACACGACCCACCCGTTCGAGTCCGTGAAGTCCACCGGCTCGGAGTGCTCCGCCGTGACGAGACGGTCCACCCACAGCCGGCGCCGGTCGAGGTCGAGCAGGTCGAGGCCGCGGAGGACGTCGAGCTCCCCGGTCAGCACGGCGTGCCTGATCGCCACGCACCAGAGCACGCACGCGTCCCCGGCGTCCGCCTCGAAGTGCGTCAGGTCGCTGACCGCACGCGCCGCCGAGGCGAGCCGCTCCTCCTCCCCGAGATCCCCACGCAGGTAGGCGAGGACCAGTGGCGAGGTCCGCATCAGCGACCCGTTGCCGGCGGAGCGGCCCTTGAAGTCGTGTTCCTGCCGGGCCGCAGCGCGTGCGTGGGAGGCGGTCCGTGCCTCCAGGCCGGTGAGGACGTTGCGCGTCTGGATGCCGACGTCGGGCGCGTTGACCGACCACGCTGCCCAGGCGGCCACGAGGCCGTCGAGTGCCTCCTCGGAAGCGGGGTCGCCGCCGCGCGCGACCGTGCGGAGGATCGGGACGGCCATGCTCGTGTCGTCCGTCCACTCCCCCGGGGCCCAGCCGAACGAGCCGCCGCCGGCCATCCGGATCGGGGTGGGTGCGGGGACGGCGGGGCGGAACTCGTAGCCGGCGCCGAGGGCGTCGCCGGCGGCGGAACCGAGGACGGCACCGACGGCCCGGTCGACCTGGACGGTGGTCTGCGTGGTCATGTGAGCCTCCGATGCGGGTTTACGCGGAATTGCGTAAAACCGAGTCTGCACACTCCTGCCGATTTGCGCAAGTGTGCGTAAACTCGTGGCCATGACGAACGAGTACCGCGACGCCGACGGCAAGCGCCTGACGGACTACCCACGCCCATCGGTGGCCGTGGACACCGCGGTCCTCACCGTTCCTGCGGGTGGGCCGTTGTCCGTGGTGCAGGTCCTCGACGCGGTCGACGGGGACTGGCGGCTGCCCGGGACGTTCGTGCACGAGGGTGAGCGGCTGGCTTCGGCCGTCCTGCGGTCACTCTCGACGAAGGCGGGCGTGACGGGGCTCGCGCCGGAGCAGTTGCACGTGTTCGACGACCCCTCGCGGGACGACCGGGGGTGGGTGCTGTCGGTGGCGCACGTCGACGTGGTGCCTGCGACGTCGCTGGTGCTCGAAGAGGATCGCGCGCGGATCGTGCCGGTTGCCGAGACTCGTGGCATGGTGCACGGGCACGACGACATCGTCGCGTTCGCGGTCGCCCGACTGCGGGCCGCGTACTCCGTGGCGCCGGACCCGCACGGGCTGCTGGACGAGCCGTTCACGATGACGGAGCTGCGGCGGGTGCACGAAGCCGTCCGTGGAGAGGCGCTCCTGCCGGACTCGTTCCGCCGGGCGATGCTGCCGATGCTGACGGCGACCGAGGCGAAGCGGGCCGAGGGGCCGGGCAAGCCGGCGACGCGGTACCGGCGGGGCTGATCAGTTCCCCGCTCGCGGGATGATGCAGTCGCTCTCCACGACGAGCTCGTTCGACTTCGCGCGGTACTCGATCTCCGACAGGGTGTTCGCCGGCCGGAGCGAGGGGTCGCCGTCGCCCTGGTACGTGTAGGCGTGGTCGGCGCCGCGGCTCGCCTCGTCGCGATCGTCGAAGTGGTCCGACAGCGCCTCGACGGTCGCGTCGCGGTCCAGGGAGTCGGGCAGCGCGATCGTCGCCGTGTAGGTCGTGCAGGCGTTGCCGCCCTCGGTCTTCCCGGCGGTGAAGTCACGTCGGACGTCGACGGCCTCGCGACGGAGGTGCAGCACACCGAGCACCTCGTCGATCTCGGGGTCCATGCGTTCCGCGGCCTGGTGTGCGTCGGCCGGGTCCGCGGGGTCCAGTTCGTCGAGCTCGTCCTGCGCGACCGTCGCCCGGTACGCCCGGTCGTCGGCGGGCGCCTGTCGGACGACACCGACGGCCGGCACGACGATGCAGACCCCCGCGACACCGACACAGAGCGCAGCAACGCCCGTGAGGACCACCGCCGGTCGACCGTCCCGGCGGCGACGCACCGCGACGATCCCGATGGCGAGGAAGACGAGCGGGACGCCGAGGCCGATCACCAGCGCCGCGATCTGCGAGCCCAGGTAGTCGCCGCTGCCGTGGTTGAACGTGCGCCAGCTGACCGAGATCAGCGTGATGATCTGGAGGCCGAGTGCGAACACCGTCGCGATCGGGGCCACCACGGCGAGCACCACCAGCAGTCCGCGGCCGATCCCCTCCGGCCTCGACGAATCGTCGTCCCCCACGAGCCCTCCCCTGTCGTCAGGTCCAGGGTGCCACACCGGGGCGACGATTCGGCCCGGGGTAGCGTGGACGCATGGGGGAACACGACGACACCGTCCGGCGCGCCCGTCGCCGCACCACGCTACTGGCCGTGATCGGCGCGGTCGTGGGTGCAGTGGTGGGCTGGTTCACGGGCACGGGGCAGCCAACGGCGGTCTTCATCCTCGGGGTGATCGGGTTCGCTGTCGGCCTCGGCGGTCTCGTGGGCGCGTTCTCACTGCTCCCGACGACCGCGTCTCTGTCATCGCAGATGTCGGCAACGACCAAAGGACTCCCGCGGGAGTCCCGACAGCGCATCGTCCGCGCGGTGCAGTCCGGCGTTCTGCTCGACGAAACATCCGATCGGTCACTCCGTCGACCGGGGCTCGACCACGCTCGTGCCGTCGCTGCGTACCAGCCGCTCGCACTGGCCCAGGTGCTCTTGCTCCTGGTCGGCGTGTCCGGCCTGCAGTTCCCGAGACTGCTCGCGGACGCCGGCACCGACGGCAACTGGAGTCGACTGATCTGCTCCGTAGCGCTCATCGGGGCGGTGATCCTGACGCCTTTGCTGCTGCGACGCACCCGGAATGCCCGGCGGTACGTGTCGGTGGCCTCGCGCGACGCAACGGTGCCGTCGACACCACCGCCGCCGCGCATCGAGTGAGCAGAACACGTCGAGTCGGCCGCAGCGACTCGACGTTTTCTGCTCACTGAACGAACGAGCGACCGCCGCGCGCGCACGCGGCGCGCACCCCGCCGTAACAAGCAATTTACTTTCACGCCTGGCGCCCACACCTGCAATGCGCTTTCATGGAGCGCATGACAATCACCGATCGCACCGACCGCGCCGACGCGTTCGCCCTCGTCCGGACCCAGTCCCGCACGATGCCGACGAGCATGCGCGCCATCGCCGACGCCGTCCTCGACGAGCCCGCGACCGCCGCCACGACCAGTGCCGCCGAGCTCGCCGGACGCGCAGGGGTCTCCCCCGCCACCGTCTCCCGCTTCGCCCAGCACCTCGGGTTCGCGAACTTCGCCGCACTCCAGCGGAGCATGACCCGGGCCGTCGAGCGAGGCATCCACGAGCGGGCCGACACGGAGATCCACGCCGGCGTCAGCGTCGACGACGACGTGTCCACCGTGATCGCGAAGGTCACCGAGGACGTCCGTGCCGTGATGAGCGACACCCGTGCGACCCTCGACCCGCACGCCCTCGAGGCCGCAGCCATCCACATCAGCGAAGCCCGCCGGGTCGTCCTCTACGGGGTCGGCGCGAGCGGCATCGTCGCCCGAGACCTGCACCTCAAGCTCGAACGCATCGGCATCGCGAGCTCGATCGCCGACGACCCGCACAACGCCCTGACCCTCGCGAGCGTGCTCGGCCCCGAGGACGTCCTCGTCATCACGAGCCACTCCGGCACCACCGTCGAAGCGCTCGAAGTCGCCAGGGAAGCCAAGATGCACGAGGCCACTGTCGTGGCGATCACTGGCCACGCCGCGTCGCCACTCACGCACCACACCGACCACGTCCTGCTCGGTGTCGCCGGCGCCGAGAGCGACCTCCGCCCCGCCGCGATGGGCAGCCGGATGAGCCAGCTCGCCATCGTCGACGCCCTGTTCATCGTCGTCGCCCAGCGCACCGACGAACGCTCCCGCCCGCTCCTCGCACGCAGCCGCCACGCGGTCCGTACGCACCACCGTTCCTGAATCGACCACCATGCCCCACCACGACGACCTGCGCGCCGAACTCCGGCACCTCGCCACCGAGGCCACCGACTCCACCCTCGACGACATCGACCTCGTGCCCACCCTCGAGGCTGCCCAGCGCATGAACGCGCTCGACCGCAGCGTGCCTGCGGCACTGGAACCGTGCCTCCCGGCCATCGCCCTGGCAGCAGACTCGATCGCCGCAGCCTTCGCGCGCGGCGGCAGACTCGTCTACGTCGGCGCCGGCACGCCGGGCCGGCTCGGCGTCCTCGACGCCAGCGAGTGTCCGCCCACCTTCGGCACCGACCCCTCGCAGGTGGTCGGCCTGATCGCCGGCGGCCAGGTCGCACTCACCACCGCAGTCGAGGGCGCCGAGGACGACGAGGAGGCCGCCGTCCGCGACCTCGACGCGCTCGGCCTGACGGCCGACGACGTGGTCGTCGGGATCAGTGCGTCCGGCAGGACGCCCTACGTGATCGCAGCCATCCTGGAGGCGCGGCGCAGGTCCGCCCTGTCGGTCTCCGTCGCGTGCAACGCCGACTCTGCCGCGGGGCGGGAGGCGGACATCGCCATCGACGTCGTCGTCGGTCCCGAGTTCATCGCCGGGTCCACCCGCCTGAAGGCGGGGACCGCGCAGAAGCTCGTGCTCAACATGCTCACCACGCTGGCGATGGTGCGCAGCAACAAGACGTACGGCAACCGGATGGTCGACGTGCGGGCGACGAACGCGAAGCTCGTGGCGCGGGCGTTCTCGCTCGTGCAGGACGTGACCGGCGCCTCTGACGCGGTCGTCTCGTCGGCGTTGGACGACGCCGGCGGCGAGGTGAAGACCGCGATCGCGATGATCCTCACCGGGTCGTCGGCGTCCGTCGTCCGTTCACGACTCGTTGCTGCTGACGGTTCCTTGCGAGCCGTCCTCTCCTGATCTCTTCCGTTCGTCCTTCCTTCCCCCGAGGAGCACCATCAATGACCGATGCACAGCAACTCGCACAACAGATCCTCGACACCGTCGGTGGGTCCTCGAACATCGCCGACGTCGAGAACTGCATGACCCGGCTGCGGGTCGAGGTGGCTTCTCCTTCCTCTGTTGATCTGCCTGCTCTCCAGGCCACCGAGGGTGTCATGGCAGCGATCGCCGCCGGGTCGAACCTGCAGATCGTGCTCGGGCCGGGGTTGGTGGACCGGGTCGCTGACTCGTTGGAGGGGCTCCGGGCCGGGCCCGCTGGGGCGTCTGTGTCACCTGAGGAGCTCGCCGCACGTGGCGCCGCGATCAAGGCGTCCGCCCGTTCCCGCTCCGACGGACGGACCATGCGCGCCATCCGTCGCATCTCGGCGATCTTCATCCCGCTCATCCCCGCGCTGATCGCCTGCGGTCTGATCGCCGGGATCAACGGCATCCTGACGAACCTCGGGTGGCTGCCGGGTGTCACGCCGTTCCTCGCCGTCCTGTCCAGCGGCTTCCTGTCGCTGCTTGCGGTGTTCGTCGGGATGAACGCGGCGAAGGAGTTCGGCGGCACGCCCATCCTCGGTGGTGCCGTCGGCGGCATCATTGTCGCGGCTGGCGTGGCGAACGTGATCGTGTTCGGCGAGACCCTGGCGCCCGGGCAGGGCGGTGTGCTCGGAGCACTGGCGGGCGGCATCCTCGCGGCGTACGTCGAGCGGTTCATGCGGAAGGTCACGCCGGACGTCATCGCGCTCATCGTCGTGCCGACCGTCACCGTGCTCGTGGCGGGCTCCATCACCCTCGGCGTCCTGATGTCCGTCGCCGGAGTCGTGTCCGTCGCGATCGGCACTGCTGCGACTTGGCTGCTCGCCAACGGCGGGGCGTTCGCCGGGTTCATCCTCGGCGGACTCTTCCTACCGCTCGTCATGACCGGGATGCACCAGGGACTCATCCCGATCCACGCCACCCTCATCGAGCAGACCGGGTGGACCGTGCTGCTGCCCGTGCTGGCGATGGGTGGTGCCGGGCAGATCGGTGCGTGCATCGCGCTGTGGGTGCGGTTCCGGTCGAACGCGTCCCTTGTGCGGACGATCCGCGGGGCCCTGCCGGCTGGGTTCCTCGGTGTCGGGGAGCCGCTGATCTACGGTGTGACGCTCCCCCTCGGGCGGCCGTTCATCACGGCGTGCATCGGTGGGGCGTTCGGTGGCGGGGTCGTCGGGCTGTTCGACCAACTCGGGCACTCCGTCGGGGCGATCGCCATCGGGGCGTCGGATCTGTCGCTCATCCCGCTGTTGAACGGGTCCTCCGGCTACGGCTGGGCGTTGCTCGGGTACGGGTCGGGGCTCGTGGTGGCGTACTTCGTGGGGTTCGTGGCGACGATGTTCTTTGGCGTGTCGGACTCGGTGCGGGCTGATCTGGAGGCGCAGTCGGCTGCTTCGCCGGGAGACCCTATCGCTCCGGCTGCGCCCCTCGATGTGCCAGTTGCGGCTACGTCAGGTGGCCATCGCTGATCGCTCGTTCCCTCACCGGACCGTTCGGCCACCCACCGTTCCACAGATCAGCGCACCGGTCCTCGCAGTGATGATCGCCCGACGAGGCTCGGGGCGTGGAGGAATGGAAAGCGGACGACGCTCGGCGACGACACATGGCTCGATTCGGTCGGCGGGACACGGCGCCCGAGCTGGCGTTGCGGCGAGAGCTGCACCGGCGGGGTCGGCGGTTCTTCGTCGACCGCCAGGTCAGCCGGCAGTGCCGCGTTCGACCCGACATCGTCTTCCCGCGAGCACGGGTCGCCGTCTTCGTCGACGGGTGCTTCTGGCACTACTGCGAGGAGCACGCCCACCTGCCGAAGGCGAACGCGGAACACTGGCGTCGGAAGTTGCTCGCCAACCGCCAACGGGACGCACGAAATCAGGCAATCCTGATTTCGGAAGGCTGGCGTGTGTTGCGGTTTTGGGAGCACGACCGTCCCGAGGACGCCGCCGCATCCGTCGAGCGCGCCCTCGATCAGTGGCGTGCGATCGCTGGTACCGCGGTGGCCACGCCGGGCAGGATGGAACGCATGATCGAAGTCGTCGCCGGCGTACTCACCCAGCCCGACGGTCGCGTACTCGCCTGCCGCAGGGCCCCGGGTCGATCAGCGGCGGGCCAGTGGGAGTTCCCCGGCGGGAAGGTGGAGCCGGGAGAGTCCGCTGAGCAAGCCCTCCGACGAGAGCTCCACGAAGAGCTCGGCCTCGACGCCGTCATCGGCACACCGATCGACCGTTCCGTCACCCGTGTGGGCGACGTCGACATCGACCTCGCCACCTACCGAGTCGCCTGGGTCGCGGAGGGACCGACGTCGAGCACAGACCACGACGAGTTGCGCTGGGTGCTCCCCGCTGAACTCGGCTCGCTCGGATGGGCCAAGCCAGATCTGCCCACCGTGCGGATCCTGAGCGGCCCAGCGGCTACGGCCTGACCTCCTGGAAGTCACCGCTCGAGATCGGCCACCACACCGTGATCCCGACTGAAGTGCACAGCTCCACCATCGAAGGTGGGGGCTCGGACGGCAGGAGGATCGCCGGTGCCACCGCCAGACCACGACGTCTCGCGACCGCCGTGTAGTCGAGCGCCTGCCCGATCGCCGTTCGGACGTAGGCCCGCGCGGTCGACTTCTTCGCTTCGACGATCTGACCGAGCGTCGGCACGTACAGGTCGGGCACGATCGTCACACCGTCCTCCGTGAGACGCAGCACCTGCACGTCCTCACCCCGGGAGCGGAGCCATTCGCCGAAGCGGGTCTGCAGCTCGAACTCGCGACGGGAGATCGACCGCACCGATTCGCCCTCCTCGACCCGGCGCACCTGGTATTCGCCGAAGTCGAGAGGTTGCCAGGGAGTCGTGGCCGGAAGCGCATCGGTCGCGGCCCCTGGGCTCGAACGGGAGCCCGGGTCATCGACGAGGGCTGGCAAGAGTGACGTGTCCGCGTCGACCGCGACGAGGTTGAACACCAGCCCGTCCCGCTCAGTGGACGAGCCGGTCCCGGGGAATCGCTCCCAGGTGTACGGCGGATCGGCGAGCGCGAAGCATCCGACGTAGGTCACGGTGCCTTGGCCGCGAAACACTCGGATCGGGCGACCGATCTCCTCGGAGTCCGCGAGTGCCTTGTTGTTCGAGGTCAGCGTCTGATCGCCGTTCTGCCCCTGACCGCTGTATCGGAACACGCCGTCGCTGCGGAGGCCCTCGTGCACGCCGTAGCCGTGCTCGCTGCCACCGACGTTCGTGAAGACGAACATCTCGTCCGTCTTCGTGGCACGGGTGATGCCGCCCTGCCGGCTGCCACCGAAACGCTCGTGCAGTTCTCGCCGCGCGGAGCTTGCGCCGATCGGGATGTCCCAGACCATTTCCATTCCCCTCGTTATGGAAACGCTAGGCGAGACTTCCGCGGCAGAGTGAGCGCGGATCAGCCCCCAGAACGGGTGCTCCCTCGACGGTTGACCGGGAGAGAGGATGATTCAGCACCGAAACGTTAAAGGGGGACGTCGACGCGACCGCATTATCACCAGAGCACGACGATTCGAAGACTTGTCATCGCCGACGGAGGTCGGCCTGCGTGACGGGCGCGATTCATCCGTGGGGGCCCTTAGGGTGAGTGATGGTGCAGACAACAAGCCTGGATGCACAGGGGCGAGAGGGAAGACAGCGTGTCGTTGATCGATGTCGATTCGACAACCACCGACCGAGCATGGCCGAACATCGCCCCTGGCAGCGTGGTGCTCGTCCGCGACGCCGAGTGGCTCGTACTCTCGACAGCGCCGACCGGCTCCGGCCTCCTCGTCACGGCGCAGGGGCTGTCCGAACTCGTGCGGGACACCACAGCGACCTTCTACAGCGACCTCGACCACATCGAACCGCTCGACCCTGCGCAGGCGATGGTCGAAGCAGACGACTCGTCCGGCTACCGCCGCGCAAAGCTCTGGCTCGAGGCGACGCTCCGCAAGACGCCGGTGCCGCTGCACGAGGATGCCTTGACGGTGAGCACCCAGATGCTCGCCGACCCGCTCGACTACCAGCGCGCAGCGGTCCGGAAGGCGCTCGACCGCGACAACCTCCGTCCCCGCATCTTGATTGCGGATGCGGTCGGTCTCGGTAAGACCATCGAGATCGGGATGATCCTCTCGGAGCTCGTGCGTCGCGGCCGCGGCGAGCGCATCCTCATCGTGACACCGAAGCACGTGCTCGAGCAGATGCAGCAGGAGATGTGGACGAAGTTCGCGCTCCCCTTCGTCAGGCTCGATTCACTCGGCATCCAGCGCGTGCGCCAGAAGCTCCCGGCGACCCGCAACCCGTTCAGCATGTACAAGCGGGCGATCATCTCGGTCGACACGCTGAAGCAGAGCCAGTACCGCAGCCACCTCGAGAAGCAGCGCTGGGACGCGGTCGTCATCGACGAGGCACACAACGTCATGAACAACACGACGTTGAACGGCGAGCTCGCGTCGCGCCTGGCCCCGCAGACGGATGCGCTCATCCTCGCGTCAGCGACGCCCCACAACGGCAAGAAGGACTCCTTCGCGCGGCTCGTACGTCTGCTCGACCCCACCGCGGTCACCCCCGAGGGCGATCTGATCGAGGACGAGGTCAAGCGACTCATCATTCGCCGGCACCGGCACAGTCCCGCCGTCGCGATGGAGGTCGGCGCGGACTGGGCGGAACGACAGGAGCCGAACAACGTCCTGGTGCCGCCGTCCCCGGCGGAAGCAGCGATCGCCACCGAGCTCTCTACAGTCTGGCTCCATCCGCAGGGCGATCGGTCCCCGTACTCCGGCGAGAACGCATCGCTCTTCCCGTGGACGCTCGCAAAGGCGTTCTTGTCGTCACCGAGCGCCCTCGACGAATCGGTGCGCGAGCGCCTGAAGCGGCTCCGAAAGGGCGACGCCGACAGTGACGTCCGACGAGAGATCGACGCATTGGAGCGCCTCGAACAGCTGACCGTCACAGCGCTCGAGTCGACCTCGGGGAAGTACGACGCCCTCCTGCAGCATGCCAAGAGCATCGGCGTCGGCCCGAAGTCCGAGGAACGGCTCGTAGTGTTCTCCGAGCGGGTCGCGACCCTCCACTGGCTCCGGCAGAAGCTCGCAAAGGACCTCAAGCTGTCGGACAAGCAGATCCGCGTGATGCACGGCGGGCTGACCGACCAGGAGCAGCAGGAGCTCGTGGACAGCTTCAAGCAGTCGGCCTCCCCCATCCGCGTCCTGATCACGGGCGACGTCGCGAGTGAAGGTGTGAACCTCCACTCCCAGTGCCACGAACTCGTGCACTTCGACATTCCGTGGAGCCTCATCCGCATCGAGCAGCGGAACGGCCGCATCGACCGGTACGGCCAGCGGCACTCCCCCCGCATCACGACCCTGCTGCTCGACGTCGAGGACGACGAGTTCTCCGGTGACGTCCGAGTCCTCCGTAACCTGCTCGAACGCGAGACCCAGGCGCACGAGGCGCTCGGCGACGTCGCCTCACTCATGGGTGAGTACAGCGCGGCCGCCGAGGAGGCGGCGATCCGCGACGTGCTCCTCCGCAAGCGCAGCTTCGACGACGCAGTGCCGACCGTCGAAGCGACCCTCGAGGACGGTGACGAGATCACGCGGCTCATGGCCGAACTTGCGGCCGAGCAGGCGAGCGAGAGCAAGCACGACGCCGCACGGACGCACGATGACACCGCGAAGAACGAGACCGCGAGCCGTCAACAGAGCCACAAGACTGAGATCGGTACCGGCCTGTTTCCGGACCTCGTCTCGTTCCTCGACACGGCGCTGGCCGAACGCTTCACCACCCCGACCGCCGACGTACAGCATGGTGGCGTCGCGTGGTGGCGCACGAACGCGATCGCGCAGCTCGAACCCACCGCCGACCTCCGTCAGCGCCTCGAGGTCCTCCCGCAGACCTACCTCCGCGACCGACGCGTCACGGAACGTCTGCTCCTGGCGACCACACCGCTCCGTGGCAAGGCAGAGGTCGTCAACGCGATCAACGACAAGTCGAGCCGCTCGACCTGGCCGCACGCGCACTTCCTCGGCCCCTTGCACCCGGTGCTCGACTGGGCGGCCGACAGCGCGCTCTCCCGACTCGGCCGCAACCGCGTCTACGCCGTCCGAGGGGCCGTCGACTATCCCGTCGTCGTCGTCCACGCCACCCTGACGAACCGCGCCGGCCAGGTCGTCGCCGGGGCGTTCCTCACCGTCGACTTCCCCGACGTCGCGGAGCACTCGTTCCACTTCACCCAGCCGCACGCCGACGCGCGCTCCGCTCTGGCCCACGTCGGGTTCACCTCCGAGGTCAAGACCAACCCGGGAGCGGTCGAAGTCGCACCGCTGCAGCACCTCATCCCCGTGGCCGTCGAGGCCGCCCGCAATCAGGCGGTTCAGCAGATGGAGGCCACGGCAGACGACATCCGCCGTCGCGTGCACCAGTGGGCCGCACGGATCGACGACTGGCAGGGCGCCGCCGCGGAACAGGCCCAACTGCGCGGGCTCCGAGAGCACAGAGACCGCGTCGACGACGAATCGAAGCTCGTGGACCGCATGACGCCGAACCAGCACTTCGTGCGCCCCCTGCTGGTCGTCGTCCCTGCGGACAGCCCCGCAGCACCCGAACACCCTGGAAGCGAGCACTGACCCGTGGGAACCCTCACCTCGGAAGCGATCGTCGTCGGCGAAGACTGGATCAGCGAGCACTACCTCACCACCGACGCGAAGTCGCAGTCCTTCCAGAGCCGTGTGCTCGAACGCCGCGCGGCGTGGGACGCCGATGACGCGGAGGGCCGCACCTCGACGCGCTCTCACTTCACGGCGAAGCGCACCGAGCTGATGAACCTCCTCGCGGCCGTGAACCCGGAGGGCGTCGACGACGCAGCTGACGGCGGGGAGGCCCTCCACGCGCTCTCGACGCAACTGCGGTCCGTCCTCGGGTACGTTCAGGGCGTCTTCCACCTCGACGAGACAGGTCCCGTCCGGCACGTGGCCATTCACGGGCTGGAGGACGCAGCACCGCTGGCGCTCATCGACGCCAAACCGGTCGCGCAGCTGGAGGACCTGCTTGCGAAGGACGGCGACACGCTGCTTTCCGCGTGGACGCCGGATGACGACGACCCGAAGCCGCTGACCTCGGTCGTCCGCGCGCTGTCGGTCGTGTTCGAGGGGACGGCGAAGTTCGCGCTCGTGTTCGCTGGTCGGTGGCTGCTGGTCGCCGAACGCGACCGGTGGTACGAGGGCCGGTACCTCGCGCTCGACCTGCAGCTCGTGTGCGAGCGGAACGACGCCAAGCGCGGCGGCGAGATCGACCGCGTCCTGACCTGTGTGGAGGCCGCATCACTCGCCCCGGACGGTGACGGCGATGTGTGGTGGACCGCGACGCTCGACGACGCGGTCAAGCACACGGTCGGCGTCTCTGAGGACCTCCGCGAGGGTGTCCGGGAGTCGATCGAGATCATCGCGAACGACGTGGTGCAACGTCGACTGGAGCAAGGGCTCGAGCCCCTGCCGAAGGACCAGGCCCAGCCGCTGGCGAAGCAGTCGCTGCGGTTCCTCTACCGGATCCTGTTCCTCCTCTATGCGGAGGCTTCCCCCCAGCTCGGCGTCCTGCCTGTCAACGCGCCGGAGTACGAGAACGGGTACAGCCTCGATCGCCTTCGGGAACTCGCTCTCGTCGTGATCGAAAGTCCGCAGGGCGAGCGTGCCACGCACCTGTACCAGTCGCTCGACGTGTTGTTCCGCCTCGTGGACCGCGGCCATGCGCCCGACGCGAGGGATGACGACGGAGCCGAGCCGGGCCTCCAGTTCGAGAGCCTGCGAGCGGACCTGTTCAAGCCGGAGGCGATCGCCCTGATCGGCGAGGTCGGTCTCAGTGACAGGAACCTGCAGCAGGTCCTGCGCCGGCTGCTGCTCAGCAAGGAGACGAAGGGCAGGGACCGGGGCTACATCAGCTACGCGGACCTCGGGATCAATCAGCTCGGTGCGGTCTACGAGGGCCTGATGTCCTACACGGGCTTTTTCGCCGAGGAAGACCTGTTCGAGGTGGCACCGAACGGCGACCCGTCAAAGGGCTCGTGGGTCGTCCCGGTCGGACGCGAAAACGGCATCGAGTCGCACCACTTCGTGACACGGGAGGACCCGACTACGGGCCAGCCGAAGCGGGTGCGTCACCCCGCTGGCTCGTTCGTCTACCGGCTCGCCGGCCGAGAGCGCCAGCAGTCGGCGTCGTACTACACGCCGGAGGTGCTGACGCAATTCACGGTGTCGCAGGCGCTCGAGGAGCTGCTCGACCAGGACGGTCAGCGGACGAGCGCGGAGGACATCCTCTCGCTGACGGTCTGCGAACCCGCACTCGGCTCCGGTGCGTTCGCGATCGAAGTAGTTCGTCAGCTCGCGGAGCAGTACCTGAAGCGCCGCGAGGAGGAGCTCGGCGAGCGCGTCGACCCGGACGACCGGCCGCGACAGTTGCAGAAGATCAAGGCCGCGATTGCTCTACATCAGGTGTACGGCGTCGACCTCAACGCGACCGCCGTCGAGTTCGCCGAGATCACGCTCTGGCTCGACACCATGTCGGAGGGACTCGAGGCGCCGTGGTTCGGCCTCCACCTCCGCCGCGGCAACTCGCTGATCGGTGCCCGACGTGCCGTCTACGACCGCTCGTCGATCTCGAGCAAGGCGTGGCTCAAGCAGGTGCCGCGGGACGTCCCGCTCTTCAACGAGATCGAACTCGGCGAGGGTCATCTCCGTGCGTCCACCGCTGGCGCTGTGCACCACTTCCTGCTGCCCGCTGAGGGCTGGGGCAGCGCCGTCGACGCGAAGGAGGCAAAGGAGCTCGCGCCGGAAGCGCTCGCAACGTTGAAGACGTGGCGTCGCGGCATCTTGGCGAAGCCGACGACGAAGCAAATCGACCAGCTCGTCGCGCTCGCCTACCGAGTCGAGACCCTCTGGGACCTCGCGCGGCGTCGACTGACGATCGCCGAGCAGGAGATCCGGCGGGACATCCCGCTGTGGGGCCGCGACCAGCCGGAATTCGAGCGGAAGCCTGCCGTCTCTCGCGAGGAGATCGAACGGACCCTGAACGATCGGGACGGCGCCTACCAGCGACTCCGTCGGGTGATGGACGCGTGGTGCGCAATGTGGTTCTGGCCGCTCACGAACACGCTCACCGACGGGACGCCGCCGCCGACGCTCGACGAGTGGATCGCGACTCTTCGCGAGCTCCTCGGAGAGCAGACCGTCGCCAAGCCGAAGGCGGTCGCCCAGGGGCAGGTCACGCTCGGCTCATCGCAGCCCGGTTGGGAGGCGCTCAACGATGAGGAGCGCGACGACCTCGACTTCGCAAGCGCACGCCACGTCGTCGACGTCGTCCGGGACCACGCATGGCTTGCGGCATCGCAGCGGATCGTCGAGCAGCAGGGCTTTTTCCATTGGGAACTCGACTTCGCGAGCGTATTCGAGCGCGGCGGATTTGATCTGCAAGTGGGTAACCCTCCGTGGGTTCGGCCAGATTGGGACGAAAGCGCCATGCTTGCTGAGAGCAATGCTTGGTGGGCGCTTAATCCGAAGCCGTCCGTGGCCCAGGTATCGACACGGAGGATGGAAGCCCTCTCCGACGAGAAATTCCGACGGAAGTATCTCAACGAGCTAGCCGTGACGATTGCAAACAGAGCAGTCATTTCAACCCGATCCGAATATCCCCTACTCGACGGGTTACGTCCTGACCTATATCGTTGCTTCATGGTGCAAACCTGGCGGCACAGTAGCGCGCCCGGCATGATCGGTCTAGTTCATCCTGAAACGCATTTCACCGATGATCGCGCCGGAAAATTGCGGGCGTCTACCTACCGTCGGCTTCGGCGCCATTGGCAATTCGTGAATGAGTTGCGTCTTTTCGATATCGACAACCACGTGGCGTACGGTCTACACATATACGGTCGCTCACGCGATATCTCTTTCAAGCAGGCGTCTAATTTGTACCACCCGCGGACCGTGATTGGCTCACTAGCACACCAAGGCCTCGGTGACGAGCCAGGATTGAAGGATGACGAAGGGAAATGGGATCTCCGCCCTCACGCCGCAAGGATCGTGACTGTATCGATCGATACATTGAGAACCTGGCACGAATTCCTCGAAGACGACACTGACCCAGTCTCACACACCCGAGTCGTTTATGCGGTGAACCGATCAACCGCCGCCGTGCAGGAGAAGCTTGCCAAGAGCCGACGCGCTGGGGAGCTCGGTTTGTCTTTCTCCACCGGCTGGAACGAAACCACAGACTACAACAGGGGTCTATTCAACAAGTCGTGGGGCCCTGCGCCTTCCTGGCGAGACGTCATCCTTCAAGGACCGCATATCTTCGTCGCCGAGCCGTTCTTCAAGTCACCGAATAAGACGATGTCTAGCAATAAGGACTGGTCTCAGGTCGATTATGAGACTCTCGATCCGGGGGCCATCCCAACCACCTCCTACAAGCCTTCCGAAGACGCGCCACTTTACGACGCCGCGTACACACACTGGGGAGAGGACCGCCAGCCGGCGCGAGCCGAGTATAGGATTGCTTGGCGGAACATGGCCCCCAATAAAAACGAGCGGACTTTAGCCGCAGCGATCATCCCGCCCGGAGCGGCACACATCCACGGCATCTCTTCCGCCAGCGTCAATCACTCGTTGTCGCTACTGGCAGGCTATGCGGCATCGATGCTGGCCGATTTCGTTGTTCGATCTTCCCCAAAGTCGACGATTTCCTCTTCGACTTTCTCGAGACTTCCTTGGTCGACCTCTAAATATTCTGGCGACATTGCAGCGCGCGCACTGCAACTCAATGCAGTTACGTCGGCCTATGAAAACCTCTGGCGTGCAGAGTTTCCGCAAAACGCTCACAACTGGGCGGGAGGCCTTGATTATCCGGGGCGAACACCTCTTCAGATTACTCGCGGCGCTTGGACGCCCGATGTCGTACTCAGGAGAGCGTCCGACCGTCGTCAAGCGCTTGTTGAAATCGACGCTCTCGTCGCGCTTTCTCTCGGGCTATCTGCGGACGAGCTCTGCACTATTTACCGAACTCAGTTCGCCGTACTGTACGGGCACGACCGTAGAGGCTATGTTTACGACGCGAACGGCCGGCTGGTGCCGAACGAGGTGCTCAAGGTGTGGCGGCAGAAGAAGGATGCAGTCAGCGAGGAAGAACGGACCGCGACGAATGCGTCGGGCAACACGTACACGTACGAGTTGCCGTTCCGGACGCTTGATCGCGAGGCTGACATGCGCCAGGCGTACGCCCACTTCGAAAAGCTGCTGAAGGAAGAGGCATGAGCGAGCTCCTTCCCTCCGTGCAGGCTGGCGAGATCACGAAGGGGCTCGTCGACTTCCTGACGACGACGTTCGCGCTGTCCGAGCCCGAGGCGCAGACGACGCTGCAGCAGTTCCTGCAGGACCCGGAGGATGGGATCTTCCGAGGTCCCTACGTCCGACTCCGACTGCCGTTCCGCGCGGCGGATCCCGGCTGGGAGACGGCACTCGAGTGGGCTCCCCCGGTTGCCCCGTACGGGCACCAGGCGGAAGCGATCGCGCGTCTCTCGAGCTTGCAGACGCCCGAGCACGACGGTCCGCAGCCGACGCTGGTCACGACCGGGACCGGTTCCGGCAAGACCGAGGCGTTCCTCTACCCGATCCTCGACCACGTCCTGCGCGCGAAGCGCCAGGGCGTCGAGGGGATCAAGGCGCTCATCCTCTACCCGATGAACGCCCTCGCGAACGATCAGGCTCGACGCATCACCGACCTGATCATGACCGACTCGGCACTCGGCGGGATCCGTGCGGCGCTCTACGTCGGTGAGGAAGGCCCGCAGCGTTCGGCCGTGACGGAGGACGGGCTGATCACCTCCCGTCCCGCTATGCGTGAACAAGCGCCGGACATCCTGCTCACCAACTACAAGATGTTGGACCAGCTGCTGTTGCGTCCGTCGGACGCGACCCTCTGGGACCAGAGCGCCACGAGCCTCCAGTACCTGGTCCTGGACGAGTTCCACACGTACGACGGCGCGCAGGGGACGGACGTGGCGATGCTGCTGCGTCGCCTCGGACTCGCGCTCAAGGGACGTTGGGCCGACGACCAGTTCGACGATGCGGCGCGGCAGCGTCCGCTCGGCGTCGTGACGCCGGTCGCCACGTCGGCGACGCTCGGTGACGGGAGTGATCCGACCGCGATGATCGCTTTCGCGAACACGGTGTTCGGCGGCGGGTTCGACGCGTCGAGCGTCGTCACGGAGACACGCCTGTCCGTTGACGAGTGGGCTCGTGAAGCCATCGAGGCGGTCGAGGAGCTGCACCTGGCACCGGTTCCGCTGATCGACGCTCGCGCCGCGCAGCTCCAGGAGCAGCTCTCCGGTCATCGGCGTAGCCCGGAGGAGATCACCGCGGCGGTGCTCGAGCTGCTCTACGTCGCGGTGGAGGACGAGGACGGGCAGGAGCGCTATGCCGAAGCGCTTGCTTCGGCGACCGACCACGCTGACCGGCTCGAGCTCGAGTTCACCCTCGTGTTGGCTCATCCGTTCGTCCGCTCGCTCGTGATCGCGAGCGAGCAGGCGACGTCGCTGGCCGAGCTCGCCCGGGCGCTGTTCCCCGACGTGCTCGTATCAGGTGAGCATCTAGCGGACCGTGACGACGCCCGCCGCACCACGATCGTGATGGTGCTCGCCGCGCTCAGCCACCTCCGCAAGGAGGTCGGACGCCGGTCGGTCTCGGTCGACCTGCATCTCTGGGTCCGCTCCCTCACGCGCGTCGACCGGGCGGCGCAGGCGCTGCCCGAGTTCCGGTGGGCTGACGACGGAGAGCTCCGAACCGATACCGGGATCGGGCCGGGCGCTGCGGACGTTGCACCGGCTTTCCCCGCCCTGTACTGCCGACACTGCGGTCGCAGCGGCTGGGGTGTCGAACTGGCCCCGACGGGCTGGGACCTGGCGCAGACGGATGCGAACATCCGCCGGAACCACGCCACCAAGCAGTCGAAGAGTCGCTTCCGCGCGCTCATACACGCGCCTCGCGAAGGAGAACTCGCGCTCACCGGCGAGAATGACGATGATGGACTGACCACCGGCCCGTGGTGGTTCCGCGTCGCCGACCGGCAGATCACGAGCGAACGCCCGGACGCCGACGACGAGGGCGTCGCGGTCCCGGTCCTGACGCTGACGGGCAACGACGCGGACGACGAGTCCCGCGACGACGTCTGCCCCAACTGCGGCAAGACCAACGGCATCCGCTTCCTCGGCTCGGCGATCGCCACACAGCTCTCAACGGTGGTGACGACCCTGTTCGGTGATCGGCACCTCGACGTCGGCGAGAAGAAGGCTCTGGTCTTCACCGACAGCGTGCAGGACGCCGCGCACCGCGCGGGCTTCATCCAGAGCCGAGCTCGGGTCTTCAACCTGCGCAACGCCGTCCGACAAGCGGTCGTCGAGGAGACGACGCTCGACGACATCCCCGCGGCGATGATCGCCGCCGCGCGCACGCCGAGCGAGCGGTACCGGCTCCTCCCTCCCGACCTCGCCGAGCGGAACGGCTTCCGCGGGTTCTGGGACACTGACAAGGCCGTGTCGGCAGTCGTCAAGAAGCGTGTGCAGCGCAGACTCGCCTTCGACCTCGCGCTCGAGTTCGGGCTGGAATCGCGGGTCGGACGCACGCTCGAGGAGACCGGCAGTCTGGCCGCGCACGTCGAAGCGGGGCCGGCAAGCCGCCTGGAGGCAGTGGGGCGCGCAGCCGTCGAAGGTCTCGAGGTCGCCTGGTCGCTCGATGACACCCGTGATGGTCTCCTCGACGCTGCATCCGTCGTCCGCTGGGTGCGCGGCACCCTCGAACGGCTGCGAGAGCGCGGCGCGATCGACCACCCCTGGCTGGTCAGGTACGTCGAGAACGACGGCAACCGTCACTGGGTGTGGGGCGGCCGACCGCGGCACGAGGGCATGCCCGCGTTCCCGCAGGGTCGCGAAGCGCCGGCGTTCGCGCGGGTGGGCAAGAAGACGACCGGGGCGCGTGAGTCGGCGCTCGACACGGTTACGTCGTCGCAGAGCTGGTACGCGCGCTGGACGGCTCGCTGCCTCGGCGTCGTGCCGTCTGCGGGCGAGAAGCTCGCGCGACGGCTCTTCGAGACGCTCGACCGCGAGGGGATCGTGACGTCGAGGCCGATCGCGGGTGGCGACACGCGTGCCTACGGACTCGCGCCGAGCAGCGTCATCATCGCGCCGGTCGTCAGCGACGGCACCGGGCAGACGCTCGTGTGCGACACGTGCGAGACCGAGACACCGTCCGCGCGTACGACGGTGGAGCAACTCGCCGGCGGGCCGTGCACCATGGCGCGTTGCCCCGGCACGCTGCTGCGGAAGGACGCTACGCCGGAGAACTTCTACCGTGACCAGTACGACAACGGGAAGATGCGCCGCGTCGTCGCGCGCGAGCACACGAGCCTGCTCGAGGACAAGCTCCGGCTGGACTACGAGACCCAGTTCAAGAACAGCGATGCGCAGCCGGACGCGCCGAACGTCCTCGTCGCGACCCCGACCCTCGAGATGGGCATCGACATCGGTGACCTGTCGACCGTCTTCTTGGCGGGACTCCCCCGGACGGTGTCGTCGTACCTGCAGCGTGTCGGACGAGCCGGACGACTGACCGGGAACGCCCTCATCCTCGCGTTCGTCCTCGGACGGGGAGACCAGCTGCCGAAGATCGGTGATCCGTCCTCCGTGATCAACGGCGCGGTCCGTCCACCTGCGACCTACCTCAACGCGGTCGAGATCCTGCGGCGGCAGTACACCGCGTTCGTCATCGACCAACTCGCTGCCGCCGGAGCGATCCCTGAGGTCCAGTACGCGCCGAAGGTCCTGGGCGATTCTGCTGCGGGCTCGTTCCTCGACCTGGTCATCAGGCATGCGGAAGAACACGCGGACGAGCACCTCGCTCGCTTCACGGGAGCGTTCGAATCGTTGAACGAGGACGTGATCGGTGGGCTCGCCGACTGGGCGCGGCCGGTGGGCACGGCCGAGCGGTCGAGCCAGCTCGCGCGGACGTTGCTCGACGCAAGCCTGCACTGGAACCAGGAACTCGAGCGGATCCGGATCCGGATCAAGACGATCGAGGAGTCGCTTCCGGAACTCAAGCGTCTGGCCGACCAGACCCAGGAGAGTGACGACGTGTCCGCCGCGAGGGCAGCTGAAGCTTCGTTGCGCCTCGCGAGGAAGCAGTCGGGGCAACGGCGGACCGAGTTCTGGGTCGCGGCGCTCGAACGGTACGGCGTGCTCCCGAACTACACGCTGCTCGACGACCGCGTGCAGCTCGATGTCGGGCTCACCTGGATCGACCCCGAGTCCGGTGAGTTCGCCGAGGAACAGCGGAGCTACGAGCGAGGGCGCAGCCGGGCGATCAGTGAGTTCGCACCGGGCTCGCACTTCTACGCGCAGGGGCTCGACGTGACGATCGATGCCGTCGACCTCGGAACCGACGGTGAGCGGGTCCGGACCATGGCGTTCTGCCCCGAGTGCGGCTTCGCCCGCGACCTCGACGAGGGTCCTGTACCGATCTGTCCGCGGTGCTCGAGCACCGCCATCGCAGACGTCGACCAGCGACTCCGCGTCGTCGAGATCGAGCACGTCTCGGCCGAGGTCCGCCGCGATGAGTCGAGCATCAGCGATGCCAACGAGGAGCGTGACCGCGTCCGCTTCACCGTCCAGCTCGCCGCAGACCTGGACGACGAGGACGTATCGGCGCAGTGGTACGTCGAGGAGGTCGGCTTTGGCTGCAAGTTCGCGCGATCGATGACGCTGCGCTGGGTGAACCTCGGACGTGCCGGGCTCGGCGCGAGTCGATTCGTCGCCGGATCGGAGCACGCCGCACCGTTGTTCCGCGTCTGCAAGGGCTGCGGGAAGCTCGACCGCGAAGGCGACACCAACAACGCATGGGAACACCGTGCGTGGTGTCGGTACCGGAAGGACCGCGCCGAGCACACGGACACGATTGCCCTCACGCGGACGCTCACGACACAGGCCATCGCGCTCCGGGTACCACCGTCGATGACCGTCGGCGACGCCCTGTCGATGCCGAGCCTGTCCGCCGCGATCCAGCTCGGCCTGCGAGAGGTCATCGGCGGAGACCCCGACCACCTCCAGCTCGCGACCATTGTCGAACCCGTCCCCGGCGAGGACGTGAACAACCTTGCGTTGCTCATCCACGACACCGTGCCCGGCGGCACCGGTTACCTCGCCGACCTCGCAGACCCGGCGCGCATCCGGGAGGTGTTCGAGCAGGCCCTTGCAGCCCTCGAGCGGTGCGACTGCGCCAGCGACCCGGTCCGAGCGGCGTGCGACAAGTGTCTGCTGCCGTTCGCCCCCGGAGGCGACGTGGGTAGCGTGTCGCGCACCAGCGCACTCCACAACCTCCAGGTGCTGCTGCAGTACCAGGACGGTAGCGCTTCGGAATGGTCGACGACCGAGGTCGACCCGGGTGTCCAGGACCCGGAGTCGCACCTCGAGCAGTGGTTCCGGAAGGTGTTCAAGGAGCGGGTCACAGCGATCGGCGCCAGCCTCAAGGAGATCCCGGGTGAGTGGGGATCGACAATCCAGGTCACACTCCCGGGTCAGTACCGGACGTGGTCATTGCGGCCACAACAGATCGTCGGCGGCACTCGGCCGGATTTCGTGCTCGAGGCGTCCGGGGCGCACGTCCCTCCGATAGCGATCTACACGGACGGTTTCGCCTACCACGCGTCACCGGCGAACCTACGGCTCGCGGACGATGCGACGAAGCGCCAGGGCTTGCGTGATCTCGGTTACCGCGTCCTCGCTCTGACGTGGGACGACCTGCGCCGTCTACGGGACGACGAAGCGGAACCCGACCTGGACGTCTACGACCCGTCGAGGTCGATGGCGTTCGCTGGGCCGTTCCAGCTGACTCCGGCGGACGTCACAATGCTCCGCGAGAACCCGGTCACAACGCTGATGGGGTGGATTCAGAACCCGGAGGATGCTGCAGCACGGACCGAGCGTCTCGCCGATGCGCTCCCCATGCTCGCCATACCCAAGGGCAAGATGGTCGCCGAGAGCGGCTCGATCGTCGAGCAGGCCATCGCACTCGCGCTCGACAGCACTGCACGGCTCACGACCGGTCCGACGTCGTGGGCGCTCCGGTCCGCCCACCTCACGATGCTTGCGCGTCGTCCGGTCGGCGTGCAGGGCGCGACACCGCCCGAGACAGCACTCGTGCTCGACGACGGCCCAGGAGCGCTCACCGCGCCCGGTTACCGAGAGGCCTGGCAGCGGTGGCTCAGACTGTCGAACCTGCTCGGAGCGCGCTTGGCCGAACCGGTGACCATCACGACCGCCAGCGCCACTGCTGACCTCGTCGCGGCTCCGGTGACGCCGGCCCGAAGCGAGCCCCGCGCGGATCTCCCGACGGAGTGGCAGGAGCTGATCGCCCTCGCGGAGCCGGAAGAGGCAGCGGTCCTCCGCCAGCTCGAGGGACTGGGAGTCGCCCTTCCCGTCCTCGGTCGCGAGACGAACACCGGCATCCCTGTCCCGGTCGCATGGCCAGGGGAACGCATCGCGCTCGACGCCCTGTTGAACGAAGCAGACCGGGACGAACTCCTCGGCGAAGGTTGGTCGCTCGTTTCACCCTCGGACGACCCCGCTCTTCTCCGACTCCCGCGCCACCGGAAGGACTCCTGACATGCCGTTGCTCGTCATGGCGAACATGCAGCAGAAGCTCGAGAAGGTCGTCCAGCTGAAGCTGTTCGCCTTCATGGCCAAGCTGCAGGCCGACGACGCCCTGCCCGGCCTGCACATCGAGCCGATGGTCAACGCCGCTGACGCGCGCGCCCGGACGGGTCGCGTCGATCAGGGGCTGCGAGCGGTGCTCTACAAGATCGAGGTGCCGTCGGGGCCGACGACCTACGTCTGCGCTGGCGTGTACGAGCACGACGAAGCGATCAAGATCGCGAAGTCGCAGGTGCTCCGGGTCAACCCGGTCAATGGAGTCACGGAATTGATCGCCGCACCTGCTCCCGCGGCATCTCCTCCCCAGGCGTCTCAGTGGATTCCTGAGTCACCGACGGCCCAGAAACCGTTCCTCGACCAGTTCGGGTACACCGCCGACGACCTGACGAGCTCGCTCGGCTTCGACCTCGAGACCGCCGAGCGGCTCCTCGGGTTCGCGGCCGAAGACGAACTCCTGGCGTTCGCGGAGTCGCTGCCGAACCAGTGGCAGCAGAACGCGGCGCTCGGCCTCGCGGTCGGTGATTCCATCGCGGCGATCAAGACATCCCTCGGACTCGGTGGCGAGGAGCCCGACACCGTTGTTCCGCGGGCCGACGAGCGCACCGAAGCGGTGGAACCGAACGCTTCGACGGAGGAGGCCGAGGCTTCGGAACTCCTCGAATCGCTCAAGCGACCCGCGTCGCAGATGCAGTTCACGTTCGTCGATGACGACGAGGAACTCCGCCGCGTCATCGAGGGCGGCGACTTCGGCGCGTGGAGGGTGTTCCTGCACCCTGAACAGCGTGCCTACGCGACTCGCGCCTACAAGGGGCCGTTCCGCTTGACCGGAGGTGCCGGGACCGGCAAGACGGTGGTCCTGCTGCACCGCGCCCGAGGACTCGCGGCGGACACGAACGCGCGCGTCGTCCTCACCACGTTCACCAGGACCCTCGCCGGGATGCTTGACCGAGACCTCCGACGTCTCGATCCCGAGCTCCCTCGAGCGTCCGAGCTCGGCGGGGCCGGCGTCCTCACCGCAGGCATCGACCAGCTCGCGCACGCGGTCCGGGACTTCGCAGATCCGGCCGGCTGGGAACAAGCGTCGATCGACGCCATCGGGTGGGACGCCGAGCGGTCCACCTCTCTGGTCTCGAACGCCACGGGGTGGGAGGAAGCCGTCTTCGACGCCGACCCCGACCTCCCCGGTGAGCTGCGGTCGCCCGCATTCCTGGAGAGCGAGTACCTCCAGGTCGTCCTGCCGAACGGTGTGACTTCGCGCGCGGACTACTTCGCCGCACGACGCCCCGGTCGCGGGGTGGCGCTCGACCGGGCGAAGCGCGCACAGGTGTGGACCATCGTCGAGCAGTTCCGGCGCAACGCACGAGCACATCGCCGGCTCTCGTGGGCGGAGCTCTCGTCCGTCGCAGCCGCGTACCTCCGTGCTCATCCGGCGGAACGTCCCGCAGATCACGTCCTCGTCGATGAGGCGCAGGACCTGACCCCGAGCCACTGGATCATGCTCCGCGCGCTCGTCGGCGAGCACGGCAACGACCTGTTCGTCGCCGAGGACTCACACCAGCGCATCTACGGGCAGCGGGTCGTGCTGTCACGTCTCGGCATCAAGATCGTGGGCAGGTCTCGGCGTCTGACCCTCAACTACCGGACGACGCAGCAGAACCTGCGGTACGCCCTCGCCGTGCTCGAAGGCGGCGACTTCACGGACAGCGAGGGAAGCCCGCAGGACGAGCAGGGCTACCGGTCAGCGAGGCTCGGGCCCGATGTGCGGGTCCGCGGTCATCAGGCGCCTTCAGCGCAGTACGACGAACTGGCACGACAGCTCGAGGACTGGACAACTGAGTCCGGCGACGCGGAGTCGATCGCGGTTCTCGTCCGGACGAAGAGCGCGACCGAGACCGTGGTCCAGCAGCTCGCCACGCGAAACGTCCCGGCCACGGAGAAGTCGGCGCGCGGCAAGGTCCGGGTGATGACGATGCACAGTGCGAAGGGCCTCGAGTTCTCGCGGGTCGTCCTGTTCGACGTGTCGGAAGGCGTCGTCCCGAACAAGCTGGCGCTGCAGCATGCTGCGCTCGAGGAGCGGGCCGACGTCGAGCTCCGGGAGCGGTCGCTGCTCTACGTCGCGGCGAGCCGTGCTCGTGACGAACTCATCGTCAGCTGGCAAGGAGCGCCCTCTCCGCTCCTCGCAGGGTGAGGGGCACATCGCGGTGATGGACGAAGCGGCGCTCACACAGATGGTCACCTCGCTCGTACCGACGATGTCGAGGAGCCTGAGCGATCAATTCAACGTGCTCCGAGTGATGCGCCACGGCACACACGAGAAACAGTTATCGAACGTGTTCGCCTGGCTCCTGCGCGCCGATGCAACGCACCACCTCGGGGAAGCGTTCCAACGCATCCTGCTCTCCCGCGTCAATTTGACACTGTCTCCGGACGAGCAGCTGCCGCTCGCCGGGTTCCGCGTAGTGCAGGAGGTTGACACGACGGTCGTTGCCGACCCTGGCAAGGACATCGCCGACATCGTCCTGCTACGGGACGACGCAGCGGTCATGATCGAGAACTTCGAGACGTCGGACGGCCACGGACACGACTACGAGAACTACCTCACCTACGGCAGCGCGAACGGACGATTGAGCGTCGTCGTCATGCTGTGCGCACGTGAGGAACGCCAGCGCTTGTCCATGGGCTGGGAGGACGCTGTCGTGATCACCTACGCCGAATTACTCGACGACCTCCGGACGCACCTCGACGCGAATCGCCGGTGGCGTGCCGACAACCCCCGGCAGGACGTGTTCATCAACGAGCTCGTCGACCAATTCGTGGAGGGACCACAGGCGATGTCGCTGCATGACCAGTTGACGTTCATTAAGACGATGTGCGAGACCGGCGAATCCGCTCGGTACGGGCGACGCCCGAACGACGTTGTCGCGAAGGAGTTCGCTGAGCAGATCGCTCAACACGCGCAGCGGCAGTTCGAGGACGGCCGGCGTACGCTCGGCTCGGTCAAGCGCGCGTTGCGCCAGCACGCGCTGCGCGTCGTCCGACCGCGGGTGAACGAGCTCCTGGGAGCGGACACGGTGCTGTCCGTATCAGCGAACTTCCAAGGGCAGTGGGAGTGGTGCTCAACACTCGTGGCGCCGGAAGATGAGCCGAACATCTTCCTGGAGTTCGGACCAACCGCTGTGACGCAGAACGAGCGCGCGCCAGAGCCCGTCGACGACCCTGACTACTCGAGGGTGTTCGTCGCGCGTGAGGCAGGCGCGGGGATCGACCGCATCGTGCAGACGGATGTGACGCTCGGAGAGGTCCTCGCGGGGCTTGGTCCGGATGACGACCGACTCGTACTCGCTGTCGTAGCGCTGATTGGAGGGACTGAGCGGTAGGCAGTTCAGGGATGGGGGTCATCGCGGTTGGGTGTCCCCCAGTTTTTCCATGTCAGCTCGACTCCTTCGACCAATGAGCTGGGAACCAGGCGTCCGGCTGTACCGTGCAGACGTAGACCGGTTCACCATCGACCAGCGTGGCCATCGTGCCTGCTTCGTCGACCTTGAACCGGCCGCCGTTCGGACGGACGCTCCGCATGACTTCCCGAAGCGGGCTTGTCGAGGCCTCACCGATGTAGCTCGCGAGGGTCCGACGGCTGTACAGCGGAAGGATGTTGCCTTCCGTGTCGAGCTGGTAAGCCGCGCCGGTTTCCCAGGCCGCTCGAGCTCGAGTGCCGGCGTCAGGTTCAGATCCATGCACGGCGCCGACCTGAGCACGCGTCCCGTCGCGCTCTGGCGCGACGCTGCTCTCACTGCGTGGACCTGTCCGATCAACTACGTCGTCAGCGTGTGCGTGGCGCCAAGCGCTCACGATCTCCGCCGAGATCCTCCCGCGTTCTCCGACTGCGAAGCCGTTCGCTCTCGCCCAACGGCGGAGCGCGGGGACGGGCGCGGGAAGCAGAGTCGTGAAGCGTGCCGCGCGCTCGGAACTTCGCTGTCCGTCTGTACGCGGAATCACCGCCGATGACAGAGCTGCGTCCACATCCATGACCGGGACCACCTCCGGTACTGCCTCTTCACCAGTACTCCGCACTGCAGGCGGCTCCAGATGGTCCGTGGTGCGTTGCTCAGATGCAGCGGCTGCCTCCTCGAGAGCAGTGTTCGAAGAGCTGCCCTCCTGAACGGAGAGTGGTTCGTCCAAGTCGTCTGAGGGCTTGGCGGCGGGGGCAGCGTGAGCTCGAAGCCGTTCGAGGCGCTCGGACTCTGCGTGGACCTCCCGCATGCGGACTAGGTCTGCTGCCTCTGCTGCTCGCTCCTTCATCATCTCGAGGCGAGCCCAGAGGGGCTTCATCGCCTCCTCTGAGTCCAGGTAGTACTTCGAGGCACGGATTCGCCAGAACGACCAACCCATCCGTTCGAGAACGCGTTGGCGACGTACATCGTCGTCCCACTTGTCGGGCCCGTGGAAGGAATCCCCATCACACTCGACCGCGAGACGCTCACCTGGTGCCACGCGCACGACGAAGTCGAGGCGATAGCTACCGACGCGATGCTGCGGCTCAACGTCGTAGCCTCGGTCCAGCATCTGCTTTAACACGTCGCGCTCGAACTTCGACTCCGTCAGCTCGTAGAGACCCGCGGTCTGGTCACGGCGCTGATAGCTCTGGGCGTACTCGATCATCGCCCGGCGGTGGTCCTCGTGATGGAGGGTGGATGCGTCCATGCTGTAGAAGATCCACAACTGATCCTGCGCGCGCGACGCAGCAACATTCGCCCATTGCGCGTACCGCAACGTCGTCGCCGCGAACGATGCGTCGTGTGCAACCATCGAGACGAACATCACGTTGCGCTCGTCGCCCTGGAAGAGCGGCGGGTTCCCGACCCTCACCCGCCGGCGTTCGAACTCCTCGTCGCCGATCGCTTCCCGGATCATGTCTTGCAGGATCTGCGCTTGCTGGCCGCTCATCATCGTCACGACGCCGAACGTGAGGCCCTCGTAGGACGGGTCCTCCGCGCACTGAGCGACCTGGGCCGCGATCGCCTTCGCCTCGTCTATGTTGACGCGGCTCGAACCCCGTTGCACCGAGATCGCATTCTCGACGTGCACGATCTTCAGCGGTTCACCGATCTGCGGAACTCGCACTTCCCTCAGTGGAAGGATCGCTCCGTTGTAGTAACGATTTGAGAACTCGATGATCTCCGGTACGCAGCGGAAGTGTTCCCTGAGCGCGATCGTCGAAGGGAACGCACGGCCGGAGATCGCGTAGAGCGAATCGTCGAGAGTGAGCAGCTTCGCTTCGGGGATGCTCTTCAGGTGCTGGTCCTGCAGCGCTGCGATTCGTTCCGTAGGGGTTCCGACCCGCTCCGGCGTTGTCTGTCGGTCGTCCCCGACGACGACGGTCTTCTTGCCGAGCGCGAGCACTCCGAGCGACAGGAGGTCGCACTGCGACGACTCGTCCACCACGACGACGTCGAAGAGATCCGAAACCCGCGGGTCGAAATTCTCCATCACTCGGTAGATGGGCATGATCCAGATCGGGACAGCACCCATCGCCGCGGGCAGTGCCTCGCGTGCCGCTGCTTGGAAGCGTGGAGCGTTCTTGCCAGTGCCCTTCCCCACGCGCTTCACCGCCGAGAGCCAGGTTTCGAGCGCTCGACGTTTGCGGTCTTGGAAGTTCTTCTTCAGTTCGACACGAGCCGACCGACTCGCGAGGTCCACGATCGCCTGACGCAGCTCAGTCGCGTCAGCGTGCGATCGTGCCATCACCGACTCCGCGTCGGTCTCGGCGTGCAGCGAACTCAACCACGTGCGGGCCTTCGCCCGCTCCCATGCCAGCGGAGCAAGCTCGCTTTCGCCGACGACCGCCGACTCTGCGCGCGTCGCCCGTATCGAGCGCACCCACGCGGTCGCACCAGCGCCCTCTAGGCGTGCGACGAGCTCCTCTGCTCGGAGCACGCGCGCGCGGACCTCGATCAGGCGGCGCGTCTCTTCGACGGCTTCATCCCACTTGTCAGGTGCCGCGAACTCGAGCGCCCCCAGGAGTACGTCCCACAGCGGCGACGTATCCTCTGCGCTGCGTTCACTACGGATCCGGGACTCGAGTGCTTTGAGCTCTGCCGTCAGCTCTCGTTCTTCCAGCCGAGCGCCCGCTCGCTGGAGTACTTCCGCCGCTGTCGTGAAGAACTCGGCCGTTGCGTCGGCCGACCTCTCATGTCCGATGAAGTGCTCGACCCGGTCCGCGAGGAGCGGGTACGCCTCCGTCCACCATCGTCCGACAGTGTCGACGCGAGCAGCCAGATGGTCAGCGGTGAACAGGAAGGACTCATCGAGCGGCGGCACCGGAATTCCCAGGGCTGCGTATGCCTGGGTCATCCTGACATGAGCCTCGCGCAGAGCAACACGCAGACCAATCTGAGCGCCGACGAGGTCGAGTTGCGCCGAGGTCGTCACGGGGAAGGCGTCGACGGTGGTCTGAGACGCGAAGTCCTTCAGCTCCTTGGATGCGAACATCGACAACTTCTTGCCGGCGGCGAGCCGTTCCGCCCAAGCATGGACCATGTTGAACTGAGCAGCGGGGTCGCCGTCGGGTACCGCCACGACGTGCCCAGCCATGCGCCTCGAGAGATCGCGAGCTTCGCCGATCTTCTGCTTCACTCCGGGCTGGTGTTCCGCGACCCAGATGTGTCGCTGATCACCACATCGCACGGCCGCTGCGAATGGGTTCTCCCAGTCGCCCGACAGCTCTCGGACCGTCGCAGCAGCCCGCCGGAAATCAGCGACCTCACGATGAACGATCTCGACTGTCAAGCCGTCGACCCTGTCGAGCCGAAGGCCCTGATCCTCCAAAGACGTCACCTGCGCCCGAAGGGCTTCGAGACGATTGAACTGGACTCGAAGCTCGGCGCCGCTGGGCAACCAGTGCGCGTCCGGCAGGTTCAGGACAGCTGCCCGACTCTCGTCCTCAGAGATCCCGCGCACCAACTCGACCAGCTCGGAGAACTCCTCAACAGTGACCGGGAAATCCGTGTGGACGGTAATTCGGTCGCTGATCACGTCGAGTTCGCGATCGCGAGCGAGCCAGGCTGCGACCTGAGGTGCCTTGCTCGGCCCTTCCGGTAGTTCGTACTCGCGTTGCTCGCTCTGCAGCGCTCTGACGAGGGCTGCGTCAGTACGGGCCACTGAGTCGCGCAGTTCATCGACTCTTGCCGCGACCTCAGCGATTCGTCGTTCTTCACGGGGAACGTCGAGCGCTGACAATGAGTCCTGCATGGACTGAGCGGCGGTCCGGAGATCCTCCATGGCTGCGGGAGTTGACCCCAAGACCGCAAGCGAAAGGTCCCGGAGCTCATCCGGGATCTTCTCGCGGAGAACGGACAACGCCTGTTCCTTCTCCGCGGTCACGAGCACGCGTTTCCCCTGAGCGACGAGGTGGGAAACGAGATTGACGATCGTGTGTGATTTGCCAGTGCCCGGCGGGCCCTGGACGGTGACTCCGCGAGACGTCGCGAGCTGGGTCGCAATGCGCTCCTGCTCGGCGTTCGCCGGCAACGGCATGAGGAGACGGTTCGCCGTCCCGTCGTCTGCGGTGAGCACTTGGCCCTGCTGCACCAAGGCCGCGTCCACCCGATCGCGATCTGCCACGACTGAGGCAAGCCCTTCCGGGAGGAATTGCTCGCTCCGGATCTTCTGAGCGAGCTCGTCGTAGAAGCGCTCCTGGCGAAGGGGCCGCTTCCGGATGAAGAGAACCCAGCCATCGTTGATCACAGGTCCAGCGCCCATCGCGGCGAAGTCCGCGGATTCCGTCAGCGTCGCATCGACCCCGAGAGGCGCCGCGATCTGTTGCCGGACGGTGAGGCGCTCTTGACTGTCCCAAGGGTCAGGAGGCGTTTCCCGCAGGACAGAGCGAAGCTTCACCAGGCCGTCTCGGCCGTTCAGGTCAGTGCCCTCAACGCTGTCGAGCTCGAGTTCGACCGCCTGCTCGGGAATCACGCGGATGACGGAGTCCTCTGGCCCCAGCTGAACCGACACCGAAGTCGTGAGCATTGGCGCAACGATCTCCGTCTCTCCGTCACGCGCAGACATGACCACATGACCCCAAACGACCTGATGCGTCGCCGACGACGCCTCCGCCTCGAGGTGCAGGTCGTAGAGCGCAGAGTAGAGCTCACGGGCAGCGAAAGACGGCCGGTTGGCCTGCGCCCAGGGAGACCAGACTTCGTCGAACCAGGCATCGAACTCGACTCGAAGCTCATGACTCAAGCGGTTGCGGAGGTCTGCGCGCACTGCGCGGGCTTCCTCATCCGGGTCCGGCGACGGCTCACCGAGGTTGAACGTCACCTGGTCCTGTACGCGCTGAGCTGCGCGTTTCTCGTCGAGTTCCGGTGTCCCGCTCGCGGACAGCAAAGCCGCCTCGGGCACGACGAGGCCCGCCAAGGTCGGCGGCACGAAGACCATGGGTGGCGCCAGGACTTTGTCGATGGACAACCAAGCCGTCCGGTTGTCTCCCGGCCCAAGTATCACCGCGCGGTGTTCAGGGACGGCGGATGGAAGGATGTACGTTCCGTGACGCCTCACATCTCGTACGGGCTTCGGACCTATCTCACGCGCAACGGCGGAGAGGTACTCGAGGAGGTCGTAGCTCTGATCGAGTACTGACTGCTCGGCGGTGAAGTCACCGTGATCACGCAAATGCGGTTTCCCCTCTGAAGAACACTCATCTGATCATGCCAGCTCCGACCGACACGTTGGGACCGTTCCCGCGGACACCTCAGGAAGAATCGTTTAGGCGCTGCGCAAGCGGTGGCGAAACGACCGGCAATGCCTCCGTCAGCTGCTCCCTCGGCTGACGAGGAGCGGCGCGAGGCGACCGTTGCTGTTTGCGACGTCGTGGGCAAGTCGCGACATATCGTCCACGATCCTTGCAAGCGGCAAGCTCAAAACGACAGCCGAGCGACGGATCACGGGCCCATCGAGGAGCGTCATCGGCTCGACGAGAGCCGACGCGCCCGCCGCGTACACGAGCCACCCCTCCCCCAATCCGAACCTCCCGCAGTACGCCGCCATCTGGTACAGATCAGCGTTCGGGTACTGCCCGTGCTTCTCGACCTTGTACTTCACGTCGATGCATGCACGCACCTCCCCGTCGACGAGCCACACGAGGTCCGGCGCAATCTTCACCGTCCCCTCGACGTCGAGTGTCGACGCGTACTGCGCCACGAGCTCGCCCCCGTACGGCCGGAACGCCTCCCGCAGCGCAGCAGTCACGAAGTCCTCGAACACCGACCACATGTCGACGAGGAACCCGGCGCCCACAAGCGACCCGGCACGCTGCTCGATCGACGCGCCGGACAGTAAGAGCGACGCCAGCGGCAGCACCGCTGAGTACCGCGCGTTCAGTCGGTCAGAGCCGACCACGGGTAACGGCGCACCGACCGGGATCACCGTCACCCCGTCGAGCACCCGCACCACTCGCCGCAACCTGCCAGCGACATCGGACGGCACGCCCGGCAGCCGCAGCAGCCGCATCGCCGCTGTCAGCACGAGCTGGTTCTCCGCGATGTCCTCTACGTAGTCGTCGAATGACACCTCGACCGGCAGCGGCTGCCCACCCCGCCGCGTGAGCTGGTCCCCGATCCGCCACCGACCGCGTACCAGCGGCAGCGCATCGTCCTGCGTCACGTACCCCCGCAGCACACCTCCGGCGAGCGCCCGCGAGGCCTGCCGCTCGAACCCATGCGCCAGCGCCGGCACGAGGTCCTCGTCCTCCGCGAAGCCGAAGTCCTCGTCCTCCCAGATCGCGCTCCCCGCCCGTGCGTAGCCGAGCATCGCGAACAGCCGCCGCACCGGAGTCTTCGGCCGGATCCACACGTCGTGCCCGGCGATACGGACGACGCCGACCTTCCGCACCCCGCTGACGCGGTACTTGTCGTCGACGAAGGTCGGTGAGACGTCCGCGATCCGCGCGGCGACGAGGCCAGCCGCGACCTCCCGCGGCATGCGGTGCAGCGTCGGCTGGTCCGCCTCCCGCAACTCAACCTGCGGAGTCGGCACCTTCGGCCCCGTCCGCGACGGAGGGTGTCGCCTGGCGACGCAACGCTGCCAAGCCGTAACGGGCCACCAGGTCGACGCCGTCGCCGTAGTGGTGCTCCGCGAGGAGCGGCAGGATCTCGTACCGCCAAACGTCCGCCAGACCTCCCGCGTCGAGGTCGCGCATCAGGAACGACGGCCCCACCTTGGCATCGTGGTCGGCAATCGCAGCGTTGAGTCGCGCCAGCAGGTCAGCGCGATCATCCTGGAGGCCCTTGGTCGCCGCCCAGCGGGCCAGCACGTCGCGGACCGGGTCGCCTTCCGGGTGCAGCTCGACGAACGCGAAGCGCCGCCGCATGGCGGCGTCGAGCATCGCGATCGAGCGGTCGGCGGTGTTCATCGTGCCGATGACAAAAATGTTGCTCGGCAGGATGAACGGCTCGTCGCTGTACAGCAGCGATATTTCGCTGTCGCGGTACTCGAGCAGGAAGTACAGCTCGCCGAAGACCTTCGCGATGTTGCCGCGGTTGATCTCGTCGATCACGAGGAAGTAGTTCGCCTCCGGGTTGGCCGCAGCAGCGTCAGCGAGGCGCCGGAGCGGTCCCTTCCGGAGACTGAAGGCGAGGGTGCCGCTGTCGTCGTTCGCGACGGGACGGAAGCCCTCGAAGAAGTCCTCGTACGAGTACGTGGGGTGGAACTGCACGACGGTCGTCTCGCCGTCTGTGCCGTCCGTCACGTGCTTCGACAGCGCCTGGGCCAGGAACGTCTTGCCGGTGCCGGGAGGGCCGTAGAGGATGACCTGCTTGCGACGTTCGATGAGGTCGAGGGTTTCCTGAAGCCAGCTTTCGGGCATGTGCAGGTGGTCGGCGAGACCGGTCGAGGCGGTCGGGAAAACTGCTCGCTCCTGCTGCACGGGCTTCGGATCGGGGATGGGGCCCGGCGCCGGGCCTGGCTCCGGATCGAGTGTCGGATCTGCAAGCTGCTGCTTCTGCCACCGTGACGCAAGCGGCTCGACGTAGTACAGCGCAGGGCCGTTCACCTTCTGCTGCAGGGCGAGCGTGATCTGCTGGAACACAACGTCGGGGTCGTCCTCGGCCTGGACATCGATCTCGCCGATGAAGGCAGCGCGGATCGCGCCCCGGTTCTCGCCCGACACGACCTCGCCGAAGACGCCTGGGTGCACGAGGTACAGCAACTCGTTGCGCTGCGTCGGGAACGACGACCCGGGCAGACTCTGGACGAAGTCGCGCCACGCCCAAGGATCGTCGAGCGCTTGTGCTCGGTCCTCGGCAGGCAAGCCGATCCACCGCACCACCGCTTCGACGACGATGGACAGCGCACGGAACAGCTGTACCGACATCCCCGTACCCGGGTTGAAGGACCACGAGCGGAAGGCGCTGTCGATCTCGGCCGGGATGGTGACCGGGTGTTCCATCAGGTCGAGCAGCGCCGTGACGCGCGCTCGCTTCTTCCGTTCCCCGGGTGTCTGGAGGGGAAGGATCTGCCAACAGATGACCTCCGCCATCAGCAGTCGGGCGTCGTCGCTGGCGTTCGAGAACTGGTTGCGCAGCTTCGACAGGAAGTCGTCGCCCTCGATCTCGGGCTGCTCCAAGAAGTGCGTCCGCAGCTCCGCGGCAATCTCCGCTCGCCACACGGTTCGTCCCGGGGCGAATACGGAGTCGAGATCGCGGAGACCGCGCTCGACGAAGAGCTGCTCGGTCGCTCGAATGGCTCCGGCGCGATTATCGGGAGGAACTATCTCCGAACGCAGTCGGAGTTCGAGGTCGTCGCGTTGCGCCCTCTGGAACGCCCGGCGACGATCCGAAAGCTGTCGGCCGAATTCGGCGAGCGAAACCTCCGGTCGGATGACCGCCCGTCCAGCATCGGTCACGGTCCACTCGCCCCGCCGCGGCTTCTCCATGAAACCGGCGTGCACGAGGGCAGTCGTTCCCCAGAGAAAGTCCGACTGCCCCTGCGGCTGACCAGCGGTGTTCAACTGCTGCTCATCGTTCCCCAACGGAACGCGCGACTCGACGTGTTCCCAGACCTCGATGCGCCGACCGGAGCCGGTATCCGCCAGGTACTGCAGCGCAGCTCGTAGTCGTTCGAGTCGGTTCTCGGCTCGGGTCACCAGCTCAACTCCTCAGAACCGTCGGGCGCCGTCATGCGGATGGAGACGAGGAACTTGCCTCGAAGTCCGCCTCCGGTAGCTCGTCCTCGAACAGCTGATCCTCGGACAACTCGTCCTCGGGTTTGAGAACGAGAGCGCTCGGGAGGGGCAGCCCATACTTCTCGCTCAGGAAGCGCGTCTGGCAGTACCGTTTCGCGTCCTCCGCCACGCGACCGAGCACCGCGGAGTTCACGCCTGCACCGATCACGATGCCGATCATTGGAAGGAACTTCGCCGCGCTCTGAACGGATACGTGTGCTCCCGACGGGCCGAGGTGCTTCATTACCTTCTCGAGCGCGGCCAGGAGGCGGTTGTCAGCGCGCAGTTTCGCCGACCAGTTGACCCGTCCCTTGACGGCTTGTGCCGCGTGGTTCACCTCGCGGAGTGGAGCGGCCTTGCCTGCCTGTGCAAGGAACGAGCGCCGGACCAGACGTTGGATGAACTCCTGTTCCTCCGGGTCCTTCGCATCGAAGCCGTACGAGTACGCGACTCGGGCTGCGATCGCGGTGCTCAGCACCTGGATGACGACGATGTCAGCCGTGATCGCGGCCGGAAGACCAGCGATCGGGACGAGCGCGAGCGCCCCCATGGCTGCGCCCTCGGCTGCGCCAGCCGTCCGCCACTGAAGCGTGTTCATGGTCAACAGCCGGTCACACGACTTGAGGTCCTGTGCACGCAGCTCGGTGAACTCGTCGATCTCGATGTCGCGCTTCCGGGCCAACTTGACGACCATTTCCGGGTCGTTGAGTTCGAGTGCCCAGTCGTTGACGAGCTCAAGGAGGGCTGCCGCGCTCTCGATCGCGGGCTTGAGAGCTGCCTCTGTGACGGCGTTGCTCGCCTGCCGGATCGGCTTCTTCACCACTTCGGGAACGACGCGGACGACTTGCCCTGCCGCCGAGGAGGCAGCCGCGCCCGTGCGGTCGAGCGCGGTGCTTGCCCAGTTCGGCAAGCCACGGCGGTTGTCGCGGCGGTCCCAGTGTTGGTGCAGAGCGTCCCACGCCTTCTGCTCGTAGGGACTCATTTGCGGGCTGGCCGCGACGCCATCTGCACTTGTGAACACTCACTCATCTTGTCCGACTCGATTCGCGCGGTGCTACCCCCTAAAGAAGGAGTGCGCGTCCACGCAACAAGCTCGCGACCGTCGGCGCACCGTCGCCGGTTCTCGCTGCCCTCACGAATCGATCACCGTCCACCGTCACTCCTGCATCCTCTGATCGGAGGATGCCGGACCACCGCCTCCGCCGATCCCCCACCACCCGCACGAGACCACGCTGGTCTCATGCCCGAAACCCCCGCCATCGAGGTCCACCACCTCACGAAGCAGTACCCCACCGGCAAACGCGCCGTGGACGACGTCTCCTTCGACATCCCCCGCGGCGAGACCTTCGCCCTCCTCGGCCCGAACGGCGCCGGCAAGACCACCACCGTCGAGATCCTCGAGGGCTACCGCACCCGCACCGGCGGCGACGTCCGCGTGCTCGGCCATGACCCTGCGCACACGACGCGCAGCCACAACGCACGGATCGGCATCGTCCTCCAGACCAGCGCCGAGTCCCCCAACGTCACCGTCGCCGAACAGCTCCGCCACTTCACGACCTTCTACCCGCGGCACCGCAGCGTCGAGGAACTCCTCGAGAAGACCGGCCTCGAGACTCAGCGCAACACCCGCATCAGCCGCCTCAGCGGAGGCCAGCGCCGTCGCGTCGACGTCGCCCTCGGCATCATCGGCCGCCCCGAGGTCCTCTTCCTTGACGAACCCACCACCGGTTTCGACCCCGAGGCCCGTCGACAGTTCTGGGACCTCATCGACGAGGTCAAGCACGAGGGCACGACGATCCTCCTCACCACGCACTACCTCGACGAGGCCGCACACCTGGCGGACCGGGCGGCGGTGATCGCCGACGGCAAGCTGCTCGACATCGCACCGATCGACGAGATCGGCGGCGCCGATGCCCGGACACCCCGAGTCCGCTGGCGCGGGCAAGACGGCACGCACCACGACGAACGCACCACGGACCCGGTCGCGCTCATCAAGAACAACCCAGACCCCATGCACAACCTGGAAGTCATCCGCCCGTCCCTCGAGGACGTCTACCTCGGAATGGTCGGCCAACGATGAACACCACTGCCATCGGCGCGCACCGCATCGGCTACGAGCTCCGCTCCTACTTCCGCGCCCCCGACGCCGTCTTCTTCACCTTTCTCTTCCCCATCGTCATGCTGGCGCTCTTCTCGGTCGCGTTCAGCAGCGCTCCCGACATCCAGGCCGGCCCGAACGTCAGCGTCGACTACGCCACCTACTACCTGCCCGGCCTGGTCGCGACGGGCATCCTCCTCTCCGGCACGCAGTCGCTCGGCGTCGACATCGCCGGCGAGCGCAGCGACGGCACGCTGAAGCGCCTCGGCGGCACGCCCCTGCCGGTGGTGAGCTACTTCATCGGCAAGATCGGCATGGTCCTCGTCACGACGGTCGTGCAGACCGCCCTGCTCCTGGCGATCGCGAGCCTGGTGTTCGGCGTCGACCCGCCGACCGACGGCGGAGCATGGGCGCACTTCGCGGGCATCATGCTCCTCGGCGTCGCCACGAGCTGCGTCCTCGGCATCGCGATCTCGGCCCTCCCCCGCGAGGGCCGCCGCGCCACCGCCACGATCGTCCCCATCGTCCTGGTCCTCCAGTTCATCTCCGGCGTCTACCTCCCCTTCACGCAGCTCCCCGACTGGCTGCAGAACGTCGCGTCTGTCTTCCCCCTCCGCTGGATGGCGTCGGGCATGCGGTCGGTCTTCCTGCCGGACGCGTTCGCGTCCGCTGAGCCTGGAGGCGCGTGGCACCTCGGTCTCGGAGCGCTCGTCCTGACAGCGTGGCTGGTCCTGGGCGCGGTGGCCTGCCTGCTGACGTTCCGGTGGAATCGCAAGGACGCGTGATCCGGCCTGTGGAAAACCGCTCGGCGGCGTACCGGCGATGGGATGCTGAGGCCATGGACCGCATCACCGCGCAGCGCAACTGGGGCCTGCACGTAGCGTTCGGCGTCACGATCGCCCTCGTCGCGGTGATCACCGTGCTCGGGTGGTCGCCGTGGTCGAACCGCTGGCCGGCGTTCGCGATGCTCGCAGTCCTCGCCGTCGCCTACGCGGCGTTCGGGTGGCGCGGCTACGACGTCCCCAAGGCAGCTGCCGGCTTCGTCCCGCTGCTGATCCTCGCAGCGCTGGTGCTCCCGGCGGTCGTGCCGAGCACCGCACTCGTGCAGTGCATCCTGTTCCCCGTCGCGTGGACCCAGATCCAGGGCACCCGGACGGCGGTCGGCGTCTCGGTCGCGATCGGTGTCGCCGCGGGGATCGGCCTGCAGATCGCGAGCGGACCGAGCGCCCTCGTCAGCACGATCCTGATCGAGGGGGTCAGCGTCGCGGGTGCCTGCGCGCTCGGCCTCTGGATCACGCGGATCGCCCAGCTCTCCGACGAGCGCCGTCGCCTGCTCGACGAGCTCCGCTCCACGCAGGACTCCCTCGCCGAGGCGAACCGTCGCGCGGGCGTCACCAGCGAACGCGAACGCCTCGCCCGCGAGATCCACGACACCGTCGCGCAGAACCTCGCCGGCATCGTCATGCTCACCGAACGCGCCCGCGGCGACCTCGCAGCCGACCGCGTGGACCACCTCGACGAACGCCTCACCATCCTCGAGGAGTCAGCACGCGCCGCCCTCGAGGAATCGCGCACGCTCGTCGCGGCGAGCGCCGCCGGCGTCGCGGGCGACGGCCTCGGTGCCGCCCTGCACCGCCTCGGCGAACGCTTCACCCGCGAGACCGGCATCCCGGTCACCGTCGACGCACCGGACTGCGCACTGGATCGCGACACACAGGTGGTGCTGTTGCGCGTCGGCCAGGAGGCCCTTGCCAACGTCCGATCGCACGCCCACGCCGCCTCGGTGCAGGTCGCACTGCACGTGGCGGCCGATCACGTCGGCCTGCGGATCGCGGACGACGGCGTGGGCTTCGACACGTCCGTGCCGACTGCGGGCCACGGGCTCCACGGGGTGCGCGAGCGGCTCGCCCTGGCGGGCGGGACCTGCACGATCACGAGCGATGCCGGACGCGGCACCGTCGTCGAGGTGTCGTTGCCCACCGGGGCCGAGCCGCGCCTCCAGGCAGTCACCGAACCCGTGACGGAGGTGACCCGGTGATCCGCGTCGTCGTCGCGGACGACCACCCGATCGTCCGCGCGGGCATCGTCGCACTGCTGCAGGACGCCGACGACGTCGAGGTCGTCGGGCAGGCGAGCGACGGCGAGGCCGCGGTGGCGATCGTCCTCGCCGAGCGACCGGACGTCGTCTTGATGGACCTCCGGATGCCGGGCCTGAACGGCGACGACGCGACCGCGCGCATCCTCGCCCGCGAGCCGGGGATCCGCGTGCTGATCCTGACGACCTACGAGTCCGACGACCAGATCCTCGCGGCGATCGAGGCCGGCGCTGCCGGCTACCTGCTCAAGGCTGCGCCGGAGTCGGAAATCCTCGCGGGCCTGCGTGCCACTGCCCGCGGCGAGACGGCGCTCGCTCCCTCGGCGGCCGCGGCACTCGTCCGCCGGACCACGGGCAAGCCGACCGCCGGGCCGTCCCTGTCCCCGCGGGAGCTCGAGGTCCTGCAGCTCGTCGCCCAGGGCAACTCGAACCCGGCGATCGGCCGCACGTTGTACCTCAGCGAGACCACGGTGAAGACGCACCTCGGGCACGTGTTCGAGAAGCTCGGCGTGAACGACCGCACCCGTGCCGTGACACGCGCGATGGAGCTCGGCATCCTCCGCTGACACCCCGTCGATCAATTCTCAGAAAGTCGACTACGGAACCGCGGAGTACACCGATGTGGATCTGCAGAGACGGACAAACGTCCCCGGCTCTTCATCCCCATCACGAACGGATTCTCCGATGTTCCGAAACAAGAAGAACCTCACCGCCGTCATCGCTTTTGACGAAGCAGCGTTCGAAGGGCAGTACCGGCGCCGCGCAGCACCGTCCGCGACGCTGGTGTCGGCTTTCCACCAGATGCCTCGTGACAGCGACGCGGCGCTCCGGGTACTGAACCGCGTACGAGCAGACGCCGCTGCCGGCCCCGCACTTCTGCCCACGTTGCTCGCACTCGGCCTGAGCGCTCTGGTCGCACTCACCACCATCACGCTGACCGCGAACGCGGCTACGGCGCCCGAGACCTGGAAGCTCCAGTTCGCGACGACCATGGTCGTTGCCATGCTCGTCTACTCGATCGGCGGCGTCTGGTGCGTCGTCTGGCAATCCAGCAGGCACCGCCACGCGACCATGTGGCGGGACGCCCTCGAGACCTCGTGACCGTTGCGGTTCGGGAACCTCTGGGTTCCCGAACCAGGACGGTCCAACACGAGCCCGAAGGAGGGTGCCCGGGCGAGCACGGCCGACCTCGGCTGCACTCAATCTCAGCAGGAGGGATCGATCCCGGTGCCGCCCAGGTCCACACGCGATGATCGGCGCAGGGGGAACACATGCACCGAGAGTTCGACAACCCACCGCGGCGGTGGCCGTGGACCGTCGTGGTGCTGGTCGGCGGCATCGTCGGCGCGCTCGAGGCCTTCGGCATCATCGGCGTCACCTGGGTCTCCGACCCGACGGTCGACCAGCCGATCGTCACGGAGCACGACTGGTGGCCGCCGGACTCGGCACTGCTGGTCCTCGTGGCGTTCTTCGCGATCCCGGCCGGACTCCTGATCGGCGGAGCGGTCGCCGCCGGGGTCCACGCACTCGCGATGGCCCTCGACGACACGCTCGGATTGGTATCCGCCGTCATCATCGCGGGGCTGCTCACGGCCGCCGTCGGGTTCGCCGCGGGACTGCCCATCGCCACCCTCGTCGAGGCTCCCCCGGCCGTGCTGCCCTTCGCCACCACGGCCGCGGGCGCGGCCGGCGCCCTCCTGTCGGGTGCCGCCCTCCGGGCTTCGGAGCGCCGGGGCGCGACCGCCTGACCACCCGTCTTCCGGACTGGAGGCACGGCACCAGCCCGCACCGCGCCTCCAGTCCGATCCGTCCCGTCTCCAGAGCTAGACGGCCGTCGCCAGGGCGAGTTGCGCCCGTGCCGCAACCGCGTCCGCCGCCGGCGGGCGTCCGTACGCCTCCCGGTAGTCCCGCGAGAAGTGCGAGGCGCTGCGGAAGCCGACTGCCGAGGCCGCGCGGGCGGCGGTGTCACCGTGCACGACCATGAGCCGACGCGCCTCGCCGAGCCGCGTCCGCTTGAGGTACTGGGCGGGCGTCATGCCGGTCGCCTCCTTGAAGCGGGCGAACAGGGTGGACTCGCTGACCCGGAGTTCGCGGGCGAGGCGCTCCATGGACCACGGTTCGACCATCCGCCCGTTCAGGAGTGCGGTCGCGGCGGCGACGACGGAGGTACCGGAGCCGTCGAGCGCGGCGGTGATGCGTGGTGCCTGTTCGGTCTGGAGCAGGCGGAGGACGACCTCGCGGGCGACGAGGGGGAACAGCACGGGGACGTCCTCGGGGGCGTCGAGCAGGGCGAGCAGGCGGGCGAAGGCGTCGGCGAGCGGCGCGGTCCAGGTCCCGAGGCGGGGCACCTCGCCGCTGGCCGGAGCGGCGGGCGCCGACATCGTCGACACGACCTCGCCGACGATCGCCGGGTCGAGGCGCCAGACGGCGGAGACGAAGCCGTCGTCCCCGGCGGTGTCCACGACGCCGGCGACGACGGGCAGGTCGACCGGGGTGATGATGAACCGTTCGCGACCCCAGACCTGGTCGTCGTCGCCCACGATCGAGCGCTTCCGACCGCGGAGGACGACGGACAACGACGGCACGTACCGACGGTCGAACAGCCCGGTCGGCTCGTGGACCCGGGAGACGGTGAGTCCGAGGGCATCCGCTCGGTGCGCGGACCCGGCGCGCGCGGAGGCGGCGTGGTGGTCGGTGCCCAGGACGGCAGCGTGGGCGGACGCGATCGCCGCGGCCCGGTCGAGGTGCTGCGCGGTGAGGTCGTCCACGGCTCCAACCTACCCAGGCGTCGACCGCGGAACCGTGGGGTGCGGGATCCGGCAAGGTCCTCGTGGATCCGGGCAAGGGCTCGGGTGCAGGGCGGGCCGAGCATCGAGTCATGACCGATGCACCCGCTTCCACCACCACCCGTACCGCCCTCGTGACCGGAGCCTCCAGCGGCATCGGCGAGGCCATCGCCCGCGAGCTCGCCGCCGCAGGCGTGTTCGTCGCCGTGCACGGCCGCAACGCCGAGCGCACGAGCGCCGTCGCCGCGTCCATCGAGGAGCAGGGCGGCCGCGCCGTGCCGCTGGTCGCCGACCTGTTCGCCGGCCCCGACGAGGTCCGTACGCTCGCCACCGCCGCGACCGAGCAGCTCGGCGGCCACGTCGACGTCCTCGTGAACAACGCCGGCGTCTACCCCGGTGGTCCGACGGAGTCCCTGTCCGACGACACCGTGGACGCCCTGCTCGCCACGAACATCCGAGCACCGCACGTCCTGGTCGCCGCCCTCGCCCCGTCGATGGTCGCGCACGGAGGCGGGCACATCGTGAACATCGGCTCGTGGATGGCCCGCGTCGGGGTGCCCTTCATGGCGCTGTACCCGGCGACGAAGGCCGCGGTCGAGCAGCTCACGCGGGCCTGGGCCGCGGAGTACGGGCACCGCGGCATCCGGGTGGTCACCGTGGCGCCCGGGGCGACGGCGACGCCGGGCAACGCGGACTCGGCCGACGTCCTCGCCGCGATGACGGAGGGCACGCCGGCGGGACGCCCCGTGCAGCCCGAGGACATCGCGCGCGCCGTGCGCTGGGTGGTGTCGGACGAGGCGGCCTTCGTCACCGGCGGCACCATCGACGTCGACGGCGGGATCGCGTCCACACGGATGCGCTGACGTCGTCCACCCGCTCAGGCCGGATCGGCAGGATGGGTGCATGCGCTTCGACGAGGTCCTCGCCCGATCAGACGGCCCTGCGGTCGCCGCGGACATCGCCGAACTCAGGACGCCCGGGCGGTACGTCCTCGAGGGTCTCCACCAGTACGCGGAACGTCGGCACTGGCAGTTCCGCCTCGACGTGGACGAGTCCCAGGAGCGGTGGACGCTCGATCGTTCCGATGGCCCGACGATGTGGTTCCGAGACGGCGTCCTCCACGACGCGGACGGCGACTCGGAGGACACCTTCGCGCACAGCACGGTCGCGGGCGCCGTGGTCCGCATGGCGCTCCCCGACCAGCTGCTCTGGTGGGGTCGCGGTCCCGAGAGCTTCTCCCCCGTCCTCGTCCAGCACATCGGCGAGCGATCCGTGCTCGTGACGTTCGAGCACCGAGCCGACCCGGCGTTCCGGTCGACCCTCGTCGTCGACGAGCACGACGGCATCGCCCGGCGGCGGTTCGAGCTCGGCGACCTCACGCACGTGTTCAGCGCGCGGCGAGCCGATCCGGACGAGGTCCTGCCGCCGGCGCGGTTCGAGCCGTTGACCGACTGGATCCGCCCGGAGTACTGAACGGTTGACCGTTCCGGTTCACGATCCCCGGGGATCGTGAACCGGAACGGTCACACGCGAGAACGCGATCCGGTCCCCGCTGTCAGCGCGTTCACGGCCGCTACCGCATCCCGGACGAGCGAGGCGTTCCGGATCGGCTGCAGCGTCACCTCGTGCTCGCCGCGCTCCCACCGCAGAGCGCCGACACCCGGGACGATGAGTCCGAACAAGCCGGTTCCCGACTCGTGACTCCATCCCTTGAGGGACCGCCACGTCGGCGCCGCCCACGCCGTGCGGAACCACTCGACGTCGCTCGGGCAGGGCCCGGAGCGGTCCTCGTACTGCGCGATCGAGATGGTGACCGGCTCCCCCGCACCCACGGAACCGACCGGGTCGAGGTCGAGCCAGTCGAGCAGGTGGGCCGCGACCGATCCGAGGTCGACGATGCCGAGCGCGTCCGTCCCGTCACCCCGGGACGCCCGGACCACACAGCGGCGTCCCTGCACCCAGCACACCCACCGCGACGTGGAGCCGTCGACAGCCGGATCGGACGCCTCGACCACGAGCATCGCGTCATGGTCGAGCACCGGACCGAGCACCTCGTCACCCTTCTCGGTCACGCCACCGAACCGACCGACGAAGCCGAGCTCGCGGGCGGAGACACCGGCTTCCGAGCGACGTGCCGCTCCCGGCACCATGCCGCGGTCACGGAACCGCGCGAGGTGGTCCAGCACGGCGGGGTGGGCGGTCCACTGCAGCGACGGGCCGGAACGATCGACACCGGCGACACCGGGGATCGCGACCACGGGTCGGTCGACCGCCGGGTGCCACCGGGAGTCCAGGAACCCGTCGACGATCTGCGACGTGGCCGGCCAGTCGTGCACCGAGCACTCGAGACCGATGCGGACCTCCACACCCCGGTCGGCCACGAGTCGCTCGTCCCGGAGCACCACGTCGTCGACCGACGGCAGCGCGACGAGCAGCCGGTCCGTGCTCACCTCGAGGAAGATCGCGTCGGCTGACACACGTCGCAGGTCGTCGACGAGGGGCTCGCCGGACGCGCGGAACGCGATCGAGACCGCGCCGTCGGCCCGATCGAGCACGACCCCCGCACGAACCGATCGAGCTGTCCATCCCTCGGGGGCCTCGAGGACGAGTCCACCGACGATCACGAGCGATCCCCATCGCACGTCCGGCCAGGGGTCCCACGGCACGTGCCGGGTCATCGTCGCATCGCCCGTCGGTACCAGCCCGGCGTCGCCCACCGCGCGCCGTCGAAGGTCATCCAGAAACCGAGCGCGCCGCACAGCACGAACGCCAGCATCAGCACGACGAACACCGGGACGAACCGTCCGTTCGTGAACAGCAGGGCGGTGCCGAGGCACACGAGCGCCACCCCGAGCCAGAACAGCCCGAACCACCGCACCGGGTACCTCGCGCGCGACCACGACCGCCAGAGTCCCGCGTACGCGAGCGCCCCCGGGAGCGCGAACGCTGCGCCGATCACGATCACCCAGACCAGTGTCCCCAATGCATCCCCCGTCGTGCGCCCGTCCATATCATCGTAATCGGGCACGCCCCACCGGACTGGACGCACGGCACCTGTCCGCTCCGCGACTCCCGTCCCAGAACGGGCGCGGTCCGCCGTCCGACGGCCGCCGTGGTCAGCGCCCCGCGTCCGCCCGTTCCGGCGAGATCCCCGCGGTCAACGATCGTCGCGAGTCACCGCACCGATGACCTGCCGAACGACCGTCTCGGTTCGGATCGGCCGGAGAGAGACGGCCCCGTCCGTCTGCGTGTACCGCTCGAGCCAGCCGAAGCCAGGGACATCGATTGCGAAGATCCCGAACCCGGTCTCTTCGGACCAGCCGAAGACCGACCGCCATCCGGGAGCTTCCCAAGCCCGTCGAAACCACTCCGGATCGTCGGGTGCTGGCACTTCGAGCCCCGATCGGCCGCCGTGCTCCTCGTACCGCGCTTGGAGTGCCGCGAGGGAGACGGTCACGGCCTCCTGCTCTCCGACGAACCACGTCGGTTCCACGGCGATCCAATCGAGGAGGTGTCCGACCGCGCCGGCGACCGAGGTGACTCCGAGGCCGACCCGTCCACCACCGAGTTCGACCCGCATGGCCGCCCGACGTCCATCCACCCAGATCGCGGCGTGGTGCGTTCCCCTTTCGGACTCGATCCGCGTCCGGAGCGAACGAGTGGCGTTCGCGATGATCCCGACGAACTCCGAGCCTGCATCCGACAACGCCCCGAAACGGTTGACCAGCCCGAGCTCACGGGCGGCTCGACCCGCATCCGAGCGGCGAGTGCTGGCGGACACCAGCCCGCGGCTCCGAAGGTGCCAGAGGTGGTCGAAGAGCGCCTCCGAGCCCTGCCACTCGAGTCGACATCCGGGCTGGTAGTCGCGGACCCGGTCGAGCGATTCGAGCTCGACGCCGGCGCGCTCGCTGGCAGCGACGTCGATCCGCGGCATCATCGGCTCGTTCCTTCCTGCACGTCGACCAGACGCACGGAATCCATGACCCCTGAGAGCAGCGGTTCGACAGCAGTCCATTCGAGCACGGAGGCGCTGGCCGTCAAGTGGACTGCCGTGTCCCCCGTGGTGATGACGCGTTGGTCGACGATGATCCAGTCCTCGCCGAGCGGGTACCCGAAGAGCAGTCGCGCGCTGAGACCGAGCGCGTGCTCCTGGCGACGGACCTCGAGGACTCGCGTTCCCGGGTGCGCGGCGATGGCAGCAGCCATCATTCCGGAGGACGCCTCGACCAACGACACCGTCGTCGATTCCTGCGCCACGACCACGTTCGGCCGGAACGCGTTGGTGGTCGGGCGCTCGAACACGGTGCCGAAGGTCGCTTCGGTGACGACCCAGCCGTCGGGCAGGTCCGCCGCGATCACGTGCCGCTCCGATGCCGGTACCAGCGCGGCGTCAGCCACGCGGGCACGCCGAACACGAACAGTCCGACCGCGACGAGGATCAGCACGAACGCCGAGATCATCATGACCGCTGTGAGGACGAACGCGTGCGTCGACAGGAGGGCTGCGAAGACACCGAGGCAGATACCGCCGGAGCCGAGGAAAGCGGTCGGGAAGATGCGGTCGGCGCTCCACGAGCGCGTCCAGCTCCGCCAGAGCCCGGTGTAGGCGGTCAGTCCCACGAGACAGAAGGCGCACGACACCGCGATGATCGCCCAGATCACCCGAAGATCCCCTTCCACACGTCGTGCACGCCCTTCGCGAAGTCCGACCCCTGGTACATGTCGTTCAGCTTGTCACCGAGCATCTCGCCACCCGTTCCGCCGAGCCAACCCCCGATGGCGCTCCCGACGATACCGCCCACGACGGTCCCGACCCCTGGGAACAGGGCAGTCCCGATGGCCCCACCGATCCATGCACCGGCCGCCGCCGCACCGACGGTCGTGCCGCCCTTGATGACCGTGGTCGTGACCGCGCTCTCGGCGCGTCGTGAGTCGGACCAGTCGGGGTGGTCGACTTCGTCCTCGTGCCACTGGTCGTTCCAGGTCGAGCCCAGCGTGAGGACGGTTCCGGCGACGCCCAAGACCTTGGTTGCGCCCTTGGCTGCGTCAGGCATCGCCTCGAGCAGGGCGTTCTTGTCCTTCATCAGGAAGTTGTGCGAGCCGTACCGGGGATCGTCGAGGGGGATGTCGGGCCCCTTCGGCGGGTACGGAACCTCGAGTCCGCTCGGCGAACGCCACCACTGCTTGCCGATGGCGTCGATGAACGCGGGCGGCGGGGTGCGTAGCGTCGCCTCTGGGATGACTCCAGCCGGCACCGTGGTGAGCTGACGCCACCGTTCGAGGGTTTCCTGCGACACCGACATCCCCGCACCGATGACAGCTCCGGACGTCCCACCGCCGACGAAGCTCAAGAACTTCGAGGCCGCTGACTGCTCGTACGCCTTGAGCGCGTTGATGGCACCCGCGCACTCCTGATCTGCTTGCAGTGCCGCGGCGTTGAACTGGTCGACTCGTCGCTGCAGGGCACGCTGCTGGTCGTCCCGTGCGCGCTCCGCCGCTGCGACTTCGTCGTCGGTCGCGCCGGCCGGAGTCGACGTGTCGGCCCCGGCGAAGGCCTGGATGTCCGAGAGGAGCGTCGTCCGCTGGGTCTGGAGGGTCTGCACCGTCGTCGAGTACGAGTCGAGCGCACTCTTCGCCTTGGAAGCGGCGTCGACCAGCCCGACCACGTCCGCATCGATCGGCGACAAGGCGTTCCGGAGCGTGGCCGCTTCAGGCGCGTCGTAGACATCGGACGACGCGAACGCCTTCCACGCGGCCTCGATCGCGTCGGTCTGGGTCTGCGCCGTGCTGGCCGCCGACACCAGGTCCGCACCGACCGACTCGAGCGTCGCGGGGTCGGGCAACTCGTTGACAGTGGGGGCGAAGGTCACTGCTCGATGCCCTTGTTCGCGTTCGCCGCCATCTCCTCGTCGCCGGACGCGTACGCGTTCGCGATCGATCGCGCCGCCGCGACGGACGCGGTCACGCGGCTTCCGATCGACGCGAGTCGGATCTCACCAGGGTTCTGCTTGAACGCGCTGAGCGCCGTCGCGGTGTTCATCGCACGCGCTGCGAGCGACTCCGCTGCACCGGCGGCGTTCTGCAACGACTGCTCTGCCGTCGCCATGTCAGCGAGTGCGGTCTCTGCGTCCGAGATCGCTCGGTCGAAGGCGGCCGGATCGAGCCGCCATCCGTTGATCGCCATGCTGCATCCCCCTCAAGTGCTGCGGTGTCGGAACCCATCGAGGATAGCGGCCCTCGGAGTTGCACGGAATCTGCCGTCCTCGATCAATCCGCTACCGTCGAGTGCGACGAGCGAGGAGGGACCGTGTGATCTGGATCATCGGCGCCGCCTGCATGCTCGTCGGCCTGCTCGGCTACACCGGCCTCTGGCGCTCCTGGGCGAAGGGCAGCCTGTCGTACTGGGTCCTCGGCCTGTTCTGGTTCGGCCTCGGCATCGTCCTGGTGAGCATCGTCCTCGCCCTGCCCGACCGCCCGGGCTGGCTCTTCTGGATCCCCGCGGTCATCGCCCTGCTCGGCGCCGCCTCGACCTGGTACCTGCCGCCGGCGCTCACCCCGCGCTGGTTCCGCGCGCTCCGCAGCAGCTGGCGCCGAGGAACGCGGCCCGCGGACGCAGAACGACTTCCCCGACGTCGTACGACATCGGAGAAGTCGTTCCGAGTCGGCCCCCAAACACGCACCACCCACCGGACTGGAGGCGCGGCACCTGCCCGCACCGCGCCTCCAGTCCCAGGACGGGCCCCGTCTGCCATCCGACGCCCGCCCTGGTCAGCGCCCCGCGTCCGCCCCCTCCGGCGCGCGCCGGACGCGGAGGACCCGCGCCGTCGGCGTGGTCCCGCCGTGGTCGACGTGCAGCACCCCCGCCGCCGCGTCCCACGAGACCTCCCACGCCCCGAGCGCCGTCGGGAACAGCGGCGACACCGTGACCGACTGACCGAGGAACCCCGGCAGCGGCAACGACACCGCCGACGGAGCCCCCGGCAGGGCCCACACCGACAGGTACAGGTCGCCCGACGCAGCGCGCAGCCCGAGCGCGATCCAGGTGTCCTCCCACCCGGGCAGCCCGAGCGGCCACTCCGGCAGCGCGGCGTCGATGATCTCCAGCACCTGACGGTGCGCGGCGATCGCGGACCCGACGACCTCCCGCTGCGGGATGGACATCGAACTGAGGTACCCCGACAGGTACATCCGCCCGAGCACCCCGTTCACCAGCGACAGCGTGAACAGGTCGTCCGACATCGAGGGTGCCGGGTACGCCCAGTTCCCGGCCTGCTCCGGCAGCATCGCAGCGGGTGCAGCGGCGGCGATCGACGCGTACAGCACCGGGTCCTGCTGGTCCGAGGTCGACTGCAGGTGCAAGCGGGAGAGCATGGCGGCGTCGGCCCGCATCGCTCCCGAGGCGCAGTTCTCGATGAGCAGCGCCGGGTACCTGGCCTGCACGTCGTCGAGCCAGCCGAGCAGGGCACGCGAGTGCTCGAGCGACCCGGCCCACGGCCCGGTCATCGTGTTGGAGTCCATCTTGAAGAAGCTGACCCCGAGGGAACCCACGAGCCGGTCCACGACGGCGTCGAGGTGTGCCCGGGCCTCCGGCGAGCGCAGGTCGAGCAGGTGCCGTCCGTGCTCGGCGACCCGCACTCCGCGGTGGTGCACGAACGCGGAGGACGGCAACGACGACGCGAGCGGCGAGTGGATCCCGATGACCTCGGGCTCGAGCCACAGCCCCGCCTGCATGCCCCGCGACCGGATGTGGCCGATGACGGCCTCGAGCCCGGTCGGGAACCGCGACGCCGCCGGCTCCCACGCCCCCACGGTGTCCCACCAGTGCCCCTCGGCGTACCAGCCGGCGTCGATGCAGAACAGGTCCGCCCCGGCGTCGGCGGCCGCGTCGATGAGCGGCAGGAGCTTCTCGGTCGTCGGGTCGCCCATGAGCGTGTTCATGTAGTCGTTGAACACCAGCGGCATCGAGGCGTCGACGGGTCGCAGCGACCGCCGTGCCCGACGCTGCGCGGTCAGCACCTGGAACGCCCCGCCCACCGACGACGCGATCCCGACGGACACCGGCACCGACGCGAACGGCCGGTCCGGCGCGACGACGGTCGTCCACTGGTGTTCCTGGTCGGTCGGTCCGCTCAGCAGCAGGTACGCGTGCCGCCGGGTCTCCCCGAGCTCGTACAGCCACGGCCCGTTGTGCTCGACCTGCCAGACGAGCGCGTACGCGGCGGACGACGCGTCCAGCACGCCGATCGGCAGCGCCTCGCCGGTCGACCACGAGCCGCGGTTCTGCACGACGGCACGGCTGCGGGGCGGGTGGTGCTGGGCCTCGCGGTCGATGCGCGCGAGCCCGATCGAGCGCAGCGGATCGGTGCGCCACCGGCTCTCGGCCGCCCAGTCGTTGTCGGCGTGCAGCAGCGACAGCTCGTCGACGGTCACGCCCGAGTCCGTCAGGAACGCTCCGGTCGCGAACGACGACACGAAGTCGACGACGTGCTCGCCTCGCTCCGCGCGCACCTCGGTCCACGTCTGGAACCCCGGCACACCGGCTTCCGCCCGGAACACGGACTCGGCCTGGAGGCCCGTGGCCGCGTCCTCCTGCAGGATCCGGAACCACAGGTCGGTCCCGTCTTCGTGCACGTGGTGCGACACGGGACGCAGTCGCGCCCCGATCGTGGAGTCGACGTGCCGGAACCCGCCGGGGAACCGACCGTGTCCGACGGTCGTCAGCTCGACGAGCGGCTGCGGATCGGCGGGACCGTCGGCGAGCGCCCCGCCGGCAGGCACGAGGGACACGAGCGCCGCGGGCCGGTCGTCGCCGACCCGGAACCGCGCCGAGAACCCGGGCGTGGTCCAGTCGACGAACTCCCCGGTCACCGTGCCCCGACCGGAGCCGGCTCGCTCGACACCCACGCCCCGATCCCGTGGTCGTAGCAGGTGGTGTTGTCGATCGTGGAGCGGTCGAGCGCCGGCCCGGAGGTCACCCGGCGGTCGGTGCGCTCCGGGTCCGGGGCGGCCTCGGCGAGCAGCCGCGTGTAGTCGTGCTGCGGGTTGAGGATGACGTCGTCCGAGGGCCCACGTTCGACGACCCGGCCGCGGTACAGCACCAGGATCTCGTCCGAGAAGTGCCGCGCGGTGGCGAGGTCGTGCGTGATGTACAGCACGGCGAGGTGGTCCTCGCGCTGCAGTCGTCCCATCAGGTTGAGGACGCTGAGCCGGATCGACACGTCGAGCATCGAGACGGGTTCGTCGGCGACGAGCACCTGCGCGCCGGGTGCGAGTGCGCGGGCGATCGCGACGCGCTGCCGCTGCCCGCCGGAGAGTTCGTGGGGCCGGCGCGCGGCGAAGTCCTCGTCGAGGTTGACGCGGCCGAGCAGTTCCCGGACCTTCTCGGCGGTCTCCTCGGCGCCGCGCGCACGGTGGTGGAGCTGCAGCGGCCGGGCGATGTGGTGCTCGATGGAGTGGAACGGGTTGAGCGACGCGAACGGGTCCTGGAACACCATCTGCACGTGCCGCCGGTACATGCTGCCGACGACGGGGGTGCCGTCCTCCAACCGGACGTCGATCGAGCCGCGTGTGGTGCTCTCGAGCTTCGCGAGCATCCGGGCGATCGTGGACTTGCCCGACCCGGACTCCCCCACGAGCGCGACGGTGCGGCCGGGCAGGAGCTCGAACGACACGTCGTCGACGGCGCGCAGGGTGGTGCGGCGGAGGCCCTTCCGGGTGTGGAAGTCCTTCCCGAGGTGGCTGACGGTCACACTGGTCACGACGCGACCTCCTCATCGATGCCGGAACGGATGAACCCGCCGCGGGCCCCGGACAGGCTCGGGAACGACTGCAGCAGCCGGCGGGTGTAGGGGTGCTGCGGGTCGTGCTGGATCGCGTCCGCGGTGGCGCACTCGACGACCTCGCCGCGGAGCATGATCGCGATCCGGTCGCTGATCTCGAGCAGCAGGGGCAGGTCGTGCGTGATGAACACGACCGCGAAGCCGAGCTCGTCGCGCAGCCGGACGATCTCGCGCAGGATCTCCCGCTGCACGACGACGTCGAGCGCCGTGGTCGGTTCGTCCATGATCATGACCTGCGGTTCGAGCAGCATCGCCATCGCGATCATCACGCGCTGCCGCATGCCGCCCGAGAGCTCGTGCGGGTACGCCGTGATGCGCGACGGGTCGACGCCGACCCGTCGGAGGGCGTCCTCGGCGATCGCCCGACGTTCCTTCCGTCCCATGCCACGACGGTGCTCGACGAGGGCGTCGTCGAGCTGTGCCCGGATGGTGGTGACGGGGTTGAGCGCGTTCATCGCCCCCTGGAACACCATCGACAGCTTCGACCAGCGGACGGCGCGGAGCTGCTCGTCGCCGAGGCCGAGCAGGTCGACGTCGCTGCCGTCCCGGTCGTGGAAGGTGATGCTGCCGGACGCGACCTTCGCCGGCGGCTTGTGCAGCCGGGTGATGGCGTAGGCGAGGGTCGTCTTGCCGCAGCCGGACTCCCCCGCGAGTCCGAGGATCTCGCCGGGTGCGAGCGTCAGCGAGACGTCCTTGACGGCGTGCACCGGGTTCTCGGTCTCGTAGACGACGTCGAGGTGGTCGATGGTGAGGACGGCGTCCCGGGTCATCGGGCGACCCCCTTCCGGTCGGTGGCGGTCTCGGGGAGGCGAGTCGTGCCTCCAGTCCGGGCGGCGCGACGCGCACGACGTTCGCGCCGTCGCTGCGCCCGCACGTTCGCGAGTCGCGGGTTGATGACCTCGTCGATGGAGAAGTTGACGAGGGAGAGCCCCATGCCGAGCAGCGCGATGAGGAGCCCCGGCGGGACGAACCACCACCAGGCGCCCTGGGCGAGCGCGAAGCCGTTCTGCGCGTAGAAGAGCATCGTGCCGAGGGTGGACGAGTTCGAGGCGCCGAGCCCGAGGAAGGACAGGCCGGCCTCGCCGAGGATCGCGGCGATGACAGCGAACACGAACTGCGACGCGAGCACCGGCAGCAGGTTCGGCAGGATCTCCACCGCGATGACCCGCCAGGGCCGCTCGCCGGCGACTCGGGCGGCGGAGACGTAGTCGCGGTTGCGGATCGACATCGTCTGCGCACGGAGGACGCGGGCGGACCCGGCCCACGACGTGATCGCGAGGACGATGGCGATGGTCCAGAGCCCGCGTGCCTCCTGCGGGACGAGACCGGAGATGACGATGACGAGCGGCAGGCCCGGGATCACCAGGAAGACGTTCGAGAAGAGCGAGAACGCCTCGTCCATGATCCCGCCGAGGTACGCGCCGAGGATGCCGAAGAACGCGGACAGCACCGTGGCGAGGACGCCGACGATGAGGCCGATCTGCAGGCTGCCGCGGGTGGCGTAGGCGAGCTGGGCGAGGACGTCCTGCCCGGTCTGCGTGGTGCCGAGCAGGTTGTCGGCGCTCGGCGGCTGCATGCCAGAGTCGCGGATGGTGGTCGGGTCGCCGACCAGGAACGGGCCGAGCAGCCCGAACAGCGTGACGCCGACGATGAGCACGATGCCCGTGACGAGCCACGGGGTGAGCGTGGGGAGGAACCGGCGGATGCCGCCCTTCGGCCGGGGCGCACGGGCGGTCGCGATGCCCCGGGTCGTGCCGGCGTCCGCTTCCTCGGCGAGCGCACCGATGGTGGGTTCGGTCTCCTGTTGGATGTTGGTCATGGTCGTGTCCTCCTAGCTCCGGGCCCGGGTGCGCGGGTCGATGAGCCCGTAGAGCAGGTCGACGACGAGGTTCGCGCCGAGGACCGCCAGGGTGATGAACAGGAAGATGCCCTGCATGAGCGCGTAGTCGTTGTTCGTGACCGCGGACAGGAGCTTCGAGCCGATGCCCGGGTACGAGAACACCTGCTCGGTGACGACGGACCCGGAGACGATGAACCCGAGGGAGATCGCGAACCCGGCGACCGACGGCAGCACGGCGTTGCGGGCGGCGTAGTTGCGGAGGACCTTGCCGTGTGGCAGGCCCTTCGCCATCGCCGTGGTGATGTAGTCCTCCGACAGGGTGGACACCATCATGTTCCGCATGCCGAGCAGCCACCCGCCGAGTGAGGCGAGCACGATCGTCGCGGCGGGGAGCACCCCGTACTTGAGCGCCGACACGAGGAACTCGCCGTTGAACCCCGGTGTGAGGGTGACGTCGTAGCCCCCCTGTGCCGGGAACAGGTGGATCCCGGTCGCGAAGAAGTACACGAGGATGAGCGCGAGCCAGAAGTACGGCACCGCGGCGAGCAGGGTGGTGGCCGGCACGAACGAGTCGAGCCAGGTGCCCGGCCGCCAGCCGACGAAGGCGCCGAGGGCGACCCCGATGACGGCGGCGAGGACGGTGGCGATGCCGACGAGGGCGATCGTCCACGGCAGGGAGCTCCCGATGACCTCGGTCACGGGTGCCGGGAAGTAGCTCACCGACACCCCGAGGTCACCGCGGAACACGTTGCCCAGGTACTGGCCGTACTGGGCGAGGATCGGTTCCGAGGTGTTGCCACCGAGGAGCAACTCGTACGCCTGCCGGGTCGCCGGGGTCACCTGTCCACCGCGCTGCTGGAGCTTGGCGAGCAGGATGTCCACCGGGTTCCCGGGCAGGAGCCTGGGGATGATGAAGTTCAGCGTCAACGCCGCCCAGAGGGCCACGATGTAGAAGCCGATCTTTCGCAGGAAGTAGTGCATACGAGCGCTCCTCGGTCGCAGTCCGCCGTCAGCCCTTGGCGGGCTTGAGCGCCTTGAAGATCTCGGCGTTGTCCGGGCTGGCCCAGACCGCCGGGAAGGCGTACAGGTCGTCCTTCGTCGGCCAGCCGGTGAACTTCGCCGCGTGGAACTCGCTCGTCGTGCCACCGGTCATGATCGGGATGTACGGCATGTCCTCGACGACGTGCTGCTGGATGACGTCGAGTTCGGGCTGGGTCGCTGCGGTGTCGTCGGGGTTGATCGTCGCGAGCTTCGTGAGCGCGGCGTCGACCTCGGGGTTGCTGTACCGGGCGATGTTCATCGGCGCTGCTTCGCCGACCTTGGCGGTGTTCGCGGTCGAGAAGTAGTTGTTGTACAGGTAGTACGGGTTCGCGGTCGGGCCCTGGCCGAGCGAGTCGATCGCGAGCTGGTACGTGCCCTTGGTCTTCTTGTCGGTCCACTCGTTCCAGGACGACTGCTGCGCCTTGAGCTCGATCCCGGCGGCCTTGAGCTGCTGCGTCATCGTGTCGATCGCGGTGATGTAGTCGGTCCAGCCGGTGACGACCTCGACCGTCAGGGACAGCTTCTTGCCGTCCTTGGCGTAGATGCCGTTGGCGCCCTTGGTGTAGCCGGCGCCCTCGAGCGAGGCCGCTGCGGCCTTGGTGTCGGCACCGTCCGGCAGCACGGCCGGCTCGATGTCCTTCGAGATGGTGTCCTTCTGCGTCGTGGTGAGCGCGAAGGTCGGCGAGATCTCGCTGGCCGTGTTCGAGAACGCGAGCGAGTTGAGCTGCTTGCGGTTGATGGCGTCGGCGATCGCGTGGCGGACGGCCGGGTCGGTCTGCGGGCCGGTGCAGCCCATCGCCGTCGACGAGCAGGTCAGCAGCGCCATCTGGTTCTGGCCGACGGTGATGCCGTCGTAGCCCTGGTAGTGGCCGGGGATGTCGTCCATGTTCGGCACCGGGCCGGTCTGCCAGTCGATCGAGCCCTGCGACAGGGCGTCGGCGCCGGCGGTGTTGCCGGAGAGCGACAGGTAGCGGATGGTCTTCACGGCAGGGGCGCCGTCCCAGTACTTCTTGTTCGCCTCGAGAGTGAAGGCCTGCGCCTTGAAGTTCCCGAGCGTGTACGGCCCGGTGCCGACCGGCTTCCGGACGACGTCGGTCGTCGGGTCGATGTCCTTCCACAGGTGCTCGGGGACGATCCACGTCTTGCCGAGCAGATTCGGGCCGAGCACGAACGACGGCTTGGCGAACGTCACGACGACCTTGTCATCGCCCTCGGCCTTCGCGGTGCCGTCGTACCCGATCGAGTTGAGCGCCTTCTGCTTCTTGAGCATGTCGAGCGTGAAGACGACGTCCTTCGAGGTGAAGGGCTGTCCGTCGCTCCAGGTGGCGCCGTCGCGGAGGGTGATCGTCAGCTGCGTGCCGTCACCGTTCCACTCGTACGACTTGCCGAGGAGCGGCTTCGGGTCGTTGTTGTTCACGTTCGTGATGAAGAACAGCGACTCGTAGATGGTCCCGACGCCGCCGATGTTGGACGGCGACCACGGGTTGAAGTTGATCTGGTAGTCGCCGGACTGCCCGGTGTAGGCGATGAGGGTCGAGTCCGAGGCGCCGGTGCTGGCGGTGCCGCTGGAGCTGCAGCCGGTCAGCGCGAGGCCGGCGGCGAGGAGAACGGCCGCGCCGATGGCGAGCCGTGAACGGGTTGGGTTGAACATCGTTGTCCTCTCGGTCTGCGTCGTCGCAGGTTCCACGTTGTGAGCGTGATTGTTACACGCCTAAACTAAGTCGGTCAAGGGGTCGCGTCACGACCCCGCGGACAGACCCCGACGATGAGGAGACGCGATGGAGCGGACCACCCTGGACGGCACGTGGACGGTCGAGGCGGTGACCGGGCCGGACGGATCCGAGCGGCACCGCGACCCGGTCGAGGCGGTGGTCCCCGGCTGCGTGCACACCGACCTGCTCCGGGCGGGGCGGATCCCCGACCCGTTCGACGGCGACAGCGAGGCCGCGACGCAGTGGATCGGCGACACCGTCTGGCGCTACCGCCGCACCTTCGAGTGGTGTGCCCCGGACGAGACGCGCCACGACCTCGTCGCCGACGGACTCGACACCCTGGCCACCATCGAGGTGAACGGCATCGTCGTCGCGACGACCGCGAACCAGCACCGCTCGTACCGCTTCCCCGTCGGGCACCTGCTCCGGCCGGGCACGAACGAGGTCGTCGTCACCTTCGACGCACCGGTCCCCGCCGCCGAGCGCCTGTCCGCCCTGCACGGTGGCGAGCTCCCCCACGTCAACCACCACCCGTACAACGCGCTCCGCAAGAACGCGTCGAACTTCGGGTGGGACTGGGGCATCGACGTCGCCACGAGCGGCATCTGGAGGTCGATCGGCATCGAGTCGTGGAGCGGCGTCCGCATCGCGGCCGTCCGCCCCCTCGTCGACGTGGACGGCACGACCGGCGTCCTCACGGCGCACGTCGACGTCGAGCACGCCGGTTCCACCGGCGCCTTCGCGCAGGCCATCGGCAGCGCGCCCGTCACGTCCACGGGTGGTGACGGCACGGTCGGACTGGAGGCGCGGATCACCGTGGCCCCGCACCGCGCGTCCGCAGCGTCGGCCGGTTCCGACACCGCGCCTCCAGGCCGGACCGCGTCACGACCGGTGGTCGACGGCTCGGCGACCGTGCGCCTGGAGGTCCCCGACGTCGCGGTCTGGTGGCCGCGCGGCGACGGCGACCAGCCGCTCTACGACGTCCGCGTCGCCGTCGGCGACGACGTCTGGACCGGTCGCGTCGGGTTCCGCACCGTGACCCTGGACACCGCGGCCGACGCCGGCGGCGCGCCGTTCCTGCTCCGGGTGAACGACCGCCCGGTGATCGTCCGCGGGGCGAACTGGATCCCGGACCACGCCTTCCTGACCGAGATGACGCCGGCGCGGTACGCGGCGCGGATCGACGACGCGGTCGAGGCGAACGTGAACCTGCTCCGGATCTGGGGCGGCGGGATCTACGAGTCCGAGGACCTGTACGACCGGTGCGACGAGCTCGGGATCCTGGTGTGGCAGGACTTCCTGTTCGCGTGCGCCGCCTACGCCGAGGAGCCCTGGCTCGCCGACGAGGTCGAACCCGAGGTGCGCGAGGCCGTCACCCGCCTCAGCCCGCACCCGTCGCTCGTGGTGTGGAACGGGAACAACGAGAACCTCGTGGCGTACGCCGAGTGGGGTTGGCGGCCGTCGCTCGTGGGCCGGACCTGGGGCAACGGGTACTACCGGTCACTGCTGCCGTCCATCGTCGCGGAGCTCGACCCGACCCGGCCGTACACGCCCGGGAGCCCGTTCTCGTTCGACGAGTACCTGACGCCGAACGACGAGCGCAACGGCAGCGTGCACATCTGGGACGTCTGGAACCGGCTCGACTACCGCGCCTACGCCGACTGGAACCCGCGGTTCGTGGCGGAGTTCGGGTTCCAGGGGCCGCCGGCGTGGTCGACGCTGACCGCCGTGGTGCACGACGAGCCGCTCGACCCGGACGGCCACGAGATGCTCGTGCACCAGAAGGCCGACCAGGGCAACCGGAAGCTCGCCGACGGGATGCGCGGGCACCTGCCGACGCCCGCTCCGGACTCGGCGTGGCGCATCGATGACTGGCACTTCGCCGCGCAGCTCAACCAGGCGCACGCGATCCGGTTCGGTATGGAGTGGTTCCGCTCCCGGACGCCGGACAACACCGGGATGATCGTGTGGCAGCTCAACGACGACTGGCCGGTGGTGTCCTGGGCGCTCGTCGACCACGCGGGCATCCGGAAGCCGGTCTGGTACGCGGTGCGGCACGCGTACCAGCCGGTGCTGCTGACGGTGCAGCCGGGTTCCACCGGCGCGTCGTCGCTCGACGTCGTCCTGGTGAACGCCTCGGGTGCGCCGGTGTCCGACGAGGTCACGGTGGCCAGGGTCGCGTTCCACGGCACCGTCCTCGAGTCGTCGTCGTTCCCGCTCGCCGCCGGTCCCGCGTCCTCCGATCGTGCGACGCTGCCGGACGCGCTCGCGGTCCCCGGCGATGCCGCGTCCGAGGTGCTCGTCGTCACGGGTGCCGGCACCCGCACGGTGTTCGACCTCGCCGAGGTCGTCGACCAGGTGTTCGCGCCGTCCCCGCTCGTCGCGTCGGTGGAGTCCACCGCGGACGGCGCACGGGTGACCGTCACGGCGACGTCGTACGCGCGCGACGTGTCGCTCTTCCCGGACCGGGTCGACGCCCGGGCGCGCGTGGACGAGGGGCTCGTGTCACTGCTCGCCGGGGAGTCGGTGGTGTTCACGGTGACGGGCGCTCCCGGCATCGACAGCGCGGCGCTCACGGGCCCGCTCGTGCTCCGGCACGCAGCCCAGCTGCGCCCCTGAGGCCGGCCTGGCCCGGCCGGGGGCGCCGCCGGGCGCCGAGTCTCGCGCCCAGCGACCGATCTCGTGGCTTCGAGCCCGAGATCGGTCGCCGGGGCCGAGTCTCGCGGCCGGTCGACCGGGCCGGTCGACCGGGCCGGCAGCCGGTCAGAGCGCCTGGACCTCGAGCACGAGGGCCGTGCCGGGTGCGAGGGCGAGCATCCGCACGCCGACGTCCTCGAGCACGGCGCCGGAGAGCTCCAGGCTCCCCCGCTCGAGCCACGGCGTCCGGGTCACGTCGACGCCCTTCGGCACGCGCAGCCCGGTCACCGGTGCGATCCGGTAGCGACGCGCCCGGTCGAGCCCTCGGAGCCGGAGCGGCACGGCGAGCGACCGCGGCCCGGTGACGGTCCGGGCGACCCGCACGAGCGCACGGTCCCGGTCCGCCCCGACGACCAGGGTGGCGTCGAGCCCGGGGTCCCCGAGGTCCAGGTGGTGCACCCGACCGGAGTGCAGCAGCCCGCGCTCCCGCTTGTACAGCGCGGTCCACTCGCGCAGCCGGTCGAGCTCGGCGGGGCTGCACCGCGTGACGTCGGTCTCGATGCCGGCGCTGCCGAACAGCGACACCGCCATCCGGAAGTCCAGGTCCAGGTGCCGCCCGGTGGTGTGCGAGACCTCCGGCCCGACGTGGGATCCGATGAGCTCGAGCGGCAGCAGGAGCTCCGTCCACCGCTGGATCGGCAGGCGTTCCATCGCGTCGTTCGAGTCCGATGCCCACACCCGGTCGGTGCGGTCGAGCACGCCGAGGTCGACCCGGGCGCCACCGGAGGCGCACGCCTCGATCTCGAGCCACGGGTGCCGTCGGCGGAGCTCGTCCATCACGGCGTACACGCCCCGGGTGTGGGCGTCGAGGCCGACCCGGCCTGCGTGCACGGTCTGCACGACGTCACGGTTCTGGTCCCACTTCACGAAGTCGACGTGGTGCTCCCCGATCACCGCCGACATCCGGTCGAGCACGTGCTCGCGGACGTCCGCGCGGGCGAAGTCGAGCACGTACTGGTGCCGCCAGGTCCGGTTCCGGTCGGGTGCCTGCAGGAACCAGTCCGGGTGCGCCAGCGCGAGGGCGGACACCGGGCTGACCATCTCCGGCTCGAACCACAGCCCGAACTCCATGCCGTGGGACCGGACGCCGGCGACGAGCGGGCCGAGGCCGTCCGGCCAGACCTCGGCGTCGACGGTCCAGTCGCCGAGCGCGGTGGTGTCCGAGCGGCGACCGGTGAACCAACCGTCGTCGAGGACGAACCGTTCGACCCCGACGTCGGCGGCGACCCGCGCCAGGGCGAGGAGCGGTTCGAGCTCCTGCCGGAAGTACACGGCCTCCCACGTGTTGAGCACGACCGGCCGCGGGGTCCGCGGGTGCCCGGGCCGGGCGCGGAGGGAGTCGTGCGACCGCGCGGCCAGGCCGTCGAGCCCCGCGTCGCTCCACAGGAACACGGTGTCCGGCGCGCTGAACGTCTCCCCGGGCGCGAGCACGATCTCGCCCGCGCGCAGGAGTTCCCCGGCGCCGAGCACCGGCCGGGCCTCGGCGAGCCGGTCGTACCGGTGCACACTGTCGGCGCTCCACGCCGGGTGCACCGCCCACAGCTCACCCGTGGTGTCGTCGAAGCCGGCGGTGCCGAGCACCGTGAGCGTCGGGGCGTCGTGACCGGTCCGACCGCGACGGCTCTCCCGCACGTGCACACCGTCCGTCATCGCCCGCCGCTGCGGGGTGCGCTCGCGCGTCCACCGTCCGGCCAGGTCGAGGACCTCCGCCACGCGCTCCCCCACGGGCAGCACCGCCTCGAGCGCCTGCACCTCGACGGTCCCCGTGCCGGTGTTCGTCAGCGCGTGCCGGACGCGCAGCACGCCGGCGCCGTCGAGCACGAACGCGCTGCGCAGCGACACGTCGTCCGACACGGCGTCGACCGTCAGGACGCGATCGTCGGCGGTCACGACGACGTCGCGCCACACCGGCACCAGCGGGCGCCCGTCGACCTGTCCGGCGAGGGCTGGTCGGCCCTCCCACCCGTCGTGCTCGGTCGGCAGCACGGTCAGCGGCCACGCGGCGTCGAACGCACTCGGCGAGACGGCCCGCGCGAGCGCCAGGACGAGGTCGTCGGCGTCCTCGGGCACGACGTCACCGACGTCGCGACCCCAGTGCAGCACCTCGGGCAGTCCGTCGACCCGGGCGGCGACCACGAGGCTCGTCCCCGCGGCGCGCAGCACGTGCACCCGCACGGCGGATGCGGGCACCGCGGTGGTCGCCTCCTCGCCGTCCAGCACGGTCATGCCGTCGCCGCCTCGAGCAGGACGCGGACGCCGCCAGCGGGCACGACGGTCTCCGGGCCGTGCCCGGAACCGTCGAGCAGGTCGGTCCCGGCGGCCGACAGGGTGACGTCGTCGGGGCGGTGGTTCAGGAGGAACAGGATCCCGGTGCCGTCCTGCCGGACGCGACGCACTGCCTCCAGGCCGGGAGGCGCGGTGACGGTCCGCGCGATCGCTCGCTCCTCGACGATCCGGTCCACGATCCGCTGCACGCCGTCCGCGTCGAGCATCGCCGAGACGTACCAGGCGCCGCCGCCGGCGGCGCGGCGCGTGACCGCCGGCCGGCCCGCGAGCGGGCCGTCGACGTGGCGGAGGACCACCTCGGCGTCCTCGACGACGAGGTCCTCCGCCCAGTCGGTGACGACGGTGCCGTCGTCGAGCAGGACCCGGTCGTCGCGCTGCAGCGGGGTGAACTCCTCGGCCCGGACGCCGAGCACGTCCCGGAAGGCCCCCGGGTAGCCGCCGGTGCGGACGCGGGCGGTCTCGTCGACGATGCCGGACGCGTAGGTGACCAGGAGCGTCGCGCCCCGGTCGACCACGGCGCTGATGCGTGCGGCGGCCGCGTCGTCGACGACGAAGAGCGTCGGGAGGACGACCACGTCGTACCCGGAGAGGTCGGCGTCGATCGGGACGACGTCCGTGAGGACCTGGCGGCGCCAGAACGCGGTGTGCCACGCGCGGAGTTCGTGGCCGTAGCGGAGCCCCCGGTGCGGCTTCAGCCCGGACTGCAGCGCCCAGCCCGACGGCTCGTCCACGACGATCGCCACGCGTGCGGGTTCGACCGGCGCACCCTTGGCGGGGCCGAGCGCCCGGAGTACCCGGCCGAGGGCGCAGACCTCCCGCCAGACCCGGCTGCGGGTGCCGGCGTGCGGGAGCATCGCGGAGTGGAACTGCTCGGCGCCGGCGGTCGAGGCGCGCCACTGGAAGAAGAGCGCCCCGTCGGAACCGCGGGCGACGTGCGCGAGCGAGTTCCGCAGGATCTCACCGGGCTCCTTCGCACGGTTCCGCTGCTGCCAGCTCGGGCCGCCCGTCGAGTGCTCCATGAGCAGCCACGGGGTGCGGTCCCGCGTGATCCCGCGCATCCGGTCGGCCGAGGCGGCGAGGTCCTCGGCGCGGTCGGGGTCGTCGACGAGGGTGTAGTGGTCGTTCGCCGGGATCGCGACGTGCTTCGCCCACTCGGCGTAGTCGACGACCTGCGAGCCGGCGCCGACCATGAAGTTCGTGGTGACGGGCACCTCGGAGTGCTGCTCGATCACGGCGCGCTCGGCCTCGTAGTGGGCGAGCAGGGCGTCGGACGAGTACCGCTCGAAGTCCAGCGCGAGGCCGGGGTTCGGGGCGCCGCCGACCCCGCGCGGGGTGGAGACCTCGTCGAAGGACGTGTAGGTGTGCCCCCAGAAGGCGGTGCCCCACGCGGCGTTCGCGGCGTCGACGGTCCGGTACTTCGCGCCGAGCCACCGCCGGAAGTCCGCCGCCGACACCTCGCAGTGGCAGCGGCCGTTGCCGCCGCCGAGCTCGTTGCTCACGTGCCAGAGCCGCACGGCCGGGTGCTGCCCGTACCGCACGGCGATCGCGTCGACGATCCGGAGCGCGTGCTCGCGGAACACCGGGGACGCCGGGCACCAGCCGAGCCGACCGCCCGGGCGTTCGCGGCGCTCGGTCGCGTCGACCGGCAGGACCTCCGGGTGGGCGGTCAGCAGCCAGTTCGGCGGGGCCGCGGTCGGCGTTGCGAGGTCCACCGCGATGCCGTTCGCGTGCAGCAGGTCGAGGACCTCGTCGAGCCACTCCCACGTGTACTCCCCCGGGGCGCGCTCGAGCAGCGCCCACGAGAAGACCCCGACCGTGACGAGGTTCACGCCGGCCTCGCGCATGAGCCGGACGTCCTCGTGCCAGACCTCGCGGGGCCACTGCTCGGGGCTGTAGTCACCGCCGAACGACAGGTCCTCGGTGGGCCAGGGCACGGAACGGGCAGGGGTCACGACATCTCCTTCGACGGTGGACCCGAACAGCATCCCGCCCGTCGGAGGCGTTTGTCAACTTGCGTAACTAAGTCGTTCATTGCTCGTTGCTCGTCGCTCTCCCGTCAGAACCGCAGGAGTCTCCGCACGGCGAGCACGGCCGCAGCCCGAGCCCACTCCGAGAACTCGAACGGCTGCACGACCACGGTGACCGCCGGTTCGTAGGGACGGAGACCGTTCCGGAACGCCGCGTCGACCTCGGCCCGGGCGATGTCGTACACGGGCAGGCCGTCACCGGTCAGGACGATCGACTCCGGGTCCACCAGGGTGACCACGGTGGACAGGAGGACCCCGAGGGCCGTGCCGGCATCCCGGAAGGCCTGGAGTGCTGTCTCGTCCCCCGCGCGCGCGAGGTCCACGACCGCGGTGTAGTCGGTGTCCTCGTGGCCGGCGTTCCGCGCGATGATCGAGCTCGGCAGGTACCCGGACACGCAGCCCTCGTGCCCGACACCGCAGTCCGGTCCCCCGCCGTACACCGGCAGGTGCCCGACCCGACCGAAGCGGCCGTGGGCGCCCTCGGAGACCTCGCCGTTCGTGACGAGGCCGAAGCCCACACCGGCACCCACCGTGACGAGGGCCATCGATCCCACGCCGGCGCCGGCACCGATCCAGTGCTCCTTGGCCGTCAGGGCGTCGACGTCGTTGACCGTGAAGGTCGTCAGCCCGGTCCGTGCCTCGAGCATGGACGACAGCGGGACGTCCCGCCAGCCGAGGAACTGCGAGACCTCGACAACGGTCACACCGTCACGGGTGACCACGTCGCCGGGGACCGAGACACCGAGCGAGCAGATCGCCGGCGAGGCTGCCCGCAGGCGCTCCGTGACCTCCGCCACCTGTTGCACGAGCGCCTCGGGAGCGGTGTCGCGCAGCGTCTCCTCGTGCAGGGCCAGGACGCGTCCCGCGAGGTCCGTCACCGCGGCGTACAGCCGGTCCTGGGTGAGCTTCACCCCGAGGAACTCCCACACGCCCTCACTCGTCCGGAGCAGCTCCGACGGACGACCGGTGGCACCGCGGACGTCCGTACCGACCTCGATGACGAAGCCGTGCTCCTGGAGCGTCCGGACCGCCCGGGTGAGGCTTGCCCGGGACAACCCCAGCGCACGCGCGATCTCCGCACGCGAGAGCACGCCGTGCACGAGGATCTCGCGCAGCGCCGCCCGGGTGGCGTCGGTCAACACCGGCCAGGCGGCTGCACGGGCGAGCTGGTTGGTCATCGGCTGATCCTATTGCCAGTCCGTCATGAACGCAGAAAACCCCTGACCAGTGCTGGTCAGGGGTTCCCTGGTGTTACCACGTTAAGTCCGGCGGCGTCCTACTCTCCCACAAGGTCCCCCTTGCAGTACCATCGGCGCTGAGAGGCTTAGCTTCCGGGTTCGGAATGTGACCGGGCGTTTCCCTCTCGCTATGACCACCGGAACA